>ENA-OWNT01000260-OWNT01000260.1-seawater-metagenome-genome-assembly--contig:-NODE-260-length-145061-cov-6.491620_pt1 | contig 145061 bp, 151 predicted proteins | sample MGYA00238136_ERZ651165 | MGnify/ENA primary metagenome ERZ651165 (study PRJEB26861, sample SAMN08777766) | seawater metagenome | isolation source: coastal seawater | place: USA: Florida | collected...
CTTGTATGGTAATATTACATGAGGTACAGGATGTAGCTGTTGCACAGTTAAAGTCAAATGCAGCAACCTTCATCTGCTGAAAATGCTTATCCGTAGCTATTGGTATCTTATAAACACCATCACCGGGGAAATCTGTTTTCCTGAACAGGTTTAAGCTATCCTCACCAAAAACATGTATCGTCAGGTGATTGGCGCGCCCGGTATAATTACTGATTGTTACAGTAATTGTATCAGCAATATCAGTTACATCCACCTGGCAGGCAGTTGGATAATTAGGCTCAGCAGCAATGGTTGTAGTATAACCAAGTATAGGTGAGCCATTTTTAATAGCAACACTACCGGTTGCATTGGTTGTGTACACAGATTGTTGAACAGCCTTCCGGGTTACAAATGGTGTGTAGTAATATCCAGTCACCGATGTGCAGTTTAGGGGAGACTGTACAACAAGGCTTGCACTCGTACTGTTGTCCACCAACGAATCGTTGGTACTGGCAATTATATCACCCGATCCTGCATTCATATATGCGACTCTTGCATTTGCATAAGAGGTTACAGGCTGTGCTGTACGCAGCCACCCAACCGTCTGGCAGTTTGTCAACCTCGATGGCAGTGTCGAATTTATAGTCACTTCAAAACTGGTGTCTTTACAACAATATGGCATCGTTCCGCCCAAAGCATTCCCATCGCCCGGTTTCCCGAAATACTTCACATTGGCATTATCAGTTACAGTACAACCATTAGAATCGACAATTGTTACTGAATACGTCCCGGGTGCAACAATACCATTTACATCTTTAGTCTGTGGTCCGTTCGACCAGGTATAGGTATATGGCGCCACACCAAAATTGTCTGTCTTGTATGCCAACGATATCGCCCCGTCATTATTACATATATCCTGCACTGTCAGTTCAGGACTGATCACCGGTTTCAGGCATGAAGCATTCTGTACTTTATCCCTCAAAAAGCTACCAATTATTGCGCCAAACCCTTCAGAAAAATCCAGTTTACCACCACAGTAGCTCATGATGGTCCCTTTAAAACCTGTGGCATTGGCATCATAGAGTGCTGTACAATTAGTACAACCCGCTACACCCCAGTTCTCTAAGTGGGTACAATTATCCACGGCACCACAACTGCCACCCGGCCCCGTCATCCAGCCGCACCAGTGCGAGTGTTGCGCGCCGAATGTATGCCCTGTTTCGTGGCCAACCAGGTAAATGTCTACATCCCATACGGGGTAGTTACCCTGCTGATGCCCGAAGATATTTGATGCCGCTATTGCTGTGCCTGAACACAGCCCTGTCACCGTACCATAGCCATTCCAACCGACACCATCCAGTATCAGGTGCGCCTGGTCGCCATAGTATGTATTCCCCTGCGACCACCAGTACCGTTGAAAGTAAAAATGCGCGTCCTGGGTATGACTACGCGGATAGGGATCTGTCACAGTCCATATATACATACTACTCATCTCTACAGCCATACCATCGTTGTAAAATATCGACTGCATAAAGTTGAATACACCTGTCAGGTAATTTTGAGTATTGGCAAGGCTACCCAGTGTCTGGTATATATCATAACCCACCTCCCAATACAACTTTGCTTTCCGGCATTCTATATCGCCAGTCGTCTTCTGTGCCGCCCGATGCTCAACCGGAGTTGTAGCAGTATCCTGCACCATACAGGTAACAGGTATTTCTTCCAGCCTGTCTTTGGTATTATATAGCACGTAGTTGCCACTCCCATCCTTTACCTTGCCCATATTAAAATTACCATCGTCGCATGAAAAGAACATCATCACATCGCCATTGGCAAACACACTCATAGCTGCTACCGATTTACCTGTACCCTTTACAATACCCTGATAATGCAGCCCCGTCTCTATATTTGTAAGGTGCTGTCCGTTCCCGTCTATATAGCCTATTATAGCATCTGACGATGTGGGATGAGCCTCCACCAGCTCAAGCACATATTGCTTCCCACCTGCCGACTGCAGTGACATACTGATCGCCTTCGGTTTTGCAGCATACAGCCTGCCAATATCTACCATAGACGGCTTGTACAACTGCGCCTCACGCACAAAGCTGTCAGACAATACTTTAGTTGGGGTAAAGAGATTTACTTCTGCAAGGCCGCCGTCCTGCTCATAAGCCCTTGCCACCCTGTCGTGCTGGAGGTAGCCGTAGTTTTGGGCATATACTGTATGGAGGGAACATAATAAGGCGACAGCCAATAATAACAGGCGATTCATATGATGTATATTTTTCGTATCTGTATAAATATAACAACAAATCATATTAATCGCCCATTAAAAAAGGGTCGCAATGCGACCCTTTTCAATATTATCAACACCAAACAGGCTACTAGATCCTGAAGTGAGAGAACGCTTTGTTTGCGTCTGCCATACGGTGTGTATCTTCTTTCTTTTTGAAAGCACCACCCTCGCCTTTGCTTGCTGCTACTATCTCGTTAGCCAGCTTGTCGGCAATAGTACGTCCGTTGCGCTCGCGGCTGTAGCGGATCAACCACTTCATGCTCAGCGATATTTTACGATCAGGGCGAACCTCAGCAGGTATCTGGAAGGTAGCACCACCAATACGGCGGCTACGAACTTCGACTGCAGGTGTTACGTTTACCAGGGCTTTTTTCCAAACCTCGTATCCGTCTTCGCCGGTGATCTTGCTCACTTTGTCTATTGCGTCGTAGAATGCTTTCAATACGACGCTCTTGTTACCACCCCACATCAGACAATTCACAAAACGGGTAACCATTTTGTCATTGAACCGTGGATCTGGTGCTAAAGGTATCTTTTTAGCTTGTGCCTTCCTCATTGGATTGTATTATGGCTTATTATTAATTAATATTATTTCTTAGCTTTTTCCCTCTTGGTACCGTACTTAGAGCGGCTTTGCTTACGGTCTTTAACACCCGCAGTATCCAGCGCGCCGCGTACGATGTGGTAACGTACACCTGGAAGGTCTTTCACCCTGCCGCCACGTATCAGTACGATACTGTGCTCCTGCAGGTTGTGGCCTTCACCCGGAATGTAGGCGATCACCTCTATCTTATTCGTCAAACGAACCTTAGCTACTTTACGCAGGGCAGAGTTCGGTTTCTTTGGAGTTGTAGTGTAAACACGGGTACAAACACCACGACGCTGAGGACATGCATCCAGCGCACGGCTTTTAGACTTTGTGATCACCTGTTTACGGCCTTTTCTTACTAATTGTTGAATAGTTGGCATTCGTTATACCGTTATTGTTATTTTTTAAAGGACTGCAAAGGTAATGCAAGTTTTACAATCCCGCAAAATAATTGATAGAATATTAATATTATTCCCGCACCGCAGTGCGCAGCGCCGCCAAAAGTACTGAAAAGCAGGCAGTTAGCCTTTGGATATTTGATATTGGGTAATGGATTTGGGATCCAATGGCTATCGGGATAGAACTTTTAAGTTTTGACTTTTCACTTTTAACTTAAAAGATGCTCCGCTTGGTCTTCCACTGATATACTACATATACCACCATACCTATAAACAACAACACGGGCACCGAGGCCGCTATCAACGTAGTTTTATCCATAACACGGGCATTTTTAAAAGCAACAGTAAGTTACATCAGTTTTTTTAGCCATTTGTCAGACAATCGTCATAAACAGGCAGCATCCGGCAAGGCCTGATACAGGGGAACGTGAAAAATACCCCCGACACGATGTACAAAATACCTTTATGCGTTATTGGTCATTTCAGTACTTTTAGTTTTAAAAAACACGCAACAGGACTTAAACACCCCTGTTACAACCCTTAAACTAACACAGAACAATAATAAACACACACAATTATGAACACTACCAACACAGATTTTGAAGACTTTCCCTACGACGCGTCTCAACTGTCTGCTTTCGGGCAATGCATGGATACCTTTATCATCACGCTGAAAAACACACGGATGATACATTACAAAACTGCACATGTTGAGCAATTCAGAAACTGGCTGGCCGCCAATAACATCAGGGATATAAATGACAGCCTTACAGATACCACCTACTACGCGCGGACACAAAACCAAAAACGCAGCAAGCGGCAGCTGAGCCTGCCCGGATAATTTAACCCCCGAATGTGTCGGGGCAGGCGCTGAGACGCTAAGACGCTATTTTTGTTGTGTTTTGTTGCAGGAAGTCCCCCTATCCCCCTCCCGCCTGTTGCGGGATTTCATTTCGGGGAGACTAATTGTTCTGAGGGCCATTTTGTTGTGTTTTGTTGTGTTTTGTTGTCTGAGTTATGTGTTCCCAGCACGGATAGTTTAACCCCCGAATATGTCGGGGCAGGCGCAGAGACGCAGAGACGCTAAGACGCTATTTTTGTTGTGTTTTGTTGTGTTTTGTTGTCTGAACTATGATTAACTGATTATTTGATGGGCTATGATTACCGGGCGGAAATTGTTAAGTATTGTTAAGTAAACAGCGTTTTTTTCAAAGGGCTTAACAATTACCTGCCCAACCGTGCACCTCTACCCTGCCGGGGTTGTTGTTGCCATAATTTCAAAGAGCTTCTGTGCGGCTTGGGGTGGAAAGTCGCAAATACCTGTGCCGCCGGGGCGGGATCTACTTGATCGCAGATACGACCAATACGACAAATATACGTATTTTTGCTATAATTATCAAATATATTCAATAGTACAACACCGTTAAAATACCCTACCCTGTGCAATGGAATTTGAATATCTTGCGGGGATAACGACCACACCCGCATGAGTATACACGCAGTAAAGGCTTACCAGAGAGAGGTAGAAGAAGACCGCCGTTTCGGGGGTTCTAATAATGAACTGTCTATACGTGACGCATTTAAGAATATGCTGAACGAGTACGCCCGCCCCAAAGGGCTGCGCCTGATATATGAACTGCCCTATAAAACCCAGCAGGGCAAGAGTGTAAAGCCGGATGGTACGCTGAAAGACAGCCTGCAAAACTCTTGGGGCTTCTGGGAGAGCAAAGACGAAGCAGACGACATTAACGAGGAGATACAGAAGAAGTTTGCCAAAGGCTACCCCAACGATAATATATTGTTTGAAGACAGCCGCACATCGGTACTGTACCAGCATGGTGCAGAGGTGCTACGCTGCGACATGGCAGATGCGGAAAAGCTGCACGAGCTCATCACCAAATTCATCAACTACGAACGCCCGGAAGTAAAGAGCTTCCGCGAGGCGATAGAGGCTTTTAAAGAACATATACCGCATGTAACCGAAGCCCTGAGGAGCATTATAGAACAGCAGGCGGAGAACCCTGCTTATGTGGCGAAACGTGCCGAGTTCCTGGAATTGTGTAAAGAGGCCATCAACCCTGATGTGGCAGTAGATGACGTACGCGAAATGCTGATACAGCATATACTTACAGCGGATATATTCAATACGATATTCGACGAGCCACATTTTCACAGGGAGAACAACGTGGCCAAGGAGCTGGAAGAGGTACTCAACACCTTCTTTACCGGCACACTGCGCCGCCAGACACTCGACTCTATAAAGCACTATTACGACGTTATCAATGCGCGGGCAGCAGAGATAGCCGACCACCACGAGAAGCAGAAATTCCTGAAGGTGGTGTACGAGACCTTTTACAAAAGCTACAACCCCAAGGCGGCAGACAGGCTGGGCGTGGTGTACACGCCTAACGAGATTGTGCGCTTTATGGTAGAGAGTACAGACTACCTGCTGAACCAACACTTTGGCAAATTTCTGGAAGACAGGGGTGTGGACATACTCGACCCCGCAACAGGTACAGGCACCTATATATGCGATATAATAGACTACATCAGCCCGCACAAGCTGGAGTTTAAATACAAGGAAGAGCTGCATGCCAACGAGGTGGCCATACTACCCTACTACATCAGCAACCTGAACATAGAGTTTACCTACAAGCAGCGCATGAAAAAGTACGAGGAGTTTGAGAACCTCTGCTTTATGGATACGCTGGACAACCTGGGTTTTAAACGCGCGCGGCAGAACGACCTGTTCAACCCCTTTACAGAGGAGAACAGCAAGCGCATTATGCGGCAGAACAGCAAAAAGATAAGCGTGGTAATAGGCAACCCGCCTTATAATGCCAAACAAGAGAACTATAATTTTCAGAATGCTAACCGTGCATATGAGGAAATAGACAAACGCATAAAAGACACTTTTATAAAACAAGGAACAGCACAAAACCAGATTGTGGTGTACGATATGTACACAAGGTTTTACCGCTGGGCTATAGACAGGATAGAGGATAATGGCATTGTAGCTTTTGTAACAAACCGCTCTTTTATTGATGGCCGTGCATTTGACGGGTTCAGGAAGACCATACAGGAAGAGTTTGACCACATATATATTGTAGATACTAAAAGTGATGTACGCGCTAATCCCAAAATATCAGGTACAGCACATAATGTATTTGGCATACAAACGGGAGTGGCTATTACTTTTCTAGTACGAAAAGAGAGCAAGAAGAAAAAACGCAATTGTGAAGTGCGGTATGTAACGATGGATGACTTCTGGCGTGCGGAACAAAAGTTGGAATGGCTGAGTGAACATAAAATAGGAAAGATAGCATTTGAGCACATTATCCCTGACAACAAAGGCAATTGGATCAACCAATCTGACAATGACTTTGATAGCCTGCTGCCCTTGATTGACAAAGACGTAAAAAGTGGAAAATCGAAGAAAGCAATATTCAAGTTGTTTTCAAGAGGCGTTGGTACATATCGCGATGAATGGGTCTACGACTTGGATAAAACTGTTTTGGAAGAAAAAATAAAATTCTTCACCGATGTATATAACCAAACTGTAGATAACCCCAAGTTTGAGCATAAGCATAGCATTAAGTGGGATAGAGAGTTAGACAAATACAGGGAACGACCTGTCAGAAAAATGTTTAATGCAGAGCAAATTTTGCCATCAACATACAGACCATTTGTAAAGCAGTATCTATATTTTGATAAACACTTTAACGGGATGACATACCAGTGGTTTGATATGTTCCGACATAAATCACAAAATCATTACATAGCTATTAATGCCCCAGGCAGTAATAAAGAGTTCTATTCACTAAGTAGCGCTACGCTAATCGACCTACACTTTACCGGCGATAGTCAGTGTACTCCATTGTACAAATACGATGAACATGGCAACCAACAAGATAACATTACGGACTGGGGATTGCTGCAGTTCCATAAGCAGTACAAAGACAAGGATATTACCAAAGAGGATATATTCCACTATGTATATGCCGTGCTGCACAACCCCGTATACCGGGAAAAGTATGCGCTGAACCTGAAAAGGGATTTTCCACGCATACCCTTTTATGATGATTTCCACCAATGGGCTGCATGGGGCAAACAACTCATGGAGCTGCATATCAATTATGAAACAGCAGAACCTTACGAACTGACCACATGGGAAATAAATGACGACAACCCCGTAAAAACAAAACTGAAAGCGGAGAAAGATATGGGTGCCATAGAACTTGACAGCCATACCAAGCTATCGCACATACCACCCGAAGCATGGGCGTACAAACTGGGCAACCGCAGTGCACTGGAGTGGATACTGGACCAGTATAAAGAGAAAAAGCCAAAAGACAAGACCATAGCGGAAAAGTTCAACACCTACCGCTTTGCTGACTATAAAGAACAAGTGATAGACCTGCTGAAACGAGTGACCACTGTGAGTGTGGAGACTATGAAGATAGTTGAGGCAATGAACACCAAAACCAATTAAAACATCATATATGGCGACACATGACATTAACATTTCTTTGCCTTCATTTGAGTTAGACAGTAGAGACCTGACTGTTATTGTACATAGAGACGGAGAAAAATTAGGTACAATAACCATCTCAAAAGGATCGATAGATTATAAACCGGCATACCAGCAAGTTGCTGTAAAAATAGATTGGGCAAGGTTTAATAGCATAATGACTGAACTATGGGAAGATGAATATGCATAGTAATGTGTATGCTATTTCTCCACGAGTCTCTCAACGAGGACTCGTGGATGTTGATAGTACGTGCAACGCCGAGTCCACGTCCGTGAGACATCGGCTATGAATGAATGGAATTTTATGTACCGGAAAATTCCCCCTTTGAAGGGGGTGCCGCCTGTGGCGGTGGGGGATGTTTGCGCGCGAGTGAACGGAGTTCCCCCTATCCCCCTATCCCCCTAAAGGGGAGACTTAATATAAATTAGAATCTATTTCTCCACGAGTCTCTCAACGAGGACTCGTGGATGTTGATGGTACGTGCAACGCCGAGTCCACATGCGTGAGACATCGGCTATGAATGCTTTTCTTCCCTACACCCCTTCCAGCAATTCACTAACAGTAATACCAAGCCCTTCGCATAGTTCAACTAAGTAAACATATGAGGGGTTTGTATTGCCAGCCTCAAGCCTGTATATAGATTGGTGGTCTTTACCAATAGCATGCCCTAACTCCTGTAAAGTCATACCCTTTTCTTCGCGTACCTGTCGTACACGTTCGGCTAATTGCTTAACTATCTTCTGTTGCTGCTTTGTAAGCGGGTGTGGCATATTCAATACTAAGCATGATGTTGAAAAAACATTTAAACGGTACAGTTTAAATATTCAAAAACTTTACTTACATTTACATCACTGGTATATAAAAAAGTCCTGGGAGGCCGTAGGAAGCCATTGGCATGCCTGAGCACGAATAAGAGAGCCCATCCGCTTGCGGTGGGCCCTTTTTATTTCTGAAGCAACAGGGTATGTACTATGGCAGCCTGTATGCACTGAGCAAAGGCTGATATGGTCCGATGCCTAAGTATATACAATTGGGGGCGGTAGGTTTAATAAGGTAGAGGTAATAGTTACAATCAGCCCCCTGAAGGCATATTTTAATGTCGCGGCACTGTGCATTAGCCCTTTGCAGCAACCACTCATACAGTTCAGGAGTCATTTGCTCAGGGCATGGCGGCTCGGGGTCGAATACAGGGCCAGGACCGGGGCCGGTGTTCATCATGCCATCGCCTACAAAATAGGAGTAAGACATCATGTTTACAGAAATAGATCCATTCAGATCGAGTGCTGCAAATTCGGGCTGCGTAACAGAAACCGTAACGGGGTTGAGCGTGTACTGTGCATTGGCAGCATAACCGCATAAAGTAAAGAGCAATATAACAGTGGCAGCTCTTGCAAAACTTAAAATTTTCATTGTAATATATATTTTCATGTAAGCCTGTATTTGGGCAGGGCGACAGGCATCTCCCGGGATATCCTGTAGTAAAAATGAGGCTAAAGCATGAGCGGGAATAATAGTTTTTTACGGTTGGCTGTTATTGGTAACAGGTGGTATAATTTGCCTCATAAACGGTAAATAAACCCGTGGATATACGCTTTAACTATCTATCCTATTAATCAGTAATTCATTTACCCTATTTTCGCAGCATGGAGACATTGGTGATAGCATCGAACAATGCGAAGAAGATAAAGGAGCTGCGCGAGCTGCTGCCGGAGGGTTTTACAGTAAAGGGGCTGAAGGATATAGGTTTTACAGACGATATACCTGAGCCGCACGATACCTTTGCCGCCAATGCCGCCGAAAAGGCAAGGACGGTACACCAATTCAGCGGGCTGAACTGCTTTGCTGATGACAGTGGTATATGTGTGCCTGCACTTAATGACGCTCCGGGTGTGTACAGTGCACGCTATGCGGGTGAGCCGTGCGATGACGACCGTAACCTGCAAAAGCTATTGGCAGATATGGAGGGCAAGACCGACCGCAGGGCTTATTACAAAGCGGTGATATGCCTGGTATGGCAGGGCAAGGAGTATTATTTTGAAGGGGAATGCCACGGCACGCTGGCCACGGCCCCTATGGGCACGGGCGGCTTTGGCTACGACCCGATATTTATTCCCGAAGGCTATACGGAGAGTTTTGGCACACTGCCCGCAGAGGTAAAGCACGGCATGAGCCACAGGGGGAAGGCGGTACGTGCCATGATAGAAGAACTCAAAAGGCAAAAGTAAAAACCTAAAATACAATCAAACAATAGCTAACATCAAAAATCCAATATCTAATATCCTGAATGAAATTCTCAATAGGCGATAAAATATTACTGAAGCAGACCGATGAAGAAGGTGTTGTGACGGGGTACATCAATACAGAGATGATGGAGGTGGAAGTAGGCGGTGTGACTTTTCCCGTGCATGTAGATGAGATAGACCATCCCTACCTGAAATGGTTTACTGAGAAAAAGAAAATGCCCGCCAAAAAAGTTGTGCCCGAGCAACTGCCTGTGGAGAAACAAAAGCTACGCAAACCAAGATTACCCAAGGGTGTGTACTTATCGTTTATGCCGGAGTATAAACTTGAGGAAATGGAGGACGTGGTGGATATACTGAAGATATACCTGCTGAACGAAACGGGCAGGTCGGTACAGTTCCGCTATGAGCAAACACTGCGCAACGAGGTGGCATTCAGCCATGAAGGCAAGCTGCACGAGTTTGGCCATGTGTACCTGCATAGCATTGCTTACGAGCAGATGAACGACCAGCCGCGTTTCAACTGGTGGCTGGATGATGTGCAGAACCCGGAGCTTTCTCCCGCCAATGGTACGGTACGCATCAAACCGCAAAAGCTGTTTCAGCATATAGACGAGTTGCTGACGAAGAATGAGCCTTCTTTCAACTACCTGCTGATAGAGGATTTTAAGATCAAGGTACCGGAGACAAGTACAGAGGTTGCAAATGACAAATTCCAAAACCTTAATACCAACACCCGCAATCAAAAATCAACTATCAAAGATCCAAAATCTAAACCGTTTGACTTTAGCCCTGACAAGATAGACCTGCATATAGAAAACCTTGTGGACAATACACGAGGCATGAGCAATACAGACATCATACTGATACAACTGGCGGCACTTAAAGATCACCTACGCATGGCTATCAGGAACAAGCAGCAGCGGCTCATCATTGTTCACGGTTTAGGGAAAGGAAAGTTGCGCGATGAAGTGCACAAAGTTCTGAGCGAGACCTTTGAGGTAAAAGACTACAATAACGACTGGCACGCCGGCTATGGCTTTGGCGCTACAGAGGTTTGGTTTGAATACTAAGTAAAAATCAAATCCCAAAAGTCCAAACACCAAAATCCAAAGTATCGTGTAGCATTTATTATAGGCAAGTATTTGGAATTTGAGCAATGAAATTTGGAACCTTATACATTATCTGACTGATATTTTTCCGCCTACCCTTTTCAGGCCGTGAACGAAATAGATATAATTGCCTGTGGCTAACTGGTAGGTAAGTGTTGCACTGTTACCATTGAGTGTTTTCTGTGCTACTTTGGCACCGCTTATATTATGTATCTGCAACGTCTGGTAGCCGGCGGGAATGTTGAGTATTACCTTTCCCCCACCCAACTGGCTGACGGTTATTGCCGGGTCTCCGGTATTAACCTCTGCAATACCTACTCCACCTATATTCACCGTGTCCGTTTTTTGCTCGCTGAAACAAGCATTAGAGGCAGTAAGTGTAACGTTATAAATACCTGAAGCAGCGTATGTATTCGCCGGATCTTTTAATATACTGGTGTTGCCATCACCAAAGTTCCAGTTGTAGGTGGTAGCTTTTATTGATGTATTCTGAAATGCACGTACATTCGGCCCGGTGGCACTATGGGTATAATCAGCCACAACAAGGTCGCCATGTTGCTGCCAGTTGTTCAGGCTATCCAGTGTTACTTTAGCTGCAAAGTATTGCAGGCGCTCCGCATCAGTTGCAGATATCGTTGCTGTAAATGTATTGCCATGCGGGCTTTTATGGAATATCGATGCATAAAAGACACATGCTGCCAGGTAGGTGCCATGCGCACTGGGGTGCGATTCATCAGCAACATACAGGTCGATAGACGGGATACTGTCACGAACGGCTTTCCATGCAGCGCCTACCGGTGCTGTTACTGCATTGTTATCCTGCGCCATTTGCAGGTAGCTGGTGCGCAGTCCGGCCTGCATGCCATCGTAGGTACATATGGGGGGATATGCCACACAGTTGGATGCATCGCCGTTTTTACGACCCCATGTCATGTAAAACATGGTTTCGGTACAACTGTTGTTATCACGTATAAGGCTATCTAGTTTCTTTGCGAAAGGATATACCCCCGTTGCCACTTGTCCCGGGGAGAATGCAGGCCTCTGGCTTTGCTCCTGCAATATCACGATATCCCATTGCTGCGATTTTATTTTAGCGAGGGTGGTTGCATCGGTGCTATGCTGTTCTAAAGTATATCCGCCCGGCACGTTCTGATCGTACACGAGGGTATCGCCATTTGCGGTAGCCATCTGCTGCAACATAAGCGGCAGGTTGTTGCTGTACACATAGCTGTTGCCCAGGAACAATACTTTAACTGTTCTTGCATGTAATACATTACCCGAAACCAATAAAACGGCCAACAATAAAATCCTGTAATTCATCTTCATATTATCTGTTTATACGGAGCGATTGAAGCAATTCATCCGTTATATCATCAGTGTAAATACCTGCTCCGTTCACTAAGACACCCTTTATATCATGTTTGGTTGAAGAAATAGCGTATAAAGTTGCTTCATCCTCCGGATTGCTATCGCCTTCAAAACGGTAGAACTTGTCTATAACAAACTCATCATGAAATACTTTGAACTGTCCTTCGCGACAGGAAAGGCAATTCCTTTCCACATTAAAGTCTTCTGTGTAACCACGCTCCCTGAGCACCTGCATCACCTGCGATAGTGTATCCATTGTATTGTCCATCAGTTATTGTCTTTAGATATATAAAGTTAAGGATAAACAAACACACTGAATTTATGCCTGTTAAAGAAAGCCTAAGAAAGATAATGATATCAACTTTAGGTATGGGTAGGGTGTTTTACTATCAAACAAAACGATTAGTTATGAAAAAGAAAATGATCGGAATTATCGCTTTAAGTTTAATTGTTTCTACATCTGTCTTCGCACAGGATGCAATGGCCAAGAAGACAACCAAGTCAAAATATACTTCAATAGGGCCTGTAGTGGGTATGGGGCATAGCTGGGTAAGTGGCATGACCAATACCTTTAAGCCAAGTGCATATCTTGGAGCAGGCATATTATACAGCCGCTACGAACACTGGGGATTTGGCGGATTACTGACCGCATCTCACGAAGGATATAGCAAAGAGGTGTATCGTTTCGGGAATACATATGTTAATACGATAGACCCTACCTATTTACGATTTACACCCAGAGCCTATTACTTTTTCGGCGACTATGGTAATAATGTAAGACCCAAAATATATGCAGGACCTTCAGTAGCATATAAAGTTGTTGAAGACCAGTATATTGAAGAGCCTCGTGGTTTCTACGAACTTACTTATACCAGGCCTACAGGAGAAGTGTTCAACTCATGGGACTTTGGTGTAAACGCCGGCGCAGGTGTGAATATTAAAGTAGCTAAATATATGTGGCTGAACCTGGACGCAGACTACTACCACGGATTGCTGAATGTAACCAATGCAGATAATAAAAACAGGACATTACGTGCCAATGCAGGTTTAATGATCGGCATATAAAGATGTTCGTACAGAACATGGCAGCATACAGGGGCTCACTGAAAAGTGAGTCCTTGTTGTTTTTAATGCCTTGCTACAATTAGAACGTAAACTGCAATACAAACAACTGCAACAGCCGTAATTGTAAAAGCTGCCGCCGCTCCATAGTTAAACCATAGCAAACCGGTGAAACTGCTGGCCAGCAGGGCAGCAATACTCTGAAATGCAGTGTAGGTTCCTATTGCTGTTGCCGTGTCTTTCTTATCTGCTATATTACTGATCCAGGCCTTGGCAACACCTTCTGTAGCTGCGGCATAAAAACCGTACAGTAAAAATCCAAAGAGGAACAGGTATAGAGAATTGCTGTTAGCCATAATAAAATATACTGCTGCAAATACTACCAGTCCTGAAATGAATATCTTCTTCAGCCCCAGTTTGTCTGCCAATATACCAACCGGGTATGCTAGTACTGCATAAATAAGGTTATAGAAAATATAGATGCCTATCACTGAGGTATCGTCCATACCCGCTTCTTTTATGCGTAGCAGCAGGAAAACATCAGAGCTGTTGAACAATGCGAACAGCAACAAGCCCACCAGTAATTTACGATAGGCTGAAGGACTCTCCTTCCAATACTTCAGGAAGTCGAAGAACGAAGGACGTTTCTTTTGAGCTGTTTGCTGCAGGCTGTCTTTTTTGATTATGAAGGTCAGAACAATGGCAACCAACCCCGGCAGGAATGCTAAATAAAACAACGTGATGTAGTCTTCAGGATAATAGTACAGGTATGCAAGTGCCAGTAATGGACCAAGCACCGCACCAACTGTATCCCACGAACGGTGAAAGCCAAATACTTTTGCTTTGTGTTCTTTAGTTGTTTCATCAGATAACATAGCATCACGTGCGCCTGTGCGGATGCCCTTACCCAACCTGTCTGTAGTACGTGCCAGGAATATCCACCATGGCCACTGCAGCACTGCCATCATAGGTTTTGATATGGCACTTAGTAAATAACCCAATCTTACAAACGGCAGGCGCTTACCCATACTATCAGACAGTTTGCCAAAATAGCCTTTGCTTAAACCGGCGGTGGCTTCCGCCACACCTTCCAGCACACCTATAAGCACAACCGAAAAACCTATACTCAGCAGGAATACAGGCATGACAGGATACAGCATTTCGCTGGCCATATCTGTGAACAGGCTCACCAAAGACAACATCCATATAGTACGGGTGATGATGCGCATGTGCTTTACAGTTTCATTATCCGTATCTCTACCCTCTTATTCATGTCCTGCTCCTCTTGTGTGTATTCAGTCGGACTTAATGGATATTTCTTTCCAAAACCCTGGTACGATAAACGTCCGGCATCTATCCCCTTCCGCACCAGGTATTCGTATATATATTTAGCACGATTAACGGATAGTTTTTCCTCGCCAGTATCCATATCCAGCGCATCTACCAAAGGATGTACACAACACACGTGCCCCTCTATTCTTATTTCCATCCGCAGGTGCTCGTTCAGCATTTTGTACAGGCTCTCTATTTCGGGTAGCGATTCCTTTGTCACAATATGCCTGCCAGTGTAAAAGAATATCCTGTCCAGCACGAACAGCTGCCCTACATGCAGATCATCAGGTTCAAAATCAACTGAAGAATTAAGTTGAATAGCTTCGCTTGACTGAACATACAGAGGCTCCTCTTTTTTACGTGGCGTTACCGATTGTTCTTTCTTTTCCTTTTTTTCAGCAACAACGGGTTGCTCAAACTTCTTTTTAGTTTGAATACCTACTATGTCCACCCGCCTGTCTGCCGCATACCCATCGGGCAATTCAAGGTCGCGCGGCACCTCTCCTCTTCCTACACACATTTTTACATGGTCAGCAGGAATACCCATCGACTCCAGGTATGCCTTTACATTGTTCGCCCTTTTTTCTGAAAGTTTATCGTTGTAGTCATCCGTACCCAGATGATCGGCGTAGCCTACTATGAGCAACTCCTGCTCCTGGTTGATAATATCGAAGTATATAAGAGAGTCGATCTTTTTTACCGCCTGCGCATCGAGTGTTGGAATATCCAGGTTGAAATAGATATGGGCCGTGTCTGTTTGCGCCCATGTAGTTAATGAAGAAATTAACATTACAACAACCAACAAAATCTTTAACCGGGCGTTATTCATCTACTATGAGTTTACGTAATTGACATTAGAAAAAATCACAAACTTTTCAACACATGTGGAATAGTTGTGACATGTCCCAATATCAATTGACATAATTTTAAATAAATCAGATACGTATGGAAAGTACAAATACATTAGAAACATTCCTATGGTTTTTGGCAGGTTTAATTACCAGCGGTATGATAGCTGTACTGATGGTAGGCTGGATGAAGGGCAATAACTGGCAGCGTGAAATGAAAGCCAGGAAGCGCCAGGCGCACCGTTAGTTCAACAGCTCCCTTACTTTTGGATAGCCATTCATATTGTTCATCTGCCGCATGATCTGCGGGTATCGCCACTGTACTCTGCCGCTAAGCGGTTTTACTGTAAACTTTTTAGGATTGGGCAAGCAGGCAATGATCATTGCAGCCTCTGCATTGGTCAGTTTTTTAGCCGGTTTATGGAAATACGCCTGCGATGCCGCTTCTACCCCGTATATACCGGGTCCCATTTCAATTACATTCAGGTACACTTCCAGTATTCTCTTTTTACCCCATACCAGCTCAATGCATTTAGTATAAAAAAACTCCGGTGCCTTACGGACATAACGCATTGTGCCATGCCCTTGCCACAGGAAGACGTTCTTGGCTGTTTGCTGGCTAATGGTACTGGCGGCGGATCCTCTGGGGCGTTTCTTTTTCTTCTTTTTACTCTTAGCGGGCTTATCGTCCAGGCTTTTTTCTATGGCTTTCCAGTCGAACCCGTCATGCTCCATAAAAAGCTGATCTTCGCTGGCAATGGCAGCGAGCTTAATATTTTTGGGTATTTCATTCCAGCTGACATAATCCCGTTTCAGGCCATGGCCTTCTATCAATGCGTTTACCTGTGTCAGTGTTATGGGCGGGAATACCCATTTGCACACAACAACATACAGCAAGCTGGCCAGCAGCAGGTACAGGAATGTACGGGCAATAAATAACAGCAGGTTTTTCAACAGCCTAATAGTTTTACAAAACACAAAAGTAATACAACTATACTGATAGCTTACAGGTATTGTTATAGCTTGCGGAAAGCACTAACTTTCGGAAAAATCCGGGACCATGACCGTAAAAAAGCAGGCCGCTTTAGGTTTCATATTCATAACGCTACTGGTAGATTGTATCGGTTTAGGCATAATCATACCCATCATGCCGGGGCTGATACAGGAGTTGCATGGCGGCGACCTGAGCGAGGCTTCATTATACGGCGGGTTGCTTACCTTCTCTTACGCTACGTTCCAGTTCCTGTTCTCACCCGTTGTAGGTGCTATCAGTGACAAGTATGGCAGACGGCCTGTACTGCTGGCGTCATTGCTCGGGCTTGGTGTTGATTACGTATTCCTTTCTTTTGCACCCAGCCTGGCATGGCTGTTCGTAGGCAGGATCATAGCGGGTATTTTCGGAGCCAGTTTCACTACTGTCATGGCTTATATAGCAGACATCAGCACACCCGACAAAAGGTCGCAGAACTTCGGACTCGTAGGCGTGGCATTCGGGCTTGGTTTTATCATCGGCCCGGTAATAGGTGGCATCTTCAGCGAATGGGGCATACGTGTTCCGTTTATGGTGGCGGCAGGGTTATCGTTGCTCAATACACTATACGGCTATTTCATTCTGCCTGAATCATTATCGAAAGACAACCGCAGGGCCTTTTCATGGAAACGAGCCAACCCTATAGGCGCGTTATTACATATAAGAAGGTACCCCGCCATACTCAGCCTGATATTCGCCGTGTTGCTTTTATACATTTCAGGCCATGCCGCACAGTCTACCTGGACGTTCTTCACCATGGAAAAATTCGGCTGGGATGAAAAGATGGTAGGCTATTCGCTCGGCGTTGTTGGAGTGATGCTGGCTGTTGTGCAGGGAGGATTGATACGAGTTGTAATACCGAAGATGGGACAGAAGAATGCGGTATATACAGGCCTCGCGTTTTACATCATTGGTTTTATACTGTTTGCATTCGCCAACCAATCATGGATGATGTTTGCCTTTACTATACCTTACTGTCTTGGCGCCATATCAGGACCAGCCATACAGGGTATCATATCTACCAAAGTTCCCGCCAATGAGCAGGGCGAGCTGCAGGGTATTATGGCCGCTATGATGAGTATGGCTTCCATAATAGGTCCGTTGCTCATGACAAACTTGTTCTCATTTTTCACAAGAGAGGAGGCTCCGGCTTACTTTCCGGGAGCACCATTTATAGCCGGTGCTGTACTCACCATTATCAGCCTGCTGTTGTGTATCCGTTCGCTGGTAAAATACCATACTCCGGCAGTTCAGCCCCAAACGGTTGATGATGCAATGGTGGAAATTAAATAAAAAGAGGGATGTTACTCTTTATCCCCGAAGTAGAAATGCTCTTTATACAGCGCACAAACGTGGTCGTATAGTTTATCCAATGTATCATAACCCGATATGCCTTCTATCAGCTTTTCGCTACCACGTACTACCAGCAAGGCTTTTGACACAGCAGCCTTATCCAGCACATATACGCCGGTCTTATTATCATACTGCTCAATAAAGATCTTGATAGAATCGCCCTTGGAGACCTTACCATTTATAGTAATGAAATCATTAAAGAAGACAAACATGCCATCTTCCTTAATGGGGAAACTTTTCAACTCTCCTATTGAACTTTTTATCATTGTGATGAAATTGTGTTCCGAAAATAATGAATCCACTCAAACTTATCAAACAAATAGGATTAAGGATACACTATCAATGGAGTGCCTATGTTTCCCGCCAACCACTGAATAAATTCTTTTTCCTGAAAGGATGGCTTATTACCTATCCATCGGCTTAGTGTGGAAATGCGTAACTTATTATCAGCCATATACCTGTACACGGATGATGCTACCTGCGAATTGCCTAAACCTTTTTCAAATATAAAGTGTGGCTGAGCTCTTTCAACAGTTTGTTGTGCGCCATTCAGCAGCTCTATCAAGTTTTCATTTGTATTAACAACGATAAGCGCAGCATTATAACCTTCAGGCACCAGATCATCCAATCGTTCAACAGGCACTTCTACTTCAGTTGGTGTTTGTACTATTTTATACTGTTCACCCTTACCCCTTTTTTTGTCAATTTTAATAGCCACCGGCAACTTATAAGTGCGCTGCACAGCACCTTGCTTATCTGACAGTATATGAGCTGAAATATTGCAATTATAATGTGTGTACCGTTTCTCCAGCTCTTCTCTCAAAACAGGGTTGGGTTCAAACAAATAATGATCGCCTTTGGGAGCGTTGTCCAATATGATATCCGCAAGTTTGCCTTTGGCTGCCCCTATTACCACACAATTACTTTCCTGTTCAAGCACCTGTGCGGCAATTTTCCCGGCGCGGCTGTAAAACGCTCCCTTTTCAGATAATATAGAAGTGAATAAACTCATTTTAGCTCTGTCATTCTTATGATACAAACACCTGCACTAAAGTAACGAGCAACAAAATAAGCAGATAATACCGAAAAGATGGAAATGGTTAAATAAAAAATAGCCTGCTCAATATCGGGCAGGCTACTTGAATATTGTTAATTATACTTATAATGGAACATTTACAAAATTACCGTCTTTTATTTCATATGTTTTACTACCGTCCGTAGCTGTTATTGTAAAAGTACCGGATATGGTATTGTTGGTATTATCGATTGCAGTTACAGTAATTGTTCCTGAAGTGCCTGTAAGTATTTTTCCATCAAAAGCATACTCAAAAGCGCCATCATCCTGAACATGTGGTTTATTATTATTAACATTAAAAGTGCCTGTTGCAGTAGAATAAACATCTATTTCAAGATTTTTCAATGCAGCACCTGTACCATCTGACCAGTATAACCTGTTTCTTGCGGGAGCAGTAGAATTTGCTGATATTTTTAACCACTTTGCATCATGCACTTCCTGTACACCATCTATTTTAAAACATATATTACCACCGTTGCAGCCTGTAGTGGCGGGTGTACCGGGAGTAGTAGCGGGTGTAGTTGTTTTGTTGCATGCAACAAAACTCACAATTGCCAGTATAGCAATACTTAATATCGTTAAGGCATTCCTTTTCATATTCACTATTATTTTTTACAAAAATACCTTAGTATCGCGCCAACACAATACACCAAAATGGGTATAACGCATATCAGTGCCAGTACGTACTGCCGGACAACAAGAGTCATCATCAATCACATAGGAACATTCACAAAAAGACCGTCTTTAAATACATATACAGTATCATTCAGCTCCGCACTTACCTCAAAATCGCCGCTGATAGTATTGGTTGCCGTATTTATATCGGAAATCGAAACGATCCCTGTTCTTGCCCTTAACGTTTTCCCTGCAATGGAATACAGAAAAGAAGCATCACCGGTCTTGTATGGCCCCTCCTTGCCTATCCCATAAGCTCCCGGCGTCAAACCATATATATCGATCCTTATGTAGAACCTTCCATCACCATCATCATAGTACAGCCTGTACCCTGACGGAATAGATGATGTTCCGGGTATTAATTTCCATTTTACGTTGTGGCCATTGGCTATATTATTCAGCTCATAACACATGGTCTTTCCATTGCAGGATATGACCACCTGTTCTTTTGCCGGGTGAGATAAAGGTTTGTATGGTTCACCTTTATTACAAGACAATAGCAGACAAATAGCCACTGAACGAATTATAGTATTATAGTTAGTGTGCATAGGTAGAGAAGTTTTAGGTATACTAAGTAATTCTGAACTGTAACTAAAGTTATTTGAAACAGGGATGTATAGTGTAATATCATTGTAACAGTTCAGCATTTTTACAAACAAAAGACAATGAAAAACTAAAGTTTAAGATATCTCATGTGGCATTTAAGGTCATAATATTTCAGGCTTGTAAATTCTGATTCTTCACTAATTTTGATTATATTAAGAGATACAAAAAACAATATGGTCAAGCATATAGAACTAGGCAATTTATCTGCCGAAGATTACCAGGAACTGATAGTTGTAATGAAAGCGGCATATCCCAAGTGGCCGGGCAATTACTGGTCGCTGCCGGTGATAGAGAACCTGATACAACGATTCCCCAAGGGGCAGATAGTAGTGAAAGCCGATGGCAAAGTAGTAGGCTGTGCGCTGTCTATTGTAGTGAAGTACAACAAATTCGGGGATAACCATACATACGCTCAGATAACAGGTAATTATACTTTTAACACACACGACAATAAAGGCGATGTACTTTATGGTATTGAAGTGTTCATACACCCCGACTACAGGGGGCTAAGGCTCGGGCGCAGGCTGTATGACGCCCGTAAAGAACTGTGTGAGGAAATGAACCTGAAAGCAGTAGTGTTTGGCGGACGTATACCCCACTATCATACCTACGCGGGAGAAATGACGCCGAAGGAATACATACAAAAGGTGAAACTAAAAGAGATATACGACCCCGTGCTCACCTTCCAGCTTTCCAATGACTTTCACGTAAAGAAAGTGATCAAGAACTATATGCCCGACGATGTTCAAAGCAAAGAGTATGGCACGCTGCTGCAGTGGGATAATGTTTACTATACGTCTCCCAATACAGACAGGTTCACCAACAAAACCTATGTAAGGATAGGGCTGATACAGTGGCAGATGCGTCCCTACCGTTCACTGGCTGAGATGTTTGAGCAGGTGGAATATTTTATAGACTCGATAGCGGCCTATAAAAGCGACTTCGCCCTGCTGCCGGAACTGTTTAACGGCCCTTTACTGGCCGAGTTCAACAACATGAACGAAGCTGAAGCCATGCGCGCACTGGCGCAATACACCCCTGAAATAAAGCAAACATTCAAGAAACTGGCTATTTCTTATAATGTAAATATCATAACCGGCAGCCTGCCAAGCATTGAAAATGACAGGCTGAAGAATGTAGGATACATTTGCCACCGCAACGGCAATGTTGACCAGTATGAGAAAATACACATCACCCCTGACGAGAGCAAAGCATGGGGTATAAAAGGAGGTGAAACACTTAAGGTATATGATACAGATGCGGGAAAGATCGGGGTTCTCATTTGTTATGACGTAGAGTTCCCGGAGTTGGGTCGTTTGCTCGCAGACCAGGGCATGCAGATACTGTTCGTACCATTCCTGACGGATACGCAAAACGCCTATATGCGGGTGCGTACCTGCGCCATGGCCAGGGCTATTGAAAATGAGTGCTTCGTAGCCATAACAGGTAGCGTTGGCAACCTGCCAAAGGTTGAGAATATGGATATCAGCTATTCTCAATCTGCGGTATTTACACCATGTGACTTTGCGTTTCCTTCAAACGGTGTAAAGACTGAAGCCACTCCCAATACCGAGATGGTGCTGATAGCCGACGTAGACCTTCAGCTACTGGACGAGCTGCACACTTACGGCAGCGTACGCAACCTGAAAGACAGGCGAACGGATTTTTATGAATTGAAAATAAAATAGCGATTTGTGAAGTATTTAGCTTAGCTACTGTACCAAAAACAGCGTACAAACAACTACTTTTTGTAATTTTGCACTGAAAAATATAATACAACTATGGACGTAATTATTCAATCTTTAGGATTTACAGCAGGGGCTGAACTGGAAGGATACATAAAAGAGAAACTGGAAAAAATAGACCGTATGGACGATAATATCATCCGTGCGAGGGTAACCTTGCAAAAAGGCCAGGCTGCTACAGACAATCACCAATGCGACATCAGGCTGGAAGTGCCCGGTAATGACCATTTTGTTCAAAAATCGGCAGGCTCGTTTGAAAGTGCTTCTTTAGAAGCTATTGATGCATTGCAAACGATCATCAGGCGTACTAAAGACTAAAAAAGTAACACAAAAATAAAAGGCCCGTGCAATACACGGGCCTTTCTTATGCGTTTACCAATATTATTATAACCTTGAGTTTACACTGGCAATAGCGTCAATTCTGCGCTGGGCAATTTTCATAGCCGCTGCCTGTGCATGTATCTTTTCTGTTTCAGATAATTGGAATATCTCTAAGGTACGGTCGTATATCTGCTCTACCTGGTTCATCACACGCTCACGGTTGTAACCGTCCAGCTCAGCACTTACGTTTACCAGGCCACCTGCGTTTATCAGGAAGTCAGGTGCATACACAATACCCTTTTCTATCAGCATAGGGCCATGTACATTTTCATCAGCCAGCTGGTTGTTAGCAGCACCTGCAATAATAGCACACTTCATTTTTGCAATGCTTTCCGCATTTACAGTAGCACCTAGTGCGCATGGAGCGTATATATCCATCTCCATGTTAAAGATGTCGTTGTTATTGATAACCTTAACCTTCTGGAACTTGTCAGTTGTCTGCTTGAGTTTTGCATCGCTGATGTCTGCAATGAACACCTCAGCACCTGCCTCTACAAGATGACCTACAAGGTACTGACCAACGTGACCTACGCCCTGTACCAATACTTTTTTACCTGCAAGGTCGTCATTGCCCCATACTTTCTTTGCAGAAGCCTTCATACCTACAAATACGCCATAGGCTGTAAATGGTGAAGGATCACCACTACCACCCATATATTCAGGCACGCCGGTTACGTGGTCTGTTTCCAGCGCTATATATTCCATATCGCGGGCAGAAGTGTTAACGTCCTCAGCGGTAATGTATTTACCGTTCAGACTGTTGACAAACTTACCGTACCTGCGCCACAGAGCTTCAGACTTAACACTTGCAGCATCACCAATGATCACCGCTTTACCACCACCCAGGTTCAAACCACTGATAGCAGCTTTATAAGTCATACCGCGGCTGAGACGGAGTGCGTCAACTACACCTTCTTCGTGACTGGCGTAGTTCCAGAGACGGGTTCCGCCCAGTGCAGGGCCTAATGTTGTATTATGGATAGCAATGATAGCGTTGAGCCCGCTGTTAGGGTCGTGGCAGAAAACCACTTGCTCATGCTCCATTTGCTGCATGTGTTGAAAAACAGATTGCATCTACTAAAAATTAGGCTGCAAAGCTAATAAATAAGTTGGTATTTCAGGTAGTCGTTAATACGAACAACTTTCATGTGAGTTATAAATATAATTATCGTTATATATATCACAACCATTGTATCACTTCATCTTCAGCTATTACATATATATGTTCATAGTCTGACGTGCTGATCTTATGGGTACCCGTAAAGCTGCCAAATGAAGGCAACACCATTTTCTGTTCATTCACACCATAGCAAGGCAACTTTATTTTACTGCGCCCCTTACCACTTACCGCAAAGGCAGGATGGACATGCCCATGTATATAAAACTTTCGCGGATCAGCTATTTCATCGTGGGTGATGATAAACGGGCCTGTATCTAATATTTCATTGTGTACTGATACATTATTGCCCGAATACTTTTCCTCCGGCAGTATATCATGATTACCCAGCACCAGGTCTATAGCAAGTTGCTTATGTGCATTGCGCCAGTGGCTGAAATTATCCACCTCGTTATTTTCCCTGCTATGAAACAGGTCACCGGCAATGATGAGCCGCTCAGCTTTATGTTCATCTACCAGTTTAGCCAGCCTTACTTCGTCGTTATGCTGTGTCTGTAATGGTATAGCAATACCATGCTTACGAAAGTGAGCGGTTTTACCCCAGTGCAGGTCAGACACGATCAACGTTTTTTCCGCTATCCAGAAAACTGCTTTTTGTGGCAACAGCAAAACTTCTTCTCCTTGTAAGACTATTTTAAGCACAAGCGCAAATGTAGTTAAACAGACGAGATGATAGTTTCAATTAATGAAATTGACACTTCAACAAATACGGGATCACATGCAGCCGGGCAAGGATTAGCTTCGTTGAAATTCATTTTTTAACCTAAAACTTATTTTATGAAACGCTATTCAATTTTAGCACTGCTTTTATGCCTATGGTGCTACAATGCTATTGCACAGGCACCCTACACCGCACCACCTGTAACCACAGGACTAAGACTACACCTTGTTGCAATTAATGATGCCAGCAACTATTCGGCCGGTTCACCGGCTGTATGGAGAGACAGGTCAGGTGCCGGCAATGACGTATTTTCTACAGGAACATCATCAACTACATTCGCCACAAATGTTGCAGGTTCAGGGTTTGACGGCATTAACTTTAATGGCAGCGCCCTTATGGAGTCTGCCGGAGGAATGCTGGACTTTGAGAATGACGAAGCAACCATATTTGTTGTACGAATAGCCCCGAATGAATCAACCGGAGCAACGCTCATTTCTATCGGGGAGGGCAACACAAGTTTCAACAACGAATTTCTACTGATGGACGGAGACGCCTACCACCATACAAGCAGTGGAAACTGGAACCAAAAAGACCATCAATGCTATGGCGACTTGCCTACCGACAGGCCTGTAGTACTGGCAACAACACTGGGAAGGTTAACTACTGACATTGAATATTATGTCAACAATGACATCTCTACAAATGCTATTGCAACAACAGGATCACCTTCAAACTATACAAGTGTAGGAAGAGGAATACACGTTGGCGCCCGCAGAAACGGGACTGTAAGGGAATACCTGACCGGAGACATAATGGAGATACTGGCATTTGATCATGTATTGAGCCCAACCGAAGTAAATGATGTAAATGTATGGTTGCAATGCAAATACCAGGTAAACTATACCGCTTGCAACATCATACCTGAGTGCGATGATACAACTACAAGCGACTGCAGCGACGTTTGCTTCTGGAAAGTAGAAGGCAACAACATTTTGAATGGTAATAATAAATTCGGCACTAGGACGGACGATGACATTCTTATTATCTCAAATGAGAACAGCGTAGTAACGCCGAGGGGTATAATTACCGGTGGCAACGGCAGCACAGGTGGTTACTTTGGCTGGAATACTACCAGCCCGACAGCTAAGCTGCACGTTGATTGCATCAACAGTCATGAGGACTTCTCAGGCATGTCAGACATCCGTTTTGAGAACCTGGAGCATGGAGAAGGTAAGATACTTGTAATTGACGATAATGGCTATGTATTTAACAGTGATATGGACATGAACGGTGGTGGCGTACAGAACAACTGCCTTACTACCAATATGGTACCTAAAGTATCCAATAGCAACGGAGACCTTGATTGCAGCATGATCTATGACGACGGAACATCTGTTGGCATTGGCCCGAGTACAGGCTCTGCAAGTAACAACTTTAACTACACATGGAGCGGTGGATTATCAGGTACAACAATGCCACCTACTTCGGGCACAGTTCGTCTTGATGTTGAAGGTGTAACAAGAGCACTTGCTTATATAGCTACATCAGACGCCCGTGCAAAAACAGACATCAAGACAATCACCAATGCCACTGAGATCATCAGTATGCTGCAAGGTAAGACATACAACTGGACAGAAGAGGTACTTGCACAAACAAGTGCAGATGGCGGAAGACAATACGGTTTCATAGCACAGGAAGTTGCTGAAGTAATGCCTGAAGCAGTAGTAGTAGACGAGCAAGGCAGGTATGGTATTAATTACAACATGCTGATACCTGTACTGACTGAAGGTATCAAGAGTATGTATGCTGAGCAACAGAAAACAGCTGAGCTGATAAAAGTATTATCGGAGCGTATTGAAGCACTGGAGAAAAACACAACAAAAACCGATGTTATAACACCTGAAAGCAACAGAAGTATGTTGTTTCAGAATGCGCCAAACCCATTCGATTCTGAAACTATGATAGAATATTATGTACACAAAATGGAACATAATGCATATATAGTAGTTGTAGACGAAAGTGGCAGGGAGCTTGTTAAGCAAAGCATTCGCGAAACAGGAAAAGGAAAAGTTGTAGTGAACGGCAGCCAGCTTGTACCGGGAGTTTACATATACTCACTGGTAGTAGATGGTGTTCATGTAGACAGTAAAAGAATGTCGTTATCTAAATAACATACAATTCTTATTTCATTAATACCACAACACCCCGGAATATCCGGGGTGTTGTAATTTATATAAATTAACATTACTCAAATGCGACGCTAACTAAGAGCCCTACCTTTCTATTCCACTACCTATAGTGGTGTCGTCGTACGGCATGATAATCCTGTTCAAATGTATCGCATTCCTCACTTGATTTCTTTTCTGTTTTGTTGCTTCCCAATAAGGTGTATTTATCCCCAAACCTGGCAAGTACACCTGTAGTTCGACTTTTTAGCGCACGATGCAACTATACACAATACACATACTAATTTTTAGTCATAATTTTCAGTTTCACTTACGTGCTAATATACATTCCTACTCCAGCCTGAAAGCAATAGGCAATGTAAAAAACACTTTTACAGGGCGGCCATTTTGCTTACCGGGTTTCCAGTCGGGCATTACGCTTACTACCCTCATAGCTTCTTCATCGCAACCGCCGCCTATGCCGCGCATCAGTTTCACCCTGCTTATGCGCCCGTCTTCGTTTACTACAAACTGTACCAGCACCCTACCCTGAATACCGGCCTGGATGGCTGTCTGCGGATACCTAACAGATTCGCTGAGGTATTTATAAATATTACCAATAAACTCAGGCATCACTTCTGCTAAAACTATCGGTTCTGCAGGAGGTGCTACTACTGCTGTTCCGGTTCCTCCTGTGGCACTAGCCGGTGCTATGTCTGTACCTCCGGGCTCTCCTGCCGCAGTTACAGGGCCGGACTCTCTGCCTGCAAAACTATCTACAGGGGGTGGCACATTGGTTACAGCCTCATCAGGACTAATAACCGGTAGGGCGTTTTGAATGGTCGGTCTTTCTGCAGGCGGTGGAGTCCTTGTTTCCGGCTGCACAGGTGGTGGTGGTTTGCGAATCAATTTATCAGGGTCTGTTGGCGTATATGGCCCCTTATGCGTTGGCTGCTCAATGAGCACTTGTTTTTCAGGCATTAACGAAACAGCCAGGGCGGTACTGCAAAAGAATAGTACCAATAACAAAGCTCTTATTTTTCTACGGTCATCATATTTACGTATTGCATAACCACCATATTGCTTATTGCGGTTGTAGAACAGGATGTCTAAATAGTCGGCATTCATGATTGCTTGTGCTTCCATAATAGTACGTTTATTATTAAAACGCAGGTAAGCAGGTTATTCCATCATATGTTTTGTAATTTATTTGTCATTGCTGCAATTACCATCACAACACTTCTGCAACTATTGCACTTTCCTCGTCTGTAATATTCGTAAGTGCGTAATGAGGCACCTTATTGATGAGCATTTCATCCATGATATTTACCATATCTCCGTAACTGCTGTTATCTGCGGGCTTGATAATTACATGTAGTTTACGTGCCTGCTTGCTGTAACTGGCCGGTAAATTGCGCAGGTCGCTTTCCTTTTGCATGATAACAGTGCGTATCGACTTAAGGTCAGTAGTTATAAGTTTGTCTTTGCTATCCAATGTACCGTGATAGTACACAAACCGATGATCACTTGCAGGGATAATGGTTATGGTACTGGTGTCGATATAACTGGTGCCTTCTCCATCAACCGGCCTGTTGATCTCCAGCCCTTTTTCCTGCGTGAGTGTAGTGGTGTATATAAAAAAGGTGATCAGTATGAATCCCAGATCAACCATAGGTGTCAGGTCAACCTTAGCTGAATGCCTTTTTCTCCGTCCGTCTTTGTTGGTAATCTGTAACTCTGCCATAATACGTCGTTTTATTTATAGACGTACCATGGCATTTTTTCCACGCAGGCGATTGTCACAGAAAGGTTAGAACTACTACGAGATCATCAGCAAATACAGATCCTCCACCTCTTTTCTCGCCCAGGGTGTTTTGCGCAAAAAGGTAAGGCTTGATTTGATACTGGGATCGTACCTGAAGCAACGGATATTGATTCGGCGGCCCAACTCTTCAAAACCATAACGCTCTACCAGTTGCTCCAACATCATGAGCAGTGTAATGCCGTGTAAAGGATTATTCTTCTGTGTTTCTGCCATTATAATATTATGAATTATCTGAATTCCGCTGTTGTTTCCACTCTTCGCGGTGCTTACGCAGCGGGTGGTCTTTCGACTTATTGAATATCATCACACCGTTCTCACGTCCGGCTCTGCGCTCACGCTGTTCATCTACAGGCAGGTTATGCTCTTCCATACAACTCTCGCTGCAGCAGCCCTGCAGCTTTTCAGCACACTCTTCACATTGAATGAACAGCAGGTGGCAACCATCGTTCTTACAGTTGGTATGAGTATCGCATGGCTTACCGCAGGTGTGACATTCCGCTATCACATCTTCTGTAATACGCTCGCCCAGTCGCTCATCAAAAACAAAGTTCTTACCTATGAATTTAACCGGCAGCCCCTCTTCTTTCGCTTTGCGGGCATATTCTATGATACCGCCCTCCACATGAAAAACATTCTCAAAACCATTGTGCAGCATATAGGCACTCGCCTTCTCACAACGTATACCACCCGTGCAATACATAATAATGTTCTTATCCTTCTTATCCTTGAGCATATCTACCGCCATAGGCAGTTGCTCGCGGAAGGTATCAGAAGGCACCTCTATTGCTCCTTCAAAATGCCCCACTTCATACTCGTAGTGGTTGCGCATATCTACTATTATGGTTTCGGGATCGGCACTCAGCTCATTGTATTCTTTCGCCTTCAGGTACTTACCTTTCTTAGCCATGTCAAATGTCGGGTCGTCAATACCATCGGCTACTATTTTATTACGTGCTTTGATCCTAAGCACCCAGAACGATTTACCATCGTCCTCCAGCGCTATGTTCATGCGTATACCGTTCAGTTCAGGCGCAGCGGCATACAGCGCATCCCTGAAAGCCTCATAGTTGCTTTGGGGGACGCTTACCTGTCCGTTAATACCCTCCGTAGCGACATATATCCGTCCGAAGACTTTTAGCGGCTCGAAAGCCATCCATAGCTGGTCCCTGAATTGTTGCGCGTCGGCAATGTTGAAATACTGGTAGAAGGAAACTGTGGTACGTGGCTCTGTCTCTGCCAACATACGCTGCTTCAGTTCCTCGTTCGATATCCGGTTGTGTAACACTGGCATGGTGTACCTTCCTTTTATTGTTAAACGATGAAATAAATTACGCCGCAAAGATAACGCTTTTCTTTAAGTCAAAATTCAAAAGTGAAAAGCTAAAAGTGTTTCTTTCTTACGTTTATCATAATACTAATGCTCTTTATGGTTTTGAATTTTGACTTTTGACTTATATTAGCGCCCATGAAAGTATTTATCGCAGGTGCATCAGGACTGGTAGGCAGCAATTGTAAAAAACATTTCACTGAACAGGGCTGGGAAGTAGTCGGTTCTCACTTCTCCTACAAACGACCGGACACTGTATATTATAACACACTTGAGCCCGGCGATACCAACAACTTCGACATTACATCATTTGCACCTGATGTGATAGTGCACTGCGGCGCACTTACCCATGTTGATAAGTGCGAACAGGAACCGGAGCTTAGCTATACGCAAACAGTACAAAGCACCATCAACCTGGTTGCCGTAGCTAAAAAGTGCAATGCACGTTTTGTTTATATCTCTACCGATTATGTTTTTGATGGTACAGACGGACCATATACGGAAGATGCTCCTGTTAATCCACTGAGTGTTTATGGCAAACACAAACTCGAAGCAGAACAACATGCCATTAATGAAATTCCCGATACCCTTGTGCTGCGTGTCACAAACGTGTATGGCCACGAAGCAAGAGGTAAAAACTTCGTAGCGCGTATTGTACAGCAATGCATAGATAAACAAAAGCTGACACTTAAGCTACCGTACGATCAATACGCTTGCCCTACCAATGCATGGGACATAGCACGCTGCATGTATCTTTTATTGCGAGATGATAAAAATGGTATATACCATATCGGTGGAACTGATTATACCAATCGTGTACAATTGGCATTGCGTGTGTTGCAATATTTCCCTGATGCAGAGTATGATCTGATACCGATGAATACGGAAGAATTAAATCAACCGGCGGCTCGTCCTTTGATAGGTGGTTTTATTACCGCAAAGTTCAACAAAGAGTATCCTGATTTCCTTTTTGGCAATGTAGATAGCTTCCTTAAAGAGCCTCTAACTTAAAGTAACTCTTTAAGTACCCACACCTAATAAGTCAGAATTATCAGCACAAAAAAATCCCGACTTATCGTGATAAGTCGGGATAGGACTGTACTTACTAACCCATCGTAAGTAAAGCAAATATCTAAAAAAGGATTGGCATTTAGAAATTATTTTTTCTGTTATATAGCCACAATTTATAGTCTCTATTTTTCTACTACTTGTACAGGGTTTACATGCTCATTGTCACACTATCTCTTCTAAACTGACTATTTTTTCAAACAAATCAGAAATAATGTCACCTAAAATTAAACGCAGGTGACATTTTGTCTTAAAAAATCAATTGGTCTTTAGTTTGTAATAGTATCTGTGTAATTGAAACCACTAATCATAAACTAAAAAACTAATAAGAGTTATGTACAAGCACAGAAAAAATTTCACAATGACACCTGCAACTTTAGGCGGACTGATGGACAATGTATTGAACAACAAATGGGATCGCATGTTTTTTGACGACAACTGGAGCAATGTAACAGCACCGGTAAATATCAAAGAAACAGATGCAGCCTATATGGTTGACGTAGTAGCGCCGGGGCTTAAAAAGGAGGACTTCAACATTCATGTTGAAAAAGATGTTCTTTCAGTATCATTCGAGCAGAAGGAAGAGCAAACTGAGCAAACAGACAAGTTCATCAGGAATGAATACCAGTTCCGTTCTTTCAAAAGGAACTTCACCCTGAGCGATAAAATTGATACTGCCGCCATCAGTGCAACATATACCGATGGTATATTGAGTATTTCTCTGCCAAAGGCGGAGCCCAACGAAGCAAAAGCAAGAAAAATAGACATAGCGTAAGAGTGTGAGCATAGGAGTAGTAGTTTGACAGATGAGGCAGGGTTTTTACCCTGCCTCTTTATATATCCAGCTCTTTCAGAAAAGTCACTATCTCCTTTTTCCCCTTCTCAGAGGCAATAATGTGCAGCAGTCCGGCCAGCCTGAACAGGTAGGTATTTATCGCCACATCCCTGTCTTCTATCAGGCCGTCTACAGTTGACTCCGCTATCCAGAAACGATTGGTTGTAGTTATTGCATTGAGTATCGTATCAAGGTCCTGCGTTTTTGCCGTCTGGAAAAAGCCGGCCATGAACAATGATTTCAGTTCATCATAAATAGCCTTCCTCCGGGTAAGTTGCCTTTCCTGGTAAACCTCAGCAAAGCTGCTGTCTTGCTTCAGCAGCAAAGGCAGACTTATAAATAATGAACGGAACTTGTACTGGTTCAGGTAGATAGCACGGTGCATATCAAGAAAATTATAGATACCTCTCTCCCGCTCAGTAGCAAAAATATCCTCGTTCGCTTCTGATAATAGTCGGGATATCTCGTTTACCAGGTCGTTTTTCGTTGGAAAGTAATAGGTAATATTACCGCCCTTCATATTCAATGCCTTGGCCAGCTCACGAACCCCCACATATTCTATACCGTATTCATTGTATAGCTCAAGGGCTTTTTCTATAATTTTTTCTTTTGTTGACAGTTTGCTTTTTGACATTGTCAAGGGAATTACTAAATTTGACGTTGTCAAAAATAATATTAATCATGGAATTACCATTCACTATTTCAAATATTCATGGCGAAGAAATTACGTTCCTGCGTATGAGCAGAAATGATAAAGGAGAAGAAGTATTAGAACTGGAGAACAAACTACAACCCAATGCAGGACCACCCATGCATGTACACTTTAAACAGGATGAAAGCCTTACCATAGTAGAAGGTGAAATGTGCTACCAGGAGCTTGGTGGCGAGGAAAAGTTTGCAAAAGTGGGCGATACCGTAACATTCACGGCAGGAGTACCACATAAATTCAGAAACAGTGGCAAAGGCATACTACGTTGCAAAGGCTGGGTTAGCCCTCCCAACACTATTGCATACTTTCTTGGAGAGATATACAGATCAACCAACGAGAACAATGGACGGCCCGGTACATTTGATGCAGCCTACCTGCTGGACAGGTACAAAGCAGAATATGAAATGTATGACATCCCTGCATTTGTAAAGAAGGTTGTATTCCCTATATCATTGTTTATTGGCAAACTGCAAGGGAAACACAAGAAATTTGCAAACGCCCCGGAGCCGGTTTAACGTACAAGTCTTTTATGCATCATCTGCAGGCTTCAGCGGAGATGCTTTTACATTCAGCTTTTCACCATCCTCCATTGTCAGGAAAAGTGTTTGTGTAGGATATGCAAACACGATACCTTCTTCTTCAAACTTTTTGAAGATAGAAAGGTATATCTCCTGTTGTTTATCCATGTAAACAACATAGTCCTGCTGTTCTATATAATACACAGTTTCAAAATCGAGACTGAAACTACCATAACCTGAAAAGTGAGAACGGTCGAACCTAACACCTTCTACACTGTCTATTGCGTCTTTAATAAATCCCGGTATAGCCTTCAGCTGTGCGTGCGTGGTCTGGTACACAACACCAAGCTGGAAAACGATACGTCGTTCAACCAACCTTTTAAAATTGTGAACACGGGAGTTGGTCAGGTCTGTATTGGAGCATATCAATACATCACCGGTCATGGTCCTGATACGTGTGGTTTTTACACCTATATATTCTACAGTCCCCTTTTTATCGTCTACTGCAATAAAATCACCGATCTCAAAAGGCTGGTCGAAGAAAATAACAAAGTAGCTGAACAGGTCGCCCAGTATGGTTTGCGCGGCAAGTGCTATGGCTATACCACCAACACCAAGACCGGCTATGATGGTTGTTACGTCCTTGCCCATGTTATCAAGCAGGAAAACAAGGCCTAATATCCAGATAATAACATTGACAATGATGAGTATGCCACGAGCCTGCTTTTTCTTTACTTCACTATCTTCCTGCTTATCAAGAAAAGCATATACTGTATACTTTATTGCAGAGGTAATGATACGTATCACATAAAAGGTAAATACAAACAGCAATGCAATGTGCACTACGTTGTACACCTTCTCGTTAAACTTCAGCGACCTCATGCTGAAATAGGCGCTACCAAAGTAGAGCATAGGCACAACACTGGTATGAATTACTTCTATCAGGAAATCATCCAGTTGCGTATCTGTCTTTTCTGCCAGGCTTTTTAGGTAGCGTATCAGCAGGTATTTGAATATACGAACCAGTATGAACAGGCCGGCAAACAGGCCAATAGCTATACTCCATTCCTTAATACTATTACCCCATAGTATTTGCTCCATAAAATTTTCCATAAGGTGAATTAATACATTGTAAAAATAACAATGAAATTTTACCTGTACATTATTTGTCTATCGCAATTGCTTTACCTGCTTTGTATTAATGGCATTAGCATTATCCGGCAATACATGGCTGCCTGCAAGTTTTTTCTCTACATATTCTGAGTTCATCACACGCAGCGTACCCATATAAGTCATGCTGAACTCCAGCAGATCTCCTACTTTGTAGTTATCGGGGTTCTCTCCCAGGTCAACAACTATCATATCCGAGCTCTCACCTACCAGGTTTATATTTTTATCAGACGGTGTAAGATGATCTGATTCGATATCCAGCAGGCCTAGATCAATAATAGCCCTGTACGATGATTTATGACTTTGCGTATTATCAAACTCTTTTATCTCACCTGTCAGGTTATGGCCAAGCTCACCACTGGGCACTGTTGGCTTTTCGGTCAGCTCTATTATCTCTGCATACAACTTGAACACATCGTTATGCATTTCATCGAATGGCTTATTATGATATACATCCGTACCAAGAAACAAAGTCTCCCCTACCCTGAAGTGATTCACCCCTTCGGGCAGCAGGTTCTGGAATATTAGCGGAATAGTAACAGACGAGCCACCGGATACATAAGGTATCTTCTTATTGAACTTCGCTTCTATCAGTTCCTTATACAGGCTCAACTGTATCAGCTTATCATGATTAGGCAGTACACCATACATACAGGTAAGGTTTGTGCCAATACCTATCACTTCAATATTGGGCAGTTCAAATACTTTGGCGTAAAAATCCATAAAGTCTTCACGCATCACACCTTCACGCAGCTCACCCAGCTCGATCATGATGATCACCTTGTGTGTCTTGTTCTGCTGCACGGCAGCGTCAGACAACAGCTTGATGGTTTCATACTCCGTATTGAAACTTACATCAGCATACTCGACTATTTTCCTGATAGATCTTTTGGGCGGTGGTTTGATATAAGCAGTCTCCACCTCTGGGTTGATAGACTTGATACGCTTCAGGTTGGTCACCCTTGAATCGCACACCTCTTTAACACCCAGCTTCAGCAATACATCCAGGTAGGTTTTATTGCCGCAAAGCAACTTTGACACTACCGACCATTTAACCCCTTTTGACGCAAAGAGGTTATCTAAGTATTGGTAATTATGAGCTAACTTATCCGTATCTAATGTAACAAATGCCATGATCCTTATTTTATCAACCTCATTTCAAGGTACTTATTCGTAAAACCTAATTTCTCGTATAATATTTTTGCGGGATTATCAGGCTCAACATGCAGTGCAATGTCACCCTCAGCAGTTGCTATTGCTTTCTGCATCAACTGTTTGCCAATGCCCTTTCCCCTGTATTCATTATGTGTCGCAATATATACCAGTATATTCTCAGGTATATACCCGTCCATCCCGGTTTTATTTATAACAACGGCACCGGTCATATTGTTATCTATCTTGCCGGATAAGATATAACCTCCGGGTCTGCCTCCTTTTCCAATTGCATAGTCCATAGCCTTGGCTATATCTTCTATCTTGTCGCCATACTGCTCAAGGTGCTTGTACAAAAATTCATTGATCTCTTTAAACTGGCCCTCATCGGGCTTTGCATCCGGTGTATATATATTTATCTCCATAACTTACTAATGCGGCGGTTTACTCCTCACACGTACTGCCAATAGAAATTGGTATTAATGACCGGCAAAAAACGTGCAATAAAACGCCGGAATGTATCAACGGCAGCCGGTATAATTGTAAAAAATCTGCTGCAAAGGTAAGACAATTATATTTCATGCCCTTATACAGGTGGCCTGTCACTGCCGAAACGCGCGGCAGGCAAAGCATACATCAGCTCCCTGGTCTTTCACAATACACCCAAAGCTGCACTGTTGATAATCAACAACTTACACTTTCCAAATTGACATTTTAGCCATTGAGAGAAACGACATCCGGGGTATGTTCAGGCAAAGCTCACGACAAGGCATGCGTCATTTGACGCCAAAAACGGCGTTATATGACACGAAGATTTATGGCAGATAACTCTGTTTTCAGCGTAGGATGGTCGCTACCTTTCGTCCAATTAATTCGCAAACCTAAAATACATAAAAAATGAAAAAAAGTACATCTGTTATCCTGATAGCTATTACTGTTATTTCAATTGTGGCTTGTAGCAAAAAAAGCAGAACAACAAACGGCTCAGTAAATCTGGTGAACCTTAATGCGCTGGCTGACTCCACTTACGGACTGGACTCTCCATTTATTGAAGTTGATACTGCGAATAAAATGATCAGCAGCTACCTGACAAGTATTAATTCTTCAGATCATTCAGACGAGGTACGATCCTTTATTGTAGATGCTCAGGCTTTAAGATACTACCTGCAGAACACAGACATCAAAAAAGTAAAGATCATGTTGGCACACAATTTAGATTATATCAATGGGGGTGGGCAAAACATCTACTCTGGCAACAATTATAATGCTGTAACCGTGGTCATAGCAGGATATGACCAAAATAGTAACTATGTTTACAGTCCTGCGGGTTTGGTGATAGATCATGCAACTCCATGTCCTTATGACTGCCCTGGTTCAGGTACTGCAGCATCAGATTTATTACCTCAATAATTAACAATGAGTACAAATACTCGGTTTACAATTTATATCATCCTGTTAATCCTATCACTATTTTCAGGGCTATTAAGATACAAGCAGATAGATAAAGCTTCAAGGGTTATAGTTTTTCTATTAGCTGTAACACTTATCAGTGAAACCACATCAATTTATATTGGCTGGAAATACCGTAACAATATGCCTGTATTTCATATTTTCAGCCCAATAGAGTTATTTATAGTCTCAATTTACTTCAACAGGAGTATTGAATATTTTAAAAAATTCAATATCGGCATATATGTTGGCGTTGTAGGTATATTATTGAGTATACTAAACACCATTTTCATACAACAAATAAAGACACTTAATTCATACTTTCTCTTATATGAAGGGTTTTGCATCATATTTATGGCACTTTACTCATACCGTACCATGTTTGAAGACCTTGAAATGAACGTTGTACGCAACCCACATTTCTGGTTTAGTTCCATTTTCCTGTTTATTTCTGGCGTCACTTATTCTAACTGGGCATTATATAGTTTCATTGGTAAACGAATGGTAGAATTGATTCCGTCCATAAGTACATTGATCACACTAGTTAGTGCTATTGCATATACTAGTATAGGTTTAGTATTCCTTTTACTTCCACAAAAAGCACAAAAATGACAGATAACTATTTATTACCGCTGCTCATTTCGGCATCTACACTTATTACGATGCTTTTGTTCTTCATTACGCTTTTTGTACTGGTGAATAAAAACAAGCACAGGCGGCTATATGCGGACAAGAAAGAGCTGGAGCATAAGTTTGAAAGAGAGATACTCACCACCAGGTTAGAAGCGCAGGAAGAATCGCTGGCGCGTGTATCGCAGGAGATACACGATAATGTATGCCAGGTACTGGGGCATATAAAGAACAACCTATATGCTATTACCTACAACCTGAATGTAGACAATAATGAAAACCTGCTGGCGGAATCTACCGACCTGGTTGGCCAGTCTATTCAGGACCTGCGCAACATCAGCCATGTACTCAACCCGGAACACGTTAAGAGGATCAGCCTTGAGGAGGCTATTGAAAAAGAGCTGAAATACCTGAAATCGTTCTACGAGGTAGATTTTAAGCTGGACCTGGATGGAGATCCCATAGACATACCTAAAGAAAAAGAGATCGTTATTTTCCGTATTGCGCAGGAAGCCCTGTCAAACATTACCAAACACGCTAATGCAACTGAAGTAATAGTAGGCATAGGATATACAGATAAAGATGTAGTATTGAGTATATCTGACAACGGGGATGGTTTCGATGCTGAAGCAATAAAAAACAGTAGTAAAGGTATAGGCCTGATAAATATGGAGGAACGGGCAAAGCTAATAAACGGTACCTTTGACATACGATCTATGCCTCAAAAAGGCACCCGTATAACGATAAAAGTGAATACGCAGGTATGAACAAACTGGTAGCGATAGCTGATGACCACATAATGATGCGAAAAGGAACTATTGGATTCATCAACTCTTATCCCGACTTCGAAGTGATCATTGAAGCTGACAATGGTAAGGAGTTGCTGGAAGCAATAGAAAAATCAGTATCCATTCCCGATATAGCAATTGTAGATATAAACATGCCCGTTATGAACGGGTATGACACGGTAATAGAACTCAACAAGCGCTGGCCCGAAATAAGGATACTGATACTTACTATGATCAACGATGAGTTTTCCATTATCAAAATGTTGCGCAACGGCGCGAAAGGCTACCTGCTGAAGGCCTCTCACCCTGACGAACTGCACAGGGGTTTGCAGGAAGTATATGACGATAAATATTTCAGTTCAGCAGTGGTATCCAGCAGCGTGTTCAGGGCTATATCTCACAGGCGGAACGGCCAGTTATTCCCTGAGCTGACGGATGTAGAGCTACAGGTACTCAACTACTACTGCCAGGGGCTGGAAAACAAAGAGATAGCGGCTCAGTTAGGCAGCAGCCATCGTACTATAGATACTTACCGCAACGCCCTGTTTGAAAAACTGGACGTGCACAACCGTGTAGAGTTGGTAGTATTTGCATTGAGGACGGGTTTGGTATCTATTGAGTAAATTTCATGATCTATTCAACACGAAATTTGACACTATAAACTTCTTTTAAGGCACCAAACTCAAATCCTCGAGAAACACTTCCTGGGAGTTACCTGAAAAAAACACAGACATACCTATTGACATCCTGTTCATTTTTATATCTGGATTCCACTTTTCCGGGCAGCTAAACCCGTAAGGTGCGTATTTACATCCTTTAGGCTTACCATATCGTGTATGTTGATACCGCTTCTCCTCAATAAAAGCATATTCATCCGGCAGCATTTCAGCATTATGTAACGATTGTGTTATCCTGGAATGTATCATATCCAGATTTGCTTTACTTAAATGAGCTACCGGCAACAACAATTCGCTCCTATGTGTCTGCTTATACCCCACCCAGCCATTTCTTACAATGTAAGCAGTAAGTATCTTTTGCAATGCGTCATGAGATTTCAAATTTGGATCAATATATTTCGATAATACTTTTAGCAGGTGGCCCGATTCGTTACCATTTCCATATAGCTTAAGATCATTGGCAAGAAAATACAGCATAGAGTCTATATCTGCCCGGTGTAGTTTTTGAAATTCCCGGTGCTTCTTATTTGCTGCGGCAATCCTTTCTTTAGTTATCCTGAATCCCGATATACTTGCAGACTTATCCTGAATAAACATAAGTGGCAATCCCATTTCCACAGCTCTTTCAAGCGCCCTTGCCGCCTTTGCAGTATCACCTGTCAATACATACGACTGGCACATAAGGTACAGGTCGTTATAGTGCGCAGGTTCTGCCTTTGCAATTATCCTGATGTATTTTGCTACTGCGGGCTTGTTCCTGGTAAAAGTAAAATACCTGAGAGAATCCAGTTGACGGAAATACTTTAACCCATCTGTTTTTGCAGTAGCAGCATTGACAGATAATAAGGTCGAAATTACAAAAACGATTAATCGGCTATGTAAACAACGGGATTGATGCTCAAACAAAAACATGGCTATTTTACGAATAATGGTTAATGAAGATACGCATTACATCAAATACCCATAGCCGATACAAAAACTTTTAAGCGCAAATATTAATATGTAGCTGTACGGGCACCTCAAATACTTTCAACAAAATCTAAAAAGACTTTTTTATGCCGTTCAAGGTCCATATCGGGTGAAAGTGCTACACGTGCTATATAATCTTTATCTCCTTCTTTCGTCGTCCCTTGAGTAGATGTGGCAGGTATTGTCCAATAGCATCCCTTTAGCTGCCCATAGCTTACGCAGTACTTACTTTCATCAGGGATTTCTGTGATCATTAAGTTGATCAGCTTATGATTCAAGGCTCTTTTATATGCCTCTTTCTCTTCTTCCGTATTTCCTTTAGTGGGCAGGTTTAATGAAAACACTGATGGAGTGAAACCTTGTGTAGCTAACTCTTCTGAAACGAAATTTATTTTTGCTTCAGGTAAAGTCTCTTTGATATAGTTTACAAACTCACGCGTATTCAGGTAAGCATCCTGAATTCTTTGGTTCATGGAAGGCAATTGCTTTGCCAATATTTCCAGTTGAAGATCAGTAGCATCATTATCGCACAGCCGCTGATGCAGTGCAATTTTTTCCATCAAGCCTGCTGCTTTTTTATTGGCTACACAATAACCGGCAGTACATTTTCCTCCACTTGGAAATTTGGATCCGCTCACATAGGCAATGGCTCTTACTGTTGAGAGTATTTCACCTTCCCCTAAAAAGTGTACGTTGGGGCAAAATGTTTGATCCAATATAAAAACCGGATCTATCGCAGTTGCACCCGTTGGGGTTTTACGCTCTTTAGCTAAAACCTCTTTTAGTTTTATAATATCCGGAACTTCAACCCTGGGGTTGGTTGGAATTTCAGCGATGATATACGGAACAGCATCCTGCTTTGCAATAGCATCTAATACAACATCAATACTTTGAACCATATCATGGCCGCTGTCAACCGGCAGGTCCACGATCTCAATATTTTCATTACAGGCAGCAACCCGTCTTGCCTGGTCATTTGTCCCACCATAGCAGTTGGGCGGAACTACAATTTTTATAGCCTTACCCTTATGATGTTCCATGGCATCGTGTATAAGACCCATGACAATAGAATATTGCATCGAAAGCCCGCTTGAAGCCACCAGGCCCTTTACATCAGAGCCTGTGATATCGCTAATAGCATCCAGGACTTGCATTTTGCTACTCTCTGCATCAGCAGGCTTATCGGCAGTCGACATTCCGGTTAACTGTTGCAAGGCAACAAGTGTGTTAGCCGGTGTCATTGCAATAGTCTCTCTCCGTCTTACATGCTGAATCTCTGAAATATAAGGTTCGTTTTGCGCACCATTTACTAATATAATACTACCCAGGTTGGCATGAATACTGATAAAAAAGTCAATATTGGGCACAAGATCAAAATCACCTATTCCGTTCTGTTCTGAAATATAAATGGTGCTGCCAGCAAATGCAGGAATAGCTGATGCATCCTCAATTTGCTTTAGCGTAAAATTATAACCATAAATACGTTGTACCAGATCAGCATCAAAAAACATGGGCAATGCACCTTTATAGAGAATTTGGGTGTCTTTACCATCTAATAAGTTTTTTCTGAGCACTGCTAAAACAGGCATCGTCTTCGATGAAAAACTGATTACGTTTTCAGCTTTTATATTATTTAAGTTAGCAACTGCCCACTCCAGTACGGAGGATAATGGATGACCTAATCGGATATAGTCGTAAGCTGTAGGCAACTCGCTGAGTGCAGCAGTTGTAGCATTATTGTCATTATATAAACTTTCAAACTGTGATAAGAATTGACTTTTAGCCAGCTTTTCGTCATAAATATCCAGTCGGTGGGTGGTTAGATTCAGCCAGTCAGCAGGCATGTTTGCTAATACCTCTTTAATATAATTCAGTGTTTTACTTGCTTCCATAATTCTTGCCATTTCAGAGGCCGCAAATATACCCAATAAGGATTACTTAAACAGTTCCGCACCTTTCAATTTAGTTATATATATCTTTTTATCCCAAACCGTTGAACCTCACCAAAAAATTGTATCATTTTGTATCGTTTTGTATCGCTGTGCAGAGGGAGGGGTATGCAGCTGTTCTCTAACCTGTTGATTTTCAATGCGTGTATTTTCAAAAATTTTCAATAGGTTATGCCTGAGTATTTTTTGCTATACATAACAGTTGTTTCATGATTGTCAAAGAGCTTATAAATTGCCCCTAATGAGGGCGATTCATCTATGATAAAAATACACAATTTTACACTAAAACAACATTAAATATTTAAGTAAAGCCATGGCTCTTTTGCACCTACAATCTCCATATCTATAGTTACGCCTTCCTGCAAACTTGTGGTGGTGCCGATAGCGTTCTGCTACGTGGCTATGTTGGTTGGTTACGATACTAACTAAAGGGGTATATATATATTATTCATAATTTTTATTGGATAGAATTTCTACTTTACACTGCTCTTCAATTTTTTTCATATCACTTTCTAATACACCATAGTTACCAAACACTAGAGCTAAAGCTTCAAAAAGATGGTCCAAATAACTTGACAGTGGATATTGTGATTGGTTTATCGTGTATGGCAACCACAACCCATAATCTACAAATCTTTGCCGTTTCCTAATATCAGGTCCTCGTACTTCTATTTTCTTTATACTGCTATCTGTTGCAATTACTAAGTTTAAATACCATTGTTCATCTAGCACATCTAATCCATACTTAGGAAAGATATCCTTTCGAATTTGGTCTCTAATAAAATTATTAACCTTAGATGAAAACTTAAATTTATAATCTTGCTCGTTATACCATGCACTGATTAATAATACCATATCTACTAATTTTTGGGGTAATTTTCCCTGTAGTCTATGTTGTCACCAAACCACTCAAAGGTCAGCAATGTTGCTCCTTTCCCCTGTGGTCGGTGTTGTCACCGAACCACTCAAAAGTCAACAATGTTCCATAAAATGTGTAAGAAAGTCCAACTCATTTTCTTTTTCATAGTACCATGCACATGAAGAGTACTTATAGACCTCTTCTACTTCACAAAGGTTAGCATTAACCGGGTTCATATGGATATAATGCAGCTTTTGTGCAACTGTAACCCTGTCAGGCAGTCGTGCCTTCCACGGTCGCCGTTCCCAAAACTGGTATGCTCTGTCTACCTGTGTACTTTTATATAAAGACAACTCCTGCAATGAACCGGTATCTATAAGATGAAACTTCAGTTGTTGTGCCGTGTACTTCAAAAAAGAATGCTGAATGTTTTTATTCAGCCACTTATCTTGCTTACTCCATAACAAGTGTATATGATTGGGCATAATAACAAAACCGTACAACCAGATCCGGTTATCGTTTACTAAATAACGCAAGCTGTCAATTATAATCTTTTTCCTCTCTTCGCCCTCCAAAAGGTTATTCCAGTTAAGGCATGTAGCAGTGAAAAATTCGATGTCAGCGTTCACTATTCAAATATACTTAAAAAGCAATTTGTGCCCTTTGGCAGAGCAATGACATGTTGGGTGTTGGTACGGTGACAACACCGACCAAAGGGGGAACAAATCAGTTAATGACTTTAGGATATCACCTGTTTACCCACACCAATATGCTACTAGTTAGCACTCCAATTGTTCGACCTATATTTTACCCAACAAAAAAGCCGACCTCATAGAGATCGGCTGTAATCTGTGCCTCAGGCGGGAATCGAACCCGCACGAACATTGCTGTCCACAGGATTTTAAGTCCTCCTGATATTGGTTTCACTCGTAGCGACACATACTGAAAGCATTGATTTTACTGCATTCCCATTTTTTATCCCACCATGTAAAACCATATAAAAAGGCAAAATGTTTTACCTATGTTTTACCCAGATTCATTAATTTTGCAATATGGCTTCTATAAAAGTACTGCTTTGGAACAAGAAAAATAGTGAGGGCAAGTTCCCCATTGCCCTTCGCATTATCAAAGATAGAAAACCGTCCTACGTCTATGTTGGTCATTATATTGACAAAACGGACTGGGATGAGAAGAATGCGCGGGTCAAAAAATCACATCCGAACTCAGCAAGACTGAACAATATTATCGCCAAGAAATATGCAGAGGCGAACGCTACCCTGCTTGATTTGGAAGCCGGTGAAAATGACACATCATCCCGCATTATTAAGCACTCAATCAAATCTGGTAAAAAGGGCTCATTTTTCACCTTTGCGGAAATTTATCTGCAAACCATAAAGGAGCAAGGAAAATTCAATCGCCATTCAGCCGACAAACCCCGCGTTGAACGATTTAAGGAATTTCTAAATAATGAGGACATTGCCTTAAAAGATATTACAGTCCAATTGCTCAAACAGTTTAAAGCATTTTTGCTTGGCAAACGTAAAGTGTCTGAGCGCACGGCTGTTAATCACCTGGTCGTTATCAGAACCATATTTAATCAAGCCATTAAAGCAAAGGCCGTTGACCTGAAACACTACCCTTTCGGCAAGGGTGGGATTACGATTAAGTTCCCGCAATCTATAAAAATCGGTCTGACAAGGGATGAGGTTTCAGTTCTTGAAAGCCTTGAGCTTCCACAAGACAGCTATATACACCATGCCCGGAATATCTGGTTGTTCTCGTTTTATTTTGCCGGAATGCGTGTTTCTGATGTGCTGCGGATAAAGTGGTCAGATTTTCAAAATGAGCGTCTATTCTATGCGATGGGTAAAAACAAAAAAGTGGACTCCCTCAAAATCCCAGCTCAGGCCGCCAATATCCTAAGCCAATATCCTAAAAAAAATAACCCGCATGACCTTGTTTTCCCGGACTTGCGGGATGTTGTAGATATAAAAGAAACGTATCTGTTAGAGAAGAAAATCGCATCCATTGTTAACCGGCTGGATGCAAACCTGAAAAAGGTTGCAAAAGAGGCTAAAATTGAAAAGCCCCTAACCATGCACATAGCCAGGCATACATTCGGTAATCTATCCGGTGACAAAATACCCATTCAAATGCTGCAAAAGCTTTACAGGCATACATCGATTACCACAACAATAGGCTATCAATCGAACTTCATTCATAAAGATGCAGATGACGCGCTTGAGGCTGTTATTGGGAGCTAGCAGACAAGCTAAATTGCCTGTGGTTACAATGCCGGCACACCCCCCCTATGTTTTTGGCTTTAAAATCTTTGTAACTTTATTAATAATAATGAAGAAAGTTATAGCCACAAGCTACATCTAATAATACATGAGATAAAGTAATGAGACTCCTAGAGGTCTGATTTGAATTACAAAATGTCCGCGAGGCTTATAGAGCCTTGAGGGTATAAAAAACAAATATGAATAAAAAGTCTGTACCCAATATTTATATATACAAGCAGATTGTAGACGCGAAGTTATTCATAGATGCTAATTTTCAGAAAAAAATTGACCTGGAAACAATAGCGACGAAAGCCTGTTTTTCAAAATTCCATTTTCACAGAGTATTTAAGGAATGTTATAAGAAAACACCTCTAGAATACCTAACCCACCTAAGACTCAACGAATCTAAAATACTGCTGTCCCAGGGTTTTTCAATACAAGAGGTGTGTTACTCGGTTGGGTTTGAAAGTACAAGTTCATTTATCAAATTATTCAAGAAAAATGAACTTGTGACACCGATGGTATTCTCTAAGACAGCCAAAACAAAAAGAGAAAAATTAAATGAAAGTCCCTTGAGTTATATCCCAATTAATTATGCTCGTTATTTGGGCTGGAGAACTAAATAGCAAGATTGGACAACAGGAAAACCCGTAAAACAAGTTTCTTTGTACTAAACAATTGGGTATGATTAGTAAGCTTTCTCATAGCAGTATTTTTGTCCTTGATCAGGATAGTGCTCGTGATTTCTACGTTAACAAGCTAGGCTTTAATGTTGTCATGGATGTTGCAGTTGGCGACAAAGGAAGCTGGTTGACTGTACAACCACAAAATCAAACCGAGCTAGAAATAACTCTAATTCCGATTAACACAGGATTAATGTTTATGGGAGAAGTTGCAACAGAACTTACCCGACTAGTCGAAAAAGGCGCTTTTGGGTTTGGCATTTTCGAATGTACCGACATATACGTTACTTATGAGGAATTAAAAAAGAAAGGTGTTGAATTTATAAAGGAACCCCAACCTGGCATATCCGGAATAGAAGCGATGTTTAAGGATGATTCTGGGAACTGGTTTTCACTTATTCAAAAAATCAAAGTATGAAAGATGCTCAAAAAAAGTATGACCTGCTAATACAAACTAATTCTAAAATTGAAAGGAAAGGCAAAGCAATGCCTTATACTTCCGTTAATGGTCACATGTTTTCGTTTTTATCACAAGAAGGAAAAATGGGTTTAAGGCTTTCCAGAGAAGATAGAGAGCACTTTATTGAAAATTATGATGCGAAATTGATGGAGCAACACGGACGAGTGATGAAGGAATATGTTACTGTCCCCGACATGCTGCTTAATGATACAGAACAGCTATCTGTGTATCTGGAGAAAAGCTTTAATTACGTTTCCAATCTAAAACCCAAAACAACAAAAAACAATAAATAACAGAATGAAATATACATGCATTGTCGAAATAAGCTTACCAATTACAGAGGTCGTTGAACTTTGGTCTAATAAAGACTATTTTAGTCGATGGCAAGACGGATTTGATAATATTGAACATATAGCCGGAACACCAAACACAGAAGGCTCAAAATCAAAAATCACTTTCAATGGCAAACAGAAAATTGAACTTGTAGAAACAATTATTTCATCCAGATTACCCGAAGAAAAGGTGGCGTTATATGAACATAAACACATGATAAATACTCAAACTTCGCGCTTTCAAGAAATTGAGCCAACCAAAACATTGTATACTTCAGAAGTAGAGTATATAAAATTTAATGGTTTTATGATTAAGCTTATGGCTGTATTATTTCCTGATAAATTCAAAGGACAAAGTCAAAAATGGATGAATCAATTTAAAGAATTCGCAGAAAGCACAAAGACTAAATAACACTTAACCAAAAAGACTTACCTGTAACTGGGGGAATACTTTTAAACAGACTGACTGTTTATTCTATTCAATGAGTAAAAACAATAAGGCTAACCTGCTCAAAATCCCACCGCTGATCGCTGCCATTTAAAAAACAGTATCCTAATTATCATAATCCGTATGTTCTTGTCTTTCCTGATTTATGACGTTGCAGATTTTAAGGTCACATAGGCGGAGAAAAAATACATCTGCCATAGACAGGCTCAATACACATCTTAAAATGGTTGCAAAAGAGGAGTGAATTAACTAGCCTATTACGATGCACATTGCCAGGAATTCCTTTGGCAACCTTTCTGGGGACATAATTCCGATACAAATGCTGCAAAAACTATACAGCACACATCAATTATCACCACAATAGGCTATCAAGCCAATTTCATTAATAATGATACAGATGATGATACTAATATTATCATGCAGCCAATAAAGGTAATACACTTAAAAACTGAGTTTAAAACCTGAAAAGTGATTTTTATTTAATTAAAACGAAACACTTAACACATAAATACAATATAAATACATAGAAAGCATTATTTATAATTAATTCTTTTTGTATTTTCAATATAAACAAACGTACATATGCTTATTGAGCAAAGAAAATTCTCTAAAATTAATGGTTGGGAAACTATTCTTGAGGCAAAGAATAGTAACAAAAACTTCAACCTGGTACTTGCATTCGGCAGTCGAGAGCTTCTTGGTAATCACGCTATGTACGACTACATGAAAAAAGAATTCCCAGAATCAGATATCGTACTAAGCTCAACAGCAGGTGAGATTATTGATACCCAGGTAAATGACAATACAATTTCACTAACAGCTATACATTTTGGGAAATCCCAGATTAAAACCTGTTTAGTAGACATTTCAGAAGCAAAAAGCAGCTATGATGCAGGGCACAAGCTCGGATTCTCAATTTCTCATGAAAAATTAACCAGTTTTCTCGTAATATCTGACGGGCATCAGGTTAATGGAAGCGAGCTTGTGAGTGGACTGTATGATTCATTACCCAAAGGTGTAATTTTAACAGGGGGGTTAGCTGGCGATGGCTCAGATTTCAATCTTACTCTAGTAGGTCTTAACGATTACCCTTCAGAGGGTAAAGTTGTAGGCATTGGATTTTACGGTGAGAATTTAGTAATAAACAGCGGGAGCATGGGAGGTTGGAATGCTTTTGGAGCACACAGAGTGATTACAAAATCATCTGCAAATATTTTGTATGAGCTTGATAATGAACCGGCACTTGACATCTACAAAAAGTATCTAGGTGAATATGCAAAAGAGCTTCCGGGTGCAGCTTTACAATTTCCACTTAGTATCCGTATTGACGAAGATGAACATTCCGTTGTCCGGACAATACTTTCCATTAATGAGGAGGAAAAAAGTCTCACGTTTGCAGGAAACATGCCTTTAGGTGCACACGCACAGCTTATGAAAGCTAACTATGATAAACTGATAGATGGCGCATCCGGAGCAGCAAAAAACAGTATTAACAATGAAATAGCTCATCCTGAATTAGCCATTCTCATAAGCTGTGTTGGCAGAAAGCTTGTATTGGGACATCGTGTAGAGGAAGAGATAGAAGCTGTTAGAAATATATATGGTCACCAAACAGCACTCACCGGCTTTTATTCATATGGAGAAATTGCTCCATCGTACGAGTTCATGAAATGTGAGCTGCATAATCAAACCATGACTATTACAACCTTTACAGAAGTTTAATGAATAAATCACTAGAAAGACAAATAAAGAAACATATTGAAAACACTGATGCACTTCCTGATAATGTTAAAGAGTTAATCAAGGTCATAAATGAATCTTATGAACATTACGAACGTCAACAAGATCTGCTTGAGCATTCTATTGAAGTTGCGTCCAGCGAATTAATACTATTAAACGAGAAGTTAAAGAAAGAAGCTGACGAACTTCGTTTAAAAGAAAAACACCTTAATACATCTCAACAGATAGCACTAATTGGCAGTTGGGAATATAATGAGCAGACGCATGAGTTACATTGGTCAGATGAAACATATCGCATTTGCGGCTTTGAACCTAACACAATAGACGTTACTCGTGAACTATTCGACAGCATTATTCATCCAGACGATTTAGAAAAATTTAACGATAGTGTAGAAACCGCAAAATCTAATTTAAGCTCTTTTTCGATTATTCATCGACTTAAAAACGGTAAAACTGTCCACGAGAGAGCAGAAATAATATACGATGACCAAGGAAATCCTCTCAAAAGAATTGGCACAATACAAGACATAACAGAACGTATTAATGCCGACATTGCACTGCGTAACAGTGAGCGTAAATTTCATGCACTGATTCAAAATTCGGCAGACGTCTTAATGGTACTTGACACAAATTCTAAAATACTCTTTGTAAGTAACTCAGTAAAAAATATTACAGGATTTAGTGTCAAAGAAATTATACAGAGCAATGCTTTTAATATGGTTCACCCTGATGATGTTGAACAATTAAAGTCCCGCTTTTCACAAGTAACGAAGCGCAATGGCAATAGCTTTACTGCCCAATACAGACGGTTAAAAAAAGACGGCAATTATATCTGGTGTGAGGGAACAGCCCTTAACTTGATAGAAGACCCTGCTATTAATGGCGTTGTCATTAACTTCAGAGATATAACAGAGCGTAAAAACAATGAAAATGCACTAAAATACAGTGAACGCAAACTTAAAGCGCTAATTGAAAATTCATCAGAAGCAATAATAGTTGTCAACGAAAAGCTTCTAATAACTTATGTGAGTGAGTCTCTTTACAGCGTTGCCGGATATACTCCCGATGACATATTAGGGCTACCTATTCTAGAATTAGCTCATCTTGATGAAGTAGAAATGATCACAGAATTTATGGACGAAGTTATTAATAGTCCCCGTAAACCGAAAACACTTATCTACAAAACACGCAGAAAAGACGGAACGTATATATGGTGTGAGCGTGTAACGACCAACTTACTGAATGACCCTGCAATTGGCGGTATAGTTTCTAATTTCCGGGACATTACCGAACGTAAAGAATCAGAAGAAGCCATAAAATTATCAAATACTGAATTACAAAAACGGAATACGGAACTAGACAAGTTTGTATACAGTGTATCACACGATTTGAGGGCTCCTCTTACTTCAATATTGGGCTTAATCGGGATATCAAAAATGTGTGAAACTAAAGAAGAGCTATTAACTAATTTAGAGATGATCAGAACAAGTACGGAGAAGTTGGATTGTTTCATTTTCGACATTCTGAATTATTCTAAAAACTCCAGAACTGATGTTAATAGTGAACCACTTGACTTTGATAAATTGCTATCAGAAGTTATTGAAAATCTTAAATATATGAATTCCAATACAACAAATGTTCAAATAACAAAAACAATTACTCAAACAACAAACTTCTATTCCGACAATTACAGATTAAGCATAATTCTTAACAACATAATCTCTAACGCCATAAAGTACTCAAGAGACGATGATGATAATCCCTATGTGAATATATCTGTAGTGGTGAATAAAAGGTACGCAGAAATCATTGTGAAAGATAATGGGATAGGAATCAGTGAAGAGTATCACTCAAAAATATTTGACATGTTCTTTAGAGCTACTTCCTCTGCAATGGGTTCGGGATTAGGCTTGTATATTGTAAGGGAAGCGCTTAATAGAATCGACGGAACGATAACCTTTAAATCTGCCCTTCATAAGGGTACAACATTCAATATCTCAATTCCGAACAAAGACTTGGAGCAGATTGCACAGTAAAAATTCTATTTCTTCTACACAGATTAGCATCACATCATTTGAATCAGCACCTTACTTCCCAAAGAAAAAGCATCGTTAGATGGGATTATAAAGATCATTATTGGATATAATAGAAAATAATCATCGCAATCTTTCTATTTTATCACACAATCCTTAAAGCGACATTCGTTGTACAGGATATAGTTACCAACCTGTATTGTGTTTATTTGTATGTCTTTCATTAGAGCGGTAACATCAGGTCCTGTTTTGTCACAGAATGATGTGTCATTTCTTGTTACTGATTGACTACCATCAAAATTGGTAGTCGATGTTTTCTCGTAAGTACATTGCCAGCAATATTTTGGATTGTTTTCTTTCACAACAGAACGAGGCACTTTGTTGCAGGCAATCAATGTAATTATAGGCAAGCAGAACAGAAAATATTTCATAAATCACGTTTGAATAAAAGTATTTTGTATAATTTAATTAAGTGTCATTTTGTAGTCATTTTCATATCCTGCCACCATAGTCAGTTTTGTGCGTTAAATAACAGAAAGTTTATTAAATAAGGCCTACAAAAAATCCAAGTAATAACTAATAATGCATTATGTTAACACTGAAGCAGTCTGAATTAATTATTCTCCGCAATTATTACACAAGACAATACTCACAGAACATAATAGGTGTTTTTTTTGGGGGGGACCTCTATCTGTTAAACTGACTTTCTAAACTGTTCATCGTTTTTATATCTACAATTTGCTTAGCAGCGTTAATCGTTCATTTGTCAATCTTGCCTGATTAAATTATACTGCTTGCTAATATAGTGATTGATGCATCGTATCAATTAACATTACCGAATACGAATTTGCAAAATATTTCCATCCTGTTTACTCTGTTGTAGGACGAAAGCAACCTGGCAAAGCAGGTTGAACATGAGGACTGAAGCGAGCAAACGGGATGCTGCCTGCATTTAATGTGTCAAATTGCCTCTTGCAATTTTACAGATTGCCTTTGAAAATTTTAAAGCCAGACTTTAATTATTCATGATTTGTGTGACCCTTTTTGTCGCTCAAACCAGATTTACGACACAAACCTGTCGCAATAGCTTGAATTACGACACAAAACGTGCTTATTTGTCGTTATTGTGTCGTAATTTAGTGCGCTGTGTCATAATTATAAGCAGATAAGAAACCATGCAAGATATAAAAAGCCAGCTTGAAGCAATTAAAAAAGCACTGCTTCAATTTACAAACGGAGCAACGATAGAAGATATTCGGTCTGCGACAGGACTTAAAATCGAGTTGCGCACCATGCAAAGACGGCTCGTGGCTCTCGAAGAGAATGGCGTAATTACCAGCACAGGTAAAACAAGAGGAAGGCTATACTTTCATTCACAGATAAAGAAAAAACCAGCAACGCAAGAGTCGGCATCTGATATATTGCCACTCTCTTCCGAAAGTAAAAACATCCTTGCCCATGTTTCGCGTCCGATACAAAAACGCAATCCGGTGAGTTATAACCGTGAATTCCTTGAGCAGTACCGCCCGAATAAAGACAGTTATCTGACGGAAGAAGAACTGGATAGGCTTGCCAGTATCGGCAAAACAAACAAACCGGAACAACCAGCCGGAACATACGCCAAAGAAGTCCTGAACCGCCTGCTGATTGATCTGTCCTGGAACTCCAGCCGCCTTGAGGGCAACACATACTCGCTGCTTGATACGCAAAGGCTCATATCCTTTGGTGAGGCTGCGAACGATAAATCAGATACCGATGCCCAGATGATTTTAAACCACAAGGACGCTATCGAATTTCTTGTGCAATCGGATGAAAATATCGGCTTTAACCGCTATACTATTTTGAACCTTCATGCGCTGCTGTCAAACAACCTGCTGCCTGACCCGGCTGCATCCGGGCGACTACGGACACATGGCGTAGGTATTCACCAATCAGTTTATGAACCACTAGCTGTACTGCAACAGATAGAAGAATTTTTTGAACTCATTCTTGATAAAGCCACAAAAATCAAAAATCCGTTTGAGCAGGCATTTTTTATCATGGTGCAACTGCCTTATCTGCAACCCTTTGATGATGTGAACAAACGTGTATCAAGGCTTGCGGCGAATATCTCGTTCAATCGCCATAACCTTGCCCCGCTTTCATTCATTGACGTGCCTGGTGATTTATATATTCAGGGCATGATTGGAATTTATGAATTGGGAAGAATTGACCTGTTAAAAGACGTGTTCCTGTGGGCTTATGAGCGTTCTGCGTCCCGCTATGCCGCTGTCCGCCAATCTTTGGGAGAACCAGACCCTTTCCGGCTGAAATACCGTGAGCAGATGCGCGCACTGATTGCCGATATTGTATCAAGTGCACAACCACCAAAAGAAGCCTCTGCAAAAATCAGGATGGCTGCCGGGGAACTTCCACAAAGCGACCAGGCGAAATTCACAGAGGCCGTTGAAACAGAATTGCTCTCCCTTCATGAGGGTAATTTTGCCAGATACCGTATTACACCAACCGAATTCAAGAAATGGTCTGCTATCTGGCAGAAAAAGTAACGGTTTATAATAACGCTCAAAAATGTACTTATGGTACATTTTCAGGCGTAAAAATAAACCCATGAGCATTTTTTTACAGCATTAAAAGCTAATACTGGTAAAATCCTGACATTAGCTAATGCGGTGAATAACTGCTCTAATCTCCGCAAAATGTGCGGTGATTATTAATCGGCTCATGAACAAAAATTTGTCCATAAGTAAACCAACGTTTACCTATGAACGCATACGCCTGTATTCCCGCCTCATAAAGAGCTTCTTTCCATTCTGCACCTTGCGCCCACACACATTTTCAGGTTACACTCCCCTCGCCCGCCTGTGTCATTTCTCCCACAGAACTGTACAAAGGTAAACGTTGGTTTACCTGCGAACAGCAATAAGACACAGGCGGGCACACTTGCATTAAATCCAGGTGCCAATGAAAAGGGCTGTAACCTATATCAGGGTGTCAACTAAACGTCAGGAACAATCAGGACTGGGGCTGGATGCGCAGCGCAAGGCAGTGCAGGGCTTTGTCATGCATAATGATTACGAGCTTGATGGTGAGTTTGTAGAAATTGAATCCGGTAAAAACAATCACAGACCGGTTTTGAAACGAGCATTGGCGATATGTCGAAAGCATAATGCGATACTACTCATTGCCAAACTTGATCGGCTTGGACGCAACGTAGCCTTTATATCGGCTCTAATGGAATCTGGCGTGGAGTTCAAGGCGGTGGACAACCCATATGCTGGAAAACTACTTGTTCACATCATGGCCGCGGTGGCCGAGCATGAACGGGACCGCATCAGCGAACGTACAAGGGAAGCCCTGCAAGTTGCAAAATCAAGAGGCAAAGAACTTGGAAAAAATGGGCGTTATGTTCTTTCAAAGCAAAACAAGGCGCAGGCTTTGAAATTTGCGTTGAGCATGAAACCGGTGCTCAATAAGCTGCATATGAAAGGCATCACCTCCGTGCGCAGGATTACAGCTGAACTCAACCGCCTAAACATTCCCACCTACGACAAGAAAAAATGGCACGCAACAACCGTGCACAATATGCTCAAACGCATAAAGGACAATGAAACTGATAACACTTAAAAAATAAACACGATGGCAAATCACAACAGTAGTGAAGACAATAGCGTATTAGGAATTGTCTTTGCAGTAATCGGCATCACAGCCGCCGGTGTAATGGCAAGCGACAGCAATTTGAGCAATTGGGGATCATTGGTATTGGTGCTCATTATGGCGGTCATTGGCTATAAAGTCGGCAAAGCAGTAGAACTCATAGCATTTCGGGTGCTGTTTATCATCGCCTCCATCATCCTGTTTTTAGTGAATGTCGCTATCAGGCGGTTTATCTGGGAAGTGCTCAAGGCCATTGTCAGCGATTAACAGACAGCTACGGCGCGCATGACCATGCGGGTGTATGCATGCCAGGATGTAATATTTTATTACAGATAGTCTATAAATAATAAAGTTTCAAAGATGAGTCCACGGATTCATTAAAATGTTAAGAATATGGAATCTATTTATTGCAGGACCACACCCAAAAGTGGTATTCTGTGGGTGCAGAAGTGGAGTTTTAATATGTCAAGCGCGCTTGAAAGAGCTAGAACATTAGGAATGGCCGGTTTGTTTACCGTGCTGTCGCTTGGCCTTGCTTCGAACAATAATAAGGCCTTTGCAAAACTCCCCGCATCCCCGGATATTGAGATGTTTGCTGATAACCCCGGCGATGGTGGTAAGAACGATGCAGCAAAGAATGATGGAGACAATCAAGATCGCGTTCGTCATAAAAATCTGAGTAACAAGTCACACATCGAAGCTGGCGGCTTTGCAGCTTCAGCATCAGCAAAAGAAAAAGGGCTTGTAATATTTTATGCTGGTGAAAGCCAAGAAACCTACACAAGAATCATAGGCATTGCCAACCGTTTATATTCGCAAGGTTATAAAGTTGTAGGAGTTGTACAAGGAAAGACTGACCCTATAGCAACAAATGGCAAAGAAGCAGTTGCAGTATTTATTAATGGGGGTATTTTCGGAGATTTTGATACCGACTTATCTGACAAAAAAATTGAACGAAAAATAACTGAATGTTTGACAACAATGGGTTATAAAGTCGCCCAAGAAAACACTACAAACCCCTCAAACGATTTAGTAGCTAAATAAGTTACCCTAAGCTATTTTTGACTACAGACACTATAGGCAAAACAGAAATTTTTGCTTCGAGTGGCTGCACCATTGAATTAGGTGAAGATGCTGCTGCAAATTGTTCCTTAACATTTGGAGCGTCAAAGCTATTGCCATATACCGCAGAGGCAGGAGATTTTGCTGAAGCAACCTGGATGTGACTTTCATCCTCATCCCATGAAATGTCATTACTCGATGAAATTTGGCTTGAGTGCTTATTGTTTGCTATTGTAGCAATACTGTCTTTTATCTCATTGTCTGAACCAGAAGCAGCAAAAACTGAGTATGTTTTAAACTTTCCTTCTTTTGTATTCTGCAAATCCTTTATCTCTTGAATAATTGCTGAATCATCCGGGTTTTCTTTAAATCTGCGATATAAATCGTTAGCACTTTCAATATTCTGCTCTGTCCTTACTTTTTGCTCATTCAGTTGTTTTTGGTGCTGGTCCATGAAAGTTTCAGTCAATTCCACGTTTTCGGCAAGTTTCGGATCAATCCCCGCAATCAGCAATAATTCCAGGTGATCGAGATTATTGACATCTAGTTCCTTCTTCTTAATCAGGCCCTTGACTTTATCAGTCGCAGCAATCGCTTCATTAATATCATCCAGCATAGCTTGCATATCCTCCAGCATACGTTGAAGCATTAATTGACGCTGGAACGCCTCACTTTCTTTCGCTTTCTTCTTCCTGTCACGGTCAGGACCGCGCAATTCATCATCCGGCGCGGTGTTAAGGTCGATCAAGCCAGTCTCGCGGGATGCGCCCTTGGCGCTGATCTTTTCGCGTTCCTGCTGCTCTGATTTATGACGCGCTTCGGGTGTGACCGGCTCCACAGCGATATTCACCCTGTTAGCCTGAACAGCGGATATTTCGTTGAAATGTGCGGTATAACTCATTGTCCCGTATGTCCCCTCTGTTTACTTTCTGTCTTGAATAAGGCTTCTTTTGGCCTTTATATATTCAGAACTACCCTGATAAATTATAGCGCACTGTCTATTAAAAATAAGTAAACAAAAAAGCCGAAAAACATAATAAAAACAAATGGTTACTAGATAAAATTCATCTAAAATACAGATCAATTTTTTGACGTATTTATCTAAAATTTTAGATAATTCAAAAAACGTAATTCTTTGAAGGATTAAGCGGAAATGTTACAATAAAACCATGTCTTTTGAAGAGCGCGGCGCGACACAAACCCGTAACACCCATACACACAATAAATAGAATGTTGATTGCACGAACCGATAAGCAAAACCCTTCACGTAAGGTTGTAAGTTCAAATGATTTGCAAAAGATAAAGGCAGAGATAGCTCGTACAGGCATCGGCGCAGCAACCCTGCTGAAACTGCAACGTGAGTATTGCCCGGAAGGTTTAAACGTAAATGTGATTTATTCCTGGTTTCGTCAGGATAGAAACGGAGTGGGCACAAAGACTGCTTGGACAGACCATCTGGATTTTATACTGAATGCTTGGAAACAATATCCTGATGCCCCTGTTGTAGCAAAAAAAGAAATATCTGGTGATATGATCCGTAAGATACAGGCGGAGGTAAAGCGTACAGGGATTGGCATTCCAGCGCTATTGAAGCAGGATCGGGAAAATGTTCCAAAAGGATTGACCGCACCGATTGTTTATAGCTGGCTGTACGGCAAAACAAAAACTGCCCAGCTAGACTACCTGGAATATATATCACAAGCATGGGATAAATATCCCGATAATTATGTAGCTGAACGCGTTCCCATTACGGATGATATTATTCAAAAAATACGTGCAGAGATACAACGTACAAGGGTTGGCGTTTCTATACTTCTGAAAGAGAGTAAGGGAAATGCTCCTGAAGGACTGAATGCAACGATTGTCAACAATTGGTTGCAAAATCCCCAAAGCAGAATCAAGACAGGGCGCAAAGATTACCTAGATTATTTGTTAGATGTATGGAAGGCCTATCCCGATATTGAAACTTCATATGAGAAGGTCATAGGGAAAGATGCAAAAGAAGTATCGATAACGTCCGGCATTGTATCCGTTTTGAAGGCGCATATGCGCCGGACAGGTATCTCAGCAACTATGCTCTTGAAAAATCACTCCAACATACCGGAAGGGCTAACCACAGCAGAAATTATCAGCTGGCTGGATAAACATGGTGGAGTTAAGGTCACACAGAAACGATACCTTGATTTTGTGCTGCAATGCTGGGAAGCAGAACCAGATACAAGAAAAGGTCGTGCAAAAAATCCTTTGAGAGTGCCGCTGACTAAGGAAACAGCACAAAAACTAAAAGATGAAGCGGTACGCACAGGAATACCACAGACTAGGTTGCTTCGTATTTTTGCCAAAAACTGTCCCAAAGGGTTGAACGCCCATTTGATCAGCCAATGGACCAATCGCTACGTAAAGACCGCCAACGCTGATATGCTGGAATATGTTTTGCATTGTTGGGGGCAATTACCTGACAGGCAAATAGCAGAGCCGAAGATCAAATCTCATTCTAAAAAGGCCGCTACAACGGGTGATACGGATACCACAAGCAACAGACAAGACTTATATAAATCGAAAAAGGCCCCTTATAAAGGCCGGGGGGACTGGCCAACAGAAGAAAACACAGCTAAGCAGTATGAGGATCTCCGCTACGCCACGTTGAAACCTATTTCTGTTAAACAGTTTAATAGGCTTAAGTATTACCGGGAGCAATATGGATTACTTCCAACGAAGCTCTTTAAAATCGTGCAGGAGCCACCACCACAGGGCCTAAATAGCTATATCGTACAAAACTGGCTCAGCAAAAACACAAAGCGCGCTGACCCGGAACATATAAATTGGGTACTTAAACGATGCGAAGAATGGGAGACGGTCCAGGAATAACAAAAAGTGGACGCTCCTTTTCGGCTGTGTGAAGGGGGAATGAAAAGGAGCGCCCATAGGGCCACGCGTGGGAGGCTACATGGTGTATGCGTCAGTTTGGGAAATGATGAGCGTGCTTTGCGCGGTCTTTATCTCGGTCAACCACGCTTCGCAAAGCGGTATAAAAACGTCATAGGCTTTCAGTGTTGCCAGCGGCCAGATTTGCGCAGGCGGCACGTCATTGGCATCCGTGCATGAAGCGCGGTATTGCTGTGTCATGATCTCAACCAGATGCGCCAGCATTTTGCTGCCGTTATAGGCCAGAAGGGCTTCTATGTCCCGCCGTGCATAGGCTGTGCTTGTGACATCTTCCAAAGTTGTATTCATGGTGTGCGGGGAAGCGCGATTATCGTTGGTCATGTATGCCTCCCGCCCTTGCCGGATTGCCATGGTTATATAGTTTCTCAAGATTCCTGTGAACGGAGACACTATATTGAATGTAGATCGTTGCCGCCCGCTCTCTTACCAAATCGGTAAGCTCAGACGGCATCATCAGGAGCTTTTCCGATTGGCAATAGGCATTGCGAACATCCCGCGCAATATAAGCGATACATTGCTCGGCGGTTTCAACAAGGACATGGTTGATAATGGATTGGCTGTCTTCAACGGTAATGCGGCTCAGTTTTTCACGTGCATTGATAAAACGCACGTCATCCTGAGCGCCAGGATGGCTTTGGTTACTCATGTTGTACCCCACAACTTTTAGTTACTCAGTTAATAAATATGATTATCTGGTAACAGTTGTTTGTATGTGCTGTCAATAAAAACTTTACTCAGTACATGATATTGTGTATTAAGTAATAAAAAATGCATGGAATGGTATAAAACTATGAAAATTACGCGCTACGCATTTAAGGCCGCACGGGCATTGTTAGACCTTGAACAAAAAGATGTTGAGGTTGCAACAGGCATTCCACGCCAGAGAATTTCCAGTTTTGAAACCGGAAATGCGGATATTGGAAGAAAGACATACGATAAGTTGCGCGAATATTATGAGGCTCATGGGATAGTGTTTCTTGAGCATGACGGCATTAGGCGTAAAAGCAATACAGAGTATCAAATATTATCAGGAACGCAGGGCATCAGAGCATTTTATGATGATGTGTATAAGGTGGCAGCAGAAGAAGGTGGTGATTTTGCCATTTTCAATGGGGTGCCATCTGAACTTGTTAAATGGGCGGGGAATCAATGGTATAAGCAACATGCTAAACGCATGACAGCTATTAAAGAAAACTATCATTTTAGGGTCATTGTCGAAGAAGATGAAAAAAACCTGATTGGGCAAGAGTTTGTAACATATGGCTGGATACCCAAAGACAAATTCAATGATAAGACTATATATATTTATGGTTCCAACGTTGCGTTCCTGATATTCGATAATAATGACCTAAATATCATCCTGATACGAAACAAGGATATAGCCAAAAGTCAGCGTATCTTATTCAACAGCGTTTGGGAAAACCTTGCTTCTATGGAACCACTCTGATGTTTGACAATTATATTCTTGGCATTTCAAAAGCTGACTTTCAGGCTGCAAATGATAACCATCCAGAAAGTAGTTTAAAGAGTGAAGTGTTACCGGGAAATGGAAATTATGAACTTTATTCTAATCTTCTGAAACGTGTCGGGGAACCATGGGGCTGGGACAGGAGGCCTAAATATGCTAATGACAATGAAGATTTAAGAGCACGAGTTGCATTACCAACAACACATATTCATTTATTTAAAAAATTCAATGAGATTCTTGGTTATTCTTTAACGGTCGCAAGACCTGACCTGAAATCGGCATTTAATAATATCTACGAGGTCGAGAATTTTGGGTTCTTTCTAGAACATTGTGGAAAAGGTTATGGTTCTTACTTTCTCAACGACACGTTCAAGTATCTGTTTAATCATGAAGCCGATTATATTCACTTGGAATCACGCTCGACAAATCACGAAAAGGTTCTTCCCTTCTATATCGAGAATGGAATGAAAGTAATAAATGTCATACAAAACAATCCAGACGATTTATTGCCGGCTTAAAGACTTCTATATGAGCTGTTTTTAAGGAAACATAAATCCCCCTCAAAAACTGGGTGAAAACACCCTACCGCAGGAAATATCAATTTATTATTTTTGTTTTATGAATGTCATCTGCCTGCACGATGAGGCTTTTTACAAGCTGGTTGAAGATGTGATTGAACGTCTTCAGCCGAAAGCAGGTGCATATCAGGAAAAGTGGCTGGATACGGAAGAGGCTATGCATATCCTGAAAATCAAATCCAAGTCAACACTGCAACAGCTTCGGGACGAGGGCAAGATACGCTTCTCGCAACCGCAAAAGCGCATCATCCTTTATGACCGGGATTCACTCAATGAATATTTAGAAGCTCACGCAAAAAACACCTTTTAAAACATGGATGAAAAAACATACATAAAGGGGTTTAATCACGGCTATGTCTATAAGAAGTCCAGACAAGAACTGTATGACCATGTGCTCAATGGGCTGGATAAGGACAGTGATTACAAATTGGGGTTTAGTGATGGTGGAAAGCAGCTGGAAATAGAGCGCACGCAAGAGCAAATAAAAGACCGTTTAAATAGAGCAAAAGGAAAAGACCGAAGCCAATAATACCCTTTCGATATTTTAGGGAATTAACAAACACCATTATATGCTTAAAACTATTGCCAGGGTTTTAGTGCTGTGTCTGCTTGCATGGTTCTTTAGTCCGCTTCTGAGTATAATCCTGCCGCTGCCAACCGAAAATATGGTCGGCGGATTTCTTGACCTTGAAAAAGAGTCCGATCAAAGCCTGTTTAAACTCCTGCGATATATTGTCTGGATAATCGCGCTTGCTTTAGCGTTTCGATATATAGGGCCACTGTTCAGCTTTGTTCTCCCGATTACAAGCCGCTATTCCACTACCAAACCGATGCGCCGATTCCAGGGAATGTTTGCGGATGTGTTGTTGTTTGCCGTTATACTGGCGTTTGTCGGCGCGATTGTTGCGGCCATTCCATCATTTAAAGAATACACAACTGTATTTGAAGAAAAGAAAGACGAATGGCAAGCACAAGTTGATTATTACTATAATTTTCTCGACAGCGCGGAGCGTGAAAACAGGCGGCTTGCAGAAGCATTCGTAGAAACCAATAAAGACGGTTTTGATAATCCGTTTGAAATCTGGCCCAATCAACCCTCAAGAGGGGTTGAGTATTATTCAATACAGGATGTGATTGATAATCCTGAAAAATATCAGCGGCCCATACTCCGATATAATGAATATGGAGCCGACTATTACGTAACCCGATACGACATCAGGTGCACGGAAGAATATCAGGATTTTTTTAAGAAACAGGTCAAAATATATGAAGATAGACAAGAATGGGATTCCATCGTCCATGCTTCCTTATATGACAGCGAATTTCTAAAAAAGAGGAATAAGGATATCAGAGAAAAAACATGGGCGGAGGTCGGCGGGGTTTACGGGCTGTATTCTAAATATTTCAAGAAATATTTTTGGATAGCTTTTTTGATAGCTTTGGCCGCATACGTTGCAGATTACTTTTACGGCAAGCACGTGCTGGGGAAAATCCATGAACGCCTGCTGCGTTTTTTGGAACAAGGGCGGTTTGGCTTTGGCGGGTCTGCCCGTTTTGCCGGGCTGCTAGAGGAATGGCGCACGCTGTACAAAAATCAAAAGAACGGATTATTCATGGGACGCTCGCTGTACAATCCGTTTTTGTATGTTGGTCTTGAGGATAGCAGGCACATGCTGACGATTGCAGGTTCCCGCGCCGGTAAAGGTACAAGTGTGATAATCCCCAATTTATTGCTGTGGAAAGGCTCAGCGGTCGTCATTGATCCCAAGGGAACGAATGCAGCGGTAACAGCACGCAATCGAAAAGCCATGTATCAAGATGTGTTTGTAATCGATCCGTTTAGTATCACAAATATGGAAGCTGCATCGTTTAACCCTCTGGCTTCCCTTGATCCAGATTCAGAACATATCCGCGAACAAATCTCGATGATTACCGAAGCCCTGGTTGTGCCTGATGAAAACCAGAGGGAACGTCATTGGGACGATGGAGCCAAAACCATCATCGCCGGATTAATCGCGCACCTGGTGAGTTCACCAAAATACGAGAACCCATCCCTGCCGATGCTGCGGGATTTAATTTCAATGGATAGTAACGACCAGGCAGAACTTTGGGCGGAGATGTCGATGAATGAAGGAGCAGGGCGGTTGGCGAAGGACGCAGCCTATCGCGTGATGCGCGGTATCGGCACCAATGAAATTTCGAGCATCCTGTCTAATGCCGATAAACATACGGAGTGGCTCTCCAGCCCGGCGATGGCAAAAACCCTAAGCTCATCCAGTTTCAACTTCGCGCAGATGAAAGATTTTGCAACGACGATTTATCTCGTGATACCGCCGCACTATCTGGAAACACATAACCGCTTTCTTCGCCTATTTGTCAATCTGGCAATCAGCCAGATGGGGATAGGCGGACGCGCCAAAGTGCCGGTGCTGCTGATGATGGATGAGTTTTTGGCGCTGGGTAAAATGAATGAAGTTGAAAAAGCCTTTGGCCTGATGGCCGGATATAATCTCATCATGTGGCCGTTCGTGCAGGATATGGGGCGCTTAAAAAACCTCTATGGGGCAAGCGTCAATTCTTTCATCGCCAACAGCCGTGCGATACAGGTCTTTGGCGTGGCTGACAAAGAAACCAAAGAATTTATCAGCGAGTTTATGGGTGAGCGCCGCCTGCGCAAATATCAAAAGGTCAACGGTTTGAATGATGTCGTTCCCCTTAGAAAACCCGATGAGGTGGCAAAAGAAATCGAAGCCGATGAAGATGTGCAATATATCCTGCGAGCTGGTAAAGCGCCGCTTGTGCTTGAAAAAGTACGTTACTATGACAGCGCACCAATTAAGGCATTGGCAGGCCTTGCGATTGTAGGCTCAAAAGGCCTTGGGATATTTCACGGGCTGTATGATGACGACCCGGATTATGACGGCTGATAATCCTACCGCTGGCGTTGATTATCGTTGGAACGTTTTTGAAAATCCTGACGGATTTGCTCGGTGCGGCGTTTAAGTTCCTCCTGGCGTTCGATCTCTTTTAAAGTCGCTTCGCGGCCTTTTTCACCGTAATGGGCTGCGCCGAATTTCTGTTGCACGGCTCCAATATCTGCATTGATACGCTGCATTTTCTGGGCGTTATCATTTGCTCTTGCTTTTGCCTGCATCTCAGGTGTACCGACATATTTTTTGCCGGAGTAGAAACCTTCCCACTTGTTCGTGATTTCCGCTTTGGCGGCATTTACATTATTCTGATATTCACGGTCTATCAGCTCAAAACCTTTTCTGTCCATGGCTTGTATATTTTGTGAACCATCAAATATACAAAAATCAAGATTTACGGCTCCATTCCTCGGTCTTTATCACGTTTTTCCTGCATCCTGCGGCGGAGGTCTTCGGTGCGTTTTTTAACCTCATCTTCTTGAGTAAGTTCCGGTCTGGAGTCTTCCATTTTCTTATCCAATGCCTGATTCTGTTCAGCAATACGCCTATCCATATCTCTCAAGGTTTTCTTTAAGGCTTCAATGTCTTTTGATAAAGGGTCTTTTGTCAGGCTTTCCAGTTCCTTAATTTTTTTCAACAATTCATCACGCTTATAAAACTGCGCCTGCTGTTTGGAAAAAGCATCTTTTTGACGGTCGGACTTTTGTTCGAAGGCGCGCTGCTCATCCAGCTTTCTTAGATGCTCCGTATCAGGATCATGTTTTTGTGGTTGCGGCGTAATAATATCACGCTGCTCAGTTTTCTTTTGCTGCGTTTGTTTTTGCTTTTCTTCGATAGCGGCATCAACAATCTTTTTCTGACGCTCCGTTTCGTAATTGTCGCGGTCAAAGTGTTTGCGCTGATGCGCAATCTCTTTGGCATCCAGTAATTCACCAATTCCTTGCAGGCGTGTTTTAATATCGTTCGCCCGGTGGCCTTTGAGCTGCCGCGAAAGAGAGTAAATCTCGCCTGCTTTATCGACAAGTACAAAGCCGCGCCGGTCCCCTTTGGCAAGCGTATAACCCGAATGCTCCAAGGCAGATTGGAAAGCTTTACCGCTGTCGGATTGTTCGTAGAGTTGCTGGATGTGCTGTGCAATTTCCAATTTGCGCTCCCTGTGTTTAACCATGCCGAACATCTTATTGTAATCGCGGTTTAATCTCCGCTGTTCGTTATTGACGACACGTTGCTCACATAAAATTTCACCATCGCTGCGCTCCACCCCTTCAGCCCATTGCGACATGGTCAGGCGGTCATAAGAAACAACTTTTGTCTTGCCTGTTTCAGGATGCACCAGATTGCAGATCACATGCACATGCGGATGCGCCGTATCATTATGCGCCACAAACACGGCTTCATGGTCTTCGAGGTCTAACAAGCCAAGTGTCGTAAATGCGGACTCCAGCATGGTTTGCTTGTCCGGCTGCTGGTGCGGAGCCCAGGCAAGGGAAAATGTATAGACCGGGCCTTTGGTCGCCTTCCTGCCGGTTGCCTTTACACCTGACTGGCGTTTGAGCATGTCGGCATTCATGGCGGTGTAGGCCATCCACTTAAAAGCCTTGTCCGGGTCTTTGGTCGGAATATTATGGATGTAGGTCCACTGCACGCGCTCCTTTGTATCGGCCTGCTTGTCATGCAGAAAATACAGACCCGCGCCTTTGAATGAATGTCCTCTATCTCCGATACGTGGCACCATGATTATTTATCCTCCATCATTTTATCAAGTACGGTTTCAAGTTTGCGCCACAGATTGACCAGCTCAATCGGCATCACGCCGGTGGCGTTGAGCTTCTTTGTCTGCTGGTTGAGGTTGACGCCTAATTTGCGGAGCTGTCCTGCAACTTCCAGATTAAGGCTGCTGCCCTTTACAATGATCTGTCCACGAAGAGCCATGCTCCGCATAAATTCGCTGACGGACATTCCGGCCTTGTCGGCCTTGCCGAGAATGATATTTTTTTCATCTTCCGTGCAGCGGACAGGCGGAAGGCTGTGCGATCGTTTGGCCGCATCATCTTTGGTTGGTCGTGCCATGACGCTCCTTTTTTGATTTACAAATAAGGGTTCATTTAAGGTTCAGGGGGGATGCAACGGGGGGACAAAGTCACCCCTTGCCAAGAGTTTTTGCATCGCAAAAACATATCTTGCTACTCTCTCTTTTCTAAAGGTACTAAATTCTCATAACATAAGGCTTGTGACACGCTATTGAACCGCGCGCTGATGGATCGCTGTGCGGCAATGATGCGCGACCATGGGCTTCGGTTGAGCATTTGGGCTTCTTTTGTAGGGAGTAATATCGGGCTGTTTGTATAGGTCATAATCTTCCTTTCAGGTGAAGGTTGAGAGCAAAAAAAGAGGCGCACCAAAAAGTGCGCCGAGTGGTATTGTATTAGGGAAGTAAGGAAGGGGCTTTAAGCCCCCACCTCCGGTGATTCATCTGATTCAGATGGTTCATCCTGTTTGGGCTCCAGAAGAAGCAGATTCAAGGCTGGGATTGTGATGCCTTTTCTGCCGTCTTCGGTTTCAAAGCTGAAGGCTCCGCCGAGTGTGTTCCAGAAATCATCTTTGCCCTTGCGCTTGACGACGTTGTAGACTTTGAAATCAATTTTAGTGCTCATAGTTTTTACTCCTGTTTTGAAGGTTAAGCCGCAACCGCTACGGTCTTTATGTGTTGTCATTTCAGGAGCGGCTATAAGAACGGTTTTGCATAGAATTTTGTTTCGCGCGAGGAATCACGCCGCAGGCGTGAGGGGAAAATTCGTCATTGCAAAACGGTTCGGCTGCTCCAACAATCACATAAAAAAAGACCGCTTCGGATTGCGTAAGCGTGGGAAAAATGGATGTGTATGTGTGTGTGTGTGTGTGTGTTTAAATTGGTGTACGTCTATAACAAGCCGATACGTACGGCTAAGAGGCTACCGGCACACGGTAGGCAATTTTCTTCAACCATTTGTGTTTGGTTTCAAGCTTGTGACCGCGCCCGTACTTCGGGCCGCTCTTCTTATGCCCCATTAAACCATCAATAATCTCTTCGGGCGCTTCGGCATCCCGCAGGCGGTCTTTGAACGTGTGCCTTAGAGAATAGATTGAATGTTGTGGCGTTGGTTTTAGCTTTTGGGCACGTAAATATTTATTAATATAGCTTGAAAAGCTATCTGGGTTCCCACGGGAAACAAAACCATCCGGGTACTCCTTAAAAGCGTATAAAGCAGTACCTACTAGCGGTATCTGCCGTTCGGAAGTCGGCGTTTTTAATTTATAGCCCTCTCGTGGGCGTATCCATATAAAAGGAATATCCGCATCTAAACATATGTCGTTCTCGACCAATCCGAATATTTCTGCAATACGTGCACCCGTATCTGCCAGCGCATACAAGACCATCCTGTCTTTCTTATTGAGACTATGAAGGCCCGTTAAAAATTTATCCTGTACAAAGGATGCCTCAAAAGGCGGACGTGAATTATTAGCATTCCTGAACGCCATTTTTGAGAACATCAATGAATAATCAATGTCTAATTCATATTCAGTTGAAACTGTCTGTAATATATCCCGGACAAACCTTAACTGCTTGTTGGCGGTATCTGTATTCATCCCATCCGCTATTTTGTCTCTCCACCAGTTGCGAAATGCGAGTATGTCGGATCTGTTGATTTCGCGAAGTGGTTTATCGCCTACAGCGTTGACAAAGTTATTTATGGCGGCAATACGAGGGTTTTCCCATTTCTTTATCTGGTGTGATGATTTCCCCGCTAACCTGTCGATAGTGAATTTCAAATATTCATCACTGCACGATGACAAGCTTATGCTTGGAATTTCTGCTCCACCCAATAAAGCTTCGGCGTGTTCTGCGGTGGCAAGGGCTGGGCTTATCCGGCTAACAATCTCCGGGATTGGTTGCGCAGCTATTTGATCTGAAGTTTTATAAGCAAAACCGTAGGCTCTTGCGAGTTTTACTACAGCGGCAAATTTATCAGGTGTATTGTCCCTGCCTCCAGTTTGCACCAATGTTTTCCAGAATTGTTCAATCTGGTTATTGTAGATTTCGGCTCGTAACAGCGCCGTATTTTTGTGCTTTGTTTTCAGTGCGATTTTGATTTCTTTACGGCTATCATAGTCCAAAATATCATTTGGGACTCGCCGCCTGTAATAATACCAATCGCCTCTTTTAACCAGGTAACTGTCTATCATACCTCATATCCTATGTGTACCATCTTGTGGCCCATTTTGTGTACCATTTATTGTACAGGGCAAAGAGGGAGATAGCAACAAAGCCGTTGTTTAATCTTTGTAATCAAACACTTATTGAGGATTTCTATGAGGGTAAATGGTGCCGGCAGCAGACACCATACCCATCACTGTGTTTCAGTAACATATTGATATTATTTGATTTTAACTTCAACCGGCTTCAACGATTTCCGTTTTGTGTACCAAAATGTGTACCATTTTGTGTCGCAATTTTAAGCGCTTTATCCAGGCATTTTTGACGCTCCATCCTGATTTTAATCTCCTTTTCCAGCCTTTCAAATATTGGTAAATACCGTTCACCATATTTGGCGATGATTATGGCGCATTTATCTCTGGCATCCATGATTTCTTTTAAGGTCGGTTCTTTCATGGGTTGCCTCCTTATTGCGGTTGCAGTGAGTTAAGGTATTCAACGGCCTGTCCTGCCTGGGCGGAGGCGCTGAAGATGAATTTCGTGTCATTGCGCAGGGCTTTGAGCCAGCTTTTGATATACAAGGCATGGTCGGCTCTCGGCGCTTGTGAAATCCCTGTCTGGGCGCACAGGAAAGCTGAGCCGAGTTCGGCCACCAGTTCCTCAAAGGCATATTTGCCGTAGTTTTTTCTTTGAGAAGCCTGTTCACGGTCAAGGCGCTTGGGATGGCCTGTCCAGTGGGTCAGCTCGTGATAGAGCACTGAGTAATAGTTCTCTGTCGGATTAGAAAATTTTGTCGCCACAAAATCCACCGGGTCAGGCATATTGATAAAATCATCAGTTTTGCGGTAGAACGCGCCGCCGCCGCCGTGGCGGATATCTGCGCCGGTATTGGCGCAGAAAGCATCTACGACCTCAATGGGCGTTACCAGGCTTTCAGTGTTGGGCGCGGGTGTTTCTTCATGCTCATAGCCTTCCACCTGCGAGGCATTGAATACAGTATAAAGCCGCAGCATAGGGATTTTTGCTGTCTCTTCCTCACCCTGTTCGTTTTCTTCGGATTTAAGCAGGGTTTTGAAGAATACAACCTGTGAGCCTTTTTCACCTTTGCGCACGTTTGCGCCTTTGTCCTGCCACTGCTTAAAGCTTGCCCAATGATTGGAGCGGAAAGACTTTTCCTGCTGGTAAAACCAAAGGAACGGGATGTTTATTCCATTATAATGTTTTTTGGTGACTGGGTTGTATGGGATGCCCTGCGCCGCAAGATCGGCAAACGGGGCTTCATACTCATCAAGATTAACCTGCTCCAGCAGTTTGATAATTTTGTCGGTTATTGCTTTATAAATATCAATTTTGGGTTTGAGTTTTGTTGAGTTCATTTTAATACCTCCAATTAAAAAACGGGTTGCGCATGCAACCCGATGGACACACCAATTCAACAGGGGGAAATGCAGTCAATCCGAGGGGTATCACCCGGTCTGCACAAACAACGTGCGGAAGATTGGGGAAACGGATTGACGGCATGGGGGCGAAGCCCCTTGATTGATTAATAAAAAAGGCGCTTATAGCGCCTCAACCAATTTCTTTAATGAGCGAAAAGGTTACAACGGCTTTGCCTCTATGGAATGTGCAATAATGGATGCTTCCATTTTTCTGAGTGGTGATTTGCCGTTACGGGGAACCTCAAAAGGACGGTAAGATAACGAGCCTTTGATTTGAACCCGCGCGCCTTTGGCAAAATCACGTGAGCGCTCAACAAGGGTTTCCTTGAACACAAGGATGTTGTGCCAGGCCGGTGCTTTGGTCTGCCAGGTGGCACTTTCCTTATCCAGATAGGAATCAGTTGTTGCCAGCGAAAACGCGGCAAAAAGCTTGTCACCTTTTTCAACATATGTAGGGTCGCTGCCTAAATTGCCAGTCAGGATTACGTTGTTGTTGTATGCCATGAATATACTCCTTTCATAAAAAATGGGCGCACTGCGCCCGTTGATAGATAGGTATATAATCCTAATTGACCGAGAAGTCAATAAAAAAACTCCGTGAATTATTTCACGGAGTTCTAATTGAAATGTTGATACCGCTTACAGCTTGAAAGCCAGTATCTCATCATCCAATGTTGAAACTTTATCGTTCAGCAATGCCACAAAGTAATCTTTGAGCAATGAGATGAGATTAGAATTGTTTGTCTGGAACTTCGCGCCCTGACTATCTACGAGCGACAAAACACAGTTGTCATCACTGGCAAAATTGAATGTTCTGACATTGTGCAGCGTCTCAATTGTGCGCTGACGCTTTAAGGTCAATGCTTTGAGTTCATCAACCCGCTGGATGCGCTCCTCCAGTGAAGGCGTTTTAACCTCATCCTGCTTTTTAGGTTGAGGCTTTGTAATTGGCATGCTTACATTTGGCTGCGCTGTCTTGACTGAGCCGTTCTTTTGTTCATTTTTAATCTGTTGTTTCATAAATTTTTTTTGTGCCTGGCTGCTATGCTGGCCACACATAACAGTCAGGCGGTTAAACCATAAATTCCCGGAATAAGCTTTAATTCCAGGCAAGGAATCAGCCGCAGACACCTGTTGCCGCAATGGAGGAACTCGCAGAGGCAAATCCATTGCGGTTCATTTCACAACAGGTTCAAGGCTACCTTAGCCGCAGAATTAATAGCTGTGTGAGGGGATGGTTTATGGTTTTGAGTGTCGCGTGGTAATTACAGCACAGAAAGAAGCACTTTATGAAACAGTAGACTTTGTAAAATAATCAGCCAGCAATTCAGCTTGTCTCAAGACGCTATCAACAGCCCTTTGTTGTTTGTCTGGCGGATAACTTCTATCATCCGGAACAGCTAATAGAAGCAATCAAACAGTTTGTTCACTATTACAACCACAAACGCTATCATGAATCACTCAATACATGCACCAATTCAATCCAGTATTAGCACATGACAAATATTAACCATATAAAAGATTCAAATCAATTTTATATTTGCTCTCAATAAACTTATCTAGTTTATTCTGATTAACTTCTTTTAATAAATATTCCACATCTTCTTTAGAAAAAGGATAAATACCAAAATCCTTTATGTAGTTTTTACTTAGTGAGTAATATGACGAAGAATATGGCTTGCTGGTATTTTCTATATAGAACCAAAACAGCCTAGAAGACATTATTTTTTCCAAAACTTGTAGCTCTTTTTTGTTCGCTCCTATGACAGCAATCCCATTATAGAATAATAGAGAATCATCTGTATCAATATAGAAATAGGGTGTGCTTGGAGTAATGTGTGGGAAAAACAACTTGTACTTAAGCTTTTCTAATGACTGATTTCTTCCATAAATATACCATGGTTTGTAGTTTTTTCCTTTCCCTTTGTCTCTAGTGGCTAAATGACTTTTATGCTTTTTTAGATACGCATATGTCATTGGGTAATTAGTCGAAATAAAATCCTCATCCCAAACCTCAACTGATGCGCCAGTTACGTTGTATGGAAATATTATTTTCTCCACTGCATCTATTACATCTGTAGAGCTAGCCAATATGTTTGGATTTAAAATACTTCTACAAGCATCTTTTTCAATTGGGAAAAGATAATCGTCATCTTCTAAATAGTAATAATTCGCATCTGCTTTCTCCGGTTTAAATATGTACACTTTGTTTTTCAGTGTAGCTATTCCATTCCTTGTTTTGTAACGTTTAGAGAAAGGAGTGCCGATACTTTCAATTTTAGAAATAAAATCTCGATATTTTGTTAGGTTCCAACCCTTTTCAAAGCTGAGCCAGTCGTAATACACCTTAACTATACCTGTCTCAGGTATCTGTCTAAGATCAGCATCAATCTTTGTATACTCTATGAAATCAGATTGAGATTTTGTAATTAAACATATACATGTATATGTAGAACGAGATTTAAAAACCTGATGGTTACCAAAGTCAAGAATTTTGAACTGATATAACTTTTCTTCAAAATATTTTCTTAACGCTCTTCCATTTACACTTTTAAAAAAGCTATTCATCGTTATAAACCCAAGAATGCCATTTTCAATTAGGTTTTCTAATCCAATTTGGAAAAAGGGAATGTAAAGATCAGGATGGCCAGATGATGAAACTGACCAGTTTTTAAGTTTTGCATGTGTTTGCTCATCAAAATTTCTTGAACACACATATGGAGGATTGCCGACAACTGCTGTAAACCCTTTAAAATCATTGATTTTGTATTTCCATTTAAAATCTAATGCATCACCCACAAACAAGTTGAACTGAAACTCTTTAATATCTTCTCCAGATTCCAAGGCAAGTAAAGTCAATAAAAGTTTAGTTCTATTTATTGAATAACTCTGTATATCTAGCCCAAATAGATTTTTGGAAAAAATTGATGAGTAAGACCGAGAGGTCAATTCACGAATTTTTTTTGCTGCTTCTAAAAGAAACCCGCCGCACCCACATGCAATATCTGCAATTTTAATTCTATCCGAAACTTCAACAATTGTCTGCTTTATAATAAATTCACGTATAATACCCGGCGTATATACAGCACCATTCACAATTCTATCTTCAGGTGATACAACGAACTCAAATAGTTTAATCAAATCCTCAATAGATAATATCTGTGCGTCTTCTTCCAGCTTTTGTATGAATTCATTAAGCCCATGATATTCTTCACTATCAGCCAGTGTAATAATATAAGATTTGAGGAATATATTTTTTTTTACTTTTAAATTATTCTGTTTAAGATATGCAGATATAAATAACCTATCAACAAGATTCGGATCTTGCGAATATTCATTCTTAACAAAACTAAGTAGTTGTTTGTTCATGCTAAAAAGGGACACAATATTGTAGATGGTTTCCAAATAATACTTCCTATGTCATATGGCCAGTGTGCAGCAACTGACTGCGAATATGGTTTCCATACTCTATTTTGATGCTCCCTGTACATATTTACAAATGCTCCATCGTTAAGAAGATTGTCGAATTTAGTTGGAGAAAAATTTGAAAGCAGAAACCCCATTCCCAAAATAAAATCCATGGGATAATGAACAATCCTGGGTGTATCTAAGTGAAGAACTGAACCATAGTCAAAGTTTTTGTGGTTACTTGGATTTGGGCTATACTGTATATGATAAACAGGATGAGGTTCCTCTGATTCATCTTTATCAATGTGTCTGTCTATATGGAATCCCATATAATGTATTTTTGTTTCAGCAGATTGAGCAATGCCTCTTACCATGACATTAAAGTTGAGCTTCAAAAACGGGTCACTCATATCATCCCAAACCTCATAGTCAGCTACCACTTGCATGTTCAATACAAACTCAGCATGAGTAACATTGCTTGGTCTTACATGTCTCAGGGTTGTAATGGGGACAGTAAAGCCTTCTATTTCATATCCCCAATAAGAACTCTTTCGTGTTCCGTCTTTTGCTTGTGGAACATAATCCATATTTCGGAGTTGTGCTATAGCTTTATAAATTGGACCGGTATCAATGTTTCCATCAACATGTCGCCTGATTAAGTCTGCGAACCTGACTAACTTTGTTGCCTGGTTTTGCCTGAAAGCTTTTACGTCGCGTGTATTACTCATTTCCGCTTAATGTTTTCTTTTATCTGGTCGATACGTTCCAATTCCGAAGAATGCGGTTTAGGAAGGCGTTTTTTTAGTACTGCATCGAGAGAAACATATTTATTCTCTTGCCACGATTTCGGTTCATTACTGGTATGAATTTTGAATCCTTCCAATGGATCTAACGGCTTTTTATGAAATTCACAGATAGTCCAATAATTTGTGCTGTTTGAATATTCAATTGGCTCTGCCGCTACAATTTTTTTAATTTTCGTTGCTTGTATAAGCTGCTCTACACGCTCTTGTGCATTTAATGATGCTATCCGTTTTCCTGTCAGCTCTTTATACCTATTAATGATGCTATCAAACCACCATCTTTTCCAACCATCCGAAAACGCACCAGTGTAAAGGCAATCGGAAAACACTTTTTCGAGTAATTCCTGCCAACCTTCAGATTTATCAATCTCAATCCCAAGTCTGGCTGCAAGCAGTTTTTCTTTGATTAAAAGACCAGGATGATGGAAAAGTTCCTTAATAATGAATGAAGCATATTCATGTATTGGGAAGGGGCGGTCAATACCAACAAATTTTTCAAAGATACTTGGATTAAAGCCACTTAAATCACGATGTAATATATCCTGTAAGATGTATTTACACTCTTCTATTAATTTATAGCCATTGGCCAGTGAATTTATCTTTAAAGAAAACCTTTCCCATGGAGGATTAGACTGCTTTTGAAATTTATAATCAAACAAATCATGGCTCGTCTTATCAACATCATATGTTGCTTTCATTTTTGCTTCTGTGGAGCAAAGGATAATAGGAATTGATTTAACAAGGTTTTCAGCGCTGGCCATCCTAAGCTCCTGTGCTATGGCCGGAGCATTATACTCAATTCCAAGCTCCCTGCCATCTAGCCTAAGATCCAATATCAATGCATCATATTCTTTTAGGTGCTCCAAGAAAAACTGCTTCTGGGCCTTAAAAGGTTGGGGTGATTCAAGTGTAATTTCCAGTTGACCACTAATCCTTAAACCATCGGCGATAGCTGCTGTCGTCTCATCTTTTTCGTCGTCTATGTATAATATTCTGCTCATAGTTTAATGTTTATCCGTTTTCAGGAATTTCTATACGAATTGTTGTGCTAAACCCTTCTTTCGGAGTTGTGACAAAAATCTCACCATCATAGCTCTCTATAATATCTTTTATAATTTTCAATCCAAGCCCTGTGCCTGTTAAACTTTCCTCATCATCAGAACCAAGGGATGCCGCAGAAGTTGTTGTAAAAAAAGCATTAAATATTTTTTCTTCGTTTTGCTTTGGTATGCCGTCCCCATCATCTGAAAACTCTATATACACTACTCCGCTATCTCTTCCACATTCGATTAAAATGTTCCCTTGTGACAATGCTCTCTTAATTGCTTTTTTGGCATTTGTATATAGGTTGAATAGTATTGAGGCCCACTCAGAGGGGTGCATTGGTACTGTTATCAAATCAAAATCGTGGAATATGGGCTTGTTATAAATAACTTTCGTACGCTTAATATCATTTGCAATAACCTCTTCAAAGTCATTAATAATTTCATGCAAATCTAGGGGCATCAATTCCCTTAGAACATTCTGAGAGATCGCTTTGTCAAAATATGAAGTATAGGTGGTAAATGATTTTAGGTTAGAATCTAGTCTTTCTGCCTTTATTAAGGCGTCCTTATAGTCTTTCACAGCATTTTTTAAATATCTAATATCAACATCAAATGCAGGTAAAAATCGTTTTACTTCATGTACAAACTCTCCAATCACAAGTCCGAGGCCTGCTAAAATCCTCAGCATATTAATTTCATCAATATACCTCTTGCGCTCCTGCTCAAAAAATTGCTTTTCCTGCTCTCTTTCCTCCTTTAGCTGTTGCAAAACATGCCTATATTCTTCCGACCTTTTATCATCAAATTCACCTTTTTCTTTTTCTCCCTTTACGAGATTGTCTAAAGTTGAGATTGCTTGATCCACTTTTTCAGTCGGATTTTCGTCTTCATCCTTCTCCCAATTACTTTGACTGGTGGTCGCTTTCCTACCTCTTAATTCTGCTATTTTTATTACAGCGCCTAGTATGGATCGTTGGACAAAATCAACAAGCTCTTTATACGCCTCATTATCAAACAATCCTTCACGACTAGATGTTTCGTCGAAATCGATCCCTGAAGTATCGGTAATCTCTACAAAACCAAAAAAATTAAAATTTCTGTGAGAGCTTAGGATAACACGTTGCGCTGTAGAATCATCTAATCCAAGCCAATCGTTCTGTGCCTCACCATATGGAAGCACCCTGAATCCATTTCTATAAACTCTAACTCCGCCTTTTTCCCGCGCAATAGACCTAATAAACTTCATTGTCTGAGAGGGTAATAATGAAGTTTCATAAATAAAGTAGTGAACCTTAAAATGGACGTCTTTTATAAAAAGATACTTTGACTGATTATCGTCACGGTTTTTCCCAATTTGTAATACATCATTAAAATCCAGTTTTTCACTTTTTAGTGACCAGCATGCCTGACCATCGTCCAGCACATACCCTTCAATCTCAGCCAAAGCATGATTCAGGAAAGCTATTTGCTCATCAATAATTGGTGTTCCAGTGCCATCATCAACTCGAAAATAGGTCGATTTAAACCCTGGATCCACTCTCTTCTTATCTAGTTTTTTTCTTTTTTTCGACAGAGGGAACGGCTGCAGTAATTCAGATGTGTATCTATAAACCCTCTTAATCATTGCATCAGACCACCCCTCACGAAGGTCATTAATAATTAGGATTGTTCCTTCTTCGATTTGCTTATCAACTCCTTCAATCCTGTTCGCAATTAATGACAGGTCTTTATCAGTTTCGAATTCGTTCCAGTTGATGGTTACTTTTAATGCAATTTCTGATTCTTTTGTCTGTGTAATAATGGTAAGCGAGTTCCCCAACCTTTGTGTTGCAAACCTTCCGATACCTTTTTTCCCAGCCCTTGTCCTGCTATATCTGGAAGAGATTGGATTATGTATCTTGTCTGCAGACGATAGCCTCATAAACCCATTAATAAGCTGATCACGGGTCATCCCCAGACCATCATCTTCTATCCTGAGCTCTCCCCCTTCTTCCCACGCATTCTTAAAATATAATTTCACTTCTGTCGCATCTGCGTCGTATGCGTTTTTCACAAGCTCTGACACAGCAGTTTCATGTCGAGCAACAAGTTCTTTACCGAGTCTGTTTATTATCCCCGCATCAACAGAAAACCGAACATTTGTTTCGTCAAGCTGTGCAATTTCATTAGACAAAGCCAATACCTGACCTAAATCAGTATCTTCTTTCTCCAGTTCATCCGTAAGAAGCTTTTTAAGTTTTGCTAGCTTGTTATTTGATTTGTCTGCCATATTTCACCATTCTCACTGGCTTCGAGCCTGTGCAATTCTTTCGAGAATAAAGATAACACCCATTATCTCAATTACAGAGAGCGGGATACTCAAAAATTATACAAAAATTCTTATTATGCCTACGCAGTATAGAAAAACAAATCCTTAGAACGGTATATAAAATTGAAGTTACCCTACAACCACCGCACCTAGCGTATCATCTACATCTTTATAAATAAAATTCACCAGATAAGTTATGTATTATAATATTGAGTAGTAATTGCCTATGTTCAGAATAAATTGTTTTACCTATGTTTTACCCAACAAAAAAGCCGTTTCTTTCGAAACGGCTGTAATCTGTGCCCCAGGCGGGACTTGAACCCGCACTCGCATTGCTGCAAACAGGATTTTAAGTCCTGCGTGTCTACCAGTTCCACCACCAAGGCGGCCATAAGCCCGTAGAAAAGGCTTAAAACAAAAAATTCCAAACACAGGGTTTGGAATTAGATGCTATGAGCGGAAGACGAGATTCGAACCCGCGACCCTCACCTTGGCAAGGTGATGCTCTACCAGCTGAGCTACTTCCGCATATGTTTTAAGAACTTTGGGAGTGCAAAGATAGGTGACAATCAGTAAAAACCAAAACCCTGAAAATATATTTCTTTTTATGACAGGACCGAACTCCTCAGGAGCCGAAATATCCCTATAGATGTTTACATCTTAGCCTATACTGCTATACCTTTGCACCCAATGCCCGATAATAAGGTACTAACGCTGATACACAAAGACCTGCTGCTGGAATGGCGGCAGAAACACACTTTTTACGGTGTGTTACTATATGTCGGCTCTACCGTTTTTATGGTATATATGATGAGCGGGCAGCCTGAAGCCAAAATATGGAACGCCCTGTTCTGGATCACACAGTTGTTCATCGCGGTCAACTCCGTAGCCAAAAGTTTCTTGCAGGAGCACCCCAACAGGTTCAGGTATTATTTCACCATCGTTCCACCCGTACATTTTTTAATAGCCAAAATGGTATACAGCACCCTGCTTATGCTTATGGTCAGCGGTATTGCGTTGCTGTTATTTAATATAATGCTGGGTGCACCATTGGTACAGGTGGGCGTATTTACAGCGGTAACCGCCGTTGGTAGCATCAGCCTGGCGGTCATATTCACCTTCTTGTCGGCCATTGCTGCAAGAGCCCATAACAATGCTGCGCTGATAGCCATCCTGGGTTTCCCATTGGCTACTCCTATATTGATGTTGCTGAGCAAGTTAGCGGTTAAGGCCATAGTGCCCGTTTACCAGCCGGGATGGTGGAAACTCATGGTTGTATTATCCGCATTGGATATATTAATAATAATATTAGGTATTATACTATTCCCGTTTCTGTGGCAGGAATAATATAATCTTATACATTTGCTAAAACTTTTTAATTAAGCCCATGCGAAGATCCTGGTGGAAAGTAGCCTGTGTTATTCTCTTAGCTTACGCAATAATCGGTGGATTGTTATTACCTGTCCCCCGCCGTCACATCCTCAACGAAACTATTCGTAACCTGTATTATCATGTACCCATGTGGTTTTCAATGATATTGTTGTTCACAGGTGCGTTCATATATTCTATTAAATACCTCCGCTCAGGCAATCTTACTGACGATATAAATGCCGCTGTACTTACCAAAGTTGGCATCGTCTTCAGCATACTGGGCATGGTTACAGGTATGGAATGGGCCAAATACACCTGGGGCGAGCCATGGAGCAACGACCCCAAACAGCTGGGTACAGCTATATGCATGCTCATATATTTCGCCTACCTGATATTAAGGGGCGGTATGAATGATGAAGAAAAAAGAGCCAAGATCAGTGCAGTATATAACATTTTCGCCTTTGCATTGATGATACCATTGATATGGGTACTGCCCCGTATGGTAGACTCGCTGCACCCAGGCAACGGTGGCAACCCCGGCTTCAACGCCTACGACCTGGACAGCAAAATGAGGTTGGTGTTCTACCCTGCTGTTATAGGATGGTTCCTGCTCGGCCTGTGGATCAGCAACGTCATTATCAGGCTGGAACTGGTGCGTTTTAAAAAGGAAAACGATTTTATTAACTTCGAAAGTAAATAGCATACAATGTATAAAATATCATTTCTGACAACGGTTTTCACCTTTCTTTTTCTGATGCAGGCTGCTGCCGAAGAAAATGTACCGGAAATGGCGGATGCAATGCGGACAGATGGTAAAATTTACGTTGTTGTTTTAGTATTAGCCACTATCTTTGCTGGATTAATTACTTATCTGGTAAGAATTGACCGCAAAGTCAGCAAACTGGAGAAAAACAAATAGTATCATTTAATAACTAAACAAAATCATGGGAGAAGCCATAACTGAAGAATTAAAAACTGCCCATTACAGTTTCTTTCAAGGCGTAGAACAAAACTTTGACAAGGCTGCAAAGTATACCCGTTTCGAGCCTGGTATCCTTGAACAGATCAAATCCTGCAACTCTGTTTACAGGATGAAGTTCCCGGTAAGAATAGGGGACGAGATCGAGGTAATTGAAGCCTATCGTGTACAACACTCCCACCACAAATTACCTTGTAAGGGTGGTATCCGTTACAGTATGGATGTAAACCAGGACGAAGTGATGGCGCTCGCCGCACTGATGACCTACAAATGTGCTATTGTTAACGTTCCTTTCGGTGGTGCGAAAGGCGGTATTAAAATTGACCCCAGGAAATATACTCCGTTCGAGCTGGAAAAGATCACACGTAGATATGCTTCTGAGTTGGTAAAGAAAAACTTCATTGGCCCCGGTATCGACGTACCTGCTCCTGACTACGGTTCAGGCGCAAGGGAAATGAGTTGGATCGCTGATACTTATGCTTCACTGAAGCCGGGCGAAATAGACTCACTGGGTTGCGTTACAGGTAAGCCTGTTACACAAGGTGGTGTGCGTGGCCGTACTGAGGCTACGGGTCTTGGCGTATACTATGGTATCCGCGAGGTATGCTCTATTGCAGAAGATATGCAGAAAGTAGGCCTGACTACCGGCCTGGCTGGCAAAAAAGTAATTGTACAAGGTTTAGGTAACGTGGGTTACCATGCCGCTAAATACTTCCACGAAGGTGGTGCTATCATTGTTGGTATTGCTGAGTACGAAGGTGGTATCTACAATGAGAACGGCCTTGATCCTGATAAAGTGGTAGCGCACCGCAAAGAGAACAAATCTATCCTGGGTTATCCCGGTGCTACAGACATTCCAAACAGTGCGGAAACACTGGAAATGGATTGCGATATCCTGATACCTGCTGCATTGGAGAACGTGATCAACGCAAGCAACGCAGACAGAATAAAAGCTAAAATAATAGGAGAAGCAGCTAACGGCCCAGTTACTCCTGAAGCTGACGAAGTACTGCTGGCTAAAGGTTGCATCATCGTTCCGGATATGTACATCAACGCAGGTGGTGTTACCGTCTCTTACTTCGAGTGGTTGAAAAACCTGAGCCACGTTCGTTTCGGACGTATGGACAAGCGTTTCAGCGAGAACCAGAACACACAGATACTGCAATCAGTTGAGGCACTGACAGGTAAAAAAGTTACCGACATAGAGCGCCAGCAGATACTGCACGGCCCTGACGAGGTTGATCTTATCTACTCTGGTCTTGAAGATACAATGATCGACTCTTACCACGAGATACGTGATATGATGTTGACCCTCGGTATCAATGATATGCGTACAGCTGCTTTTGTTGTGTCTATCAACAAAGTAGGTGTGGCTTACGAAGAGCTGGGTATCTTCCCATAATAAGTACAATATCAACAACAATACAAACCGCCCCGTTAAAGGGCGGTTTTTTTATGTACCAATACCACGCACTATATCATTATCTTAGCAACCATCTATGGGCTTCAGTCAACTCAGGAAGAAGATAAAACTAAAACTACTGGCCAGGCTGCTGGCGGGCGACAACGTCACCTGCAACATATGCAACCATTCCTACAGCTCATTCCTACCCTACCTCAACAGGGCCAATGCACTATGCCCTCACTGCGGCTCGCTGGAACGGGTAAGGCTCGTGCACTACTTTACACAACAACTGAACCTTGTCAATAGCGATACAAAACTCCTGCATATTGCCCCCGAACGCTGCCTGTACAATATCTATTCAAAAAAACTGGGCGGCAACTATATACCTGCCGATAAGTTTGAAGAGGTCTACTCCTACCCTAAAGGAACGGTTGAAATGGACATTACCAATATTCAGATGGAGGACGGATCCGTCGACGGTATCATATGCATCCACGTACTGGAACATATTCAGGACGACCAAAAAGCCATTGCAGAACTATACCGTGTGTTGAAAAAAGGTGGCTTCGCCATACTACAGGTACCTTACGAGAAAGACAGAACCACAACCTACGAAGACCCTGGTATCACAACACGTGAGGACAGGCGCAAACACTTCGGCCAGTTCGACCATGTGCGCATCTACGGTACTGATTTTATTGACCGTTTCCTGGAACCCGGCTTTACCATTGAGCATAGGAACTTTGCCGATACCATTCCAGCAGAAGTAAAAGAACGGCATGTGTTCAAACAGCAGGAGATTTTCCTCTTGAGGAAATAACCGTATCTATCTTAATGCTGCACAATTATCTTACGGGTAGTGCTCTCTGTAGCATTGGTCAGTTGAAGGATGTACAACCCCGCCGGCAGTTGGCCGGTCATTAAGGTCACCCGTTCTTTCCCATCTTCTGTCATTATTACAGTACCATTAGTATTCAGCAATACTGCATGAATATCTCCTTTGCTGCTGATGGTTACCTTATCATTTGCAGGGTTTGGTGCTATACTGAATTCCGCCCCGTCTACTTTGTCAACATCTGTAGGGTAACACAAGTAAGAACCAGCCAGCCCGGCAAGCGGCCCTTTCAGTGCAGACTTCATCCTGATGGTCTGCCCCACTGTAAACATGGTGTTGCACATATCATTTGTGTAATCCATATAGTTCATAAACATGATACCATCCCCGGTAGCCGTACACAGGTCATACAGCGGAAACGAAGGGCATCCGCCGGTAGGCGCGCTTTGTAATGGCGTATCAGGTATACCATCATCGCTGATACACCCTCCCTGCGTTCCCCACATGTGTTCCAGGTTCAGGTAGTGCCCGAATTCATGTACCGCCGTCATACCCATGTTATACGGTGCATTATTAATAGCTATACCTGCATTCCCCCATGCACGAATATCAACAACTACTCCCTCTTCGCCTGGTGGCGCTGTTTTAGGCCTGTATGTAAAACCCAGCAGTGGCTGGTTCAGGCTTACAAGATATACGTTAATATATCTTTTGGGGTCCCAGGGTGTTGTTCCTCCATTCCAGTGATTAAAGTAGTCTTTCTCCCCGTTAAATGAACTGACGACTTCTTTTCGCAGAATACCTGTGGTAGGCGACCCATCGGGTGCGATCTTTGTAAGGCAAAATTCCATTTCCGCATTACCGCATAGTGGTTTAAAGGCAGCAGGGGTATTTGCCGAAAAGATGGTATTATTAAATGCCGCATTTAAAGTGGGAAACTGAGACAGTATTTGCTCATCAGAAACATATGGCTCGCCCGACTTGTATAACACATGTACCACTACAGGAATAACCTGTACAGCGGTACCCTTCTGTTCCGCCCTGTAGTTTTTTACAAAATCCCGGGTAAATTCTTCTACCTCTGCGGCAGCCCGGGCTATTTCAGGATATCGGGCTATACTTTGCTGTACTTTTTCAGCTGTGAGACATTTTTGGGCAATAGCTGTATTGTAGCAGACAACAAGGGTCAACAGGATTACAAGGGTACGTATCATATAAGTGGTTTCGAACAGGTAAATGTAATACCAAAAACTGATGTGTTGCTAATGCACAGGCATAATATTCCTGAAAAATGAATTATTAATAATACAATATACTACACCCCACCCCGTTACTTAACCAATGAGCACAAAACGCACTATACACTGGCGTACTGTCATAGTCACCGGCTTCACTACACTTGTTATCAGCTTCTTTCTGTTTGTAGGTGGTTGCAGAGGTATGATCAAATTGATTGAAAGCAGACGCAACTGCGAATCATTCAATATAGACAACTATGAGTTGAGAACCCGTACCAACATCCCCAGAACAAAAGATATTACCTGCCATTACGATCCTAAGCTGCTCACAAAATCATCCGTCTTTATCCTTGACCTCAGCGAAAAAGAATTGAGCCGCCATATAGAATACAACGAACTGCAGAAAATATCTGAATGTACCTACCACCCTTTTATTCATAACTCTGAGTGGAACGACAGCATCAGCAAACTACCCCGCGAACAACTATATACAAAATGGGGAAGCGATAAAGAAGACAGCTGGATATACGTACTGGATAGTGCCAACCAGACCTTCTGGGTAGAGCTGATCGAAGACAAATACTATGTAGAATAACGCGATAAGGGAGAAAAGTACCTTACTGCACTCCACATGCATATTCTTCATCCACCTTTGTCCTGCATGGCAGTACAGTAGATATACGCTGCTGATGCAGCAAACATATTATTCCGAAACAGGGGTTGTATTCATATCCTGTAGTATAGCATGAGGCCTGCATAAAGTGAAATAACCATAGCCATTTACAAAGTTGGTGGGTAGATTAATGGGTTCACCTGTTACCTGGTTCACCAGGTAGCCTGTACGTATGTACGCATCAAGGTATTTATAATAACCTCTATCGATCTTTGCTACCTCAACCCGGATAGTATCCGTTGCGCTGACATTCAACTTTATGTACTTGTCAAGTGTTCCGTTCTTTGCTTCGTCACCCGTGTATAGTATCACCTTTTTAGCTTCAAATGTATATAACGAGCTCATAGCACCTGCTTGTGATGATTTTTTATATTTCTGTTGCGTATTATAGGTCACATAGTAATGATCCCCTTTGTTAACATTCCTCAGACTCAGCTTCAGCTGTACTAATGTGTCAGCACCCTTCTTCTTTTTCTCAACAACCATCGTGGCAACATCCGGCATGGGCATATAGGTTGTAGTGGCCTGGGTACTCACACCCTTTTTATGATCAGTAATGCGAACGGTATAAGATGTGCCGGCCAGCAATGGGACATCAGGCAAGGCATATACCCCGGTCGTCATTTTTACTAATGCCCGTTCGGGAATATTATCACCTGATATGGTCACCCTGCCGGAATCCATCATGATACTACGCAAAAGGTCAGGGTGCACAGTACTATCTTCCAGTTTCACCATGGAACTAATAGAGTATCCAATGGATATATATATGGCCCTGTCGCCCGGACAAGCAGACGCACCTACTAATGAAGGTTTACTTTGCGGAATAGAGATATCCAATGGTTTCGGTTTACGGCAGCCGTATAATACTAAACACAGTACGCAAAGCGCCGGTAAAATTCTTTTAAACATAAAAAAGCGACTATTTTACGAATTATAAATTAAAGTTTACCGACCCTGCAGTGATGGTACCAAAAAGACCGGTCTGCCGATAGGCATATGCTTGTTTTGCATCGTCCCATACACGGGAGACGGTATGTGGCTGGGTTCGGTTCATAACATTATAAACACATAGGTGCAGGTCACCCCTGAGTTTTTCACCCAACTTGAATTTATACTGTACATCTATGTCAATGCGGAAAGATGCGGATAACCGTAACTCATTCCTACCTGTATACGCAGGCATAACTTCTACACCCGTAAATCCCGGCGTGGGAACAACATATTGCCCGGTCTGTCCCGTAAAGGGTGCTCCCGTTGCATATACAATATTTGAGCTCACCGACCAGCGTTTTGTAATATCATACATGCCGACAAACGAAACATCATTGCGCCTGTCGTACCTGGCATAAAACTCCTGCCCCATGTTTAGAGAATCGAAAACGCGTGTAGCGTATGACAAAGTATAGCCCAGCCAACCTGTAAATTTGCCGCTGGTTCTCGATGCGAACAACTCTATGCCGTACGACCTTCCCCTACCCGCTACAAGTTCGTTCTCATAATTGTGGTTCATAATAAGCATAGCACCTTCTTTATACTCTACCACATTATTCAGCAATTTGTAATACACTTCTCCGCTCAGTGATATACCTGCCCCGGCTATATTGTGGTAATAACCTGCGCTGATCTGGTCTGACACACCGGGGTCCACCCTGCCGCCCGCCGGGTACCACAGGTCTGTAGGTAGTTGTAACGACGAGCCTGACACCTGGTGCATATACTGTACCATCCTCGCATAAGACACCTTTAGCGAATTGCGCTCATCAACTAAATAACGCAACGCAAGGCGTGGTTCTGGATTAAAGTAAAACTTCTTGCCCGCAACATTCTGGCTAAAGCGTACCCCTCCCTGCAATTGCCATATATCATTGATCCGGTACTCATCCTGCACATATACGCCTGTTTCAATATTGCTGATGTTCACACCATGGCTATTCCCGAACCTTTCCAGCAGCGGGCCTGTAGTATTAACAATACTTGGGTTAAAAACACGATTAGCGACACTAATCCCCATCGTTATCTTATGAGATGCGCTGTAATACAACCTTAGATCTTCCCTGAACCCGATATCTTTAATGGCCGAGTGCAGGTACAGATTATTGTCTTTTATACTGCCATCAATATTATACTTGAACCCTGAATAGTAAAATAACAGGTCTGATGCGTACTGGCCACTTTCTGCTGTATGATTCCAGCGCAGCGTGGCAATCTTGTTACCAATGTTCATAGTGCTTTTTACCTGCAGGTCATCATCCGGTGCCGGATTCATTTTCAATACATCTTCACCAGTAAAAAAACCTGCGTATATCCTGTTCTCACTGTTGACCACAAACATGGTCTTGGCAGACATATCATAGAAATAGTAGGGGATAGTTTTGTACAACTTATCAATGTATGTTCGTCTGCCCGATACTATAAAAGATAACCTGTCTTTGATGATCGGGCCCTGCACCGTTGCCGATGATGCTATAGTGCCTGCAGAGGCTGAAATAGCAAAGTCGTCTGTTTTACCATCCCTGGTACGCACATCCATTACTGACGACAAACGTCCGCCATACATTGCAGGAAATGAGGACTTATATAACTGCACATCCTTTAGCGCGGCACTGTTGAACATTGAAAAAAAGCCCAGCAGGTGGCCCGTATTGTACATAGGCGCTCCGTCTAGTAATATCAGGTTCTCATCTGCACCACCACCCCTCACATACATATTGATGCTACCCTCCGTTCCTCTTTTCACTCCGGGTGTTAACTGCAGTGCCTTAATGATGTCAGGCTCCCCACCTATGGCAGCGGTTTTAGTAAGCATAGATACTGGGATATCTGTTTTGCCCATCTGGGCTGATTGAAGATTATCCTGCTGCCGCGACGATAAAGCCGATACGGTTACATTTTCCATTTCCTGCTGCCATGGTTTTCCCTTACTATTATGGTAGCTGGTATCACCCGTTTCCTGTGCGGGGGCAATATAACTCAGGGCTATCAGGAGGATTGTCAGCATCAGGAGCTTCATATAAATATCGGTGGTTTTGATGATGACGCTATCCACCCGTTCACACCCCTACACTGTTTATATATATTTCTTTTCGCCAATCATGTGTTACTATATTAGCACACTTACATAATGCATAAATGTATTGTCACATAGCCAACGCAACATAGTGTAACTGCTATGTGTTGTACACCATGTTCGGCGTAGCCCCCTGGCTACATGGCAATGGCAGCCAATCCCCTATTGGCGAATTACAACTCCCTAAAAAAGTCTTCGATATTCAGTCCGTAAGCATCAAGCACACGTTTCAGGCTGGAAAGTTTGAAATCAGAAACGCCCTGTTCAAGCCGCCAGTAGCTTTTAGGTTCAATATCATGCTCATTGGCAAAATTGCGATAGCTTGAATAACCTTTAGCTATACGCATCTCTTTCAGGCGCTTACCTATTTTCACCAGGTCTGTTTCCAAAGTTCTCGGCATAACCTGAAAGGAAATATATTTTTTTTCATTTTTAAGCGTCACCAATGACGCCTATTTGAATTTTATTACTACATTTACATCACTGGTATAAAAAAAGTCCTGGGAGACCGTAGGAGGCCATTGGCATACCTGAGCACGAATAAGAGAGCCCTTCTGCTATTGCAGAGGGTTTTCTTTATTTAACCCGTACTATAAAGAGCCATAAAAATGTTACTCATTCAAAAGCATACCGCCGTGGCGGTATGTATGGTATACCCTACTGGTTTAAGTCTTTGCCTTAAATCAGTAATAAAAAGCAAGACTCTGTCTGGCAAAGCATGCATGTAGCTGGAAACAAATACTGCCGGTTACAAACCTGCTTCTGTTGCTCATTTAAGTTATAAACTTAAACGAGTATTGGAATTACACAACACATACATTCCTCCTTTGCGAGCCTGTCCTGCCATGTCGGTACGGAGGATGTGCACTCGCGAAAAACTATTTTGCACATACAACACAAACACGTATATTTGTCTTAACATAACACAAAGGCCAAACCACCATGACACAAACCCGGACATTACATACAGCATTCCAATATATAAGCCTCGCACCTGTGGGGCTTTTTTGTAAAATGTTAAGTACAGCGCGTTTACTGTTTTACTTAACAATACTTAACAGTTTTTCCGCTAAACACCTCACAACCAATCACATACAACAATTAAATATCAACTTTTGATTAAACATCAAATGCAGCGTACTTAACAAAACAGACGGGTTTCTTCAGTTATCTGCAACACATATATAATAATCGCATTGCCGCATTGTCCTATTGTCGCATTAAACAAACCTATAACCCGATATTATTTTATAAACTGTCCCGATTTCGTTAATTTCGCAACCTCAAAATGATAGTTAACCACCAATAAAATAGCTCCCAATGGCATTCGACATCGATCTGATCAAAAAAGTTTACAGCGATTTCCCTTCAAAAACTGCTGCGGCAAGAACATTACTTGGCCGTCCGCTCACTTTCACCGAGAAGATATTGTACGCTCACCTGAGCGAAACCCCTACCAGGGCTTACGAGCGTGGTAAGGACTATGTAAATTTTGCACCGGACCGTGTTGCCATGCAGGATGCTACGGCACAGATGGCACTGCTTCAATTCATGACTTGCGGTCGTGACAAAGTAGCCGTTCCGAGTTCTGTACACTGCGACCACCTGATACAAGCCAAGGTAGGCGCAGCGGCTGACCTGGCTACTGCCAACGATGTGAACAAAGAGGTGTACGACTTCCTGTCTTCAGTATCAGACAGATACGGCATTGGTTTCTGGAAAGCGGGTGCGGGTATCATCCACCAGGTGGTGCTTGAGAACTATGCTTTCCCGGGTGGTATGATGATCGGTACAGACAGTCACACGCCAAACGCCTGCGGATTGGGTATGATAGCTATCGGCGTAGGTGGTGCTGATGCTGTTGACGTAATGGCCGGCCTGCCATGGGAGCTGAAAATGCCTAAACTGATAGGTGTTAAACTGACGGGTAAAATGAACGGCTGGACTTCAGCAAAAGACGTTATCCTGAAAGTAGCGGGTATCCTGACCGTTAAAGGCGGTACAGGTGCTGTTGTTGAATATTTTGGTGAGGGTGCGGAAAGCCTGAGCGCTACAGGTAAAGGTACTATCTGTAACATGGGTGCTGAGATAGGCGCTACCTGCTCACTGTTTGCATACGATGATAAAATGGGTGATTACCTGCGTGGTACAGACCGTAAAGATGTTGCAGAAATGGCTGATGGCATCCGCCAGCACCTGCGCAGCGATGATGAGGTGTACGCAGACCCTGCTAAATACTACGATCAACTTATAGAGATCAACCTGGATGAACTGGAACCATATGTAAACGGTCCTTTTACTCCGGATCTGGCTACGCCTATCAGCAAAATGGCTGAAGCGGTTAAGTCGAACGGCTGGCCAGAGAACGTGGAAGTAGCTTTGATAGGCTCTTGCACCAACTCATCTTACGAAGATATTTCACGTTCTGCTTCAATAGCGGAAGACGCTATGGCAAAAGGCCTGAAGGCTAAGAGCGAATTTACTATCACACCCGGTTCTGAAATGGTGCGTTTCACTATCGAGCGCGACGGCTTCCTGAACACATTCGACAAAATGGGTGGTGTGGTACTGGCAAACGCTTGTGGTCCTTGCATCGGTCAGTGGGCACGTCATATGGACGACCCTAGCCGTAAGAACACGATCGTAACATCTTTCAACAGGAACTTCGCTAAGCGTAATGATGGTAACTCATCTACACACGCTTTCGTTGCATCTCCTGAGATCGTTACTGCATTCGCTATATCAGGTAAGCTGGGCTTCAACCCTATTACTGATAAGCTGACCAATGAGAACGGTGAAGAAGTAATGCTGGCAGAACCTAAAGGTATCGAGTTACCTGTTAAAGGTTTCGCTGTTGAAGATGCGGGCTACCAGGCTCCGGCTGAAGATGGCAGCAATGTACAGGTTGTGGTTAGCCCTGAAAGTAACCGTCTGCAATTACTGTCTCCGTTCGCTGCATGGGAAGGTACAGACCTGAAAGGCATGAAGCTGTTGATAAAAGCATTCGGCAAGTGTACTACCGACCATATATCTATGGCGGGTCCATGGTTGAAGTTCCGTGGTCACCTGGACAATATCTCAAACAACATGTTGATTGGTGCTATCAACGCATACAACAACGAGGCTAATAAAGTTAAGAACCAACTTACCGGTGAGTATGGCGAAGTACCTGCGGTACAACGTGCATACAAAGCGGCTGGCATAGGCAGTGTAGTTGTCGGCGACGAGAACTATGGTGAAGGTAGCAGCCGTGAGCACGCAGCCATGGAGCCACGCCACCTCGGTGTCAGGGCGATCATCGTTAAGAGCTTCGCGCGTATCCACGAAACCAACCTGAAAAAACAAGGTATGCTCGGTCTTACTTTTGCTGATAAAGCAGACTATGATAAAGTACAGGAAGATGACAACATCGATATACTAGGCTTAACTGAATTTGCAGAAGGCAAGCCATTGACAGTGGTACTTAACCACAGCGATGGCAGCAGCGATAGCATAACAGTAAACCACACCTACAACGCTCAGCAAATTGAGTGGTTCAAGGCTGGCGGTGCGCTGAATGTTATCCGTGCGGAGTTTGCGAAATAATAATGAGAATAACATCCAAAAGAGAAAGCCACTCATATATGAGTGGCTTTCTCTTTTATTTCATGTAAACAGAACCAATATGAACAAGTTTGGCGGGTCCATTTGAATTTACCTTAGTCACAGAACATCCATTTAATTTAATACAACTAAATCTAACACACTCTACTCTCTGCTCTTTTTTAAGCAACTTGAAATCACTGTAATACTTTGGCTTTTCAGTAATGCTATCTCTATAATTATCATGTTTACAAAACAACAATAATATACTACTATCATAATAGCCTCCTCCAATATCAAGGTACACTTTACTATTACTCTCCGTTACCAGGCCAACAACATAGAAACTATCAAAATCTATAGCTTGTTCAGGTAAATGTTTTAAGGGCTTAAAATAATGATTCATTTCTTCTGCATTGGCTATCACAAGGCAAGTTACACCTGTGTCTGTAATAACCCCTTTACGCAACCTATAATTACCTTTCAATGGGTATGTATCACGAAACTTTGCTAAAAGTTCAGGAGAAGGCAGAACGATCTTCGAAGTATCGAAAGTTGCATCAAATGTGGTGGATAGATCCTTGGGGTCATGCTTACTACTATATGTATTTCTACTATTACAGGAGCTGATAATAAAACAAAATATAAATATGGAGTATAGACGCTTCATACGAGGTTAATAGAGATGTAATGAAGATACTACTTTTAACGTGTTTCCTACTCACTCATTAGGTCCCGTATAGCTACAGAAGCCACACAGGCCCCGAAAGTAGCCGGCAGATATGATATAGTCCCGTATGCCGACTTCTTATAGTTCGTCCCATCCGTCAGCATCAGCGATTCCTTTATCGGCTCTTCAGGAGAGAAGACCACCTTTACACCTTTGTAAATCTTAGCTTGCCTGAGTTGCTTTCTTATCTGCTGTGCAAATGGGCAGTTGTAAGTTTTAGATATGTCTACCACACGTAGCTGTGTAGGGTCCAGCTTGGCGCCTGCCCCCATCGAGCTTACAAAGCGTATGCCTTTCTCATAGGCTGCCTTTATAAAGGTCAGTTTCGGCGTGATGCTGTCTATAGCTTCTACCACATAGTCGTATTGTGTATCCAGTACCTCTTCTACCTTTTCCGGAGTAATGAATTCCTTAATGCTACGCAGCTTCAACTCAGGATTGATAGCGAGCAACCGCTCCGCCATAATATCCGCCTTTGATACTCCGTGATTGGTTGCGAGTGCCGGTAGCTGCCTGTTCCTGTTGCTGGGATCTACGGTATCGCCATCTACAATGGTCATCTGCCCCACTCCGGCCCTGCATATGAACTCGGCAGCAAACGAGCCTACGCCCCCCATGCCCACAACCAGCACATGCGAGTTGATAAGTTTATCAAGTCTCTCTTTACCTACCAGCAACTCTGTGCGTGATAGCCATGCAGTATCATTCATATGCCAAATGCAGTTTGAAAATTTTCACGAAGCTGCAAAATAAGGCTATCCTCATCACATTTCAATATTGCAGACGCTGCGGCGTATATGTCCTGTATCGCTACATCTGCGTCATCAGTCTCCAGGAATATTTTGTCAGGTGCAATATCCTTGATGACTTCTATTGCATTAGAACCCTCTTTCAGCAGCGCAGCCCCCAGTGAGATATAATAACCTGAACCTGTTATTTGCTTAGCCAGTTGTGTGCTTTTATTGAATCCATGAAAGATAACAGGAACACTAACCCGGTACATCTCCAACATTTGTAGCACCTCAGTATATGCGCGTACGCAATGTATGATCAATGGCTTTTGCAGCCTATTGGCAAGAGCTATCTGCTTTGCAAACACATCTTTCTGTAATGACCAGTCTGTGCTGGTTACTTTGTCCAGGCCACACTCTCCTATTGCCAGTACGTTTGGTAAAGTTGCATACTTACACAGATCGTCATACAAGCTATCAAAGCTATTCTCGTCTACATGCCACGGGTGAATGCCTAGCGAACGGTATGTACCATTATTAGCCTGTTCAAATTGGGCATGGCGGTTTGCAATGGCTATACTGCCAGGAACCTCTTTATGAGTATGTATGTCTATATACTCTTTCATAATACCACCGGTACATAATATTATGAAATATCCCTCTTCTATTGCCTATTAAAATTTCGTCAAGATTACCGGGGCTCTATTATGTATTTATTTAAATTCCTATTTTTACAAGGCTTATGTACAATCGCCTCTTACATATCAGGAAGTTTATCGAGTGGAAAGCATTTGGTGTATGCTCAGCCATAGGCGATAAATTAGGTGTTGCATCTTCCCGTATCAGGCTATGGTTCATCTATATCTCTTTTCTTACTATGGGCTCACCCATCATCATCTACATGATACTGGCCTTCTGGATGAATATGAAGCGCTATATCCTCATGAGCCGCAGGAACCCGTTCAAGTGGTTGTAGACACCTTACTCAAACAACCCTTTCTTATCAAAACCTTTAAGGTTACTTTTTCTTCTACCAATGTAAGTCACAATATGTATCAACAATGATAGTCCCCACACTACCATAATAAAGAATATCATCTTGTAACCCATTACCGTAAGCCAACCGATGCTTATGAGCACCATCGGTACAATATTGCAGATAACATAGGTAGCAATATGATAATTTAAACCAATGTACCCTTCGTATATATCTCTTTTCCCTACCAGCAAACCTGAAAGGAACATAGCCAATCCATACAATATTGCAACTCCCCATATCATTGCAGGGTTTTTATTACTGATAAAATATTCCAGGGACAGGTAAAACGTAGTACTGAATATTGCTGCAAATACAGCATACCTGATAACATATCTATTGATAAAATTCATATCGACCTATTTTAAGAGATTAAACTCATTATTTCAGATTTAAAAAAGAGTTTGATGTTGCGTTCAATAAAATCATGCAGCAGTTCGGTCCCGAGCTCTGTCAGGTAGTAATATTTTCTTTCAGGGCCGCCTTGTCCTGGTCTTTGCTCATATGCTACAATATCCAGTTCCTTATACTTACGCAATGTCCTGTAGAGACTTTGCTCTTCACAACTGATCGTACCATTACTTTTATCAGCTACAAACTTTTTTATCTCATCTACATACCTGGGTCGTTCCTTCAAGGCAAGGAACACCCAAAGTGTTAGTTGCCCCTTCTTGTAAGTCTCCTCCCAGGCATCCAGCAGCTCGTTTTTATAGTTGCTTCTTTCTTCCATATTAATCAACAAGTATTATTCTACTTGTATAGTACAAATGTAATAACAATTTAGATTTTACGGTGTTAGTTCAAGAAATTTTGATTAAAATTAAATTATAGAATAGTTAATTGATGGTTAATTGATAGCAAACGCATAGTTAAGCAGAGCCAATTTTGATGTAAAACGGCCAATCTCATATCATCTTTGCAATATCAAACGAACAACCAGAATACGAACAAACACTAAAAACAAACAAATGAAAAAGATCATCGTCATCGCAATACTGGCAGCCATAGCGTTGCCGGCAATGGCACAAAACCAGAACAACCGTACTGCTTCTGCCAGCGAAAGGACAAAACTTGTAATGAGTAATGCAATAGAAATAACATTTGGAGCTAGCGGTACAGCAAATGGTGGTACGGTATCTATGGCTTTCAATAGCGTAAACGACTATGCAAATGGCGTAGAATCAGACGCTTACCAGGTAAAAGTACGCTCTAACAAGAAGTTCAGGGTACAGGCTAAAACCAGTGCAACCAGGTTTACTTACTCAGGTAATACCACTCCGGCTCCTTTAATGAACGTAAGCAACGTGCTCTTCCTGAAGGTGACTGATAATGCCACAGGTGGTAGCGTAGGAAGCAGTTTCAACAATAAATACAGAACAATGTCGAATTCGAACCAGACATTGATCAACAATGCAACGCCGGGCGGCAATAAAACCTTTAATATCAAGTATAAAGCTAATCCCGGTTACAACTTCCCCGCAGGAACATATACTGTAAATGTGATCTACACAGCAACTCAACTATAAAGAAAACAATACAAATACAAACAACTGAAAAGCAAGGAGTTACCCTTGCTTTTCAATATTACATTATGTTATCTGTCCGTTAACAGGATGTCAAGCAGGGGTTAACAAACCTTTTATTTTTGCCGTATTAAGTGGCGTTTTCGACCTTTACATCATCAAAGCAAACAAATAGAGGGCACGTAACGGAATATTCCGTAAACGTTAATAAAGGGAAAGAAAATGAAAAAGATCATCACAATCACATTTTTAGCAGCCTGTGTCTCAGTCAGTTCGGCAGTAGCACAGTCTAATGAGCTGTCTACTGCAACACAATCAGCAAACCTGGTAATGAGCAACGCCATAGACATTACCTTCAACAGTAATGGTAACGCGCAAGGAGACGTTGTTAACCTTGCATTCAACAATGTAAACGACTACGCAAATGGTGTAGAATCAGACCCGATACAGCTCAAAATACGGTCTAACAAGAAATTCAACGTCTGGGCAAATGCAAGTTCTAACAAGTTTACATATAGCGGCTCAGTAAGCCCTGCCCCGCAAATGAATGTTAACAAGCTATTTATCAAGGTTGTAAATAACAATACAGGCGGTAACGTACCAAATGCCGTAAACAACCAGTATAAAAAGATGAAAAAAGGCAAACGGAAACTGATCAATAACGGTACACCCGGTGGCAATAATACATTTACCGTTCAATATAAGGCAGACCCTGGTTTTGAATTCCCTGCCGGTACTTACAGTGTAGACATAATATACACTGCTACTCAGAAATAATCCAAGATTACTCCACCATACAATATTTAAACACCGGCCACTCCGGTGTTTTTTTGTTATTTGTTTGTTATCTGAATGTCAAGCAGGAGTTAACTGAAGTGTTGTTTTGAGTAAAAGGGATGTTTGTAGTCGATATTTGTATCAACAATCAAACTAAAACAGACAAACAAACAAACGAAAAGAGAAAGAGATGAAAAAGATCACACTCATATTACTACTTGTAGTTGCAGCAATTGCCGCACAAGCGCAGAATAATGAGCAGGCTTCTGCAACTCAATCTGCTAACCTTGTGATGAGCAATGCAATAGAAATTACATTTAACAGCAACAATTCCAATTCAGGCGATGTAGTTAACCTTGCATTTGACAATGTTAATGACTATGCGAATGGTGTTGAATCTGCACAAATAGAATTGAAAGTACGCTCCAACAAAAAATTCCACGTTTGGGCAAAAGCAAGTTCAAACAGGTTTACATATTCCGGCAGCACAACACCTGCTCCGCAAATGAATGTGAACAAACTGGCTATTAAAGTGGTGAACAACAATACAGGAGGCACTACTCCAAACAGCGTGAACAACAAGTACTCAAACATGTCCAGGAGCAATAAAAAACTTGTAAACAATGGCACTGCAGGTGGCGATAATACCTTCGCAGTACAATACAAAGCCAATCCTGGTTATGAATTCCCTGCTGGTACATACAGTATAGATGTTATCTACACTGCAACTCAGCAATAACCAGGTTACAATTAGTTGATACCCAGTAGCTCTACATCAAAGATCAGGGTACTGTTCGGGCCTATTTCAGCACTTACATGCCTGTCGCCATATGCAAGGTGCGGCGGAATAAAGAAACGGTACTTACTACCTACAGGCATTAATTGCAAACCTTCAGTCCATCCGCTGATCACCCTATCCAGTGGAAAAGTAGCAGGCTGCCCCCTGCGCACACTGCTATCAAAAACAGTTCCGTTAATGAGCGTACCATGATAGTGGCAGGTAACTTTATTGAAAGCCATTGGCTTCTCACCATCCCCTTCGGTCAAGACCTTATATTGCAAACCACTGGGCAACTCCGTTACGCCATCGTTGTTCTTATTATCAGCAAGAAAAGCATGCCCTTTATCCAGGTTTTCTTTTGCCTGTGCTTCTTTCATTAATCTTAACCTGTCGCCAATACCCATATATTCTGTTATTTCTGCGAAAATAAATATCTTTAAGAACAACCTGCCGCTAAAAGGTAAAAGGTTTTTTATATTTTTCTAAAAAAACACAAATAATATGAAGCGCTACATATTAACAGCTATCCTGGCAATACCTGTATTAGCTTTTACTTCCTGCAAAAGGACTTATGTCTGTTCGTGTTACAGCCCGAGCCTGAACAGGTCTACCCCTTCTTTTGAAATAAAAGATACTAAGAAGAACGCTGAGGCCGAATGCGAAGCACAACCTCAAAAAGGTGTATACACAGGCACTGACTATGTGTGTAGGTTGCAGTAATCACATGTACAAAAAACAAAAGGTGGAATACACAAATGCATTCCACCTTCCTGTCATATCAAACATATTACTTGAACTTATTCAGGATGTTTGATGGCACACCACCTTTGTGTAGCAAAAAGGCAGTTGTTTTGTACTGAACATAAGCCTTTGTTACATAAATGTATCCTTTGTAGTCATTCTTTTCACCCCATGAGTTCTTAACCATGTAGTATTCCTTACCATTCTGATCTTCAGCTACACCTACTATATGCATACCATGATCATCGGTAGTAGTATAGTTGTCAAAAGCCTCCTGGCGCATTTCCTCTGTTATTTTACGCTCTTTTTTAGGACCATTGAACAGGTCTTTACGAACAGAGTCTTCCATATCATCCCACTCCTGCTCAGGAACAAATGCCACACCATTTTTCCAGCTGAAGTATTTCTCGCTTACGTCAGTTGCCCAAGCAACGGTATAACCTTTCTTTAATGCATTGTCTATAATAGGTATAATATCGTTGAACTGAACATTATACACCTTGTCCAGGCTCCAGTTGTCAGGCACCATCAGCATTGTCTTTTCATAGTAAGGCTGATAACTGAAAGATGAGAACTCCATATAATCAGCAGGATTGATACCCACTACATTTTTAGCGAATGTTTTCGGTGTGTACAGCTTGCCTTTGTAATCAAATGTCTCCGGTACTGCACCCAGGTAAGCATCCAAAACGCCTTCAAATGCCTTTTTCCAGTTAGGCGTTATTTTTTTGTTCGGATTCTTAACCACAACGTCCAGCATTGACTTAAGAATACCCTGCATTTCGCCAAATACGTTCTTGTCTGTACCATAGTTCAAGCCACTGTACACACTTTGCGGCAGAGCACCGTACTTCGCATACATATTGATCACATCGTGACAGGCGCCGCCATCTCCGTAGGAGAACTCACCATGCATACGAACAAATGCATCAGCACGCTCTGTATACACGCAGCGGGCAGTATATATCTCAGCAATATCCACTGCAGGGCGACCCATGCGTATCATTTCACTCTCCAGGAATGAGTTAGTTGAATAACTCCAGCAAGTACCTGACCTACCCTGGTTTTTTACAGATGTAGTTTCAAGGTTGATCTTCTCTTTGAACTCAAACTTCTTTTTCGCGCTGTCGCTTTCATTGCCATCCAGCTTTTTTATCAGGTCGTCCTGTGCTACACTAACTAATGGCAATGCCATTGCCAGCATTAATACGATTTTCCTCATTATTATATTGATATATTTTAGAATAGATGCTTGCGAAGATACTTAAATATGATGAAGCCTGCATACACCCTTTTAGCGGGATATTCATGTAAAAACAACAAAAGGTTTCAAGCTGGAACCTGAAACCTTTTATGTAGTGACCGCGTTAGGATTCAAACCTAAAACCTTCTCATCCGTAGTGAGATGCTCTATTCAGTTGAGCTACGCAGCCATCCCTCGAAATTGGGATTGCAAAGATAAGTGCATTTCTGCATTTTGCAAAGATTTTTTTCGTTTCACCCTACACTTGATTTGTTGTTACTTTACAGCCCTCAAAATAACACGTGATGGATATAGAAATCTGGTCGATAGGAAAAGAGAATGAAGCCTTTATAGATGCAGGTTTGCAGCATTATTTCAAGAAGACAAGGCCTTATAACCCGGTACAAATGGTGACGCTGCAACTACCAAAAAAACTGGCTACCACAGATATAGAACGCACTAAACTACAGGAAGAAGAACTGATATTAAAAAAACTACAACCTAACCATTACCTCGTTTTGCTGGATGAACGTGGAAAAATGCTCAGTTCACCGCAATGGGCCAAGCAGTTTCAGCAGTGTATGAACCAGGGAGTAAAGACACTTGTTATATTAATAGGAGGAGCATATGGAGTAAGCGATCGTATTCAGAAAGAGGCAAAGCAGGTATGGTCACTATCGAACCTTGTATTCCCCCACCAACTGGTAAGGCTCATTGTTGCCGAGCAGGTTTACAGGGCATTCAGTATATTGCATAATAGTCCTTACCATCATACATAACATACAGGCATATATTAACACATGAGTTTTACTATCATAATCATAGCAATTACAGTATTGGTATCTATCATTGCATTCAGCAATGCTGAACTCCTGGAAAAACTAATTTTCTATCCGGCGCGGATGCATAGTCCTGCCGAGTACTACAGGTTTATTACATCTGGTCTTATACATGCAGATTTCATCCACTTGTTTTTCAATATGTATGTACTATACATTTTCGGGAACCAGGTAGAGTATGTTTATACAGCATATATTGGCAAACCATTCCTGTTTCCTGTTATGTATATATTTGCCCTTATCGCTGCAGGTTTACCATCATTTGCAAAACATAGAAACAATTATTATTACCGTGCACTCGGAGCATCGGGGGCTGTAGCGGCAGTACTGTTCTCTTATGTATATTATGCCCCGTGGGCAGTGTTATACCTTTTCGGCATCATACCTGTACCGGCTGTAATCGGGGCTGTAGCTTACCTTGTATACTCGGCATATGCAGCTAAAAAGGGCAATGATAACATAGGCCATGATGCCCACTTTTATGGTGCTATATTCGGGTTCCTATTTACCCTGATATTTGATCCTACACACGGGCAGATATTTTTTCAGCAGCTATTAAGGCCGTCCTTCAATTTTTAAGACAGCTTTATTTCAAGCGCGTCAGTTGTAGCAGGAGTAAGTTTAAAACGTTCGTCAAGGCGGTGACCAACCACCCAGGCTATACGTTTGTTGCTTTCCAGCACCCAAACATTCTCTTTTTCATGCAGGGGTATTTTCTTATCCATAAAGTAGCGGCTGAGCTTCTTCTTTTTCATACTCATACCCAAAGGGTAAAAGTAATCTCCCTGCTTCCATCTGCGTAATATCAATGGTTGCTCCAGCTTTGCTGTATTTATGTATGCGACATTGTTATTGTCCGGAATGACGGCTGGTGGCTTGCAATACGCGAACTTAAAATCCTTTTCTCCCACAGTAATTGCAGCGGGGATATTCTCGATAGCAACAAAGTCAGTTTCGTTAGTTGCTACGGTAGTCACTATCAGAAATTCCCTGTCGCGGATAATGCGGTGTGTAGGTGAGGAGATAAAGTGTCCGCTACCCGATTTTAGCAATTCAATTATATGCGGTACTTGTGCAGGAGTAAAACCAAAGGGTGCAAACAACTCGTAACAAATGGTAGCGAGAGGTTCACGCAATGCCAACTTACGTACAGGGATGTACATATCCTTACCTCTTTGCTGTACCAGCTTCCTGCGCTCTTGTTCTACAGCACGCTTATAAAGTATCTCCGCTTCGCTGAAACGTTGTATGCTGTTGTTCAGGTTGTCCACTACATTAGGAAAGGTATTCTCAATTGCCGGCAACAGGTTCAGGCGTACGTCATTGCGCAGGTATTTATCCGTTGCATTCGATGCATCATCCCTGTAGGCTACAGAGTGCTCTTTCGCATAAGCTATGATATCCACCTTTGCGGCAAACAGCAATGGCCTGATTATCTGCCCGTTTTGTACAGGTATACCATGGAGACCACTTATGCCCGTTCCTTTAAACAGGTTCATCAGCAAGGTCTCTGCATTATCATTGGCATGATGCGCTGTAACTATAGCTGCATACCCATGCTCCTGCCTTGTAGCTTCCAGCCATTCATATCGTAAAATGCGGGCTGTTTCCTGTATGCCTTTTTTCCACTCCTCCACCTTTGCCTGAGTGTCGAACCGAACATGATGTACAGGCACGTCATTTTGCTTACACCAGTCGAGTACCAATTCTTCGTCTTTATCTGCCTCCTCTCCTCTTAATTGAAAATTGCAATGCGCTATTGCAAAAGGAATATTACCTGCATGAAAGAGTTGCGCCATCACCATAGAATCAATCCCCCCACTTACTGCCAGCAAAACGGTCTGTCCCTCTTTAACAAAGGCCTTTTGTCGCCAGTTATCCCTGAAACGTTGTAGTAAAGACATATAATTAAAAGGTGAGCTCTTCGTATGCGCTTCTCAGTTCGCTGAAAGTATGGTTATCGCCGGCTTGCTTACTCTGCTTCATACCCTGCTCGTAAACGGCTATGGCCTTATCTTCATCGCCCAGCCTTTCCAGCAATTTCGCATAGTGATAATAGGTGGCCAGGTATGTCTCATCCCAGGCCATGTTCTTTTTGAACAGTTCGCCCGCATCCACGTCATTACCCAGCTTGATGTACTCCAAAGCCAATGCATGGTTCAGGAAGCAATCATCAGGGTTCTGCTGCAGAAAACTCCTTAGCTTTTCTATTCTCTCATTCATCTATGCTGCAAAGTTATAAAAATAAGGGCTACCCTATATGGACAGCCCTTATTTAAGTTCTTTATATAGTTACTACCTGGCTACCAGTACACGGGTCTGCAACTTTTCTGTACCTGCATTATTGGTATATACCACAGTGTACACGCCATTTGTAAATGCCGACACATCTATATCAGACACTTCAGCAGTTACGTCCTGCATCAGCACTACGCGGCCCATCATATCCCGTACCTGTATCTGCCCCTCAGTTTGGGCAAGGCCTTCAAGCGATACTTTTATATTGGTTTGTGCAGGGTTAGGATATACAGATATAACAGGCGAAGCTACCTCTGTGATAGCATCAGGCCAGATCACGTTAAAATACTGCGTGAAACCGCAACCGAAATCGCCACTGAAATAACCCGGCAGAGAATATGGAAGCGGAGAAACAGTTCTTCTTACCTTAAGAGAACCGCTACCACCATTCGGGTTAGCCCACCAATACAAACCATTACATCCCGCATCAGACACTACCAGTTTGTACATGCCATCTCTCAGGTTCACGGTATCAGTATAAGTGGTGGTTACAGCAGCATTGTCTCTCTTAGCTACAACCGCATTACTAACCACGTCTATGATCTCCCAGCTTGTTTCACTGATACCACCTACAGAATTCAGGTTAGTGGTCAGTTCTACAATGAATGTAGAAGGCAACTGCATTGCAGCATTGAAATTTGAAGATAACTTATTGTTGGTAGCATCTTCATCAGTATTGCCGTTCACCTCTGTTATTTCCACATTGAACACCTTTGCGCCTGTAGCCTTTTTCAGGTCTTTAAGAACATCCAGCTCTATTTGCGCTTTTTCCAACGGAGCCAGTGAACCCGTCCAGGTGTATTCCTGCTGGCCGCTACCGCCCACCATTTCGTACTTGAACTTGATACTGGTAATGGTGTTTGCACCTGTATTACGAACAGATACTATTGGCCTGCCTGTGAAAGGGTTATAACGGAAGTGCGTCTCATGATCGCTAGGTGCTATAATATCCTCCAACGATGCGTCTGCAGTCTTGTTGAACGCACCGTAATAGAATACATGTCCGGCCATAGAGTAGCTACCCCACGACCTGTTTGGCAATGTATTTGAGCCTATATAAGTTTCAAAGTCGATATCTATATCATAAGTAGTGCCACCGGTAATACCGTTCAGCTTATGAACATTAGGGAATACCACATCGCCGGGGCACCAGTTACCCCTGTCGTACACCCATGTGCCTGATTGCGGGTACAAGTGATTGAAGCCGCAATCTGCCCTCCAGATGTCTGTTTTATCAAACTTGCTGTTGTTCAGTTCTACTTCATAAAATTTCTTACAGAACTCAGAGCAGCCATTATCATCATTTCCATGACCTGAAATAGTAAACATCATTTCAGAATATTGGGTATTAGCCGGTGCCGTGAGCGTTTTAGTATCAATACGATCTTCAATTTTAACCGCAGAAGCAGATGTATCACCAAACCTTGAGCTGGTCTTCCACAGCCTGTCTATGCCTAATACGTTCCTTGGCGGTGTACCCTCTATCATATCAAACCTGATATTGGCAGTAAAACCTCCTGAATAACCTGAATAATTGATGCGTATCTCAGCACTGTCTTTCAACTGATTGTAAAAACCCGTCACATCATATTCGTAACGCTGCTTCCAGCCCCATGGAGTACGTGGATAGTTAGCATTGGCGTATGGAGTAATAAGACGGGCGATCTCTAAAGTATCTCCGTTTTTAGTACGCACGTCAACATGCACAGTATAATCCCAATCGCCGCAGTATTGCGGAGGAGCCGGAGGGTTCCCGGTTGGTGGACATTGATATTTACCCAGGGTAAAGGTCATTATTATCTTCCTGTACGTCTTGCTGCCATCAGGAAACTCAACTGTGGTATCATAATTACCATTCCAGGTAAGCCATACATCATTGTGTGCCTGCACTTTAGTGGTATCACCGGGGGCCGCATAAGCATTCATTGCCAGCACAATCAGTAAGGCTACAATGCCTGATAATCTCTTCATATATCTTGGTTTAGTAACGTAAAAATAACAAAATATCAATGGGGAGCATGGTTTGTCATGACAGTGTAACTGAGGTGTGGTATCAACAGCGTTGATTGAGACTGCTAACCGTTCAAGATTGCTATTGGCGCAGCGAATTTTGTTAACAGGTGAGATTTTATAGTTTAACCATAAGTTAATAATTAAATATTTCATCTTACTGATTTCCAAACACTTACAACTAAAACTGTTAAGTATTGTTAAGTAAAACCGGTATGTTGCGTTACTTAACAATTCAGAAAAAAGCCCCGCTATTGCGAGGCTGTTATGGTGGTTTATTTTATATGTAGTTCGTTCTGGTTTCATGATTACCTTGTTGCAGTATTATGTGGTTCAGGCATATGTATGCCTGATGACTTTAAAATTACACCTATTGGCAGTTTTTATAGCCTTGCATGGGCATGATTTCACTAAAACACATACTTTTAACACAACAAATATACTTATTTTTAACAAACAATAAAATTAAAATACTATCTTGAACTACTTAACACTATCAACCTCCTGCAACACCCTTGCCATAACCGGAATATGTACCACACCGGCATTGGTAGTTATCTGCATGGTTCGCCTGAAGGTATACCCTGCCCTGTGGATAGTGTAACAGCTCACATCTACCTTACCTTGTTCGCCGGGCAACACAGGCAGCTTGTTCCAACCAAAAACCATACCTCCGTCTGAGCCCCATATGCGATGGATGACCAATGGCTCATCGCCGGTATTAGTATAAGGCACTTCCAACCTGAGTTGCCTGCCGGGTGGCAGATCGCCCAGGTCTATAGTAGTGCTGTCAAAATGTATCGCAGGTTGTGCAACCAAATTATAGCTGCTTATTAATGTAATTGCAAGTAGAATGAGCCGCATGCAAGCATTGACTGACCTCAGATTACTGTGGTTGGGGTGTAGTGTTGTATAATAATGTTAATTATAGCGGCTGCAACACGCTTACCTCTTACGATACTGCAAGACCGTATAGATACCCAGAACAATAAAAGGTGTGGCGGAAAGCAGTATTTTAAAGTTCATGTTCATGACACCTATCAGGAATATTAGCAGCAACAGTAAGCTAAGGCATGCCAACCCCGTATAGGTTAGCAGTTTACCCGGCTGTTTCTGAAACAAGGTGAACAGTAGTATCAATTGCCCGAGTATGGGTATGACCGTAAACGGATGTACCACCGAAGCGGCATCACTGAACAGTTTTACCAGCACATCGGCCTCAGCCATGAACAGGAACGTACTATTGTCCGTCCCCCACTCTGTGTAGCCAATAAGTGAGGTAAGTATCAATCCGAGGTTGAGTAATTTCTTTTTCATAGGCCTCTGCTTTTACAGCAACAAAACTAAAAAGTACGAAACCGAAATTGATGCACCCAGGTTAAGAAATATTATCGCTCAGTCTTTTTCTTATCCGGCTCAGCGACTGGGGCTGAACACCTACATAAGATGCAATAAGGTACTGCGGAATACGCTGTGCAAGATCTGTGTACTGATCCAGGAATCTCCTGTAGCGCTCCACATGATCGTGCATATAAATGGATAATAGCTGGTTTACCATCACATCAAACCGATGCTCTACTATTATCCTGCCCAACAGGTTGCCATTGGGTGTACTGTTGAATATATGCTGTACGTCTTTATAATTGATAACCATCAGCTCACAGTCTTCTATGGCCTGTATATTCTGTACCGTAGGGGTACCGTTCGTAAAACTCTGGTAATCTGCAATAAACTCCCCCTCTTTGGTAAATTCAAAAGTGGCTTCTTCATCATTCTTATACACCCAATACCGCACCAGCCCTTTGTTAATAAAGCCTACGTACTTATTTACCTCACCTTCCCTGAGAAAATACTCACCCTTAGCCAAAGGGTATGGCTTGAAAGCGGTAACAATAGCCTCCTCTTCCTCTTTTGTGAGCTTTGCTATACTGTTGAATATGTTGAGCAGTTGGGTGTGCATGTTGTATTCTGTGGTGTTGTAAAGGTAGAAATTACTTGCTACCTAATAAAAGTACAAGAACATAACTATCGCGAATGTCCCCCTATCCCCCTAAAGGGGAGATGCATCATAACATAAATAAAGCGTTTAGGAAATATGCCTCCCCTTTAGGGGGATAGGGGGAGCACACACAGTTAACCCGTCAACTACAATAATAATTTACCCTAACTTAGACACTAAAACCACACCAACATGGCTACCAACCAGGATTTTGTTGACTTTGTTTTAGAGCAGATAAATGACGCTGGAGAGATAACCGCGAAAAAGATATTTGGCGAGTACGGCATTTATGCCGATGGGAAAATATTCGGGCTGATATGCGATAACAAACTGTTCATCAAACCTACAGAAGGCGGGCGTGCTTTTATAGGAGATGTAACAGAAGCACCTGCATACCCCGGTGCAAAACCCAGCTTCCTTATAGAAGACAAACTTGAAGACAGGGCATGGCTCAGCGAACTGGTACGCGTATCTGTAAAGGAACTGCCCATGCCGAAGGCTAAGAAGAGGATGTGAATTGTCCTGAACTATGATCAATTGATTGTATGATGGACTATGATTTGTTTGTGTATATAGGTGTACTCAGGTTTTTCAAATACAGGTCGCAGACTGGATGAACTTATAGACACAGATGCCCTTCAGAACATCTGCACCAGATTAAACGCCGACTAGCTATAATTTAATACCTTGAACAAGTTTTTTATATTGTTTAGGAATACTTAATAGTATAACTTCTTTATTCCTATAATCCATTTGTTTGAATTCCTTTGTAAATTTCAATACTAAAAGAGTAATATATGCCGAAACTAACTGCATGCAATTATCGCTAACAGAAATTGACAACTTTTTTGAAAATGCTGGAAAATACTTTAATGCAGTAATATGCTGCATGTTTACAGCACTAGCTGTATGAGTATCTGCACAGAGTCTCTTATACATATGGTGAATTTCGCTTAAAATTTCCTTACTAGGCGAAGTCCCAAAAAAATTTGCAGCTTTCACATTATCAAATATCTTATACACACTTTTCTCAGAATCAATATTGGGAATTTCGTCTAAATTAAACCCCTTAATAAAAGTCTCGATAGAACTACGTTGCATTAATTTAGCGGCTTTGTATGATCCGTTAGCCATTAGAAAAATAGCATTACCAATATCAGAACATGATTCGACTATAAACGCAAACTGCTTGTCTTTAGATATAGTATAACCTATGTTACCATTCTCCTTCTGGTGAAGAAGTTCCGCGATACAGGTTAAATAAGAATAATACTTCTTGTGTTGTTGAGATAAAATAGTAATAAAGTCTCCATTAGCAAGTACAGGTAACAAGTTATACTTACTAAAAAAATCATGCAACTTTTGAAAGTCAGCTCTCAGTTCACGGGACATATTATGAGTTCAGTCTATAAATCGTTTCATTCCAAGAAAAGTTAGATTTTTTCTTTTCTTGTTTCAACCTTTCAAAATCATCATCACTACCTGCTATTTTAGACAATGCATTTACTAAGTGTGATAAGTTGTTATCATCAAGCTTAGTTATTTCACATACAATCATACCAATATATTCATATCTAGAACGTTTTGCAGCTTTGCTGATTGGTATCTGTAAAATATTTATTGCAAAATCAGTTAGTTCATTTGTTGTCTTAAAAAGTTCTTCATCTTGAAATAGATTTGGCAATACTCCCACCAAATAGTTTTTATTCGGGTTACTTGAAGAATACTTATTTTGTGCAAATAACGTATTATCATTATAATTTAAAATACCTCTTAATAAAGAAGGTACTTCTTTCAAATCAACATTTTTCTTTGAATCTAATATCCATGACAACTCTTCTATTAGATTAATAGCCGATGAAATTTTCTTCTTTTTACTCTGGTTAAGTTTTTCCATGTTTATTGAATTCTTTGCAACAGTTCATCAACAATTCCAGACAATGCAGTTTTCACTTGATTATCGGGTAAGTCCAAGATAAATACTTTATTCAGTTGATTCTTAGCTACAGCAGTCCTTTTGGGCAAATCTTTTTTATACTTGTAACCAGCCCATCTACCTTGCTGTAAAAATTTCACTGCTTCTTTATACACTAATGTCCAGTCTTCTACTACTGTGAGCACAATACCAATACAACTAATATCTAAATCTAAGTTTTCCTTTTTATAATTAATTATGCTTTCTAATAAATCAATACCAGTAAACGATATTGGGTCAGGTTTAACAGGGATTAAATAATATTGAGATGCCAATAGCGCACTAGTCATCCAAATTGACGGTGTAGGCGGTGTATCTATTATTACAAAATCAAATTTATTTTCTGCTTCTAGTTCCTTTAAGAATTTGTTTAGCCTGTTTTCTCGACCATCTCCCGATGCCATTTCAATTCTATAAAGCTCAAGATTGCCTGGTAATAAATAATAATTTTCTTTTACCTTAATTGGGTCTATGTCTTTTAATTTTTTGGATTTAGTTTGTCCTGGCCCCTCCGTTGTACTAACAAAGGTTCGAGCATCTCGCTCAAACACACTTAAAATTGTATCTTTTTGCTCTTTCAAGTGCTTTTCATACTCACTACCACTTAACAAGCACTGTGTAGCATTAAATTGCGGATCAATATCAACTAACAATACTCTTTGATTATGTCTACGGGCTAAACAATCACAAATATTTACAGATAGCGTTGTTTTCCCAACACCTCCCTTCATGTTAATTAGACTAACTATATGCATGGCGGATTTGGCTACTTTTTATAAAAATCAATATGTCAAATATACGGTTTAGATTATTATGAAGATAGTACCCATACAACTAATGCATTGTAAGGAGTAAGATATTGATAATACAAGAAGCAATAGTAAACAGACTTGAATTACTTTCCAAAAGTTGTCAAATCTTGCCGCAACGCCCCAACACACCACAAATATTTGTCATGTTTTTAACGTCTTAGCGGTTAATATATAGTACCTTTGCGCACTAATTTAAAAATATGCCGGGATTTACCGTAGCCATAGTAGGAAGGCCCAATGTGGGAAAGTCAACTTTGTTCAACCGTTTGCTGGAGCAAAGGAAGGCCATTGTAGATGATGTAAGCGGTGTAACCCGCGACAGGCAGTATGGCGTGGCCGACTGGAACGGCAAGAACTTCAACCTGATAGACACGGGTGGTTTCGTGAGCAATTCTGACGATGTGTTTGAGACCGAGATCAGGAAACAGGTTCACATAGCGCTGGAAGAGGCCGACCTGCTGCTGTTTGTTTGCGACACCACTACGGGTATCACCGACCAGGACGCCGAAATGGCGGACATCCTGCGTAGGAGCAGCAAACCCGTACTTTTGGTGGTAAATAAGGTAGATAACCCGGAAAGGGCGCTGGACGCTACCGAGTTCTACTCGCTTGGCTTTGAAAAGACCTTTTTCCTCTCCTCTATTTCCGGCAGCGGTACGGGCGATATGCTGGACGAGATAACCAGCCACATAGAAGAACTGGCGGAAGAGGTGGAAGAAAATCCTTTACCAAAGTTCATCATAGTTGGTCAGCCTAATGCGGGCAAGTCAACCCTGCTGAACGCACTTACGGGGCAGGAAAGAACCATCGTATCTGATATACCCGGCACTACGAGGGATACTATACATACCCACTACAAGCAATTCGGCAAGGAGTTTATACTGATAGATACCGCCGGGCTGCGCAAAAAAAAGAACGTACACGAAGACCTGGAGTTCTACTCGGTGATACGTGCCGTGCGTGCAATGGATGACGTAGATGTGTGCATGGTGGTGATAGACGGAGAAAAAGGTATCACCTCGCAGGACGTGAGCATATTTTCGTTGGCAGCAAGAAAGGGCAAGGGCGTAGTGATACTGGTGAACAAGTGGGACAGCATAGAGAAAGAGACCAACACCGCGCGCGACTATGAAAAAAGGCTGAAAGAAAAGATAGCACCGTTTACAGATGTGCCTATCCTCTTTATATCAGCCAAAGAAAAAACAAGGATATTCCAGGCGATGGAAAAAGCACTGGAAGTATATGATAACAGGCAGCAACGTATAGCAACATCTAAGCTGAACGACATCATGCTGAAAGAGATAGAGCGCTACCCGCCACCAATGACCAGGGGGCACTCTGTGAAGATCAAGTTCGTGCAGCAGATACCAACGGTGGTGCCATCGTTCGCGTTTTTTGCCAACTACCCCGATGCTATCAAAACACCTTACAAAAACTTCCTGGAGAACAAACTGCGCAGCCACTTCAATTTCAATGGCGTGCCGGTGCGTATATTTTTCAGGAACAAATAACCTTCATTAAAACAGAGATAACGTGCAGACGAAGAAGCTAAAAAAGGATAAGGTAAATATCATTACACTGGGTTGCTCCAAGAACATGGTGGACAGCGAGGTGCTGAGCGGGCAACTGGCGGCCAATGGTATCAAGGTGAAGCATGAGAACACAAAGCTGGATCATAACATCGTGGTGGTGAATACTTGCGGCTTTATAGACAAGGCGAAGGAAGAAAGCATCAACACCATACTGGAACAGGTAGAACTGAAGAAAGAAGGAAGGCTTGAAAAAGTATATGTAACAGGCTGCCTGAGCGAGCGCTACCGTGGCGACTTATCATCTGAGATACCTGAAGTAGATGCATGGTTCGGTACGATGGAACTGCCGCAGATGCTGAAGCAGTTTGAAGCCGATTATAAACAAGAGCTTATAGGCGAGCGTTTATTGAGCACACCCAAGCACTATGCTTACCTGAAAATATCTGAAGGCTGCAATCGTACCTGCGCTTTTTGCGCCATACCATTGATGCGTGGCGGACACGTTTCCAAACCTATCGAGGAAATAGTGAACGAGGCTAAGAAACTGGTGAAGATGGGCGTGAAAGAGATCATGCTTATTGCACAGGAGCTGACCTACTACGGGCTGGACATTTACAAAAAACGTGCACTGTCTGACCTGTTGAAGCACCTGTCGGACGTGGAAGGCCTTCACTGGATCAGGCTGCACTACGCCTACCCGACAAAGTTCCCGCTGGATGTGCTGGACGTAGTACGCGAGCGTGACAACATCTGCAACTATTTAGACATGCCTTTGCAGCACATATCAGACAATATGCTGAAGGCCATGAAGCGCCAGATAACACGCAAAGACATAATAGAACTTATCAACAACGTGCGCGACCGCGTGCCTGGCATTGCTATACGCAGTACACTGATAGCCGGTTTCCCTGGTGAAACGAGGGACGATGTGGAAGACCTGAAAGCATTCCTTGAAGAAGTACGACTGGATCGTGTGGGCATCTTCACCTACAGCCACGAGGAAAACACTTCTGCTTACGATCTGGAAGACAACATTCCTGCTGAAGAGAAAGAAGAACGAGCGCAGGAAATAATGGAAGTGCAGCAGGAAATATCTTACGAGAAGAACCAGGAAAAAATAGGCAAAACATTCAAGGTACTGGTAGACAAAAAAGAGTCAGGCCGCTACTTAGGACGTACAGAATTTGACAGTGTAGAAGTAGACAATGAGGTTATCATCAACAGCGATGAGGCATTGCCCATAGGTGATTTTGTGAACGTGCGTATTGAAAAGGCTTACGACTACGACCTGGAAGGTGTAGTAGTCGTTTAATCAAGCCTGTACAGCTTACCTGGCAGAGCTTTCACCAGCCCCTGCATTTCTAATTGCAAGAGTGTTGCCGCCAATGTAGAGTTGGTCATATTGCATTGATACAGCAGGTCATCCGCATGCATATTGTCTTTACCTGTCAGGGCATCATACACTACCCTTTCATTATCCGTCAGGTTAATGAACAGTTGTTTCTGCACAGGTTTCTTTTTTGTTTCATCTTTCCAGTTCATCAGTTCCAGCAGATCTTCAGCACCGGTTATCATGCTGGCAATATTGGTACGTATCAGCTCGTTACATCCCGATGACTTGCTATCGTATATCCTGCCGGGGAATGCAGCCACGTCACGATTGTAACTATCAGCTATGCGTGCTGTTATCAGCGCACCGCCCTTTACATCACTTTCCACCACGACTGTTATATCACTCATACCTGCCACAATCCGGTTGCGCATGGGGAAGTGCCCCCTGTCCGCCAGGGAACCCGATGCGTATTCTGTGAGCAATCCGCCATGAGCCATCATTTCCTTAGCGAGGTTTTTATTAGCAGCCGGGTATAATTTATCCAGCCCGTGCCCCAATACACCAATGGTTGGTAGGTTGTTCTTCAGTGCGGCTTTATGTGCTATGGTATCTATACCGTGCGCCAGCCCGCTCATAATGAGTATGCCTGAATCTTTAAGGTCTTCCAACAGGTTTTCGCATGCCCGCTGGCCATAGTCTGTATATTTCCTTGTGCCTATTACCGCTATTACTTTTTCAGGGCTGAGTTGTGCGTTGCCCTGGTAGTACAAAAGCAGCGGGGCGTCCACACAACTCTTTAGTCTTTCAGGGTATTGGTCGTCATCCGCAGTCAAAACACGAACATTGTTTTTCTCTACATAAACCAATTCTTCTTCCGCCCTGGCTAAAACTGACTCGTCTTTAAACGCTTTTGAGCGCACTTCTCCAAATCCGCTCACGGCTTTAAGCTCTTTTAACGGTGCTTTGAATATGGCTTCAGCAGAGCCGAAATGCTCCACCAGCTTGCGTGCGGTGATGGCTCCTACTTCTTTTACAAATGTTAAAGCTATTCTATAAAACAGTTCCTGGTTGGTTTCGGGCAGCATATTTGCAATAATCTTATTAAAAGGATAGCATAACGCTTATCTTTGGCACGGAAAATAGAAAAAATGAGGAAAAATATTTTAAGTTTTATTGCGCTGGTGGTAATTATATTCAGTGCATGCGCACAACAAAAAAAGACAACAGCGTCAAAAGCTACCAATACCAAAAAGGCTGTAGAGAGTAGTATACAACAGATCGTTATGGATCGCACGGCCTGCTTTGGTACCTGCCCCACCTACAGGCTGGAAGTAAATAAAGATGGCAAAGTCATTTTCAAAAGCTGGGCTTTTACCGAATACGAGGGCACATATGAGAAAAAGTTCGCCCCTGAAAAGGTAGCTGCTTTATTCAAACAGTTTGATGATTATAAAGTAGATACCTGCGCCGAAGAATATACCAGCCTGATAGCAGATGTACCGGGTATCATGTATTATATACAGTACCCTAAAAAAGAGAAGAAAATAATGAATGCACATTTCGGGCCTGAATTCCTGAACATGCTGGCTAAAGAAACAGATGACAACTTTAAAGTAGATGACACCTGGACCAAGACCGCTGAAGCGGAAAAACACTAATGGTATCTTACCGAACATAAAAAAGCCCCGTAATAAAGATTACGGGGCTTTTCATTTTCTTACTATGATGCTTATAAGTGCATTTTATCTTTTTTAGCCAGCAGTTCTTCTACCGTTTCCTCATACATCTCATCAGGTACACAGCAGTCTACCGGGCAAACGGCAGCGCATTGTGGCTCCTCATGAAAACCCTGGCATTCTGTACATTTGTCCGCTGTTATATAATATACATCAACCGACTTGGGCTCATGCCTTGTATCAGCATCTGTAATGCTTCCATCCATCAGCACGAATTCACCTTTTACAGTAGTTCCGTCTGTTATTGCCCATTCTACACCACCCTCATATATCGCATTATTAGGGCACTCAGGCTCACATGCGCCGCAGTTAATACATTCATCTGTTATCTTGATAGCCATAGCTCTGTATTTATGTTATAAATTTGCCCGTAAAGTTACAATTTCGCAGCCACAAAATAACAAGAATGGTATCTAAAGAAGATAGAATTGATTTATTGCACAGGTTAGGAGAATATATGTCGGGCGGTGACGAGGCCTGGCTCCATGCAAAAGATATGGCTACCTCCCGCAACTCATGGTTCGACCCTGAAAATATTGAACTGGCGACAAGCGGCATAGTAACACAACTCTTACAAAAAGACCTGCTTACAAAATGGGCTTCGGCATATACAACAGCTGCAGAAGCAAAGAAGGTCGGTATCGTTATGGCAGGCAATATCCCCATGGTGGGATTCCATGATTTCCTCTGCGGATTCGTTTCCGGGCACGACATGCAGATAAAACTATCTTCCAAGGACGATATACTGCTCAGGCATACTGTAGAGAAACTCAAAGAGTGGGCACCTGCGCTGAACGATCACATTATATTTTCTGACAACCTGAAAGGCTGCGATGCCTATATCGCCACCGGCAGCAACAATACATCAAGGTATTTTGAGCAATACTTCAGTAAATGGCCTAATATCATCCGTAAAAACAGGACCTCTGTCGCCATTCTTCGGGGGGATGAGACCCCGGAGGAGTTAAAGCTGCTTGGCAAAGACATGTTCAGCTACTACGGTTTGGGCTGTCGCAACGTAACCAAAGTATATGTACCTGAAGGATATGACTTCCAACTACTCCTCAACGGGCTGGACAGCTTCAAAGAGCTCATGCTCCACCACAAGTACAAGAACAATTACGACTACCAACTGGCTATATACCTGCTGAACAAGGTGCCATATATGACAAATGATTTTGTTTTGATGATAGAAAACAAAGTACCATTTTCAGCGGTCAGTGTATTGCATTACGAATATTACACAAGTGAACCAACCCTCCTTCAGGATTTACAATCTGATGACAATATCCAATGCGTAGTGGATAACAGGCAGATCGGCTATGGTTCTTCTCAGCAACCATCGCTTACCGACTATGCTGACGGTGTAGATACTATGATGTTTTTGAGCACTTTATGACAATGCATTAAACACAACTAAAATGTGTGCAAATTTTAACAAAATGCTTTGTCGAAGTGAAAAATATTAGTAATTTGTCACTTAATATGGTCATATGCTGTCATATGGCCGTGTTGTACTATAATTAAACCAAACTAATTAACGGAAAAACATGTCTTATTCCAGTGATAAGCATGGTGTTTACAGTCTTGAAATTATATAACATGATAGGAAAGTTATTTACTAAGCGTTTTATGTCACTTTTTGCGCTTTTGTTTGTAGTGGGCAGTGCAAATGCACAAACAGTACTGACAACTACAAGCCCGTCTCCTAACTATACTTATGTTACGGGAACAACGGCAACGCAGATATCTGATTTCATTACGTTTACAGTCAGGAACGATAACCCTTGCCCGGCGGCAGTTACCGGCATATCTATGTTCCATGCAGGTGGTGTATTGTTCAGCAATGGTCGTACGGTATCAGCAAATGACTCTTCTTACAACCTGTACATAAGCTCAACCAACCTTACGGCAGGCCCTACGCCAGTTACTACAGGTAATGGCTGGAACTTCGTTGCTAATTCAGGCGCTAAGAACACAGGTACAACCAATGGTATAACATCTTTATTTACAGGTGTATCAGTTACCATTCCAGCAAACGCAACAATGCGTTTCCTGATCCACTGTACTGATACTATGGTTATTCCTATCAACTCAACTCCGCTGAGCTTTTCCCAGGATGGCTTTACATTATTCTCAGGTAGTGCCACTACTGTATATACAGGTTCATTCAACTCGAATATTTCGTGGAATTCATTCAGTTTGGCTCCGGCTCCTGCCAGCCTGAACTTTGAAGGTTCTGTTACTATCATACAGTTGCCACCAACTCCTCCGATAGCTGACATCGCTTTAAAACCGAGGTATGCATGTATTGGTGAAGATGTGACTTTAAAAGCTACACATCCGAAACCGGGTGGCGAGTTTACATGGAGGAACACAGTAGGACAAATACTGGCTAAAAACACAACAGGTACATTCACATTGGATTCAGTTACTCCTGCAATGGGTGGAAGGTATTATGTTACTTATACGCTTTGCGGTGCTGAGTCTGCGCGTGACTCTGTTACACTGATCATCAGCGACCCTCCGGCACCAACAATTGATGGTAAACTGGACTACTGCCTGAATGAGCAGTTCCAACCGGTAATTGTAAACGGTGGCAACCCTAAATGGTACTATACTCCTGAAGGAGGCTCACCTGTTCCGGTTACACCTACCATTAACACTTCATCTCCTAACACACTGATATATTATGTTTCTCAAACTGACCAGTATGGTTGCGAAAGCCGCACCAGGACACTGGTTCGCCTGAGAGCAGCTAAGAAACCTTTCCCACCGATAGTAAGCACTCCGATCTACTATTGTGAGGAAGCTGAAGCGGACCAACTGTACGCTTTCGGTGATACACTGCGTTGGTACTACTTCCCTGTCGGTGGTATTGAGACACAAATAGCTCCTACTCCGAACACTTCTGTAAATGCTGCTTACGACTACTATGTAACACAAACAATAGATGGTTGTGAGAGTGACAGGAGCAGAATAGATGTAATAGTTACCTTCAAGCCAAACGGTATCGTTTTGTCTGATAAAGACCAGATATGCGCTGAAGACAGCATTGAGATCGGTTACTTCGGTAGTGCTGATTCTACTTCACAGTACAACTGGATACTGCCTCCGAAAGGAACAACTATACTGAGCCAGAACGGCGACAAAACTCCGATCAGGATCAGGCTGGACAGTGCAGGCAAGTATAAAGTAGCATTGCGTGTAGGCCATACAGGTTGCCTGAGCGACGAGTACTCTACTTCTGTTAACGTATTACCACTGCCATATGGCCGTATCTCTTTCAAGCAGGATGTTTGTTTGGGACAACCTGAGTTGATGGAAGCACTGAGCTACACTCCCGGACTGGATACTTTCATGTGGGATTTTGATGGCGGTTTAACTGCACACTTTGCTACAGAGCAGGGACCTTATGGTGTATTCTGGCCATCAGCAGGTGAGAAAATAGTAAAACTGACCATGGTTGATGATGGTTGTGTTGAAACTATTTTTGATACAATTACAGTACACCCTAAGCCAAGTGCAAAAATACTGGCTACACAGCAGGTATTCGTATCTCAGGGTCAAAGCGGTTCGTTCCAGACCTACCCTTACGCACCCGGTGATACCATGTGTGCGAGCGATAGCCTGAAAGTAACTGTTGAAGTTGTTGAGCCGGGTGCTACTTACAAATGGACGCCAACAAGGTTCTTCGACACAAACGACGACAAGCCTGTTACTTATGCAAGGGTTGATTTCAGCAGAAGGATTCATGTTGAGGTAGAAGATATTTACGGTTGTATCAACGAAGACAGCCTGGATGTATATACCAAGTCTTGCTGCGAAATGACCTTCCCTAACGTATTTACTCCTAACAATGATGGCAGGAACGACTTGTTCCGCCCGATAACTATCGGACGCAGGGAGATCAAAACATTCCGCATTGTTAACAGGTATGGCCAGGCAGTATACGAGTCTAAAACAGGCGGTGGTATCGGCTGGGGCTGGAACGGTATGTTCGAAGGCAAACCTGCTGACGTAGGTACGTACTTCTACCTGATCAGCTTCACTTGCGATAAAGAAACTGTTGATCAGGCCGGTGAGGTAGTATTAATGCGATAATTACATTTAAATATGATATAGAAAGTCCCGCCAATTGGCGGGACTTTTATTTTAATGAACTCTAAACCGGCTTTCACCCAACCATTATTTATTTCGGGACGTCAATCAATTGACTAAAAATAAATATATGGCCAGGAATACTACTTTTATTCGCCTGTTCACACTGTGCGTTCTTGCACTTATTTCAGGCAACGCTCGGGCACAGTCTTCTACTATCAATACTGCTTATACAAATGCTCCGGGCATCAATGCGCTTTTTGCACAGCCCAGCTACCTTACCTTCCAGGTAAACAATACCAATGCATACGCTATTGCCATTACCGAATTAGGCAACCAACATATTGCCGCGGCTACATCTGCAGGGCCACCTGTTATCAATTACAGCCAGAATGGTAGTAAATACGCTTTGTGGTATAATAAGAACAGTACGGCAACCGTACCGGTAGATCCTGCAACAGGCTGGATATTTGCTGATTCATCAGCTACTATTACTACCAATGCTAATGGTATAGTGCAGATAATGACGGGCATGAAAGATGTAATGGTATTACCGAACAGTACCTACAGGTTCCTGCTGGTTTGTTCTGATTCTATATCAGCTGTAGGTAATGCAACAACTATACCTACGCCGGGCTCATTTACAATGGATGGTGTAACACTGACTACCGGAGGCCAACCTTGGGGCCTTTTCCCGAATAACAGCCAGACCAACGGACAAGCCTTCAATGGCAATATCGTTTTTGAGCGCGGCCTGCCAAAGCCTGAAATAAAGGTTACTCCGGCCAAAGCTCAGTATTGCGTGGGTGAAAGTATTACCCTGGAGGCAATAGTAGAGTCATATATCTCTAATCCTACTTACACATGGAGAATAAATGGTATCATAGTTGGCACAGGTCCAAGTTATCCACTACCGGGCTCACTTGCCAAAGGTACTGTAACAGTAACATGCACCATAACAGAGGGAGCCTATACTTCAAATGAGGCTGTGTATACTATCACATTTACTGAGCCGCCTGCACCAACCGTAGATGGTAAATTCAAATACTGCCTGAACGAGGTATTTGAACCTGTAATAGTAAACGGGCAAAACCCGAAATGGTACTATGTTGCACAAGGAGGATCACCAATACCAGTTACTCCTACTATCAATACATCTTCTCCAAATTCACTGATATACTATGTTTCTCAAACCGTAAATGGTTGCGAAAGTTCAGAGCGTACTCTTGTCAATCTTTCAGCTGCAAGGCAGCCTGCCGAGCCGATAGTTACAACGCCTATCTACTATTGTGAAGAGGTTCCGGCTGACCAGCTATATGCATTTGGTGACAACCTGAAATGGTACTACCACCCTACCAATACCATACATACTGAAATTGCCCCCACTCCTAATACTTCAAAACTGCAAGAGCTGGAGTATTATGTTACACAAACAGTGAATGGTTGTGAAAGTAAGCGCCAAAAAATAGATGTGATCGTAACGTTCAAACCTAACGGGCTGATACTGACCGACAAAACGGAAATATGTGCAGAAGAAGAAGTAACACTCGGATACTACGGTAGTGCTGATGCAACAGCACAATACAACTGGACAATGCCTGAAGAAGGCACGACCATAGTTAACGGTGGATATGACCAGGGGCCATTGGTCATCAAACTGAGCGAACCGGGCAAGCAGCAGGTAAAACTGCGTGTTGGTCACGTAGGTTGTCTGAGCGATGAGTATGTACAGGATATCCTGGTAAAACCATTGCCTCATGCTAATATCTCTGCCAGGTCAGACGCTTGTCTTGACCAGGATATACTTATTGAGTCAAACAATTACACCGCAGGATTAGATACCTTTATTTGGGACTTTGACGGCGGCTACATCAAACATGAAGCTACCGGCCAGGGTGTACATGGCGTATACTGGAACACCCCGGGCGAGAAGAACATAAGCGTTACCTCAATACACGACGGCTGTACTGCTACTACTACTGAAATGGTAACTGTACACCCTAAACCGGATGCAAAAATTGTTGCCGAAGATTACAATGAAGGTGACGTAATATGCACCAGCGACAGCCTGAAAGTATCAGTTGGTACAGTTGAACCAAACGCTGTGTACAAATGGACACCAACAAGGTTCTTCGACCAATACAGCAACGAGGCGGTTACATACGCAAGAATAGACTTTGACAGCGAGATACATGTTGAAGTGGAAGACATATATGGTTGTAAGAACGAAGGCAGCCTGAAAGTTGTTACCAAATCATGCTGCGAAATGTCTGTTCCAAATGCGTTCTCACCAAATGCTGATGGACTGAACGACATCTTCCGCCCTGTAACATTAGGCAGAAACGAACTTAAATCATTCCGCGTGGTAAACAGGTACGGACAAGCAGTATTCGAAACAGCTAATGCAAGTACCGGTTGGGATGGCAAAGTAAATGGTAAGCCTGCCGAACTGGGAACTTACTTCTACCTGATCAGCTTTAAATGCGGAGCAGAAACTGTTAACCAGTCTGGCGAAGTGATACTGGCACGATAAAGAAACTCCTTCTATATCATCATAAAAGCCGCTACCCAAAAGTAGCGGCCTTCTTTTTTTATTTTCTTTTGAAGAATACAAAACCGTTCTTAGCACCTACTTCTTCCAGCTGTGGGAGTGCCCTGTATTTGTCTGCAATCATCAGCTTACAAACAAAATAGGTGGGCTTGTCAACATCACCATTCAGCAGCCACTCTTCGCTGTAATGGTTTGGATTGGGTTGTGGCATGCGCTTAGTATAAAACAGGTGTGCATAGCTCTTGTAGCCAAGCACTTTTAGATACACGTCCTTACCTTCCAGCGACTCAAAAAACTCAATAGCTGCCCTTTGTGAATAGGCCTCAACCTTGGGAGTAAAATGCAACACTGTTACCTGTATTATGATAACCTGTACCGCAAACAAAACGATGATACCACGACGTGTATTTTTAGACAGTAATATCACAGCCGCAATAATGCCTGCCAGGTAAAGAATACCCCACAGCATTTCCGCACCACTCCAGGTTACATCGGCCTGCAGGTTGGCAACTGCAAAAGGATCTTTGATATAAGGTATCAGCTTGTCTTTATATATACCAACTACAGGGAACAAAGTAATAGCCAGTGCCAGCAAACTGCCGATAACACCAAGTAATACCTTGATTACCTTTCCTGCCTGCTCCTTACCTGATACTATATGGTAGATATGTAAAGCAGCAATAAAAGTAAGCGGGAAGTAACACATGGATGAGTAGTGTACTATCTTGGTCTTGACGATAGAGAACAATAGCAGCACTACCCAGAACAGCACCCACATCCAGCGTTTAAAATCTCTGGTGGCCTCATCCGTTTCTCCCTTTGATTTATGGAACAGGAATATAGATGCGGGAAAACATCCCAATAACAGGATAATAAAATGATAGAAGAACGGCCCGCCATGCCCGGCATCTTCTGTCTGAAACAGCCTTATTTGGTAGGTAATGAATTCATTCACCATCCACCAGCCATTGTGCATAACCTCCAGGCCAAACCATATACAGGTTGTCAGGAAAGCAGCTATGGCTATAACGGGAAAATGCAGCCATTTAAACCCTTTTATACCACGGTTCATAATTACATATACACCAAATGCAAGCAGCGCGATCAGTATGGCTGCAGGCCCTTTGGTTAATACAGCTGCCCCAAGGAAGATACCTGAGAGTATCGCATGCAGCCGTGGCCTTGTACCAAAACGGATAAGATATACCTGGAAGAACGCAAGGAAAATAAACAGGTTGAACGTAGGGTCTATAATGCCGGATTTGAAGTAGAAATGTGGGAGCCAGGATGCAGCATACAACGCTACCCACCACAAGGCCATTTTTTCATTCACCACCCTTTTGCCCACGTAAAACAATGTAAGTAATGTAATGACACCTATGAACGCATTAGGGAAACGTGCGGCATAGTCATTGATACCGAAGGCTTTCATGGCCAATACCTGCAACCATATAAAAACAGGAGGCTTCTCCCAGAATGGCTGGTAGTCTATCTGCACCTGCAGGTAGTTGTCCGTAACTATCATCTCGCGGGCGCACTCGGCAAAGTTGATCTCATCCCAGTCAAACAGGTGCACCTGACCCAGGAAAGGGAAAAACAGCAACGCGGCTGCCAAAGCGATAATGATATACCTTGATTGTGTAGAAGCCATAGGGCAATATTACTACACCTTTTTAAAAAACACAGCCTTATACCTGTTCATCAGGCTGATAATTAATAGTGTAAAACCCGTACCGATGATACTGCCTACGTACACATCTACCATAAAATGCACCGCCAGGTATATACGTGAATAGGCAACCAGCAATGCGCATATAAACAATAACGCACCCCACACCCTATATTTGGCAGGCAGCAGCAATGCAAGAAATGTAAAGAAGCCAAACGCGCCGCATGTATGGCCAGACGGGAAACTGTGCTCCATGAGCCGTGGCCATTCCGGCAGGCTGTGTATCCACGCCGCTTCGTTGAAGAACTTGAGGGGGCGTGGTGCAGCAACGCTGCGTTTTATCACCTGTGTGATGATGGACGGCAATACATTACATACAACCGCTGCCGTAAAGTACCACCAGTTGCGTAGCCTGCGCATACCCAGCAGCACCAGCAACACCAGGCCTATCACCATACCCTCACCCAGCAGTGTGCTCCTGAACATAAATACATCCAGGAAAGAGTTGTGATTAAGATTAACGAATCTGAAAATGGCTTCATCACCATTCAGCAACAGCAGCAAACCACCAACCACAACCCATATACCAAATGGCACCAGAAAGTAGGGATTGTATGACGTATATGGCTTTTGCACTATTTACGTATTTTAAGCAGTTTCAGCAACCCGTTCCATATCCGTAAGTACCACTCTTTTGAGAATATCTGTGAGTCGTTCCTTGCCTGGTTAATGAGTACAAAAGCTATGGGCAGCAGCATGGCCGTTGCCATCCACATACCTATCCACGACTCAACAGCTTCGGTTCGGGCCAGCTTCTCCCCTGTGATGGACATAATATGAAATACCACGAAGAAACCTATAGCTACTACCAATGGCATTCCAAGCCCTCCCTTCCGTATGATAGCCCCTAGCGGCGCCCCTATCAGGAACAACAGTACGCAGGCGAAAGACAATGTGAACTTCCTGTGCCACTCTATTTTGTACGTAGAATAGTTCATATGCCTGATGGTCATATCAGAAACCGTTACTTCCACCAGGTTCTTGCTGCTGCGCGACTGGCTGGATGCCAACTGCAACACACGTGTCCTTAGCGAATCCGGAACTACGGATATAAATGATGAATCATACACCATTGGCTTAGCTGTAACTGCAGCTATTTTATTGGCAAGACTATCGGTTGAGTCTTCAGCCACTATGGATATATAAGGCGAAATGTAATTGAATACTTTCTCAGGTATCTTTTTCGTGTATCGGTCCAGGCTATCTATCTCTTCGCTAAGCTGGCTTACGTTCATCATCTGGTAGGCATTCTTAAACAAGTCCTGGTTAGTACGCTGTACCCTGAATGAGGACAGGTCAAAAACCTTATCCCATTGCTTGAAGTTCATCCTTACCTGCTCATATTTATCCGATCCGTCTTTGGTGGTGTATTCTTCGTAACGCCAGCCATCTTTCAGCCTGAATATCATGAACTGCTTATCAGCCGACGACAGCATTTCACCTTCCTTGGCTATGGTCACTTTATCGTTGCCCACACCGGCGCTATGGTCATAAATAATAACATTCCTGATAGTGCGGCCGTCGCTATCCTTCTCCCCTACCCGTATCGAATAATTCTCAATATCCTTATTGAACTGCCCTGCCTTGATATTGAATGCGGGCTTGGAGTTACGCAGATCATACAGCAACGATAATGCCCTAAGATTGGCGATAGGTATCACGTTGTTGCTGAAAACAAAAGCCAAACCGCTTATCAGCAGGATGAAAAGGAACAAGGGCCTCATAAACCTCAGCAGCGAAATACCCGCCGACTTGATAGCCACCAGTTCAAAACTTTCTCCCAGGTTGCCAAAGGTCATAATAGATGCCAGTACGATACCCAGCGGCAACGCCAGCGGCACCAGTGTAGTAGACATATAGAACAGCAGCTGGATGATCATCCAGGCACCCAGCCCTTTACCCAGCAACTCGTCCATATACAGCCAGAAAAACTGCATCACCAGTACAAACAGCGTAACAAAAAATGTGACGATAAAAGGCCCTATAAAGCTCTTTATAATAAGTATGTCCAGCTTTTTGATCAAACAGGTAGAAAATTTGCACAAACCTAACTAAAAACAAGGCTATTTCATTGTATTACATAGCACTATTAACCATTTATTGGGACATTCCCGGCTAATACTCCTGCCAGCAGAAGGCAAAACCTTTCTTCAGCATATGAGCTACCACGAAAGGTAAGCGGCTGTAAATATTTAACCTGCCGGGTATAAGTATGGTCCATGTATAATATAACGCCTGTACTGATACCCAAACCCACAATCCTGCTGTCAACATCCGAGGCACTACCATATCTTCAAGATATCTCTGAAATAAGCGGTACAACAAATACAAAGCCGCTACGTAAAAAGCATAATCGAATACAAACTCCATCAGGTACAACTCTGTAGCAGGTAACTGTCCATGCCCGCTGGTAGTATATGCCAATGGGAAACCGTAAAGTATAACCTTTTGCCCATCTGCAAACTGAACCAGCCACCACTGCGATACATACAGCAGCAGCAGGTATGCCAATGGAATTATAAGCAAAAATGGAGGTCTTTTCACGGGTGCAATTTATAAAAAAAACGGGTGAGCGTATTTCTCTGCTTGCCTATGCCATCAAACACCATACAACTCCCGTTATCGTGAGGAGAGAGGAAGAACAACGTAAATATCTTGTCCAGACCTGTACAATAATTCACATTTTTTGCACACATGTTCGCACCATTAAACATTTGACATAATATATATCGTAATTTTACATTTCAACAAATCATATCATTATGGAGAAAATATCTGTAAAAAAACTAATAGAGTTTAGAGGAAAGACCGGTAACTGGAAAAAGAAATATGTAGAAAAATTAATTGCACCGAAAGAGAAGAAAGCAATTGACAAAAAAGGTGGAGACTATTGGATTAGTTCCACAAGTGCAATAAGTAAATCATTCAAAGAAAATGACAATCAAATCATAAAAGATAGGATAGCGGAATTAGATAAAAAACTTAGAGACAGCGAGTATAACAATAAAGGTATGTGTAGAGACAATATTACTGCTCTTCGTAATTACTTGGATTTTGACTTCAACAACTGGAAACCTTCAAGTGATATATCTTTCCTCAAGCATCCTAATTCAATATTAAGTATTAGAGATATACCTATAGAGGTCAAACCTAACTGCATATTCTCAACTGAGAATAATGAAATCGGCGCGATTTGGCTTATTGGGCAAAAAGCTGGTTTCAGCGATGCAGATAGAGGGATGTATGCAGAAGCATTGTACAGGTCATTAAATGAACTGTATTCTAAAAACAACACTATTGCTTCAGAGTATTGTTTGGCTGTAGATATTGTGAGTAATAAAACAATAAGCTACTCTCAATTAAAGCAAAATGAAATACCTGCTATTTTAAGACCTACAATTAATGAATTAATAAAACTGATTTGACCCTATCCATGTTGAGAGTAACCTCACTACTACGAATTCTCATATGTTCGATAGAATATCAATAGGACGTCAGTTATTTTAGAATAAAAAATCTACTCCGAAATCATTTACCTATTTTGTATTTTTAAATAAAAATAATGGCAACTACCATCACCCAACTAAAAATTTTTGTAGGCTCTCCTAACGATGTAAATGAAGAACGTGCTATTGTTAAAAAAGTAGTTGACGAATTTAATATCACTTCTCCAAAATTATTTGGAATATACTTAGACTTAATAGGATGGGAAAAACATGTATACCCATCTATAGGGGAGGATCCACAAGATGTAATTAACAAACAAATTGCCGATGATTATGACATATATTTAGGCATAATGTGGGCTAGGTTTGGCACTCCTACTAAACGAGATGAATCTGGTACAAAAGAAGAGTTTGAAAGAGCCTACAAGAAATATTTAAAAGCCCCAGAATCAATTTATGTATTATTTTATTTCAAAAAAACACCTAAGCCAATTGATGATATAGATATAGAACAATTGTCACAAGTAAAAGACTTTCAAAAATATATAGGAGAAACAAAAGGAACTTTACACAAAGAATTTTATTCAGCAGATGAATTCGAGCAACTTTTGAGGATAAATCTAACTTCCATTATTGGGCAATATAGTAAAACAAATAAAGATTTTACCTTAAAAGAAAAGACCCAAAAAGCTGTAAATAATGAAGATGTAGAAGAAGACGTAGAAAACGAAATAGGTCTTTTTGAGCATCAAGACTTAGCTACTGAAAAGTTACAAGTAACCACTAATATCATAAGTAAGATTGCAGACTATATAGATGATACAACCTCTGTAATGGAAAAAGCAAACGCAGAACTAAAAGCGACTAAAAATAAACCTCAAGCACTTCAAGAACCCGAAAGCCGAAGAATTATTGATGCATTTTCTGTTGAACTCCTCAACTATTCTAAGAGAATAGATGTAGAAATACCAATATTAAGTAAAGCTTTTTCAGAGGCAATCAATCATTACAACAAAGCATTTACAATTATTAAACAATTCAATATGGATAGTGATGATAGTGAAACACAGCTAATACTAGAACAATTAACTAGTACAAAAATAAGCATAACGTCTGCTGCTGAAAGTGTAAATACATTCAATCAAGAAATACAAATGTGGCCTTCAGTTACTAGTAAGCTAATAAAAGCCAAAAGCAGGCTTAAGAAAACACTGAATTCACTTTATACAGAGTTAATGGCCAATGTAAACTTAATTGATCAATTGAAAGATGCTTTGCAATCTTGATAATTTAACTCTCCCCTGCCGCCAGTTTGCAACTGGTGGCAATAAGTAACTTCAGTTTATAACTGAGGCTGACGTCTTCAAACATCTACATCATCCCCCTCACTTATCTCCTTCAAATAATCAGGATACTCCATCCCTTCAGGCAGCAGCAATAAATGGCACCTTCCCCTGTGTGCTATCTGCTCAGCAGAATGAAGCACTGCATGCTCCTTTAAATAGTATGCTGTGTACCTGTTCTCACTACACCAGTCCAGGATAAGGTTGGCATTCTTCACCATAGGCATTTCCGGCGGTGCATGCATTTCTACCATGAATACTGTGTTCTGTTTGGCGGCCAGCTCCTTCGCGCCGGCAAGCACATAACTCTCAGCTGCTTCTACATCTATTTTCACCAGCTCGGGCATCCATCCGGCTTCAGCAACCATATCATCCAGCGTTGTGGTATCTACCATGTAAAAGGCATTTACCGCTTTGGCACTGTCGGCATGGCTGCCAAACATACTGCCTGCAGATCCTGCCCCCAGTGTATAGAACTTCACCTGCTCACCTTTTTGCGCTCCGGCAAAGGCGTTTACATAGGTTTTATTTACGCTGAGGTTGTTCCTTTCCAGGTTCTCCTTTGCCAGTTTCAGCGCCAGCGGATTAGGGTCAGCCAGCAGAATCCTTTTATCCGGTATTTGCAGTGTAGCCATGAGGCTGGAATACCCCACATTAGCCCCTATATCATAAATATTATCATATTTACAAGCCAAAGCATACCACCAGGCATCATCTTTATCAGTTTTTTTGTTAATACAGCCAACCGAAACTGTTAAAACCCTGCCGCCCAGCCCAACCTCCTCAAATTTGGTTCTGCTGCCCAGCAGTTTCATCCTGTAAGCTGATATGAGTTTTCTAATCTTCACAAAATCAATGATATAGGGTAAATATACATGAATCTTTAAAATGTATATGCCTTTATCGGCTTTTAATATTCCTTTTCTGGGTTTTGTATTTTCTGCTGCTTATATTAGCAACGATATTGTAATTTGTTAATCCCGATTTAATAAGTAGCTAGGTATACCCAACTATTCTCTGTGATAAACAGTCTTATAGTATAGTAAATCAATTATACCCGTTACTTGCCTATAGCTTTGGCATATAATATGATACCTGGACAGGCTAGTGAGTTAGAAGAACTCATTAATGGATGCGCAAGAAATGACCGCGCATGCCAGGAGCAATTATACAGGCTTTTTTATCCAAAGATGATGGGCGTAGTAAGAAGGTATATTGATCATTACGAACAGGCTGAAGAGGTTTTGAACAATGGCTTTTTAAGGGCATTCCAGAAAATCGAACAGTACACGTTCCAGGGTTCTTTTGAAGGTTGGCTCAGGAAAATAGTTTTTCACTCCGTATCAGACTATGTGAAGCAGAACACGCGTTACAATGAGAAGATAATGCTGGTGGAAAAAGATGAGTACGTGCATAAAGATCACGCAGACAAAATGTATTACGAACAGTTGCTGAAGTTAGTACACCAACTGCCCGAAGCTACAAGGTCTGTTTTCAATATGTACATCATGGAGGGGTATTCCCACAAAGAGATCGGCAAAATGCTTGGCATCAGCGAGGGAACTTCTAAATGGCACTTGTCAGAAGGACGTAGGGTATTGAAGGAAAAAATTGAAAAGTTACAATTACATTATAAAAAATAAAATTTTATCCACATGGATAAAAACATGATCAAGATTGACGATTTGCTGCGACAGCGCTTTGAAGGCGCTGAGGAGCAGGAGCGCGCGGGGGCCTGGGGCAACATGCGCGACCTGCTGGATAAGCAAATGCCGGTGAACAAGGTTCCTGCTGCCACAAACTGGAGGCGTATGTTTGCATACGTTGCCGGTGTTGTGTTGTTAGCGGCAGTATCAGTAGGTGGTTACCAGATGTCTGAGTCTTTCAGCAGTGGCGACGGTAGCAATATAGCTTACAACAGCAATATAACAGGCAACCGTACGGCACCTGTTACTACAGGCCTGGCAGGTACAGCTATTAATAGCCTACCGGAAACGGCAGATGCACAAAGCAGCACAACTACAGCTGATGTAGAGCACAATACCGTTGCCGGCACTCAACAAATTGTTGAGCAGGCTGAACAACCGGTAACTGTACCTGCAAAAGCTGCGAAAGCAACACCAACTGCACCTCAAAAAGCAGATATGGACAAATTTGCTTCAGGAACTACCGGCGCTGCAGCTGCTAACAGCAAAATGAGTAATACGCCGAAGGATGTAGCGACTGCTTCTACTAAGGCTGACAAACCTGTAACAGGTAAAACTGTTGAGCATGGTGCTATTGCTGGTAACACAGCCAATAGTAAAGCAACTGCGCCAACAGCTACTGATAAAATGAATAATACACCTGCTGACAACATGGCTAAGCAGGATATGAGTAAAACAGCTAAAAACAACAACTCAAAATCAGGCAATAATAGTAATAACATTACCAAGCAATCTGCTCCGGGCAAAATGTCTACATCAGGCATGGAAGAAAACCCTGTAGCTATTAATACTCCTGAGCCACAGTACGAAGATGTACCTGTACAGAAAACAGTACGTCACGAAACAATAGGCGCTGACGGTAAGCCTGTAATGGATACCATATTTAATGGTGAGGATGTAATGAAGAGAAGGTTACCGTCTGAGCAGGATGCACTGGCTGCAAATACTGCTGATGATGAAAACTCCGGTAGTAACATGATGCCTTCATCTGCTGCTCCATCTGCTAAGAAAGAAGCAAGCGATGAAGAAGCCAACATGCAAAGGCTGGGCGACCACATGGTATCAAGGAAGAAAATGAAAAACTTCAACCCGAGCCGTTTCGAAGAAATGGTACAGAACGCTAAGTTCAGGATGGGTTCAGTTAAGTTCTACCCCGGCGTTGTTGCAGGTGCTAATGCATCATTCAATGGTAACCTTGGTGCGCACGTAGGTTTTGCGGGCAACCTGACTATAAGCGAACGTTGGGCGATACTTACAGAAGTAAAATTTGCTTACACGTTCAACAACACTAAGCAAGACCTGAAAGATGACTATATAGACAATGTACAACCTACTGTTGTAAACAACCAGGCGCTGTATAAGTATGATTCTATCGACCACCACTTCAACTTCAACAGCTATACAAACTTTGAAGTACCGTTGATGGTTACTTATACTAAGAACAAGTACATATTCATGGCTGGTGCTGATTTCAGGTACAACATGGGTATCACTTCTATACAGGAAGTGAAAGAGAAGTACCTGTCAGAAAAACCATACTACAGCACGTCAGAACCAACATTCGAAACAGAAGAAAGCATATTGCTGAGCGACTTCGGTTCTAAAATGAATATTGGTCCTATGTTAGGCTTTGGTTACCAGTTCGACCGTGGTTTCAGGTTAGACGTAAGGGCTACCAAGTCTGTATGGAACAATGCAAATACGGTAGGAGAAAAACAAGTATCAAAAGGATTGTATGATATGCCGCAACTTCAGTTGAACATGACATGGAGATTCAGCCGCAGCAAACCATACAAAAGAAAATAATAACAGGTAAACTGTACGAAAATCTGTCAACAGCCGTTATGCTTGCATAGCGGCTGTTTTCATTTTATCAGCTGTTTCTTTTCCTAAAAAGCGCTCTATCCTGTTCTCTGCCATGTATATAACCGGTGTAAGCAGCAACGCCATTACAGCCTTGTACGAATAGTTGACCAGCCCTATGGCCAATACCCTTTGCATACTCCAGTCGCGCCCTATATGGAAGGCTATAAATAATACAATGAAACTATCAATGAACTGCGATACCAGTGTAGAGCCTGTAGCCCGTAGCCATACCTTCTTATTACCTGTTACCTTCTTTATTTTATGAAACACCCACACGTCCAGCAACTGGCTCACCAGGAATGCTATCAGGCTACCTACTATGATCCACATACCCTGCCCGAAAATACTGCTGAAGGCCACCTGCATATCGGGTATGCCTGCATCTTTCTGGCTCCCAACCCAAAACGATTGCTCTGCAGGTATGGCTATCGCCATGTAAAACATCACGAAGGCATAACTTATCAGCCCGACGGCTATATATGAGATACGACGCACCGCCTTGGGGCCGTAATACTCGTTCACGATATCTGTCATCACAAACTCGAGCGGCCATAGCAGCACACCACATGTAAGTGTATAGGTAAGTCCCTTTTCTCCCAGTAGCGAGAAGGGAGAAGGCTCCATACCCAAAACCAGTTCCAGTGAAAAAAGTTTAGTGCCTATGCATTCTGCAATAAGTGCATTTGCTACAAAAAAAGATGTAAGCACTACAAATAAACGCGTCGGTTTATCCTTCAGAATATAATGTATCATACAGCAAACAGGTGTTTATCTGTGCTAAAAATAGTCAGAATAATATGATACGATGAAAAAACTGTTGAGATCTGCCAGGAGCAATGCCTAAAACAGGCTGTCCCAGTCGCTGGTGGCATAAGCTGTATCCTGTGCGGGTGCAGCCATCGTTCCTTCATTTTCCAGCTCATAGTATTGCCATATCTGGCCCATACCCTCCTCTGCAAAGGCCCTTTCGCCCAGGCAGGTAAACCCATTTTCTTTCAATATGGACGCATCTGTTGATTCAGGCAATACACGAGCGCATATTTTATCCATACCAAGGTTGGCGAACGCCTCAAAAACGAGATATTCTATTACTGCAGCTGTACGGCCTGCATGATCGGGCAGCAGGTGGCTTACAATTTCATAGATACCCGTCTCAGGCAGGTAATGCAAACCGGCCAGGCCTAATACATGGCCATAACCGTCATTGATATACCCTATGCTGATACCATGTTCTGTTCTGTGATTTTCCAGCATGGTAAGAACTTCTCCCGCAGAACGGTTGTTGAAAACCGAAGGGCGTTTTTTACTGGTTTCGGTGAGTAATCCCTGCAGTAATGATTCATCATTTGCTGCAAACTTGTTCAACGATAATTCAATAGCCCTGAAGTCCATAATATCATTTTTTGAAACGGAGTGTAAAGATAATACATCACAGCCTTACTTGGCAATATTTTAACATTTATTATCCCTTTGGGCTTAAAGAATTAATAACGGGTAAAAATGTATCTGATAATTGTCATAAGTAAGTATTATTTAACATTTACACCAAACCATTGGCACGATTTTTCCGTTTATATATATAGACATAAACTACACGATTATGCGACTCAAAGTATTATTAACCGGCAAAGACAAGTTTCAGCACGAACCTGATGCTGAACTCTTAAGAGATCGTGGTTTCCTGGTATACAGGTGCGAGGAAAACTCCGTGAACGATATGATAGAAGAACTGCACCCCGACGTGCTCATCATCAATCCTACGGATCAGAATGAGCCAAGTACTTCGCTGTACAACAGGTTGTTAGACAATATCAAATACGCTAAACTTCCGCTTATTTACACTTTGCTGGAAGATGATGTATACCTGGTGAACCGCAAACGCACTTCAGCCCGCGGTAAAAGAAACTTTATTGTCGATAACATCATTGATGGCATTAAAACAGCCCTCGGTGGCAACCGCAAGGTATTGAACAGTTTCAACAACTTAGGACTTGCGTCTTAGTTAACTCTTGTCGAACGAGTACTTCCCGGGGCCAAGTATGAACAGCCCCATGAACACCACTGCCAGTTCCAATGCATGAGAAGCGCCCATTATTCCATCTCCGGCAGAAAGGTGCTTAGCAGCAGCAACAAGCATAGTTATTAACAACAACAATGCGGCAAACCTGTGAAATAGCCCTGCGGCCAACAGTAATCCACCCACTCCCTCAGCAAATGCAGCCATAAATCCCCAAAACACAGGCGGCCCGCCAATACCAAAGCTGTCCATAATGCTGCCCAGGCGCTCCCATTTCTCTACCCCTCCCAAGAGTTTAGGATATCCGTGCAGCAACATCATTATACCCACCCCTACTCTTATTATTAATAATGCAGTATTTCTGTAATTGCCAAGCTTACTGAATATGGCCATGTATTAATGTGTTAAGTAAGGAAGTTACAAAATCCAAAAGCATTATCTGTCTCCTTTACCTTTTTCTTAATTGCTTGTTATCCACATGCAAAACGAATGTTATCCGCCCCTTTAAATTTCAGGAGGGCTATGCCGGCAGTATATATTTGACATGACAACAGTAATAGTTAACAAACAGTTGCCGATATGATAACGAACTTACTTGCATACAAACTCGCCGTTAAAGGGCTATACGTCGCAGGCCTTGCGATAAACAAAGATGTTTTGAATCCTTTCAGGGAGAATGAACCGCAGGAAGACCTGCATGTACCTTTCAATAAGCCCCACATGACAGGCTTTGAAATGAAGTACATCAACGATGTACTTTCTGAAGGTAAACTTTGCAGCGATGGGAAATACACCCGCAAGTGCCAGGACTTCTTTGAAATGATGTACGATGTAGAAAAATGCATCCTCACATCTTCATGTTCTGATGCGCTGGAAATGTCAGCTATTCTGTTAGATATACAACCCGGCGATGAAGTGATCATGCCTTCATATACATTCGTATCTACTGCCAATGCATTCATGTTGCGCGGTGCCAAAGTGGTGTTTGCAGACTCTGCAGCAGACCACCCCGGCATTGACGAGGACAAGATAGAAGAACTGATAACCCCTAAAACAAAAGCTATAGTTGTAGTACACTACGCCGGTGTAGCTACCGATATGGATAAGATAATGAGTATTGCTACCAAACACGATCTGTTTGTGGTAGAAGACGCAGCTCAGTGCATCGATGCTTTTTATAAAAACCGTGCATTAGGCACTATCGGGCACCTGGGTACTATGTCTTTCCACGAAACAAAGAACCTGGGTTGTGGTGAGGGCGGAATGCTCATGATCAACGACCCGCAATTCATACAGCGGGCAGAAGTGATCAAAGAGAAAGGTACAGACCGCAGCAAATTCCTGCGCGGCGAAGTTGATAAATACGGATGGGTAGACATGGGCTCTTCCTACCAACCCAACGAAATGACAGCGGCTTTCTTATACGCACAGCTTGAGCAGGTACAGAAAATTCAGAAAAAACGCCTGGCCATCTGGAACCGCTACTATGAAGAGCTGAAAGAGCTGGAAGTACTGGGCTATGCCAAAATGCAGGTAGTGCCTGACTATGCGCTGCACAATGCACATATGTTCTATATGGTACTACCCAATCATGACGTACAGCAGAAGCTTATGGTTTACCTGAAGAAAATGGGCATTTCTGCTGTGTTTCATTACAATCCGTTGCACAGTTCAGCATGTTTTGAAGGCAAACACGACGGCCGTGAACTATCCAACTGCGATAAGTACGACCAATGCCTGCTACGCTTGCCGCTTTATACAGACATGACACTGGCCGAACAGAAAACGGTCATCAATAAAGTATGGCGTTTCTTCCTGCAGAAGTAAAAGTGCTTGTTTGGCACTAGCTTCAACCTACTTTTTGTTCCACATCTCCTGCGGGTGATGTGGAACACTGAGCACATCAAGTGACACTTCAAGGCCTTATACGGCTCTCAACATCTTTTCGCACCTGTTAGGTATCTCAATGCTGAACAGGGAACCTGTTCCCTCTTGCGATTGAAATGATATACTTCCGCCAATCTTTTGCAGCGTCTCCTCTACTATATATAGTCCTAGCCCCGACCCCATTGACACTGTCGTTGCCCTGAAAAACATGTCAAATATCTTTGGATGATGCTCACCCGCTATACCTATGCCATTATCCTCTACTACTATTTGCGCATGTGTATCATCCGCTGTTATATGTATGCGAACGTATGCATCAGCATATCCGGGCTTTGAATACTTTATGGCATTAGATATGATGTTGTTCAATACAACACTCAGCCTGTACTTATCCGTATAAAAATCGCCGTCTACCTGTACCATTTTTTCCAGCCGCACGGCTATGCTGTCACCTTTAAGGTATTTCAGGTTGTTTATCACCTCATCCAGCAGCAACACAAAATCTATTCTTTCCTCTTCAACCGCTACTCTTGAGTTTTTTGAATAGTTCAGTATATCAAAAATAAAACAATCCAGTTTCTGAGCGCCTTGCTGTATCATATTCAGGTTATTCACGAATTCATCTCTTGTCTCACAGTACCGGGATATTTCTACAAGGCCAAGTATTGAAGTTAAAGGCGCCCGGAGGTCGTGCGATACACTATATACAAACCGGTCCAGCTCTTCGTTCCTCTTTTGCAGCTCGGCATTCGATTGTTGCAATGCCTCCATCTGTTCGAGTCGTTCTGTAATATCCCTGAAGTTGGATACTATACCATTAATTGCCGGGTTACTCAAAAAGTTGGTTGAAACCCTTTCACACCATATATAACTTCCGTCTTTTTTCCGGGTTTTATAGATCAGTTTCTTAGGCTCTCCCGGATGGGATATAACATCCTGCATGAAGTCAACAAGCATATCCTTTTCATCAGGGTGGGCCAACTTCAGTATTGGTTCTCCAACTATTTCTTCCGGTCTGTAACCGGCAACACGGTACAGTGAATCACTTGCATACGTAATATCAAGCTCTTCATTTGCAAGAATGATCGCTTCTGAAGAGTTTTCAAGCAATGCCCGCAGTCTGAGCTCTGTATACTTCAATGCGTTTTCATGATTCTTCCTTTCGGTAATATCTCTGAAATTTATTACAATTCCTTTTATCACATGGTCATGCAACAGGTTTATCGCTGTTCCTTCACACCACATATAGCTACCATCCTTTTTTCGCCTTCTGTATTCCGCCGTAATAGTGCTTCCATAGTGTTCCATTACCTCTGCGAAACGCTTCTTCAATACCGGCAAATCATCAGGATGAACAACATCAAATGTATTTGCATGAATGGTTTCTTCCGGGGTAAAACCCGTTAGCCCCAATACAGAATCACTGGCGAAAACAACATTAGAATCGGCATCGACTACAGTGATAGCATCTGTAGAATTTTGTATAAGTGCGGAAAACTTATGTTCATTGTCTAGCAAGGCTTTATTGGCTTCGATACGATCTGTAATATCACGAAAGTTGATCACCACACCCGCAACTTCAGGTTGTTCCAGCAAGTTCATCAATACCCCCTCGCACCATATTACCGTACCGTCTTTTTTCACCCTTCTGTATACCTGTGTTTCTGTTTTCCCAGGTGTCATCAGTAGCTTTTTACGCGAGGAATACATTTTGGGATAGTCTTCAGAGTAGATCTGGTTTAACGAACAAGCACCAATCAGCTCCTCAGAGGTATAGCCTAATATTCGTGTACACGAATCACTGGCAAACATAATATTCGAATCTGCGTCTACTATCAGTATCCCGTCTGTACTGTTTTCTATCAACATCCTGAACTTCACTTCGCTGTTCCTTATAGCGTTATCCTTGCTTATCCTTTCTGAAATATCCTGTACTGTACCAATTCTTTTTAAGGCTCGCCCACTATCATCATATGTTATTTCTGCCCTTTCATGAACGGTTTTTCCGTTTTTCAAACGATGGATGACCGAATAGGAATTACCTGCCTGTTTTGCCTGCAATATAGTGTCATTAAACATAGCTACATCATCAGGGTGCATCAGGCTGTCAAACAACGCTGCTGTAACATTGACAGCACGAGGTTCAAATCCGTATATACGGTATGTTTCGTCTGACCAGTATAGTTGCCCCGACACCTCATCATATTCCCAGCTACCTACATGGGCGATATGTTGCGAAATACTCAGGTGTTTTTCTTTTACACGTAGCTCTTCGGCCTCTGTTTCTAATTTCCTGTTCAGGTTGATCAACTCATCCGACGTTAGTTCAATAGAGCGTTCCAGCATTTTCCGCTCTTTCTCATGATGGTCGTACGATTCACTGACAACAGCCAGCAATTCAGCAAATTCACCAGGAATGGACGCAGGGTTGGATAAGTATTTTTTTATTTGTCTTTCTAACAGTTTATTCATTTAATTCAGTAAGGGTTGTTATGGTCATTGTCTGGTTATGCAATTCACATTTCATAAATTCAAAAGAAGGGGCTATTTCTCCGTAGGAATAAAACCCCGTCAGTATTGTATCATTACCGTATAGCTCCCGCACTGCGTCTACCTCCTCTTCCACACGGTGCCCCAATACCAGCTTCCTGCCTACGCAACTTATCAGTATAGCAATATCAGGGGTATGGGTTTCATTCTTAACACTATGCCTGGCGGCACCTGAGGCGCCGTCTATCAGGCGGTCATAATTTGCTTTCATCAGTTGCGCATATGCGCCTTCCGGCATATTACCGGCAAAGGTCAGGCTCTTCTCCTCCTCATTAATGGAGAGTATTGTCCGTACCAGGCTATGGTCATCCCCGTCTGTACGAATATTCAACGGGAACCTCAATGCCGCTCCGGGTAGTTCATCAGCAAATTCACCAAGGTACTTTTTGTATATATCCAGTGCGGGCTCATGATCAAGTTCATACAATATATTATCCTGCGACCTTGTAATGAGCCTGTATGGTCCGAAAGGATCCCACCCGCCCATACTGCCACTGCTCACTACCAGTTTATCACCGTAAAAGCCTATACCCACTATCTTACCCTCTGCGGGATATCCATTCAGCCCCACCAACGTCTTTTTAAAATCTGCACCATCTCCGGCCAGCCCCCCTGTCAGAACAACTGTTTGGGGAAGTGAGTCGTTAAGTCCCGCTACCAGTTCACTACCATTTACATTGTGCCCGTCTGAGATAACAAAAAGGCTCTTAAGCCCTGCGCCGGGAATAGCGCCACCCAGCGCCCTGCCCGCCTCGTAGATGTCCGTTACATCTGCAATAGCTACCTCCTTCGCCAGGATCGTAGATGTATCAAAGGCTATAGCCGTCAGCGATATTGTGTCGTCATTCACCTCCGTACCTATTATCTCGCCCGAGGTAGAAGCCAGAACAATATCAGCATCGGGGTAGCTGTTCCGTATATCGTCGTACAACCTGCCGTCTTCCAATAGCTTTCTGCTGCCAAACGCCAGCACAAGTGTGCATGAATTCCGGATATTCACCGGTCCTTCAATAAAGGTTTCCCAACCCTTTTCAATTGAATACTTTCTCTGCTCTATATGCATTTAGCCAATATTATAAAATGGTAGAATGAGGCAAATTATCAAACGGTTTTCATATTATTTCAACCCAACATAATTTTAACTTTTCATACTGCATCGTTGGTCTTTTGCCACCATACCGACGCCTCCTTTATCGGCGTTGCGGTGTGCTCTTCACCCCAAATGTATGGTACTTGTTTGCAACAAGGATGGGTCGGGCTCCTCCCATATATATCCGTGGATCATTCAGTTATAAACTGAAGTTATTTATTACCACCAGTTGCAAACAGGCGGTAGCGGGCAGAAAACCGTCATCAATAAAGTATGGCGTTTCTTCCTGCAGAAGTAAAAGTGCTTGTTTTGCACTAACTTCAGGTTGTGCCACCAAAACACTTCAACCTTATACTGGCCTGCTGCTGGGTACTTATCATTTCCATCGCAGGGTTGGTAATTTATTTAGAATTCAGCCCCGATAAAAACAGTGATATGCAAATTGGCTGCGCCGTTGTTTACCCTGAAAGCTACCTGGCTATTCACGACAACGATACTGCTTATGCTTATGGCAAAGAAGTATTTATGGTCAATTGCGCTGTATGCCACAATCCAATGAGAGATGCCACAGGTCCTGCCCTGCTTGACGCCATTCCGCAACGCTCTGCCGACTGGCTATGCAGGTTCATTACAGACACCTCCTTTCATCCTGATGATCAATTTACACAGTTAATGCAGGAAAACTACAACGGCATGCAATGCATGAAATTCCCGCAGCTTACATGCGATGATATTGAAGCACTCACAAGCTACCTCGGGCTGGATATCGAATAGCCGCTGTTACTTGCGACAAGTAATAAGAAAGAACGGATAGTTTTCTGTCACATCTGATATACCCACAAGTCCTGCACTTCCAAACTCTTCCTGTATTGTTGAGCGATCATAAAAAACATATTCACCCCATCAAATATCTCGTACCTATCTTTACTCACTAATTTACCCTGCCCGTATGTTTGTGCTTGTTTGGTTACAACTGTAAAAACCATATATCCGTCATCTTCCAATTGATCATAACAATCAATTATCAATTTTTTTCGCGCATCAGTATCCAACAAGTGTATCAATGCATAGCAAAATATACCCTCATATTTATTATTATCAAATGGCATGTCAGTTACAGAGCCATGGTAAATGGTCATACTATCACCATAAAGGTTCTTTGCCATATCTATTGCCGTTTGTGAAATTTCAATGCCTGTTACTTCCATACCTGCTTCTCGAAAAAGCTGTGCGTTGCGGCCATAGCCTATACCGGGAACCAATATGCTCTTTACATTCTTATCGGCGAAAAATTGCATAGTCAATACTGCAGACCGTGCTGGCTCAAAACCCCACATTTCTTTCTTTTCACTAAATGCGGTTTCCCAAAATTCTTTTTTTTCATTTCCTGTATCCATAAATCCTTAATAGTGCCTTTAAACTTTGAAGTTACAACAGGCACACGAAAATATCATAGCTACATACCCCGTTCCGCGATAATCCATATATTTGACCAAACCGAACGATCATGCAGAGAAGTTTAAGAAAACTAAAAGCAGAAGAAACCCTTGAAATATGCAAGCAGGGCTACTATAATATTGGCGATGAAAAAATGATCATCAGCGATGTAATACGCCCCATGAAACAGAACACCGCATACTATTCAGCCGACCAATTAGCGGAGCTATCGCAACAAACACCACGAAGCAATTTCGATACTGTTATCGAGATTACAGAAGAGGACTCTGTGAGTTGCATCCACAGGCTTGCCAAAGATGAACCCAACCTGCTCTGCCTCAACTTTGCATCAGCAAAAAATCCGGGTGGCGGGTTCCTGAACGGCTCGCTGGCACAGGAAGAAAGCCTGGCCATGTCATCAGCATTATACATCAGCCAGTTGGAAGCTCCCGTGTTTTACAGCACCCATCGTTCTATGAAGTCCTGCGTATATACAGACAGTATGATATACAGCCCCGGCGTACCTGTGTTCAGGAACAATGCCGGCGATCTTGCGCCCTACTCCACTTGTGCCTTCATAACCAGCGCGGCTGTAAACGCAGGTGTGGTAAAAGCACAGGAGCCACATATTGCGGAGCAGATACCCGCACTCATGCTGCAACGTATGGACAGGATGTTTGCACTATGCGTACACCAGCAGGCCGACACGCTTATTTTAGGAGCCTGGGGCTGCGGCGTGTTTCAAAACGATCCTGTAACGATAGCCACCCTGTTTAAACAACTGCTGGATGGCAAATACAAAGGTGTTTTCAAAAAAGTGGTGTACGCCGTCTACTCAAAGAACCCGAAATTCATCAATGCTTTTTATGATGCTTATAAAAGCGCATAAAAGAAGGACTATCCACTTTATCCGCCGTTGTTGGTGTTCTCCACTGGCCAAAAACGTCATGAGACAAATACAACATACCCTGTCAAACCTATACTATTATTAATTGCCACGGCCTTCAGGCCGTGGGCAACAGCACATACAACCTGGCTTCAGCCAAACTCCCCAAAAACATAATTCTGCCTAAGCTCAAAGTATCATGCTCTGTCCCCTTTGGTTGGTCTTGTGACCAACTAACGGCACCTACACCATAAAAGACTCGTGTAAAGAACTCTGCCCAAAAAACCCTTCCTACCGAATACTCCCTATCCATTTGTTATGATGGTCTGTTTGTTCCTCAACTGATGCTACAAGTTCTATAGCAACCGGATCAAAGATATTGACAACTTCCCCTCCCGTCTTTCCTATTTCGTGAATATATGTGCCAGATGTTCTTATACTTGCTCCCGCCAGTTTGCAACTGGTGGTAACATATGCTCACCCAAACTCCGCAATCTTCTCCTTGCATATCTTTTCGGCAATGGTATGTAGCTGGGCGAGGCGGGCTGTTATTATTTCCAGTTCTTCTTTGGTCACCACAAAATCTTTGTTGTAGCGGGCGTCTATATAGCCGCGTTTCAGTTGCTCGAAGTAGTGCTTTTCTTCGGGCGTGTTTTGCGGAAATACCATTGCCAGCTCTTTAGAGTGGTTCTTATTATAATGGTAGAGCATCTCTATATTATGCGTTTTGGGTTTGTAGCCCGTGAACACCAGCATTACAGCATTGTATATTGCTTCTGCTGATTGGTGAAGTTCAAAATCAGCCAGGTTGTATTCGTTATCGTCAAAATTCCGCTTAGCGCTTTTCAAAAGTGCGTAACCCTTATGATACCAATGGTCAAAATCTTCCTGCGCCATTTCTTTCTTTTCCTGCGGAGTTAGTTCGCGGGGCTCTGCCAGTGGTATATTACCCGCATCGTAGAGCATAATACCTTCTTTCCTGATATCGCTGAAGAAATAGCGGTTGCGCTCCAGGTCTTTGTTCACAAAGTCAATATCGTTGGCTATGATGTTGATGGGCGTTTTGGGGCGGAAGGTATTGATAACTATATCCTGCACTTCGTAATCTTTACGGCGCTCTCCCTGCCGTGTTATCACCAGTATATCATAGTCGCTGATGTACTCGTAGGTAATATGCCCCTCGCTGTAGCGATCTTCCACCCATTTGCCGGTGGCATAGCTGCCAAACAGTATCACCTTTTCTGGTGCTATCTTTTTAACGATAATATCCGTGATACGGCGTATATCGTTTTGTTTGGAAACGGGTAAGTGCGACAGTGATGTATTCATACGGGGATGAATTTACAATCTTTTCGGGAGAGGAACATCCTCTCCCGAAAACATACACTAGCGATAGACACACAATCAACTAATCATAAAATCTCATTATCTGTCTGCAGTATAAGTCTCCCCAATATGAACTCCCGCAACAAGCGGAAAAGTGTTAGGACAGCACCACACACCACAAGTCCCCTGCAAGGGGATTTAGGGGTTGTTCTCACTAATCCCGATTCAGACAAATAAATTTGCAATTATCAACAAATTAATGTATTTTAGCATCGATAAAAATGCAGTAATGCAATTGTCGCATTGCCGCATTATCCTATTACCACATTAAACTAAAAGCCATGAAAATTGAGCATGAATTATTCGCCCACCATTACATCCTTACGGGCGACAAAGACAAAGCCTACAAAGCGGCTTACCCTGAAGCAGAAGGCAAAGCACTCAAAACAGCAGCCCGCAGGCTCATCAACAACCCTGACGTACGTAAGTACATACACGAGCACCTGGCTGCCGACAGGCAACAGGCCATACTCATACACCAGCTTACGGAGCAGGAGCGGGCCGACGAAGAATATGCCAGCCTGATGCTGCAACGCAAAGTACTCCGTAAGATCATTACGGGCGAGCAGAAAGTACGCAGGCACATACGCGTAAAAGATCATATTGAAGTAGTGGAAGACGATATGCCACCCTATGCCGTCATCAGGTCTATTGAGGTAGATGCTAAGCTCACTAACGAGTGGTATGCACGCCACAAAAATGGACTGGCAGAAAAACCGGAGCTGACGCAGGAAGAAAAAGACAAGATACGAGACAAAGGCTTTTCGCTACCCCTGCCGCCCATGCGCGAAGGGCATGATGTACCGCTGCACCTGCAGCATCGCGAAATGTGCGAGATGGGCAGGGAAGCATTCCTGGAAAAACACTTCGGGCCCGACTATGCAGCAGGTCTAAGAGCGCTTGAGGTAAAAGAAAAACCATACATGGCCGAAAACTATAAGCGTGCCGGCATGCGCGTGCTCGACCCCTGCCCTACAATAGAAGAAATGTTGGAAATGCGGGGTGTGTATGCACGCCTGCGCAGGCAGGAAGAAGAGAAAAGGAAGCAACAAATGGCTGCTAAAGGCACTATAGCCAACCCGGATGGCACTGTCCCCTTTCCGGAACTGTACCTGCCCCACCAGGATGAAGAACCGTTATCCATACCGGAATTATACCCTTACAATGACGAATACCGGGAAAAAGAGGTTGAGCAACCTCCCCAACCCGACACAGATTATCCGTGGGAACAGGAAGGAATCCACTTTGAAAAACCAGGTATCAACGAACTTCCACCCGCAACCATAAAAGGGGATACATACTACCCCAAAGGCACACCCGAAGCCAGGGCCGAGCAGCAGTACCTCATCAGTAAAGGTGTAAACCCGCATTCATTTCCACCACCCGATCCACGCCCGTTACCACCCGAAGTGATCGCGCAAAAACTACAGGAGGCATATGAGATCGTCAGCAACGACCCCAACAGTATGTACTACAAACACAGGCACACAGACGAAACAGGGGGCACCCCTCCCCCTGCGATACAAAATGATACAGAATGATACAATTGCTACGATTTTTGGATATTGGATATAAGTATTTGTGATTAGGTAACCTGAATTAGTTACTTGGATTTTGAAATCTGTGCCTTGGATTTTGGGATCTGAATTCCTGTAATTTGGATCTTTCTATTGTGTCTCTGCGCCTGCCCCGACACATTCGGGGGTTAAACTTGTACTTGGTATTTGATTGCCCGGGATTTGGATTTTGAACCCTGTGCCTTGGATTTTGGGATTTGAATTCCTGTAATTTGGATCTTTCTATTGTGTCTCTGCGCCTGCCCCGACACATTCGGGGGTTAAACACATTCTTGGTATTTGATTTCCTGGAATTTGGATTTTGAACTCTTATTAGGCTATTGACCGTTATCTTATTATTTTTGCAAACATTTTAATAAAACCACAAGTATTTCGATCATAATGCAGGCAACACTCAGCGAACAGGAAGTAGTAAGAAGGGAAAAACTGAAAGAGCTGCAGGCTCTGGGCATAGACCCCTACCCGGCACCTGAATATCCCGTAACTCACACTGCAAAGCAGATAAAGGAGGGTTACAACGGGGAGAACGGTGACGACTACAAAGAGGTATGCCTGGCGGGCAGGGTGATGAGCGTGCGCGATATGGGCAAGGCCAACTTTGCCGTGATACAGGACAGTACGGGCCGTATACAGGCCTATGTGCGCCGCGATGATATTTGCCCCGACGAGGACAAGACCATGTACAATACGGTATGGAAAAAGCTGCTGGACATAGGTGATATCATCGGCATAAAAGGCTATGTATTTACTACCAAAACGGGCGAAACATCTGTACACGTGAGCGAGTTCACTTTGCTGACAAAGTCGCTGCACCCGTTGCCGATTGTAAAGGAAAAAGACGGAGAAGTGTATGATGCGGTGTCTGACCTGGAGTTTAAATACCGCCAGCGCTATGCCGACCTGATAGTGAACCCCGATGTGCGTACTACATTCGGTAAGATCACGAAGATGAAGAATGCCATACGCACCTTCCTCAACGAGCGTGGCGCGCTGGAAGTAGATACACCTGTACTGCAGAGCATACCGGGTGGTGCGGCGGCAAGGCCGTTCGTTACCCACCACAATGCATTGGATATGCCTTTGTACCTGCGTATTGCCAACGAGCTGTACCTGAAAAGGCTCATCGTGGGTGGTTTCGACTGGGTGTATGAGTACAGCCGCAACTTCCGCAACGAGGGTATGGACCGTACCCACAACCCGGAGTTTACCGTGCTGGAGTTTTACGTAGCATACAAAGACTACCTGTGGATGATGGACACTACCGAGCAACTGCTGGAGTACACCGCAAAAGCCACAAACGGCACAACGGTGACCACCATAGAGGGTAAAGAAATAGATTTTAAAGCGCCATACAAACGCATCAGTATATACGACGCTATTAAGGAGCATACAGGTATTGATGTAAGCAATATGAACGAGGACGAACTCCGCGACACCTGCAAGCAATTAAAGATACAAGTTGACAATTCCATGGGCCGTGGTAAGCTGATAGATGAACTGTTCAGTGAAAAATGCGAGCACCATTATATACAGCCTACTTTCATCATAGACTACCCGGTTGAAATGAGCCCGCTTACCAAAAAGCACCGCAGCAAGCCGGGGCTGGTAGAAAGGTTTGAGCTGATGATAAACGGTAAGGAAATAGCCAACGCCTACACCGAGCTGAACGACCCGATAGACCAGCGCGAGCGTTTTGAAGACCAGGTAAAGCTCATGGAGCGTGGCGATGATGAGGCCATGTTCATTGATTACGACTTCCTGCGTGCGCTGGAATACGGTATGCCGCCTACTTCAGGTATCGGCTTCGGTATAGACAGGCTGGCTATGTTGCTCACGGGCAACGTATCTATCCAGGACGTGCTGCTCTTCCCGCAGATGCGACCTGAAAAAACGGACGATTAATAACCAACAGCGGGATTCACCTCCCGCTGTTGTAACTTTATTACCATGAAACAATACACATCGCTACTGCTGTTAGCCATTGCTGCGCAGGCCTGCGCACAACCAAAGTCGTATACCGACAGTATTAACGAATACAGGCAGCACTACAAAGAAGAGTTCATTACAGAAGAACGCAGCCCCCTTACTGCTGCCGATACAGGTTACCTGAGGTTCTTCAAACCCGACAAGCGATATAAGGTAATGGCCAAGCTCACCCTCACCCCCGATGCAAAGCCTTTTGACATGCCTACGGCCAGCGGCAAAACAAAAGAATACCGCCAGTATGGCCTGCTCACGTTCAACATCAACGATACGGCTGTAAGCCTGCAGGTGCTGCAAAGCCTGAAGCTCATAAAAGACCCCAAATACAAAGACCACCTGTTTGTTCCCTTTACAGATGGCACCACGTATACAGAAACCTATGGCGGCGGCCGCTACCTCGACCTCTCATTACAGGATATAAAGGATGGTATGATAGAGCTGGATTTTAACAAGTGCTATAACCCATGGTGCGCTTTTGCCTCCGGTTATTCATGCCCTATCCCGCCTGTAGAAAATCGTATGAAAGTATCCATCAGGGCGGGCGAAATGAACTACTGGCGAAAAACAACAACAATACATGACGATCATTAAAACAGAAAGACCCGGCAAATTGCCGGGTCTTTCTAAATCATTATTTATCAATATTAGTAAGATACCAGTTTCTCAGAGTATTTCTGATCACCCGCTAAAACGTGTACCATGTAAACACCTTTCACTTTAATAACAGCAGCCGGTATTTCAATAGTAGTGATATCTCCGTTCATTTGCTCTTGTGTAGTGTACACTACCTTACCTGTAATGTCAGTAACCTGTACTTGCGCATTACCTTTAGCAGCAGACCTGATAACTATCTGAGAGCTACCTGTGGTCGGGTTAGGAGCCAGTGCGATGTTCTTATCTTCATTCAGCAGTGTATTAACACCCAGCTTGTAAGGGCTGATGTTGATACGGTCGATGTAGAAGTTGTTACCTGTACCAGGTAGTGTAAATGACGCACCGAAGTTAATATCGTCAACACCCGGCTTAAAGCGGAAACGGAAGAACACTTTATCTTTCCTTGCGCTCATTGGTATATCGTAGCTCTTAAGCTCCCAATCGCCAAAGTATAATGGAGCATACTCAACAGCAACAACACCTTTGTTAGCTATCTCCTTTTTAGTCAGAGAAGTCAGTGTCTGCCATGTCTCACCACAATCCAGCGAGTAGCTGATCTGTAATGTATCCCTCATCAGCCTGTTGTCTGATACCCTGAAAGCACCTGAAGAAAGGAAGTTCAGCCTGCACTCAGTAGTAGTCATATTACTCAGGTTGAAAGCAGGTGTGAAGAAATCATCAAAGTCACCTTTAGGAGTACCGCTGTATGCTTCCGGTGCTTTACGCTTATCAAATCCTGCATATACGATACAACTCTTGTCATAATAACCGCAGTTGTCATCAAAACGCCATTTGTTACCGTTATTATAATAGTTAAATATCGGCCACTTATCTAACGGGTTAGCAGCATCTTCTTTACCAAACTCCATGAAGAAACCATTCATCGGGTCGATCCTGTTAGCACCATCAGCAGCGTAAACTACTTCTTTAAATTCAATTGTAGAGTCACCTGTGTTATTACCTGTCGCCTTCAGCGTAACATCTACCCATCCCGGATTACCGAATGTGTTCGTCACGTCAGAAGTCAAAGACAGGTTAGTCTGGTTCAATGTAGCTGTAGATGCATTATTAGTGAATGTCCAATCTACAGATTGTATTGTATCCCTCCAGCTTCTCTGCCTGAAGACGAACTTCTTGGTTGGATCAGCACAAAGGAAGTAAGTACGTTCCTGGCTCAAACCAACACCTCTTTCAACAGAGATATCCGGAATTGGCTTAAGATCCAGCCTTTTGCCA
>ENA-OWNT01000262-OWNT01000262.1-seawater-metagenome-genome-assembly--contig:-NODE-262-length-144575-cov-7.116348_pt1 | contig 144575 bp, 95 predicted proteins | sample MGYA00238136_ERZ651165 | MGnify/ENA primary metagenome ERZ651165 (study PRJEB26861, sample SAMN08777766) | seawater metagenome | isolation source: coastal seawater | place: USA: Florida | collected...
GTAGTGATTGCCAGATAGAAATATCTGATCACAATAAGTAAAGGAGCCGCCACGTTTTACGTGGCGGCTCTTTTTTTTGAAGAAATTTCAAGATTTTCAGGAAGGGCAAATAAGATGTAGTTACCAGGGCAAAAGCTTGATATATAGACAGTAGGTGCTTGTTTAGTGGTGGTTGAAGCTACATGTGGGGTGGGATAATTGGAAGGGTGAACAACCATCCTTGCAACCTATTTTAACAAGCCCCCGTCTATCTAATACTAGAAAAAACTATCACTACATACATCTACAATGAGCGCTAAAAGCAGCTGCTTATTGTCATTGGTATTGTTATAATAACGCTCACCAATAACCTGTTTTATATTATGAAAAACTTTTTCATCCGACTGGCCTTGCTGGTCGGCGTGGGATTCCTGTGTCCAATTTTAGGGATTGCTGCGCCGCTTTCAGGCACCTACACGATTGATGCGACAAGTACGGCATCAAACAACTATACCTCAGTAACTGCTGCGGTATCCGACCTCTACTCTCAAGGAGTAAACGGAGCTGTAACCTTTGTTATAGCCGATGGAACCTACACTGGACAAGTAAGTTTCAATGGAGCAATTACCGGGGCTTCTAGCACTAACACGATTCTCTTCCAAAGTAAAAGTGCAGATGCTACCAAGGCCATAATTACTAATTCAGGTACTTACACAATTTACATGTCGGCCGCAGACTATGTTAGTTTTGAAGACCTTACGTTGCGAACAACCCAAACTGGAACCCGCTATGTGGTCTATCTGACTGGAAATGCCGATAACAACCGTTTTGAGCGTTGTATAATTGAAGGGCCACGCAATACATCATACTCTTCCTATTCAGTGTATTGCTATCAATCAGAGTTCAATACCTGGAAGGATTGTGAGGTAGACGGTAACTACTGGGGATTCAGGTTTTATGGCTGGAGCGATTCCAATTGCGCCGAAGACAATGTAGTTGATGGCTGTGAAATATCCGGTCACTATTACTACGGAATTTATGCCTACTACCAGGAAGGAATTACGATAAAAGGCTGCACGGTCGATTCGGCTCAAACCGGAATAGGTTATGGCCTCTACCATTACAGATCGCATAGCTCACTCATTGATGGAAACACGCTCAATACTGGCTATTATCCTTTATACATAGGCTATTCAAACTATTACTATACAGGTGATACTATCAGGGTGCACAACAACTCCGCTGGAAATGGACGATACTATGGCGCCTACAACAACAGGACAGATATGGTTAACTATTACCATAATTCCTTTGAAGGAAATGATAGGTATGAAGCCTTTAGAGTATATAACATAGGGCAGGATGAGCTCAGGGTGGCCAACAATATTTTCGTTTCAGATGGAGCCTATTACGGTGTTTACGCCTATTTGGGTGGTTCAAGTTATAGCCCTCTTTATTGGGATCACAACGACTATTGGCTTAGTAACTATACCTATTTCGCGTATTTCAACGGTGTCTTCGCCAGCACGTTCACAAACTTCAAGGCAGCGTTTAGCAGTGCTTATAATCAAAACAGTGTAACCGTAGATCCAGGGTGGATAGGGCTTGACAGACGTACAAAGAGCAATTTTCTTAATAACGTAGGGGTACCTAAAGGGGTAAATAAGGACATAGATGGCAATCAGCGCCCGAACTCTCTGGACGGAAAGGTAGATATAGGACCCAATGATTTCTATTTGCCACCATACTCTCTGGATATTTTGGCTCTTAAGAGCCCACTTCCTGTTGTAGTAGGTACCAACACCATCACAGGAACTTTTAGAAACTCTGGTTCAAAAACGATTACCAGCAAGAGCCTTGATATTGAGTATTCAGTAGATGGTGGTAAGAACTGGGTAAAAGAGAAGATGACAATTGCTTCTTTAGCTCCGGGATCAACAATAGATTTTACATTCAGTAAGACATGGTCCAATAGCTCCACAGGCAAATTCGTGGTTTCACTACGTTTCGATGATGCCACATTCGGGACCAAAAGAAAAGATTTCGACGTTTGTACCGGGCTTTCAGGAACTTACACTGTGGGCTCAGGAAAGGATTTCAGCACCATAGAAGATGCAATTGAAGAGTTAAACTGTGGCGTGTCAGGTGCGGTAGTTTTTGAAATTAGCAATGGAACCTACAATACAACTCTCGAGCTTAACGAAGTACATGGAGCTTCCTCAACCAACACAATTACCTTGAAAGGATTGGGTTCTACTATAATCTCAAATGGTACAAGTGTCAATACTATTGAAATGGATGGTGCAGACTTTTTCCGTTTTGAGAACCTAACAATAGAAGCTACTGGTTCAAATGGTTATGCCGTACACATGATGAACGGTGCTGATTACAATGTTTTCGACGGTTGCGAACTAAAGGCAAGTACTACTACTTACAGTTCGTTATCAGCGCCCGTAATGATGTCTAACGATCCTGCTAACGCCTATTCTTATGGAAACACTGGTAACTTTAATATCTTTAAAGACAACCAGATTAGTGGTGGTTATTTTGGAGTGCGTATTAACGGTGCATCCACAACGGCACCTACACAGGGCAATCAGTTATACAACAACAGCATCGAAAATGCTTATTATTATGGCTTGTATACCTATTACCAAGACAGCCTTTTTGTCATGGATAATTCCATTTCCGGTTTACGACGTACCAATTCCTACGGAATTATTTCTGTCTATAGCTCTGATTTCAAGATAGAACGTAATCACTCTGAGTCTGGGTATGGTGATCAGGTAAGCTATTCAAATAACTATAACTGGAATGGAGTTGAGCTCTCAACGTATGCCAACAATACGCTTATTTGTGACTATGCCTATGCCAACGGTCTCTATGGCTACAGATCCAGCTACCTTGGAGTTTGGCACAACTCAATTTATAGCAAAGGACGCTACTGTGTATCCACTAGCTATGCCACCAATCTTGATTTAAGAAACAACATTTTTTATCACGACGGAACTACTGGGTACGCGGTTTATGCCTACAGTGCTTCATTTATTGAGTGGGACTATAATGACTATATAGCGGCTAGTGTTCCTGTAGCCTATACAGGGGCAGCATATACCGATATTGCAGCGCTTGCCTCGTACAACCTGTCTTATAACCAGCACAACTTTGACGTAGATCCTAAATGGGTGAAAAATGGAGAAGATCACCATATAACCGGTGCATTTCCACAAGCCCTAATAGGCTCCAGAGTAGGCATAGGTGAAGACCAGGACGGTGATGCGCGTTGCACATTTGCTCCTACCCTGGGAGTTGATGAATTCAAACGTTTTACACCTGCTCCAAGAGCCGATTTTCTGAAACCAGATACCGCATGGTTGGACGACTACACCACGCTGATTAATAGCAATAAGTCCTCAGACCAGGCATTGTTTACATGGTTTGTAAATGGAAAAGAAGTAAGCAACGATGTACACCTTGGCTATTTTACAAAAAGAGCGGGTATTGACACGGTAATGCTGGTTGTTGAGAATTGTGGTGGAGTTGATACCATGGAGAAAACCATATTGGTGCACCAGGTAAAGAGGGCACCTAAGGCCGACATAGGTGCAACAAAAACTACTGTTTACACAGGTGAAGAATTTGGCTTAATTGATTTAAGTGAATACGGGGCCCACAACTGGGACTGGAGCATAAGCCCTTCAACAGGTTTCAGCAAATTCATAGGATGGACAATACCTACCTATACAGGAGTTATGACTGACCCGAATCCGAAAGTAACGTTTGACCTTCCTGGTGTCTACACAATTAAACTAGTAGTCGAGAACGTAGTTGGTAAAGATTCCATCGAGCGTCTTCTATACATTACAGTGAAAGAGAAAGCCACCATGTGCAATTTACCATACGAGGCTGAAGGCACCCCAGGAACGTTATTTGATATGGGAGGACCATCTGCACCCTATACCTCTGGGCTCAATGGTGTAAACCGTTGCGAATATTTGATATCATCTTGTAAGGGAGATGTGAAGCTGGACGTCACCGCGTTCGATTTGGGTGCTGATGATTACCTACGTATTTATGATGGTACTGATATCAACGGTACTCCTCTTTGGGACATTGCCAAATATCCCAATGGAATGACAGGAACCATGGCTCACAAGAGCGTGAAAAAAGCTATGAGAGCCATCACAGGATCAGCATTTTTTGTTTTCGAAAGTGACAATTCGGCCACAACGCTGGGAGATGGATTTGCTATTGACTGGGACATTATTCCGATTGTAAAGTCAAATCCAACTGCGGACTTCGTGTTACAAGACACTGTTTGTTTAGGATATAGAGCAGATTTTACCAATAGCTCATTAGGATTCTACAACGATAGCGAGTGGGATATCGATGACAACGGTACCGTGGAAAGCTATGCCAAAGACTTTTCTTACACCTTTACTACGGCCGGAACCTATGATATTCAGTTACTTATTGAGAACCCTTGTGGAGGAAAAGACTCCATTGTGAAGAAGGTAGTAGTGGAAAGCCCAAGTCGCCGATCTGTTCCAAGTATGTTGGCGAGCGATACCCTGTTTGATGTTGGTGATACCTTAACTCTGTCAGGTGTAGCTGACTATTGCTATGATAGCGTGCGCTGGGAAATTAGCCCAAAAGACTACGTAGTTTCAAGTGGTACTCTAAAAGACCAGGAAGTAGACATCACCTTTGTTAAGGGAGGGAAATACACAGTGAAGTTCTATACCATAAACCCATCAGGGCTGCGACGTGTAGAAAAGATAGATTATATCAGAGTACTCAACTACTGTATACCCGCAGTGGCCATCACCGGTACTGATATGGGAATTACCCGCGTAGCAATGGGAAGTATTGACAACACAAGCGACGTGAGTAAAGATGGATACACCAGCTACCGACATTTGTCAACAACGGTAGAACGAGGACATTCTTACCCAATTACCATAGAGCGGGCAACTGCTTTAAGTGAAATGACAAGAAAAGTATGGATAGACTGGAACAGAGATGGAGACTTTGATGATGCCCACGAATTGGTAGCTTCAGAGCTAGCCAGCAAATCTTTGGTATTCAATGACACTGTAGTGGTGCCTCCAGCCAGTCGCCCCGGTTCAACCAGAATGCGTGTTGGAGTAAATCTTAAAGGCCAAAGGAATGAGGCGTGTGGCCCAAATCGATTTGGAGAATACGAGGAGTACACCATCCACATACTCGAGAAGGACTTAACCCCACCGGTAATTACATTAACTACACCCATAGATGGAGTAATTGAAGTTTTTGACACATGGACGGAGCCAGGTTACACAGCTTATGATTTGGTGGAAGGGAATGTAACAAGCCAGGTATCTATAACAAATGGTATCAACAACAAGCGTGTAGGTACTTATGAAGTTTGGTATAGAGTTAAAGACTCTTCTGGAAATGCCGATTCAGTAAAAAGAGTGATTAAAGTGGTGGATACCAAAGTACCTGAAATCACATTAATTGGCCAGCAGACCAAATGGGTTCAAATATTCAGTACCTATTCCGATTCAGGTTACGTAGCTAAAGACGCCTATGACCAAAATCTGGCCATTACCACAGTTTCGGATTTGGACTTGAATAACCTGGGCGTCTACACCATTACCTACTGTGCTACGGACTCGTCAGGTAACGGTCCTGTATGTGTTACAAGAACCATTAAAGTAGGCGACACCATATATCCTATGCTAAGCATTCTTGGAGATAACCCGCTACAGGTAGAAGTAAATAGCCAGTTTACAGATCCTGGAGTTGTTGCCGGCGACAATCACTCATACGAGTTGAGTAAAACCGGAACCTTTAATGAGAATACCAGCGTTCTCGGTGAATACACAATAGTGTATACCGCTGTAGATCCAAGTGGAAATTTCGTATCAGTTACCAGAATTGTAGAAGTGGTAGACACTCAGGCTCCTACTATTGAGTTGGAAGGCGACCTGAGAGTAACCGTAGAGCGTTGGGCAGACTATACGGATGCCGGATACAAAGTGCAAGACAACTACTATTCTGCAGTAGAAATTACAATTGATACTGCCGGAACCTTTGTCAATACTCAGTCAATGGGTGCTTATACTATTACCTATACCGCCACAGATGGTTCAGGTAATGTGTCTGCTACGGTACAACGACTGGTTGAAGTAGTTGAAACAGGCACTGGAATTCCGCCTATTCAGCCGAGCACAACATCTATCTACCCTAATCCAAGCGGAGGGCAGTTGAACATAGCGCTGGCCGATGGCCTGGAAGGACAGGTAAGTATAGAAGTGCTTGACTTAGCTGGCAAGCAGGTATTTAGCACTACCCAAAGCGCTGCTATCAAAATGATCCAACTTGACTTGAGCCAATTGGCATCCGGAACTTATTACATGGATGTTGCTACAAAAGGTACTCGAAGCATAGAAAAGATCATCATCAGCAGATAACCAAGAAACGATATTGTTGATACTTTAGTTAGCCTCCCCGCGCAATTGCTGGCGCGGGGAGGCTTTTTTATATAAGGGCTAAATGCCTAGGTATATTACCGTAATTTTCCCTTGGTTACCTGATGGTTTTTAGAACTTGAATAGGAGGTAAATAGCTTTGATATGATCTAAAAGCCACCTCATGTTTAAAGTAAGAGCCTTCTTGTTAATCGCCCTTTTGGGCACAGGTTTTTGCCTAAAAGGGCAGTCAAAGCTGGGGCAAAAAGAAGTTTTTAATTCGGGAGTCGGTTTTACAGAAAACAAAGGGCAGGTAGTTGATCAAAATGGGATATTGAACGATTCTGTCTTGTTTTTATACCAAAATGGACCTGTAAAGCTGCAATTAAGAGCTAGTGGGTTCAGCTATGAAATATGGAGCCAGGAAGAACAGACCCAACTCTTTACAGTTAAGAGATGCGACTTTAGATGGCATGATGCGGAAGAGCCTATCTTAATTGGCCAGGCACCAAAGGAAGGCCAGGAACATTTTCTTACAGGCCCCACCCCGGTATCAGGCGTAAGAACCTATGAAAAGGTAATGTACCAAAACATCTATCCCGGTATTGATGTACTGTTTGAAATTGTAGAACCTAAAGCAACAGATAACCATCAATCTGCCGGCTTTAAATACTCCTACATACTACATCCAGGGAGTGATTTGAGCCGACTGAAGCTTCGTTTGCCAGGGGCCACTCAGGTAAAGCCTGATGGAGATAAACTATACTTCAGCATAGGTGGTACCCCTGTATATGAAAACATTCCAAAAAGCTTTCATGACAATATGGAAGCCATTGCAGTTCAATACCAATGGAAAGGAGGCCTGCTATCATTCAGGACACAAAAAGCACATAAGGGTACCTTAATCATTGACCCTGAATTTTATCATACCCGCGCCTTAGGCACCTATTTTGGTGGTAAGGACGAGGATGAAGGTTATGCAGTGGCCACCGACGACAACAAGTATATTTATGTTACTGGCAAAACCAATAGTACCTCAAACGTGGCTACTAGCGGTGCGCATCAGGACACCTTAGGGGGCTCCACCGATGCCTTTCTGGCCAAGTTCAACTCTGACTTAAGCAAGAGAACCTGGGCCACTTATTTTGGCGGAAAAGATGAAGAGATTGGCTATGATGTGGCCATTGATCCCTCTAACTTCATCTATGTGGCAGGGGTTACAAAAAGCAATTCTAATATCAGCACAAAAGGGGCACATCAAACTAGTCCGGGGGCTACCAATAGCAGAGACGCCTTTTTAGCCAAGTTTGATGACAAAGGGACACTTAAGTGGGCTACCTACTACGGAGGAAGCGATGAGGATATAGCCCAAACCGTGGCTTGTACCAAAGATTTGGTGGTAATGGCAGGAACAACGAAGAGCACGAATGGTACAAGCATCGCCAGCTCAGGTGCTCATCAATCGTCTCACGGCGGTTCAAGTGGATACAATGATGCCTTTATTGTTCAGTTTGACACTTCAGGTGCACGAAACTGGGGGACTTATTACGGAGGAGATGAAGAAGATGCTGCTACCTGCGTTGCGCTTGATGGCAGTGGAAATGCCTACTTAGGTGGGTATACTGAAAGTGATAATGGGAAAATTGCCACCACCGGAGCCCATCAAACAGGCCTTGGAAATCGCTATGATGCCTTCTTGGTGGAGTTTAACAAATCAGGAGTCCGTCAATGGGGAACCTATTATGGCGGAAGCAAAGACGATTTGGCTCATGGGATAGACGTGAAGAGTAATGGAAGCGAAATTTATTTGACAGGAGAAACCGCAAGTACCAAGGATATAGCGACAACGGGAGCGCATCAAGCCAGTAAAGGCAGCGGCTCTGATCCCGATGCTTTTGTGGTTCGTTTTAATGGGGCTGGGGTACGCCAGTGGGCCAGCTATTACGGTGGTAGTGGTGAAGACATTGCGTATGACCTGGTGTACGACAGGAATGAGAATATCGTGTTAACAGGAAGAACCAGAAGCCCTAACAACATTGCGGTGACAAATGCGTACCAAACCAAGCATGGGGGAACTGGGTATTATGACTGCTTTTTGGCAAAATTCAAAAAGGACGGAACGGCCTATTGGACTTCCTATTATGGTATTACGCTTGAAGATATGGCCTATGGGGTAACTTCAGACAAAGATGGTTTCATGGTTATGACAGGCTTTACCAGGAGTACATCTGGCATAGCCACTACGGGGGCATTCAATACAAAGCAACAAGGAGGAAATGATGTATTTGTGGCTAAGTTTTGCGACCTGATCATCATATCCGATCCTGTTTCCAAAACTGCGTGGATGGGAAGCTCCGTTACCTTTTCAATAGACCACATTGGCACTGACTATGGCAGCTTCAAATACCAATGGTATAAGGACTCGGTGGCCATTTCAGGTGCTACTTCAAAAACCTACACCATTGCTTCTGCCGATACCATTCACGAAGGGAAATATTATTGTAAAGTATCAAACGATTGCCATAGCGCCGGTTTGGGCTCAGCGGCCGCCAAACTCACCATAAATAGAGTGAGCCCTGACCAGTCCATTTGTGAAGGGAGTTCGGCCAAACTACAGGTAGCAAATGTGAGCGGAGCTACTTACAAGTGGTCTCCCTCTACAGGACTTAGTAGTACCAATACAGCAACCACCACGGCTAGTCCATCTACCACCACTACCTATCAGGTGCTAATAACCAAGAGCGGAAAAACAGATACCGCTGAAATAAAGGTTACCGTGAAACCATTACCCAGCGTGAAGGCCGGAAATGATACCACAGTATGTGCCAATGCCACCTTCAATATCGGTACCAAAAATCCGGGTTCATCCTGCAGTACATGTACCTATGCCTGGACCCCGGCATCTGGATTGGATGATGCTTCCTCAAGTTATCCGGAAGCTCAGCTCAGCAACAATGGAAGTACGAATAAAACATTCAATTTTTCACTTAAGACTACACTGGACGGTTGTAGTAGTAGTGATGGCGTGAGCATTACTGTGAAACCGGCTCCTGGTGTAAATGCAGGAAAAGATGAAAAGGCCTGCGCAGGTGGTTCACCGTTCGCATGCGGAAGCCCTTCACCTAAAGGCGGTACATGGTCGGGGGTAGGTATTACCGACAAGGACGATGGAATTTTTAGTCCTTTAGTGAGCGATACAGGAACTCATTGTGTGTATTACACCTATACTGACGGAAGTTCTAAATGCTCGAATACTGATACACTCTGCATTCGGGTAAACCCATTGCCAAATGTATATGCCGGAAGAGATACACTTATTTGCGATCAGTTGGAGAAATGCGAATTGAAAGGTCAGCCCAGCGGAGGGGATTGGCGTGGGCCTACAGCACTTTCAAAAACAGGAATTTTTAATGGTAAAACATCAGGTACTGGAGCATTTGATGCTATTTATGAGTATACCAATCCAAGTACAGGTTGCAAGGCTGAAGATACATTGATAGTGACCGTGGTAAAACCACAAAAGGCTTCAGCTGGAAATGATACATCTTTCTGCTACAATGGAGCCTCAGTTACCTTAAAAGGGAGTCCTGCGGGTGGCGGTTGGAACGGTACTGGCATTTTCGCTGGTAAATTTTTCCCAGATTCAGCCGGGTTGGGAAAGTACCAATGCGTATATCAGGTAGGGGTTGGGGCTTGTGCAAGTCGCGATACAGTGGTTTTTACAGTGCTGGCTCCTCCAAAAATCAACCTGTCAAATGACACCAATTATTGCCAGGGGCAACAGCTCGTGCGTTTGCCACTTGCCAGCCCTTCAGGAGGTTCTTGGATAGGGAAGGGGGTAAATGACCCTAAGAAGGCTGAAGTAAGCGTGGATTCACTTGGCTTGGGCACACATTTTATCAAGTACCACTTCATAAGCAGTACTACGGGCTGCGGAAATACTGATTCAGTGAAAGTAACCGTGAGCGCAGGACCAAAAGTTCAGGGAGGCGCTGATACCACATTCTGCGATATTGCTTCGCTGGTTGTATTAAATGGATATCCCAAAGGAGGGTTCTGGCAAGGGCACTCTGCACTCGATTCTGTGGGACGCTTTAATCCTTTGCAAGCGGGAACCGGCAATTACAAGTTTTGGTATACCTATACGGATACGGCAAGTACTTGTTCTGCCACCGACAGTGTGGCTGTTGAAGTGATAAAGCCCACTAAGGCCTTGGCAGGCGATGCAGATAGCCTATGCTTTAATGATAAACCTATTTCATTAAGCGGTAGCCCAGTCGGAGGTATCTGGACTGGAAAAGGAGTATTATCTGGTGGATTTTACCCAGGAACAGCAGGACCGGGTTTACATAAGCTATTTTATACCATAGGTTCGGGCAGCTGTGCCAATAGCGACTCGGTATTTTTTAAAGTACACACTCCCTTAGCAATTGAAGCTGGTAGAGATACACAATTGTGTACCTATGCAAAGGCACTGGAGGTTAAAAAGGGAGCGTCTCATTCCGTCGGATGGTTTAAAGGGACAGGAATTATAGACAGTATGAAGGGCGTTTTTTCAGCCTTGGTCGCAGGGCCAGGTTTTCATACGCTTGAGTATCTGGTGCCTGATGTAAGTACGGGCTGTATCAGTAAGGATAGTCTGTCAATTCAAGTAAATGGTATTCCTACGGCATCTCTTGCAGTTGACAGTTTACAATGTCAGAATACCAGTACCCTTTATAGTTTAGGGATAAAAGATTCGATGGTTTGGAGCTTTGGAGAAGGTACTGTACGCCATGGCGACTCCATAACACATGCATATGCTGATACCGGGACTTATGAGATACAGGTGAAACTGATATCGTCAGCAGGCTGCTCTGATACTTTGTACAAATCAATTGAAGTAATAGCCTTACCCAAAGTTGAGTTTGAAGCTGATACAAACCAAGGCTGTGCGCCACTTCAGGTACAGCTGTTCAATAGGAGTGAGGTGAAATATGGAGTACAGGAGTGGCACTTTGGAGATGGAACCAGCTTTTCAGGAATACAACCAGGTATACGCACTTTTACCGGCAACCTTTATAAGGAGCAATGGGTGCCTATTGAGCTAAGTGTGGCCAATAGCTGTAAAACCGTGAAAAAATTGGATTCGGTACTGGTGAAACCTTCTCCAAAGGCAGCGGTGTATATTAATCCCAGTGTGGGTTGCTCTCCTCTTACAGTGAGCATTAGAAACCGCTCTGTAGGGGCGCCGGATTCGCTTACATGGCATTTCGGAGATGGTTCAATAGCTTATGCTACTGACTCTGTTCAAACCCATACATTCTATGCTGATACCCAGGCAGTGCATTATACTATTAAGCTTTCTATTAGCAACGATTGTGGTACAGATACCGATAGCACGCAGCTTAAAGTGAAACCCAATACGCTTACGGCTTTTCACACGGCCAGCCAAATAGAAGGTTGTGCCCCCTTAGTTACCGAACTTATAGATCATCATGTAGGTGGAGCAACCGTGAGCTGGAGAATGAGCGATGGCCAGGTGTACGGCAATCAGGATAGTGTTAAGCATACTTTTAAAGAAGGGGGAAACTACACCGTTCAGCAATACGTAACCGATGGTTGTAGCCACGACACCTTTACATCAAGCATCACTGTATATGAAGCTCCAAAACTTGATTTCGAGATAGAGAAAACTGATATCCTTTGTCAAAATCAACAAGTTCAATTCAAGCTTACTACGGATAATATTGCTGAAGTGAGCTGGGACTTTGGAGATGGGGCTACTTCAAAGGGGGCTGAAGTAACACATCAATACGATACTTCGGGAAGTTTCATAGTCTATTTACAGGGCAAGGATAATTCAGCTTTTCAATGCGAAGGCCGCGCACAAAAAACGGTTGTAGTTGAGGCAAATCCGCAACTCACAATTGAACCCAAATCATTTAACGGTTGCCCGGAGTTTGTTTTTGGTGTGGCAAATACAAGTGAAAATGCCGTTGGATGGTTTTGGGATTTTGATGATCAGGGAGCAACTTCAACTGAGGCTGAACCTACCCATAGTTATGTAAAACCAGGTAGGTATACCGCAAGAGCCAGGGCAACCAGCATTCACGGCTGTGCAGATAGCCAGTTGTTTAATATTTGGGTACATGATGTGCCTGAAGCACGTATGAATGTGAGTGACTCTTCAAGCTGCGGACAGCCTATGGAGGTTACTTTTAACGACGCTATTGGGGCTCAAAATATTCAAAGACGATGGATTGTGGGAGACGATACGTTGCAGCAAAAGACGCTTCAAAGAACCTTTAATGAAGTAGGTAAATACCCGGTAATCCTTGAAGTGCGCAACGAATATGGCTGTGTTGATACCCATAGTTTCACATTTACTTACCGCAACGCACCGTTGGTGGTAATAGATACTACCACACATAACTGTGCCAGAGAAGTGGTTTTTGACCTTGCTAGCAGCCGGTACGTTAAAGACTGGATTTTCCAAAGCCCCGGGGGTAAGCGTTTGCACTTTAGCGACAGCCTCTTTTCATGGACCTTTGCCGATACAGGATATCAGCAAATGTTGTTGGAGGCATCTACAGCCAAGGGGTGTAGCACCCAACTGTCTTATGAAGTGTATGTACCCAGTCCTGAACGGTTTATTTATGTACCCAATGCCTTTAGTCCAAACGGTGATGGCATCAACGATGTATTTGGAATTACAGGATACAATCATAGATGCTATGGGCCTACAGAGTTGAAGGTGTTTAACCGCTGGGGAGAGCTTGTATACCAAGAAACCAATATGAGCCCCACCTGGGATGGTCAAATTGAAAAACGACCGAATGGGAACGGACCAAGAGCCGGTAAAATGGTGGGAAACTACAAGAGCGACAATGTGTTTGTATACGTATTTAAGAATAACCTATTCGCTGTAAAAGGGAATGTAACCGTTCTAAAACCCAACGGCTAATCCTTCAAATAAGAAGGTAATTCCAGGTGCTTAACACCTGTTTCGTCACTTACCGGTGAACCATATTGGCGTGCAATGGGCACTACTCCGGCCCACACGTTCAGTCCATAATCTTCCTTGTCGTCTGCGGGAGGGCCCGTGCGTACTTTGGCAGATGCTTCTTCAAGGCTTAGTTCCAGCACAGTGGTGGCCTTAAGCTCTTTGGTATTTGGCAAGCGAGCATCTTCCCATCTTCCTGAAAGCATATGGTCAGAAATCACCTTTAGCGCTTTGTTCTTTTCCTGTTCCGATACCTTCACAGGTACCCCGAAAACCACTACCGATCGGTAGTTCATAGAATGATGAAATGCAGAGCGAGCCAGTACTAAACCGTCTATTAGAGTAACAGAAACACAAACCTGTTGGGCTTCAATAGCTTTCATCATTCTACTGCTCGTGGCTCCATGCAAGTACAATTTGTTTTCGGCTCTTCCATACAGGGTGGGTATTGATACCGGATATCCATCAAATACAAAGGCTACCTGACACACAAAGTCTGCATCAAGTATATCATGTATGGTTTGGGCATCATAAGCCCCGCGTTTAGGGCTTCTTTTTACTTTGGTTTTATTGGTGGCTTGCATGGCAACGCAAGTTACAACCTTTCACCATCCACACTTTTTAAAGGTTAATGGATTCTTGTCACAGCCACCAAATAATGTCCAGTACAAAAACACAAATCCACAATAGGGTTCGGGCCCAATTTACCCTAGTCAATTGGTCAATGAGTTCCGCATTCTTTGCTTTGTGTAGCCTTTGGTGAATGGGTACAGCTACCCAAAAGGTATGCAGCCATACACCAAGTACTAATGCCGTGTGTGTTATAGAAAACCATGAAGGAAACGCTAACGAAGTGTAGCTGCTAATGCCAAGTTGAGCCAGCATTAATGGGATTACCAGAAAGCCAATTTGTTTGGTATAGCCATTGTGCCAATCAGTAAAACTACTTTCGCGAATAGAGTGAAAGGCAGGATAAATAATGAGCTGCACTATACAGATGAGCACTACAAGACCAAAGTCAACTATAGTTTGCATATAGAACATGTGCTAAGAACAAATTAACTCCAAAAAAGATCACTTATCCAATGCAAGATAGATCAACTATAAAAAAAGCCTTGTGGCAAGCCTGCTATGATCATGTATTAGAGCGCATAACGAATGCTGAAAGTGCAATGAAAAGAGCTGACGATGCGGTTTTAGGAGAATCAAAATCTACTGCCGGCGACAAGCACGACGTTGCCCGTGAAATGATGCGTGCTGAAAGAGACAAAGCAGAAATGCAGAAGGGAGAAGCATTGCGTCTAAAGCAGTTTTTGGAGTCTATAAGCACAACCAGTCAGTCGCTCGAAGCAAAAAAGGGCAGCCTGGTATTGACGAATGCTGGCAGATTTTACTTTGCTATAAGCGTTGGAAAAATCAGACTAGGAAGCGATACCTACGTGGCAATGGCACCGGCAGCACCATTGGCACAAAAATTTGCAGGGAAAAAAGCTGGTGATACAGTAAGCTTTAATGGCAGAACTTACCTCATAGAAGAAGTGCTATAGTATTGACGCAAAAAAGCCTTCTATTCAAGAAAGGGATACATTTTTAAGATTAAACCTTGTTGTATCTTTCAGGTCTATCTTGATCAATCTGTACATCATGATATGTAATTTCTCGCAGTCCAGAAGTATGGTTGTGATGTTTACACTTTTGTATACTTCATTCAACCTCCATTCTCAGTCTTACTATTACCCCTCAAATGGAAACTGGGATACTAAGACACCATCAGAAATGGGCTGGTGTGAAGAACGAGTGGACAGCCTGAATGACTTCCTGGAACGTAGAAACTCGAAGGCTTTTATAATAGTACACAAAGGCAAAATAGTACTTGAAGAGTATTATGGAACCTTTACCGCAGACTCGTTGTGGTACTGGGCATCAGCAGGAAAGTCCTTAATGGGCTTTTTGGTAGGCGTAGCGCAACAGGATGGCCTATTAGATATTGATGATGCTGTGAGTGATTATTTGGGTAATGGCTGGACAAGCTGTACCGGCTCACAAGAGTTGCAAATAAAGATACGGCATCAGATAAGCATGACCACGGGGCTTCAAGATCAAATAAAGCCCACCACCGAAATACCAGACCCTTCCAATTGCCTGAAGCCAGAATGCCTGCAGTACGAAACAGCTCCTGGCACACAATGGGCTTATCACAATGCACCCTATAGGCTTACACAGGATGTTTTGGAGAAGGTATCTGGACTTAGCTCCACATTGTACACCTTCAATACTTTGCGCGACCTTGATTTTAGAGGAGCCTGGGTAAACTATGTATTCTTTAGCAAGCCCAGAGAAATGGCCAAATTTGGACTGTTGGCATTGAGCAATGGCACATGGAACGGCAAGGCGATTCTTAGGGATACCGCTTACTTCCGAGCTATGACGCACTCATCCCAATCTATCAATCCAGCTTATGGATACCTTTGGTGGCTTAATGGGCAAAAGAGTTATCGCCTTCCCGGACTTGACATTGATTTCAATGGCTCGATGGTGCCTGAAGCACCAGCGGATATGTATGCAGCCCTGGGGAAAAACGATCAGAAAATTTATGTAGTGCCCAGCGAAGATTTGGTGGTAGTAAGGATGGGCAACTCAGCGATTGACAAGCAGTTTGCCTTATCATCATTTGATAGGCAATTGTGGCAATACATCAATGCGCTTGAATGTCCTACGGCTATAGATGATCTTGCATCAACTCTTCAGACCACTGTATACCCCAATCCATGTATGCAATCGTCTCAACTCCATGTGCGTACTTCAAAGCCCGTAAGCCTACAGGTATTGAGCTTGCAGGGAAGTTTGTTGTTTGAGAGTGAGACAGCTGCCACAATACATACAATACCTACTGATGGATGGGCCAAAGGAAGCTATCTGCTTCAAACAAATTCTATGGAAGTGTACCAACGGCAGTTGCTTACCATTTATTAAGTACTGCGCAACATAGAGATGGATGTTTTTGGACTAACGGCCGCAGATGGACCATTTTAAAGGAAGAGAAGGATAAAAGACACCCGTTGAATGTGTCCAAATGCATTCAACGGATGCCAGTATACATTTTAGTGGAAAGTCACTTTTCCTGACTCCAGCTCGTAATAGGCTGAAACCACTTCCACATCGTGTTTTACTACATATTCGTTAATCACATCTTGTGAAGAACGGATGTTGCCTGCCACAATTTTGGCATTCAACTCTACGGCATTCTTAAGTACAGTGGCATCATCTCCACCCATTGATTTGGCGACAGAAACTGCGGGCTTTATCATATCCACCAATGAGCTGACGTGTCCAGGGAACGGACCATCGCCCATAGAAGCACCTACTGCTCCACATTTTTCATGTCCCATTACCACTATCAACTTAGTGTTCAGGTTCATAATGGCATATTCAATACTTGCCAATATTTGATCTTCGGCTACATTACCGGCTACACGCATTACAAATAGATCGCCAATACCTCTGTCAAAAATGGTTTCTGGAATAACCCGTGAGTCTGCGCAACTTAGCACAATTGCAAAAGGCCATTGGCCACCTTTGGTTTCGGTACGGCGCTCCTGACTAATGTTCGGAAACTCCATCTTCTTAATGCTTTGGTAGCGTAGATTGCCTTCATCTAAAAGCTTTCGTGCTTCCTTGGCACTTAGCTCATTTACTCTATTTCCCATATCTTGATTTATCAAGTTGATTTGACAGGCAAACTAATAAACCAGCAAAATCTGGACAAATAGAAAGCTAGAAACTTTGTGTCAAACCAAGGGTGTTGACACGATGAGGCAAACGTTTGGACCTTTTTCAGTGATCTTCGAAATGACTAGCCAGCGACTCCAGCCAATTCACTTGCACATTTTTGTGCGCTTCTATAAAATGAACCTTTGATTCAAAGAGCTTCATAACCTGCTTACGTGCCAGTTGTGTGTGCTTCTCGCTCATAAGGCTTTCATAAGAAGTGTATGGCCAGTCTTCCATGCGTTCAGTAAATCCATGGTGCACTGGATTTCGATGTACATAAAGGATCGCGCGTTTCAAGTGTGTTTCAGAAGAGATTTGGTTGCGTTTGAAGGGTCTCTGAAAAAGGCTGCCATGTCGCCCGTACTTTTTATTGAAGGCCTGAGCATAGCTATTAAATAAATGAGAAAACTGTCTGGACAGTTTCTTGGATTGCTCCAACTCTGTCAGGGTTTCAAACTCTGACAGAGTTGATCTGAGTTCTTTTAGATCACGAATCCTCACCAGAAAATGAAAGTGATTCGGCATCAGGGCATATGCCAGGGTATCGGCTACTGGAACGATGTGCCGTTTGTATTTCTGTAGAAAGAAAAGGTAGTTGTCGTCTTCGGTAAACAAATTCTCACGGCCATTGGCACGATTGTAAATATGGAAATACCCTTCTGGATGTAAAATGTCCTGGTACATGAATGACTCCTAACCTTAATAGCCAAAGTAGCAAACCTCAAGGAGAAGTGGCAGAAATTCGGAATGTGGTTGAAGTCTCGTAAGGGGGCTAAAGTTTTGACGGGTCTATTACTTTGGGCTTAGGACCAAAACTTTTTGCCATATGCCATTCAAAGTACACAGGTGAAAAACCTTCCTGGTGGCCGCCATCTGGAACAAAGCTGGGGTAGGTGCCTAACTCTATTCCAAAAACCGTGGCTACACGATTTTTTCTTCGAGCAGTTCCCGTGTTTTCGATACCAATTTTAAAGCCTATGGGATTCGTCGTGACTGCCTGGCCTCCAGTTAAAGGGAGAGACGTACCGTTTACTGATTTGTGATAATAGGTATAGGAGCTCATAAAGGCATAGCTAAACTGGCCATATAGTCGCATAGATACCCACAAGCCATGCGGTTTATCGTCAGCGTCGTATTCCAGTCTTTGCATCCAGCGCAAACTTGCCCCTCCTGATAGGGAAACAAAAGAGCTCGTAGCGGCATGCGTTTCTAGTACTGCATCGCCTCCATCATGTGCATACAATCCCTGGTTGACAGGTTTTCGCAATATGTGGAGCCCAGCATCGGCATCGAGCGAAATAGAATTTTCAATAGGCAGGTCTGCAACAACACGCACCTGTTCATTTGTTCTGTCCACGTATGATTTTACCGGGAGTGGGCGTGAGCCTCTGTACTTTTTTTCATAAAAACGAATATGAGCCTGAGGCAGTGCTTCTAAATGGGTAAGAACTAATGAGTTGTTCGCATTGCTTACCACGGCGTCAAACTCAGGGGTAATGGGCGACAGAATAGGGGCATCAAACCAAAAACCATTATGCACTCGATAAACCGGGTTGAGTTCAAGGAGCATGGAAATCTTTTCGTTTTGAAACAGTAAACTGGCTCCTGTACGTATTTGCCATTTGGGAGCCATATTAGGATCGTCAGCCGTTGTTTTAACTAAAATATCACGACCGCCCGGAACGGTGACAACCGTACTTTTTTTGAGTTTTTGCCCGTATAAGGTTATGCTAGTCAATAAAATTGTGAGTGTGTAGAGTGTTTTCATGTCCTAAGCCTTTTGTTTTCATCACAAGTATAGTGTTACGTTTTACAAAAAGGATGTCAAGGATTGTTAAGTGCCAAAAAAGAACCCCTTCTGCACGAATGCAAAAAGGGCTCCAGGCATGGTTAGTGGCCCAGAATACTAATGAATACCCAAGGCTATCCGACGGACGATTTCGAACGAAATACGAAGTCTCCCGAGTATCATTTCAAAATCTCAGTAATAATATGAAAATCAATCGATTGGGGAAATCCCTTATTTAGGGGGGGGCTAGAGGTAGGCATAGATATTATCTTTCAGGATTCTATGCGGTTATTGTAGTATTTGGTACATGGTTTTGTTCGCATCTTTATAGTGCCCGCTTACATATGCATTATGCGAAATCCTACTAAGTAACAATAATGCTCTGTGGAAAGCAAATGTAAGTCCTGTACTTAATAACGAGAGTGTGAGTTGGCCCCACGATGGGGGATGTTTTAATTTAAAGGTGAGCTAGGAAGCAGCTCCCACCAACATAGAGCGTTCCACGAAAGCGACCAGATAGTGCAGGCTTCGCTCCATTTTTTTATTAGGAGTTTGATGCATATCTTGTATGTACTTTTTCGGTTAGGAATGGACAAGTATTTTGTTAAAGACAGGTTGTTAGAAATAATAATTGCTGATCCAATTGAAGGCTTTTACGGTCCTGATGATTTTCAAGCCTGCGGTATAGCCCTGAGCATTGACGAAATACAACGGCTCATTAATGAGATACGGGTTGAACAGCCACTAGTGGCCAATTTTGTATGGGGAGATGTGAGCTTTTTGATGTGTAGTAATGCGTACACCAAAGTGTTTGTGAATCATAAGGGGGGCTTCACAGAAATTTACAAGCAGAAGACGGGGAACATAGGGCTAAGATCAAATAGGAAGAAACCAACCAAATCAAATAGGAAGAAACCAACCAAATGGCGATTTCCGGTCAATTTCAAAACGCTTCTGGCCATCATTCCTGTCAGTATCATACTAATCATTATGTATGGTGATATTATTAAATTATTGTATCAACCTTTCGTCAAAACGAACAAATATGAGTCCCGTATTTCTACAGATTCTGAATCCCCTGTAATATTAGGGCAGACCAACGATCCAAACTACCAAGAAGCAATTATTATCCCCGCAGACCATCCTCCTATGGACTCGTTCAATATGTATATCTATTGGCTTCTATCAAAGCAGGGAGATTTGGTTCCTTAAGAATGAGAACTTCATGATAAATCAATTTTGATGTCTACTTACTAGTATTTTAAAAATCAAGTGCTTTGCCCGTATAGGTTTCATCATAGCACTAAGTTTAGCACTTTTAGAATTAGTAAAGCTATTAGCACTCCTACTGTCCAGTGATGAGTGCGTTGTATTTTTTCAATTCATCACTTGCGTCATTCATGCTTCCTGGTATCGTTTACTCTCTCCGCTACTCCTTAAGTTCTGTTTCCAGTTAATTGCTAACTACTCACCTACATCTCAAGTTCCAAATGAATATTGCGTGTACCCATTACTGTTACCCCAAAGAGTACTACTACGGCATATGTGTTGGCCGATCCTTCTACTAAGCGCTTAGTAGTAACACTCTTGCCCGTGCGCACTACCTTCTTATGTGTTTTTAAAAGAGCGGTTCCCTTTTCAGCGCCCCAGTACTCCACATCGGTTTTTCCTAGACGGTCGGCTTTGTTATGGCCCTCTGGCATCAGGTAAGTTTCTTCATAAGAATCATTGCAGTCAAGAAATACACCATGCTATGAATGGTAGCCAGTCTCCGAGCAATTCTAACAAGCATACATAGGTGGTTGCATCGTGCTTTCGGAGTTACCTTTAGGCTGCTTATTATTCAAAACGGAAGCAGAAATTAACCTTCACTAGTTGCCATATTTTGAAGGTGTATATTGATAGGTTTAGAACTTCGAAAACACTTTGTGGAATATCCACTTCACTAAAACCTACCCAAACCCTCAAATATTCAATACCATTGCAGCCGAGTACAGGTGAAGTTACTTTATGAAGACAATACTCTTATTGGGTGCCGGCCGCACGGCGCACTACTTGATAGAATACCTAGACAACGCAGCAAAACAAAACCAATGGCATTTGAGAGTGGGAGACTACTCTGAAGCACTTTTGGCTGAAATACCCGCATCACCGCAATTAAGCACTACACGCTTTGATGTAAACAATGCAGCGCAATGTCTTGATGAAATAGCGAAAGCTGAGGTAGTGATTTCCCTACTTCCGGCCCAGTTCCATATTAAGGTGGGAAAAACCTGTCTGGAGCTAGGCAAACATTTCTTATCAGCAAGTTATGTGTCTGACGATTTCAAGGAACTATCCACCCAGATAGCGGATAAGGGACTCTTGTTTTTGAAGGAAACCGGACTTGACCCAGGCCTGGACCATATGAGCGCCATGCGCATGTTGGATAGTATACGTAAGGAAGGGGGCAAGATCAAGCGCTTCCAGTCCTACACAGGTGGACTCATGTCGCCAGACCATACCGAGAATCCCTGGGAGTATAAGTTTACCTGGAATCCCACTTTTGTAGTAACAGCGGGTCGTGATGGAGGTATCTATCTTAGAAACGGCAACATTAAGCGCATACCCTACCATCGCCTGTTTAAGGAGATTGACGTACTTGACATGCCGGGTCACGGCACTTTCGATGCCTATTACAATCGCAACAGTCTGAAATATGTACAGGAGTACAGACTGGATGAGGTGGATACCATTATCCGTTACACCCTTCGCCGCAAGGACTTTTGCAAGGCTTGGGCTCCTTTAGTAGCACTAGGGCTTACCGACAATATTTTCGAATTCAATTTTGACAAGAACATCAGTCATCGAGACTTTCTCAATCTGTTTATAAGAACGGGCGAAGGCACCTTGGAAGAGCGTGTGAGTAAAGCCATAAACCATCCCGTTGATTCGGATGTGTTTAAGAAACTACAATGGCTTGGATTATTCAGCGACGACATTATTGATTTGAAAAAAGGGACTTCAGCGGCTTTCTTGCAAAAAATCATCATGCCTCGCTGGGAAATGCTGCCTGAAGAGAAGGACATGATCTACATGGCACATGTTTGTTACTACGAACTCAATGGCAAATTGATGAAGCGCAAATGCTATCTGGCGGTTGAAGGAGAGAACCAAAGTGAAACCGCCATGGCTAAAACAGTTGGACTTCCGCTGGCCATTGCTGCTAAGAACATATTGACAGGCGACATTAAGTTGACAGGTCTGCAAATTCCAACGGTACCAGAGTTGTACCATCCCATTCTTGATGAATTAGAGTCATTAGGAGTTGTTTTTGAAGAAGTAGAAGAAGCAGTTGCCGATCAATAAATAGTAATTAACATCAAAGGGCTCCAGCTTGGCCCGCCACTAGGTGGCATCTACTATTTTTGTTCAAGAGCTACAGCATATTGGCTAAAATATACAAAAGCAGTAACCGGACGGTATCAGTCATTTCTACTACCATCAGTATCTTTTTGGTGCTTCTGCTGTTTGGTGCACTTGAAGTATTTCTTATCAATGCAAGGCTTATTGCCCGCTACGCTAAAGAGAACATTCAGGTGCGCATGATGTTTCGCGATTCAGCCACAGAAGCAGATGTAGCTCTAATGCACAACAAGCTTGAAGCAAGGCATTTTGTTAAAACGTCTCAGGTAATAAGCAGGGAGGAGGCCCGTGAGCTGATGGCGCAGAGCATGGGGGAAGAAGCTGAAGAGCTTATTGGAATGAATCCCTTTCCTTTCAGTATTGATTTTACCGTGCACGAAGATTGGGTGAACCTGGATTCCTTGGCCATGATAGAGCGCACGTATGAAGCTTTTGAACAAGTACGAGAAGTGCATTATCCGCCAGTAGTAGTGCAACAGGTTGAAACCAATTTGAAGTTTATTGGCTGGATTTTGCTGGCCATTGCATCGGCGTTTCTCATTATCTCCATAACGCTTATCAATAGTACTGTACGCCTCACTATTTACTCCAAGCGCTTTTTGGTAAAAAGCATGCAGTTGGTAGGGGCAACCCGATCGTTTATTCGAAGGCCATTTATGTGGGAAAGCATTTTTACCGGGCTCAGTGCGGCTCTATTCGCCTGTTTGGTGATTTTGGGTTTTTTGATCTTCTTAAAGGAAATTAACCCTGCGCTCAACCTCATTGACGATGTTTGGCTGCTCTCAGGCCTATTTTTGTCCGTGATGCTATTAGGTTTTATCATTACGGCCGTAAGTAGTTACTTTGCAATCAATAGATACCTCAATCTAAAACTTGAGGAACTTTACTAGACCACACAGATATGAGTAAGCATAAAGAAATTATCAGCAAAACGGCAGCCCAGGAGCCGGAACAAATGCCATTTGCCAAGCAGAACTATTTCCTTATGGGAGGCGGTTTCCTTTTAGTGTTGATAGGCTTTTTTGTGATGTATGTTGGTGTTGAAGACAGAGGCAATAGTGATGTGATCTATAGTTTCGGCAAAACGACTTTACCAGTCATTTTCATTCTCCTTGGTTTCCTGGTAACCGGAGTGGGAATTATGAAGCGCTTCAACAGATAAGATAAGCCCCTTCTTTCATGGAAATTTTACAGGCCATTGTATATGGCATTATTCAAGGGCTCACTGAGTTTCTTCCTGTAAGTAGTAGTGGACATCTGGAAATTGCCAAAGCCATTTTTGGCGACGGTAAAGTACCTGAAGAGAGTATGATGATGACGGTAGTGCTGCATGCTGCTACCGCACTTAGTACCATAGTGATTTTTAGAAAAGACATTGCACGAATCCTTGGGGGATTGTTGCAGTTCAAAAACAATGAAGAAACACTGTTTAGTCTGAAAATTGTGTTGTCAATGATTCCTGCAGCTGCTGTAGGAGTACTTTTTGAAGATGAAATTGATGCCTTTTTTACTGGTGATGTATTGCTGGTAGGGGGCATGCTGCTTGTTACAGGACTATTGTTGCTCCTGGCCGACAAGGCGAAGAAGACAGATAAGAAAGTAAGTTTTGTGAGCAGTTTGATCATTGGTGTGGCTCAGGCCATAGCCATTATGCCTGGTATTTCCAGATCCGGAGCCACTATCTCTACTTCAGTATTACTGGGTATTGATCGATCGGCAGCTGCCAGATTTTCTTTTTTGATGGTAGTCCCTCTGATTTTGGGTAAAATGGCCAAGGATATTCTGAGCGGCGATCTTGCCGCTTCGGCCGTCAATTTGCCTGAGCTTGGCGTGGGCTTTATTGCCGCTTTCGTATCAGGACTTATAGCTTGTAAATGGATGATAGCTCTTGTAAAACAGAGCAAATTGACCTATTTTTCTATCTATTGTTTCATTGTAGGAATTATAGCCATTGGACACTCAATACTCTAGCGAACAAGACGGCTCCTTCAATTTTGCGCAAGGAGAACTGTTGCTCATAGACAAGCCGCTCGACTGGACTTCATTTGATGCGGTTAACAAAGTAAAATCACTGCTTCGACACAAATTCAAGAGTAAAATTAAAGTAGGCCATGCCGGAACCCTTGATCCAAGGGCCACGGGGCTATTGATCATTTGTACCGGAAAAAAGACCAAAACCCTTGCGAACCTGCAAGGCATGGATAAAGTATATACCGGGGTGATAGAGCTTGGTGCTACTACTCCCACATATGATACTGAATCGGAAATTGACCAGACCTACCCAATGGACCATATAGATTTGGATGGTCTAAGGGAGCAGGCACAGAAATTTGTTGGAATGCAAGAGCAAATGCCTCCGGCACATTCAGCCATTTGGATCAATGGCGAGCGAGCTTACAAGCTTGCACGTAAGGGAGAAGATGTGGAAATGAAATCGCGAAGTGTGCGTATCCATAGCTTTGAAATATTTGATTATAACCCACCATTTGTTCGTTTTGAAGTGGCATGTGGTAAAGGCACTTACGTTCGCTCCCTTGCACATGACTTTGGAAAGGCAATGGGCTCTGGCGGATACTTAAAGGCTTTGCGTCGAACCAAGGTGGGCGAGTATTCTGTAGAGGATGCTCTTTCACTTGATCAGTTTGACTTTATGCTCAAGCACAGTTAATGCGCATTTTTAAAGGTATAGAAGCGTGGGAAGCCATTCCTAACCCGGTAGTATCAATAGGAACTTTTGATGGGGTTCATTTAGGTCATAGAATTATCCTTGACAGGCTTAACCACGAAGCTCAACGCCTTGGGGGAGAGAGTTTGCTTATTACCTTCTGGCCACACCCTCGCATGGTATTGCAGCCAGACTATAAGGACCTGCGCTTGTTGAACACCATGGACGAGAAGCTATCGCTTTTGGAAGAAAGTGGTCTTCAAAACGTGTTGGTTATACCTTTTAGTAAGGAGTTTTCTCGCACGTCTTCACATGACTTCATTCGTACCACCTTGGTGGATGTTGTTCAAATGAAGAAAATCATCATTGGTTACGACCATCACTTTGGGAGAAACAGAGAGGGGAGCTTTGAGATACTGAAAGAGTACCAACCCATATTTGATTTTGAGCTGGAAGAGATTACAGCGCAGCAAGTAGATGAAATTAATGTAAGCTCTACCAAGATACGGCACGCTCTGTTTGATGGAGATCTGGGACGTACCAAGGAGTTTCTGGGTTATTCATATTTCATCAATGGAACGGTGGTGCGCGGGCATAGTATGGGCCGAACGTTGGGTTTTCCCACGGCCAATATCAAGGTTAACTATCCTTTTAAGCTTATACCAAAGGATGGGGTATATGCAGTTACCGTTACAGTGCGCAAACAGGTATACAAAGGCATGCTCAACATTGGCAATCGTCCCACTTTTGAAGGGACGGATAAGAGCATAGAAGTGCACTTATTTGATTTTGCTGAAGATATTTATGCTGACGACGTAAAAGTGAATTTTGTAAAACGTCTTAGAGATGAGCAGAAGTTTTCAGGCAAGGAGGCACTTATAGCTCAACTTAAAGAAGATGAGGCCCAGGCAAGGGAAATTTTGAAATAGTTTCGCATCTTTATCCCAACATTGGTTTATGGATCAATTAAATGGGACAGCTATTAAAATTGGAAGTACAGGTTATCTGAGCACTTTTATGCATCCCAGATTAGCCAGTGCTTTAAAAGCCATGGCACTTTTAATAGTTATGATTGGCGGTGCCGAAAGCGAGGACTGGTATTATAGCCAGTTGAATTCCTACTCCTGGATCACCTACCTGGAGCAAATGACGATACCAGTCTTACTTCTTATTATCATTGACTCTGTTTTAATAGGTATCAAGGGAAGGGTACAAGTAAGCACAGATTCATTTAGCATTGAGAGAGAAGGTAAGCCTGAAGAGGTGATTCCATTTAACGAATTAGAAAGCTTTGACTTACGGAGGCTACATGGTAAACTCCACAGTTTGAGCTTGGGCAATACAAAAGTTGAAGTAGTTCTCACAAGGAACGGAAGAGAAAGCCTATTGCAGCTCATGGAAAAGAATCAGGTGCCGAAGAAGCATGTGAACGCACTTCAAAGGTTTATGGACTATATCAGATAGAAGGACTAAAATTTTAAAGGCCCTATGTTTACCTATGTAATGCTAACGATGTTTTGGGCAGGTGTGTATACACTTCTATATGTGTGTTTGCCCCTTCTTGTCCTCTTTTTAATCACTAAGTTATACCTGCGCTTTTGGAGGTCTAAAGAGCATAGGCTTAGCTTTAAAAAGTCATTCAAAATAGGTTTTGGAGTATTGCTCATGTCCTTTCTTAGCATTAGTACCTATTTGTACTTAAGCGGCAGGTATATGCAAACTTGTTTACTGGGGAATAGGTATGAAGTGTTACTTGTATCCTATACATTGCCTACCTGGCTTGACTGCGAAGCGATAAACGAGGTAGAAATAACAGACCTAAACCTGGATAAGAAGCTTACGGGTTTGTATACTTCTCAGTGCAGTGAAACGATACTTTTTCATGGTTGTGAAGGCGCTTCAAAGCTTTACCTTACTACACGGGAAAGCGGATATGTAAACAACTCGTTTCTATTTGACTTTGAAACGCATACCCTTACAAGCAATGTATCATTGGAAGAATGTGGTGATTTACATCCATATGAAGATGTGAACTGGAAGTGAGTACTGTATGAGTCAAAGCTAAGTGCTAACTGGAACTCTTACAGTTACTACAGTTCCTTTTTCAGGTCCGGGTTCTATGCTCAACTGTCCTTTGAGAGAAGATATCCTGTTGCGCATATTTTTCATACCAATTCCATTGGAAGTTATTTGTTCCGGAATGCCTTTTCCATCGTCTTCTACCATCATTATGAGTTGTGCTCCGGCTTTGTACAATTGAATGTCAACCTGGCTTGCTTCACTATGCTTTACTACATTATTGACGAGCTCCTGACAGACTCTGTATAGACTAATTTCAGTTTGTTCATCAAAACGGCTATCCACGCCCATGGGCTCAAATTCATAGGCAATACCGCTTATTTTTAAACTCTTTTGAAGCATATCATCAATTGCGCTTACCAAACCAAATTCCCCAAGGGATTTAGGCATCATTTCATGGCTTATAGTCCTCACATCTACACAGGCTTCATCAATTACTTGTGCAAGCCGGTCTACTCGCTCCTCCTGGGTTGGAGTCTCAGACTTTATTTCTGCACCTAGTTTCGAGAAGGCAAGTTTTAACCCACTGAGTTGCTGTCCTACACCATCATGTAGGTCAGAAGCAATCCGCTTTCTTTCATTTTCAGTAGCCTCAAAAATGGCTTTGATACCAGCCTCACGTTCTGCAATTACAAGTGCATCCTGTTTAGCCTGCGCCAAACGCTTATTCCGTTGTACAATAAAGAGCCCCAGAAAAATGATGAACAGTGCTGTCATTGAAAGTACTTGTATCCAACGTTTTCTTTTGGCCAACTTTAGATCAGAGTTGGCAATCTCATTTTGCTGCTGAAGTATGGTTTTCTCTTTTTTCTCAGTTTCGTACTTGGTTTCGAGCTCCGCTATTGCTTTTCCCTTTTCTTCATTCACCACGGAGTCCTTCATTTGCATGTGCAAATTCAACATGCCCAGAGCCTCTTCATGTTTATTCATTCTGGAATAGAGTTGACTGATGCTTTTAAAGGTCATCATCCGTATTCGCTTGTTCTTTGCCTTGGCAGCCCATTCTAAAGCCTTTGCGTAATTGTCCTCTGCTCTCTCATAGTCGCCCACGTTGGCATATAAGTCTCCATAGTTGTGATATTCAAAGGCAATTCCTGAAACGTTGTTTTCTTCCTTCTTAATCTTCATGGTTTGCTCAAAACAAGCTTTTGCATCCTCAAACCGGCCAAGCTGAATATATTCTGCGGCCATATTACTCAGGTTAATGGCCATTTCATGCTTGTCTCCTAAGCGTTTACTTATTTCAAGCGATTTGCTATAAAACTCAAGAGCCTTTTCAGATTGCTTTTGATAACTGTGCAAAGCACCAATGTTGTTGTATGCCTTTTTCACTGTATACTCGTCACCAGTGCGTTCCAAAATATTTACCGCCAGCGTGAGGTATTCAATAGTCTTATCAATATCCTGCTGTTGGTAATACACTACTGCAATGTTGTTATAGGCTTGGGCCATACCCGTTTCATTTCCAATAGCTTCTTCAGCAGCCAATGCTTTTAAGTACCAATCAAGCGCTTCTACAAGCTCTCCTTTACTGTTGTGTACAATCCCTATGTTGTTGTATACAATGGCACGTCCAGAGTCAGAGTCGAGCGTTTCCACAATTTCCTTTGCACGTATATAATAGATTAGGGCCGTATCATAGGCTGCCGTGCGCTGGTAATAATTGCCAATGATGTTTTGCATGCGCATGATACTATTGGGCAATTCCAACTTCTGAGCCAGTTCCAGCCCTTCCTGGGCCAGTTCAAAGGTTTGCTTCAGGTCGCGGTCTATCAGGTAGTTACAAGTCCTGATATAAGTACCCATTTTGGCCTTATTACCTAAGGATTGGTTCAAAACCTGAAGGAAACTATCTTTCTTATTGTCTTCAACTTCTTGACTTGTTCCCGTCAAAGAGATGGCGCATAGAAGAATAGCATAAACGTATTGTCTCATAGAACTGTAGAGAGACAAATATATCAGAAATGAGTATTGGACTATGGACGCTTAGCTCAATCGGTCCATGGCCGCGTGAATCTGCTCTTGTGACAAGTCAAGATGGGTTACAAAGCGGATCATATTACTTCCAAAACGAACAGCCAGTATTTCCCTCTCCTCGAGTTTGGTGAGGTAATTGTCTACAGCGTTTGAATTTTCCAGTTCGGCTACCAAAATATTTGTTTCAGGCTCCCATACTTTGACAATATCTGGTGAAGTGGACAATGCTGAAGCCAACAATCTGGCATGTGCATGATCCTGCTCCAGTCGGTCAATATGATGGTCAAGCGCATAGATACCTGCAGCAGCCAGGTAACCTGCTTGTCGCATGCCACCGCCAAATGACTTGCGTACTCTTTTGGCTTGTCTTATGAAATCTACATTACCCAGCAGCAAGCTCCCTACCGGGCATCCCAGACCTTTGGAAAGACATATTGATATGGAGTCAAAAATCTTCCCATAATCCTGTGTATTCTGATTTTTGGCAACCAGAGCGTTGAACAGTCTGGCGCCGTCCAAATGCAATATCAAGCCGCGCTCCTGGCAGAGATTCTGAATCTCTTTTAGCTGACTAAGATCGTAGCAGGTGCCCCCGCCTTTGTTACTGGTATTCTCAAGACTTACCAATTGACTTTTGGGAAAGTGTGGATCGTCTACTCGTATTCCAGCTTCTATCTCGGCCGCATTAATTTGACCTTTGGTACCCGTAAGAAGCTGAACAGAAGCACCGGAATTTTTGGCGATGCCTCCACCTTCATATAGATATACATGCGAGTTTTTTTCGCAGATTACTTCATCTCCAGGACGGGTGTGTACGTTAATGGCAATTTGATTGGTCATAGTACCTGAAGCACAGAAAAGTGCCGATTCCATGCCAAACATCTCGGCAGCCTTTTCCTGAAGAGCATTCACTGTGGGGTCGTCTCCAAATACGTCGTCACCTACCTGAGCATTCATCATTGCATCAAGCATACCAGCGGTGGGCTTTGTAACTGTATCGCTTCTGAAATCAATCATGGTTTAGAAAAAAGGAGGGTTGAGAATTTTGTCAAAAAAGCCAAGGGCCAACGATGGTTTATAGGCCAAAGTAATGGCGATTCCAATGAGCGCACCATGAATGTGTGCGTCATGACCTATGTTGTCACGCCCCAGTTTGGCCATGCGAGCAGAGTACCATAGGTAGCCAATTCCATACAAAAATCCGGGAATTATGAAATTGATTTGAAGCCAGGGATTAATTAGAATAGCAGAGAAAACCACGCCGGAAACACCCCCAGATGCTCCAAGAGCCATATAATTCGGATCGTTTTTATGTTTTGAAAAACTGCCGGCACTGGAAAAAATGATGCATGCTACATATAAAATCAGGAACTTTACCTCAGGCATGTCAATTCGCAACTCTTTAAAGTAGTACAGTACCAAAGGGCCAAAGAAAAAGAGCGTAAGCATGTTAAAGAACAAATGCTGATTATCGGCATGGATGAAGCCTGATGTTAGAAAACGGTATTGCTCCTTTTTCTCATTGAAGATTTTATATGGGTAGAAAATGAGTTTGTATCTCAACTCGGGATCATTGAAAGCTCTAAAGGAGATAATACCAGTAAGAGCTATGATGCCTATAATAAGTGGGTCAAACATGTGCTAACTTGGATTAGATGCCAATAAATACAGTACGGCCATACGAATGGCTACTCCGTTTTCAACCTGTTGTAACACCACAGAGTGATCAGGGTGGTCTGCTACGCGACTTTCAATTTCTACTCCTCTGTTCATAGGTCCAGGGTGCATAATGGTGATCTCCTTGTCCAGTTTGCTAAGCCTTTCGTAGGTAAGACCATAGTAGCGTGCATACTCCCTTAAGCTGGGGAAGTAACTGTCCTTTTGTCTTTCAAGTTGAATACGTAAAACGTTTACAACATCGCACCAGGCCAATGAGTCATCAATATTGTGGCTTACCTCAATTCCAAGGGTTTCAATACCCTTTGGGATAAGGGTAGGGGGGCCACATACGCGCACTTTAGCACCCAGCTTTAAAAGGCAGAATATATTGCTCAAAGCGACTCTTGAGTGGAGTATATCTCCCAGGATAAGGACCTTGAGTCCTTCGAAGTTCTCATGTTTTTGACGAATAGAAAAAGCATCCAGCAGAGCCTGAGTAGGGTGTTCATGTGTTCCATCTCCTGCGTTCACTACATTGGCATCAATATGTTGTGCCAGAAAATCGCAAGCGCCTACATGAGGATGTCTCATCACCACCATGTCTACTTTCATCGCCAGTATATTATTGACGGTATCAAGCAGTGTCTCTCCCTTTTTTACTGATGAAGAAGCCGCACTAAAGTTAACCACATCAGCACTCAGACGTTTCTCAGCCAATTCAAAACTAAGCCGGGTACGGGTGGAGTTCTCAAAGAACACGTTGGCAATGGTGATGTCTCGTAGCGAGGGAACTTTTTTTATCCTCCTGTTAAGAATAGTGCTGAAGTTTTCAGCGGTACTAAACAGAAGCTCAATATCTTCTTTCGAAAGGTGTTTGATACCCAAAAGATTGGGCACGCTTAGTACGCTCATTTATTCTCTTGTTCTTTTACAGTCTTTGATTCTTCTTCTGTAAGCAGCCATACACCACGTTCATTATCGGTCTCAGGCCATTTCACTTTTACTCGTTCGTTAGAGCGGGTATCCACTCTTATGCCTGAGTAGTCGGCCTGTATAGGCAAGTGTCTGCTGTACTTTCTATCTACCAGTACCAAAAGCTCTATGATAGAGGGTCTACCAAAAGCCTGTATTGCTTCTAAGCCCGACCTAACCGTTCGTCCGGTATAGAACACATCGTCAATGAGCACCACCTTTTTGTCTTCCACCGAGAATTTGATATCGAGGGCAGAAGGAAGGATGGGTTCGCTTCTACGACGAAAATCGTCACGATAGAACGTAATGTCCAACCGTCCTGTCTGAATAGGCTTTTTTAGAAAAGTTTCGAGCCTTCGCTGAAGGGCCAATGCCAGGTATATTCCTCGCGGTTGAAGGCCAATTAAGGCTGTGTTGGTAAAATCACCATGGTTCTCAATAAGTTGTGCAGAGAGTCTTTTGAGTGTAATTTCAAATTGCTCACCAGCCAGTAAAACCTTGGACATAAATGCTTAAAAATTGTCCAAAAATAAGCTTTCCGCATAAGTGTACAAGAGCCCTTTGGAAATAGCCATAAAAGAAAAAGCCCCGTTGTTACACGGGGCTTTGAAATTGGTATGCTATATCATTAAGCCGCTTCTACTTCCATCTCACAGCTATTCGCACACGGCTTCGCTTCATCCTATCACACAGCTAGCTACCAATTAAAACTATGTAGTTCCTCTATAAGAGTTCTTACTCAGCTTTGTCGCTATCACCTTCTGCTTTAGGCTCTTCTTTAGCTTCCTCTTCTGTAGGAGCTTCTTCCTTTTTAGCTTCAGGTGCTGGTGCTGCTTCTTCAGCAGGAGCTTCGTCAGTTTTCAACTTAGCTTCCATCTCTTTGATGGCTTCTTGCTGCTTTTTCAACTCCTCTTTCTCCATATTCTTTTTCAAGCCAGCCAATACGTCATTGGCATCAGCTAGGGTATCAGAATTTTGAGCTGATTGAAGTTTCTTAACAGCTTTAGTTGTTTTCTCAGCTTCTTTGTTCTTCTCAGCGTTATCTGCATCGCGTTGTGCTCTTTCTTCATCTCTCCAAACCTGGGTATGAGAAACAACGATTCTGCGGTTGTCGCGGTCGAACTCAAGTACTTTGAAATCAACACTATCGCCTTCATCAATTCTAGAACCTTTGTCTTGTTTTGCAAGGTGCTTGCTAGGAGCAAAGGCTTCAACATTGTAAGGAAGGGTAATAATAGCTCCTTTATCCTCCATTCTGGAAACAGTTCCTTTATGGATAGAATTGTTTAAGAAGATGCTTTCGAAAGTATCCCATGGATCTTCTTCCAACTGCTTATGACCCAAGCTCAATCGACGGTTTTCCTTGTCAATTTCAAGAACCAACACTTCTAGTTTTTCACCTAGTTTAGTGAATTCGGCTGGGTGGTTGAATTTCTTAGTCCATGAAAGGTCGCTGATGTGAACGAGGCCGTCAATACCCTCTTCCAACTCCATAAAGAGTCCAAAGTTGGTAAGGCTTCTCACAGTAGCAGTGTGCTTGCTACCAGCCACGTATTTGTCTTCAATTCCTTCCCATGGGTCAGAAGTAAGTTGTTTCATACCAAGAGCCAGCTTGCGGTCTTCGCGGTCAATAGTTAATACTATTGCTTCAACTTCATCACCAAGTTTTAGGTATTCTGATGGGCTTTTCAAGTGTGTTGACCAGCTCATCTCTGAAACGTGTACCAATCCTTCTACACCAGGGTAGATTTCAAGGAAGGCACCGTAGTCTTCAATGTTTACTACTTTACCTTTTACAACTGACTTTTCAGCAGTGTCTTCAGGTAAGGTTTCCCATGGATGTTGTGTAAGTTGTTTCAAGCCAAGAGAGATTCTCTTCTTGTCACCATCGTAGTCAAGTACCACGCAGTTGATTTTCTGACCCAACTCAAGTACTTCTTCAGGGTGGTTGATACGTCCCCAGGAAACATCGGTAATATGGATAAGACCGTCAACGCCACCAAGGTCAACAAATACACCAAAGCTGGTAAGGTTTTTAACCACACCTTCCAATACCTGACCTTTTTCAAGTCTGCCAAGTATCTCAGTTTTTTGTTGCTCAAGGTCGCTTTCAATAATGGCCTTGTGAGACACTACAATGTTTCTGTATTGTAGGTTAAGTTTTACAACTTTCAAGTCCATGCTAGTACCTACGTACATGTCATAATCCTTGATAGGCTTCACATCAATTTGCGAACCAGGAAGGAAGGCATCTAGTCCAAGAAGACTTACTACCATACCACCTTTTGTTCTGTCGCTGATGTAACCTTTAAGGATGGTGTCGTTTTCGTGTGCACTAACAATGGTATCCCAAGAGCTCTCTTCAAGGGCTTTCTTATGTGACAGTTTGATTTGGCCTTGTGCGTCTTCACGCTTTTCAACCATAATCTTCACTGTAGTACCTTCTTTAAGGTCGTCGCCCAGGTATTTAAATTCTGACAACGGTACCATACCGTCTGATTTAAATCCAATGTTTACAACAACATCTCTGTCGGTAATAGATACAACGTTACCTTCAACTACCTGACGTTCGTCAACGTGGCTAAGTGTTTCGCTGTACATGTCTTCCAAACGCTTGCGATCGCTGGCCGCATAGTCGTCTACGTCATTTTCAAATGACTCCCAGTTGAAATCTTCGACACTGACTTTTTGATGCTCAATAACAGGTAGTTCTACCTCATCTTCGTCATCATCGGCAGCAGCTTCTTCGCTAGTAGCGGTTTCAGCGGCTGGTGCTTCTTCAGCAACAGGCTCAGCTGGTGTTTCAGCTACGGGTTCAGGAGTAGTTTCTGGTGCCTCTGTGTGAGTTTCGGCAACTTCTTCGTTTGAAGGAGCATTGGCCTCAACTTTGGCTTCTTCCGGGGTTTGTTCTGCTGAAAGGTCAGCAGGCTTTTTTTCTTCTAAGTTGTTCTCTGACATCTACTTAGATTTGGGTTAATAAAAATTTTTAAAAAACAGGGTGCAAATGTAGCATAATCCGTTGTGCTACAATCTTTTTGCTATTCATATATTACAGAATCATCATGGCATCGCCATAATCAAGGAATCTGTAATCTTCTTTTAATGCAGTTTCGTACGCTTTCATTACCAGGTCATACCCACCAAAGCAGCAGGTGGTAATGAAATGCGCTGATTTAGGTCTGTGGAAGTTGGTCACCATACAGTTGGCCACGTTAAAGTCGTAAGGAGGGTAAATGAACTTTTCAGTCCAGCCCTCTGCCGGCTTCAAGAAACCGTCTGCAGAAACAGATGACTCAACAGTACGCATCACAGAGTTACCTACAGCACATACCTTCTTCTTAGCTTTTTTGGCTTCGTTGGCAATGGCAGCGGCTGTAGAAGGAATAATGAAGTTCTCAGAGTCCATTTTGTGCTTGCTAAGGTCTTCTACTTCAATAGGACGTTCTGATCCCAAACCCAGGTGTAAAGTGACATAGCCTACATTAATGCTCTTTATCTCAAACCATTTGAAGACTTCTCTTGAAAAGTGTAGTCCTGATGAAGGAGCAGCAACGGCCCCTACTTCAGATGCAAAAATGGTTTGGTAATCTTCCTTGTCACGCTCTTCTGCACTACGCTCCATATACTTAGGTAGTGGAGTTTCACCAAGCGCGTCCAGAGTATCCTGAAACTCATCGTCATCAGCATCGTTGAGGAATCGAATGGTTCTACCTCTGGATGTTGTATTGTCTATTACTTCGGCCACCAATACTTCATTGTCATCTTCGCCGAAGAACAACTTATTTCCAACCCTGATTTTCCTTGCCGGGTCAACAATAACGTCCCACAACCTTTGTTCGTGGTTAAGCTCTCTTAAGAGGAATACTTCGATACGAGCTCCGGTTTTTTCTTTTTTACCGTATAACCGTGCAGGGAATACCTTAGTGTTGTTCATTAAAAAGGCATCTCCTTCGTCAAAGTACTCTACAATGTGTTTGAAGGTTCGGTGCTCGATCTTTCCTGAGTCCCTGTGCAAAACCATGAGTCGTGACTCATCTCTATAATCGGCAGGGTACCTGGCTACTTTTTCTTCAGGAAGTTCGAAATCAAAACTTGAAAGCTTCATTTACTGTGTTTTAGCCATTTTAAAAAATGCGTGCAAAGATAAGGATATCAATGAGCTACCGGTAAATTAAAGTGAATTAAGTACAAAGGGCAATCCATTGGGCCACATAGGCACTTACTTTCGAAGAATGAATTTTGGTTTGATCATTAACACCCTGCTGGAGAGTACATCATCAGCCTGGAATAATTTTAAAGCCAATAAGGTGCGCACAGCACTTTCACTACTAGGTGTTTGCGTGGGTATTTTATGCATTACCGGAATTCTAACCTTAGTGGATTCTTTGGAAATGAACATCCAGCAATCCTTTTCGAAACTGGGAAATGACGTGTTTTACATTCAGAAGAATGCCTGGGGAGGCGAAGAGCGCAGTAGTAGAAAGGCTCTAAGCAACAGACCGGAAGTTACTCTGTATGAAAAAGAGCAAATGCAAAAACGTTATGAAGGCATTGTAGCCATCTCATACGCATCCTGGATTCCTGGTTCTTCTCTTAAATCCGACAAAGGATCATTAGAAGGGGTTACTGTGAGTCCGGTAAACGCCGATTATATCAATCTATACCCTCTGGATTTTGAACAAGGGGGCTTTTTTAGTGCAAAGCACGATGCGGGTGGGGCACCTGTGGCCGTTATTGGACACAATGTGGCTCAAGAACTTTTTAAAGGGACAAGCGCGCTGGGAAAAACCTTTGTATTTAATGCCCAAAGGGTAAGGGTATTGGGGGTGCTCGCTAAAGAAGGGCAGGGCCTATTTAACTTCAGCAGCGACGATGTAGTTTATGTACCACAGCAGTTTGTATCCCGCACCATGAAAACCAATATGTACAATGGAACCATCATGGTAAAAGTTAAGGGGACCGATGACATTGACAAAGCGAAGTACGAACTACAGGGAATGATGCGCTCTATAAGAAGGTTGAAACCTACTCAGGACAATAATTTTGCTGTAAATCAGATAACAAGTATCACCAATCAACTAAGCTCGTTTTTTGATACAGTGAGTCTGATTGGTTGGATTTTGGCTGGCTTCTCCATTCTTGTAGGTGGTTTCGGAATCGCCAATATCATGTTTGTTACAGTAAAGGAAAGAACGTCGATAATAGGTGTTCAAAAGGCCCTTGGAGCGCCCAATTACCATATCCTAACCCAGTTTCTAGGCGAATCAGTAATGCTGTGTGTAATGGGGGGAGCGGTTGGAATTGGTTTCATTTCGCTCTTGGTTTTGATACTCAACAATGTGATATCATTCACCATTTACGTCACCGCAGCAAACATTCTCAACGGGTTGCTTCTTTCCTCACTCATAGGCATCATAGCAGGCTTTATTCCGGCCAGAAGAGCGGCGCGTCTTGACCCAATTATCGCCATTCGTTCCTAGCCTATCATAAGGTGCGCTTGCGGATAGGTATAGTTTTTCTTACTGGCCGCACTGCTCAGCGCAACTACCAGGGTCAATATTCCAACTCTACCCAAATACATGGAAAGCATTAAAATAACCCTGCCAGCGGTAGAGAATTCAGCTGTTACCCCTGTGGAAATTCCTACAGTACAAAAGGCTGAAACCGTTTCAAAAAGGGTGTCTAGAATAGGTATCTGAGGATCAGTAATTGACAGAATAAAAACTGCAATGAACACATAGCTGGCAGCAAAAATGAAAATGGTAAGGGCACGGTTCAGCAGGTCTGTAGACAAGGTTCTTCCTGCAAGTTCAATGTTTCTTCTGTTTCTAATGGTGGCAAAAACTGAAAGGAAGATTACTACGAAGGTTGATGTTTTTATTCCTCCGCCTGTTGAAGCTGAAGAAGCACCGATGAACATAAGTAGAATCATCATTACTAGAGTTGGGGTAGCCAGTGCCGAGAAATCCAGAGTGTTAAATCCAGCAGTTCTGGTAGTAACTGATTGGAATATAGAGTTCGTAACCTGCCCAAAGGCGCTGCTGCCTTCCAAGGTATTGTTGATTTCCAGAAAATAGAAGGCCACTGCTCCAAATACGACAAGTATGACGGAGGAGTAAAGTGAGATTTTTGTGCTTAAGTGCCAATCCTTCCAGGGGTGTTTCATGCGTTCTCTCAAGTTCTTTATTCCAAAAAGATCCTGAATGGCCGGAAAACCAAGCGAACCGAAGAAGATGATTGCAGCAATCACAAGATGCATTACATGCTTGTTACGTACAATTTCTTCATACATACCATTACTAAAGAGTGAAAAACCTGCATTGCAGAAGGCACTGACCGAGTGAAATATGGCAAAAAAGACTCGATCCGCCCCTTTAATAACATCTCCCATAAGGGAGTAGAGAAGCAGTGCACCTATGGCCTCAATGAGGAAGGTAAGAGCGATTACCTGTTTGAGCAGTTTTCTGGAAGCCACCAAACTTGCCGTGTTGAGCATTTCTTTGAGCGTGTTTTGACTCTGAATGCCTACTCCTGAACGTAGAAACAGAGCAAAAAACAATGCGAATGAAATAATACCAATACCACCTATCTGAAATAGGAGCATAATGATGAACTGCCCTTTGAAGGTGAAGAACGTAGCTGTGTCAACCACTATGAGTCCGGTTACGCAAGATGCACTTACTGATGTAAAGAGGGCATCAAGGAAGCCCATACTACCTTCTGCAGTAGTCATCTCAGGCATCATTAGCAGAAATGTACCAACAAGTATGAGCAGGATAAAGGACATGCCAAAAATGGCTGGAGTCTTTATTTTTATACGGGATAGGTAATAGCTCACTTTTACTGCATCAATTCCTACATAAAGCAGCAGATAGAACTGTATAAAACCTAAGTATAGAATGGTAAAATTCTCAAAGCCAAGGCTTTCAAAAAGGTTGTATAAAACGGGAACGCCAAAGAGGTATAGACTAAAAACGTCGTAGAACAAGAATACCGTAAGAATACCCTCGAGCCAATTGCGCTTTACAAAGCCCACTCGGTCTAATGTGAAAACGAGCTTCAGTATATAACTAAGTACGTAGAACGAGAAAATGAACTGAATAGAACGTGTAAAGAAGGATTCTTTCGCTTCAGATTGAGGAAAGCCAAAATGATAGGCAATAAGGCATATTGAAGCCACTGAGACCCCCAGGCTTACAGCCTTAACAGTCCGGTTAACGGCGGTTTGATTGTGAAATACAAACCTTGAGAATGCATTATCTGCCATTAGGCGGCGAATATAAAACTTAATAAAACCCTCATGGACAGCCTTAGTAAGACTGCTTGCTTAACGACGGCTTCTTAGTTTGGATAATAGGCGCAGAATGTTGATGTAGAGCCAAACCAGTGTAATCATTATGGACAGGGCGCTGTACCATTCCATGTGTTTTGGTGCCCCACGTTGCTCCCCACGTTCTACCTGATCAAAGTCAAGGATAAAGCTCAGGGCCGCCAGCACAACAATGGCAAGGGAAAAGAGGATGCCAGTAGTACTGTTATCATGTAAATAAGATACGGGGCCTACAAAAAAGGCTACTATGTAATAAATGAAAATGGCCGAAAATCCTATGCCAATTACCTTCACCAGAGTTTGTGAGGCTCTCAGAATACCGCTGCCGTACATACCTAGCATTACAAACAATACACCCAGTGTTAGTACTATTGCTTGTGCCGCAACTCCGGGATATTGTGTGTTTGCTATTAACGATACGGCACCCAGGGCAAGCCCTTTGAAAAGGGAATAAAGAGGGGCAGAGATGATACCGGTTTTTGGAGCAAAAATGCCCACCATTGCGGCAATAACAGCGCCTATGCTACCTCCAATCATTAGGCCAGCGGTGAGCGCTGGATTGTCAGAAATTAACCTCCAACTCGTAAGACCAGCAAACAGTAAAATGGCAAATAAAATGGTGGTTTTTCGTACAGTACCAGACACCGTCATAGTAGCTGATGAATGGTCGCTTACCAGCTTCGCATCGGCCAGTAGCGGGTTCCCGTTAATCAAGTTCATTGAATAAATTCCTTTGTACCGGTAACAAAAATACGCAGAGGCTTAGCTCTTTATCTTACAAGGGTGATGGTACCGCTAAGGTGCAAGGTGTCTGACATAAACACATAGTAATATACACCAGCCGCCATGGGAGTGTTATCAGGCATTATTGAGGCTTCCAGATTGGTGCCATCCCATTCAAAATCACTTTCTCCTTCAATCTCAGTTACCAGATTGCCCCAGCGGTTGTAGATGTACAAATGGTAATAATCGCAATCCTTACGAAGTTGTCTTACTTTCCAAACATCATTGTATCCATCGCCATTGGGAGAAAAGAAGTTGGTGAACTCCACACGCTCGGTTAGATACTGAGTAATGAGTATTTCTTTGACAATCGAGTCTTCACATTCAGTGCCTTCGTTAATTACAAGTACCACCTGCTTATAACCTTCTTCGTCATAAGTAACCTCAGGGCTTACCTCTCTGCTTCCCGTATTGTTGCCAAAGTTCCAGATAGATCTAAAACCTCCAAAACTTCTATCAGTGAAGTCTAATGCCCCCTTGCAGCTGTCTACTTTAAAGCCAAACCTCGCTGTGGGAATTGAATCTATGGTAACCGGGATCAACAGAGTGTCAAAACAGGAGTAGGCAGAGCGTGATACCAGAGTAACGTCATAGTCAGCAGCTCTCGGGAACTCTACTCTGAATACAGGCCCTATGGCGCTGTCGCCCGTACTTGATTTCCATATTGCCTGTATTCCAAAACTGGAAGTGTCCTTAAAAATCCAGGTGTTTAAGCAGGAATCGGTCTCATACTCATAGCCGGCAACGGGTAGTTCAGGCAATTGCAGCATATAGCTAAAGGTGTCTTTGCAGCCATTAATCTCCTTTTCTCCAAACAGTAGTATTTCATACTCACCATGAGAGTCGTAGGTATGTTCTGGATCCTTGGCCGTGGTGTTGGCACCGTCCCCAAATTCCCACCTAAAGGAATCCAGATCTTCAGACTTGTTGTTCAATTGAATAATAAATTCACAGGTATCCAGCTCAAGGTCAAAAAGTGCAAAACGGAAAGTATCTACGTCCACCAGTTGCGTTAAAGTATCAGGGCAGTCACTGAATGGATAGGCAACCAATGATATCTCAAATGTTCCGGTATCTCTAAAATTTACAAATGGATGCTTCACATTTGAAGTCTCACCGTTTCCAAAATCCCAATGGTAGCTGGGAGCGTCTTTCGATTTATTGGTGAACTGTATAGCGGATACACAGGTGTCTGCTTTTGATTCAAACAGCGCAATGGGCAGGCCAGGCATTCTAAAGTTTTGGATAGAAGTGTCCGCACATTTTGAGAAAGGTGCTGCAATAAGCTCAATGTCATAGTACCTATCGCCTTCGGGAAATTTAATTACAGGTTCTGCATCCTTGAGTTTTTGACCATCACTCGTTTTCCAAGTAAAACCCGGAGCGTCAATGGAGTTATTCACAACTTCTACCGTTGTGGCGCATGTGTCTATGATAAACTCAAAATCCGACGCCGGATCGAGTATGGTAATGGTTTCATTCAAAGTCTCTTCACAACTCAGGCCAGGGTTGGTGGTGAGTGTCAATTCATACTCCCCTCTGTCGGCATAGACGTGATCGGGTTCATAGCTTTTTGCCGTATCTCCGTCGTCAAAGTCCCATATCAGTGTCTCAAAACCTTTTGAGCTGTTGGTAGTCCTTATAGTCTTTGCACAGGTGTCAAGCACAATTTCAAAATCCGTAAAGGGCTCCACAATTTCGATGTCAAGTGAAAAGGTATCTGCACAATCTGTGTTACCATCAGTAAGAAGCCTAATAGTATACTTTCCTTCATCATAAGTATTGGTCGGGTTGCTTTTGTTACTGGTAGTGTTGTCGCCTAAATCCCAATTGAAATTCCGTCCATAGTTTCCAGTTCTGTTAAAAGACACTTCACCGGTACATACATCAATGTCGGCTTCAAAATCAGCTTCACTTTTTGCATACACCGTTAGTTTCATACGCTGTGTATCTCTCAGGTTACAGGCTATGGGATTATAGGCTATAAGGGTAACTATGTATTCTCCTGGTGTCTTATATGTATGAGTAACATTACTGTCGGAGTAATTGGTACCGTCGCCCATGTCCCAATCAAAGGTAGTAGCGTCCTGAGTAAGGTTGGTAAAAGTGATTTCCTGTGGAACTTCGCAGGTAATGGCCGTTCTTTCAAACTCTGTGAACAGTGCCGGGCCTTCAAGGTCAATTTTTACAAGGGCATTGTTACAGTTGGTACTGGCAACATGTTTGTCCCGTGGTCCATATACGTTGGCAGGGTAAGTAGGAAATCTTGCTGATGGAGCGGTTTCTCCGCCGTTGCAAGCCGCGCAAATAGCTTGGTATACCACTCCTCTTTTATCAAAGCGACTGGTACCGCCGTCTACATGTTCTGAGCTGGCCACATCCGCATCATTTCCTCCCCAAAAAGTGGCATATATTGGAGTAGCCAAATCGGCAGTGTACACGGCAATATAAAAGTCACGACCGTCCGAGCGTCTTTTTTCAGCATCTCGTGTGGTAACCAGGTCATCAGTGTTTCCGGTAGCATTGTCATTGGCAATCAAGCCACCCCAACCAGAAAAATACACTCTGCCGCACTGATCAACTGAAAAGGCGGATGGCGATATATTTACAATATTGTTTTCACCAAACCTCTTGGACAGGTTGATGTCTGAAAGGTCTTTTTTTAACTTGGTAATGAAGATTCCCAGGTTAGCGTTGTTAGTAGTGTTTTTAACAGGGAAATTGCTTCCCTGTGTTTGTCCCAGCACATAAGGTAAATTGTCGGGTCCTACCTTTATAAAGAAACCTTGATCATAGCCACTGGTACCCATAAAGGTGGTTGCCAGAAGTTTACTTCCATCGGCGCTTATATAGGCAACAAAGGCATCACACATTCCACCATTGTAGGCATCATCATAAGGATTTCCAGCTTTGGGGAAATCATTACTTTTTGTTCCTCCGGTAACGTAAACGTTGCCGTCTTTATCAAAGTCCAGGCTATAAGCTGCATCATGGTTACTCCCTCCAAGGAATGTACTCCACACCAGAGTGTCCATGTCTGGGCTTAACTTCACCACAATAGCATCTTGTTCACCTCCTTGATATTTCGGAGCCAGCGATCCATTAGTAGTAGGAAAACCACTAGATGAAGAAGAAGTTGAAGCAACGTAAATATTGTCAAAAGAATCAACAAGAACTTCGCCTCTATAGACATCGCCATAATTATAGACCAGTTCTGAAGTATTTCTATACTGCCCACCCGCGTAGTTCGTGTATTCTCCATTTAAGCCATCTTCGCCATCACTGCCTAGATAGGTGCTGGCCAACAATGAGGTACCGAGCAAGTTGAATTTTGCAAGAAATATATCATGCCGGCCCTGATGGGAGTTTTGTACTGATTTAACGGTAGGCAGATCGTTGGATGTGGTAGTACCATAGACTACCAGCTCGTTTTTGCTGTTAACTACCAGACTATGAGGCTGCTCATTTCTGTTGCCTCCGTAAAAAGTAGCATATATGAGTTTTCTACCATCCGGGCTTAGTTTATAGATGCCACAATCTCGTGCCTGAGCATCCGTAGGAGAGCCTCCTACAAAATTTCTTTGATAGGCACCTACGGTAGTAATGTAGTCTGAAGCATAGACGGTACCACCCGTATACCCATTTCCTTCTTCATCATAGGTTGCTGTAAAACCCCAATTGTCGGAAACTGACAGTGAAAGTGATGAAAATATGACGCTTGGGTCAATAACGAGGGGAATAAACTCATTGTATTCTGATACATTGAATTGGAGTAGATTGCCTTGAAGGTCGTAGGTGGTAGGTATCTCCTTGTCGCCCCTTTGAAATGAGTAGGGCGCTTCTTCAATAATTGGACTCAGTGTTGTGAGTATTTTAAGTCTGCCCTGGTCAAGAAAAATATCGTCAGCTCCTTCTATTCTTAGTTTTATGATAGAAGGATCTCCACCCGGTTGAACAATAAACGAGTACTTAAAGCCAAACTTGGTGGCTTCTATGAGTAGATCAATTTTCTCATATACGTTGTAATAGGTGTACTTCTCATACGCCAGGGCGCCTCTGGCCCATTTCTCAGGATCATTGCCCTTGTAATAATTGTATTTGGTATCAAAGGGTTTTTCCTTGATTACCAATGGTCTCGGATTGCAGCCCTCAAAATGTAGCTTTACGTTGTGAAAGTCGAGAATAGAGTCGGTAGCGGTGCGGTTATGCCAGGCAGCGATTTTTTTCTTATCCCAAAACTGATAGGTGATACATGTTTCTTCCAAAAACACGGCACCATCAGCAACATCTGCTCTTGAAACGACATTATTAGGCCATTGACCAAGATTTTCAATAAACTGTGTTTGCGCCTGCGCACCAAAAGTCAATACAGCAAAAAACAAAAATGCGATACTCCTATACAAAGGCCTTTGCTTTACTCTTGCATACAAAACAGAAAAAATCTTCAACTGTTGCATAAAGGTTTAAAAATAAGATTACTAACGATTATTAGGCCAATCCAATTCTCCATTTGCGGTTGGTCATATATATATGACCCCATAACTGGGCTAATGGTTGGGTGAACAGTGCAAATAAGGTCAACAGATGGACCTTACTAATAATTCATAATTTCATCTCGTCTCTCGGCCTAAAGAATCACAAGTCTTTGCGTTTGCGATACTCCCGCTGATTGAATTTCAAGCAAGTAGACGCCCTTTGGAATACTTTTGACGGGAACAAGGGTGGGTTTTTCACCAGTGTTTAAGGTTCCAGAAGTAATTTCTTTTCCATCGGTACTGAGAATTTTATAGTGTCCGGGGCTAGACACTATTGTACTTATATGTAAACGATCTGTAGCAGGGTTTGGATAAACACTAAGTATCGAATGCGTATACGAGGTATTAGTTGATATAAATACTTTTTTGATGCCTGAAATACTTGTTGATGTTCCTGGACTCAGCAACTCATAACTACCGGTATATCCGTCATGCAAGCTCAGGCCTCTTACCATATATTCATTCAGGCCAGCATAGGGGAGGCTGTCCCAAAGACTATCACTGGTAATTGGAACTGTATTTATAGGCTTGAAAATGCCACTCGCGCTGTCTTTTCTGTATACGAAATAGCCGTCAAATTTCTTGCTGTGAGTGTTCCATTGAATTTTTACACGAGTACTATCAGCACTTGCTGAGGACCACGCCGAATCTATGGCATTTGTATACCTGATTCTTAAAGTTGGGTCGCCCATTAGTGCTGGGTGTACCATGCGCTCGTAAGTCCAGCCGTTGTTTTCTATATACGTGAAGAGGTTTATATCTGAATTCTGGCTATTTTTTGTTGACGTACCCAATGGGGCACCGTGAAGAAAATCGTTGATATGCCAGGTAGGTCGTCCGGCCCAAAACGATGCCAGCGCCGGTGATTGACCAGCCAGAGTGGCCCTCATAACATTGTTTTTTGAGTCCCAATCACCGAAGTAACTACCAAACAATATGTTGAAGGCACTGTGTATTTCGTAATTGAAATAGTCACTGGTTTGTCCTACTGAAAAGGAGTCAATACGCTGTCCCTGTTTATTCCTCAATTTTACTCCCACCTTGCTATAGTATCCGGCACCACATCCATATGACATAATGTACGAGCTGTCTCTGGCGAAGTCCAATAGTGCTCCCACCTCCACTGTACTCGGGCCGGCTATTGAAGGAAAAGATCGGTATCCAAAGCCAGCAAAACCTTCGGAAAGGCCTGGGAAATAATCATTGATAATGGAGTGCGATCTGTATTGATGTGCAGAAGTCCTAAAAGCATGGTTTCTGTCCAGATGTCTTTTATACAGTACCATTCTGTCGGCTTCAAAATCACCGAATTTTTCCAGGTAGATGCGACCAACTTCGAGATCGGCGTCGCTAGGCAAGTGGTTTTGATCAAACTTGCCATCGCCGGGCTGATTTCTATTGATACTGCGTTCAGGTGAATTTATGGCGTCCACATTTATATCCGTCCAAACTCCATCAAGATCAGCGTAAAAAAGATCACATGCCCATGCGCCTTGGTGGTCGTTGTTTGGCGTACTAATAGCATCATGGCCGTCAGGAGCCATGTAACCCGAATAGGGAACAGCGATGTTACCAAGCAGTAAAACTGATTTTATCAAGGAATCGGCGGAATGATGCTTTTTGATGGAGTCTTTTATCGCAAAATGGTCTTCTGCACTTGAAACAAGGATTTTTTCCACTGCCCATCCTTCATTTAGCAAGTCCTGTCCCAATCTATCCACCTCATTTGGCAGAGCCTTTAGCACACTGTCTTCAACAATGAGTAGGCACTTACCTGAAAAGTGATCTGCTTTGCTTCGTACTCCGGCAGTTATTTGTCCAAAGCCCAAAATGTTGTTTACGTCTTCTTTATGGATTAAGTAAGTATATTTTTTTCCAAGGGTAACTCGGTCATCTACGTAAGAAGTATCAGGAGATTGAACCGTTTTCAAAAGTTCAAAAGTGCCGGTATCTGTAAGTCGGTATACATTCCAGCGAGTGGCAAAAAGGTCGTCTGCCCAAGTCAATTTTATTTGCGGAAAAGGGTTTTCAATAGCCTGCGCAGTAACCTGTACAGCGACGTTGTGGGCAGGGCTTTGAGAGAGTGAAAGCTGTGATAATAAGAGGAAGGATAAAAGGGCACAATATTTCATGAACACAAATAAATAAGTATTTGAAAAGAACCTTAGAAGAAGTGTGGTTAACTAAACCAACTTTAGATGGATTCTAGTTCATGGAAAGAGGGTAAGAAAGAGAGGAGAGCCTGTTGAGGTACAAAGAACGTCTGTCGAAATCGATTGATTTGTCATCAATCAATTGAATCAGACAATATTTATACATTTCAGTAATACGCTTGGAGGGGTAGAGGTAAAGGGCTTTTTCCAGAGCTTTTGCCGCGACTGCCAAATTGTTATTGTTCACCGCCTGTACAGCATCGTTGTAGTAATTAAGACCCGCGAGTTCATAAAGTGTGATCTCGTTTCTTATTAAAATGCCCCCCTTATTCAGGTGGCTATAGCTGCTAATCAGTTTAAAGATGTGGTTGTTATCAAGGCTGTCTGGTCCGTAGTAGTTACGGTTTACCTTATTGTCCTTTAAGAAACCAAACTTAGGGTCTGTACTTTCCAGTAGATATGTTTTATTTCTGAATTCTGTGGTAAGGAAAACATGTTCTGGCATTTCTTCAATCTCGCATTCAAAATTGTTGAGCTGCAGGTAAAAGGCCATAAGAGCTGAACCGGTAACACAACTAAAAATTGAATCAGTAAAAAGTTCGTTCATGCTAGCTGCTTCCTGATACACACCAAGGAAAGAGTCCTGAACCATATGAAACAATTTTTTGGGTGATTGCCCCAATTGATTTTCCCGATTGAATGTTAAAAGTTCTTCATATTGGGTTTCGAATTTGCTCGAATTCATGCCTTCAGAGGTAGCCATGAACAGAGAAAGCTGTGATTTAAGAGAAGAGTCGGTGTTGAAATTCTCAAAGGCTTGCTTTTCAAACTCCGAAACAAAAACACTGTCTAGGAGCTGAGAGTAGCTAAAATTCGCTAAAACAAGCATCGTTATGACTGGGAGAATCTTCAATTAAAACGTAATGTAACGTAAAGTTAACATTAAATTAATATTAATCCAAGCTTGATGCCCATTCAATTAGAAGCTTAACATCATGGGCTTTTACTCTATTTTTGACTAATAATCCCCTTGTATGGACCACATCAAAGCACAATTTGAAGAAGCGCAGACAGTTTTGGATGCCTTCAGCACAACCGAGAATTTTGAACGAATTGCTAAGGCAGGCGACCTTATGGTTACCTCTATCAAACAAGGGGGGAAGATACTTTCCTGTGGAAATGGAGGTTCAATGTGTGATGCCATGCATTTTGCTGAGGAGCTTACGGGAAGGTATAGGAACGACAGGCCTGCGATAGGTGCTGTGGCAATGAGTGACGTAAGTCATATGGCCTGTGTTGGGAACGACTATGGTTATGACCATGTCTTTTCTCGTTATCTTGAAGGAGTTGGTAGACCGGGTGATGTGCTACTGGGCATTACCACAAGCGGTAATTCGGCCAATGTGATAAAGGCTGCTGAAGTGGCCAGACAAAAAGGAATAACCGTGATAGGATTAACAGGAAAGAGCGGTGGTGATATGGCAGCTCTTTGCGATGTGGAAATAAGAGCGCCTCATGCACCCTATGCGGACAGGGCTCAGGAGATTCACATAAAAGTTATTCATTGCTTAATTGACCACATTGAGAGGCACATTTGATGATTATGAAACTTTACCCGTCTCTGTTTGTTATCTTCGCTACTTCAATACCTAAGTCATGATTACAGTAACTAACGAAGCCAAAACCAAACTTACAGGCCTGATGTCTGAAGATGGAATGGGAAGCGATGCCTTCGTTCGGGTATCAGTAAAGGGAGGCGGATGTTCGGGCCTTATGTATGACCTAAGCTTTGATGAAAAGTTGAACGAAGGAGATCAGATATTTGAAGACAACAATGTGAAAGTTGTTGTAGACCTTAAAAGTTTCCTTTACGTACACGGGACTATTTTGGAGTATAGTGGAGGGCTTAATGGCAAGGGCTTTGTGTTTAACAATCCCAACGCAACGCGCACCTGTGGTTGTGGTGAAAGTTTTGCTGTCTAGAGCAGATTGGCTTCAGCTTTAATAACACATCTTACTTCCAGGTTTTATATTGCCGTCCATTTATAGTAATGGCACGCAAGAAACCAGTTAAAACTATACTCAGTGCTCTACCCGACAAGAGTTCTGTCGATACAGAAAGCTCTAAATGGAGCAGAAGACGCTTTGTAAGGAACAGTACCCTGCTAACTTTTGCAACCGCTCTGGGCATGCCAATTGTGAATGGCACAAAACTTCCTTATGGCCTGCATCCAGTAGCGCTCGAGAGTGGCAATGTTCCTTTTTCCATTGAAGGCAAGCATAGCGATTTAGTTCTCTTAAACGATAGACCACTCAACGCAGAGACTCCGGCGCACTTATTAAATGATGATATTACACCCAATGATGTCCTTTTTGTAAGGAACAATGGCCTGCCTCCCACAGATGTGGATCCCGAAACGTGGACATTAACCATTGAAGGGGAGTCAATAGAGAAACCTATTGAATTAAGTCTTAATGACCTTAAGACCCGATTTACGCCTTACACCTACCAGCTAACCTTGGAGTGTGGAGGGAACGGGCGATCGGAATTTGACCCTCCGGCAAAAGGAAACCAGTGGAGTACAGGGGCAGTAGGATGTCCCCTTTTTACAGGTGTAAGACTTAAAGATGTTCTTTCGTATGCTGGAATTAAAACGGATGCTGTTTATATAGGCTACTACGGAAAAGACACTCATATCTCTGGCGATGTAAATAAGACACCCATTTCACGCGGAGTCCCCATTTCTAAGGCAATGGAAGAAGAATCTTTAATTGCGTGGTCAATGAATGGTGAAGATCTGCCAATGCAAAATGGCTATCCACTCAGACTTGTATTTGGAGGCTGGCCAGCTTCCACCTCAGGTAAGTGGCTTTCAAAAATTGTGGTGAGAAACCAGATACACGATGGGGCTAAAATGGAATCGCCATCCTACAGAGTTCCATGCAAACCTGTGGCTCCTGGTACCAAGGTGCCGGATGAAGAAATGTGCATAATAGAATCGATGCCCGTTAAGTCATTAATCACTTATCCAAAAACGGGTGGTATCCTTCATACAAAGAAGTCACTAACTGTACGGGGCCATGCCTGGGCGGGCGACCTGGAAGTGGATAAAGTGGAAGTTTCCATTGATTTTGGTGCTACATGGAGAGCCTGTCATTTGAAATCTCCGGCAAATCGACTTGCTTGGCAGCATTGGTCGGTCGATCTAAGTTTTGACAAAGAAGGTTACTACGAAGTTTGGGCAAAAGCCACTGACTCTAAGGGCTCTTCACAACCCATGGTACTTCCGGGTTGGAATCCTAAGGGCTATTTGAACAATGCCTGTCACAGAATAGCATTAAAGGTTAAGTCTTGAGTTGGATTCGAGAAATTAAAGGCTTAAAGAAGCGTGTTCGTTTTCTTCAATTGAGTGCTGTACTATTGCTGGTGTGCGTATGCCTCTTTTCTATGAATACGCCGAAAACCCCAAAGAAGGTTCTCAGACCAATTACGGAACAATATCATTTTGCGGAAGACCCAAACGATCTTTTCGAAATAAGGGAAGGAATTGAAGTTCAATCAGGTCTGGTCGCTAAAGGGGACTGGCTCATTGTAAAGCAAACCTGCACAGGCTGTCATTCATCAAAGCTCATTACCCAGAATAGAGCCAACGCTGAAGGTTGGGCACAAATGATTGATTGGATGCAGGAAACCCAGGGTTTATGGGATTTGGGAGCCAACGAAGCTAAAGTGGTGTCTTATCTGGCAACTTATTATGCCCCTGAAGAAACAGGAAGGCGTAGGGCGCTGGTAGTAGATGATTGGTACGATATTGAGTAAACAAGGTCAAACTGTTTTTACCTTAAATGAGTTATTAAGCTACTTGAGTACAAGTACAGAAGAAAAATTGTTCAGGCAAAAAGTAAGTTGAGAGACGCATAAGCCCATATGGATAAGTACCTGGATATTATCGCACAGAGCTATTCTAGCTACACACAATACTTGCTAAATGATATTTTATTCAGGAGTTCGCCTCCTCATTACAACTTCTTCTGGATGCTCACTTTTGCTTCAGTCATTTTTTTACTGCTAGAAGCCTTCAGGCCCTGGAGGCGAGGACAAGCCCTCCTTAGAAAAGATTTTTGGCTCGATCTCTTCTATATGTACTTTAATTTCTTTTTGTTTTCATGGATTGTGTTCCAGGCCGGAGCCAATGTGATTACTGAGGCCTTCCATGACTTTCAACTGGCTATAGGAATTGACATTATTGGAATTGTGAATGTATCCTACTGGCCTGTTTGGCTTCAACTCACAGTATTTTTTATACTCAGAGATTTTATTCAATGGAATGTTCACAGAGCTCTTCACAGATATGAATGGCTATGGAAGTTTCACAAGGTACATCATAGTGTAGAGGAGATGGGCTTTTCAGCTCATTTAAGATATCACTGGATGGAAAACATTGTCTATGCTGCCATCCAGTACCTGCCATTGGCAATGATTGGCTTTAATCTTGAGCATGCCTTCTGGGTATACTTGGTGACCACCCTAATTGGTCACTGGAACCATACCAATTTCACTTTGAATATTGGCTTTCTTAAATACATTTTCAATAATCCTGAAATGCACATTTGGCATCATGCCTACAGCCTGCCTGCTGACAGACGATACGGAGTCAATTTTGGACTTAGTTTGAGCATATGGGACTACCTCTTTAAAACCAATTATATCCCATCAAGTGGTCGCGACATTCGACTCGGGTTTCCTGATATTGAGTCATTTCCGGATGGATTCATTGGTCAGAGTATGTATGGAGTAGTTTCTAAAACTGATGAAGTGAATTCTGAAGAAAACATAAATTCAAAAGCTAACTAAAGCTTTCTCAATCTGTTTAGAGCTTTTCTTTGAGTTTTAAAGTTTGGCCATTGCCGTTCACCACCTTGCCCTTTTCCCTAAGTCACGTTTGGGTTAACTTGCGCCCATAATTAATTAAAGTACTTAAAGTATCATTTTGCTATGAGGCGAATAATCATGTTGGTATCAGTTTGGTGCCTTGGGCTATTAATGTCCGCACAAGCCCCGTCTGACTTAGACCAAAAGGTACCGCTCAATCCCAAGGTTCGCTACGGTGAACTCTCTAACGGAATGCGTTACTACATTCTTAAAAATAAGGAACCGGAGAACAGAATGGAGCTACGCTTAGCGCTTAATGCCGGAGCGATGCAAGAGAATGAAGCACAGCAAGGTTTGGCCCACTTCTGTGAGCACATGTGTTTTAATGGGACTAAAAACTTTAAAAAGACAGAGCTGGTAAACTATCTCGAGTCGGTTGGAGTGAAGTTTGGAGCACATTTGAATGCCTATACAAGCTTTGACGAAACAGTTTACATGCTTCAATTGCCTACTGACAATGAAGAAAACGTGGACAAGGGCTTTCAGATACTGGAAGACTGGGCACACAATGTGAGCTTTGAAGGAGAGGAGATTGACAAAGAGCGCGGTGTTGTAATTGAGGAGTGGAGACTTGGCCAGGGAGCTGATGAGCGCATGAGGCAAGAGTGGTTTCCAGTGGCATTTAACAATTCAAGATATGCAGAGCGTTTGCCTATTGGAAAGGTTGATATACTTGAGAACTTCGAATACCAAACACTTATCGACTTTTATAAGGACTGGTACCGACCCAACCTGATGGCAGTTGTAGCAGTTGGAGATTTTGATGTAGACGAAATTGAAAAGAAGATTAAGAAGCACTTTACGGGCATTAAGAATCCAGCGGACGAAAAGCCCAGAGAAGTCCATGAAGTGCCTACCAGTAAAGAGCTTGATGCAATGGTACTTACTGATAAAGAAGCAAGAAGTGCCATGCTTAGAATGCAGTTTCTTCAAGATAGAGACTATGACCCAACTACCGTAAACGGATACAGGGAGTCGCTTAAAAACAACATGTACAATCAAATGCTTGGAAACAGGCTAAGTGAGTTGGCACAGTCTGGTACGCCTCCTTTTAGCTATGCCTTCTCGTTTTATGGGAGTCAGGTTCGTACTAAGGATGTATATAGTTCAATAGCCTATATGAATGGCTCACAGGTGAATACTGCCCTTGAGTCCTTAATAAGAGAAAACCGAAGGGCGATGGAGCATGGTTTTACTGAAGGTGAGTATGAGCGTGCCAAAAATGAATACATAAGCTTCCTTGAAACTCAGTTTAAAGAAAAGGATAAGACAGAGAGTAGAAGACTCGTGATGGAATATGTATACCATTTTCTTGAAGGATCGCCGGCACCTGGAATTAGCTATGAGTTTGAAATGGCTCCTCAGTTGCTAAGTGGTATTTCTCTGGTTGAAATCAACGAGTTGCCACGCAAATGGATGAAGGATAGAGATCCATTGATAATTCTTACTGCGCCTGAGCAAATCAGGGAGCAATTACCTTCCGCCGAGGATATAAAGCGTATTTACAAAGAGCTTTCGGAAGCGCCAGTAGCACCTTATGTAGACAATACCAATACTGATCCTCTTATTGCCTCATTGCCTAAGGCCGGAAAAGTAGTGGCTACCAATGCCAGAGGCCCTTACAAAAGTGTAGAGCTTACGCTTAGCAATGGAGCCAAGGTAGTTTACAAGAAAACAGATTTTAAGAACGACGAAATCAATTTCAGAGCAGTAAGCTGGGGTGGATACCTTCACTACAACGATGAAGATGTCTGGTCGGCTCGAAACGTTACCGGGCCTATTAATGCAGCAGGTGTAGGAGAGTTTAGTGCCGTGCAATTGCAGAAGAAACTAAGCGGAAAGCTTGTAAGAGTATCACCTTATGTAAGTAGTACACAGGAAGGTTTCTTCGGTGGTTCTAGTCCTAAGGACCTTGAAACCATGATGCAATTGCTCCATCTGTACTTTGTAAACCCTAGAAAGGATATAGCCGCTCTCAATAGCTATGTGTCCCGGAGAAATACATTTATGCAAAACAGCGCCAATGATCCAAGTTCTGTTTTTGATGCTGAAGTAAACAAGGTGCATACCCAAAACCATCTTTGGAGACGTACTATGAAGTCAGAGAACCTCAAGGAGATTGATCTTGACAAGTGTCATGAATTTTTCAATGATCGCTTTTCAGACCCTGGAAATTTCACATTCATATTTGTTGGAAACGTTGATGAGAAGCAGCTTAAGGAGTATGCTGAAAAGTACATCGGTTCTTTGCCTTCTAAAAAAAGAGCAGAAAGCTATGTGAACAAGAATATCAACTATCCGTCAGGAGTCATTAAGAAGCGCGTTTACAAAGGAGTGGAGCCAAAGAGTTCTATAGACATCACATTTCACGGCGAATGGGATACAAAGAAGATGGACAAGATGACCATCGGAGCCGTAGAAAAAGCCTTGAGTATTAGGTTGCGAAATGCCTTACGTGAAGACAAAGGTGGTACTTACGGAGTGGGCTGCAGAATAAGAACCCAAAAGGTACCTAGCCCAGAGTACACAATAGAAATTAGTTTTGGATGTGCACCGGAGAACGTAGATGATCTTTTGGCAACTACTTATGGTGTTATTAAAACCTTTATCAAAGAAGGACCAAGTGAAGAAGAAATGGGTAAATACCGTGAAACTGAGCTGGGTGATCATGAACTGAATCTACGCAGCAACAGGTTTTGGATGACTCAGCTGTTTAACTACTACACAGGTGATGGAGTAGAGAGCAATATGGATGAGTTCCCTTCTAAGGTAGAAGGTGTGAGCGCAAAAAAGGCCAAGAAACTGGCCAAGAAGATGTTTGATATGAGCAACTATATTGAAATGGTGCTCATGCCAGAAACAGAGAAACCTGCTGAATAGGAACTACTTTTCAGACAAAGCAATACAAAGCCATCGCATTCAGTGCGGTGGCTTTTTTTATTCCGTAATAAACCGACTCACTCCCAACACCACAAAAGAATTATCAATTCCCTTGTTGGGTTTCATAAAACCGGCATTTGAAATATGTCTGAATCGATATTGAAGATTGGTTTGGTAAGGACCATCACCCATTTGATGATACCAACCCATTATAAAGTTATCTGAAAAGATGTAGCCTCTTGCCTGCATACTTGTACGTACCGTGATAAAATGAGGACCGGTACCTATAGCCCAGTACAAGCGATCTAAGTCGCCTAGTTCTTTTTCGTACCTGAATCCAAAGTTGCAGCCAAATTCAATGTCCTTCAATTTACCTGAAACAAATACAGGATTGAATTGAGGTTCAAGGTATCCGATTAGGTGCCCTGTTTTGTTTGCAATGTTTTCTGTACGCCCCAGGTTCCAGCCAAACTGTCCTTTTAGCAAAATGGGTTGGTAGTAACCTTCTGGCATTTTTTCATAGATGAACGGAATGGCAATAGACAGTCCAATTTCATGTCTGCTAAACCTGGTGTTTTGGGCTTTTAATGTGCCGCATTGAAGGCTTAATACAACTACTAAAAAAAATGCAAACTTCATAGCTGCCAAAAGTAGCACAGGTGGAAAAAATGTGAAAAAGCGCATTGAATAAATAGGGTATTTTGTAAGGATACTTCAACGGCATTTATGTTCCTGATTTACGATACCGAGACCACAGGATTACCTCAAAATCACAACGCACCACTTACCGATTTTGACAACTGGCCAAGGATGGTGCAGATTGCCTGGCAACTGCACGATGAGAAAGGACATCTCATTGAAGCCGTAAACCATATTATCAAACCCGAAGGCTATACCATTCCTTTCAACGCCGAAAAGATTCATGGTATTTCAACCAAACGGGCGAATGAAGAAGGCCTTGATCTGTCAGAAGTATTGAACAAATTCAATACTGCCATTGACTCTGCAACCTATATAGTTGGACACAACATTGAGTTTGACGTAAACATTGTCGGTTGTGAATATTTAAGGAAAGAAATAGATAGTACACTTACAGAAAAGCAAACAATTGACACCAAAGATGAGTCGATAGAGTTTTGCGCCTTGCCTGGAGGCAGGGGAGGAAAGTTTAAATATCCCAAGCTCACTGAGCTTCATGAGAAACTCTTTGGGGCTGGTTTTGACGAAGCGCATAACGCCGCCGCAGACGTTGAAGCTACCGCCCGTTGTTTTTTCAAACTGGGCGATTTGAAGGTTATTGAAAGGGATGACATAGCACTCGATGAGAAAATCATGGAGCATTTGGCCAAAGTGGCCAAAGACATTCTGGGAAGCATTGACTACACCAACGAACAGAAACGCAAAGATGGTCTGCAAGTAGACCTGGAGGCAGCCAATGATATTGATGCCCCATTTGCGCATTTGCATAATCACACGCAATTTTCAGTGCTTCAGGCAACCACAGAGCTGTCATCGGTTATTAAAAAGGCGGTAGCTGATGGTCATCCTGCCGTCGTGATGACCGATATCAGCAATATGATGGGAGCCTTCAAATTTGTTGGCGAAGCCTTGAAGTCTGATATCACACCTATTGTGGGATGTGAGTTCAATGTCTGCGAAGACATGTTTAACCAACAAACGAAGGACAATGGAAATCAAATAGTACTTCTGGCCAAAAACAAAACCGGATATCACAATTTGGCAAAACTCTCTACTATGTCAATGGTAGAAGGGTTTTATTACATTCCCAGAATTGATAAGAAAGCAATTCTTGAACATCGCGAAGGCTTAATAGCCCTGTCAGGAGGATTGTTTGGCGAAATTCCTTACTTGTTTCTCAACGTGGGAGATACTCAGGCCGAAGAGTCCATATTGTGGTGGAAAAAGCACTTTGGAAGTGATTTCTATCTTGAGCTAAACCGGCATGGTTTAGAAGAAGAAAACCACTTGAATGAGTTGCTTGTAGGAATGGCTCGCAAGCATGAAGTCAAATTGGTAGCTGCTAACAATTGCTACTACCTCAATAAAGAAGATGCCAAGGCACATGATATTCTGGTATGTGTAAAAGACGGTGAGAAGTTGGCCACTCCCAAGAAATACTCCAGTAGAAGGGGACGTGGTTACCGATATGGGCTGCCCAATGAAGAGTTTTACTTCAAGAGCCAGCAAGAGATGAAAGCTCTTTTTGCTGATTTACCTGAAGCCATTGAGAATATCTCTGAAATTGTTGAGAAAATTGAACGCTATAAGCTGGCCAGTGATGTACTGCTGCCAAAGTTTGATATACCAGAAGAGTTTATTCATAAAGAGGACGATGAAGATGGCGGCAAGCGTGGAGAGAACGCCTACCTACGCCACTTAACTTATGAAGGAGCTAAAAAGCGATATCCTGAAATAACTGATGAGATTAGGGAGCGGCTGGATTTTGAGCTGGAAACAATTGCCCGTACCGGTTATCCTGGATACTTTCTTATTGTACAGGATTTTTGTGAAGAAGCCCGGCAAATGGGAGTTTCCGTAGGCCCAGGTCGTGGGTCAGCAGCGGGGTCGGCCGCAGCCTATTGCATTGGAATTACCAATGTAGACCCGATTAAGTATGACTTACTGTTTGAGCGTTTCCTGAATCCGGAAAGGGTGTCAATGCCTGATATTGATATTGACTTTGATGATGAAGGCAGGGCCCGGATTATTGACTGGGTAGTGGAGAAATATGGTCAGAAGCAGGTGGCTCAAATTATCACTTACGGTACCATGGCCGCTAAATCTGCTATCAGAGATACAGGTAGGGTGTTGGATCTACCACTTGCAGATACAGATGTATTGGCCAAGTTGATTCCCGACGTTTCCTTGTCTAAGATTTTTGGTCCCAAGGACAAACTCAAGGCCAAGGTAAATTCTGACGGAATGCAAATGGCCAATGAGCTCATTGAGATTTCCGAGAAGGACCTGGGTTTGAAAGGTCAGACGGTAAACCAGGCACGTATTTTGGAGGGCTCTGTACGAAATACCGGAGTTCATGCCTGCGGGGTAATTATTGCCCCTATGCCGCTCACGGAGCATGTGCCTCTGAGCAAGGCAAAAGACTCCAGTCTCTTGGTGACCCAGTTTGACAACAGCGTAGTAGAAAATGCAGGTCTTCTTAAAATGGACTTCCTGGGGTTGAAAACGCTTACCATTATTAGAGATGCGATAAGTATTGTTAAGGAACGCCACGGAATCACCATCATTACTGATGAAATAAGTTTGGAAGATCCCAAGGCCTACGAATTATATCAAAAGGGAGAAACAAACGGAACCTTTCAGTTTGAATCTGCTGGTATGCAGAAGTACTTGAAAGAGCTGAAGCCGGATAGGTTTGAAGATCTGATTGCAATGAATGCCTTGTATCGTCCGGGGCCGCTTGAATACATTCCAAACTTTGTTGCCAGAAAACATGGAAGGGAAGACATCTCATACGATACTCCCGAAATGGAAGAATACCTGGCCGAAACCTACGGTATTACCGTATATCAGGAGCAAGTAATGCTTCTTTCCCAAAAACTTGCAGGCTTTTCCAAAGGCCAGGCGGATGCCCTTAGAAAGGGGATGGGTAAGAAGAAGAAGGAAATTCTGGATGAACTTAAACCTAAATTCCTCTCTGGATGCGCCTCAAATGGAATTAGTGAAGAAATAGCAGAGAAGATCTGGAAGGATTGGGAAGCATTTGCCGCTTACGCCTTCAATAAATCACACTCTACGTGCTATTCCGTTGTGGCCTTTCACACAGCCTATCTCAAGGCAAATTATCCACCAGAGTACATGGCATCTGTGCTTACACACAACATGAGTGACATCAAGAAGGTAACCTTCTTTATGGAAGAATGTCGTAGAATGGGATTGGAAGTATTGGGTCCTGATGTAAACGAATCGAAAAAGCACTTTACCGTAAACGCTGCGGGTCAAATTCGTTTCGGCCTGGGTGGTGTTAAGGGAGTAGGAGAGTCAGCAGTAGAATCCATAATTCAGGAGCGAGAAGAAAACGGATCTTACGAGGATTTCTGGAGCTTTTCAAAGCGAGTGAATCTAAGGGCTGTTAACAAGAAGTGTTTTGAATCTTTGGCTTACGCAGGAGGCTTTGATTGCTTTACTGAGTTTAGTCGGTCTACCTACTTTAGCATTCATGAAGGAGATAAGAACTACCTTATTGAAAAAGCCATCAAGTTTGGTAATGAAGTTAAGTTGGTAGAAGCATCATCGGCCGTAAGCCTCTTTGGTGACGGACAAGGAGCAGATTTGGTTCCTCCTAAAGTAGCCGAGGTTGAAGAGTGGCCATTGATGAAGAAACTGGAATACGAAAAAGAAGTTATTGGCTTTTATATATCCGGACATCCATTGGATACCTATAAATACGAAATAGAGTCTTTTACCACCATTAATCTATTTGATATTGGTGAAAAACAAACGGGCAACTATACTGTTTCTGGTATTGTAACCACCGCTACACATAGAATTAGCAAAACCGGCAAGAAGTTTGGAGAAGTGATTATTGAGGATTACAATGGCTCATTGAGAATGATGGCCTTTGGTGAAAACTACCTCAAATACCACCATTTCTTTCAGGAAGGGGAGATCCTGTTAATGAAACTTTCTCTGGAACCGGACAGGTACAGAAACAGTGATGTGCCTACCTATAAAATTCTGGAGGTCATGCAAATGGATGAAGCCAAGGAAAAGATTCCTAAAGAATTAACCCTCACTTTACATTTGCAGGACCTTAATGAAAAACTTGTGAAGGACATACATAACATAGTTTATGAAAACCCTGGGAACTCTACGCTCATGGTGACTGTTCTTCACGGGCAAGAAAGGTTGAGCTTGCCTTTACGCTCTAATAAAACCAAAGTAGAGGTAAACAATGGCCTACTTACAAGACTTGTAGAATTAGAATCAATAAACTATCAAATCACAAAAAATTAATTCAAAATGGCTTTAGAACTTACAGATGCAACGTTTGAAGAAACCATAAACTCTGGCAAACCTGTAATGGTTGATTTTTGGGCACAATGGTGTGGCCCTTGTTTGATGATTGCTCCAACGGTAGAAGAGCTATCAAAAGAATTTGAAGGAAACGTGGTAGTAGGTAAACTAGACGTTGACAACAATACTTCTGGAACAAAATACGGAGTGAGAAACATTCCTACCATTTTGTTCTTTAAAGACGGAAAAGTAGTAGACAAGCAAGTAGGCGCAGTACCTAAGGCTACACTTAAAGACAAACTCAATAAACTTATCGAGGCCTAGAAAGCGTTCGATTCGTTTTACAACAAATAAAGGCCAAACGCAAGTTTGGCCTTTATTTGTTTCTGGCAATATGAAAGTGAGGGGAGGGTTTATGTTTTCTAAGATCTGTTAATCCTGATCATAAAACAGAGGTTAAAACGTTAATTTGCCTTACCTAAAACCCCTTCTTTGAAAGCTACAGACGTACTGGACTATAAACTCCTGCAACAATTCGGATCATTAGAGCTTCTGGCAAGACAAATTGTTGAAGGTTTTATTGTGGGGTTGCACAAAAGCCCTTTTCATGGTTTCTCTGTTGAGTTTTCAGAGCACAGGCTTTATAACAAGGGAGAGTCAACCCGACATATCGATTGGAAGCTTTTTGGCCGTACCGATAAACTATTTGTCAAGAAATACGAAGAAGAAACCAACCTGCGCTGTCAAATTATTTTAGACACCAGTTCATCAATGTATTATCCGTCGGCGGATCAGAATAAAATGTTGTTTTCAGTGTATGCCGCGGCTTCCATTATTCATCTGCTTAAGAAACAGAGAGATGCTTCTGGTCTGGCATTATTTGCTGACAAGTTGCAAGACTATGTTCCGCCCAAATCGAATACTCCTCATATCCAACGGATGTATTCCATGCTGGAAGCACAACTTCGCAAACCCAATGACGTAAAAAGTACATCAGCTGCTGAGGCTCTGCATCAATTGGCAGAGGTCATTCACAAACGTTCTTTGGTAATTATTTTTAGCGACATGATGGAAAACGTTGACGAGCAGGACAAGTTGTTCTCAGCTCTTCAGCATCTCAAGTACAACAAACATGAAGTGATCCTTTTTTATACAATTGATCATAAATCAGAAGTAAAATTTGAGTTTAGCAATACACCCAGAAAGTTTATTGATTCAGAAACGGGTGAAGTAGTAAAGGCCTATCCTGCTGATGTTAAGGAAGAGTATGTAAAGTACATGCAGGACTTTCGCAACAAACTCAGATTACGTTGTGCTCAGTACGAAATCGATCTTGTAGAAGCCGATATTCAAAAGGGCTTTTCCCAAATTTTACAGCCTTTCCTTATTAAGAGAGGTAAGATGATGTAATTGTTGGTATTATCTGACAATTGTGAAGGGCAGGCTCTGTACCCTGTCAGATTCATGAATTTCAAGTATATAAGAGCCCTCAGAGAGATTATCAATAGGAATTGCAAGGTTACTGCCTATGCGTAAAGGCTCTAATTCAAATTTTCTTCCAGTCATATCAAGCACTCGTAAGGTGGTCCTTTCCATATTGTCAATTCCGTCAAGGAATACAACATCCTGAGCCGGATTGGGGTAGAGATGATAGGCCTCACTCACCTTTATTTGCTCTAATGCATGGGTATTGCAGGCTATAACTTGTATGGTGCGCGAAGCTGTGTTCTTATTTCCCGACAGATCTTCAACTTCGTAAGTAAGGGTGTAGAAACCTTCGCTTTGTTCCATTTGCTCAAAAGTCACCACTTCATTTACCGAGTTTAGCAGTTCGGTTTCAACGTTGAGAGAAGCAGTGTCATCGTAGTTGTCGCTCAATACAATTCCTGGATCAGTAAATGTGCTCCAGCGACAAACATTGATAAACGGTCCGTCGGTAAGGGTAATGAGGGGGGCAATGTCGTCATACACAATAACTTCCAATGTTACTGTGTCTGAACTGTTTCCAGAGCCATCAAGCGCATAGTATCCAATGTAACTAGTGCCAATCACATCCTTGTCATAGGCTCCAATTTGAAACAGTTCAGGGCTGGGGTCAAAACTATCTCCAAACCAGGGTTCAGGCAAGCTCACCTTTCTTCCCACTTCTATTTCAAAAACCTTGGTTGAGAGCTTGACCTCAGGTGGCGTATTGTCACTCACAATTACTACACGTGTAGCTTTTACGGGGCCATTTTTTGAGGTGTCTGTGACACTGTAGTGCAAGTAATAGGTATCCAGTACGGATGTATTCACAAAGCCAGTGATTTCAACCTCTGGAGAACTATCGTAGTTGTCAGTAACGACCCAACCTGTATCAAGGTAAGTGCTGTTCCCCTCAATAAACAAGGTATCCGAATTGGAGAGGAATGTAAAAACAGGGGCTTCTTTATCTTCTACAACGATGGTCCTTTTCTCGACTGATTTGTTGCCATTTTTATCTATTGCAGTAATCACGCGTTCATAAGTTCCCAGGTGTGCAGTATCGAGCGTGCTGGTGGTGTAAAACGTATCCAGTGCGGCACAGTTGTCAGTAATCTTAAAACCTGGATCAGGATAGCTTTGATAAACATCCATATACAAGGGATTACTGCCTAGTAGCTGAATCTTTGGAGCAATCGTATCGCTTGTAACTTCCACCATGCGATCAACTGAGGTAGTGTTTTTTGAATTATCGGTGATGGTATATGTGATTTTATACCAGTTGGGTGTTTCTTCATCAACCGATCCCGTGAAGGTGGCTTCCTTTGTTAAGTCACCATCCACATTGTCAATTACCCGTATTCCCGGATCTACAAACTTTTCACATTGATTAATATAGAGAGTGTCTCCCCCAAACAAAGTGATATGTGGGGGGCTAACATCACCTGTAACAATGCATGCATAATCTTCAAACTCTCCTGTAACATGGGGGCCGCAGCCGTAGTCAGTTTGACTAGCGGCATTAGTCGCTATCCGTATTCTGCCAAGACCATGGCTGGTAGCTACAGGAACCTTAAAAGTGTCCAACCAAACCTTATTCTTACCAGGAGTCTCGCTCGAGAGTTTTTCAGTCGCTTCAAACCTACCATCTGAGTTCATGTCAAGCCAAAATGCCCGTTGGATACTGAATGAAGTGTCTGCACGCTCAACAGATAATATGTATTGAGCTCCCTGCTCCAGATGCACACGCTGTAAATCACTAAAATCTGAATATCCGCTAACATCGTCAGAAGCATTGTCCATCAATATGTTTCCATTGAAGTCCTTAATAGAAACTCTTGAAATGCCTCTTTTACTTAGACTGGAAACCACATAAGGCTCACAATAGTTTCTAACGGTGATATAAGCCGTTCTCGACAGACTATCCGCACCGAGAGCATTTCGAACCCACAGCTTTACAGTATATGTTCCTATAGAGTCCAGTAAAATCACGGGGTTTTTACTGGAGCTACTGGTGGCATTTAAATAGCGTACTACGGCACCACCACTTACTTCCCATCTGTAAACTCTGGGGCCATTGCTCGATGCATCCAGTAACTGAATAGTGTCCCTGGTGGAAACCCGGGTAAACGTTGCACTGAAGTTCGCCACAGGTTTCGATGTGGGTTTAATCACAACCACAGTTTTGGTAGAAGTATCAGCAGCACCGCAGGCATCTACTATCAATCTTACTTTAAACTTACCTGTAGTGCTCCATCTATAGTCAACATTGCTACCTTCCATATCAGGAACCCCGTCGTTATTAAAATCCCAATAGGTGCCTACCCATGAGCGCTGGTCTTTCGCACTCAATGTGGTGAGGTGATTTACAAAAACAGTGTCGTTCGAAACAATTGTTGCATCCGGTTTTGGAGTGACTTTCTTAGAGATGCTGTACTTTAATTCAAAGCCGTCTGCAGCAGCGAGAGAATCTGACTGGAAAGTGATGAACATCTTACCTGAACTTGCGGTAATTCTTCCCAGGTTTGAAGGTTGATCGTTTAAACTATAAATACCATTGGTATAGCCAAGAGTACTATGCAGTGCTGTTCCAGAGGCATCTGACCCATCATATACCTTTAAAAAATCTCCAGGGTAGCCAAGGAGTTTAAATCTGCTGATATCAATGTTGTTCAGGTCTAAATGAACTTCGTCTGCACAGGTGGGTTGAATCAACAAACTGCAATTCAAAAAATTAGAGTACACACTGTCCCTACCACCGTCATCTACAATTACACCGTGCTCAGCCGTCAATGTATCGCTCTGTATACTAGAGCCATCGCATAGCGTAACTACATGTTGTACGTTGATATAGTTAATTTTTACAAGGCTATCTGAACCGTTTTTATTAGAAACAAATCCCACCACTGAATAAGCACCGGGCTCCAAAAAGATCAATTCCGGGCTCTTGCTCTCAGAACTGGTCCCATTTATGAAGCGAAACAAACTATCCCCCTTATTCATGGCCGGATGAATGGTCCACTTCCAGAAAACACTTTGAGTTGACAGGTTTGTAAGACCTATTTCTTCTCCTACCAGTATCTGGTTTTTACTGGCAACAAACTCCGCTTTGGGAAGTATACTCCCTACTGATTTTACCACCAGGGTGTCACTAAAAGAGTCGCTTAATGTGGTAGTCCCGTCGCATGATTTTAAAGTTGTTCTCAGTGAAATGGGATATCTACCACTCAACCCTGCTGTTATTTTCAGGTCAATACTATTGGTATCGGGCTTGCCATCATCATCATAATCCCAGGCATAGCTTACGTCAATTCCTTGGGCCAGCGAAGCATTTTTGAAGACTGCAACGCTTCCTTCAAATACACTTGTGTCCTTCACGAATAACGCGGTTGGCTTGGTTTCCTCAAGAACTTCAAGAACATAATCCTCACCGGAGCCACGGTTTACACCGTCACAGGGGCCGGCTAGACTGTTTTGATGAAAATCGGAAAGAACGCGCATCCGCTTTTGCCCAAGCGCAACGTCACATGGAATCTTCAAGGTCACTTCGGTTCTTTGTGATGCCTTGATTCCATTAGCAGTATGTATGATCTCATTGCTTTCAAAGAAACCATCGGCATCCCAGTCTATCCAAACCCTCATATTTTCACTTGAATAAGGGCCAGCCCGCAGAGAGAGTTGATAGGTTTGATTTTTTACTACTGAGACCGCATTTTTTCGAAAAGTGTGGATATCAGCATTATCAGAGTAAACGCTAAGTAGCTTGCCCAGTTTGACATGTGTAGGGCCTATTTGAAAGTTTCCGGCTGTGCTTCTTGTCACATCACAATAGATGCCACCTCCATGGTTCGCAATTTTTCTATTCCCATGTGGCGCGCCCACGTTTGGGGTATAGTTGGTGCCTTCAAGGTTTAGAGAAATCAATCGCGCATCAAACGAGTCTAAAACCGATGATTTATGAGAGATGTTGTAGCATACTATGAAGTAGTGCACCCCTTTGATGAGGGGAATGCTATCAGAAAAGCTAAAATTTCCTGATGCGGATTGTTGAACCGACCCAAAAAGGTTTACCGTGTCCAGAGGGCTATTGGTACTTGGATTAAATCCCATATAGTACATACTAGCACTCTCAATCAGTGCAGTATTTCCGGTTCCATTGGTATGCAGATTAAATGCACGGGTATAAAGTGTGTCAGTCCCACTTCCATCAATATGCACGGCAACCTGAAGGATTTTAGCATCGTTCTGACCCGGGAAGAGACTGTCAACTACTTGGTTTACAACACTGCTGTCATATTTAACCTGAGCCTGGGCCGAACCCAAAAACATAGGGGTACAAACACATAAAAAGGCGAAGGCCTTTAACAATAAATTGCTTAGGTGTTTGTTGGTTTCGAACATGTACTGCTAGCGTATACCAAAAGTAGCGAAAAAATGATTTTTCTAGCTTGCAAGCCTAGATTTGAAGCAAGAGATACCTTTGTGAGATGAGCGATGTGGAGGTGCAAGAGCACAGCGATGAGTTTTTTGAGCATTATAGAGTTGTCGCCGACCCTAATCAAGGACCTTTGCGAGTGGATAAGTTTTTGCAAAACAGGTTGTTAAATGCTTCAAGAAACAGAATACAAAACTCGGCCAAGAGCGGTTTTGTCAGAGTCAATGAACAGCCAGTTAAATCCAACTATAAGGTGAAAGCCGGAGATACGGTTACACTGGTATTACCTCATCCACCTCATAACAGAGAACTTATTCCTCAAGAGCTTAACCTTGACATCATTTATGAGGATGAATGGTTATTGATTCTTAATAAATCAGCCGGTATGGTGGTGCATCCCGGGTACGGCAATTATGAAGGCACTGTTGTGAATGGCCTGGTGCACCATTTTCAAAATTTACCAAGCTATAAAAGCGAAGTGCCAAGGCCTGGTTTGGTGCATAGAATTGACAAGGATACATCAGGTCTTCTGGCAATTGCCAAAACTGAGGAGACTATGACCCACCTGGCCAATCAGTTTTTTCACCATACCATTGAAAGGGCCTATTTCGCACTTGTATGGGGCAATGTAAAAGAAGATGAAGGCACAATAGATAACTATCTGAGAAGAAGTCCTCAAGACCGAAAAGTAGTTTCTGTTGCAAAGGAACCTGAAGATGGAAAAAGAGCCATTACTCATTATAAAGTACTTGAACGGTATGGATTCGCTACTGCGGTTGAGTGCCGTTTAGAAACAGGACGCACACATCAGATTCGCGCTCACTTTAAGCACCTTGGCCATCCCTTATTCAATGACTCTGGTTATGGAGGCGATCGAATACGGTCTTTTACTTCCTTTAACCGATTCAAGACTTTTGTGGAGAATACATTTAAAGTATGTTCGAGACAGGCATTGCATGCCGGAGTATTAGGCTTCGAACACCCTCATACCAAGGAGCACATTCGTTTCGAGCAGGCATTGCCTCCAGACATAGCAGAAGCTCAGGAAAGATTTAGAAAGTTTGCAAGTAATTACGAAACTGATTTAGATTAGCGCTTCTTGAAAAAGGTAGAGATTTTTATATCCTGTGTGATTGACCAATTTTTTCCGCAGGTAGCCTGGGACATGGTAAAAGTGCTAGAGCACCTTGGTTGTCAGGTAAAATACAATCCAAGCCAAACCTGCTGTGGAAGGCCCGCTTATACAAAGGGCCATCGCGAAATAGCCAAAGAAGTTGCCACAAAGTTTTTGGAAGATTTCAATACCAAAGATGACATTATATCCATCATGCCTTCCTGCACTTCTATGGTAACTCAGAGCTACGATACCTTCTTTAGAAATACTAGTAACCATAATCGATACAGAGGTTTACAGCAAAGAGTTTTTGAGTTCAGTGAGTACCTTACTGATACATTAAATGTTGAAACCTTGCCTTCGCGTTTTCACAAGAAGGTTGCATTTCATTCTAATTGCCAAGCTATTAACGCCCTGGGGCAGAAGGACACTTCTATTAGACTTTTGAAACTGGTTGAAGGTTTGGACTTGGTATATGAGCAGCTTCCAGGTACTTGCTGTGGATACGCTGGCAACTATGCCGCCAACAATGAAAAGGGCTCATTAGAAAAAGCTGAACAACTTCTCGATGTGTATCAGGAAGCGGGTGCAGATGTAGTGGTATCAAATGATTATCACTGCCTATATCACTATAAAACGATTGTAAAAAAGACCAATCGGCCATTGGAATTCATGCATTTAGCTGAAGTTCTGGCTCAGGGATTGTAGTATGGAATACAGATTGATTGACCTGGAAAACCTTAGAAAGTTTATTTACGGAGTTTTTGCCGGTTTGGGTTTCAATGATGAAGAATGTGGTAATGCGGCCAGAGTACTTACTTTATCAGACTTACGTGGAGTAGAATCTCATGGTTGTGCACGACTTCACGGATATGTGCGACTAGTGGATGCCGGAAAAATAAAGCCAAATGCTAAGCCTTTCATCGAAAGAGAGTTTGGTTCTACAGCCACCCTGGATGGAGATGCCGGTCTTGGACTTCATGTAGGAACTAAGGCCGCCGAAATAGCCATTGATAAGGCGAAGAAGCATGGTTCCGGATGGGTGTCAGTAAAGAACTCAAGTCACTTTGGAGTTGCCGTGGGGCATGTGTTACCTGCTTTAGAAGAAGGGCTTATTGGTTTTTCTTTAACCAATGCGAGTCCTTTGGTGGCACCCGCAGGGGGCAAAGACAGGTTATTGGGAACTAATCCAATTTGCATCGCTTTTCCTTCAAAAGAAAGGCCTCCCTTTATTTGCGATATGGCCACTACAGTAGTAGCCAACGGCAAGCTGGAAGTGGCGAAGCGAAAAGGAGTTGATATTCCTTTGGGTTACGCACAGGATAAGCATGGACAAACCAGTTCAGATCCGAGTATATTGTCACAAGGAGGAAGTATGCTACCCCTGGGAGGGAGCCTCAATCACTCAAGCTATAAAGGGTATGGTTTGGGAGCAATGGTTGATATTCTCACGGGTGTACTCAGCGGAGCCAATTACGGGCCCTGGGTACCACCTTTTGTACCTTTCCTCAATCAAATAAATGATTCTGTTGGGCAGGGTATCGGTCATTTTGTGGGTGCATGGAGTGTTGAAGGCTTTATGGATACAAATGAGTTCAGAGAGCGCATGGATCACTGGATGGAAACGTTTTCAAAGTCAAGTCCGGCTCAAGGAGTTGATAAAGTTCGTATTCCGGGAGAGAAGGAGCACGAACTCACTTTGGAAAGGCGTGAAGCCGGAATCCCCGTCCATAGAGAAACCTGGAAGACATTGGAATCCCTTGATCACAGGTTTAATCTGAACATGCTATGATCAGTAGAGCGACTTACCAATTTTTGGCTGATCTGGCAGAGAACAATCACAAGCTATGGTTTGATGCGCACAGAGAAGCGTATGAAGCTGCAAGACAAGGCTTTATATCTTTTATTTCCAAGTTAATTAAAGGAATTGAAGACTTCGATCATCATTTAGAAGGGCTTACAGCTGAAGAATGTGTGTTCAGACTTTACCGGGATGCGCGGTATGCTACGGATAAAGAGCCCTACAGAGCTCATTTCGGTGCTTACATAGCCTTTGGTGGTCGCAACTCTGATTTTGCTGGATATTATGTACACATTGCGCCTGGCGATAATTATATAGGGGGAGGGATGTACAACCCAGGAACTGCTGTACTTCGAAAAATAAGACAGGAAATTGACTACAACTCAGAGCCATTATGGAATATTTTGCGTTCTGAAGGGTTCAGAGAATGCTTTGGGAGTATTCAGGGAAACAGGCTGAATTCAGCACCTCAGGGATACCCAAAGGACCATAAAGACATTGAACTACTTAAACTTGAGAGCTACTTCGCCATTCATTCAATGAATGATGAAGATTTTACTTCCGAAAAGGCATTTGAGCGCTGCATTAAAGTAGTAAATGAGCTATACCATTTCAACAGATTTTTTAATGAAACTTTCGTAAGCTAATGACTGAACAGGAAAAGGCAATTGACCTTTTAGAAAGACGCCCAAAGTTTAGCAAATTGATTATTTCGCGAAACTATCCCTTTACTATTGATGAACTTAAGGAGTATGAGGAAGTACTGAATTGGCAGCTTGTAAGCAGCAATAGGAAAATGAGCTGGTCATCTGATATCATTGAAACTTTTAAAGGCAAATGGGATTGGGATGTACTGAGCTACAATCCATCTATAGCATGGAATACTGAAATAATTGAAGAGTTTGGCGCTTACTGGAATGTAATGACCCTATGCGAGAATGAAACCATTCCATGGACAGCTGAACTTTTGGAAACGCATAAAGAGTTCTGGGTTTGGTCACAGCTTTCAGTGAATAAGAAACTTCCATGGTCAATAGAATTGATCCAGCAGTTTGAGAAATATTTACCTTTTGAATACCTAAGTTCTAATCCGGCCCTGCCATGGTCTGAAGAGTTATTGGAAACTTATAAAGAGCAATGGGATTGGGAAGCACTGGCCGGCAATTCAGGCTTGCCCTGGAGCCTGGACCTGATAGAAAAACACCTTGACCGATGGAGTTGGCAGTCGCTTTCAACCAATGAGAGCCTACCATGGAAGGAAGTGTTGGAAAAATACCCCAATGATGTAGACTACTGGTTCGCAAGTACCAACGGAGGCTTCCCATGGAATGAAGAACAACTTGAAGCCAATAAGGAAGACATCAATTTTGAAATGATTAGCGGTGTGGAAGGACTGCCCTGGACTGAAGCCTTAATTGAACGTTTTAAGCAAGATTGGCTATGGGGTGATGAAGGAATCAGTAAGAACGAAGGCATTCAATGGACAGAAGAGCTTGTGGCCAAGTACGCTGAGCGACTGGACTTTTTTGCTGATTTTGGACTGGCAGGTGTGGAAGCTATGCCCTGGACCATAGAGTTGCTTGACCGATTTAAGGACAAATGGAACTTTGCACGCCTATCGTTAAACCGAAGTCTTTGGGAGAAAGCTTTTGAAGCTCATGCCACACATATGAATCTGGCCGAGCTGTTGGTAGAAGAATAAGTGCCCCTACTGCAGTAGGGAAAGTTTCTTCTTTAGCGCTTCAATTTTTCGCTGATAAGTAATGAAAACCTTATTGCGCTCTTTTTCAGAGCTGCCGCTTATGAGGGTTGACTTTCCTTGTAACACCTTAAGCGCCTTGTAGTATTCTTCATAGAACAGCTCACTTTTTGTGAGTAATGAATTGAGTCCGTTACTGGTAAGGAAACTCAGGTAGCGTTGGCCCATTTTCACGAGTATTACATTATCCATGTGCAATACTTCATTGTGAAATACTGTGTAGCTACCTCCTTTAGGATTCTCAGAAACAGGTTTTCTACTTTTTCTAAACTTATATCCTTGTTCGCATTGAAGGCGAATATGTTCCATTACTTCAGATACCCTATCGAGTAGCAGTAAGGCTTCCTCATGCAGTTCAAAGAAACCAGCTTCTACATAATATTCTATTTGCTTAAGTGTGGTATCAATGGTTTCAGAATGGTACACTTCTATTGATGGAATCTCAATATACAGATCTCTAACAGACCGCGACAGTTGGTTTACTTGTTCATTAATCTCATAGAGTTTGAACTTCCTCGATCTGAATTCACTGAAATCAAGTATGGTCTTTTGCCAAAAAAAGAGTTTAAAAGAAGCCAATTCAGGAGCGTGCATTAAATGAAACAAGGGAATTTCATTGGCCATATATACAACTTCCTTGTCCTGAGCCGCAGCAATGATTTTTAGGTTTTCTTCAATATGCTGCAGGTATTGAAGAAAGTTGAAGGAAGCTTCATTTAGTGGACGGTATTCAAAGGAGACCAGATTGTTTTTTTGACCTGTTAGTTGATCAAATGAAACATCGAAATGCCTGCATATCTCTACGATCTCTAACATGCTTAGAGAAGTTTCCCCTCTTATTCTTCGATAAGCGCTGTCGGGGCTAAGGTTCAGGCAGTCAGCCACTTCATCAACTAGTGAAACATGCTTGGCTAGTTGTGATTTTATAGATTGAAAAAAGCCCGTTTGTACTTCTTTTTCTTGTTTGGCCATACCGTGCTTTGTGTTGCAAATAGAAATAAAAATGTTTGAAAGGCCTTCAACTTGCAACTTCTCGTAAAGGCAGGTGTCCGTATGGCATGATTGATGTTTAAAAGAAATACAACAATGAAACAGTTTATACTTATCGCCATCGCAGTTGTGGCTCTATTCAGCCTTGAATCTTGTTTTAGTGATTTTGAATGCTACAGAGGAAATGGCAAAGACGGCACCCTGGAAGTGTCACTTGACGAGTTTTCTGAACTAGAGTCGAACTCTTCTATAGACATTGTATTGGTTCCGGATTCATTTAACGGTGCTGTAATTACAGGAGACGATAACATTATTGACCTTGTAGAATTGCGCATTCTCGGAAAAAAGATGATTGTAGATTATGCCAATGTGGATTGTGTAAAGCCCTCTCAAAAAACAACTGTTGAACTTCATTTTGGAGAAGAGTTAAAAGCCATAACCGTTGATGGATCAGGGGAAATTGTTTCAAAAGCCGAGCTCAATGGAGACGTACTGGAAATATTTATTGATGGCTCAGGAGACGTATTCCTGGAAGCCAACTACGATGACCTTTTGGTAGATATTGACGGTTCTGGAAACGTGGAAGTAGAAGGCACAGGAAACTCTGGCTATGTATTAATTGATGGCTCGGGAGATGTGGATTTATTTGATTATGATGTGGCTACTATGGGGGTTGAAGTAGACGGTTCAGGAGACACTCGCGTTTCTGTAAGTGAAGAAATTTCAGTTTGGATAAACGGTAGCGGCGATGTTCTATACCGAGGAGATGCCGATTTAATTATACAAGAACGCAATGGTAGCGGAGAAGTGAGAAAGCTTTAAGCTTTTATTTTTTTTAGTTCCTAGATTCAATCACCTCCAATACCTTAGCATGCTAAGACAACATGAGAATGATGAGGTACATAGTATTGGTGGTACTATTATTTGGAGGCTTGGTCTCCGCACAGGACAAAGGCGTATTTAGGAAACAGAAAGAAAGTTTTTATACCAAAACAATTTTACCTGCTCTTGATCAGTATGATGAAGAGCAGGCAGCCCATATACCTTCAAGGTTTTCAATGGATATGGAGAATAATTCATATCCTACCAACCCTGAAGAGTACACCCAAGTAAAGCACATAAAGCCTGTATCTCAGGGTAATACAGGCACTTGCTGGTGCTTTTCTACCATTTCTTTTTTTGAGAGTGAAGTACTGAGAACCACCGGGAGGGAGGTAAAACTCTCGGAGATGTATGTGGTTTACTGGCAGTATGTAGAAAGAGCAAAGTATTTTGTTCAGCACCGTGGGAATATGTCGCTGGGAGAAGGCTCTGAAGCAAATGCTGCTACCCTTATGATAGAGAAGTACGGGATAGTTCCAAGAAAAAACTATGAAGGCAAACCCTATTCACAGCCCTTTTATAGCCACGATCGTTTGTTCAAGGAAATAAAGGCATATCTGGGAGTTATTAAGGAAACCAATGCCTGGAATGAAGAGCAAGTAGTGACAACAGTTAAGTCCATTCTTAATCATTACCTGGGGGAGCCTCCAACCAGGTTTAAGTACAACGGTATGGACTATGAGCCGAACTCCTTCAGAGATGAATACGTGAAAATTGAAACGGCTAAGTATTTGAACTTTATGTCATTAATGCAGCATGAGTACAATGCCAAGGCAGAATACGATGTACCTGACAATTGGTGGAACAGTGATGACTATTGGAATGTAAACCTTGATGATTTCATGAAAATAGTTGAAAACAGTGTGAAAAATGGCTTTGGAGTGGCTATTGGAGGTGATGTTTCTGAAGTAGGTCTTGATCGCGATTATCAGGTAGCCGTAATTCCAAGTTTTGATATCCCTTCCAAAAACATCAATGAAAGCGCTCGTCAGTTTCGATTTAGCAATGAAAGTACAACTGACGACCATGCCATGCATATTGTTGGAATTAAAAAGCACAAAGGAGCCAACTGGTACTTAGTGAAAGACAGTGGTTCAGGTTCGCGAACCTGTGGTGAGGGCTGCAACTCATTTGGCTATTATTTCTTTCATGAAGACTACATAAAGCTCAAAATCATGAACATTACCGTTCATGAAGACGCCGTAAAAGACTGGCTCAATTTAGAGTCATAAGCCTATGAATACCTTCCATACCCTACTCGCACTACTTCTGACAATTGGAACTCTGCAAGCCCAGAATGCAGTTCAACCCAGGTCAAAGAAAATTGACTATTCCTTACACAAGTTGTACAAAGAGGGGGATGGAAGTACTGAAGTAACCGTCTTTTTAAGGCTGAAAAAAGCGAATACCAAACTTCCTGAAGGAGATTTCTTTAAAGTAAACTCCAGAATGGGCAGACTTGTTACGGCCCGTATTCAATTGGATGCCCTATCTACGGTAGTATCAAACTATGACGTAGAACGGGTGGAGTTTGAAGGCATGCATGTACCTGCAATTGATTCCGTAAAGTACCATACCAATACCTGGGCAGTCCATAAAAAGTGGGGGGCTATTGACCAGGCCTATCTGGGAGAAGGTGTCATTGTAGGTATTGTAGATACAGGTATAGATTTTGAACATGCCGAATTCAGAGATAAAGACGACCCCTCAAAGTGTAGAATTCTTAGTGTTTGGAGCCAATGGGATGAGAGTGGACCTAAGCCGGATAGCTTTTCTTATGGCAGTGTGTATACACAGCAGCAGTTTGAAGATGAAATAAACGGAGTTACAGAAGATGCCCTGCCAATTACTGATTACGACCCCACTAAAAGAGGTGGCCAAAGCCATGGTACACACGTGGCAGGTATTGCTGCAGGCCTCAACGGAATAGCCCCTGAAGCTGATATTATTGCTGTGAGTGTTAATTGGGAGTCGGCTGGTATAGTTGACGCCGTTAAGTATGTTATCGATCAGGCCATTCTTTTGAACCGGCCTTGTGTGGTTAACCTAAGTCTGGGAACTCTCAACAACCTTCACGATGGAACAGGTTCCAGTGCTGAAGCATACAAGGCACTTGCCAATATCAGACCTGAGGGAACTACCATTGTAGCCGCCGGGGGGAACAGCGGCAGTATTAACATACACTGGGGAGGCTTTGAACTGGAAAAAGAAGCAAAAGCCACTTATTTCTACGGCGAGCCGGTTCAGTTGGTTTTTGCCATATCCGATACTCTAATGGATAAAATAAGCTTTTCGGTTACAGGACTCACGGGTGATTTTGATTATCCAAACAATACCTTTTCCAACCTTGAGGAGTTTCAGACCTCAAATTGGTTCACACCAGCTCAGGCATTAAAGGCTGACTACACAGAGAGTTTGTACTTTAAAGACAATGTGGAATTAGGTGGGACCGTAACGGCTACCTGCGATGAACAATACGAAGGAAGCAGACATCATTATTTTGTTATTGAGATTGATGACAATGCCGACATTGATCTTAGGCAAGCACCGCCTAAGGCCAATGGTATTGACCTGTACCGGATCAATGTAAAGGGAGAAGGAAGTTTTAATTCCTGGCTTCTGCCTGTATCATTTGTAGGCGACGGTTCCTTTTCAAGGAGTGTTACGGACCCGGCAGATATTGGTGCACCCAACATCAACAATTTTGTATCACCTAATAACGACTACTCAATAATAGCACCGGCCTTGTTTAAAGAAACCATTTCTGTAGGGGCTTCGGTAAACAGGTGGTCGTATTTCAATACTAAGGGAGAACAAAAGCCATCGCGTTGGGCTCGTAATCCTAATGGAAGTCTCGGGCCGTTCTCTAGCCGAGGTCCAACCATTGACGGCAGAAATGTTCCAGAGATAGTAGCTCCGGGAGAAAACGTGTTTTGTGCTGCCCCTAGTTATTACGACGGATGGGGTGAGCGAGTACTTGACGGCACCTTTGTAAATAGTAGCGGTACTAGTATGGCAAGTCCGGTAATGGCCGGCGCAGTGGCTCTCTACTTCGAAAAATTTCCCAATGCCACGCTCGCCGATGTTAGAAGCGATTTCCTCTCCAATACAGTAGAAGATGACTTTACAGATGACTTTGGTCCACTGCCCAACAACCATTGGGGGAGTGGAAAGCTGGATATATACAAAGTGCTGAGTGGCGGCATCTATTATAACGTGCAACAACCAAATCTTTTTGATTTGGACATTTACCCCAACCCAACGAGTGGCCTGATTCAGATTGAAGGTGATTTTAAGAGCATCGCCCTATACAGCTTGCAAGGAGAACAATTGCAGCGTTTTTCACAGGTTGGTTCCGTGAATCTCTCATCCTATTCTGATGGGATGTACCTGTTGCAAATAGAAACCGAGGAAGGTTTGCACCACAGGCGTATCACCGTTAGTCATTAAGGGCTTTCTACTTCACTAGCCTTGCTTATTTTTGGCCTTTAAAGGTTCAAAATGGCAACAAAAGGAAGAATTGTTCTAGCATTTTTCATTGCATTATCTCTTACAGGTTTTGCTCAAAGTAGCGGCAAAAAAATTCTAAGCATTGAAGATGTTTCTATCAACCCACGAGTGTACCCCCAGTTTTTATCACAACTCAACTGGATACCCGGCACTGATACCTATGCACAGGTAGAAGACCAGAAGCTGAACCAATACAGTGGGGCAAAGGGTAAACTCATTAAGAGCATTTCTGTTGAGGACCTAAATGCCGCCATTGAAAAAGTAAACAAGGACGATGTGGTGAGTAGAATGCCCGGGGTAGCATGGCAGGATTCGAAACATTTTACCTTTAGACAAAACCAAAAACTCTATTCCATTACCATAGGAAGAAGTTTGGTGGCTAAAATGGAGTTTGAATATAAAACCGGAGCCTCAGGTTTGGAATATCAGTTTACTAGCGGCGGAGCCGGAAACCACAGTTATGTTATTGGCGACGATTTGTACGTAAATGGAATCCAGATTAACGAAAGCGAGGAAGGAGTTGTGTACGGACAAGTGGTGCACAGGAATGAGTTCGGAATTAACAAAGGGACCTTTTGGTCAGCAGACTTTTCAAAGCTGGCCTTTTACCAAAACGATCAAAGGGCTGTAACAGACTATCCAATGCTCAACATTACCAAGCCGGTGGCTGAAGATTACCACGTAAAGTACCCAATGGCTGGTCAGCAGAATGAAACAGTAAAGCTGGGCATCTACGACGTAAAAAGTAAAAAGACCTTGTATTTGAAAACAGGAGATGTTGACCAATACCTTACCAACATTACCTGGGATCCATCAGGAAAGTTCGTGTACATAGGAGTGCTAAACAGAGGACAGGATCATTTAAAATGGCAGAAGTATTCAGTTTCAAATGGAGAGCTTGTAAGTACCTTGTTTGAAGAAAAAAGCGAAAGTTTTGTTGAGCCCCTGCATCCTTTAAAGTTTAATCCTACCAACAGCGAGGAGTTTATCTGGCAGTCCTGGAGGGATGGATACACCCATTTATACAGATACAATACCGATGGGAAACTCCTGAATCAAATTACAAAGGGAGCGTTTGAAGTAAATGAGCTGGTATGTTTCAGCTCAGATGGCAAGAGTGTTTTTTATACCAGTAGGGAAGAGAGCCCGCTTGAAACGCATTTGTACGAAATTTCTATTCAAGGGGGTACCGCAAAGAAGGTTACAGGTGTAAAGGGGAGCCACAGCGTGAAAGTGAGTGATAAAAGCCACTATGTAATTGACATATTCTCCACCCGAGAAATAGCCAGAAAATATGCCCTTCTTAAAAGGTCCGGTAAGGAAGTAAAGGAGCTCTTACTTTCTAAGGACCCTATGGCCGATTACGAAAAGAATGCTATAGAATTTGGAACTATAAAGGCAGGTGACGGCAGTACCGATCTCTATACCAGAATGATTAAGCCCTACAATTTTGATGCTACTAAAAAGTACCCGGCTATAGTATATGTGTATGGTGGTTCGCATGCTCAAATGGTTACAGAATCATGGATGGGAGGGGCCAGCCTTTTTCTGCATTATATGGCTCAGCAAGGCTACATAGTATTTACTGTAGACAATAGAGGTTCTGACAATAGGGGAGCTGCTTTTGAACAGGCCACCCACCGGCAATTGGGCACACTTGAAATTGAAGATCAACTAGCTGGTGTGGATTACCTTAAGAAGCAGGCCTACATAGATGCCGATAGAATTGGCGTGCACGGTTGGAGCTTCGGAGGCTTTATGACCACAGGACTAATGCTCAAAGCGCCAGGAACCTTTAAGGTAGGCGTATGTGGAGGTCCGGTTATTGACTGGAAGTATTATGAAATCATGTACACCGAAAGGTATATGGATACTCCCGAAGAGAATCCAGAAGGATATGAAACTTCGAGCCTTCTTAACCACGTAAAGAACCTTGAAGGCAAGCTACTCATAGTTCATGGAGCCGATGACGATGTAGTTGTATGGCAACACACACTTGCGTTCATAGATGAGTGTGTAGAGAATGCGGTGCTGTTTGATTATTTCCCATACCCTGGGCACAAGCACCATGTACGTGGAAGAGACCGTGTACACCTACAGAAGTATATGGCCCAGTACTTTATTGACCATTTGTAGTCAAAAGGTGCACGCTTTATTTAAATAGAAGGCGTAGCGCTTCCATGCTTTCCTCATGCTCAATTTGTAATAGGTAGAAACCTTTAGGCAAATGTGAAACTGAAAAGGAGCTTACTTCTCCTGAAGTTTGGTAAGTAATGGTGTATTCCCTTCCCATTGTGTTGAGCAAGCGTAGGTGGCTGCCAACAGGAAGGCCCTGGATTTGAACCATCTCAGTTGCTGGATTGGGAAAAAGTTGAATGGCATTGGTTTTGTCTTCTCCAATGCTCTGTGGCTCCCAAAAGAAAGTGCTATCGCATTGATCTTCCCATTCAGAATCATAGAAATACCTTAGATCGGCATTCTCAAAGCAACGGAGATTAGTGGCTCTAACGTTGTGACACAATCCAAACCACCACGGAAAGAAGTTATAGGTATTGCCAATGCCTTCAATATTGAAGTTCTGGTTTTTGGGATGGGTTAGAAACAACCGATCGGGGTGATCAATAATGCCATTGCTACTGTAGTGTACGTATTGTACACTCAATGCAGTATCTCCTACTTTCATTGAGCCTATAGAGTCTATATAAGTTATAAGCACACCTGCATCACTTTTAGAGAGAAGAGAGTCTCCCGGGCTCAGACTAAAGTCGTACAGCAGGCTAAACATATTGGAATCTTCATAATAGTAGTAAAGTTTCCTTGCTTCCTCATAGCAATAAAAAGTGCCAATTAGGGGATTGCAACTGTCAGGGTTGGCCACTTCATAAGAGTAGCAGGTTTTACCATTAATTACTTTGCTAGGCCCTACACTTACCTTGGTAAAATCGTAGAGTAAGGGTCTTGGTCTTGCCGGCCAATACTCTTCGGTTCGGGTATAGTGCCAGGTGGCACCTTCAGAGCTCCAAAGTGTTTGTGCATTTAGATGAACAAAGCAGGTAAAGAGTAAGCTGAGAGAAAGAACAATAGATTTCATAGGCATAAAAAAAGGGGGCGCAAGCCCCCTTTTATATAATCAGTGATTTGATTACTCGAATGTAGCTTGGCTAGCGTTAAGCACAGCGTAAGCTTTAGAGATAGTACCTGAAACAGTCCAAACAACAGCAGTAACAACACAGTTGTCTTTGTCCCAAGCTCCTTCTGGGAACTCAGCAGTGTGAGTAGTTTCGAACAATTGATCTTTAGCGATAGCACCGCCGTCAGTGTTCAACTGAATACCGTAAACGCTATGTCCGTCCATTGCAGTTCTCAAAACGTGCTTGTGGAAAGGAGATCCATCTGGGTGACCTGACTGAGGAGCTTGTACTAGGCTCTCGTCAACGTATACAGAAAGGAAGTACTCACCTTCTGGCATTTCCTCGAAGAAACGAGTACGTACGTCTACAGTGATTTCGTTGTTAGCAACGCTCCATTTTACAGCAGCACCAGCTTTTACTTCTTGATCAGCAATAGCAGTTTCAACTTCAGAAATAACGTCAGCTTTCAAAGAAGCTTCAGTAGCACCGCTAAAGTTCAAAGCAGCTTTTTGTAGTTTACCACCAGCACCAGAACTTACAATGTATGAAGGCCAGCTATTGATACCCATGTCAGCATCAAGTTTGTTACCTTCTTCGTTGATAAAGTCTTTAGATACAAAGTTTGCAGAGTGAATAGTAAGAGGAGCGATGTTAGCACCAGCCTCTTCGATTACTTGAGTGTGAACATTCCATCCCCATCCACCACATGGAGGACATAGAGTTCCTGAAGATTTCATGTAAAGAGCAACTCTGTCGTCTGGTACAGACGCAAGTTTTGCTTCTAGTTCAGCGTCAACGCCTGAACCTTCGTCTTCTTTTGGATCAGTGTCATCACCTCCACCGCAGCTAGCGAAGAAGAACATGCCAAGAATGGCAAGGGGAAAGAGTAATTTTTTCATTTTGGACTTTATTGAATTTGAGCGCAAGATATATGTTGAAGCATCTTAATGAAGCTAAAAATTATTTAAATGGTAAATATTAAAGATCGTTAAGACCCTCTGAAAGTTCGTTTACGGCTTCTTCAGTATCCCTTAGCTTGTTGCGACAAAACTTTATAAGCTCTGAAGCCCGCTTAAGTGTCTTGCTTAAATCGTCTATTTCAACTTCATTTCGCTCAAATTTTTCGAGAATGCCCGACAATTCGTCCTGGGCTTTCTTGTAGGTCAACCGGCTCATTTTATTGTTTTTACTGTACTTGTAATCAAAATATTACTGCCCATTGTTTGCAGTTCATCACCTGGCTTTAAAGCGGTAAGGTCAGCTTTTTTGCCATTTTGTAAAGTAAGAGTGTAGCCTCTTTGGAATAAAGTTTCTGGATTGTGCCCATTAATCTGTACTTCAGTACGTTCTATTTCCAATTGTTCCTTCTGTAAATAAACGTCAATAGATCGAAGTAAAGTTTGATGGAAATGAGCAACCTGTGCTTGCTCATCCCTTATTAATTGAGTGCTTCTTGAGGCAAGCTGAAATGTCTTTTGTTCAAGTGTGTTGAACTCACGTTCTTGTGAAAGCTGGAGCAGCCTGTCTATCATGCTCACCTTAGAAGTCAATGCTTCTTTTTCTTCATTGAGCATCCATTCTACCTGTTCGGCAATGGCATTGCTGGTTTGAAGGATTTGTTGTTCAAAAACCGCATTGTGCTGAGTAATGTATTCCGCAACGGCAGTCGGAGTTTTTATGTGTGTATGGGCTACGAGGTCGGCTACACTTATATCCCTGTCATGTCCTATTCCTGTGATAACTGGATAGCTCGATTGAGCCAAATGAGCATTCAGATCGTAATCATTAAAGCAACTCAGATCTATCACAGAACCACCACCACGTATTAAAACTATGGCATCAAAACCTACTTGGTCCATTTCCACAGCGTCTAACGCAGCCTTTATGGACTCTGGAGCCTGTTCGCCCTGAACAAGACAAGGGAAGAGCATTGTACTAAAAGTGTAGCCCCAGGCATTGTTGTCAAGATGTTGCATGAAATCCTGATAGCCCGCAGCTGTTTCAGAAGTTACAACAGCCAAACGTCTGAAAACCAAAGGCAAGCTCAAGGCCTTATTCATTTCCATAAAGCCATCTGCCGTAAGGGAGTCAATGGTTTCCTGCTTTATTCTTTCAAATTCGCCTAAACTAAAGGAAGGGTCAATATCTACTATGGTAAGAGAAAAACCATATTGTACATGAAAATCAGCCTGAACCCTTAACAGTACTTTCATACCTGTTTTAAGAGTTTCTCTGGTAGTGCGTTCAAAATGACCAACAACCCTGTATCGATTGAAAGCCCATAAGTTGGCCCGGCATTTGGCACGCATCTGACCGCCTTCTTTCTCGATGAGTTCAAAGTACAAATGCCTGCTTCCCGACATTGAGGCAATCTCAGCTACAACAGAATAAGTGCCTTCGAACTTTTCTCTAATTTCGCTTTGTATCTGTTCTAGAAACTCAGAAAGTGACCACTGATCATTCACAACTCAATGTTACGAACGCTTCATTTCTAACATGCAAGTAATTGTTAAGAATATGGTTTGCCCAAGGTGTATTTGGGCAGTTGAAAAAGTACTTCAAGAAGAGAAGTTACCTTTTGAAAAAGTGGAACTGGGAGAAATATCATTTCAAGATACTCCTGCGCCAGACAGACTAAAGAGACTTGCTGAAAAACTGAATGACCTGGGCTTTGAGATACTGGAAGATGAAAAAGAAGCCTTGGTGGAGCGCATTAAGACACTCTTAATTGAAAAGCTTAATGCAGGAACTGACAACCTGTCTATTCCAGAATATTTAGCATCAAGACTCACCGGAAACTACACGAGCATGAGCAGGGGCTTTTCAAAGCAGAGCGGTAAAACCATAGAGCAGTATTACCACCAGGTGAGAATTGAGAAAGCCAAAGAGTTGTTGCATTACAAGGAGTTAACGGCAGCTGAGATTTCTTATGAGCTTGGCTACAGCAGCCCGGCCCATTTCTCTACTCAGTTTAAAAAACTAACCGGTTTAAGTCCCAGAAGCTTTCAAATAGAAGGCAAGAAGCATACAGATAAGTCAGAACTGTAGGAAACTGTAAGTATTTCGCAGAATTGTGAAATATCCGTAGCATTATTCTTTGGAATCTTTGTTAAGTGAAAACAGAAACATTTCAAGTACAGGGAATGAGTTGTGCTTCCTGCGCAGGAAGCATAGAAACGATGTTGAACCATACCACCGGGGTGAAACAAGCCGTAGTAAACTATGCCAATGCCGAAGTACAGATTCAATGGCATGAAGAGCAGGTATCCGTTTCACAACTAGCCCGGGAGTTGCAGGGAATTGGTTATAAATTACTGAAGGAGCAAAGTCAGGAAGAACAAGAGCAAGGCAAGGAAGATGTTTTGCAAAGCTTGCGAAAACGCATGTGGTGGTCAGTAGCCCTCACAGTACCAGTGTTTATTCAGGGAATGTTCTTTGAATCAGCTGAGTGGTATTTTAAATGGCTATCAATGCTGCTTACCCTGGCCATACTATCTTATAGTGGCAGGTCATTTTTCTCCAGGGCCCTACACCGGTTGAAATACCGCCAGGCCAATATGGATACGCTGGTGGCATTAAGTACAGGAATAGCTTTTTCTGTAAGTGCTATCAATACCATCTACCCTCAATTGGCAGGTGCTTATGGTTTAAGCCCTGATATATACTTTGAGTCAGCTGCGGTAATCGTGAGCTTTGTATTGTTAGGGAAGTACTTTGAAGAGCGTGCAAAACACAGAAGTGGAGAGGCCATTCGCGGTTTAATGCAGCTACAGCCTACCGAAGTGCTTGCTGTGAAGAACGGAGAAGAACAGCGCATTTTACTGGAGCATTTGAAGCCCTATGATAGGGTTATAGTAAAGGCCGGAGAACGCATACCAGTGGATGGTAGAATTGTAAAAGGAGCTTCCTATATTGACGAAAGTACAATGACCGGAGAGTCTCTTCCTGTAGAAAAATCAAAGGGAATGGATGTTTTTGCAGGAACACTCAACCAAACGGGCAAGCTCTTACTGCTGGCAGAAAAAGTGGGAAGCAGCACACATTTGGCAAGGATTATAGATGTGGTGCGAAAGGCTCAGGGAAGCAAGGCACCTGCACAGAGAAAGGCCGATAAACTGGCCGCCGTATTTGTGCCAATAGTTCTGGCCATTGCTTTGATTACCTTCCTGACCTGGATTGTAATTGGCGGTTTTGATGTATTGCCTCAAGCCATTAATTCTGCTGTAACGGTGCTGGTAATTGCTTGTCCTTGTGCACTGGGGCTGGCCACCCCAACGGCCTTAATGGTGGGTATGGGCAAGGCCGCGGAGCAAGGCATTTTAATTAAAGACGCACAACAACTAGAAACATTTTCAGGCATTACCGACGTAGTTCTTGATAAAACAGGAACCCTTACAAAGGGAAAGCCTGAGGTGCAACAGGCGCTTTGGTTTGATCCAAGTGAGGAAATGAAGACCCTTCTAAGGGAAATTGAAAAAGGTTCTGATCATCCTTTGGCAATGGCTATTGCCAATTATTTACCTGGGGATGACAAACTCCCGTGGGACGTGGGGAGCCACGAAACACTGCAAGGCAAAGGTGTTAAAGCTGCATATCAAAACCAGGCCTACAGCGTAGGCAGCCAAAGATGGATAGAAGAACAACTAAGCATTCCTGAAGCCATGCTTACGGCTGTGAACGCATTACCTTCTGAAGCATCTAAAGTATTTTTTGCGAGTGAAGAAGAACTGATTGCAGTTTTAGCCCTGGGCGATCAACCCAAAGAACGGAGCAGTGCAGCTATTGAAGCGCTGAATGAGCTTGACTTGGAAGTACATATGCTCACTGGTGATCAGCCCGGTGTTGCTCATGCTATAGCTCGGCAAACAGGTATTACCCATGTTAAAGCCTCCTGCTTACCGGCTGATAAAGCAACCTACATTCGGCAGCTTGTTCAGGAAGGTAGGAGAGTAGCTATGGTGGGCGATGGAATTAATGATACACAGGCTATGGTAGAAGCAGATGTAAGTGTGGCCATGGGTACTGGAACCGATGTGGCCATGGAAACGGCGGGTATTACCTTACTTCATGGTAATCTTGAAGACCTGGCCAAGGCATTCAAACTATCTGTTTTTACTACCAAGGCCATCAATCAGAATTTGTTTTGGGCTTTTGCTTATAATGTGGTTTGTATACCTATTGCCGCTGGAATACTATTTCCGTTCACAGGCTTCTTATTGAATCCTATGATGGCCAGTGCGGCAATGGCTTTTAGTTCGGTAAGTGTGGTACTCAATAGCCTAAGACTGAGAAATAAAATTCTAGACTAAAAAAACGAAATGAAACATCAATTCAAAACCAACATCAACTGTGGCAATTGCATTCAATCAATAAGCCCGTTTTTAAATCTGGAGCTGGAAATTGAACATTGGGAAGTAGACACCGAAAACCCGGATAAAATACTCACGGTAGAAACAGACTTGAGCACGCAGCAGATAGAAGCCATTGTCGAGGGTGCAGGATTCAAAATTGAAAGAGTTCCCAATTAAATAATTTTAAGACAATAAGCATCATATTACACATCAACGTTATGACCTTCTTAATGTTACATTTGGAAAAATCTACTTCTATGCCCTCAAGACTATTCGCCTTTGTTATTGCTCTTCTACCAAGCGCCTTGATGGCTCAAAGCTTTGAAATAGAGAGTGAAACCGATACCATAAAAAAGGAAATAACCCTTGACTCATACAATGACATCAACGTTGATATTAAGAACCTTACCAATGGTGATGTAACCCTCGCCTGGGAAGTAATTGACCGGAGCGAAATCACGGGCTGGGACTTTTCCCTCTGCGATCTTGGAAACTGCCATGTAGGTGTACCTGAAAGCGGTGAAATGTGGGCCATGGATACCGAGACCAAAGCCTTTTTGAAGATAAGTGCTAACCCGCAAGGAATGACGGGCACATGTATGTTTACTTTCAAAGTGTTTGACAAAGACAATCCAAGCGATGCAGATACCATTACCATGATTGCGGATGCTCCGGTAGGACTTCCCTCTATTGCAGCCTTCAATCAGGAAGTGTATCCAAATCCTACAAATGACATGGTTTACATAAACAGTACCGATCCTATGAGTGGTCTGCAGTTGCTCAATACTTTGGGGCAAGAAGTGTTTTCTGATGTGCTGAATACCGCACAATTGAGAACATCAATCAACCTTTCTGCTTTGGAAGCCGGTCAATACATTTTACTTGTTCGTACTGATAAGGGCCTAACAAGAGCTTCCATTGTTAAGAACTAGATTAGCCAGCCAATCACTCTTCATAGCCTTGTTTTGCTCAGCTTTTGCACCATTGCAAGCAGAAGAGTATGCGCACAGAATTGAGGCAAAGGCTAGTGTGATTACCTATGCTGACAGCTTTAAAGTGAGCCGCTATCAGTTTATTACTGATGGACATGAGCAGGAACACCTCGTGTTAAACTACCAAGTGGGCGATAGGCTTAAGCTTACTGTGGTAAACCAATTGAGCTTTGAAATAGGTTTTAGTAATAATGGCGGCTTTGGCAAATCCGTATCCATACCTGCGGGAGACTCAGCCCAGGTTGTGTGGGAGTTGACAAAGACTGGCTATTGTAAAATATATGACCATGTAAGTGCCCATGGAGCTTATATGGGACTTACAGGAGTACTGTTGTCACATGCCGAAAAGAACGAAAAGTCCTTCTTCATGTGGGATTTATCAGATTTTGAATGGGCAGTGAATGAGGCGATAGCCAAAGAAGATGTTCCTGATTTTAGCACTTATAGGCCCGACTTTTTTACAATTAATGGGAAAGTGTATCCTGACAGTGAGAGCGACCCTTTGGTGAAAATAACTGGGAACGTAGATGACGTCATTACTTTGGTTATTATCAACTCTGGTAGGGCTGCCTACTCCTTACATTTTCATGGCTATCATGTTAAAGTACTTTCTACAAAGGGTAGGAAACTAATAGAAGGAGCCAGTAAAGACACAGTGCCTATAGAAGTGAATGAAGTAATGGTATTGGAAATGGTACCGGACAAGCCCGGAGAGTATCCCGTGCACAACCATGCCTTGAGTGGTGTTATTAGTAGCGGATTATATCCTAGCGGACAGTTTAGTATCATGTCAATAGGAAACTAGAATGAAGCATTTAGTACTCATACTATTTCTTCTTTGCTCCGTTTTAAGCCAGGCGCAAGACAAGGAGAAGACATTCATTATCTCCAGAAATATTGGCTATACAAAGCTCACGGAGTCGGATTCTGTGAAAATTATGGGCTTTGTGGAAACACTACAGTCCAAAGTGAAGATACCCGGACCCACACTGCGATACAGCGAAGGCGATAGTGTGGAAATTACCCTTTGGAACGTATCTCAGGGAGCACCGCACACCATCCACTTACACGGACTGGACGTAGACCAACAAAACGATGGCGTGCCCATGCTCTCTTTTGAAGTGGAACATATGGATAAAGGCTATTATCGCTTCAAAGCCCCTCATCCCGGTACCTATCTCTACCACTGCCACGTAGTATCGCCCATTCATGTGCAGGCCGGCATGTACGGTTTGCTTATAGTGGAGCCAAAGGATTTACCTAGCTATACTTGGAAAAATGGATACCGTTTTGAACGTGAGTACCATTACCTAAGTAGCGAAATTGATAGCAATTGGCACACTGTTGCTTTTTTCAAAGAGCATCATTCAGGTACTCACTTCCCCCTATCAATACCTGACTACAATCCACAGTATTTTCTACTAAATGGAAATAGTGGACTTCTTCCTGAATTAATGGATACCATAAAAGCACAAGGTGATAAGAATACCCTACTCAGGTTAGCCAATGTTGGTTTTGAAGCCAATTATTATGTGTTCCCTGAAAGGTTGAAAGCCCTGGTGGTTTCATCAGATGGAAGGCCCTTGCCCAAACCTACACTGATAGATACATTGCACTTGTTTCCAGGTGAACGTTATCAGGTTTTACTTCAACCGGAAACGGATGCTTTTTTTGACGAGAAGATTGTGCTTCAATATTACGCGCTACACAACCACAAAGATTTGTACAAGAGAGACTTGCTGGTTAGAGTAGATGATTTTTCGGGACTTGGTGAAGGACCAAAACCTGAACTCGAGTTGTTTCCGAATCCAGTGATTGATCAATTGCATATTCAATTAAATAGCGCAGAAAAGGTTAAGGCTAGTGTCTTTAACCTGGCAGGCGAAGTTGTATTTGAAGAGGAGCTATGGCCAAGTGCAGAGTTCTTGGATTTGAGCGAGCTGAAATCATCCATGTACACTATTGAAGTTCAACTGAAAAACGGACTAAGGCTGCGCGAGTCCTTCTTTAAAGCGAAGAATTAGAATACTGTCTATCCAATAAGCGCCTAAATCACAGTTTAAATAAAAGTAAAAGAGGGCCGCAGATGCGGCCCTCTTTCTTTGGGGAGGTACATGCCTCAAATTGGTGTTCCTAGTTTTTAATCACCTTTACAAGAAGCCCTTCGCCTTCATACTTAACGAAATAGAATCCTGGTTTTCGGGCCACCATGTCAAGTTCCACGGTTTCGTCTTTTTGCATTTCAAACGCTGCAACTAGCTGCCCAAGCGAATTGATGATCTTCACGGTTTGCGCCTGAGATGAATATATATGAAGCCTGGTACTTGTAGGGTTAGGGTATGCAGCTGACAAGCTGGGTTCTACTATCGGTAAGGGTAGGCCTACGCCATAATCGCGGGGAGCAGTGAATGGAATTCCCGACATGGACAGCGCATTTCTGATAAAAAAGGCTTTCGTATTTAGGGCAATGTTGCCGGTATAATTGTTTCCGGCCAGGGTCAGTGTTTGGTCATATGCGCCTACAGAGTATGCGAATACGTTATTAGATGCCAAGGCCTCTGCACCTTGAATTCCGTTGCCTTCTGTTGCAATAAGTTCCGAAACAGTTCCTGTGGTGCTCATTTCTGACACGTACACCAGGTTGGCACTCGCGGTAGTGAATCCAGGGCCATTAGTAACATTACTACCCGCACTCAGAAACTGAATTGTACCTGTACTTCCTATGTTGCCATTTACGGAAACCAACCCCGACTCCACATCAATGCCTCTACCGGCTCCACTCACAGTGTTTACATCGTCGCTATAATTCATCCATGAGTTGCTGCCCCAAAGACCGGTAGACTCCACTCGCGCAACTATGGCTTTACTTTTCATGGTGTTGGCCGGTAGTGAAACACTGGTTGCGCCAAATTGCATAGCAAAGGAGTGTACAGTACTACCCTCCACATAACCAGTAGCATATATTTCATCCAATGGGCCAATGGATGCATCGTGTAATTCCGCATCGCCAATATCGGCCTTTGTTGTACTTATCCAAATTTCCTGAGCGCCAATGGTTACATCGCTAATTCCCATGATGAATCCATCGTTAAAGCTGCCAAGTCCTCCTGAAGCAGCGGCATCAATGCCGGCGATTCCGATACCCAATAGACCTTTGAAATAGCCTACGGCAACAATGGTTCCCGTGCTTTGCATTTCTATATCCTGTGTATATACGTTGTGATCTGCGAGATAGGAAGTATAGGCAATGGTTGGTGTTCCAGATGTAGTAACCTTCCCTATGAATGTAGTAGCTGAGCCGTCTGTATAACCTCCTACGTACACATTGGTACCCTTATGGCAAATGCCCGTTGGGTTAAAGGCATCTCCCGGGCCGGTCCATTGATCCACAAGCCAGTCGATAGCGCCAGTGTTCATTTTATACTGGGCCACGAAATAGGAGTTTGTAGAAGACAGTGCGCCTAAAGGTGTGATTGGCGGTAGGAAGGATGACATCATGTCTCCGCCATGAAACACATTAGATGCCCCCTTAAAAGATCCAGTGATATATATGTTGCCGGCGGCTTCATCCAGGTCAATGGCCGTGGCTTCTACGCCTATTGAACTGGTCGTGGGGTCATCACTCCAGGCTACCCAGAGTACATCACCACAGGAATTGAACTTGCTAAGGAACATCCCCCTTTTTGCGTTAAGGCTCGTTCTGCTGTGTGAAGTGCTTCCACATTCAAACTCAGTGAATGCGTCAAAATATCCCACGGCGTACACATTTCCTTGTTGATCTACTTCCACGTCAAGAGCCCTGTCCAAAAATGAGTTGTTTTGGGTGCTTTGCTGCCAGCAGCCGTTGTCAATTCCTATTTGAAGAGTAAGTACTTTGGTACAAGTGCCTACATGTACTTTAAGTGTATGGCTGCCCGGGCACAGGTTGTTGAAGTTGGGGCTCGCTTGCGTGATACCGTTTAGTTCATAACTGATGGTACCCGTAGCACCTTGAACAGAAGTGACACTTAATGCTCCCGTACAGGAGCCAGAGCAAGCGGCATCCTGAGTGCTATAAATGACCTCAATGTCGTCCACAGGGTCAACTACATGATTTACCACGGTAACACAGCCCGTAGCATCTGTTACGGTTACAGAATAAGTACCGGGGCTGGTAATAGTAGTGTTTGAAGTAGTGGCGCTGTTGCTCCATAAATGGCTAAAAGGACCAATCCCGCCAGTTACATTCGCCGTTAATGTTCCGGTTCCGCTGGCGCAATCATAAAGGTCAGTAACCGATACAGTGGGAGCACAATTGGTGCAGGGAGTACCTATGAGTGTAGGGTAGTGGCAAAGGTCGTCAATCTCTATATTGTTCATCCGGGTCCAGGTGCCGTCATTCCTTACAGAATGTTGTAGGTGTTCCAGGCCGGAAATAAGGGGATCTATTAGGTAACACACCGTGGCAATATGGTTGCCACCTGAGAACAGTGAGAGCTCTACCTTTTGAGCGGTCATTCTTTGTATGCGTACCGTGTACCAGGTATTTAATGAAATAGGGATGTTGGCCGAAGGGGTGCCAGGCACATTCTGGTATTTGGACACCCCATGGATATAGTATGAAGAAGTTCCGCCTCCAAGAGGGTTGCCCAAGTAAACACCAATTAAACTATTGGTAGTCTGTGTCCAGGGTGGACCCGTTGGGGTAGTATAATTCGGATGGTCATCGTTTTCGGTAATGCTCAAAAGATTGGCACCAACATCGGTTAGATTTCCCTGATACAGAATGAAGTCGAACTCAAATCTGAAAGTGCTGCCCACTGGGCCAAAGTGCTTTTCTAGTCTGAAAGTTTGATTGGAAGAGGCAAAGTCGTCGTACTGAACCGTTCCATTGGCACCACCGCTTACAAGTAGGTCTCCCACACCTGTGGCCACTCCAAGAGTGTTCCATAATGCGGGGTTGGAGTAGTCGTCGCAGGTTTGCGCATAAGCGCGGTTGAATAACAGTGAAAGAAGAATCGTGCTACAGACGATCCATGTGGATGAAAAATGTCGCATAGTTTACAGGTTAGATGGTTGGGGTTTATAGGGAGAAAACGATAGGGCCAATGCCGATTGATCAAAATAACACGGTGAATACCAGTGGCTTGATCCTTCCGGTTTTCTCACCCTTTGTTTTAGCAATCTATTGAATTGCAGGGAGTTGTTCGGGTGCTTTTGGGTGCGTGGTTGCTCTCGGCACAAATATGGCTTTCGTCAGTACATATTGGTTTTCCCCCTTTTGTGATGGTGCTAAGAGTGCGTAGAAGTAATTGCTGTATTTTGCAGTTCTCAATAGTTCTGCCATGAAAACTACTTTCATTCTTTTCCTATTCTCAGGTTTGTTTCTTTTTGCCTGTAGTTCTACTGAATCAACAAATGCTGGCTCTCAACAAGAAGTGGTTGCTACGTATGCCTGCCCGATGAAATGCGAAGGAGATAAAACCTATACGAGTGAAGGCGAGTGTCCGGATTGCAGAATGGATTTGACGCTAATTGAATAGAGAAGTGTAAGAGCTTAGTTTAGATCCTTTCGGTTTCGCTCTTCTATTTCTATTTCCCTGGCTTTAGACAGTGCTGTGGCTACAAGGCCGGCAGGTATGGTCACAATACCCACGCCAATGATCAGGACAAAAAAGGTGAACATTTTTCCTCCAATGGTGATAGGGTATACATCGCCATAGCCTACCGTGGTGAGGGTTACCACGGCCCACCAAAGGCTGTGAAACACGGAGCTAAATACATCGGGCTGCGCCTCATGTTCAAAAAAGTAAATGCCCGAAGCTGACAAGAATACCAGAATGATGGTAACTATTACGAAGAGTACAATTTCTTCTTTTACAATTCCAGCAGCAATATGAAAACGGTGTAATGCCCTGTTGTAGCGAATAAGCTTTAGGGCCCTGAAAATGCGTAGTATTCTAAAAGAACGCAAGGACCTAAGATCGAGCGGACTTCTTAAGAAGAAAGGTAATATGGCCAATAGGTCAATAATTCCGTAAAAGCTGAAAATGTATTTCAGTGGTTTTTTGGCTACATAAATCCTCAACAAGTACTCCAGCGTAAATATTATGGAGCTCACCACTTCAAAGGTTTCAAGCACATTGATTAAGCCCTGGCTATTATCAGGGAGTGTTTCAATGGCAAAAGCCAGCATTGAAAGCAGAATAAGAGCCTGGATGAAGTAGTCAAACTTTCTCCCCCTTTTGGTGGTATTGTCGTCCACCATGCGTTGCAGCTTAACTCTTAAGCGCATTGTAAAGCCGTAGTGTCAATCATGTTGAACAAATATCGACTAGAAATGCTTCTTGGCTAAAAGTTTATCACAAGTGGGCTGTCTTTACATAAGGTATTGCGAAAGTTACGCTTGTCCCTGGCATGTGCAGAAATGTACATCAAATCACTTTTGTTTTATAGATAGCTTTATTCATATATGCATTTTATTTTGCCCGAGCTACTTTTCGCCTACCTCTTATGAATACATCACTTATAAAAAACTACTTCAAGGCCCTGAAGCCATTGAGCAATGAAGAACTGGCATTGGTAGATGAGTACTTTGAACTAATGAATCTGAGTAAGAGTCAGTACCTACTTGAAGAAGGAGAAGTGTGTAACTTCATTGCATTCGTAAACAGAGGATGCATCAGGCACTTCCACATCAAAGATGGATTGGAGATCACCTGTGATATCTCCTTTGAGAATAAGTTTATTACTGATTTTAAGAGTTTTAACCTTGGCAGTAAAACCAACATCTCTTTTAGAGCTTTGGAGAACTCTGAATTGCTTTTGATACAAAAAGAGTCTCTTTCTGAATTGTATGAACGCAGCACAACATTTGCCGAAATTGGCAGGCGTATTGCCGAAAACGTAGCGATGCGTACCACGGAAATTGCCATGTCATTGGCTTCTGATAAACCGGAAAAACGTTATAGAAAGCTATTGATGACGAATCCTGAAATATTTCAGCGTGTGCCACAGAAGCATATTGCCAATTTGTTGGGGCTCACACCTGAGAGTCTTAGTAGAATTCGAAGGCGCCACTACCAGGCGTCAAAAGCTTAACTTAAGTCAACGTTTTTGGGCTGATACACCGGCTAACGTTGCTGCATCAAAAGAACGTAATGATGCAATTTAGATTCGGATGTGTCCTTTTAGCCCAGCTGGTATTTTCAGGCCTGGTATCAGCCCAAGTGGCCCTTAACCATGTGGTACTTGCTCAGTTTGAAACTGAACTAAGCGATGTGATAGAGCTTATAGGTGGAGAACAGGTGAAGGTAAAACTGGCAGAAGTAGAAGCTGCTTACCTTGAAGACTCGAGTGTTGGAAACCGTTTACGACTTGGCCTCATTTATCACGAGGTGGCCTTGAACCTTACCTTTTTAGATCCTACAGACGCTTATGCCGGCTATGCCTTGAAATGTGTTGATATGCTGAAAGCTTTGGCAGCTGATTCAAATACGCGTCCAGAAGCTATGGTCTTTATTGAGAGTTACCTGGCTTCTGCACTATCACTTATGGCAGCCGAAACCAAAAAGTTGAAACTACTTGGAGAAGCATTTGACCTATTTGATATTGCGGTCCAACGCTATTCCCATGCTTCACCAAGGCCTGAGTTCATGCGAGGAAGCGTTGCAGAAAATCTGCCATGGATCATGTGGCGTAAAAGAAAGTATGCGAGAATTGATTTTACGTCAATAATAGCTAAGCAAGAAGCCCAGCCAGGGTATGCCGACTTTAGGGTTATGAGCTTTAGTTATTGGGCCTGGGCCAAAGCTCATTCATCAAGAAAGCACCGAGCAAAAGCTCTGCAGTATTTGAATAGAGCCATTGCCTTAGATCCACATTACAAAGCCGGTAGGCAACGGGCTGAAGATTTGAAAGCAAGTTGGGAGTAGGTTTGGCTTCAGCAAAAAAAATATCAGGATTGACAGTCTTGTTGGGTACAAAAACTGTCAACCCTGAACATCCTTACTCTGTGTGTACTGCTATGGGTTTAACTCCTAAGAAGTTTCAAGGCTTCTTCCAGAATGGTATCAATTCCTGCCGCTTCATCTTCAGGGCTTATATCCACTCTCACATCAGGTTCCAGTCCATCTTCAGTGTTAACTCCATCCATAGTGTAAAGTTGGGTGGTGGACACTCTTAGCGACCATCCATTTGACAGTTCAGTAAAAGAGGGAGCACCACCGCCACCGCCGGTAACATCGCCCATCACCGTAACGTTGTCCAGTTCACTCATAAGAGTGGGGAAAAAGTTTCCAGCGCTATAGCTCTTTCGGTTGGTAAGTATTACCACAGGTTTTGTGAAATGTACCTGGTCTTCATTGTACTCAAAAATCATGTCAACAAACTCAGTAAAGTCTTCATGTCCGGGGCCGTTTTTATCCCTGCGCCTGGCCACGGTGGTAGATGCACTTACAAAGCGCTGGCCTATTCGGTACACGTTGTTTAGCGCACCACCAAAGTTGTTTCTTATGTCTATAATGATGCCCTTCTTGTCCTGAAACGTATTAAGAATATAGTCAAGATGCTCAGCTGAGAAACCGGATGAGAAGCTTTCATAGGCCATATACCCAACATCATTAAAATCATACACTATAAAGGGCCCGACTATCTGTTGTTCTTCCTTAAAGTAGTTGCGCTCCAGTACATATTTATCATAGTTGTCAGGGGCATTGAGGTACCAGGTCCAGTTTCTTGAGCGATTGAAAGACGACCTTAGGTTTACATGTCCATCCCTGAGCAGGTATAGCATATCGGCTATTTCATCAAAGAGCTCTTCATCTGTCATCTCGTTGGAAATTCTAGGCTCAAATTCCTTGTATACCTCATTCCAATCAATATTCTTGAAGCCAAAGAAACTGTACTCCTGATCAGCAAAAGTCCAGGCCTGCTCAAAAATTTCTTTTGGAGTCGTCTCGGGGTTTTCATCCATAAAAAGGCGCTCGCATGAGCTTAGAAGCATCACTGAAGCAAATAAGTATAGTAAGTTTTTCATGTCAGTAATCATCTTGTTTTAAACCACCAGTTAAGGGTAATAAGGTGCTGGGCCGAGCGGGTTTTATGCAAACCTTCCATTTCATTGTAACCATAAAAATCCCAGGAGTATTCCATTCCAAATCGATTTTCGCTGAAGCGCATGGCTCTGGAGAACCCAACATCAAATCGGAAGTGGTTAAAACCACCTACAGGGCGTATATAGCTTGTGGCCCCATCCAGATTGTACTCTGGTATCCTATTTAAATAGGCCAGGAGATCTACCCCAAAGTTGGCAAACCAAAAAGCCTCTCTTCTTAAAATACTGCGTTCGTTTTGGTAGCCAATTCTGGGCTGAAGGGCGATAATTAAGTCGTTGTGTTCAGCACTATTGCCCAGGTATCCGTTTTGCCGGTAGCCATCTGCTGCCAGTAAACTACCTCCCAGCAGCCAGCGCGGATTTTTAGGGTTTAAAAAACGTGAATGGCTTATCAGAAAAGCAGCACGCATGCTGCTGTAGTCATTGCCCCCCGTTTCACTGAAAGAAAGGGAATTGTAGGTAAACTCCATGTCTACCAGGGTTTGGTGCTTGCTGTGCATATTGAACCAACCCAAACTGGCACCGGCCCCCAGCCCTGAGTAAATATTAGGTGCCATTTTAGTGTCTTGCACCTGAGCACCGCTTAAACCGATACCGGAAATTCGGTAAGAGTTGTTTTCCTTGCTGCCTTCAACAGCTCGTACCTTCATTGTTTTACCCCAACGTTGAAATAGGTTGAGGCTGTCTTGTCCTTTGGCCGAATAGCTTAGTCCTACTAAGAAACCTGCTACTATCAGCACTTGTACTTTCATTCAATAGACGTTTGTTCCGAGTGAGAGAAACAAGCCGTTTTGAACCAAGTTGCAAGTAGCAGTGCTCTTTTTTAAGCCAGCAAGGCTTTACTCAAGAAAGACAAGACCTTAGCATGGCATTTTTTAAACACCATGCTAAGGAAATATTTAATCAGTCCTTATTTGTGAGGGTCTGAATAGGCTGGGTTTGTAAGCAGCTCATGGTCGGTGAGGGTTTTAAGAAATGCAATGAGGTCCTTTTTGTCCTGCTCAGTAAGCATTAATCCAGTTTCTCTGTTGGGTTCCAGAGCGGGATCAAGCGTAGGAGAGGGCTTAAGGCCACTGTTGTAGTGGTCAATTACTTCCTCCAGAGTAGTAAAGCGACCATCGTGCATGTACGGACCAGTAACTTCAATATTTCGCAAGCTGGTTACTTTGAACTTGCCTCGGTCGTTTTCATCACCCGTGGCATCTTCTCTGCCAAAGTCTTCAAATTCTGAGTCCAGGCCATTGTTGGCATATTGGTCGTTCTCAAAATTGGCTCCACCATGGCAATGGGCACAGTCTGCTCCTGATTCTTCTGGAAAAAAGGGATTGAATTCGGCAAAAAACAGGTCCAGGCCACGCTTCTCACTATCGGTTAAAGTGGCTTCTCCGGCCAGGTACTTATCGTATTTGGACTGATAGGACACAATAGAATTCATAAACTGCTCCAAGGCCAGTGAAATCGCTTCACTAGTGATTTCTTCACTGCCAAAAGCTCGCATGAACTGGTCTTTGTACTTCTGCTTTTCAGTAAGCTTGGCCACTGCATTTTCGAGTGTCTCGTTCATTTCAAGCGGATCTTGTATAGGTCCCAGTGCTTGGTCGCGAAGCAGGTGGGCACGTCCATCCCAAAAGAACTCATTACTGTGCCAGGCCATATTAAAAACTGACATAGCCTGCCTGCCACCTGGCAGACCTTCAACACCAATAGAGAACCTATCGTTGTCAGTAAATGCATATTCTTGCTTGTGACAGTTGGCACAGGCCATAGACCCATCTTTTGAAAGGGCCTTTTCATAAAATAGCATTCTTCCCAGGGCAACTCCCTGTTCGGTAAGGGGATTGTCTTCTGCTATTTGAGGTGCTGGAAAACTTCCGTAGTCCAGCTTGTAAGCTGTTTTATCCCATTCTATTTCTTTTTCGGGTACTTCGTCTCCACAGCTGGAAACAAACACGGCCGCACTCAGTAGGGTAGCGACCCATATATGGTATTTCATTATTTCTCAAAATGTTCGTTTTCTATAAAGTCAGTATCTGTAAGCGCAATGAGAAAAGCCAGGAGATCTTGCTTTTCCTCAGCACTCAGTTGTAGCGGTTTCACCAGTTCACTTTTGTTTTTATGTGGGTGGCCGCCTTGGTTGTAATGCTCAATTACTTCTTCAAGGGTTTGTATTGAACCATCATGCATATAGGGAGCAGATAGCTCTATGTTTCTTAAAGATGGTACTTTAAAACGTGCGTCATCGTTTTCAAGATGAGTGAGTCTCTTTCTTCCTTCATCAGCATAAACTTCATACAAGCCGTTGTTTTCAAAAGAGTAGTTGGTGAAATTGAAACCCGAATGACAGGAGCCACACTGGGTTCTTTCACTGTAAAACAACTCATATCCTCGTTGAGCATTCTTACTCATGGCTTCTGATTGGCCATGGTATTTGTATTTGTCAAAGGCACTGTTGCCGCTTATAAGACCTCTTTCAAAGTTGGCCAGCGCTCTTGTAATCACATAATAATCTGGTGGACGCTGGTAGGCCTTTTGGCTCATTTCTACATATTCGGGTATTCTCTTCAGGCGTTCTTCAATGAGCAATATGTTAAAGTCAAATTCATTGTGCTCTTGAATAGGGACCAATACATGCATTTCAAGACTAGGCACTCCACCTTCACTGGTAAAGTAAGGTGCGTAGGCCAGGTTTGAAAGTATTGGGGCATTACGCACTCCAGGTCGGTTTTTTACACCTGGACTTGTGGCCTTAAAATCGGCAAACGCAAAGGCTTGCTTGTGGCAGGAGTTGCAGCTAATGCTACTGTCCATAGACATTATTGGGTCGTAGAACAGCTTTTTACCAAGTTGCCATCGGGCTTTGGTATAGGCATTGTCTTCGGGATAAACAATTTCAGGAAATCCTTTAGGAACCACTAAGTCAAAGTCAGCACTTTGCTCAGGAGCCACATTTTCTGTTCCACAAGAAGAGAACCATAGGGTAAGAAATATGTAGAGATAATGCTTCAAGCAACACTAGATTACTACAAGTCGCCTTGTGCCATACCTTCCCTGGGCATCGTATACCCTAAGCATATAAACACCTTCTTGCAATACCTGAAACTCCACATTGCTAGTAGAATTCATGGCAGCCTCATAGACCTTGCGCCCTCTAATGTCCATTACCTCAAACCTTTCAACTGCACTTTCAGTACTCGTTTTTAAGGTAAAAAGGCCGTTTGTAGAAGGGTTGGGGTAAGTGTCAAATTGAAGATTGGCAAGAGTTTCTGGAGTACTTACCACACCATCAGCAGAGGAAAATACCTGGTCTCTAAAGTTTTCAAGAAGGTCAATGGCCTGGCCAAAATCTCCGTGTGTAATAACACCACTTGAAAGATCAATATTGGATAAGGCATTGGCATAGTCGGCATTTAACCCAATCACAAGGCTGCCATCCACCATTTTCGCTTCTGTTTCTACAGTATTGCTAAAGTAGTTTTTGGTTCCTAAGGCATGTATCTCGTAGGTGGTATTAAGTGTTGCTCCGGTTTTGCCTTCAAGTGCTACAAAACGGTAACCTGCAGTCCAGCCCCAATGCATGGATGGAAACTTTGGAGCCAATGCATGATCTGCCGGCCACTGTGCCGGGTCTTCTTTATTCACAGGTTCGTTTACACCAATTGAAAAGGTGATGCCTTCAATTGTAGTAACATCAAGGTCACCCAAATCTTCCAGTTTTGGGTCTAAGGCATTCACTAGAATATACTTGTCTTCAACTTCGGTAACGGTCCCTCCGTCATGCACTATTTTAATCTCAGAGATGTAGTACTGTAAACGGCCAATTGAGAAATCGTTTTTGAGGTCGTTAGAGCCTACCGCCGTTTCGGTGAGCTCTTCACCATTCACCAAATGGTTGATACCAAACTTTACATTTACCTGCGCAAAAGTGAAAGTAGCCAGTGCAGATAATACGAGGGTGAGTAGTTGTTTTTTCATGACTTAGTGTTTTGGTTTCCAGCACATAGTGCCAGATGTTTTTGAAGGAATGTAACTTGAAGTGGAGTCTTTAGCGGCTTTGTTTTCAATGTAGTCCATACCACATTCAGGGCATTTGCCTTCATTTTCTGATCCACTGCCTTCGCAGTGCATCGGGCAGATGTAAGCCGAAGTATATTCAATTCCGGATGTTGGCTGTTGTGCACTGTTGCCGGAACAAGAGTTCAAGATTAAAGCGCCTAAAAAAAGCGTAAGTGTTATTGCTAAGATTTGTTTTATCAAGATATAATTGATTTAAGAAAGTTCTAACAAAAGGAAACGTTGAGCACAAGAAAAGTGCCGGCTTTGGCAAGAGGCACTTACGAAAAATCAAATCAAGAATACCTGGTGTGATACCACTATGTTCTTATCAATAAACGGAGGATCATTGATGTTGTAGCTTTCCTTGTTATCACATAGGGCTGGTGTAACCTCTGTAGGAAAAAACGGGCTTTGACAAAAACACAGTTGTGAAGTTTGAAGGGATGCATAGTCAGGCGAAAACTCTGATGAGAGCTTTAAGTAAAAAGTATGATCGGAGCAACATTCTGCACGAGAAAGTCCCTCTTTAGTGTCGCACTTTTTATCGGCTCTGCAACTTGTCTTTTCAGCATCTGTATCTTCAAAACATGCTTTTGCAGGCGTGAAAAAGGCAATGGCCTTGGCTTTGCCCTTACAGAAATGCACATTGAGTGAAATACCCGAAGTACTGGTAAGAAACACCACTGCCAGGAGCATGGAAGTCCATTGAGCGTATGTAGAGTACTTTTTCAAGGCATTCAATTTTAAGCAAATCTCTGCACTCCTTGGTATTGTTTATTTTTTTTGGGAACTATTTACTGGATTATTTTGTCTTAGGCGCCCAGGTTCGAAATGGTATTTGCTTCCAAGGGCATTTGAAACTCGTACTTCCCGTCTTTTTCAATTTTGGCTCAGTCCAATGGTTGAAGCCGCTCAACTTAGGCGTGCTGCTTTATCCTTCCAGGAGTGTTTCTAGCTCTTACAGCATCACATATTCCCGGTTTGGTGCGTAATGCCTTTCTTCAAAGAATGAGGCAGATCGAATTTTACTCATTCAGCAATTCTTTGGAGAAGATAGTCAGAGATCATTTTACAAAGAGACAAATGCTTCTCGATATAGAGAACCTGTAGACGACCTAAACTCCAGCAGGTAAAGTCCCGCTTCCAGGTGAATAGACAATGGAGTAGTGCCTTCACCTGGCAAGTTTGGGTAGGAGTCCAGGAGCTTCCCATCTACGCTGTAGACGAGCATTTCGATATCAGAAGTAGTATTAAGCCGGTAATTCACTACACTCGTGGCCTGTGCAGGAGAAGGGGATAGCTTCACAAATTCGTTTTCTGATAGCAGTGGGTAGGCAGTTAGGGGGGCACTTATATCCAGTAGCATCAAATCCCCCTGTTCAGTTCCCACACAAACCTGCTTCTTTGTAGGTGACCAATCCACTGTTTTACCACCGTCGCCAGGCAATGGATAGCTGGAGAGTTTGTTTTGAGAGGCGATGTTCCAAATACTAAGGTTCTTGTCTTTGGCCACTGCTGCCATAAAGTTTCCATCGGGTGATAGGGCAAAGTCGTAAACGCTTTTGGCAGATACTTTGAGCGACCAAAGAACTTCTTCTTTATCACAATCCCATTTTTTAATACTGCCATCCTCAGAAGCAGAAAAGAGAAATTTTCCATCCTTGGAAAAGCTTACACTGGTTACATCACCACCATGTCCAATTAAAGTGTGTAGGAGTGTCCCCGCAGTATCCCAGATTTTGATTCTGCTATCATTGGCCCCGGTCGCCAATGACTCTCCATCAGCGCTGTAACATACACTAAGTACCCAGTCGCCATGAGCGTTGATATCGTGCACTATCTTTCCGTTTTCGGCATTGGCAATAAACACTTTACCCTCAGTTCCAGCTACAGCAATGTGCTTAGAGTCAGGTGAAAAGGCGGTGGCAAAGGCGTAGTCACTGCCCAGTTCAATACTGGTGATTAATTCAGGTGTTTCCAGTGTGTAGTCGAAAATGAGAAGATTGCCAAATTCTTCAATAGCTGCAACATATTGTTCACTCGCATCTATTCCCACACCCATAATGCACATGAGTCCATCGCCTAAGGTATAGTCCCAGGTGATGTCGCCATTTTCCACATCAAAGCGTCGTATTTTGGCTGGATGGCAATCAGTTCCGGCTAGTATCTGGCCGCCATTTGTGGTAAATTGAACGCCATTGGTTCTAAAGTTATCGGGGTTTACATTAGCTTCCCAAATAAGCTGTTGCCCTATGGCTGGAAGGCTAGTAAGTAGCAGGAATGAGAGCAGTGATAAAACTTTCATAGTATTTGCAATTTCATAAATGTTATTGGTATGGTAGTGGCTATCGTTTTTTAATTGAAACATCAGTGCAATTAATGGGAATGAGAAAGGAGAAGCATCAGCACAACATTGACAACATCTGGGCCCTATGGATCAGTGTTCGCTTGTATTCAATATTGGTATTTATGCTAGGCGTTACAGCCTGCAATGTTGATTCTGGTCAATGGGCAGAACATAATTTAAAGCTTGTAATTACCAATGTAGATGTAGACTCTGATTCAAAATTCTTGGTTCTGCTTACCAGTAACAATCAAGAAGCCAATTTCATAGAAATAGATTTTGACTCAGAAGTACCACAAGTAATGGAGTTTGAAAAATGGCAACAGGCTGGTATTCTACTGGACACCTTTTACAGTCGCTCAGGAGCCGCCTCTCTAACTCGAAAAGTGAAGCCAGGATCTTATTTTACCCATGTATTTGATCAAAGTCGGAGAAAAGCGGTTGTTGCATTCAATGACATAAAGACCGGTAAAAGCAGAACAGAGGTAGCACAATTGGAAGCTTTGGGACATGTAAAGATTAGGGTATATATATCAGGAATAGATGACGATATTGACTCTAACTTGGTATCGCTCTATGACTCAACCCAAGCGGTATTTCAGTTGCTCGATTCTGTGTATTTCACTGATTTACCTATTGAAGCTCTGTACGAAACCCGTTCTGGTGTTTTTAACAATGAATCATTGCGCAAGGAGCGAGGAAGGGCCTACTTTTTTAACCTACCTGTCCGCTCCTTTTGGGGAGGGGCATTCAATGAGCAGTTTTCTCCAAAAGATGAAAAGAACCCTACCATTCAGCTCATTAGCGTTCAGCAGAACACGTTGCTCTATTATCCTATGCGTTTCAGATAAAACAACCACCCGGTCCATGAGCAAGTCCAGAACCCAATGGACTCGGGTGGATGTATATTTAACCAATACTTATTCAGAAAAATGAAGCATGAGCTTACTGCTTACCGTGTTGTCATCGGTATCAGTTAAGTCTATGTGCAGGTAATACACTTCTCCGATACCTGAAGGCACGGCGATGCTGCTGTTTAAGGTATAACTAGTGCCATCAATGTTCATTTCCTCTTTAAAATCGAAGTCATGAGTGTGATTACCTTCTTTATCGCCAATGTAGAGCTTGTAGGATGCGAGGCCTTCAGCATCCATAAGAGTGGCAGTAACGGCAATGTTGTCTCCCCATTTGTGGTTTGAGTGATTTTCAGGTGTACTGAACATGGCCATTGGTACTTCGCCATGTCCATGACCACCACCATGTCCGTCGCCCTCTTTTAAATGGAGCATTACTTTGTCAGAAAAGCTGTTCCCTTCCTCATCGCTAACGCTATAGTGGAGGTAGTACACTTCACCGATGTCTTCTGGAATATCAGCATGCGTGTGTAAATCATGTGAAGTGCCTTCAATGTCCTTTTCTTCCTCAAAATGAAAATCGTGAGTATGCTCGCCTTCTACATCGCCAATAAAGAGTTTGTATGAAGCAAGGGCTTCGTTGTCGGAGAAAACGGCTTGGATGTGAAGCTCATCACCCATTTCATGATTGGAGTGGTTTGCAGGAGTTATAAAATTCACTGTAGGAGCCTCTGTATCTTTTGTACATGAAGAAATTGAGAGGGCACATACAAGTGCCATTGGGAGATAAAAATATTTTGACATAATTCAGTCTTTATGGTTGGGTAAACATCAATTCGTAGCCCACCTACACTGCAGGCAGCATTTCAAATAGCTCTAAAAAATAAAATGGAGGTGATGGCTAAACGGTAGGTGGCTTTAAAGCCTTTTTAGGATCACAGGTTTTTACCACGAACTGATAATTAGGGGCTGAAACCTTATGCATGAAATCAGCAGGAGCTTTTTTATGTTCAATGTGTAGTGAGCTGCCTTTGGGCAGGTACTCTGTTGTCAACTCAACCCGCAGCGATGGGCTTTGCTCTTCCTCTTCCTGAGCTTCCTTTATCTTCTTGTCCAAATAACAAGAGCCTTCACAGCAAGAAGCAACCACATCTTTATTCTCGCACAACTCACTGGCAATGTATTCCTTGTTCAATTGGTATTCAATAACCGGTAAGGCCGACTGGAACACCATAAGAAGGTAACAGGGGAGTAGTATGAGCTTAAAAAGGTTCAATCTAAGGCAATGATAGAGTCAGACACTATTATAACGGGTGATCAATATCACATTCATGACTGGTCAACAATTACCAAAGTTCTTAAGTTGCCATATTAATCCCAAATAAACCTTAAACCCGGAGGTGATTTCTGGTTTACAATAGTGTGTAAAATACACGTTCAGCGAGCATTTTAATTAGTTGATCAGAAAAATTGAATTGTTTATTTTTTTATTTCTTCAAAAAACGGCCCTTTTGGCCTGTACGGCCACACTATTTCATCTTCTTGGAAAATTGCAACTAAAACGCAGTGAAATGCACGCAACCAAAGCGAAAGTTGCTGCGTCATAATTCGCGAAAGGTGATACTAACGCTTTCACTCAGCCCTGAATGAAAGTTGGTACAAAGGAAGGAATCGAGTAACGCTATGAAAGGCTAGTCCAACGTAGGTAAGACTGTATAGGTCTTGCTCCGATGAATTTGTTAAACAAACATTTAAATAAGTACTATGTACACCAGTAAAACCTCCGTTTTGTTGATTGTAGCGCTATTTTTTACAGCCCTACACATTCAGGCTCAATCACTGAATGGTAATTACACTGTTGACCCCAAAGGAGGGGGAGACTTTAAGACTTTTAACGAACTCGAGACGAGTTTGAGAACCAATGGTATTTCAGGGCCGGTAACAGTTGATGTGTTGCCAGGAACCTATACCGAGAGAGTTACTTTTAGCAGTATCAAAGGACTATCGGCCAAGAATCCAATTGTGATTCAAGGTGATGGCCCTGCTACTACCATTATTACCTACAATACCACCTCATCAAGCGATAGATCAGTGGTTCGAATTCAGAACCTGAGCTTTTTCACCTTTAGAGATATTGGTGTTCAAAGTACTGGTACATCGTATGGATGGGGTATCCATGTGTACTCCACAGGAACCCAGGTAGAAGAAGTAAACATTATAAACTGTATTTCAGAAGTGAGAATAGTGAGTAGCAGCAACTACGTACCTATTCTATTTAATGGAAGCTTAACTTCTTACAGCTCTTCAGGCAGGCCTTTCAGAAATTGTAAAGTAGATAGTTGTGAAACCATTGGGGGATGGGTAGGCATCATGTTCGCCAGTAACCGAAACTCAACCATGGCAGTAGGCAACAAGGTGATGAATACCTTGGTAAATGACTATTACTACTACGGTATGTACCTCAACAGTCTGTACGGCTTTGAAGTAAGTGGCTGTACCATTAAGGGTGGAAATACCACCTCTACAGCTGCAGTAGGAATTCAGTATTTTAACAATACCAGTTCCGGAACCCGAGTTATTAAGCTGAATAACAATCTTCTTGATCATCCCGGAAGATTTGGAATTTACCTGGCTTCAGCCCAGGGTGGAAATTCCGCAACCGTTGCCAGCCAAAGAGGCCAAATGTTTAACAACATGATCATTATGGACGGTGGATATTCCGATACCAAGGGTATTTACACTACAAGTACCTACAGTGGCTATTTTGACATTTGGCACAATTCAGTGGTCATTGAAAAGAGCAATAGCAATAAAACAAGTGCCTGCATCTATTTTCAAGGAAACTACTGCAGTATCATGAACAACAACCTGGCTTATTTAGCAAGTTCAGGTTCGGCTGTTCCACTCTATATCCAGGTTCCTCCAGTAGGCTTGCAGATAGACTATAACAATTACTACAACAATGCTTCCAACACCTTATTGCAGGTAATAAGTGCATACACTGCCACCAGTTTCAAAGGGGGCGGTGGCTACAACCAAAACTCATTTAATGTCGACCCAAATTTCGTATCGAGCAGCGATTTGCATATCAAGCATACTTCAGCTTTCCCGTTTGGAAACAGCAATGCCGTAACCGAAGATTTTGATGGAGATGAAAGGTGTTCTTTTGCCTCATCTATCGGCGCCGATCAGTCGGAGTATTCACCCTCAGGTAAGCCTGCCTTCAAAGGTCAGGATTCGGCGTATGAGAACAGTCCGGCAATCTTTTTGAACGAAGCTGATCCGCTAAACCCAGTGCAATATACCTGGAGTGTAGATGGTAAAGCTGAAAGTAAAGACTACAACTTTACCTACTCCTTCCCATCCACCGGAAGTTATAAGGTTACTCTTAAAACTACTACATGTACCGGAGTTACTTCAGACAGTACGGTTACTATATCAGTAGTGAAACAAAGCAAGAAACCCGCTGCCGACTTTTCATTGAGCTCTAACATCGTTGAGATGCAGGAAGAGCTTGAAATCAAAGACTTGTCAAGCAATGGCCCTACCAAGTGGAGGTATCGGGTAAGTCCACGTACTTACTACAATCGACTTAGTGGCTTAATGGAGCCCACTTACTTCTATACTGAAGGAGATGAGCTGAGCCCTATTGGCAAAATAGGATTTGATGCCCCGGGTAAATATGAGATATGCTTGTTGGCAGAAAACAGTTTGGGCCAGGACTCGACTTGTAAAAAGGAAATTATTGAAGTGTTGTATACTGATGTTTTATGCAGTTTTTACGAGAGCTCAAAAGAAGAAAAAGGTGTTCTTTACGATGACGGTAAAACCGGACCTTACGGTACCAATAAAAAGTGCTCTTATTTAATTGAGCCATGTGGAGGTGCCATTGTGCTGGATTTTGATGAATTGAACCTGGCGGATGGCGACTTTTTACGTGTTTACGACGGTGCTGATAATACTGCCGATCCTTTGTGGGATGTAAACAACTATGCCAGCGGTTTTACAGGAAACCTTACCGGAGTGCACTTATCTTTAAGAGCCGAGAGCGGAAGAGCTTATATAGAGTTTGAGAGTGACAACAGTACCACAACAGTGTCATCTGGTTTCAAGGTACAATGGTCGGTTGACTCAAAAACCTTCGTGGCACCCGTTGCAGAATTTTCTCATGCCGATACAGTTTGTGTAGATGCTACTACACTTATTAAGAATGAGTCAAAAGGAACCCACAACAGTTACGAATGGTGGGTTGATGGCAACCTGGTTTCCAGAGATGCAGAAGTGTTTGAAGAGACCTTCTTGTTTGCCGGAACATATGACGTAAAGCTGAGAGCTATTAACTGCGGTGGCATTGATAGTGTAAGCAAAAGCATCAAAGTAGTAAGCCAGTCCAAACCAGCCAGAGCAGCCCTTTCTGCCAGCGACAGAACACCGAATGTAGGTGAAACTATTGCCTTATGGAACATGACGACTTATTGCCAGGAAGCTGTTTCATGGAGTATTAAGCCCAGTACCTACCAGTTTGAAAACGGGACTGATGCCGAAAGCAACAATCCGGAAGTGAGTTTCTTACAGCCCGGGTGTTACGATATAAGCCTCCAAGTGAAAAATGCCTCTGGCACCTCAACACGTACTAAAAAGTGCTTCATTGAAGTAGGTAAATACTGCCTGCCTTCAACCCAGGTGCTTTCAGCAGACATTGGTATGGTAAGGTTCTCAATGGATGATATTGACAGAACAACGGACGCCAATGCCAAAGGTTATACATCATATGCTTCAGGAACGCGCGGAACTTTGGTAAAAGGAGCTTCATATCCTTTTGAGATTGAAAGAGGAGGAAGCAACAACAACTTCAGCGGTGCTATCTGGATTGATTTGGATGGCGATGGAACTTTTGCTAAAACTGAACAACTTGCCCTGGGCCAAAACCTGTCTGGTAAAGTTTGGAAGGACACTGTTAAGATCCCAGTTAGTGCATCTTCAATTACTACCAGAATGCGTATTCAAACTACCTCGGCTCTAGCCACACCAAGTCCATGCGGGCCAAGTGCTATTGGTGAATACGAAGACTACACAGTAACCATTTCAGTTGATAATGAAGTGCCAGAGATTACACTTGTGGGGGGCAAGTCCATTAGCATTGAAGAAGGCTACGGATACAAAGAGCCAGGTTTTAGTGCCTATGATTCACAGTCAGGCGACCTTACTAATGATGTTGTAGTAGCCAGCAATGTGAACGATAAGCTTGCCGGTACTTACACAGTAACCTACGATGTAGAAGATGAAGCAGGAAATAAGGCGGTTACAGTTACGCGAACAGTGGTGGTTTCTGCCGATACTTCCAAGCCTGTTGTGAGTTTGATTGGAAATGCCCACGATACTATTTATGTAAAGGACTCATATACAGATTTGGGAGCCACTTCTGATGACATACTTGACGGAGTGATAACTGCTGGAATAGTGAGTACTTCAACACTTGACTCGAGTAAAATAGGTATCTACACCATTACTTATACTTCAACAGATTCTCGAAGCAATATTGGAACTGCCGTAAGGTATGTAACCGTACTGGATTCTACCAAACCAACCATAGCCTTGGTGGGAGGAGATACTGTAAAACACGAGATACTCACCGCATACACAGATTTAGGGACCACCGTATCAGACAATCACGACGATGTTGCCATAATTACACTTGATGTTAACACCAACCTTGATACTGATAAAACCGGTATTTACGCCTACACAATTTGCGCAACTGATCAGTCAGGCAATAGCAGATGCATTACCCGATACGTAGATGTTGCTGACCGAATGGCTCCGGTACTGAGTTTAAGAGGAAAAGACACCATTAAGCATGAAGTGAATACTGATTTCATTGATCCATGGGTTGACGTTACTGATAACTACACCAGAAACGTTATTCTCACCACAGGTGGCGACTATGACGGTACACCAGATGAACTGGGCACTTTTACCATTTGGTACTATGCCACAGACGATGCTGGCAATAAGGACAGTGTTGCCAGGGTATTGGAAATTGTAGATACAACACCTCCAAATATTACTCTGGTAGGCAATGAAGTTGACCAGGTGGACCGATGGGAAGACTACGTGGACCCTGGTGTAACGGTGTCTGATAATTTTGATGCCGTAGCGGACATTACCATTACCACTAGCGGAGACTTTGACGATACCCAGTCCAGTGGAAGGTATTTCATAAGCTACCAGGCCGAAGACCAAAATGGAAACAAATCGGTGATTCTTACCAGAATTGTTGATGTTGCTCAGCCAACTACCGGAATAGCAGGAGCGGAGCAGGATTTCTTCGATATGTATCCTAACCCCACAAGTGACTTCTTCGTGGTACGATCAACATTTGGTGAAAACGAATCACTTCAGTTGGAAGTGAGAGATCTTGCTGGCAGGATACTATTTAGCCAGACTTACCAAGACATTATGGAACTCAATACAGAAGTAAGTACAGCAAATTGGACTGCAGGTACCTATTTCGTTACGCTGAAAACTCAAAACCAGCAAATGGTTGAGAGGCTTTCAGTAGTCAAGTAAAGTCCCAGGTTTATTTTCAGGAAAGGGGAGCCAGTACTGGCTCCCCTTTCTTTTTGCGTTAATCTTTTGGTCATAATGAAAACTCATCAGGCAAAAAGAGTTTCAAGGTGTAGTTTTCCAGTCTCAATCAAGATACCATGCAAGAAGGTTATAACCATGTAAACTACTTATGGAATGATGCTAAAGCCGCCGAACTGAAGGATGATCAGGTGGCATTGTTTCTATACCGATCAAATATCCTGGGAGCCGACCTGAGAATAACCAACTATGGCGGTGGCAATACTTCCTGTAAAACCACAGAAAAAGATCCCCTGACAGGGGCTGAAACTGAGGTGATGTGGGTAAAGGGCTCAGGAGGGGATATTGGCACTTTAACCAGAAGTGGTATTGCGGGCTTGTATTGCGAACGGTTGCGCGACCTTAAAAAGGTGTACCGAGGAATTGAGCACGAAGACGAAATGGTGGCGTTATTCAATCATTGCATTTTTGATTTAAACAGTAAAGCGCCCTCTATTGATACACCGTTGCATGGTTTGTTGCCATTTAAGCATATTGATCATCTGCATCCTGACGCTCTAATAGCGGTAGCTGCGGCAAAAGACAGTGAGGCCGTAACCAAAGAGATTTGGGGAGATACCATGGGCTGGGTTCCCTGGCAACGCCCCGGTTTCGATTTAGCGCTAAACCTGGAAAGCTGCCTGAATAAGAATCCAGGCATCCGTGGCATTGTTTTAGGCGGCCATGGACTTTTTACCTGGGGTGATACTTCTAAAGACTGTTACGAGAACAGTTTGGAAGTCATAGAAATGGCTGCCAATTTTATTGAGAAGAAAAAGGCAGCAGCTGCCCACGTATTTGAAGGGCAAAAACTGAAGAGTCTTTCTGCAAGCGAGCGCACTGAACAAGCCGCTCATTTATTACCTGTGCTAAGAGGATTGTGCTCTAGCGAACAGAAAATGATAGGCCATTTTACTGACGATGAAGTGGTACTGGAATTTATCAATAGCAATGCATTGGAACGTTTGGCACCACTAGGTACCTCTTGTCCCGATCATTTTCTGCGTACCAAAATTCAGCCGCTCATTCTGCCATTGGATAAGAGAGAAAATCTGGACGATGCAAACGCTATAAAGCAAAAGCTGGAGCCGGCCTTTGAACAGTACAGAAAGGAGTATGCAGAATATTATAACGCCTGCAAATACGACAACAGCCCCGCCATGCGCGATCCAAACCCTGTGGTATTACTTTATCCGGGAGTGGGCATGTTTAGCTTCGCAAAAAACAAACAAACGGCCCGTGTAGCCAGCGAGTTTTATATCAATGCGATTAACGTAATGCGTGGCGCTGAGCTCATTTCGTCCTATACAGCACTGCCCAGACAAGAAGCCTTTGATATTGAATATTGGTTGCTGGAAGAAGCCAAGCTTCAGCGACAGCCAAAAGAGAAACCCTTATCAAGACGTATTGCACTGGTAACAGGCGCAGGTGGCGGCATAGGAAGGGCCATTGCTGATAAGTTAATTGCAGAAGGAGCCAATGTGGTATTTTCTGATATAAGTGAAGGCAGGTTGAGTGATGCAACCAAGGCCTACTCAGCTGATATAGCAAGTTATGCAGTTGCCGACGTATGCAAGGAAAACCAAATCAAGGATGCTTTTAAAAAGGCCTGTCTTGATTTTGGAGGAGTGGATATCATTGTACATTCAGCTGGTTTGGCTATTTCTAAGCCCCTAAGCGAACACACTGAGAAAGATTGGGACCTGCTGCAGAACGTACTGGTTAAAGGGCAGTTTCATTTGGCTCAGCATGGAGTGGGTATCATGCGTAAACAAGGCCTGGGAGGTGATGTAGTGAACATTGCCAGCAAAAACGGATTGGTTTCCGGCCCTAATAATATTGGCTATGGAACTGCAAAAGCGGCTCAGCAACATATGACGCGCTTATTGGCCGCAGAGTTAGGAGCAGAAAAAATAAGAGTGAATACGGTGAATCCTGATGGAGTAATAGTAGGCAGCAAAATATGGGAAGGCGACTGGGCCGAAGGCCGCGCAGCAGCTTACGGAATCAGTGTAGAAGAACTTCCGGCGTTCTATGCCAAAAGGAATTTGATGAACGAAATAATTTTGCCTGACGACATTGCGAATGCGGTGTTTGCCTTAGTAGCTGTTCTTGACAAAAGCACTGGCAATACTATCAATGTAGACGGCGGCATGGCCACTGCCTTCGTAAGGTAGCTGAATCATAGTGTTCTTTAAGTATCTATATCTCCTTATTTGAACTCAGGGTTGTTTGAAGTGACCTTTGGGAGCAAGTTTCCTGAGTTCTAAACCTTTTGTTTCGTTTTAGGGCGATGCTAAAATGAAAGGCCTTAGCGGCCTGAGCGACCACACTGTTAGATTTACAATGTGAAACTCATCATAAGTTTCATGTCAACTTCCCATCTTTACAGCCATGCTTAAGAAAATAGGTTTACTACTAGGCCCGGTATTCTTTCTACTAGTGTACAATAGCCCTTTTCAAATAATGGGCCCTGAAGCTGACCGGGTTTTGTCAGTAGCCCTGTGGATGGTAGTCTGGTGGATTACAGAAGCCGTGTCCATTTCAGTAACAGCACTTATTCCCCTGGTTCTTTTCCCAATGCTGGGAATTATGGATATGAAAGCGGTTTCTCAGAACTACGGGAGTCCCATAGTCTTTCTGTTTTTTGGAGGTTTTGTGATGGCTCTTGCCCTGGAGAAAGTAGGACTCCACAGACGCATTGCCCTCAATATTGTAAAAATGACTGGTACCAGCCCCAATAAGATGATTTTGGGCTTAATGATAGCAACGGCCTTTTTGAGTATGTGGATTAGCAATACGGCAACTACGGTTGTGATGCTCCCGATAGGACTGTCAATGGTGAATATGCTTAAGGAGCAGCACCAGACCCAAACCAAAGGATACAAGAACTTTGCGCTGAGTACGATGCTTGCTATAGCATATGCGGCCAATGTTGGTGGCATTTCTACCATTATTGGTACACCACCCAATTCAGTAATTGTTGGATTTATGGCTCAGGAATATCAAATGGACATTTCCTTTTTGAAATGGATGCTGCTTGGAGTTCCATTTACTTGTCTCATGATAGCCGCCATTTATTTTCTTCTCATAAAGGTCATTTACCCCAACAAACTTTCTGTACAGGCTGATTCAACCCTGGAAATTCAAGAAGAGCTAAGCAAACTTGGCGCTATGGGGCGTGCAGAAAAGCAAGTAGCCATAGTCTTTGTAATGGCAATACTTCTTTGGATTACCCGCATATACATTGCTGATTGGCTCCCGGGTATCACCTTGACCGATACGGGAATAAGCATGCTGGCAGCCTTTGTTCTTTTTGCTGTTCCGTTGTCGTTCGGTTCAGGAACTTTTGTACTCCACTGGAAAGACACCAGGGAGCTTCCCTGGGGAATACTAATACTCTTTGGCGGAGGGCTGGCGCTGGCAACAGGTTTGTCGCAGGCCGGAATTATAGATAGCATTGGTAGTGCTATTGCGGAGAATGATCAATTGAGCGTATTTCTGGTGGGAGTACTGCTCATTACAGTGATGCTTTTCATCACCGAATTAATGAGCAATGTAGCTCTTGTAGCCATTTTTGCTCCTGTTGTAGCGGGAATAGCGTTGGGGCTTGACCAGGAAATATTGCATTTGCTTATTCCGGTGGCTATGGCATCAAGCTGTGCTTTTATGCTTCCTATGGCAACCCCACCAAATGCTGTGGTTTTTGCCAGCGGTCATATTAAAATCAGTGAAATGGTGCGTGCGGGAATTGTTCTTAATACAGTCTCCATAATAGTACTAATTGCTTTTATGTACTGGATTATTCCTGCTATTTTCTAGCCCAAACCCTTAGGCATAAGCTCGGGATAGGGCAGTAGCGACTCTATAAGCAAAGCCACCCCGCTTCTACTTATCAGGTTGATCGTAACTATGATGCTACTTACCACTATGGCTACACCAATATTGTTTTCCTTGATTTCCTTAAACTCATTGAGCGGTGTAAGGTACACGTAGAGTTTTATGCCAATAAAGGTGATAAGCAGCGAAGCCATGTAGGCTATTGTCACGTACAAACCACCGTACATTATGAATGAAAGTGCCAGACTAAAAACACTGTCTGAGGAGCCACTAATAATTCTAAAGTAGGAAACGAGTGGCTGAATAACCGAGCTTACCGAAAAGCCAACAGAGAACAGAACAGCTGCCATAAACAGACTGTAAGCCATATTGGGCTTGCCTTCAAGGCCAATTACTCGTTTCGCATATATTTTAAGAATTCGATGCGTGAGCCATAAAATGACAACTCCCGTAGTGAGTGAACTCACAATTTCAATAAGCGCTATAGAACCAATACTAGTATTCATAAGACAGGGCTATTTTCCAATAATTAATATTTGAACAGTCAGGAGGAAGCAATCCAATAGGCCAGTTGGGCGTTGTAACCTCCCAGAAGTAGAAGCGCTCGCCTTTATACGTTAGGTGGCTGCCCGTAGCGGGTAGGTTTACGGCAAGCATGGCATGTTGGTATTCACGACTAATTACAATAAGGGGTTTAAAGCCCAGGTGTTTTAGCATGCTGAATAAAAACAAGGCTTTTGAGTCACAATCTCCGAAGGCGGCAAAGGCGACTTCTTTTGGACTCAGCAGGCCAAATCGGGCATTGTTTACACAGGGTCCTGTAGCTCCATTTTCTCCGCAGGTTTCATCGTCCAGTATATAGTAATATGGAAAGTCCTGAGCAAAGGTCACCATGAGGTTGGCCAGTTCAAGCCTGCTCATTCCTTTGCTTCTGCCAATAGCTTGCAGTGAGTCGGCAATATGACTTACAGCGGTGGTGTCAAAGCGGTAGCAATTGCCATAGATCTCTCTCCAAATTACCTCATCAGGCGGTTGAGAAGTAAATCGATTTAGCCCAATAATGAGGTCATCACTGTTTTTATAGACAGACTCTTCCAGGCACTTCTTACCATTCATGCTGTACTTCATGTCAAAACTCTCTGAGCGACCAATGGACTTCCAGCGCCTTTTGTGCCAGATTTCACTCGACTTGGAAAACATTGAAGCATCCATGGAAAAGAACTGCGATATCATTTCCGATGACAGAGAGCTTTCATCATTCGATGCTTTTTCAGGCTTAAGCTTAATGGCCCTGTTGAGCATAAGCACTACCACCATAAAGAAAACAAAGGCCCAGAATAGAAAGTGGAGTATGGATTTAATCTTTTTCAAAAAGCCAAAATCAACGTGAGTACCTGCTAATTACTTGGCTCAAAGAAAGCACATTTATAATTGTATATGGAGCCCATTTGAACTTGTGAGCGCCTTAGCCGTAAATTGCTCAATGGAAATTTAGTACCCAATATGACCACAGAAAGCCAGCATCGCCTCTCATTTGCTCATTTTTGTAAACTGGCTGATGGCCAGACGTACAATCCTGAAACAGTAGTGAAGCACTTGCAAGAGTTTCAAGTAGCTATTCCTTCATGGGCGTTGGGAGCCGGTGCTACACGGTTTGGTCGTTTTTCAATAGGAGGTGAGCCTTCAAGTCTTGAACAAAAAATTGAAGACGTTGCATTGGTCAATAAACTTACTCAATGTGCCAATTCTATCTCCCTTCACATTCCCTGGGATATTCCTGAAGATGCCACTGCTATCCAGCAATTTGCCGGCGAACAGGGCCTTCATTTCGACTCGGTAAATTCCAATACGTTTCAAGACCATAAGAATCAAAAGCATAGCTACAAATTTGGTTCATTGAGTCATAGTGACCCAAGGGTAAGGCAGCAGGCCATTGAACACAACGAACAGGTAATTGAAATAGGAGAAGCATTGGGTGCAAAAGTGTTAACCGTTTGGCTTGCTGATGGAAGTTCCTTTCCGGGGCAGAGTAGTTTTAAACGATCTCTGGAACATACTCAGGAAAGCCTAAAAGCGATTTATAAGTGCTTACCTGAAGATGGCAAAATGCTTATTGAATACAAGCCTTTTGAGCCTAGTTTTTATAGTATGGTTATCCCTGACTGGGGCACATCTCTTGCGCTGGCAAATGCCTGTGGATCTAATGCTTTTTCTTTAGTAGATCTTGGACATCATTTACCAAATACCAATATTGAGCAGATTGTAGCAACATTGCAATGGCAGAAAAAACTAGGAGGTTTTCACTTTAACGACAGCAAATTTGCCGATGACGACTTGACGGTAGGTAGTATGAAACCCTATCAACTGTTTTTAATTTTTAACGAGCTGGTGGGCAGTATTCAAGACGAAAATTCTATCTCATGGATGATAGACGCAAGTCATAACCTAAAAGATCCATTGGAGGATTTAATGCAGTCTTTACAAAACATACAAGTAGCCTTGGCAAAGGCACTGCTTATTGATCAACGTGCTTTAAAAGAAGCACAGGAAAACAACGATGTTAGCATGTGTCAACAGATACTTCAAAATGCCTTTGAAACAGATGTGAGGCCTTTGGTTGCTGAGGCCAGGTTGCGTTCTGGTGGTGTTTTGGATCCAATTTCAGAATATCGGTCACTTGAAATTCGAAGACAGTTAATTGAAGCGCGTGGAGCGCACACTGTTGCCAGTGGTTTGTAAGTAGCGCTTTCAAGTTTGAAGAAAGAGAACCACATACTCATTTTTGATATTGGGAAAACCAACAAGAAGGTCCTTGTTTTTGATGAGGCTTATAACGTAGTTTATCAGGAAGCCAAACAGTTTGAAGAAGTATCGGATGAAGAAGGCTTTCCATGTGATGACCTCACTGCCATCTCCTCATGGGTAAAGGAACGTTTCCAGACATTGTGTTCAAGTGATAATTTGAATGTTGTAAGGGTGAATTTTAGCACTTACGGTGCCAGCTGGGTGTATTTGAATCACGCAGGTGAATGTGTAGGGCCCTTATACAATTACCTTAAGCCCTTTCCTGTAAGCTTACAGCAAATGGTAGATGAGAAGTATGGTTTGGCAAGGCTATCGTCAGAAACGGGCTCTCCATTTGCGGGAATGCTTAACAGCGTTTTTCAACTGTATTGGATACAAAAATGCAAACCCGGGCAGTTCTCTCAAATCCAGACTTCTCTTCATTTTCCACAATATATCAGCTATCTGTTTACACAAGAAAAGTACTCAGAATATACCAGTATAGGCTGTCACACTGCGCTATGGGATTTTAAAGAGAACAACTACCATAAATGGGTATACGAAGAAGGTTTAGATCAAGTCCAGGCGCCAATAGTCAATTCTGGACATTTGGTTTCTTTGGAAGTTCATGGAAAGCGAGTTGATTTTGGGCCTGGAATTCACGACAGCTCGGCCGCCTTGCTGCCCTATATTAAGGCAAATTCAGAACCCTTTGTATTATTATCTACTGGAACCTGGAACGTCGCTTTAAATCCATTTACGGTCTTTGAAGAGAGTTTTTCTGCCGACGTTTTATACTATAAGCAGATTGACGGAAGCCCTGTAAAAGCTACACGTTTATTCATGGGGAATGAACATGATTTTCAAGTGCGCCGTGTTTCAGAGTACTTTAATGTGAAAGCTAGTTTTCTACTCGGTATGGAATTCAGTCCGGAACTTTATAGCCGCATGGAAGGACAGCCCGGCAGCTTTTTTCGTTTTGAATCTTTGCAGAGTAATTCCGCACTCACCGAGGAGAAGTGGACAGAATTACCTACTGTAGAAATGGCTTATCACCGTTTGGTGTATGACCTGGTACAGCTACAAGTGATCGCATTGAATAAGGCAATGGCAACCACTACATGTTATAGAGTGTTTGTTGACGGGGGCTTTACTAAAAACGATGTCTTTATGAAGATGCTGGCCTGTGCACTTCCGAAACTTCGTATTTTCAAATCAAAGACAGGAATAGGTACTGCTGTTGGAGCGGCACTGGTGCTGGATAAGGGCAATTTTAGCGAAGGTGTTTTTCGCAAAATTTTTGACATTGACGAAGTAATTGTGAAATGACTTAGGGAATGTCATAGGTCTTTTCGGTTTTCAATCAGTACTTTTCAAATTCAAACGGATTTTTTGGAGCTCAACTATAATTCTCTATACCCAGCTGTTCCCCATTTAAGAGCACGTGCCAAAAAACGTATTCCTCGCTTTGCCTTTGAGTACATGGACGGAGGCTGCAATGATGAAGTAAACTTACACCGCAACACAGCCGATATCAGGGATGTCCAATTAAAACCGTATTACCTCAAAGAGTATGATGGTACTAGTTTAGAAACCGAGCTTTTTGGACATACCTATGATGCACCTTTTGGAGTAGCTCCAGTGGGCTTGCAAGGGCTTATGTGGCCTCGGGCTACTGAAATTTTAGCGGAAGCGGCCATTGCTCACAACATTCCATTTATTTTAAGCACTGTGGCTACGGCCAGCATTGAGCGCGTAGCTGAGATTACAAAGGGCAGTTTTTGGTTTCAGCTGTATCATCCTCGCGAAGACAAGCTCAGAGATGACATGTTAAAAAGGGCCTGGGATGCCGGTTGTCAGGTTTTGGTTATTCTATCGGACGTACCCACATTTGGATACCGCCCAAAAGAGATTATTAATGGCCTGGCCATACCTCCTAGAATGACCTTGAAAAACCTGCTTCAGATTGCAGGCAGTCCCAGATGGGCACTTGAAACCTTATTAGCGGGTCAACCAAATTTTGCCACTTTAAAACCCTATATGCCGGGGAAAATGAACCTGAAGCACCTCGGGCTTTTTATGAATAAGACCTTTAATGGGCGGCTTACCGAAGACAAGATTAAGGCCATTCGTGACCAATGGAAAGGGAAATTGGTACTTAAGGGAGTGGCTACCGAAGAAGATACACAAAGGGCAATTGACCTGGGCCTGGATGGTATAATAGTGTCCAATCATGGGGGCAGGCAGCTTGATGCCGGAGAGTCAACCATAAAACCGTTGGCAAGGATCTCAGATAAATACAAAGGTCAGATTAAGGTGATGATGGACAGCGGCATACGCTCTGGTCCTGATATTGCATGCTCCCTTGCCAGTGGGGCTGAATTCACTTTTATGGGAAGGTCTTTCATGTACGGTGTTTCGGCACTGGGCAAACAGGGAGGGCATCATACCATGTCGATGCTAAAGATTCAACTGAGGCAGGTGATGGAGCAGTTGTGCTGCGAGAAAGTAGGAGACCTTGAGCGGCATTTGCTTAAATAAAACGAGATGAGTACAAAACAAGACAATGAGGGAATTCAGGAGGAGTTTGAAAGAGAGCCGGTACCATCCGGGCGCTTAAAAGGCTGGAAGAGTTTTCTGGGAATGTACGCAGGAGAACACGCAGCTGGAACTGAGTTCATGATTGGTCCCTTGTTTCTCACAGCAGGGGTAAGTGCATTTGACCTTATAATGGGCTTGCTTGTGGGCAATCTTTTGGCCGTATTGTGCTGGCGTTACCTCACTGCTGAAATTGCGGTCAAGAATAGGCTAACGCTCTATTTTCAATTGGAAAAAATTACCGGTCCCAACTTAGTTAAACTGTACAATGTAGCTAACGGAGTACTATTTTGTTTTCTGGCTGGAGCCATGATCACAGTATCTGCCACAGCTGTAGGAGTACCTTTTGATTTGGAAATGCCAAAGTTGGACGATACTATGCCCAATAGTATTCCCTGGGTGCTCATTGTAGTATTAATTGGAGCTGTAATATCAATTATAGCCGCTCGCGGTTATGATACGGTTTCAAAGGCAGCTAACTGGATGTCGCCCATTATAGTGATTGCCTTTATTGCCTGTGGAATAGTGGCCCTGGGGCAACTAAACGTTAGCAGTTTGTCCGGTTTTTGGGAAATATGGGGAGAAGGGAGAGAACCGTTTCCAGGGCAGATAAAATTTACTTTTTGGCATGTGGCCATTTGGTCATGGTTCTGCAACGCTGCCATGCACATCGGAATGTCTGACCTTTCTGTGCTTCGCTTTGCAAAATCAGCAAAGAGTGGCTGGACAAGTGCCGCCGGAATGTACATAGGCCATTACATTGCATGGATTGCAGCGGCGCTTCTGTATGCGGTTTACCTGAAAACGCCTGAAGCACAGGCTTTCCTGAACAATGGTGAAGCTCCCCCTGTAGCTCCTGGACCTTTAGCATATAATGCCATTGGCTGGTTTGGAATGATTACAGTAGTACTTGCGGGTTGGACCACCGCTAACCCTACAATTTACAGAGCTGGCTTAGCTTTTCAGGCCATTTTCCCCAAGTCATCTCGATTTTGGGTAACTATAGCCGCCGGATCCATTGCTACTCTTGCCGGTGTTTTTCCAGCTTTTGCAATGAAACTCCTCGGGTTTGTGGCGCTTTACGGCTTCACCTTGGCACCTGTGGGAGCGATCATTGTTTTTGAGCACTTTTTTGCTGAAAAATGGGGGATTGTAAAAGACTATGCCGAAGCCCGGGGAATAACTTTTAATTGGATAGTCCTGGCTTCCTGGCTCCTCAGTTTTGTGCTGTTTTATAGCATTTCGGTAAGCCAGGGAGTATTTCTTAGCTTTTTAACGCTGCCAGCCTGGTTGCTGTGTGGACTCATACACCTCCTTTTAAGTAAACAGTTTCAAAAGCGCTAGAAGTCAACGGGCATCATCACTGTAACAATGGTACCCATTTGTTCTTCAATTTTGAGCGTGATTTTAGATTCCAGGTCCATGTTAAGCAAGTCAATTTGTTCTTTTACAATGGTCAATCCCAGCGAGCGATGCTGCCCCTTCTTTTGCTTTTGACTTTTATAATATCCAGGGCCATTATCCGATATTTCGCATTTGATGTAGTCTTTAAACTGTTCAAACTTCACCTTTACAATTCCCTTGTCATTGGCTTTCGCGGCTCCGTGTAGCACAGCATTTTCTACAAAGGGTTGTATAATGGAAGGAGGGATGTTAATGGTTTCCATTTCGTCTTCACAGGATTGATCGTATTCTATATCATAGGTGAATTTATCAGGCTGTCTTACCAATTCAAGTTCCAAATACAGTTTTAGTACTTCCAGGGTTTCTTTCAGCGTTGTTCGTTTATTTCTGGTAGCATAAAGCATTTTTCGCATGAGATGCGCCAATTTGCCAATGTTCTGCAGCGCTTCTTCAGTACTCCCTTCCATAATTGAACCTTGGATGGCACCAAGTGCATTAAACATAAAGTGGGGATTCAGTTGGGCTCTGAGAGCTTTTAGTTCCGCCGTTAGTACATTCTTTTCAAGTGACAGACGCCGCCTTTTTGATCTGTTCATAAGCCAAACCCCGAGTCCGGCAACGAGCTGAGCCAGCAGCACCGCAACAATTATGAACCAGGTTCGTCGCCAAAACGGTTTGGAGATTGAGAATGCTATTTGCGAAGTTGGAGAAATGATGTCTGGGTCATCTCCAACGGTGCGTACTTCAAAGGTGAAATCGCCAGCTGGAAGAGCTGAATAGGACACCATAGTGTCAGTAGTTGTACGCCAGTTATCGTTTTCGCCCAGTAGACGATAGGCATACTTTTTTTGGTTGATTGGTTTGAAGGTAACGGCCTTAAAACCAAATGTAAGTTGATTTTCAGTCGGTTTTAGTTCAAGTGGCATTGAGTAGGTACTGTCCAAATCGTTAACCTGAAACCATGGAATATTTGCCTGTGACAGTATTGTTTTGTGCCTGTTAAATATGTTCAACGAAATGGATGAAATACCACCTCGTGTACTCAGCCATAAAGTATCGTTATGTATTAGTAGTTCTGAAATACTTGAAGAGGGAAGGCCATGTGTCTTGTTAATTACAGTTATCTTGTATTGAAACTCTTTGTTTTTCAGTGAGTAGGCAATTCTATGAAGCCCCTTACTGGTGCCTAGCCATAAAGTACTGTCGTTTTCTTCTACTATGGTATGCACATTGTCAGAGGCAAGACCGTTGTTCGTGCCCAATTGGTAGAAGGTATCTGAGTGCAAGATCCAAAGCCCATCTATTTTGGTGCCTACCAACATCAAGTCTCTGAAGTTTCTAACCCTGTTTATAGACTTTAATTTTTTGTCATCTGACTCATGATATATTCTACGTAAGCTATCTCCTTTATAGATGAAGAGTTTCATTTCGATAGAAATACATGGATTGAAATGGTCCATACCTACCACTTTAATCAACGGTCGTTCCGGCATGCCTTCTCCCCAGTCTAATGACTCAATATCGAAGGATTTTACAACTTCGCATTTTTCGTTCAATTGCGATATGATGCCCCTTTGGTTAATCCATGCAGTACTGTCTTCTGAGTAGGAAGCCATGCCGGAAATTCCGCTCATTGTTTTGGAAAAAGAGCTTCCGTCGTTGCCATAGAAGGTAGGGCCCTGAGCTCTTAATGTCCAAAAACCATTGGTCCCTGTGGTTGCCAGCGACAATGAACGAGGTGCCTGGTATGCATCGATTCTATCAAATTTGCCGCCTTTAAAATGGAAGATCCCTTCTTTGTCAACTACCGTTACTTTGTTTTTAAAGTACAGTATTTCAGCTGGTGACGTTGCGTTGAGTCTTGCTCCATTTCCTTCATAATAATTGGTGATAAATGGACTTAGTACCTTGTATAAGCCATTCGTGGTGCCCAGCCAAAGATGGTTTTCCTTGTCCAGGATCAACGAAGTGCACATTAGATTATCAATAACCTTATGGACATGTTTTGGGTTTTGAAGATCAATAAAGCTTGCTCCCTTTGTGTGTGCAATCCAAAGTTTGCCGTAAGGGTCAATGAATAACTTATTAATGCCTGCGCCAAAATATCGATGTGCGATCTTTTTTCCTCTCTTGAAAAATAAGGACTTCCCGACGCTTATTACCTCCAAGGAGTCGTTGCGAACATAATAGGCTCTGTCGCAGAGAGGCCTGGCGGTTTTCAGAACTATTTTACCATCAATATAAAGGAATCCAGAGTCATTTTCTGTGGTTCTGTAGGTGCTTCCGAAAAAGGGAGTACGGGTATGGCGCCCATCAATAAATGCGCTGTTGGGCAAATACTCTGTATTAATGTCAATGCGTTCAACAACACCATTTTGGTAGGCTTTTACATAGTGCTTTCCCCTATCTAATCCTATATAGGCTGTGTTTATAGTGTCAAAAGCCAGAGATATGTGGCGCTTTCTGGTATTGGCCAATCTTACAATAGAATCTGCCGCCGGATGGTCGAACATCCTTTTTCCATTGTAACCAAATAGAGCGCCATGTATATCAGTCAACCAAGTAGTTCCTTCATGGTCATCACAGCCATTGATGAACCAGTGTCTTCTTTCCTTGTCAATGATATTGAATTGATATCCATCGTATACTGTGGGGCGTCCCGTGGTACCTATAAGAAGTCTTCCGTCTTGAAGCACACTTAAATGGTCTATTCGTAATTCAGGTAGCCCTTCTTCTATGCCATAATACTCAAGTGGTACTTCCTGGGCTCTGGAATCCGTTAGTCCTATGAGCTGGATTAATGTAATTAGAAAGAATAGTTTAAGTATGGAGTTTTGCAATGACTGTGATGTGGCTGGGTGATCCGAGCAAAAATATACTGTTTAAGAAGAAAGCAAATCGGTGGGGAAGCTCGTTTTAGAAGTTAACAGGCATCATTACAGTAACAATGGTACCCATTCGTTCTTCAATTTTGAGCGTGATTTTAGATTCCAGATCCATGTTAAGCAAGTCAATTTGCTCCTTTACAATGCTCATGCCTAGTGATCGGTGCTGCCCTTTCTTTTGCTTTTGACTTTTATAATATCCAGGGCCGTTATCCGATATTTCACATTTGATATAACCCTTAAACTGTTCAAATTTCACCTTGATAAGCCCTTTGTTATCGGCTTTTGAAGCACCGTGCAATACAGCATTTTCTACAAAGGGTTGTATAATGGAAGGAGGGATGTTGATGGTTTCCATTTCGTCTTCACAGGATTGATCGTACTCTATATCATAAGTGAATTTATCAGGTTGTCTTACTAATTCAAGATCCAGATACAGTTTTAGAACTTCCAGAGTTTCTTTTAATGTGGTTCGTTTATTTCTTGTGGCATATAGCATTTTCCTCATCAGGTGGGCCAATTTGCCAATGTTCTGTAATGTGTTATCGGTGCTGCCTTCCATAACTGAACCCTGGATGGCGCCAAGGGCATTGAACATGAAGTGAGGGTTCAGTTGTGCTCTAAGGGCTTTAAGCTCGGCAGTAAGTACATTCTTTTCAAGTGACAGACGCCTCCTCTTCGATCTGTTCATAAGCCAAACTCCAAGTCCAGCAATGAGCTGAGCCAATAAAATTATTGTAGCGATAAACCAAGTTCTTCGCCAGATTGGTTTGGAGATGGAGAATGATACTTTGGATGGTGGGGAAATGGAAGTATTACCTTCTCGCCATGTACGTACCTCGAAAATAAAATCACCTGCTGGTAAGGACGAGTAGGAGATCATAGTGTCGGTGGTAGTTCGCCATTCACTGTTTTCACCAATGAGTCGATATTTATATTTTTTACGACTTGTGGGTTTAAAGGTAACGGCCTTAAATCCAAATGTGAGCTGGTTTTGGTGATGGTTAAGTTCAAGGGGGTGTGTGAAAAAGGTATCTCTGTCGTTTACCTTCAACCACGAAACTTTGGATATTGGCGGTGCTTTGGCGTGTGCGTTAAAAATATCAAGGGAGATTGAAGAAACACCGCTCCGCGTACAACACCATAGGGTATCATGATGTAGTGATAAGCTCGATATAGACGACGAGGGCAGTCCTGAAGTTTTATCAACGACCTGCGCTTTATACCGGAAATCTTTGTCATCTAAATGAAAAGTGACTTTTTGAACACCTTTATTCGTGGCAAGCCACCAGGTACTATCATTTTCAATAACGACACTTCGTATATGATCTGAAACAAGCCCATTGTGGATGCCTAAGTGATAAAATGTATCTGAATGTAAGACCCACAATCCCGAGACTTTCGTGCCAATTAGAGTGAGGGGGCCATGATTTTCAATGCAATTAGGGTATAACAGCCTTTTGCCGTTGGCTTCACGATAAACCATCTCAAAACGACCGTTTTTATAGGCGAAAAGTATTGCATTTTTTGAAATGCAAGGGATGCCGTTGTCTATCCCAGCCATTCGGATGTACGCACTTTCTGGCATGTCAACTTCCCACGATATGGTGTCAGTTCTTACTGATGTAAGAAGATTCCCCTTATTGTCTATCTGTTCTAAAAAGGAACCTCGCGTAAACCAAACAGTACTATCGTTGCTAACGAATAAACCCGAAACCCCTCGTATTGGAAGAGTAGATGAACGCTTAATGTCATTTATATGGTGTATGCCTGAGGTCACAAAGGTCCAGGCACCGTTGTGACCTTGTCTAATATCTCCGGGAAACCTAGGGAATCTATAAGCGTCAGTGAGCTCAAACCTTGTACCATTGAGTGCAAAAAAGTCACTTTGACCTAAAACGACAACTTTATTGGCAATGGTCACAATAACAGGAGGGGATTCAGTAGCAAGTGGTTTTCCAGAACCCTCAAAATAATTAGTGATAAAGGGGCTTAGTATTTTATAAAGCCCATTAGTGGTCCCAATCCATAGATGTTCTTCATTGTCAATGGCAAAGGAAGTTACCATTCGATCCACGATCACAGGTTCAAAATGCCCAGAGTTTCTGAAGTCTATGTACCCTGCACCCGCTCCGAAGCCAATCCACAGTTTGCCATGGTTGTCAAAGAGCATAGTATTTATCTCTTGTTCAAAATGCTGTTCTCTTAGTTGTCCCCCTTCAATGAAAAACAAACTCTTTCCAACACTAATTACTTTTAAGGAACTTCTTTCAACGTATTGAACCCTGCCTTTTAGTGGATACTCAAAGGATTTAACGATTTCACCATCTATGTATAGGTGTCCTTGCGAATCCGAGTTATCCTTAGGCGTACTACCATAGAAAGGTTTAGAGGTAAACCTGCCGTCTATGTATGCGCTATTGGCTTTATACGCTACAGAAGTAGGTACTCTTTCAACGGAGCCGTCTTGAAAAGCCTTAACATAGTGGCCTCGACCATTAAGGCCGATGTAAGCTGTATTGAGGGAGTCAAAAGCGATTGATATATGCCGGCCCTTGGTGTTGGCGAGCCTTCCCATGGAGTCTGCTACAGGGTGTAAGAACATTTTAGTTCCGTCAAAACCAAATAAGAAGCATCTTATATCTGTAAACCAAATAGTACCATCATGACCCTTAGCACTATTTATTAGCCAATAGCGATTCTCTTTATGCTCGTGATATACATTACGAAACTCGTATCCATCGTAAACACTGGGAACGCCCTTAGTGGCAATAAAGAGCGTACCGTTTTCCAGAACTCTTAAGTGATCAATTCTTAGTTCTGGCAGTCCTTCTTCTATGCCATAATACTCAAGTGGTACCTCCTGAGCTCTGGACTCCGCTAATCCTATGAGCTGGATCCACGCAAATAGAAAGAATAGTTTAAGTATGGAGTTTTGCAAAGACAGTGATGTGGCTGGGTGATCCGAGCAAAAATATACTGTTTAGGAAGAACGCAAAATCGGTAGAGAAGCTCGTTTTAGAAGTCAACAGGCATCATTACAGTAACAATGGTACCCATTCGTTCTTCAATTTTCAGCGTGATTTTAGATTCCAGGTCCATATTAAGCAAGTCAATTTGTTCTCTTACAATGCTCAGTCCCAGCGAGCGGTGCTGCCCCTTCTTTTGCTTTTGACTTTTATAATATCCAGGGCCGTTATCCGATATTTCACATTTGATGTAATCTTTAAACTGTTCAAACTTCACCTTGATAAGTCCCTTGTTATCGGCTTTTGAAGCACCATGCAACACAGCATTTTCTACAAAGGGTTGTATAATGGAAGGAGGGATGTTAATGGTTTCCATTTCGTCTTCACAAGATTGATCGTACTCTATATCATAAGTGAATTTATCAGGTTGTCTTACCAATTCAAGATCCAGATAGAGCCTTAGAACGTCTACCGCTTCCTTTAAAGTGGTTCTTTTGTTCCTTGTTGCATAGAGCATCTTTCTCATTAGGTGTGCCAGTTTACCAATGTTCTGTAGAGCGTCTGTTGTACTGCCGTCCATTATAGAGCCTTGAATGGCTCCCAGTGCATTGAACATGAAGTGTGGGTTGAGCTGTGCTCTCAGTGCCTTTAATTCTGCTGTCAACACATTTTTCTCTAATGACAGGCGACGTCTTTTTGATCGGTTAGCGAGCCAAACGAGTAGTCCTGCTATGAGCTGAGCCAACAAAATGATGCTGAGAATGAACCAGGTTTTCTGCCAAAAAGGCTTGGAGATTGAGAATGTGACCTTGGATGAAATTGTGGCATCTGCATAGCCGTCTCCCTTTGTGCGAACCTCAAACACGAAATCACCAGGGGGCAGAGAAGAATAAGTAACCATCGTATCAGTGGTGGACTGCCAGGTTTCGTTTTCACCCAATAAACGGTAGAAATATTTTTTCTGATTTTCAGGTTTAAAAGAGATGGCCTTAAATCCAAATGTCAATTGGTTTTGATGGTGTTTAAGTTCAAGTGGCTGAGTATGAGTTGTATCTCTGGCGTTGACTTGTAGCCAGGATATTTGGGCAGGGGCCAAATACCGATTTCTTTGATTGAACGCACTAAGGCTAACACTTGATGCACCAAAACGTGTACATAACCAGAGCCTGTCTTGAAAGCCTTGCATTGGATTGATCTCTGAAGTTGGCAATCCGTCTTCCTGAGTAAAGGGGCGTATTTTATAGTGGAGTTCTTTGTTTTGCAATGAATAGGAAAACCTATGCAAGCCCCGCATAGTTGCCACCCATAAAACACTGTCGTTTTCATGATAAAATCCTGTGAAATGCTCTGACAGCAATCCGTCTTTAGTGGTTATTTGATATGAACTGTCCTCAGTTACGATCCAAAGACCATCATTTATCGCTCCGGCAAAGACAACCCCTTTTTTACTTTCCATGGTCAGAACGTTTTTGACTACCCGTTTTCCCCTATCATCTGAAACTGATATAGAGTCGAGTTGCTTGTTAACAGCGTTGTACCTTACCAGTTTTCCCTTAATTGTAAGGTAGATTTCTTTTTCTGAAACCACTTTAGGAATAAGGGTATACGGAAGTGTGTTATGGTTCTTAAGTATGGTACTGTCTATGGTATCTATTTGTAGCTCTTGATTGATTCGAATCAAGAAAGGGCTGTTGCAGAGCCAAATATTTCCACTTTCGTCTGGTTGAGCTGATGATATCCTGGAGTTACTTTTTTGTGTATTCATAACCACTTCGCGTTTGCCGTCTTTTGAAATACGAATAAGCTCGGTGGAAGTGTAATTCAGGGTCCAAATGTCGTCTCTCAGACAAAAGGATGTTCTACTCCAGCTTCTGTAAGAAATTGCTTTTTGCTCTTCAAGTCTCCCATTTTCCAAGGTGAAAACTCCTTGTGCTGAAAGAAAGACAGGGCCACTTTCTGATTTCAATATGGGGATGGACTGTTCAGAAACCTCGTCATCTGTACCAATTGAGTAGTTGGTAATGTAGTCGCTTCTAAGTTTAAAAAGACCATTGGTGGTAGCGAACCACATGGTGCCTTCTAAGTCTTGACAGATTGAAGTAGTAAAGCGTTTTTCTAAGACAGTACTTTCTTCCAGTTCAAATCTTTTCGATATGCGTTGAACCCCTTGCCTATGCCCAACCCATATTCTGGATTTAGAATCTAACAATACGGCGTTTATAGGAGATGCCAATTCCATTTTTTTGACAGTATCTGACTCAATTGCGTATAAACGTTTATCACAGCTTATTGCCATCATTGAATCGTTTGTTGAGAGTTTTACGCGGTGTGGACTTCTCCCGGTTCCGGTATACCTTTTTATGCCGTCAATGTAAAGTCCATATTGGTCGCTGTCTTTATCTCTGGGGCTACTTCCAAAGAATGGTTGAAGAGTCTTGGCTGATTCCACATAAATGGAGTTAGGAGGAATTTTGTCATTCAACAATACTTTCTCTACAGTCCCATCTGGAAATATCTTCAGGTAAAAGGACTCTTGGGAAAAGCCCATATAGGCAACGTTATGTTGATCAAATGCGAGACTATTTTGGTTCATCGACTTACAATATGGGCGAATAGCCTCGTTTGCCGGGTGCACATGAAGTCTGTGACCTTTTAATTTCATCAAGGCTCCATTTGAACCTACAAACCAAACTGTCCCATTTGCATCGACCGCGCTGAACCAAATCCATGACCAGCCTTTGAACGAGTTGGTATTAATAGTATAACCATCATAGAAACATGGTGTTCCGTAGCTCGCAATAAATAGCTCTCCGTTTTCCAGCACTCTAAGATGGTCCAGGCGTGATGACGGAAGCCCTTCATCCACTGTTATAGCCTCAAGTGGCAAATATTGAGCATTTACCTTAATAGTTATAGCAAGAAAAAGAACAACTAAAATACTGATGTGTCTTGTAGGTAACCAGCTGTATTTCAATGATCAAAGTGGTGTGGTTGAATACAAAAGTATACCCTTTCAGCATAACAAAACTAACTGGAAATCATGTTTGGAATTGATAGGTTTTCAATTCAAATGACCCCGGTCTTCGGCCTCAGGTGGTTCAGTTTTTTCGTCGTTGTCGTTTCCAAGGCTGCTAAACAGTTTGGAAAACATAGAGTTGAGTTTATCAATGGCCTGCTTTGAAAACATTCCAGAAAGTGCAGCCAGTGTAAGGATACCAAAGAGGTTGATACTTTCAGGTCCATTGCCGTTAACAAGGATTCCTCCTCGAATTCCAAAGTAAACGATAAGCGCAAGCATTCCACCTACAAATGGCCTAAGTAAATACCACCATATCCAGCTAACGTAAAAGCGCTGCATTCCCAGGTATTTGGAGAAAGAAGTAGATGCATGAACGGTGCTGCCCAAGGCCCCGGCCAAAACTACCAGAATGGCCAATCGCTGCTCTTGACTGTATTGAAATGGTATTCCAAGTATGTCAATAAATAGGTCAGCGTGATGGTATTTAATGGGAATTTGTCTGGGAAGAAAAAGTACTATGCTAAGTACCAGACCTACTACCAGTCCTACAAGGCCCAAACCCAGTAGCAAGACCTTCCTGGGGCTTACCGCCTTTTGTTTGTCTAAATTCATTTTCAAATCTTTAGTCCCGGAGTTTTAAACCAATCAGCCCCATATCATCTGCCTTGTAAATCAGGAAGTGGCAGTTGATTAGATCAGTTGAAAATCCCCTGTTTTTTCAATTTTCAGTGTCAAGATATGCAATATCCGAGCCGAATCCAAGTCCGTTTTTATAATGCGAATTTATACGCAGCCTACGCAATAAACTTGCGCAGTACAAGGTCATTTTTGTGGTGTAATTCTCCTAATCGTTAAAAAAATGTAAAGAGTTTAGAGAGTGGAATAAAAGGTGGAAAAGGAGAGTTACCTTAGATAAAATTAGAGTTTATGAAAGCTAATGCGGTGTACTGCACAGGCTCTCTATTGCTAGAGAATGGCCTGAGGCTCTGGCTTACAAAGAGCCCATTTATTAGAAGTATTAAGACACTTGACATTCCTGAAGGGCTTGAAGGAAGAACTTCATTGTTACAATTCAGGAATATTGACCTGATTATTTTACGGTCGGATTTGTGTCATGTGATTGGGGGATATCTTGAAAGGATCAATAAAATTCAACCTTCCATTAAGACCTTACTTATTGACCTGAGTAATGGTAAAAATGAATACCCTGTTAAGGTAGACAGAATTCTTAAACACACTGACAGTGAGAAAAAATTTCAAGAGGCCATTCGCGACTTATTGGGACATGAATACGAGATAGAAAAAAATGCCGAAGTAAAGGAAGTAAGTTTAACCGAACAGGAAATTGACATTCTGAGACTAATTTGTCAGGAAAAAAGTAATGAGCAGATTGCTTATGACCTTTTTAAAAGCAAGCGAACCATTGAGGGAGCACGAACCAGAATGATGAAAAAGCTTGGATTGAGTTCCACTGTTGGATTGGTTAAGTATGCCATTAGGAGTGGAATTTATACTGAAGAGTAGGTAAACATAGGGCAAAAACAGCTGATGATGATTCTTAGGAATTACAGCTGCAAACTGCCCCAAATAGTTCAGGGGTAATGTAGCTACATTACCCCTGAATTTTCTCTTACTAAATAGCGATCTTCTTACTTCTGCTGATTCAATTTTAGCTTGAGCTCATTGATCTCTTCCTGTAGCTGCATCATTTTCTCCATGGTTTTAGAATGTTTTTCTACCAAATCGTGATACAAGCTCAGGTACTTGTCTCTTTCGGTGAGTACTTTTTTGTAATCAAGGGTTTCTGAACTACCATAGCTGTATTCAAACTCACTGGCAATGTTTCCCAAATCTGATAACTGATCGGAAAAATCCTGGCCAATGACTTTGCCAATTTTCAGGATTTTCCGACTTGAAAGATCGGGATACGTAAACCATTGGTATAAAGTGCGCCTTGATATATCCAATCGTTTTGCAACAACAGTGAGTGAAAACCCCGACTTTCTCACTGCATCTTCTACTAGTTGTCCTCTGTGCGTAACCATTGGGCAAATATGAAAACTAGGGCTTCTCGAAAGTTTACATAAAACTGTACATTATTGAGAGATACGATACGAATTTGAGTAATTACTGACCGGCATCGTGCAGTGTGTGATGAAAAAATGAGAGGTAGTGTGTTGGTTTTTGAGTTGGAAGCTGGAATGCCAAAGAGCATATAAGATGAAGCCTAAATGTTTTAAGCAGGGCTTTTCCAGGTGGTAAGGCCAAGCCTTAATTCTGAAAAGCCCTGAACTTAAAATGTTGACTTATGATACCAGTTTTGTTGAGCACTCAAACTGGAATTGCAATAAGTCATAGGGAACCGGGTATGTCAAAGGATTGAAAGCAATTAAGCGGTTTCGACCTCGTTTTTGGGTATTATTTGATCAAAAATTAACCCACTTTCGCCAGTTCCTCTTCCGGTTTTTTTCTTTCTTCCCAACCATACATAGTTACTTCCATCAAACCATCGGGTTCTCTGGTAATGGGTGGTAATAACTATACCAGCCTTGAGCACTTCTTCTTCATGAATTTTGTAAGGAAGGTTGTCATCAATCCCCTTAGAAAGTAAGGCCGTTCTTGGACGCACAATATTATCTGTATGTACCAGGTCCAGTCCTTTAATAAACCTACTCATCGCCGCTCGCTGAAGCTTAATACTTGAGCCATCGGCCGCTACGGGTATAAAAGGAATCCAGTTTTCCGGTACAGTGGTTCCAAGTTGGAATTTAACCGTGGCGGTAGTTTCCTGGAAGTTGTCGGGATTGGTATCTGACACATATTGGTACAGCTCAGAAAGATACTCTTGTAATTCCTGAAAGGCATCTTTTCCAGGCCTGCCACCTCCAAGGTCATCGGGTATAATGTCTTCTACCGCCCACACCATATTCGACATTTCGTCTCGCAAGAACACGATCTGCTCAATAGGTTCGCTCTCTACGTTTTTAATTACGGTGGGAGGAAGAAGGGAAACATTACCCGTTGTGTCACCATCCTGATGGTACATACTCCAGGATTCCCAACTTTCCAAACCATTACCAGCTGAATTGATCACTAGGCTTTTACCAAAGACATCGGTGGTCATTAAGGCCGCAACCTTATTTATTGTGCCTACTTCGCGAGTGTGAGGTATAATGAACCAGTCATTGCTGTAGTTTACAGCAAATTGAGATAGAACTAATTTACTGATCTCGTTCTTTCGACTCAGCATGTTGGCCAGATCAATTCCTTCATCTTCCATTTCCCACCATTCCTTTGTGGGTAGCCCCTTGGCTGAGATGTTGTTGGGAATGAAAGTGTTTGTTTCTGTAGTAATGCTCTCAGTTGAGGCCAGAGTTGTTGGGGTAGGGGCCGTATCTAAGCGGCTATCACTTGTCTTATCAATTGAGTACCAATCAAGTTTCCCTTTTTGGTATTCAGCTGCAGTGAATACATCTTCAGTGGCTCCATTGTCAGCAGCGTTTGGAGCCGACATTTTAAAGCTGTATTCAAGCCTGTCGTCCGACCAGCACATCTCATCACTCGAGGGCTGCATGTACAAGTCAGCATACCATGCGGTAAAGTCTGCCTGTGCCGCGTCCATGGCTGCATAATCCGGCGAGGAAACAGACATGGTTTCGAAGGTGAGGCCTTTGGCATTGTTACTACCGTTGAAGTAGGAAGCAATTTGAACACCATCGGGAGTCTTACCCATCATTGCCTTCTTGATTTGGAAGGATTCATTATGGGCCTTTTCTTCAGGCTTGACTGACTCTTTCATAGGGAAGGCTCCCAGAAACAGAGCATCATAAGAGTTGCCTAGTCCATGCTTTCTCAAAAGTTTTAGCCATTTAGTTCCCAGTTGAATGCTGGAACTAATGTCGTGTACCAGAGGGAGTTGTTCAACCCTTGCTTCCAAGGGAATATTATTGTCATAGTCAACAATGTTGGAGTTAGGGCCTTGAAACAAGTCTAGCTTTGAAGAGTTGAGCATGATGCGGGCTTTTACAACCGTACCAGCATCTTCGGCATTAAACTCTCCAACACGCCATTGTTGTGTGAGTATCCATAGAGGGTCATGAACCTCGCCTCTCATGGTTTCGTGAAATTCGCGTTTTCTGGACCTTGGCTCCATCCGTTCGTAGGTGCCAAGTGCGGGGTTAACGGTATGTGGAATAAGTGACATTTCGGTAATTCTTTTAATTATGATCTAAAAACTAACATAGGGGCCATTTGACCAACAGGGGTATCACTGAGGTCTTCAAAATCCAGTGTTCTGGTCTTAAGTCTATCGAGCGTTGAAGCAAGTATCGTTTTCACTGCTGTAAACTCCCAGTTAACTGTAGATACAGGTGCCAGAAGAGATAGTATGCACTTTGGAGCCTTTGAGTTGGGTTGGTTGTGGTGGAAAGCAATACCAGTGTCTTGAATTCTCTCTGGTATTAGTTCCACCCATTCATCCACCAGCAAGCCAACTTGCGATTGACTGGCATCAAAGTTCTCAGGTGTGATATAGGCCAGGCATAACCTTCCATGTTTCATGTTTTCCTCATCAGTTACTTTAATTGCCATCCATCTGTCAGCATCATCGTCATCATAAGGAAATTGGAAAGGACTGATCTTGAAAGTATCAAAGTCAAGGTTAAGGCCTTCATGAAGCATTTTGACAAGCTCAAAGGACTTCAGTTCCTTGCGAACTTTGGCAACGCCCTGGAACCATGTTTCAACAGCGTCATCAGGTGCAGAATGATCGTCCATCAAGGTACTTTCAGCAGCCAATTGTTTGGTAAAGGAATTGATTTCAGTGCTGGCATTGGTGAAATGCGGAAGCACCTTGAAACCTCTTCCCATTATACTCTCCACCACACTTAAAAGACTCTTTACACTCGCATCTATTTGATCAGCCGCAGGAGCGTTACTTATTGCTGCGTATTCGCTTTGAACCTTGGTTGCTATTGGACTTACAATACTTACAAGAGAGGTCAATGAAGCCGAAAGAATGCCCTTTGCTTCGTCAGAATAGTCAGTTGGAGCGAAGGATGTTTGAGCAGTCATGCCAAACTCACGAGCCATTGTAATGATGTCTCTTGCGTTATCAAAAGCAGAGTTAGCCGGTGAGGCGGCTGAAATGGCCGTAGAGTAGGTAGACAGATTGGTGCTGAAGGTGTTAAATGATGATTGAAGGTCTCCTATGCGATTGTAGAGTTCATCATAATCGTAGGTATTGGTCTCATCGTTTCCACTTGGTGTAATGTCTGAGCTTGCCAGCGCTTTGCTTGAAGCAATAAGTTTATTAAGTCTAAGGCTTAACGGATGCAATTCACCAAAGCTTAGCTGCTTACTTCCAGAGTCGTTGTAGTCAATAATTAAGCTCGATCCCGTAGGAAGAGACTTTGTTGTAAACAGGTGCGATTTAATGATTTGAGATAATTCAGAGTCTCCATCCAGTTCAGTACTACTCAGGTATACCAGGTCAATTGGTTGAATAGTAAGGTCTTCAAGGCTCACTTCATAAGTCTGCACAAGTGGATTGATGATGACATCAGATATTCGATCACTTTGGTCCAGTGCCTTGAAAATAATGCTGTGCTCATTCCTTATAGATGTAATATCAGAATTGAATGTGCGTTCCCATGAATTGCTATTCAGTTGCAGCGTACCATTTTGTCCAAAGACTTCCTCTGAAATCTGGTTTCCATTGTCGTGTATAGGTGCACTGAATATTAGGCTTTCAGGGTAAATGTCATTTGAAAACCCATGAGGATCCTCAAAGAGTTTTTGTGCATCAATATCTGAAATCTCCTGTTCAAAGATTTTCACTTGTTTAATGTCACCGTTAAAGTATCCAGTGGCTGACGGGTGGCCTCCAAGTACAGAACCTACTTTTAGAGAATTTCGGTTGGATATATCACCGGTGGTCATGTTGTTGTGAACCACACTCACAACCTGAGGCAGGCCATCAATATAGCAGCGCCAGTTGTTGACGTCGTTTCCTTTTCTTACCCATACTATATGGTGCCAGGCATCTTTGCTAGGTAAATCTACCTGCGCATTGGCAATGCCATTTGCCCATGTGCCAGACCCTTCAGACAAGATAAACTGAAGCTTGTCTACAGTGGTATTGGCTCTGAGTAGTATTCCTCCGTTGAAAGTATCTACCCCATCAAACTTTCTGTTGCTAATGAAGGTATCTCCATTGTCTATGTTAGCGTCCATTTTGGCCCAAAGTGATATTGTGAAATCACCTGTTCCGAGGGCAAATTCTGGCCTGTCGCCAAAGTCAATATAGTCGTTTGAAAGGGTAAGCGTATCGCTAATAATTCCCAGTTCCTTAAGTAATTCAATACATGTGCTGTCGCTTAAGGATAACCCGTTTTCTTGATTGATAAAATCACAAAGGTCATTTTCATTGTTTAACGCACTTGTACCATTAAGCCCCACATATTCTTTAACGTTATGCCAAAGTGTAGCTGGACTTAAGGACTCTTTGAAGTATTGTGAATCTCCTTTAGCAAGAAGTGCATTAACTGCGAGTTTGTCAAGTTCTTCTCTTTTTCTTCCTCGCACGTTCCTGGCCCAGGTCACCTTGTAGTCAATGTCATTGTATAACCAGGGACCAGAAGGATGTGATAGGGAAGAATTACCGAAAATGTCGGCGGTACTTGCCGGAGCTTGATGTACGATGAATTTTTCAATAAATGAACCAGTGCCACTTTCCGTGTAGTTAGTGTCCTTTAATCGTCCAGCCTCTACAAGGATATGTTCAAATTCGTTGGCACTACTCGTATTGCGCACTACAAAGCGACTCACAAACTGTTCCATGTTCGCATTGTTGCCAAGGTCAGCATCAAATGATGCGTTACTGCTACATACATCGTCAGTACCAGCGTTTTCTGGATCAAGCTTTTGACCATTTGAAAAGACTGAAATGGTGGTGCCAGTTTTCTCAATCCTTATTCGTTGTACCTTATTGTCAACTTCGTTCAGTAGGAACTCACCAAACTTGTGTACTTCTCCAGTATTGTTATCGTCAATGTACTCAAACTGAAGAATGGCACCATTCACAACGAATCTCACGTTGTTGTTCAAGCCTGAGAGAATCCATTCCGTTCTTCCAGAATTGGGGCTTGGGACTCCGGTAATTTCAATTTCCCAGTTGTCAGTACCGCTAACAGTGTTTATTGATGAACCCGCCCACGAAAGTGATTTGTTGTTGAAACGGGTATAGCGGTCGTTTATTCCATACAAAGCATAACTAGAATAAAAATCTTGACGACTTCCTTCCATAAGATCGGAATTCGTGCTCACCAGGTCAATACTCCTTGCAGAGAGTAAGTCTCTTAAGTAAGAAGAAGTAAAGGGCACGTACAAGGAGCCTTTGCTTGACCAGTTAATAGTGTCGATGTTGGATTTAAAAAACTCATTTGCGGGTAAAACAGCTATTCTCAAACAGGCTGCTTTTATGCCGGTTGAAGATTCATTGTACATCAGTTTTGTGAGCGCTGCAAAAACCAGCTCTGCGCTGGCCGAAATATCAAACTGATCCACACATTTCCCATTTATGAAAACATAGGCATTTGAGCTCCTGTTTAATAGTATTCCAAGACGAGTTTCGATTCCACCATAGCTACTAAGAAGGTTTGTAGTGCCTGTGTAAGTGTTGATGTCGACACCGGCGTTTTCAGTAGTTTTTACTTCAATAACCCCTGATGACAGGCTCATTTGAATACCAGCGTCAGGGTCTTCATTGTCAATTAAATTGACTCTGCTGGTCCCTGAAATAGAGTTAGGCATTGAGATAATTGTCTCAACATAGAGATCATCTAATCCTGGATTTAGGTCCCAATTACTATCCAAAGTAAGGTGGTCACCGGTATTGAATATGAGACAAGGGTTGTTCACCACATTGGCGTGAATCTTTCCGTAGTAATCTACACCACCGCCAAAAAGGTCTATGGTAGAACTATTGTCAAGTACCATGTTGATGACATACTTGTCGCTCGCAGTCCCGGTTTCTGAAGAAGGAGTAACGGTCTGGCTCAGGTCATTGTCTATGAGCAGGTAGTCATTTCCAGTGGTATTGTCAATTAAATGTACGTATCTGTAGTACTGTGTGAGGTTATCGCTGTTTCCAATCTCCTGAACCGGGCATGCAAAGGTTGATGGTATAGCATTTCCGCTACTGTCAACAACAGTTGCCGGTAGGTCAATACCATCAATAGAAACTTCAATTTTTATACTTCCTGTACTGGCGACAACACTCTTTGAAATAATTACTTCATGATAAGCGGCAGGGTCAAAAGCATTACCCAGCGCGTCTTGCGATTTTATTGTTACCAGTGTTGTACCGTCATAAATTGCCACTTCCTTAGCGGCGGTGTAGTGTATGTAGGTAGTACCGCTTATTAGAGCATGTAGTCCATTAGTGCTATCGTATGCCGACACTCCCTTTATTGTAGTGCTCCAGTCGTTGCCGGGTGGTATTAATACGCCGTATGAAGATTTGAAATTACTAAAGCTTAAGTACTTATTAAACCCTCTTGAAGCCAGGAAGTTAAAGGGGCTTGCTGCATCACTGGAGTGAAAGGTAGCCAGACTACTGGCATTGATAGTGGCATGATTGTTTTGACCTGATTGATCGAAACAATTGCTTCCTTCATTTTCTTCACAATGGTAAAAGGCCTTTTCAACACCGTCGTCAAATACAGTAATGCTCTTGTACTTAAATCCAGTTTTAAGAATAATGCGTTTGTTGGTATCGTCAATGCTTTGCACATTACCGTCAGCTGCGCTAAGGAAAACTGGATTGTCGCTCCAGGATGTAGCATCATGCACGTAAGCTTTAACAGTAAGAGTACTTGTAACAAATGCACTTACATCCAGGTAATCCGCATCATTTCCAATGTAGCACAGATCTGAGACGTCTTGTTTCCTATTATCAAAATCGGCTTCATCGGCAATAATTGTTCGACCGCTCACCCGGTGATAGGTTGGAGCCAGTTTATCAAGGTACTTTATTTTAGGGTCTCCTTCATAGTGCGTTACTGTGGCTGCAATATCACTGGGGTCTTTGATCAATTCTTTTAACCATTGATTGAATGATGGTTCTGCTTTGCTTCTAACAGTTTCATAAGATTGGTACCAAGGGTCACCAGATGTGTCAAGAGTGGTACTTGGGTGGCTGACTTTAGGGAGTCCCAGCATCATTCTGTTGGTGACTGAAATTCCTTTTCTGGGTGTGTTAATCACATCAGCTTCTCTGATGTAACCACCTTCAGAAATGGCCTTGGTCATATTACTAGCGCTTGCGGCACTGCTTTGAGCTATTTGGAACATACCTTCTGCAACGGCCAGGTCACCCAGGGCGTCAATGATACCTATTGTGTTATCCAGAATTTTCTTTACCTCTGTTTCGTCAGTTCCAGCAGCAATACCATATTGACTTGCAAATCCAGACTTATCGGATTCATAGGCCCTGATCATAGCAAGACCGTCTACTACACTTAAGGTGGCCGCTTTGTCATCATCTCCAGTAGGAGTGTTTTCTACGGTTTCAAATGGAAATTCCTTCCTCAAAGGATATATGTATTGATTGAGGCCGGTTATGGCTGAATCATGAACTTTCCTCTCAAAAAAGTAACCGGTCATAGCACCCAACGATTGCCCATTGTTCAGTCCTTCAATCAGGGTTTTGGCTTCTCTTACTCTTTTAGAGTCAAGGTTGATTGACATTCTATTCTTTTGATCAGGGGTGCCATTGTGTGCCCTTGACAAATACCCGCTTCGTAGTACGGCTGCGGCCACGGCATGGTTGATGGAAGGTGCTTGAATATAGCCGCCGTTGTCATCGTCAATTTCAATACTTGTAGCGTCGAAGCTGGCTGGCAAAAAGCCAGATGGCAGTTGAGTCTCGTCATAGTTGGCACGTGGCGCGGATTCCAGGTTGTTTACCCAGCCGTAGCCTCCGAAGAAAATACCGTGTATCTCTTCTTCGTCTTTGCCACTGTATATGTTTTCAATTCGTTGAGTTACCAATCCGGTCATCCAGGCATCCAGGCGATGTGAGCACAAATCCAGGTGTTCCATCACCATATTGTTAAGGTTCTCAGTAGATCTGCCTGAAAGCCTTAAGATTAAATCTTTGGTGGTTTGTACACGGGATAACTCAGTATCATATCCGGTAGGCAACCCGGTGTCAATTAAGGTTCTAAACGTTGTTCCAGGGGCTTCACCTGGAAGGTCCTTGTCAAATATGACCCAACGGCTATCAGGTGTAACCAGAATATCATTCTGACTTAACTCAGCGGGAAGCTCTCCTTCATGTTCGCTGAAGTTTACCATTTCATGATCCTTTCTTTTAAGTGAAGTATCATAGTCGGGCCCCAGAATATTGGCAGCGGTCTGGTAGTATTCTTCTAGTAGAGCTAACCTTAACAATTCATAGAGTAGTGCATTGGGCTTGGTGGCACCTATGGACGAGAAGTCTTCATCTATTATTTCTGTAAGGCTGGCATTAACAAACCACTCCATGTAATTCCACGAGCTAGTTCCCAGCTTTTGGAGTTCACGTGTACGACTCAGTTTGTAATCGTCAACTATGGGAATATCGGTATCTTCATAAGCTTCAAGGAAGTTCAGGAAGTTGATATCAGGATCGGTTGTTTTTGAGAAGGCTCCTTTAAGCCCGCCCATGCCAGTATCTACCTGAGCTGCGAAAGCTGTTTGACCTGAATACCAGCTTTGTGCATCAGTTACACGGTCGTTAAATACCAAATTATTCCAGATTGTTTCCGGGCCAGTACCAAGTCGCTTTTTGATATCTACTGATATGGCGTGGCGCCCAATAATGTCTGCAAATACTTCTTTGGCATCCTCACCAGCTTTTCCGGCATGCTTCACATTGTCTTTCTTCGCATCCCAGTGAGGATAAAGATGATCTACTAAAATGGTCTTTAGATTGTTTAGAAAGGTATGGTCAGCCGTTTCCGCAGAAGAGAAGCTCATATTGGCAAAGTCTGTGATGGGCAGTACGCCATATGGAGCCTTATTAAGCCTAAACGGACTGCCTGGACCACGTGCCACGACATTTTTGCTGAAGAACCCCCTCACTTTTTCTACATCAGGCAGTTCAAGCCACGGTGATAGGAGGTTGTTCAGGTAATACCCTACGGTTGCCGAGAATAGAATATCGTTCATATTTTGTGCGTCCTGCACATCGGTACCATCGCTATTGGTAACACTTTCAAATAAGGAAGGTCTGAGCCCGAGAATGGTGGCCAGTTTTTTACCGTCCCAGGTTACGTCTGTATCATAGTTTGCCGCATCAACAGGTTCAGGTTTGGTATCACTATCACTTCTCTGTGCAAAATCAGCCTTTCTTTCGGCGGTGTTTTTGGTGCTTGAAGCATTTTTAAGTAAGCTTACCCCACCGCTATAAAAATGACCTTTGAAGGTATCCTCAAGTAGCACCTGAGTCTCTTCTTTAGACATACTTACTTTAAGACCTGAGACCACGATTTTCGGAATAATGTATCCTCCGCTTCCATTGCCTATTTGAGCGCTTTTGTCATCTACTCTAATTTTTAAAGCCATCCCTTTATCTATGGCTGTATCAAAGTCCAGGAGCCAGTCCATTTCATTAATCTGGATATCATCATCCACAAACGTTAGACTGTTTTCGTCCGGGTCCAGGCCTACCTTAAGGTTGTCAGAAATTACCTTAGTGTTCTTTTCGCGGATTACAACATTATTACTGTCGAGAAGTGATACGGTGAATTTGTCAGGTAGAATTCTCGACTTGGGTGGCCTCGTGATAGTTTCTAATTTAGGTTCGAGGTCTGGCCATATGGCTGTAGCAACAGTAAACCCGACGTCGTCAAAGTTTACGGGTTTGGTGGTTACAACTATGTAATTGCCTCTTTTTTCGCCATACACGGCTGTAATGGTCTTCCATGCATCTTCTTCATCGTCAGTTATCGCGGAAGCATCCCCAACAAGGTTCCAGAAGTCTTTTCCATGTTGGATTTCTGTCAAAGTCAATTGTTCTTCATGTGAGTTGACTTCTAAGGCATCCGGGAAGATTCTAACCCAGAGCTCATCGGTACCGTTTTCATCAAAGGCAAACTTTGTTTCTATACGAACCGGATACATTTGAATGATGGCTTCACCCACCCAGTTGTCATCTACGAATTGTACCAGATCATTGTCGCTGATTAAGCCAAACTCAGTCATATAGGTGTCCATCCTCGACAATGCATCATCATAATTGCTTTTTAGAGATGTAATTTGGGTTGACAGTGCGTTATGCGCATAGTCTATCTCATTGCCAGTATACGGTGAAGGAATCACAACTTCAGGTACCCAGGACATTGGGGAAGTGCCTGCGTATATATTGGCAATCACACCAAGACTCCCCATATCTAAAACATGGGCGGCTGTATCATGACCACGGTCAAGCATGGTCTCGGTAAGCAAAGCATTTCTAAGGGCTGAAGGAGCAAAGGGACCAGACCCGAAGGTATTGGTAATGTCTGTTGGGCTGAGGGTAGTTAGATGTACTCTGGTACAAGAAATTATGCCTTCGAAATAGGCGTCTGTAGGAGCTAGGCTGCCTCGTCTGCTACCAATCATCATTGGGCCCAGATTAGTTCCCGTCAAATTGCCTGTTGACAAGGTGTTGGATACAACGGTTGTACCCATTATGGCGCCATTTATAGCAACTTGAAAATTGGATGGATTGTTTCCTATTTTGGTAAACGTCACGTGTGTCCATACCCCAGGGTTAACAGGTTGATTCACATTTAGCTTTGCATGTCCAACTGTGTCGCCTACTATGAAAGTGGGAAGGTTATTTTCAATTCCTACACTAAAGCCCTTCCAATGACTTCCAGAAACCGACAAATTGGAGGCAATTACCATGTCCGCTATTGGAAGCGTGGCACTTGTTGAGAGCTGAAACCAGACTTCTACGGTGAAATCATTCATACCGAGGGCATTGCTGGCGTCCAACGGTACATCTACGTCCAGTTCGCCATCAAAGCTCAGTCCATAATTGGCCCATTTTAGTTTTTGTACCGTTAGAAGTTCGTTGAGTGAGAGCGTGCCGCCTTCAGATGAAAGTAATAGGTTAGTATTGGTGGCTCCCGTTGTAATAAATTTACCGGGTGACATGCCAAAAGCTCTGCTTCTTTTCCAGCTAAAGATTGGATCATGATACTCCATTACTTCTTTCTGGCTTAAGAAAAGCTCTCCTCTATATCCATTCAATTTTTCATACACAACATTGCCATGGCCTTCGTCTATAGGCAGATCAAACTTTAAATCAATTGAACTGTATGGAGAGCTACCAAGTCCAAAATGAAAGGACCTTTCGATTTCTCCTTCACTCAGTTTCCGTTTGAAAATTCGCAGATCTCGTAACTGACCTTCATGACTTCCAATTTGAAGCGTTTCATCATCAGAAATGTCACCTGTAGACATCACTGCGGATGAAGATGTTAATGCGATGTTGGCTCCATTGAGGGAAACTGTCCAGCCAGAGGGTGTGTTTCCCAACTTTTGAACAACGATATGATTCCATGCAGTGTTAGACGCAGAAGTGGTAGGGGCGATTATTTCACCCAAACCGAATTGAGGACTGCCTCCTAAACCATCACCTACTTGAAACCTCAATTCGCGTTCTTTGAGCTGAAGAGAAAAGCCACCGTTGTAGATGGTATCGCCATTCACTTCTGATGTTTTTAGGGTAGTCAGTAAAGTTTGCCAGTCAGTTCTGGTTTTATCAAAGTCATACTTCACCCAAAGCTCAATGGCAAAGTCGCTGGTCCCCATATCCAATTCTGACAAGTTTTCAAAATGAATGGTGGGTTGAGAACCTAATGAAGGACTGAACTCTAAATGGTTTTCTATAATATGAAATCGTGAAAGTAAGTCCACATAGAATTGAGATGAGAAGGAATAACCCAATTGATCATTGAGATAGGTCGCCAACTTGTCTCGGTCATCAATTTCGCTTGCGCCATTGGCCGTTATGTAATTGTCAACATGTGTTTCAAGCAGTTCAGCATCGAAAATAGTGGCATTTTCATTTGCTGCCGTAGCATTGATTTTGTCCAGAATTTTAAGCGTTTGTTTACCGCGATAGTATTTTTCTTCTTCAAAATCACGAATTCTACGCCATACGTATAGATTGTCTTTTAGTTTTTCAAAGCTCATTAAAGTAAGATTTAAGGGTGTATTAGTCCAGTTTATTCGGGCAGCATATCGGTGGCGTGGATGCCTATTATTACCGGTTTTTGCTCTAGTATGTATGCAATGTCAGCTGCATTGGTGCCCCAGTATACATTCTCATCGTCATCGGAAACGGGGTTTGTGAAATCGAGGTTAGTTCTATTTACGTTTAAGAATTTAACATCTTCAACAGTGCTAACCGTACCGCCGCCCATGTAGCCCCAGCTTAGGTCGTCCCAGCCATCAGCCATGTCAGTTTCAAGGGCTGAAGTTCCAGAAGCAATGTCAAGGCCAAAGCGAATTTCTCCAGCTCGTTCCTTAAACACAAAGAACCATCCGGCAGGATCAAATGATGTGGTTCCACCTTTGGCTTCAGCGTCCGTAAGGTCAAAGCCTAAAAAGGTAATGTCGGGGGAGGCTTTCGCTGAAAATATGGGGTATTTAGTATTTGCACTATTTGCCGGAGTGTCATCAAAGAGCCGTTTGTTATTATTCCAAGTGGCCTTTATCGCAAAAACGCTAAGATTGGGATATTTCCTCAATAAATCACTCCTAACAGCCAGAACGAGATTGTCAGGGTTTATGCTACCTGGGCTATTAGAGCCTAATGAAGCTAAATCGTTTCCTGATTTCCATTCATGAATCGGTTTAATGTTTCTAATACCTTGTTCATTGGCCAGTGTCTGGTCGTCCCAGGGGCTTAATTGATTTGACCAGAACTCTTGAAATACTGAGCCTCTTTGGTCGGTTGGATATTCTCGCCAAAGGAGTTCTCTAGCCATTTCATGGTTCATTCCCGCCAGATAAGCTTCAATGAATTTCTGATTCGACTTTAGAAGTGCAATTGTGTTTTCAGGCAAACTCTCTTTCATATTGGGCATAAAGGCCTCGCTATCAAGCTCGAGTAATGCCTTGTACATTGGGGCCTTTATTTTGGGAGTTGCCATTACAGGTTTTATCTCACTTAGGGATGTCCCAGAAATCTTTTTGGTTACAGCATTTTTTACTGATGCGTCAGGTTTAATTTTATCTCTGAGTCCGTTAGCGGTAGTATCAATTGTGAGTGAAGCATTCCAGCCTGATGGGCCATGTGTTTGCGCATCGAATTTGGCATGTTGTACCAGAAGCGCTCCCCTAAACTCAGTTCCATGAATTGTTTCTGGGGCCATATTACCAGGAGCCATCGCCGTTGTTCCTGGTTTGGTAAGGTAAAAAGTGTTTCTTAAAGGAATACCGTTAACGTGACCAACAGTGAGCTGTCCGGCATTAAATACATCATAATCGGCCTGGCCTGTGGGGCTTACATAGTCTGGTGCTGTTGTAAGTGTGGTATTGAAGGCATCAATAATGTTCTCATCTCCACTTATATTGTCAAGAAATGCAGTTCGGTTTTTATCCAAAGCCTTTGATAACTTTCCGTTCTTAGCAGTAAGCTTTCTAAAAGAACCCGAAAAGCATTGGTTGGGTATTCTACTATTTCCAACAGCAGATGAGAGGCTCGTGCTTCCAGATTTTAGTCTGGAATGCAAGTTATGAGTCATCATTAGTAGCCCTTCATCATTTTCCGCATTTACGGATTTGTTGTACATCAAGCGGCTCGCTTCTTCAGCACTTTGACCGGACTTTAGTTTTTTATTGGCTTCAATGATATCGCCTACCTGTTGCCATGCCTGGTGCATAAACTCTTCCTGCTTTTCTCTTACTACATTGGCACCAATACCTGCTAACACTCTTAAAGAAGGATCTAAGTTTAATTCATCGATCCATTCTGCTGGGTCTGGAGCGGGGTTGGGATTAAAATCATCGGCAGTGTTGACTCTTTTTCTTAGGGCAGCCCACTGGCCGTAAATGGGTGGAGTAATAATGGGATCTGCTCCCGGCGCGGTTTGCTGGTAATCATCAGAGAGGTTCAGAATGTTTCTGAGATTTTTATTGAATTTGTTAGAATCATCGTACGGGTCCCAAACAGTCTCATTTTCAGCTGGTGATTTTAGGGCTCCATAAACATTTACCGTTGGTGAGTCGGAGACTCCATCGAGCATTGGATTCCCAGGTTTTTGGACATCCATTTCGCGCACCACCGCATTTTCTTCAATAACGCGCGGAACTAAGGCGTCAACCAATGATTCAAAATCACTACCGTCGGTAGTTTCAAATTGCCAATTATAATAGAAGGGAAACTGCTTGGTCGACGTATCACTATCAGTCCAGGCAGGTGCCATTGATTTAACCGTACCTATATCTTGTCCTAAGCCAGTGAGTCTGCCAACCTCATAGGTAGGTATTAGAAATGCGTGGTATTTAGTTTTTTCATCCAATTTCCTAGGGCATAGAATCCGAGACAAAGCACGGTCGGCATTGGCTTGATCTTCCATTAAGGTTCCAAAACTGCTTTGAGCGGTTGCAGTGGCACCAGTTTGTGAAGGATCGCCTAGATCTTTGTTTATTTGAACGTGTGCCCATGCCCATGATGTGTCATTGGGCTGAAAACTGTCTTTTGCACTGTTTACATTGATTACCGGAAGCACTCCGTTAAAGTTTGATTCAAAAGAGAATTCATCGGATTTGAGAACAACAAGGCTCATCCATGGTCTAAGCCGTTTGCAGCTGACCTGTTTTTCTTTTCCTGAAACTCCTTCATAAATGGTTACGTTGGTGGCAGCGGCTTTGGCCGGAGAGTACCTCCATGGGAAGTCTTCATCATAGAACTCTACAAATGGCAGGTAATTAGGCTCAAAAGTACTGTCTCCTTCCAGAGGGGCATGTCTTATAACAGCTTTGCTGTTGAGTCCGGTAACATCGCCAGGTCCTATTACATCTACTGCTCTTGAGGCATTTGCAATATCTGTAGTGTTGTCATGTTTGGTCCTTTCAATGTTAACGTCAAATGAGATTTGCGCTCTTGCGCCAGTTCCCCCAGTAAGAGTGTCTTCTTCTGAAATTAGATTGGCCAAGCCTTGTCTAAGATGAGGGAAGAAACTGTAGTAGGCCGAAGTTGTAGTCATAGCTTATTCTTCTTCAATAGTTGATAAAACGGTTAATTTTTGTTCTAGAGCGGGGTCAGCAATTTCTTGTTGTTGTATGTA
>ENA-OWNT01000264-OWNT01000264.1-seawater-metagenome-genome-assembly--contig:-NODE-264-length-143995-cov-13.404168_pt1 | contig 143995 bp, 109 predicted proteins | sample MGYA00238136_ERZ651165 | MGnify/ENA primary metagenome ERZ651165 (study PRJEB26861, sample SAMN08777766) | seawater metagenome | isolation source: coastal seawater | place: USA: Florida | collected...
GTGAGGTCGTCGTAGCGTTCCTTGACAGGCTTGTAGGCGGTCTTGAAGGCCTCGAAGTCGCGGATGGTCTTTTCGACTCCGGGAAGGAGCGCGGTGACGTCCTTCCACGCCTTCCACGCGAACGTGTAGTTCTCCGACAGCGGGTCGATGGAGGTGCGGGCCAGGTTGCGTCCGGCAATGACCTTGCCGTAGTCGCCGTCCTTGTCGACGAAGTCCGTCGCTCGAGTCTCCAGGGTGCCGATGCGGGTGAGCAGGTCCTCTACATCGAACGTCTTGTCGTTCTTGACCCAGTTCTTGATGCTTGTCTGCAGGTTTGCGAGTGTCTGCTCCACGGTCGTGATCTTGTTCTCGAAGTCTCCCACCCTCCCCTGAGCGGCCGAGTACAGGCCGGACTTCGCTTCCGCGTTGATGGTGGTGTTGGCGAGGTCCATGGCGGTGTGCTGCCCCACGATGGGACCCGGGTTGTTGGTCCCGAAGACCACACGTACCGCCAGGTACTCCTCATGGGCCTTGCCGAAGCGGGCTCGTGCGTTGGACACCGCGGCCTCGAACTGTTCCATCGCGGTCACACCTTCTTCGAGCGCCTTGATGGAGTCGTCCCAGTCGCTCAGCAGAGCCTCGCCCGCCACGAACAGCTTGCTGTTCTCCTTGCCATCGATGACCGATGCTTCGGACACCACCTTGGAGCGCTTGGTGGCCAGCCCTTCGACGTTCTCGCTCTTCGACAGGGCCGGTGTGGCCCGCAACCGCAGCGGGCGCACCGTGTCGTCGAACGCCTTCTTCTTCTCGGCGTACGCGACCTCCAACGCCTCGACCGCCGGCGCCAGGTTCACCAGCAGCTTGCGCGCTGCCTCCACCCACTCGCTGCGGCTGGCCGCATCGGTGCCCTCCGACCAGGCGGTGGTGCCCTTGGTGTAGTCGGTGTTGTAGACAGCCTTCTCGGGCCGCGTGTTCGCTTCGATGGCGGTCCAGCGTCCTTCCCAGGTGCGCTTCGCCGTGTTGTAGGCCTGCTCCTTGCCTTGGTCGAAGGCCACGATGGCGTTGTGCACCGCCCCACTCATCGCCTCGAGCCCTGCCGCGTACCGGCCTGCTGTGCCGTGGTCTTCCATGGTCTGGGCTTCGCTCGCGACCTTCGACTTCGCCTGGACCAACGAGGGCACCCCGGTGACGTCGGTGTTCGCCACCGTCTGGACCCGCAGCCGCACTGCACCGACGCGGTCGTGGAACAGCTTGTGCTTGGCTTGGATGTCGACGACGGCCTGAACCTTCTGGGTCAGAGTGCCCAGGAGGCCTTCCGCCACATCGAAGTCCCAACCTTCCGCAGCCTGGTCGATCTGCGTCTCGACAGAGAGCATCTCTCGGACCGCCGTGCCGAATCCGGGGGTGCTCTGATTCACCTCACGTTGCTCGTCGACAGCGTCCCGCGCCCCCATCATGCGCATCTCCCAGGCGACCGGGAGACCCTCCACGATGGGGCGGAGGTTGGCTGCGTGCGTTCGGGCGTCCGACTTTGCCTGCGACAGCCCGTCGTATTGGCGCTTGGCCTCGCCGGGGTCCTGCTCCACCACCTGGTTGGCCTGGTTGAGCTGTTGTTGGAGGGTCTGCAGGTGCTGTTCGTACGTGGCGCGCTGGGGATGGGTTGCGGTGAGGCGGTTCTCGCCTTGTGTCGCAAGCATCGACTCCAGCTCGTTGAGCGCGGACTGAATCTTTGTGCGTCGGCGCCCATAGAGCGCCACCTTCTGGGTCTCGGTGAAGGCGAGGAAGGCAGACTTGAATGGGTTCCAGTTCCGGGACATGACGGATTCCTCGGCTGGGAGGTGGGACGCAGAGCCTGTTCGGGCGGGAGCATACACCACCGGGTTCCGGGCAGGTTGTGGATCGGAAGTGCCCGCAGGGGAAGGTGCTTTGGGGGCTGTCGCGGTTCGCGCTCCCGCGCCCCGGGAGGCTGTGGTAGGGTCCGCTCGGCTCGTGCTCATCCAATTGCGAGCAACTGGTGTGGAGGCAGGCGATGTCCGGTGACCTGAAGAAAACCTTCAACAAGTACAAGACCCGCCAGTCCGGCGGCGACACCGCTGGGTTCGTGCTCACGGCCAAGGGCGAGATGGACATCATCGAGCCCACCAAGATGAAGTCGATGAACCCCCAGAAGCTCAAGGCTCTGCTCAAGGAAAAGGGCATCGCCGGCTGGTTTGGCAAGGCCGGCTCCGACGGCATCGTCTTCAGCATCATGGCTGGGAAGATGGGCGGCATGGAGGGGCAGCCCTGGGTGAAGCGCCACATCAAGGACAACCTGGGCACCTCCAACTTCGACATCACCACCGACTCCAACGCCGATGTCGACCCCGACCCCACCACGCTCGGGCGGTCCACCACCACCACCACCACCACCACGTCCGAGCCCAACGAGCTGAGTGAAGGTCTCGACCTCCTGTCGCTCGAAGAGGAAGAGGAAGAAGAGGACACCCTCCTCGACAACCTTCCCGAAGAGGAAGAAGAAGAGGAAGAAGACCCACTCCTCGAAGAGTCGCTCAGCCTGCTCGACTCGATGGACCTCGAAGAAGACGAAGACGTCGTCGACCCCGAGCTGCTCAAAGACTGGATCAAGGTCGCTCGCGCCATGGCAGATGCGGTCGACGACATGAACTCGGGACTGGGCAAGCTGCGCACGGCCCTGATGAAGTCCGGCGACGAAGAGCTCGAAGAAATCGCCGAGACCTTCTTCGGTACGGGCTTTCCCGAGATCCACGGTGGCCACAAGGTGTCGTTCACCTCGAAGCTGATGGATGTCGAGCGCCAGAGCACCGCTACGGGCTACAAAGCAGCGCTGGAGAGCCTGCAGAGCGAAGCGTCGAGCTACCTCGACCACCTCAAGTCCAGCAAGAAGGTCGAGGTGTGTGACGACAACCCCTCACACAAGGTGGGCATCGTCACCATCATGTCGAAGGCCATCGGCAACCTCCAGACCGAAGCCAACCGCCAGATCTCGGCGCACTGACACGGCCTCGGGTCAGGTCTTCACCACCCGCTCGATGAGCTCCTCGTCGGTGTTTCCGTTGACGAGGGGCACCGCCACGAGCCACTTCTCGATGGTGTCCTTGCGGCTGGTGGACATGCGTTCTCCCACCAGCTCCTTGGCGGCGAGCGTTCGGGCTTCAAGGTTGGCTTCGGGGTCGACCTTCTTCTTGAGCTCCAAGCGCAGCAGCTGCAGCTGGAGGGACTGAACGGTCTCGGACGACTCCCAGGTCGACCAGTCCACCGACTCGATGTCGAGCGACGACAGCTCCGACACGACAGGCTCGGTGGTTTCCTGGTGGTCGACTGTCACCACCTTCTCGCGGGGCTTGGGGCTCTGCTCGGGTTGGTCGCGGCCGTCGGGGAGGGCCTTGGTGGCCACAAAGGCCCGGATGCTCTTTTCGAGGCGCTGCTGCACGGACTCGACGGTGGGGTCGGACTCGCGGGAGTCGGTGGTGCGCACGGTGGGGCCCAGGTGCTCGGCGAGGAGGGCCTGCAGCTTGGTGCGTAGGGTTGGAGTACCACCGCCTTCGAGCAGGAGCGCGGTCCAGTCGCGGGTGGACTCGCCGAGGGACTCGAGGATGGCGAGGGGGTTCTTCCCTTCGACCAGCTCCTGCAGCTTGGAGAGCTTCTCGGGGGGCACCTCGGAGCTGTCGTCGGTGGACAGCTTGTGGAGGGTGGCCCGCAAGCCGGGGTCGAGCGCGTTGATTTCTTCGGCGAGCTGGAGGTCGACGCTGCGGGACAGGGGGGCGGTGCTGGTGGGCTCTTTCGGGGCGGCGGCGGTGGCCTTGCCGCTCTTGCGGGCCTTCTGGACCAGCCAGGCGACCAGGTCGTCGCGCGACCAGGTGTTGAGCAGCGGGAGTGCGAAGCGGTAGGCGTCGAGGGTGCCAGACCGGCTCAGGGCCTCCCAGTCGGCCACATGTTCGGTGGCGGCCTTCTCCATGGCTTCGTCGACAGGGTCTTGTGTTGGCTTCTCCGACTTGTCTTGCTTGGGCTGGGGCGGCTTGGGAGCGCTGTTCCACTTCTGCAGGAACCGACCGCCGAAGACGTCGAGCTGTGCGCCCGGAAGGTTGGAATAGGCCAGCCAGGTGTCCCAGTTTGCGCGCTTCACCAGGCCGGGGTCGAGGGTGGGCGTGACCCGCGACTCGGGCATGGAGCCGAGGCGCTCGATGCGCTCTTCGTCGGTGGGCGCTTCTTCGACGGTCTTGTCTTCTGTGGACTCGCTGTCTTCGGTGGTCTTCTTCTTTTCGGAGGACTCGCTGTCTTCGAGCTTGGGTGGCTTCTGGCCCACGAGGTCGTTGGAGCGCGGACGGGTCTTCACGACCTTGTCGGTCTCCTCGACCTTGTCGGTCTCCTCGACCTTGTCGGTGGTCTTCTCGACCTTGTCGGTCTCCTCGACCTTGTCTGTGGTCTTCCGCACGTCGAGCTTGGGGCGTTCGCCCACGATGGCGTTCGAGCGCTTGCGGGTGGGGCGGTTGTCTTCGAGCCAGGTGGTGAGGGCCTGGTCGATGAAGCCGGTGGCGACCTTCACTTCGTCGACCGGAGGCGCAGACATGGCGCCGTCTCCCTTCGACTGACGGTCGGCCTGTTCCGGGTCGCGGGCGATGGTGTCTTCCACCCGCTTCTTCATCTCCGTGTGGACGCCCTTCTTTCCTTCTGCGATCTCGGAGGCTGGCCACTCGAGCTTGGTGACCATCGCGCCGTACAGCTCGGTGAGCTGCTTGTTGCTCACGGTCTTGGTGATGGACCGCTTTTCCTCTTCGTCGGGCGGACCGGGCTGCTTGGTCTGGGGGTCGATGGACTTCACCACCACACCGCGAATCGGCTGGTCGAACGCCACCGGAGCCTTGGCGGGCAGGCCGAGCTCCACCACAAACTTGCCCTGCACCACGTTGCCGGATGCCGTCCCGCCGCCGCCAGAACGGTTCGCCTGGTCGGCCTCCTGTTCGAGGGAGGGGTCGTCGTTGACAGGCAGGCCCTGGACCGAGGTGGTGGGGCGCACGCGGCCGGCACGCTGTTGGAGAACGTGCGTGAGCTCGTGAGACAGGAGGGAACGACCGGACTCGGACTCGGGCGCGTATCGACCGGGGGCGAAGTAGATGTGTTCGCCGCGGGTGACGGCGAGGGCACCGATGGTGTCGAGGACCGGGGTGCTGGAGTGGACCCGGACCGCGGAGAAGTCTGCGCCGAGCTGTTCTTCCACCGAGGTGCGGAGCTCGTCGGCCAGAGGAGCGCCGCCTTCCGAAGGGAGCTCGACCTCGGGACCGACCTGTGTGGGCTTGCCGTCGGCGCCCATGTCGGCCTGGACCGGAGTGGGTTCCTCCAGGCCGGACGGGCCCTCTTGGGCTTGGATGGGGGAGGGGAGGCCGAGGCCACCACCTCGAGGAACGGCTTGCCACCCGGAGCTGGAGTTGCGGTCTTCGACTTCCTGGTGGGCCCCGTCGTCGAAGCGATGGGCGAACGCACGGGCCAGACCACCAACGTCGCGGGGGCCAGAGCGGTCGGGGGAGTCTCCCGTCGAGTGGGTCTGCCGGGGCGTGGCGAGGGTGCGCTCAGGCATCGCAGAACTCCGTGGCGGGAAACGGTCCCGGGTCTCGTATGGGCTATCCCAATGGGCGGTTGACCGGTTGTTGTCACCAACAGCATACTTCGTGCCCTTCCCCTGTCGCCCGCTCTCCCGACTGGGCTACGAGGGCGGCCATCCTCGCTCGGGTTTCCGTCCCCCTCCATCCGGAGCCATGCTCACGTGTTTGCTGCATCTCCATCGCTGCTCTTTGCCGAGGTCGTCAGCACCAAGGATGAGGAGAACATGGGGCGCGTGCAGGTGAAGCTGCTCGGTGTAGGTGCTGAGGTCACCCTTCCATGGCTGCGCACCATCCAGGGCTTCGCCTCGAAGCAGTTCGGCGCATACGTCCTGCCCGAGATTGGCGATGAAGTGGCCGTGTTCTGCGGGGCCGGCAACGAGCCCGATGGCATGGTCATCCTCGGCGGCGTCTACAACAGCGTCAACCTGCCGCTCAACCCCGACGCCGACGACAAGAACAACCTCAAGCAGGTCATCTCGCGCACCGGTCACACGGTCACGCTCAACGACACCGACGGCGAAGAAGCCATCGACATCATCGCGTCGGGCGAGAAGATCTCCATCAAGATGGTGGTCGCCGACGGCCTGCTCGCCATCGAAGCCGACAAAGACATCACGGTCACCACCGAAGGCAACGTCACGGTCGATGCCAAGGGCGAGGTCACCGTGAAGTCGGCCGAGAAGCTGGTGGTCGATGTGGCCGAGGTCTCCATCACGGCCAGCGGCGACGTCACCGTGAGCGGCGACAACATCAAGGTCGATGGCTCGAACGTCGAGGTCAGCGCTTCCGGGTCGTGCAAGGTCACGGCCACCGGCGAGGTCGCGGTCTCCGGCAAGCCCGTGAAGCTGGGCTGACCATGACCGACCCCAGCCCCCCGGACGCGCCCGTGGAGGAGGAAGACCTCCCCCGGTTTGTGCTGCCACCCGACGGCGCGCCGGATGTGCGCCTCGAGCGTCCGTCCACGCCGCTGTGTCAGATGTACGAGAGCGCCGGCCAACTCGGTGCTCCCGATCTTCGCGGTGACACATTTCGGGTAGACCACCTGTATGGTCCCCATGGCTTGAAGTACCCCATCCTCGCCTTGCTGGTCCGACGCCACCTCGGCCCGGTCCGCCACGCGCTCTCCCAGCGCACGGTGGCCGGCGGACTCAAGGTCACGTTTGCGCCCGGAGACCGTCCTGCGGTGCCCGAGGCGTCCCCCTCGTCCTCCGACCCTCCGTCCTCCACCCCCGCATCGCGGTAGTTCCGCGGTGTCGCTTTCGGGGCGCACAGCCCGAAGGGAGCCAAGTTGCCTGAATACCGTACTCCTGGCGTCTACATCGAAGAGGTCTCCGGCGGTCCGCGGCCCGTGCAGGCTTCGGCCACCACCGACACCGGCTTCGTGGCCGTGCTCACCCTCCCCACGCAATTCGTGGCCGGGCGGGGCGCCGCGAGCACGATGTTCCTGCCTGCCGCCGAAGAGCAGGTGCGCCTGAGCTGGAACCGGGCTTTGGCCTTCCGCCCCCTCGAGACCACCCCCGAAGCCGCAGCCCCGGCCGCCCCCGCCGCCGAGCCCGCCGCCGAAGGTGGAGAAGGCAGCAGTGGTGGTGGTCGTCGCCGTCGTCGCGCCGCAGCCGCACCCGCGCCCACCACCCGCCTGCAGGGCCTGGTCAACGAAGCACTGCCTGGTGACTGGACCGTCGAGCCCGCCGGTGCCGACAACGCCATCCGCCTCCGCAACACCGAAGGCGACATCCTCCGCGTGCCCGTCGCACGGTCGCTGCTCAGCGTGAAGGAAAGCGGTGAGTGGGACCTCGCCTGGGGGGCCGACGAAGACTCCTTCCTCATGACCCTCGCCGGCCACGCCACGCGCAACGACATCGGCCACTCCGGCTCCCTGGCCGCCGTGTCCACCAACGCCGCACCGGCCACCATCGACGTCGACGACATCCACGAGCGCCTGCTCGGCCCCGCGCCGTCCATCACCAACATGACCGGCTACCGCGCGTGGCGGGCCGAGCTCGGTGAAGCGCTGTTCGTCCAGATCGTGGGCTCCGCCAAGAACATCAACGACAACAAGGCCAAGGCCCTGTGGGACACCCTGGGCGCCAACGGCAAGGCCGCCTGGGACAAGTGGCTGCGGGCACACCCCGGCCTGCATCGCCTTGAAATCGCCCTGCAGGGCTTCTTCGACAACGGCGGTGCCACCGCGTACCCGGCCGTCATCGTCCAGGCCCACGGTGCCGCCGGCCCCAACAAGCGCCAGTTCCTCGAAGCCTGCTACGACAGCGTGGGCAACGTGGCCATGCTCGCCGCTCCGGGCCTCGACCTCTCCTGGCAGCAGGCCATCCTCGAGTACGCCGGTCCCAAGGGCCGCGGCGACATCTTCGCCGTCATGGAGACCCCCCGGTACCTCCTCACCAAGGAACCCCGCGGCCTCGCGCTCGACAAGTTCCGCTGGACGAAGAACGACGCCCCCTACGAAATGGGCGTGCTCGAGACGCTTCCCTTCCCGGAGAGCAGCGAGCTTCGCTACCTCGGCTTCGCCAACGACGAGCTGCTCGACCGCACCGTCCCCCGGGACGACTCCGGCTTCGGTGCGGCCTACGGTCCGTGGCTCATCGTCGAGAACCCCCTGTCCACCGGTCCCCACGACCGCTACGTGGTGGCCCCGCCCTCCGGTCACGTCGCGGGCGTCATCGCCGGCACCGACCTCAAGGCTGGCGGCGGTGTGCACAAGGCCCCGGCCAACGAGCAGATGCTTGGCTGCGCCGAGCTCGTCACGGAAATCTCCGACCGCGAGCAGGGCCCGCTCAACACCAAGTCCATCAACATCATCCGGCACCGTCCGGGCGGTGGCATCCGCATCTGGGGTGCCCGCACCGTCGCGTCCGACGCCCAGTGGCGGTACGTCAACGTCCGCCGGCTCTTCCTCTTCGTCGAGCGCTCGGTGCGCGATGCGGTGAACTGGGCGGTCTTCCTGCCCAACAACACGCTCACCCGCCGCGACCTCGCCACCACCATCCGCAGCTTCCTCTACTCGCTGTGGAACCAGGGCATGCTCGACGGCGACGTCCACACCGAGGCCTACACGGTGAAGTGCGACAAGGAGAACAACCCCGACGTCGACGTCCGCAACGGCCTGCTCACGGTCGATGTCACGGTGAAGCCGCCCTTCCCGGCCGAGTTCGTGCGCATCCGCTTCCGTCAGGCCCCGATGGAAGTCCCCGCCTGAGTTGCCCCGGTCGGGGTCGTCGCGTTCACTTGCGACGGCCCCGGGTCCCCCACCTCGCCCCTGACCTTCGCTTCGCGAGCGTGCGATGTCCTCCTCCGTCGACCAACACGTCGGTACATTCCGCTTCGAGGTCTCCATCGATGGGCTCTCGGACGCCCATCAGAAGATCAACAACCAGTTCGTGCGCGTCTCGGGTCTCGCCACCGAGTCCGAGCAGCTCACCTGGATGCAGGGCACCGATGGCTCCGTGAACACCGCCCCCGGGCGCGTGAAGTACGCCGACATCACCCTCGAGCGTGTGTACAACGGCTCGGATGCCTTCTACCGCTGGCGGCGAGCCATCGAACAGGGGCGGGGCATCTCGGATGAGTCCGACAAGTCCTACCGACGCACGGTCACGGTCCGGCTGATGAAGCGCGACGGCACCATCGTCCGCGAGATGAAGCTCGTGGGCGCGTGGCCCAGCCGCTGGCAGATGCCCGACCTCGACGCCACCTCGAGCAACCCCGCCATCGAGACCATCGTGCTCACCGTCCAAGAGGTCTACGAAGAAGACCTCACCGCCACCGAGTGAGCCTGGCGGCCCCACCTCGACCACCGCTTTTCGTGAACCTGCACCCCATTCCTTCAGGAGTCCCCCGTGGCCCTCTTTCCCGAGCTCGATACCGACAACTACATTGGCGCGTTCAACTTCCGGGTGAGCATCCCCGACGTCGCCGGTGACATCAACCAGGCCTTCGTCCGCGTCTCGGGCGTCGTGTCCAACTCCGAGCCCATGGAGTTCATGCACGGCACCGACCCCTACGTCCGCAAGGCCGTGGGCCGCACCTCCTACGAAGACGTCACCCTCGAGCGCATCTACAACGGCTCCGACGCCTTCTACGGCTGGCGCATGGAAATCGAGACCGGCGGCATCACCCGCAAAGACGTCAAGATCGAGATGATGAAGCCCGACGGCACCGTCGCCCGCACGATGATGTGCCGGGGTGCCTGGCCCAGCCGCTGGGAGCTTCCCGAGATGGACGCCACGGGTAGCGAGGGTGCCATCGAGCGCATCCAGCTCACCGTCGAGCGCGTCACCAACGAATAAGGACGGCCCCCGTGAGCGCTCCCATCGAGCAGCGCGCGTTCGTCGAGCTTCCTGTGGGCGTCGTCGACAAAGACGGCGTGGTCCACCGGGACGCCGAAGTTCGCGCGGTCACCGGTGGCGACGAGTTCTACATCGGCCTGTCTGCCGAGTACACGCGCAACCCCAACGACCTCGTCTACAAGACGCTGTTGTTGTCGCGCTGTGTTCGCCGGATTGGCGAGAACACCGTCGTCACCCTTGAAAACATCAAGCGACTGCACGTACAGGATGTGCGGGCACTCGAGTACGCGATCTACAAGCTCTCGTACGGTGCCGCGGCCATCCCGAAGGGAGATCCCACCAAGCCGGGGGGGTGAGCGTGACCTATCCCCTCAACAAGATTCGGGAGGAGGCGGCGTTCATCGCCTACCACCTCCACTGGAGCTTGGAGGACATCCTCGCGCTGCCACACCGGGAACGGGTGGCATGGGTAGGTCAGGTGAGCGCGATCAACAAGAAGGTGCTCGAGTCCGAGACTTGAGCGCCCGCCCCCACCCCCGGGGGCACCCACCTCCGGGTGGCAGACCAGGCACTCTTCACAGCAGGCGGCCATGGCGGCGAGCGACCAGACGGCAGTGAGCGTGCGGGTGGGTGTCAGACGCCCCTCCACGCAGCAGACCGCCCTCCCACGGATGGTGGTGCTGGGGGTGGGTCCGCGCACCCGCAAGTGGCTGTCGGATGCCTACCCCTCTGCGGTGGTGAAGCGGCCCGAGCGGCGGGCCAATGGTGCGGTGGTGGAGCACCTGCGCTTTGGTCATCGCCAAGACCTCCGCGGGCTGCCGGGTCTGGGCACCCGCTTTCCTTCGATGATTCGGGACTCTGTGGGGCTGGCTCTGGCGGCAGGGGCCACATCGGTCGACCTGCTGCTGGCGCGTGTCCCGGGCGCCCGACCCTGGGAGCTCGACCGTCCAGAAGTGCTCGATGTGCTGACGGCGCCGCTGTCCACGCTGCCCGGAACGGTCGTCACCGTGCCCGACATCGCGGGTCCGGTGCCGGTCGGACCGGGGATGGCGCTCGATGTCCCTGGCGTGGCCCGGAGGCTCGTTCGGGTCGCCCACCACCTCAACCCCACCCTCCAAGAGCGCTGGCAGCTGTGTCTGCTCGACTGCCCACCGGAAGTGGCCTCGGGGACGGTGCTCTCGCAGGTTGCGGGCACAGATGTGGCCCTGTGGTCGTGGGCTGGCGACGGTGCTGCGCTCGCGCGGCAAGGGTGGCGTTCGGCGGCGGCTGCGGTGGCCGGCCTGCTCTCTCGGCGCGACGACATCGTCTTCCACGGCAAGACCCGCCGTCGCATCGAGCTCGGTGCGGGGCGGTCGGTGCGGCGCCTCTCCGGGATTCCGCAGCCCACACGTCCCTCTGGCGAGGCGTGTCTGAATGCCCTGCAGCTGGATGGTCTGGGCGACGTCGCCACCGTGCTCGGCGAGACCACCCTGCGGGCGCCGGTGGGGGGCTGGGACATCGCCACGCTGCGCACCGTGAAGCTCATCCACCGCCGGATCCGACTGGCCGCCGATGAGTTCGTGTTCCGCCCCGTCACTTCGGCGGAGTCGCTGGCCCTCGCGGCTGCCCTCGACATCGTGCTGCGGCCCTTTGTTCAAGCCGGCCTGCTCGCGGGCCCTGGCGGCGAAGGCACCCCCACCATCCGCGGCACAGCCGACCGCGACCCCACCACCCCCTCCCTCATCGCCGAGGTGGGTGCCACCGTCCGCCCCTGGGCCCGGCGCCTCGATGTTCGCGTGGGCGTCGACCCTGGCCGCTCGGCCACCGTGGAGGTGCGCGTATGAGCAGCTTCCTGCAGAGCGTCTTCCCCGGGGCATCCGAGCCCGACGTCTCCTACAACTTTGTGGTGCTCATCGGCATCCGGCCCTTTGGCGACTTCCGCAGCGTCACCGGCGCCGGCATCAGCCTGGCCCCCCAGAACATCGTCGAGGGCGGGCGCAACCACAGCCCCCACATCCTCCCCTACGGCCGCGACCAGGTCATGAAGTGGGGCGAGGTCACGCTGCGCTGGGGCACGCCGGTCTGGAGCACGCTCTACGACTGGGCCGACGCCGTGCGGGTGGGCAAGTTCTTCCGCCGCGACGTCTTCGTCATCCAGCTCAAGCGCAACGGCTGGCCCACGCGCCTGATGCGGTTTGCCGGCGCCTGGCCCATCAGCTGGAAGGCGAGCCCGCTCGACACCGCCAGCAGTGAGTGGTCGCTGTCCGAGCTCACGCTCGTCTACGAAGACTTCAACATGATCCTCACGCGCACGGACTCCCTCGCCGACCTCGTCGGGAAGCTCGAGAGTGCGGCCGAAGCGGTGGGTGATGCCGTGGTGGGCTTCGGAGAGGGCGTGGCCGACTTCGTCACCGACCCCACCGGCACTCTGGAAGACTTCGGCGAGTCCATCTACGACGGCATGGAAGACTTCGGCGATGCGGCGGTCGAGGCCTGGGAAGACGAGATGATGGTCAACGACGCCACCTGGATGGAAGGCGACGACGACCTGCTCGTGGAAGACGAAGAAGAAGACACCGAAGGCGACTTCGACCTCTTCCACACCGACACCTCCGAGGAAGACGACCCCGACGACGACACCAGCGACGACGACCCCGGGCTCTTCACCACCTCCGACGACGGAGGCGCCTGACCATGTCCATCGTCACCGAGTTCGCCAGCACGGTCATCAACCCCGAGCCCACCAAGGCCACCATCGAGGTCGAAGGCGACCAGACCTACAAGCTGCAGTTCAACCCGAGCGCCCTGTCGCTGCGGCGGTCGCGCAACTGGACCGACGACGGCCAATTCGAGGCCGGCCAGCCCGCCCTCAAGTTCACCGGCGGCACCTCGGACACCCTCAACTTCAAGGTCATCCTCGACCACACCGAGCCCCGCGCCCGCAACACCCTCGAGAAGGTGGCCTACGCCGCGGCGGCCTTGAACCCGCTCTTTCTGGGCGGCGCGCTCGGGCCGTCCACCGACCGCAACATCCTGGAAGAAGACTCCGGGCTGTTCGCCGTCACCGACGTCGCCGACCACCTGGCCGCCTGGCTCAAGATGACCGAAGTGCTCGACGTCACGGGCTCTGGCGGCACCACCGACGCCTACCGTCGTCCACCCGTGGTGGTGCTGCGGTGGGGCGACGCGCTCACGTTCTCCGGCGTCATCACCAGCCTCGGCGTCGAGATTGTGGTGTTCGACAGCGACGGCAACCCACGCCGGGCCGAGGTCACGGTGGCCATGAAGGGCCGCGCGATGGCCGACCTCTCCCCCGACGAAGTCATCTTCCCCGACGCCCCGGGGTCGTCCTGACATGCGCTGCACGCTCACCATCGACAGCGAGAAAGACCTCGTGTCGGAGTACATCCGCGTTCTCGAATTTCGAGAGTCGATGGACGAGCTCGACAGCCTGGTGGTGCAGCTCAACATCCCCCGCAGCGAAGCCAGCAAGCTCATGAAGCGGCTGAAGCCCGGCATCACCTACAAGCTCGAGCTCGACAAGCGCACGGCAGAGGGCGACGTGGTGCGGGTGTCGGTGCGTCGGAGCGGGCGCCAGGGGCTCCAGGTCACGCTGTTCGGGCTCGAGCCCCTGCATCGCCTGCGCAACCAGCGGCTCAGCGAGGTCAAGGAACAGACCCGCGATGCCGTGGTGAAGACCATCCTCGGCCTGGTGAAGGTCTCGGCCAGCGTGCAGGGTGTGAAGCCCTCGGCCGCTGAGCTGGTGTTCATCGACGACGACCAGCTGCGCATCCTCAAGCAGATGTGCACCGAGCGGAACTTCGCGGTGTTCTGGTCGAGCGGCAAGGTGCAGTTCGCGCCCCGGAACGTGCCCGCGGCCGGGTCCACCATCAAGCTCGTGTGGGGCCACGATGTGCTCGAAGCCAGCCTCGACGCCGACCTCACCCCGGTCGTCACCAAGGTGACCATGTACGGCCGCGACTACCGAAAGGCCGACGAAGAGCTGTCCTTCACCGCCGACAAGGCCAAGCTCAAGAGCATCTCGCCGGGCGACTCGGGCGTCGACCTCCGCACCAAGGCCATGGGCGACCTCGAGCTGGTGGTGCCCATGCCGCTGTCGATGGGCAGCGCCAGTGCCATCGAAGAGACCGCCATCGGCACGCTGCAGCGGCGGGCCGAGCGCTTCATCCAGGGCCGGCTGCGCTGCACGTGGCATCCCGAGGTGGTGCCGTCGGCGAAGATCGAGCTCACCGACGCCGAGTTCCCCTTCCAGGGCCCCTTCCTGGTGTCGGCCGTCACCCACACCCTGTCCACCTTCGACGCCTACTCCACGCAGATCGAGTTCTTCTCGGATGCGTACCCCTCGGAGTCCTGATGGCCCGGCGCCTGCTCACCCCCAGCACCAGCCTCCTGCGGCCGCGTCCTTCGGCCCGCATGGCCGATGCCGTGGTGGCGCAGCGCATCCGGGCGGTGCTCGAGACCCGCCCCGGCGACATCCCCTGGCGCCCCGACTTCGGGTGCAACCTGGGGCGGTTTGTCGACCAACCCCTCACGCCCGAGGCGGTGTCGGGTGTGCGCAACGAGATCCGGCGGGCCCTGTCCCGGCACCTGCCCGATGTCCGCGTACGCGACGTGAAGGTGGGCGTTCTCACGGGTCTGGGGGCCCACGGCATGCGCGGCCTCCGCCAGCTGCCCATCGCCGAGCGGGCCCTCGTCCAGCTCGGCACCCACGCCACCCTCGACGTCGACCTCGAGGTCTCGGTGGATGGCCGCGTGGTCTTCCTCGAAGCCCGCATCCAGCCCTGACCCTCCCTTCCCCACTGTGAGGCGCACCGTGCGCATCCCCTCCCCGGGCCCCCTCCGCATCGACCGCCGCGACCTGCTTCGCGACGCCCGTGCGCGGCTGCTGGAGCGCCTTCCCGACCTCCAGGGCGCGCCCGTCGACCCCACCGACCCCGGCTGGCTGTTGCTGGAGCAGGCGGCGTGGATGGTCGAGACCCTCAGCGAGAAGCTCGACGACTACCCGCTCGCCGTGCTGCAGCAGCTGCTCCACATGCTGGGTGGCGAGATGCAGGCGGCCGTGCCGGCAGTGGGCTTGATGGCGTTGCGGCCGCGCGAGGCCGGTGTGGTGGAAGTGACCGCTCAGCGCCCGGCCCCGGTGCGGTTCTTTGCGCCGCAGACCGAAGACCGCGACCAGGTCGAGTTTGTGCCCGTGGAAGCCAAGACGCCCGTGCGACCAGTGGCCGGGTTGCGTCTGTGGCGGTGGGACGGCCTGTCGCTGTCGCAGACCGGTGCCGGTGTGGCCGAGGTGCGCACCCGGGAGCCCGTGCGGTCCACCCACTTCGACGGCGAAGCCCTCGAGGTTCACGTGGTGGGCGTGGAAGGCGACGAGGTGGCCTCGCGCCTGAAGGAAGCCGTCGCCAAGGTGCAGGCCAGCGACGTGGGCTGGCTCCGCTTGAGCGTGAAGGCCGCGGCCGGCGGGTCACAGGCCACATTGACGGCGCGTGTCGACCCGGCCGCTGCGTTCTCCGAGTCCGTGACCGACGGCGAGCTCTTGCGCGGACGCTGGGGGTCGCTCGACGACAGCACCTGGACGCCCCCGGTCCAGGTCTCCCACCACCCCAGCGTGCCCCATCGCCTCCGCGGCATGGACCTCGAGCCGGGCCGCGCCGATGGCGTGGTGCTGCTGCACGACGTCCCCCCCGGCATCGCGCTGGCCGACCTCCTCGAACAGCCCGCAGCACCCCTCCCAGCCCGCCTGGCCGAAGACCTCTGGCTCACCATCGGCCGCATCGACCCCCGGCTCGCGCGGCTCCGACCCCGCATCCGTCGGAGCCTGTCCGAGTCCGCCGCCAGCGCGGTGCCCTGGCTGGCTGCCGTTGTCCAGAGTGCCCGCTGGGAGCGCCTCACCGCGGAAGGGCCTTGTGCGCTGGTCGAGGTCCGGCTCGACGGCGACCGTCCCGGACCGCCGCTCCGCCTTGCCCTGCTCACCCCGCCTGGAGAGATGCCCACCGTCGAGGCCTGGACCGTCCAGCAGGACGGCACTCTGGGCGCCGCACCGGCTCCGGTCTCGCCCACCTGGTCGATGCGCCTGCCCGGCGAAGACGGCCCGGTGGGCGTGCACGTGCTCGAAGTCCCGGTCGCCCGCGGGGCCCACACCGTCCTGCTCCGCACCCGCCGGGGTGCGCAAGGGCTCATCGCCAACCCCATGCTGGTCGTGAACGCACCGGTCATCCGCGACGGTCGGTCCATCACCGTCCGCCGCGCGGTCCCCGAGCCGGTGGCGCTGCTGGAGAACGACATCGTCGGCCCCACCGAGCTGGAGCGCCTCCGCCGCCGTCCCTTTGGCGCCCCTGTGGCCGAGCTGCTGGGCCGGCTGCCGCTGGCGCGCTTCCGGGTGGAAGAAGACGCCGACATCGACGGCTTCTCTGGCGTGCAGCTCGATGCCCGCGCCGGTGAGGTGCGTACCAACGCCCCCGACGCCGCCGGTGAGCTGCGCGACTTGCCGCCCGGCTCCGAGGTCCTGCTCGAGTGGTACCGACGCACCGACGGCGCCCACGGCAATGTCCCCCGTGGTGCCGTGCGCTTTGTCGAGCAGGCCCCGAGCGCGCGTCCGCACATTCGGGCCGCCGTGAACCCCCTGCCCATGGTGGGGGGCCAGGACCGCGAGGCCGAGACCGATGCCCGCACCCGCCTCTTTGCCCCGGGCGGTCGCACCTTGTCGCTGCCGTCGGACTGGGAACGCGAGCTGCGGGGGCTTCTCGGCTCTGGAGACTGGCGCGTCCGGGCCTGGACCCACAACGAACGGGCCCTCGTGAGCACCGCCTGGTGGGATGACGAAGATTCCCACGGCCTCCAGCGCGCTCTCGCTGCTGCGGGTCCCCACACCCTCCTGCTGTGTGTGGGCCACGCCGACCGCGCGCCCACGGCCGAAGAGGTCGCCCACGCGGCGGTGCTGGCCGAGCAGCTGTGCACCGAGGCTCGCCGACGCGCCAGCCCGGTGCGGTCGGTGGTGGTGGCCCCGCTCACGCCCGTGTGGCTCGAAGGTGAAGCGGTCGACCGCGTGCTGCCCACCCACGACACCGTCGACCTCGAGGGTGTTCTCGTTGACGCCGACGGGCGCCGCCTGCCGGTTCCGATGGACGTCCTCCTCCTCGATGCCGTGGTGATGGGCGTGCGTGCGCGGAGGTCTCCGTGACCGACCCCCGCGCCGCCCGCCTGGACTGGGTGCGTGCGCACGCCGCCGATGCGCTGACCGACCTGCGCTGGGTGGACCGCTCGCTCGCCGCCGACACCTCCAGCTTCACCGCGTCCGATGCCGGCTTCCACGCCCGGTCCGTCACCGACACCCTGCCCGTGGTGGTGCAACAAGCCGCCCGTGCCGCCCACGCCCGTGGCGAGCCCACCCTCGTCGAGGGGCTGCAGCTCGTGATGGCCGAGTCCGAGTGGCTCGTCGAGTCGCGGGCGCTGCTGTGGTCGGCCGACTCCCCGGTCCCGCGGCTGCTGGCATCGCTCGTGGAGTCGGTGGGCCTGGATGCCGAGCTGCACCGCTCCGACCCCACCCGCCTCCAGCGCCTGGTGGCCCGGCTGCGTCCGTGGAATGCCCGGCGTGGGGAGTCCGAGGCGGCTGTGGCGCTGTTGGCTGCTGCACTGGATGAGCGTCCGCACGAACGCCTCGACCGACCCGAGCGCCTCCGCGATGAAGTGTTCGCCTGCCGCAGTGCCCGCTGGTGGGCCGCGCGAGGGGCTGCGAACGCACGGGTCACCCTCCGCATCTCCGACGGCTGGACCCGCTTCCAGCCGCCTTCTGGAACCCCTGTACATCTGCGCGCAGAGGACATTCTGGTAGACTGGACCCCTGGCCGGGCGATCCACCGGGGTCTGCTGCGCCTGTTGCCTGTGTGGTGCTGCTACCGAGTGGCGGTCGCCCGGGAGACCTCGACATGAGCCTTGGCCCAAACCAGCGGTTTGCCCCGCGGGACGGTGCCCTCCTCGACCTGGAGAGCCTCCAGAGTCTCGCTGCCGTTCCCGGACGCCTCCTCGGCGCATGGGCCAGTGTGCTGTGCCCGGACACCCCCGGCATCGTGCTCGAAGGCCTGGAACCCGACGCCCCCTTGTCGGCCATCGGGCCACCGGGCACGCGCCGCCCCGACAGCCACGCCACCGGCCTGCGCCTCACGCCGGGTCGGCTGCTCCTCCGGGATGCCGACGGACAGGTCGATGTGGTGTCGGTCGACGAGCCCCTCTTCGCCCCGTGGCCCACCAAGTCGGGGTCGTCGGTCGAGGGCACCCTCGTGGCGCGTGTGAAGCGCGCTGCGGCGTCGGCTCCGGGTGGGCTCCAGGTCGCGCGAGCATCGGTCACCGTGGAAGTGGGCTTCGTGCGAGCCGGCGGTGAGCGTCGTCCTGGCCTGCTGCCGCTCGCCTCCGCGGTGGGCAACAACAAGGACTGGGTCACCGACCTCCACCGGGCGTGGGCCCCTGAACACCCTGCCATCCAACACATCGAGCGCCGCCTCGACGACATCGAGCGCCTCGTGTGGCGGGCCGAGCCCGAAGGTTCCGTGTGGGACCGCCAGGTCCTGGGCCGCAACTGGGTTCGGTACCAGACCATGGCCGCTGCCAGCCTGCAGTCCACCCGGCTCATGCTGCGCACCCGCACCCTCACCACCACCGAGCGCGTGCGCCTGTTCGTGGCTCTGCGCGACCAGCTCGCACGCTCGGTGCAGCCCGCCGCCACCGCGTTGCTGCAGTTCTTCCGGCCCGCCGATGGTGCCGGCCCCTACATCGCCGTCCTGCAAGACGACGAGAGCTGAGGAGCGCAGGTGCCGGTCGAGCCACTCCGGAGCCTTGGACTCTGGCGTGCGTGGGAGAGCGCACGCGAGTCGGCGGTGCCCATCTTGGTCGCCACCGCGGCGTGGTCGTTCATTGGCCCCATCCTGCGGGCCCCGTCGGCCGGTCGTCCGCTGTCCGAGCTCGAGCTGGCGCTGCTCTTTGGTGGGCTCGGCGCGGTCACGTCCTGGGCCGTCGCACGCCAGTGGACCGTCTTCGGCAAGCTGCAGCCCCTCACCCCCACCGCCTGGGGCACGGTCGCCACCCTGGCTGCCGTCGGCCTCGCAGGTCCGCTCACCGAGACCGCCTTTGCCAGCTGGTGCACCGACCAGCTCGGTGGCACTCTGCACCTGGTGGGGGGCTTCGCCGAAACCGGCGAGCAGAGCGTGTGCTCGGTCTCTTCGGTCCCCGGCAACCCCTACCTCAAGGGCACCCTCGTCCACCCCAACTGGGACGGCGGCCTGCGCTGGTACACCTGGGTGTTTGTGGCCCTCACCGCGGTGCTCTCGGCCGTGGGCTTCCGCGACCTCCGCATCTGGCCCTCGGTCGTCACCGCACGCCTGGCCGAGATGCTTCAGCTCGCACCCGCCCGTGGGCTCGCATCTGCGGCCGGTCCGCCCAAGCCCACCGGCGGCAACGTGGTCGCCTGCCGCAATGCCACCTTGTGGGGCGAGTTCTGCGGGCAGCTCTATTCCGCCGACCGGGAGTTCGCGCCGGGCGAGTGGTGTGTCCGGTGCCAACAACCCTTCCGTCCGTCCGACCGCACCCTCGACGTCACCATCGTCAGCCTCGCCACCGCTGAGCTCGATGTTCTCAACGGCCTCGAGCGGCTCGACATGCAGAGCTGGTCGCAGGGCGAGCGTCCTCCACCCGACCCCCGCATCTCGGGCGAAGAGCGGTGGGTGGTGTTGGGCACGGCCAAGCTCCCCGATGTCCTCGGGGTGGCCCAGGCTCTGTCCATCGTCATGGACCAGCTCACCGCCGTCGAGAGCGACAACAACCTCCGCAAGGCCGACGCCGCGAAGCTCGCCCTGCGCCGGGGCAGCCGCATCGCCTGCTGGTTCTGGCAGGGGCGTCCCCTCGACCGCCTCACCTACGCCCGCCCCACCAACGACGTCGTGCTGGGGGTGGGTGCCGACCGCCTCCGCGACCTCCTCCCCGAAAGTGGCGAACAGATTGTGCTTCAGATCGACGTCGGCCTGCTTCCCATCGAGCTGCGCACCGGCTTTCGCAAGCGCTTCCTCGACGCCGACCGTCCCGAAGAGGTGCGCAACTCCAAGCAAGACCTCTGGGTGCCTGTCGGTCCGCTCAATGCCATCAAGGAAGCGCCGGGCACCTGGGTGCCGCGGGTGGAGGGTGAGGCCCTGCGCATCTGGCTGGCCCTCGACCGGGTCCAGCCCGACAGCGTCCGCGGCGTGACCGTCCCCTTGCCCTACCGTCGGCCGGTCGCCGAAGGGCAGGTGCCCCCCCCTGGTCGTCCCCCCGAAGAAGGCTTCGACCTCGTGCGCTTCGAGAAGCGACCCGAGGATGGCGAGCCCGACACCCGACGACGGCCCGGCGATTCTCTGTCAGAGTGGGACTGGCTCGAGCCCGAGACCATCGCACTGCTGCGGCAGGAAGTCCTGGTTCTCGTCGACCCCCGGGAGCGCACATGACCTGGCGCGCATGGATGGCTGGTGTTGCAGTCGTGCTGGGCATGGTGGTGCCGATGCGCGCGCGGGCCGCGTGTGGGGACGGCGCCATCGATGGCGTCGAAGAGTGCGACGACAACGGCACTACCGTGGTGTACGCCGCGGGCTACACGAGCTGCACCGACTCCGGGGTGGCCATGGCCGGCGGCACCATCGCCTGCAACGCCGCCACGTGCACGGTCGACATCTCCGCGTGCACCAACGACCGCGATGGCGATGGACACGACGATGTGGCGTTTGGTGGAGACGACTGCGTCGACGACCCCGCCGAGACCAACGCCACCTCGTACTACCTCGGCGCCCCCGACACCTGGTACGACGGCCTCGACTACGACTGTGCCGGCAACGACGACTACGACGCCGATGGCGACGGCGACCGCTCCGACAACTACTCCCCGTTCGCCACCTACCAGGGCTCCGCAGAAGTGGTGGCCTTCGACGCCAACCCCATCACCGACTGCGTCGACAGTCCCATCATCGCCGGGTCCACCAACTACAACGGCTCGGCGGCCGACACCTGGTACGACGGCCTCGACCACGACTGCCTGGGCGACGACGACTACGACCAGGACGGCGACGGCGACCGCTCAGACGCCTTCGCAGCGGCCGCCACGTTCCAAGGTCCCACCGAGGTGGTGGCTTCGGGCGACAACCCCAACACCGACTGTGTCGACACCGACACCAGCTACAACGGCACCGCCTCCGACACCTGGTACGACGGCCTCGACCACGACTGTGCCGACGACGACGACTACGACCAGGACCTCGACGGTCAGGTGCAGTCCACCCACATCGGCCTCACCACCTCGCAGGCGGGGGCCGTGGTCGCTGGCACCGGCGCGTTGCCCGGCACCGACTGTGTGGATGCCTTGTCGGACGGCGGCGGCAGCTACTTCGACGGAGCCACCGACACCTGGTACGACGGCCTCGACCACGACTGCCTGGGCGACGACGACTACGACGCCGACGGTGACGGCTTCCGCGACGAAAACGAGGCGCCCGCCGCCACGGTGCAGGGCAGCACAGAAGTGGTGTCCATTGGCGCCAACCCGAACACCGACTGCGACGACGACGACTTCGGCGTGAACGACGATGCGGTCGAGGTCTGCGACGGCGTGGACAACGACTGCGACACCCTGGTCGACGACGACGACCCCGGCGTCGACACGTCCTCCGAGGCCACCTACTACGACGACGTCGACGGCGATGGCTACGGCGACGACGCGAGCAGCACGCAGGCCTGCTCCCAGCCCACCGACACCGTCACCATCGCCGGCGACTGCGACGACGACGACTTCGACATCAAGCCGGGCGCCACCGAGGTGTGCGACGACGTCGACAACGACTGCGACGGCGACATCGACGACGCCGACGCGGGACTCGACGCCTCTTCTGCATCGGCCTGGTACCCCGACAGCGACTCCGACGGCTACCCCGACAACGCCGCCGCCCCGCAGCACGCGTGCGACCAACCCACCGGCTATCTCGCGGTCGCCGCCGACTCCGACTGCGACGACACCGACGCCACCATCAACCCCGGCGTGGACGAAGCCTGCGACCTCATCGACAACGACTGCGACGGCTTGATCGACGACGACGACGACAACATCGACCTCGCCACCACCACCGCCTGGTACCCCGACGGCGACACCGACGGCTATCCCGACCTCGAAGCCACCCCCGTGCAGCAGTGCTCCGCACCCACGGGCCACATCGACGCCACCGGGCTCTCCACCGACTGCGACGACTCCAACGCGCTGCGCAACCCGGGCGTGACCGAGGTGTGCGACGGCATCGACAACGACTGCGACGACGCCACCGACGCCGACGACGACTCTCTCACCGGCGCCTACACCTACTACGCCGACGAAGACGGCGACTCCTACGGCGACCCCGACGCCTCCACCCTCAGCTGCGACGCCAGCCCGGTGGCCGGCCAGGTCGACAACAGCGACGACTGCGACGACACCACCACCGATGTCCGCCCGGGCGCCACCGAGGTGTGCGACGGCCGCCGCAACGACTGCTCGGCTGGAAGCGGCGTCCCCACCGACGAAATCGACCTCGACGGCGATGGCTACGTGGAGTGCGGCTTCGACGGCAGCATCACCTGGCAGGGGGCCACGTCGGTCAACGTGGGCGAAGACTGCGGTCCCCGCGACCCCACCACCTACCCCTACGCCAGCGAGACCTGCGACGGCATCTACAACAACTGCGAGGCCAGCGCCTACAGCGCCACCGGGGCGCCCGACAACGAAACCGACGACGACGGCGATGGCTACGTGGAGTGCTACGACGGCACCACCACCTGGCAGTCGGCCTACTTCACACCGAGCACCGGGGTGGACTGCAACGACACCGACGACACCGTCCACCCGGCCGCTTCCGAGATCTGCGACGGCCAGTTCAACGACTGCGACGACGCCTCATTCGACTCCCAAGACGCCCCCGACAACGAACTCGACGACGACGGCGACGGCTACGTGGAGTGCCGCGACGGCTCCGTGACCTGGGTGGGCGACAGCAGCATCAGCGTGGGTGCCGACTGCGACGACACCGACGCCGACGTCTTCCCCGGTGCGGTCGAGACGGGCGTGTGCGACGGCATCGACACCGACTGCGACGGCGCCGTCTCCTGGAGCTCCGAGCTCGACGAAGACGGCGATGGCTACGTGGTCTGCAACTACTCGGCCGCCGCCTGGAAGGGGTCCACCGAGGTCCTCGGCGGGCTGGACTGCGACGACACCGAAGCCGGCGTGTACCCCGATGCCGCCGAGGTCTGCGACGGTCGGTTCAACGACTGCAACGACACCTTCTACGGCGTCCAGGATGCGCCCGACGACGAGCTCGACGACGACGGCGACAGCTACGTCGAGTGCTGGGACGGCTCCACCACCTGGTCGGGCGACGCCACCATCGTGGCGGGCGTGGACTGCGACGACACCGACGTCTTCACCTTCCCGGGCGCCAGCCCCAACGAAGCCGACCCCGACGCCTGCACCACCGACGCCGACGAAGATGGCTGGGGTGATGCCAGCGCGGCCGACCCCGTCACCGCGGGCACCGACTGCGACGACAGCGCCGCCGACACCTACCCGGGTGCGCCGGAGATCTGCGAAGCAGACACCGCCCGCGACAACGACTGCGACGGCAACCCCAACACCGAAGACGGCGCGCCGCTCACCACCGACGCCGGCGGCACCATCGAGGTCTACTGGGACGACGACGGCGACGGCTGGGGTGGGGAAGGGGAAGCGCCCACCTACGTCTGCGACCGCGACAACCTCGACGGCGTGTACGCCTACACCAATTCCGACTGCGACGACACCAACCCCACGGTCTACCCGGGCGCCGCAGAAATCTGCAACGGCATCGACGACAACTGCAACGACCAGGTCGACCGACTCTCCGAGCTCGACCCCGACCTCTCCGGCTGCGTCACGATGTACCGCGACCTCGACGAAGACGGCTACGGCGACTCCGCCATCGAAGAGTGCGTGTGCTCCGACGAGTCCGACGCCACCGGCGCCTACGACGGCGACGACCGCTACGTCATCTACGACCAGGACTGCGACGACACCGACAGCAACACGCACCCCCTGTCGTGCTCCGATGGCATCGACAACGACCCCGACGCCAACGACGGCACCGATGCCGACGACCCCGACTGTCAGGCCGGTCTCGACGAGTCGGGTGTGGAGGTCGAAAAGGCCTACGAGTTCATCGACGGCAACGACAACGACTGCGACGGCCGCATCGCTGCGGTGGAGCTCGACTGCGACGACGACGGCAGCTTCGCTCTGCTGCCCTTCCAGCGGTCGGCCGTGCTCGACCACACCGAAGCCGGGCTCGTGTCCTGCGGCGACGACGGCGACACCTACACCCTGTCGTGCTGGGACACCCCCGACGTCCAGCTGGAGTGCGACGGCGCCACCGGCCTGTGGATGTTCCGCTACTCCGACGCCTCCGAAGACCTCGTGGCTGAGCGCTTCGATGGCGGTCGACGCATGTGGACCGGCACCCGTCCGTGCAGCACCACCGGCGACTGCGACGACCAATGCGCGTCCCGCTGCCCCGACCAATCCGAGACCTGCGACGGCATCGACAACGACTGCAGCGCAGCCGACCTCTTCGTCCAGGACAGCACCGACATCGCGGGCATCCCCGACTCCATGCTCAGCACCCGCGATGTGGCCGGCACGGTCCCCGCCGTCGAGCAGGACATCGACCAGGACGGCTACCTGGCCTGCGACGACTTCACCACGAGCGCCCCCCAGGTGCTCTCCACCGCGGCCAGCTGCGACGACATCATCGAAGACGAAGCGCTGCTCACCGACTGCGAGCGCCGCTGCAGCCTGAGCTTCCCGGGCGCCGACGAACGCTGCAACGGCTTCCTCGACGACTGTGATGGCGATGTGGAAGGCGCCGACGTCGACTTCGACGGCTACCGCACCTGTGGGGCCTGGAGCGCGGGCGGCCAGGACGAGATGCCCGAAGACATCGTGATGGTGGTGTGGGTGGCTCCCGAGACCGACTCCACCTCCGACGTCGACCCCACCGACTCGGGCGCGGCCACCACCACCGCAGACACCTCCGACACCACCACTGACACCGCCCTCGACACCTCCGACGACACGGTGTCCATCTCCTGGACCGGCACCCACGCCTACGTGCCGCTCATCCTCCCGCGGGCCATGTCGCTCACCACCGACGACACCGACCACCAGGCGCTCTGGAACACCCGCAAGTCCGAAGGCGACCTCGTCTTCGAGTGTCCCGACGGCTCCATCGACGGCAACCCACGGCGCGTGCTCTACACGTGCGACGAAGACCTCTACGCCGCCCTGGCCGAGCTCATCGGCGACACCACCCTCCAGACCGCCATCTGCGAAGACGACGGCACCGCCCTGCTGGCACCCTGCGCCTCCGACACCGGCAGCTGTGGCGTGGTGGCCCTCACCCTCGATGCCAACGTCGACGCCGACCTCTGGTCCACCCACGTTCCCGCAGCCGACATCGACCCCGCCTGCGAAGACCGTCCCGAAGAGCTCATCAGCCGCGGCGTGTGGCCAGCCACGCGCATCCTGTCCGCCCGCACCGCCACCGTGGCCTTCGAGTGTGACCGCCTGTACGGCGTGGACTGCGAAGACATCACCGCCGCCACGCCGCTCGTCGACGGCTGGGACGTCCTCACCGACCCCTCCGATGCCCTCGCCAGCGACGCCAGCTGGTGGAAGGAAGTCGACCGCTTCTCCGTCGACCCCCTCCTCATCGGTACCGTGGGCTGGTGCTGGGGCGACCCCACCGATGGCGTGGGGGGCATCGGCCAGCGCACCGGCGGAGACTGCGCCGACACCGCCGGCAAGAGCCACCGCGACGCCGCCGAGGGGCCAGGCGACCTCATGGGCCTGCTCGACCCCGACGGCGCCGCGGACTGCAGCACCTGCATCGACGGCATCGACAACAACTGCGACGGCCAGATCGACTGCGCCGACCCCGCCTGCGCGCCCTGCTTTGTGGGGCAGGGGGTGGGCTGTGGCGGCGGCGATGAAGCCCAATGTGCCGGCGCGGGCTGCACGGTGGTGGGCGTCCCGCTCACGCGTGGCGCCGGTCGGTTTGGCTGGGTGGTGCTGGCGTCGCTCCTCGGTGCGGCCTTCGGTCGGCGGGAGCGTCGGTGATCACGCTCACAGGGCCATTTCCGCTCGAGCTGGGCGATGTGCTCGGGAGCACGCGGCGGGCTCTGTCGCGCTGGCAGGCCGGCGCTGCACCCGGCGTGGTCGAGGCCGAGCAGACCCGGGCGCCCGGGCTGTACCTGGCGCTGGAAGGAGAGGCCCTCACCGGCGTGTGGCTGGTCTTCGGGGCCACCTGGACCGACCGCGGCGACCCCGGTGAGTCGCCCACGCCGCCCTACGCCTCCGAGGTGCTCACCGCGCTGACCGAAGCGGTGTGGTGGGAGCGGCTCACGGTCGCGCCGCGCGAATCCAACGAAAAGGCCGAGCGCTGGACTCCCCTCGTGGTGTTGGAGTGGCCGCCGCAGCTGGCGTCCCGGTCCGGGGTGGCCGTCCCCGGGGAGCCCACCATCGAGCGGGTGCAGGTGCCGATGGAAGACCGGGTGGAGGCCGAGGAGGGCGCGTGGCTCGACGACGACCTCCCCACCCCCGCCTATGTCGACGAAGCCTACGCCGAGATGGAGACCATCCACGCCCGGCCCACCGAGCTTCCGTGGGAGCGGTCGGTGGTCACGGTGGTGCGCGGCGAGCTTCGGGCCGGTGGTGGCAGCCACCGGGGTCGGTTTGCCCTCCCCGTGCTGGATGTCGCCGGGGCGCCCGTGCCTCTGGCCACCTGGTGGGCTGCTGCTCGGGAACAGGCCCCTGGTGCATCTTCGGCTGCTCGGCTGTCCGCACCGCTCGACCTCCCGGGCAGCGGCATCGCCTTTGCGGCCGCCGGGTGGCTCGACCGCGGGCTGTCGATGCGGCCCGACCACGCCGCCGACATCCGCGGTGGCACGCTGCACGACCGTGATGTGGGGGGCCTGCTGTGGGCGCGGCTGGCCGAGTCGGGTCGGGTCAGCGCGGCGCTGTTTTTGGCCGTCCTGCTGGTCGCGCTGCTGGTCTGGCGGGCATCCGAGCCCCGGGCCCGCAGCTTCCATGCGCCGCCCGAGCCCGAGCCGCCGCCCGCATTGTCGCTGTGTTCGGTCGACAATGCACGCTTCGTCCGTGAGCTGCGCTGCCAGACGGCCGCGATGGCGGTCTCGGACGACGGCACAGCCACCGTGTGCGGCGACGACCCCGGCGACGGTCCGACCGCCACCTTCACCGAAGCACAGGTGCCTGACGATGTGCAGCCGCTGTGGTGTGGCTTGCGCGACCGCGACCTCGACGGCCACCACGAGCCCGTCACCGGCGTCCGCTGGGCCGACCTCGCTGCCGCGCGGGCTTGCTTCAACGTGCTGGGCTACCCCGACACCTATGCCGCGGGCGGACCGGGCCCGAGACGGCCCGATGTCACGGCTTTCTTCGACGAGCGCAAGCTGCGCATCCAGCCCCTCGTGCGCCTCGTCCACGGCCTGGACAGCGCGTGTGAAGAGGTGGGCCGACGCGCCCGCAGGCAGGTCGAAGGTGCGGTGATGGCCGCTCACATCGGCGACCCCACCCACCGCCCCGACCCCATCACCGGGCAGCCCCCTCGAGGCAGCACCGAAGCCGGTCGTCTCCGCGAGTACCTGGGTGGCGTGGCCGGTCGGTCGCTGTCACTCGTCGAGCGCCGCTGCTTGCTGCACGGCCTGCGCTACGGCACCGATGATGCCCTCGAATACGTCGATCTCTGCGGTCCAGACGTCCCCCCGCCGCCCGCTGCCGACGCCTGGATGGCCCTGGGGGCCGGTGCACCGCTCGAGCCGGCCGACCCTGAAGACCCGGACGCAGAGCCCGTCCCGTCGGTGCTCTCGCGGTACGTGGGCACCCGCTTCGCGCTCGACCAGGACCACACCCCCGTGTCCCTGGCCCGCGCGGTGGAGCAGGCCGACGCCAGCTGGCAGTGCCATGTGGCCCTCGAAGACCCCCGCCTCGATGTGGGAGGGGTGGGCTCGGGTCGCAGCCCGGTCCCGCGGGTGTGGGACCTCGTCCTGCCCGTCCCCGCCACCTACACCCTCAACGGGCGCCACACGGTCCGGTACCAGCTGCTCTTGGACTCGGGCCTGCGGTGGCTGCGCGCCCGTGGAGACGCCGGGGTGTGCTGGGACGTCGTGCTGTCCCGCCTGGGCGACTACTCGCCCGTCCACCCGCTGCTGCCCGAGCGAGCGGTCGAGACCTGGCCCTCCGACGAACAGCAGCTGTGCGGACAGGTGTGTGCAGCCTGGTACCGGGTGGCCCGGTCCCCCAACGCCGGCCGGTGGGTGACGCCCGGCAGCGACCTCGACCGCTGCGTCGACAACCGCGACATGACCGGGATCCAGAGCGGCGGAACGGGCCGTCTCGACGCCCTGCAGCTGCCTTGGAACGACGACCGCAACCAGGAGTGGACCGTCCCGGCTGCAGCCGAGCTGTGTGCGTTCAACCTGCTCGCCCAGGGCTGGCTGGCGGGCGGGCCGATGCCCCTGCCCATCGACGGCACCGCCCCCCAGCGGTGGGCAGGCGAGAGCGAAGCCGGCAGCCTGATTGCGGGTGGTGCGTCCGATCTGGCCGTGCAGGCCGCCATGTCGCTCGACAGCTACGGCGGTGAGCGGTCGGCCGCGACCTGCGGGTATGCAGCCGCCCAGTGCGTGGTCACGCAGATGCTCGACGCCATGGCGTCCTACCCCGAGCGGCCCTTCACCTGGGCCCCCACGCTGCAGCAGCGCATGTCCGACCTCGCCTATGGCAAGGGTGGGCCCCGCCAGACCCCCTGGTGTCGCCTGGTCAAGCCGTACCTGCCGCGGGATGACAGCCGGGCCGACGGTCGGCTGGACTACCCGTGCGCCACCGCGGTGGCCGACACCGTCACGGCCGGCATGGGCCTCATCGAGGTGCTGGCGTCCGGTGGCGCGCCCGCGGTCGCCGAGGAGGCGCCATGATGGGTCGTCTGCTCGCACTCTTCGACACCCTCACCACCCGCCTGCGGCAGTCGGCAGACCTCGCGCTGTTGTGGCTGGTCACGGTGGTGCTGCAGCCGGTGGTGGCGCCCGAGCTGCTCCTGGCCACCGAAGACATGGTGCCGTGGGCCCTTGCCACCATCGCGGCGGCCGCCTTCATCCGCGGGCGTCGGCTCGGTGCCGGGTCCCACCCACAGCTGCGGCCCCGTCGGGTGGGCCTCGACCACTCTCTGCGCCGGACAGCCGCCGCATTGGCTCCGCTGGTGCTGTTGCCCTGGTACCGCTTCGGTCAGTCCATGGGTCGGGGCGAGCTGCTCGACATCATGGCTGGCCTCACCGACCGCCGTCTCGATGCCCTCGCCGGCCTGGGCTGGCTGGGCGGCGGCATCGGTGGTCTGTTGCTGCTGGGCGCGCTCGTGGCGCTGAGTCGCGACCACCTGCGCACGGCCTGGCGACCCCTCGGAACCTCCACCGGTCGCACCATCGGCTTCGGCCTGGCGGCGTTCTGGCTCGGGGCGGTGGTGGCGGGTGTGGTGCACGGCCTGGGCCTTGGCAACCCTGCCGATGCCACCCGCTCCATCTTGCGCTGGATGCCGGAAGCCGCGCTGCTGGGGCTGGCCTTCCTCGGGGCAGGGCTGGTGTTTGGCAGGCCCACCTCCTTTGCACAGCGGCAAGCGGCGGGTCGGCGGGATGGGCAGCCCGTGCGGGTGGTGGAGCGCGAGTTCCTCTTCGCCCTGCTCGGTCCGTCGACCACCCTGTGGGTCACCCTCCAGATGGTCGAGCTGCTCACGCGCCAGACCGTCGGCTACGAGTCTGCGTTCGTGGTCTCGCTGCACGCTGTGGCCTGGGCGGGCGTGGTCTGGAAGCGCCGGCTGCCCCGTGCAGTCGATGTTCTGCTGCACGAGGTGGCGCCCACAGGGGGCAAGGACCGTCCCCCCGGAGATGCGGCCGAGGGCTTCGACCGTCCGCCCGATGGTGCCCTGCGCATCCATCCGTTGAACACGCGTGCCACCCGGTCCATCCATCCGTGGCGGGTGCCGGTCACGCGGTCGCGAATCTCCGACCTCGACGACCCCATCCACTCTCTCTGGCGCGACCGGAGTCCGCCCCCTGCCCACCACCTCCTGGGCGAAGCCCGCTTCGAGCCCGATGCCACCGGGGCACCCCAGTGGGCGGAGATCACGGTCCACCTGGGTGCGGGGCGCGACGTCACCGTCATCGCCGACCGCGACATTCAGACCCGCCGAATGGTGGTGCTCCGACCCTTCCCACGTGGCCTGGATGTCCAGGGCTCGAGCACCCGCACCTATCGGTGGGAGGAGTCGCTTCCGGGGGGCTCGGTGCAGGTGGTCGACGCGGCCACCCGCACGCTGTCGTTGCGCGACGGCGACCTCATCGTGGTGTCCAGCGAAGGGGTGGCGCGTGCCTACCGCGTGGAGATTGGCGCGCCGGTGGGCCTGGACGACGCACCCGTGCAGATGCGTCTGCCGCAGCTCGAGGACTACACCCAGCTATGAGTGCTCTGGTTTCCCTCTGGTCCGGCGTCCTGGTGGCGAGCGGTGTCGCGGCGGCCGATGCGTCGGGGTGGCGTCTCGTGGGCGCATACGACCCCGCCACGGTGCTGGCGGCGGTGGAGGCCAGCCTCGACGAGGAAGAGAAGGCCGCGCTCGCCCCGGTTCCGGACTTCAACTGGTCTCCGCCACCGGCGCTGGACGACTACTGCGGTCACCCGCGTGCGCCCACCGGTCTCGGGGTGATGGAGGCGGTGGCCGTCTCTTCGGGCATCACGCCCACCCTGGCGCTCGTGCTGCGCAGTACCGAGCGCAGCCCCGGGCCGCTCAATGAGACCGACGTCGCGGTCTCGCTGGTGCGCACCCCCGAGAGCACCGACCCCGCCGAGCAGGTCGTGCTGCGTCCCGCGGTGGAGCCCCGTCGCCTGCGGGTCGAGCTCGACGACCGCACGCGGGGGGCCAACGGAGCACGGGCGCGCGACGCCACCAACTGGCCGCAGGTGGTGCGCACGCAGCTCGGGATCCAGCTGTGCCTGGAGCACATGCTCGGCCGTGCCTGGTCGGGCGGCGACGAAAACCGTGTCCGGCAAGCCTTCTTGCTCGAACGTCCCGACCCCTCCGCCGACGCCGACCGCCGATACCTGGTGGGCCAGCGCGACCCTGTGGCGGCCTACCTCGGTCCGCCCGACGCCTGTGAGAAAGACGGGCAGAAGGTCCCACGGGAGTCCGACGAAGCCTCTGCCGAGCTCGTGCCGGCGGATGTCTGGGAAGGACGCCTCCGCCCGTGCCCGTCTGCCCAGCTGTCGGCACTACCCCAAGTCGCCACGCTGCCCCTGCGGCTCAGTGGAGGGGGCTACCAGGAGCGGCGCACCGACGACGGCTGGACCGATGTCCAGATCGTGCTGCGCGACGGTGTGAGCGAGGTGCCCACGGTCGAAGTGGTGCATGAAGGCGCATCGCTCGGCGAGCCCACCCTCCTGATGTCGGGCAACGACGTCTCCGATGCGCGTGGTTCTGCGGCCGGGCGCATGGAAGACCTCCTGGGCCGGGTGCCTCTGCAGTACCCACTGATTCGCCAAGACGGCCACTGGTACACCGTCTTGCTCATTCCCGAGTGGCAGCTGGCCGAGGCCCTGCTCCGGCGCGATGCCATGAACCTCGACCCCACCCACACCATGCAGCAGCCCTCCCGGAGCCGTCCGTCGACCGATGTGGATGCGGTGGCCTGGGTTCTCCAGCATCCGGAGCTGCTGCGGGTCCAGGTTCGACCGGGTGGGCGCGATGCGGCTGCGTCGGAGTGGCCCGACCTCGCGGTGGCCATGCAGAGCGGCTTCCTGGGGACACGGGACTGGGGCTACACCGTCGGAATGGCCTCGGGACGGGCTTCTGTGGCCCTTCCCACCCACGATGAGGTGTCGTGGGACCACGCGGTGTTGGCCCAACGCGGCCGACCACAGGCCGTGGCGATGGCGGCGATGACAGCGGTGTTCCTGGCGTTGGTGATGGGCTTTCGGCGGCTCGCCGAGCTGTGGCGTCCCATCCCGCAGGAGCGAGCAGACTACTGGCCGGCCATCGGCAAGCAGGGGGCCGAAGACGACTCCCCGGATGGGCCCAGCGGCATGGTGACCACGGAGGGGCTCGAGTGAACCCCAACGCCTCCCGAGCTCGCGCGGCCACCGTGCTGGCGCTGGTCCAGGCCGACCCCGACGTTCGGGAGCGGCTGGTTCGCGCGCTGGCAACGGTTCTCCGTGAGCGACGGGAGCGGGTGGACCTGGTCCGCACTCGGCGGAGCTTGAGCCGGTGACCACACGTTCTCGGTCGACGGACAGTGCGCTCGTGCGCGGACCCGACCTCCGCGGACCGGCGGGCTCTGGGCTGGGACCCGGGGGCTTGTCCCTTCGTGGCCCCGACCTTCGTGGTCCCGACCTCCGGGGGCCAGATGCCGGCGACCTCACCGACCAGGGCCTGCAGTGGACCGGGGGAGCCCTCCGACGCCTCTTCGCCCATCCGCGGCTGGTCTTCCTGCAGCACCGAGAGCCTGTCACCACCGAAGCCCCCGAGCTGCGCCCGGCGCTGCGCCCGGTCGACATCACCGTCTCCGCCGTGCCGGAGCGCTGGGAACCCCCCGCCCGCCGACCGGTACGCAAGCCGGCTCCCGGGGCCGCTTCCGAGCCCGACGTGGCGCCTGTGGTCGAGCGGGTGGAGGCCGGGATGCCGCCAGCTGATCGGCCGGCGCGCGTCTCGGGCCGTGATGTGCCGCGGCGTTCCCCCGGCACGGCAAGCGCTCTCGCCACGGCAAGCGCTCCCGCCACGGCAAGCGCTTCCGCCACGGCAAGCGCTCCCGCCACGGCAAGCGCTCCCGCTACGGCAAGCGCTCCCGCCACGGCAAGCGCTACCGCCACTCCGAGGGCCCCCACGCCCGTCCGCGAGATGGCCGAGCCCCACCCCGTCACCCCACCCACATCGGCTCCCTCGGCGCCCGGGTTGCGGCGGCCCGACGACCCGGCTGGCCCCACCCCCCGGCCCGCGGCACGTCGCCCCACCTCTCCCCCGCCGGCCGACACCCCGTCGCCGCGGGCTGCCACGGCTTCCCCCACTCCGCGCGCTCTCCGCACGCCACCCGCGCACCCACGCCCTCCACACCCACCGTCCGCGCCCAAGCCTGTCGGGGAGGCACAGGCTCCCGAGGCCGGTCGTCCTGCACGAGTGCCTGCACCCCGGCCGCCGGTCGACCCGGTCGGGCCGCCCGCCGCCATCCCGAGCCCGCCCGGAGTGGTCCGCCCGGCTTCCGGTCCCACACAGCCAACCCACGCTGCCGAGGTCGCGCGTGCCTCTCCGGTCTCCGGTGATGCTCCGCCCTCCACCCCCGCGCCGCGCACCGACCCATCGCAGCCTCCGGCAGACCAACCGGCGGGGGGCTGGCGAGGCGGCCGTGGCTGGGCGGCCTCTCGATCCACCTCGGCGGGTGCCACCTGGCTGGGTGGGAGCTCTTGGAGTGCGGTGTCGCCGGCCGGAGGGGCCGCCACCGGCGGTGGGTCGCCCTTCCCGCACTTCGTCCGACGCATGCGCACCCTGTCCGCGGCCCCCCGCATGCGCTTTGTGGGGGTGCCCAGCCCGCCGCCCGACCCCGGCGCACCAATTCCCGGGCTCCGGCCCGCCTACGGGGGCCCCCCGGCGGATGCCCCGCCCGAGCGGCGGTCTGCAGTGCCCCCGCGTCCCGACTCCCCACCCCTCGACGTCGAGGCCGACCCCCTTCCTGTGGGAGTCCGACCACGGTCGGTCCGCTCCAACACCGCGCGCCCGACCTCCCCTCCAGCTGCTGGTCCGCCCGAGCGCGCCCGGGTCGACCCACCCGCGTCCGTCTCGCGTGAGCCCCGTCGTCCAGCCTCGCCCCGGGTGCCCCCGCTGCCGTCTCGGTCCACCCCGACGCCACCGGCTGCTGAGGTCGCTCCTCCGCCGCGGACCACCGTCCCTCCCGCGTCGACGCCCGTTCCCCCGGCCGACTCCCCTCCCGCACCGCCTCCCGGGCAGGCCGCGCCGTCTCCTGCGGCCACCAAGCCCACACCCACGAGCACCCCACGTCGTCCAGCCTCGCCTCCAGCCCGTCCGGCTCGGGAGTCCCGCCTTGCACGAGCACCTGCGGCCGAGACCGTCCCCCCGCAGGCGCCCCCATCCCGCACCGAGCCCTCCCTTCGCTTCACCGGACCGCCGCCCCCGCCCGAAGTGGCGCTCGACTGGCTGTCCGGGTCGGTCCACCCCGCGACCCACGAACCCCCGCCCTTCGAAGCCACAGCGCCGCACCACGCCACCGACCCCACGTCGGTCCGCCCGGAAGCGCCCGACGTCGCCTGGGGCCGCACGGGCCGCACGCCCGGACCTCGAAAGCTTCCACCCCCACGGGTTCCCACCATCTGGCTGGCCCGGGAGTCCGAGGATGCCAGCACCACACCCGAGGCCATCCGCGCCCGTGTCACCCGCAAGAGTGCAGCGCGGCGTGTCCGAGAGGCAGAGCGGGCGCTGAAGGAGGCCCGTCGCACCCTCTCCGAGGTCCGGAAGACGAACGCGCCCTCGGTGCCGGCCAACGCGCCCCCCACCTTCCCCGACACCACCCCCGCAGAGTCGCCGCCCAAGGCCGCCCGCCCCCACTTCCCGGGCGACCCCCGCCCAGCCCCGGCCGCACCGGCGCCGCCACAAGGCACTGTTCCGCGCGCCACGCCACCGCGATTTCCCGAGTCCAAGCCGGCTTCGGTTCCGAGGCCCACGCGTCCCCACTTTCCGGGCGAGCCCCGAGCAGAGGCGCCACCCCGCACCCCCGCCCCCCCTGCAGCCATCCCGGCCGCGGTCCCACCCCGCTTTCCGGGGGAGACCACGCCGCGTCCCGCGAGCCCACCCTCGCGCGCGGGCACGCCCCGGCCGCCCGCCCCGGCACCACCAGCGTCGTCCCCGCCGCGGCCCACCCGACCCCACTTCCCCGGCGAGCCGCCCGCACCCGACGCCCCACGGCTGCCTCCGGGGCTGCCACCGGGTGCCCGCCTGCTGTCGTCGTCCTGGGACCCTCCGCCCGCGCCCCCATCCCCCCCTTCCGCTGCGGCCCCTCCGCCGCCCACCCGCTCCGGTCCGCGTCGCGTGGTCTTCCCAGACACCGGCGGACCGCTGGAGTGGGGGCCCGATGGCTGGACCGCCCCCCCAGCGCCCAAGAGCACCACATCCCCGCCCCCGCCTGCCAGCGCACCACCCGCCGTGGCGTCGCCCTTGTCCATCCGGCGCGACCCCCTGCGGTTCACCAACTTCTGGGAGCGGGTTCGGGAAGCCCATCACGCCGAGCTTCGGACCCGCCCCGGCCAGCCCTTCGCGCCCGCACAAGGCGCGCCCCCCTTCTCGCTCCCGCCCCGCCCCCTCCCCGGCAGCGGCGGCGGTGCGCAGTCCCCGCCGCCACCCCCCCCCACCCGTGGTGTGCCCCCGCCTCCGCCCCCGCTCTCGGATGGCCGACCGTCTGCCCCTCGACTGCCCGCCCTTCCCAGCGGACAGACCTGGCAGCACGCCCCCTCCTCCGATCCAGCGGCCCCCACGCGGGCGTCCTGGTCATGGCCCGGCCCGTCGGGCGGGCAGGCGACGGCATCCTCCCCACCAGAATCCGCTGCTGGTGCGGCTCGGCCCGTGTCGACGCTGGAGCAGCTGCAGGAGCATGAGATGGTGACGTTGCTCCGAGCCCTCGCCGATGCCAGCCCGGAGGTGCGGAGTCTGCTCGATGACGTCGAAGCACAACTCGATCAGATGAATGCCCTGCAGGAGCTTCGCAAGCTGTGACCGCCACCCTCGCCAGAATCCGAGCGTTCCTCTGCTGCTGTGCGGCAGCGGGAGCGGTGGCCGTGCCCGATGCCTCTGCGCAAGAAGCGCCTGCTGTCCCGGCCGCTCCCGGCATCGTCGACCTCAGCGAACCCGACGTCGAAGGCCCCCAGCGCAAGCCCATTCCGTCGATCACGCTCGCCTTCGAAGACCCGGTCGCCGGCATGGGCCTGCGGGGCGACTGTGATGCGGCCCAAGCCCGGTTGGGGCGATGCGTGGAGTTTGTGGGGCTGGTCGACAGTCCCACCGACCCCGACGACGACACCGCCCGAGAGGTGGGCCTGCTCTACGCCCAGCTCCACGACGAGCTCGCCCTGCGCTGGGCCCGCGCCGACGACGCCACCGGGCTGCCGGTCCTGCAAGCGGGCTTCACCGACGCCGGCCTGCCCGCTGAGCAATGGACCCGCTCCGCCACCCCCGATGGCGCCATGGCCCTGCCCGCCAAGAATGGCTGGCTGGGACCACAAGCGCTGCTGTCCACCGATGGCTTGTTCCCGCCCGTGGACTGGGTCCAGCCCGATGCCCTCGAAGGACGGGTGCAGCCGCTGCCCCCGCTCGCCCGGCTCACCGGACGCTTCGCCGTTCGCCTGGGCAAGGATGGCGAGCCCTACCAGCACGACCTCATGGAAGGCGACGAACGCAGCTCCGGCCCGTTCTTCGAGCAGATGTATCCCTACTCGGCCGAGCGCTCCGAGCCGTCCTTCCGCCAGGTCGATGCCCCCGTCACGCCCCTCCAGCCATTCCAGATGCCCGAGCGGGTGCTCGATGCCTTGGAAGGCCGTCAGCCCGGTGAGCCGGTCGCGCTGCCGCGGTCTGGCAGGCACGACTGGCCCGTGCTCGTGCCCCCCGACCTCTCCATCGACCTCCTGCACGACCGCGTCCACCGCCAGTTCGAGGACTTCTCCCGGCTCATCTCGGTCACCGTCGCCAGCTACGCCATGCGCGACCACACGCTCAACCAGATGCGGGTCCTCACAGCGCTCACGGCGATGGCCCGGCACCCCACCGACGACGGCTTGGGCGATGCCGCCACCAGCCGGCTCGTGGCCGCCGCACGTGGCGAGACCGACGCCGATGAGGATGTTCTCGCCGACCTCGACCGCACCGCCTACGCCCTCGGTGGCGGGGTGCGCCTGCGGGTCGAGGTGCTGCCCCCGCGCGTGTTGTCGGTGTGGCTGGAGCGCCTCAACGCCTCGTACCCCGCCGATGAAGCCGAGCTGGTGGCCTGGCAGAAGGCCGTCGCCGAGCTCACCCGCAAGACCCGCCGTCCCGATGCTGCGCCCATCGCCAACATGCGCGAGGCCACCATCGACGCCTGGGTGGCGGTCTCCATGGAAGCCGGCGCAGCGCGAGAGCAGGTCTCCCGAGAGATCCAGCTCCTCACCTTGCGTCGGTACATGGACCGCCTCGACGCCCCCCGGCGCGACCAGATCGAGACCTGGATCCTGCTCGACCACGTGCACGACGACCTCCACGAGCGCATGAGCCGCCTGGGGGCCGACCGGGTCTCCCCCGACGACGTCACCGCGCTGGGCCAGACCGCCTGGCAGACCGTCCTCGAGAGCCACGGACACATCTCGCAGCCCGTCCTCCAGGGCCGCCGTGCGGTCGACCCCACCGCCATCTGCACCACCAAGCCCGGCCGCGACGCCCTCATGGAGCCCTCGTTCGGTGCTGTGAACCTCGACCTCGTGGTGCTGATCGACGAGTCCAACCAGCGCGCATCCACCCCGGCCAAGGTGCTCGACCAGCTCCGCGACCAGAGCCCGTTCCTGTTCGTCGACGACCCCGCCGACAACACCCCGTCGGTGAGCCGCCTCGTCGACGTCCCCGGCAGCCGCGCCATCTACCGCGTTCGGTGGCGTGTCTGGACCGGCTGGCACCTGCTGTGGGGCGTCCAGCCCGTCGCGGCCGACCTCGACCGGGTGGTTCCCTGGACCGCCGCCATCTGCGAAGACATGGTGCTGGCCCCGCCCGACCTCGTCCCCACGCTCACCCGGGCTGGCCTGCTCGAAGGGCGCATGTTCCCCACCGAGCCCGTCACCGCCAAGGATGTCCGGACCGAAGACCGCAAGGCTGCCCGACAGGCCCGTCAGGCGCGGAAGGGGTCTCCCGAGCAGCAAGAAGCAGCGGCCGACAAGAAGGGAGAGAAGCTCCGCGAGCGCATCGAAAAGGCCGTGGACACCGTGCGCGATGTGGATGAACGGGGCGTGGGAGCGGCCCAGACCGCCACCGACTCCCATGCGGCCGAGCGGTCGCTGGAGGGCATGGACACCGAAGACAGCTTTGTGGTGGTCCCGGGGAGTGCCGCAGCCCGGTACCTGCAGGAGGTCATCCGAGGCGCACTGGTCACCCCCGCCGACCGCGCCGATGGGGCCCTCGTCTACGCCTTCCACCTCGACCGCTCCACCGGTCGACCCCAGCGCAGCGGCATCCGGCCCCACACCCCCTACGCCACCGTCGCCCATCGTCCCGAGCGCGGGGCGGCCGTGCGCACGTCGGGCTGGGCTGTCGTCATCGAGCCCACCGACCGCGTCGCCGAAGGGCAGCTCCCCGACGTCCTCGACAACGTGGTGGCCCCCGCCTACCGCAGCACCGACCAGCTGGCGGTCGAAGAACAGCTCCGCCCCGACTGGCGCCGCACCCATCCCCTCGACTGGACCCTGTCCGGCAGCATGGGCGGCTTCCCGCTGCGCACGGTCCGCGCCACCTGCAACGTCCAGGACGAAGACCTCGACGTTCTCGCGCCGTGCTCGGCCGATGCCTACACCTTCGCCAACAGCGAGGGCTTCTCCACCGACATCTCGGCCTACATGACCTGGTGGTGGCTCGACCGGCCCCGCCTGGCGCTGGAGTGGGGCCTCGAGACACACCTCGACCTCGTCCGCCCCGGTCCCACCCGCCTGTTTCCCAGCGACGACCGCACCGACACCATCGACACCGTGCAGTATGGCTGGACCTTCCGCCCCACGGCCGGCGTGATGGTGGGCCTGCGGCACGCCCCGCCGCCCCGACCCCTCCACAGCCGCCGCCCCGATGGCACGCTGTGGGGTGTCCAAGGCAGTGACTCCCCGGCGCGCACCAGTCGAACCCAGTCGGGCATCCGGGCGGGCGCGCTCTTCGGACCGAGCTACAACGGCACCGAAGCCACCGTGGTGACGGAGCTCTGGCATGGCTGGGCCGTGCGCCGGCGGCAGGGTCCGCGGGCCACCCTCACGCCCTACCATCCGGCCCTGCTCGTGGGCCCCTACATGCGGGGGCAGGTTGCCTGGCTGGTGCCTGGCCTCGAGCTCCTCGACGACGGCCAGCCCCGGTACCTGCAGCTCGACCGCAGCGTGGCCCTCCTCATGGGCGTGCGGGTGCACGTTCGCGTCAACCAGAAGGCAACCCCCCCGGCGATCCAGTGACCCTCCGCTTCCGCATGCTCGAGCCCGATGCGCAGCCCAACCGCGTGGAATTCGCGGTGGAGGTGGGAGACGACGTCCGTCTCTACGCCCTCGACCCCGAGCTGTCGTGGGCGGGTCTGCGCAACACAGTGGCCCGCCGCGGCTCCGCACTTCCCCCGCCCGGATCCACCTTCGTGGGGGTGGCCACGGTCCGCGAAGACCACCTCGGTCGGCCGGCGCTCCGGCTGTCTGCCCTCGGTGCCGACGTGGAGATGGAGCGGGTTCTCGAGCACGGACGCACGGGTCTCACCGCGCCGGAAGACCTCGCTTCCGACGAATGGCTGTCGCTCACCCTCCCCGACCTCCGCCGGGTCCGGCTGGCGCTGCGCCTCGAACAGCCCACCGTCCAGGGTGCGGCGGCCACGGTGGGCGGGAGCGGCACGAAGCGCTCTCAGATCGTCCGGGGCGAGACCGGCCTGTTGTGGCTGGTTCCCACCATCTGGACCATCTACACCGACCAACAACAGTACGTGATGAACAACATCCGGGCCGTGGGCAAGCGGCTCGGGCTGGGGCCACGGAGCATCCAGGGACTGTTCATCTTCGCCGCCTTCGCGAGTGCGACCGGCTACGCACTCTACCTCCAGTACAACGCCCGCGCCGATGCCGAAGATGCCGCTGCAGCCGCTGAAGACGACGCCACCCGCGCCGACGAGGCCCGACAAGCGGCGCTGCGGGCCGAGATGACCTGCCTGGCGGAACGACGCGAGCTGGCCCAGCAGCTCGGCCTCGAGACCGAAGCCCGCAAGATTCGTGCGGAAGCGTCGCTGGGGCTGGCGGCTGCTCGGGCTCTGGCGCGCGACCTGGGCGGCAGCCGGTTCGGAGCGCCCGAGCTGGTCGATGCCGACATCGCTGTGGGACAGGCCCTCCACGAGGCCGTGGCGTGGCGCATGGCCGACATCGACCAGTCGGTCGAGTCCGCGCGGTCCTGCTTGGATGAGGCGGTCTCGCTGGGCGACGACCTCCCACGCTATGCGCTGTTGTGGCACCCCGACCCCGACGCCTTCTGTCCCGCCGACTATGCAGGCGTGGCCGACGGCATCACCCGGGTCGGTCGGTGGGGCCTGTCCCCGCGCATCGCCGACCGCTACGGCCTGCCCCTCCCGTTGGAAGGCCCGAAGACCGGGGCCGCCGAGCTGTCCGACGACCCCCGCCTGAACGACCGCTGGTCGGCCAACACCCTCACCACAGCGCTGCGTGAGGCCCAGCTCGTGCTGCTCACCGGCGGCGACTCTCGCAGGGCCCCCGTCTGGCCATCCGAAGCGCAGCTGTGGAGCCTCGCTCTGCTCGACGCCACCAACCGCATGCCGCGCACAGCCGATGGCACCCTCGACGAGCCCCACACCACCTGCATCGACGGCCTCATGCGCGCGGTGTCCGACCAACGCCCCGCCCTCCCGCCCGGCGAGCCCACCTTGCCCTCCCTCGTGGAGGTGGCGGACGGCACCATCTCCTTGCGCGCACCTGCCACACCGGGGTGTCCCTGGCCTGCCGATGCCTTTGCGCACGGTGCGGAAGCGGCCCTCCAAGCAGCAGCGCGGCTCGCCGCCGTCTCCGAGGTGGAGTCCCCCTGATGGGGCATCCACATCCAACCCTCTCCAACGGAGCTCCACATGGGCTGTCTTGTCGTCATGGGTGCCCAGCTCAAGTGTAGCCAGGGTGCAGCGCCCGGCTCGCTCATCGTCGTCCGTCCCATGGTGCTGGCCGAGAACAAGCCAGCTGCAAACATCATGGACAACAAGCCCATCGCGAACATCGCGCCGTTCGGGATGTGCAACTCGAAGACCAACCCCCAGGTCATCGCCGCCACAGCTGCCGCCCAGGGCGTCCACACGCCCATGCCCTGCCTGCCGGTCATCGCGGCCCCGTGGGCGCCCGGAAAGCCCATGGTGCTCGTGGAAAACCAGCCAGCGCTCGACGAAGACTCCACGGTGATGTGCAACTGGGCCGGGACGATCGAAGTGACGAATGCAGGCCAGACGGCGGTCGAGCTGGCCTGACATCGGGAGGGTCCCTCGGGCTTCCCCCCCCGGCCGGAGTTCCACCTGTGTGAAGATTTCGGGGTGAGCCCCCAGTCTTCTTCCACCGCCGACCTCGCCGAGGCCCTCCGCTCCCATGTTCCGGGGTTTCGCACGCGTGGCGCATGGTTTCTGCTCTTCGTTCTGGTGGTGGGCGACATCCTGCTCATCGGTGGCAGCCTCGCCTTCGATGTCACCCGTGGGCTCTTCGGCACCGTCGGTGGGCTGGTGGTGGTGCCTGTTGCCGTGCTCCTCGTCCGGCGCCAGCGGCCCGAGTGGGCCATCCACCTCCTCCTGAGCACCATCTGGGTCATCGGGGTGTGGCTCGCGGCCACCGGCCCCGGTCTCTACGGCACGCCCATCCTCTTTGTGCTGCTGATGCCCGTGTTGGGCGGCTTGTTCTGTGGCGTGGGTGGAGCGTGGGTCTGGTCCACCGTCACCGTGCTCACCCTCTTGGGCATCACCGGCCTGCACTGTGCCCGGGTCATCGACCTCCCACCCGGCGACCTCCCGGGGCCCATCCCCCGCGCCCGAACCTTCCTGGTCCTTGCGGGCATCAGCATCGGCGCCACCATCGGCTTCTTGCACCTGCACCGCACAGCCCTTCGTTCCCTGGTGCGCGCCCTCGATGCCCTGCGGGTCGAGAATGCCGAGCGCATGCGTGCAGAACAGGCTGCGCGGGTCGCCGCCGAGACCCAGGCCCGCTTCCTCGCCACCATGAGCCACGAGATCCGCACCCCACTCAATGGGGTGGTGTGCGCCGCACGGCTCATCGAAGATGCCCCCGACGTCGACCGCAGGCGGGAGCTGTCCCGCACACTCGTCGAGAGCGCGGAAGGGCTGCTGGGGCTCGTGAACAATGTGCTCGACTGGTCGCGCCTGCAGCACGACACCCTCGACCTCACCGAAGAGGCCATCGACCTTCGGCGCCTCGCCGAGCAATGCACCCGAAGCCTGGAGCTGATTGCACGGGAGAAGGGCCTGGACTTCACCCTGGCCGTCGATGCGTCGGTTCCCGCCTTCGTTGCAGGAGACTACGCGCGCCTGGGACAGGTCCTCACCAACCTCGTCGGCAACGCGGTGAAGTTCACCGAGGCGGGTCGGGTCGAGGTCTCGGTGGCCGAGGTCGACGCATGTCTCCACATCCGTGTGGTGGACTCCGGCGTGGGGGTCGACCTCTCGGACGACCGGGCGCGCGCTGCATTGTTCTCGCCGTTTTCGCAGGCCGACTCCACCTCCGGACGCCGCTTCGAAGGCTCGGGCCTCGGACTCGCCATCACCCACGAGCTGGTGCAGCGCATGGGCGGACACATCGAGGTGGATTCCTCCCCGGGGCAGGGCGCCGAGTTCCGTGTGGTGATCCCATCGGTGCCTGCGGAAGCCCCCAGCGGCACGCTCGAAGTGGTGGGTGGGCTGGCGTCGGGCAGCACCGGGGTCCGGTTGAAGGTCCTCATCGTCGAAGACAACGCCGTGAACCTCGAGCTCCAGACCATGCTGCTCGAACGACTCGGGCACGTGGTGCGGGCGGTCGACGGAGGTGGGCTGGCCGTGGAAGCGGTGTTTGGCGAACGCTTCGACCTGGTGCTCATGGACTGCCAGATGCCGGGCATGGACGGCCTGATGGCCACACGGCTCATCCGACGCGGTCCACCGGCCGCCGCCGAGCAGTGGATTGTCGGCCTGTCTGCGGATGCCCGTCCCGAGGCCCGTGACGAAGCGCTGGGCGCCGGGATGGACGGCTACCTCACGAAGCCGCTGCAGCTCGAGGCCTTCGCCAAGGCGGTCCGGACCCGCATCGAGGCCGGGCTGCTCGACCCCATGGGTGGGACAAGTCAGTAGGGCGATCTCGACGTTCGGTTGACACAACAGGACTTCGCCCGGGTGGGATGGGCAGCTATGGTGCGTGCCGCGCTGTGGTCGCCTGCCGCTTCCGACGTGCTCGAGGACTCCCCATGACCCCCCGTACGCACCACCTCCTGCCTCTTGGGCTCGTTCTTCTCGTCGCGTGTAGCGAAAAGGACCCCCCAGCCACCGGTGCCGAAGACACCGCAGCTGAAGAGGCCGTGCCCGAGATCGACGCCCCTGCCACCACCGTCGACGCCGATGGGGACGGCTGGTCGGTGGCCCTGGGAGACTGCGACGACAGCAACCACGATGTCTACCCGGGCGCGCCGGAGCTCTGCGATGGGCTCGACGACAACTGCGACGGCATCATCGACGAGACCTTCCCCGACACCGACGGCGACGGCACCGCCGACTGCATCGACACCGAGATCTGCGATGGCCTCGACAACGACGGCGACGGTGAGATCGACGAGGGCTACGACACCGACGGCGATGGCCTGGGAGACTGCTTCGAGGTCGAGGAGTGTGATGGTCTCGACAACGACGGCGATGGCGAGATCGACGAGGACCTCGACTTCGACGGTGATGGCTACGCGGGCTGCGGACCGGATGCCCTCGACTGCGACGACACCAACGCCGACATCCACCCCGGCGCCACCGAGGTTCCCGGCAACAACGTCGACGACGACTGCGACGGCATCGCCGACAACGAGCGCTGGACCGGCTCCACCCTCATCATCACCGAGATCATGAACAACCCGGCGGCCGTCAGCGACCCCTCCGGGGAGTGGTTCGAGCTGCACAACCCGGGCATCGATGCCATCGAGCTCGCTGGCCTCACCATCACCTCCGGCGGCGGCGCGCTCGCCCACCGCATCCGGCCCGAGGGCAACCTCATCGTCCCGGGCGGTGGCTACGTCGTGCTCGGCCTGTCCGACAACCCCGGGGTCAACGGCAACATCCCGGTCGACTACGTCTACACCGACATCCAGCTCAGCAACGAATCCGGCGACCTGCAGCTGTGGGTGGGCGACCGGCTCGTCGACGAGGTGGTGTGGGACGGCGGCCTCGACTTCCCCGACGCCAACGGCGCCTCCATGGAGCTCGACGCCTTCGCCATCGACGGCTCCCTCAACGACGTCGGCCAGAACTGGTGTGCGTCGGTCGGCCTCGGCCCTGGCCCCGATGCCTGCACCCCCGGTCGGGCCGGCGGGTTGTGCCCCACTGTCGACCGCGACGGCGACGGCTACGCCCCCGATGATGGCGACTGCGACGACACCGACCCCACCATCGGCCCCGGCGTTGTCGAGGTCCCCTACGACGGCCTCGACAACGACTGCGACCCCACCACGCTCGACGACGACCTCGACGAAGACGGCTACGGCATCGCCACCGACTGCAACGACCTCGACGACACCACCTTCCCGGGCGCCACGGTCGACGCCACGTCTGGCGAGTGCATGTACGACGGCGACGGCGACGGCTACGGCAGCATCTCGCCGCCGGTCGGGTACGACGTCGGCACCGACTGCGACGACTCCGACCTCTCCATCAACCCGGCCGAAGATGAGGTGTGCGACGGCGTCGACAACGACTGTGATGCGTTGATCGACGACGACGACTCCGACACCGTCGATGCCTCCTACTCCTGGATCGACCTCGACAACGATGGGTACGGCGACGCCACGAGCACCCCCGTGCTGTCCTGCTCCGGCGCGGTGTCCGGCTCCGGCTTCGCAGACAACCCGTCGGACTGCGACGACACCGACGCCGCCATCAACCCCGAGTCCACCGAGACCCCCTACGACGGCATCGACGACGACTGCGATGGCGCCGACCTGGTCGACGTCGACCGCGACGGCTTTGCCGCCACCAGCGTGGGCGGCACCGACTGCGACGACACCGACTACCTGATCTTCCCGTACCAGTGGGAAGACTCCTCCGACGGAGTCGACAACGACTGCGACGGTGCCATCGACACCGCCGACACCGACTCCCCCACCAGCCTCTCGCTCGGCGACGACGACTACGACACCGTCAGCTTCAGCTCGGCCAGCATCGACTTCTGTGGCACCACCTACACCAGCCTGAACATCTCCAGCAACGGCCTGCTCACGTTCAGCTCGGGCACCACCTCGCTCTCGGAGAGCGCGAGCTCCTTCGCCTCGCACGTGGGGGCCGCTGCACTGTGGGACGACCTCCGCCCGGCTTCGGCTGGTGGCTGTGGCACGGTCTACTGGTTCGACCACGGCGATGCGGTCGGGGTGTACTACCGCGACGTCTGCCAGTACCCCTCCGGTCCCTCCACCGTCACCGCCACCGTCGTCTTCCACGAAGACGGCCTCGTCCACATGAGCCACGAAAGCAACGACATCACCGACGGCCTCGTGGGCGTGAGCTGCGGCGATGGCACCATCGACGATGCCTTCGACCTCTCCGACGACACCTGGACCGACCTCTCCCTCGGCCTCGGCCAGGGCACGGAGAACATGGTCCACGAGCTCTGGACCAGCGGCAACGACATCGACAACACGGCCCGCACCTTCTGCATGCAGTCCGGCACCGATGCCGACGGCGACGGCTGGACCGACGACTGCGGCGACCAAGACGACACCAACGACCAGATCTACCCGCGGTGATGGCCCCGGCCCGCGAGAATCTCGCATAGGCCCCGAAACGATTCGCGGAAGCGCCAGTAGTGCGAGGACGAACACCTGACCATCCGGCCCAGCCGCCGGGTGGTCGCTTGCTTTTCCGTCCTTGCTGGAGCCGCCCGTGCGTGCGTCTTTGCTGTCGCTGTTGTTTGCCCCTGCCCACGCCACCGAGCGTGCGCCCACCACACGCACGGTCCACGCTTCGGCCGCCACGATGGCCTTGCTCGCCGTGGACCGTCGTCAGTTCGAGGCCACCGACATCGGCGTCCTCACCGCCCGCATCCCCGGCGTCCTCCATGCCGAGCTGCGTGCCGACGGCCTCCTGGCCCGGGCCAGTGGCGATGAGCTGGGCCTGACCACCGTGTCCTACGGCTCCCATCCGCTGGGCGGTGCAGAGCCCACGCTCGGAGGCTGCGCACCCACCAGCGAGTGGATGGGCCCACGGTGCGCCCCGGCGGCCGAGCTCGACCATGGCCTGCTGACCGAGTGGTGGACCAGCAGTGCATTGGGCGTGCACCAGGGCTGGACCCTACACACGCCTCCCGAAGCCGACACCGCCCGCGCGACTCTGCACCTTCGGCCCACCCGCGGGCACCTCCACGAGGTGGATGCCGACGGACAGGGGGCGTGGTTCACAGGCCACCGAGGCGGGCTGTGGCGGTATGAAGACCTCGCCGCATGGGACGCCACGGGACGCCGCCTCGACGTGCACCTGGTGGATGAGGGGGCGGAGCTGACGGTGGTGGTGGACGTGGCGGGGGCGACCTGGCCAGTCACGGTCGACCCCTCCTTGTCGCCGGCTCTGACGGACGAGACCAAGCTGGTGGCCTCGGATGGTGCAGCGTACGACTACTTCGGACAGTCGGTGTCGGGCGCGGGCGACGTGAACGGCGACGGCTACCCCGACATCGTGGTGGGGGCGTACGGAGACGCCGAAGCGGGCACCTACACCGGCGCAGCCTACCTGTACTACGGCAGCGCCACCGGCATCTCGAGCGCGTCGGAAGACAAGGTGGTGGCCTCCGATGGGGCGTCGTACGACTACTTCGGGTCGCCGGTGTCGGGGGCCGGCGATGTGGACGGCGACGGCTACGACGACCTGGTGGTGGCCGCTTACGGCGACGACGACAACGGCTGGGCCAGCGGTGCGGCCTACGTGTACTACGGCAGCGCCTCGGGCATCTCGAGCGCCTCGGAGTACAAGCTGATGGCCACCGATGGAGCGGCAAACGACCGCTTCGGTTGGTCGGTGTCGGGGGCTGGCGACCTCGACGCCGACGGCTATGACGACCTGGTGGTGGGGGCCCACGCAGACGACGACAACGGCTCGTCCAGCGGCTCCGTCTACGTGTACTACGGCAGCGCGACGGGCATCACCACGGTGTCGGAGCACAAGCTGTCGGCCTCGGATGGGGCGGCGGACGCGCTCTTTGGCGACCGGGTGTCGGGCGCCGGTGATGTGGACGGCGATGGCTACGACGACCTGGTGGTGGGTGCGCCGGGCGACGACGGTAATGGTGCGGTGTATGTGTACTACGGAAGCGCCACGGGCGTCATGACCGCCTCGGAAGACAAGGTGGTGGCGTCGGATGGCGCCTCGGAAGACTACTTCGGCTCGCCGGTGTCGGGGGCTGGCGACCTGGACGGCGACGGCTACGACGACCTGGTGGTGGGCGCCTACAAAGACGACGACAACGGAACGCTCAGCGGCTCGGCCTACCTGTACTACGGCAGCGCCACCGGCATCGTGAGCGCTTCGGAGCACAAGCTGGTGTCGTCGGATGGGGCGACCTACGACTACTACGGCTGGTCGGTGTCGGGGGCTGGCGACCTGGACGGCGACGGCTACGACGACCTGGTGGTGGGCGCAATCCGAGACAACGACGCCGGAACCTACAGCGGCTCGGCCTATGTGTACTTCGGCAACCCAACGGGCGTCTCGAGCACCTCGGAGCGCAAGCTGGTGGCCTCGGACGCCGCGGGGTCCGACTCGTTCGGCGTCTCGGTGTCGGGGGCCGGTGACCTGGACAGCGACGGCTACGACGACCTCGTGGTGGGTGCACACGGCAACAGCGACGACGGGACCTACAGCGGCTCGGCCTATGTGCGCGACGGCGGCTGCCGCGACCTGGACGGCGACGGCTACGAGTGCGACGACGACTGCGACGACAGCGACGCCAACACCTACCCGGGCGCCGCCGAGCTCGAGTCCGCCACCGCGGGCATGACCGATGCCGACGGCGACGGCTACGGCGACGACAGCCCGGCCACCGGGGTCACCGCGGGCACCGACTGCGACGACACCGACCTCGCCGTCTCCCCCGATGGCACGGAAGGCGTGGGCGACGAGGTGGACCAGGACTGCGACGGTGTGGAGACCTGCTACGCCGACGCCGACGACGATGGGTTCATCGATGGCACCACCACCGTGGCGTCCGCCGACGTGGACTGCACCGACCCCGGTGAAGGCCAGGCCAGCGATGGCATGGGCGAGTGCGACGACACGGACGCCACCACCTTCCCCGGCGCCGCCGCGTTCGATTCGTCCACCGCGTGCATGACCGATGCCGACGGCGACGGCTACGGCGACGACAGCCCGGCCACCGGAGTCACCGCGGGCACCGACTGCGACGACACCGACGCCTCCTTCTCTCCTGGCGCCACCGAAGGCGTGGGCGACGAGGTGGACCAGGACTGCGACGGTGGGGAGACCTGCTACGCCGACGCCGACGACGATGGGTTCATCGACGGCACCACCACCGTGGCATCCGCCGACGTGGACTGCACCGACCCCGGTGAAGGCCAGGCCAGCGATGCCATGGGCGAGTGCGACGACAGCGACGCCACCACCTTCCCCGGCGCCGCCGCGTTCGATTCATCCACCGCGTGCATGACCGATGGCGATGGCGATGGCTACGGCGACGACAGCCCGGCCACCGGAGTCACCGCGGGCACCGACTGCGACGACACCGACGCCACCCGGTCTCCCGACGCGACCGAGGTGTGCGACGGCCTCGACAACGACTGTGATGGGGCGGTCGACCCCAGCGACGCGGCCGACGCCAGCGAGTGGTACGCCGACGCCGACGGCGATGGCTTTGGCGACCCGGACAGCCCCTCGCTGGCCTGCGAACAGCCCGAGGTCCATGTGGCCGACAACACCGACTGCGACGACACCGACGCCTCCGCCTACCCGGGGGCCGGCGAAGTCGCGGGTGATGGCATCGACCAGGACTGCGATGGAAGCGACACGCCGGCCGACGATGCGCCGGTGGAAGAAGAGCCGGAGGAGCCGGAGGAGCCGGACGGCGACGACAAGGACAGCGGCGGCTGCTCGGCAACCTCTGCTCCCCCCTCGGCCATCGGAGCGCTGGTGGTGCTCGGAGTGGTGGGCCTGACGCGTCGGCGGCGGACCGGCACGGTACGTGGTGGCGGCGTGCGCGCCCCACGCCCACGCAACAGGTGAGGCTGTTGAAAGGGGCTTGATCTGCTGGGCAGGCCACAGGTGTGTGATACCAACGTTTGTTCGTGTTGCGACCCTGTGTGTCGAGAGGTGCAAGGTGGATGAAGCCCCAACCCTACTCGCGAGGCTCTCGCGGAGCGAAATCTGGGCGCGTCTTCCCCGAGCCGCGTTCCATGAAATCGTCGGGGTTGCCGCCCAGGCCGTCAACGTAGCAAGAGTCGGTGTCTGGCTCTACGATGCAGATTCGCGTGTGTCGATGCGTTGTGTGGCGCTCCAGTCTGGTGCGAACACAACCGAAGGGGGCGCCGTTCTTCGGTCCGAGGACTATCCGCTGTACTTTGGTGCATTGGACATGGAGCGCATCATCGCAGCCGACGATGCGATGAACGACCCCCGGACGCAGGAGCTCCGCGACACCTACCTCCACAAGCTGGGAATCGGTGCGATGCTGGACGCCCCCATCGTGGTGCGGGGGCGAAGTGTCGGGGTGGTCTGTCATGAGCATGTGGGCCCCCCTCGGACCTGGACGGAGAGCGAGAAGCTCACGGCGGCCAACATTGCCGACTTCGTCGCGATGGTCATCGTGTCGGACGAGGAACGGAAGGCTCGGGAGCAGCTGGTCCTGACTCGGGCGGCCTCCCACGTGGCCACCTGGACCTGGGACATCTCGGAGAATCGATGGCACTGGTCTCCGGAGCTGGGCCCCATCTTGGGTCTCCCGTGGAACCACCAGCCCGCCTCCGCCGAGGACTACCTCGAGCGGGTGCATCCAGATGATCGAGATTCCATCACCCATCCGCAGGCTTCTCGGGTTCCGAGTCAGGGCTACCTCTTTCGCAATGCGCACCGAATCGTCCGTCCGTCTGGAGAGTGTCGGTGGGTCGAGACCCGCGCAGAGCTGCAGCGGGGCACCGATGGGCAGCCCGTCCGAATGATTGGTACCGTCGCCGACGTCACCGAGCGCAAGCTCCTCCGGGAACAGGGCGGACGACGGACCCGCATCGAAGACCTCGGACACGTCGCGGCCGGCGTGGCGCACGACTTCAACAACCTCCTGACGGTCATCTTGATGGGGGTCGAGCTCGCCGAGTCCGCCGTGAAGGAAGACGCCGACCTGGGCATCGAGTTTGTGCGGGAGGCGGCAGACAGTGCCAAGGCGCTGACCAGTCGCATCCTGGCCTTTGCGCGCACCCGGCCGTCACAGGCTGCGTTTGTGCAACCGGCCGGCGTGCTCACCTCGCTCAAGCCGATGCTGTCCAAGCTGTGTCCTCCAGGGGTGCGGTTGTCCTGCAGCAGCGGGGACGGGTTGCCGGAGGTCCGTGTAGACCCGGTCGAGCTGGAGCAGGTGGTCATGAACCTGGTCGTCAATGCCCGAGATGCGGTCGGGCAAGAGGGCACGGTCTCGCTGATCATGGACCAGCTGGCGCTCACCGAAGGACACTCGGGAGAGTCGGGGGCGCTGCTGCCGGGCGACTATGTCCGCATCCGGGTGGCCGACTCCGGCGAAGGCATTCGCGGCGAGGACATCGGGCGCATCTTCGAGCCTCTGTTCACCACCAAGCCGGTCGGAGACGGGACAGGCATCGGGCTGGCCACCTGTCGCCGAATCGTCGAGGGGGCCGGGGGAACGATTTCCGTGGTGTCCACGTTGGGCGTGGGGTCGGAGTTCACGGTGCTCCTGCCGGCTGCCAGGCGACAGGCGCCTGCGGTGGAGGAGGGTCCCGAGGAGCCCTTGGAGGGCGGGAAGCGGGTGCTGGTCGTGGGGGGAACGCCGTCCGTGCGTGAGCTGGCCGTTCGGACGCTCCAGAGTGCCGGACATGCCGTCTTTGTCGCACGCGACGAACAAGACGCGGCGCAGAGGCTGGCGGAGGTGGGGGAGGTGGACCTCATCTTCGCGGACACCGCCACCCCACCCGGGACTGGGAGTGTCTACCGGCAGCGGGGTGGGCGGCCGGTGTGTTTGATCTGCAACCACTGTGATGCCGAGGACTATGCGCACATTCTCCGCAAGCCGTTCACCGGGACCGATCTGCTCCGGGTGGTCGACCAGCTGACCGGCTCACCGCACGGATGATGCGGGCGCTCACCCCACTCCAAGGAAGTGCGCTGCCAACACGCGGCACCCCAACAGCACGAGCACGCCGCCCGCCGCGCGCATGGCCCACGGACCCGCCAGCCTTCCCACCGCGCTGCCCGCCCGACCCGCGGCCCCCGAGAGGGCTGCGGTGACCACCCCGATGATGGCGACCGACACGCCCGTGGGCAGCGCCAGGATGGGAAGCGTGATGCCCGTGACCAGTGCATCGATGCTCGTGGCAAGCGCCAGTGCGGCGATGGCCAGGATGGAGGGCTCGGCGTCGAAGGAGGTGTCTTCGGGCGTGTCGAAGGCCATCTTCCCGCCCACGAGCAGCAGCAGCGTGAACGCGACCCAGTGGTCCCACGCAGAAGCGACGCCCGAGAGCCACCATCCCCCCGCAGCCCCCGCAGCAGCCATGAGCGCCTGCGCCGCACCAAAGGCCGCGGCGGCCCGCATGAGGGTGGGAGGCGACGCTCCAGAAGCACCGAGCGCGACGGAGACCGCTGCGGCATCGATGGCGAGTGCCAACGCGAGAATGAGGGCCTCGACGAGGTCCCAGCCCATTTCACAACCCCGTGGGAGAAATTGGCGGGGTCGTTGTAACGCTGGCGACCGGTTCTGGAACGTGTCGGGCAGAAGGAGATGATCATGTCGAAGCTCTTCCCCGCAAACGAACACACCATCGACCGCGCCGTTCGCATCATCCTTGGCCTCGGACTGCTGTCGCTGCTCTCCATGGGGCCGGTTCCTGGCTGGGGCCTCCTGGGTCTCGTGGGCCTGGTCCCGCTCGCCACAGGTGCTATCGGGTCGTGCCCGCTCTACACACTCGTCGGGTTCAGCACCAGGTCCCCATGACCCCCCTTCCTCCCGAAGACCGCCTGCTGCGCCTCGCTGCGGCAGGCGACCGGCAAGCCTTCGATGCGTTCGTCGCGGCCATGGCTCCGGCTGTCTGGCGGGTGCTGTGTCGGCTCACGGCCAGCGAATCGGTTGCCGAAGATGCCATGCAGGAGACCTTTCTCGGTGCATGGCGGGCGGCTCCGACCTGGCGGGGGGAGGCCTCGGCCCGGAGCTGGCTGTTCGGGCTGGCCCGTCGTCAGGCTGCCCGGACCTGGCGACGACGTGTGGGGGAGCCGCAAACACACGACACCCTCGGGGAGCTCGCCCTGGCTGCAGGGTGGGGCACCGACCCCGAGACTCTGGCCGCCCGGTCTCAAGACCGCGCCAAGCTGCTGGTGGCAGTGGCCACGCTGTCCGACCGAGACCGGGAAGTCATCGTGCGATGCGACCTGGAGGGTGTGGCCCCGGTCGAGCTCGCGGCCGAGCTCGACATCGACCCGGGAACGGTGCGGGTGCGACGGCATCGCGCCCGCCTGAAGCTGCTCGGTGCGCTCCGCGCGGAGGTCTGCGATGGATGAACGATACGTGGGCGGGTTGTGGTGCCACCAGGTCCTCGAACACCTCGACACCTACGTGGAAGGTGAGCTGTCCCCCGCATTGCTGGCGGCGGTACAGGACCATGTGGCCGAGTGTGACGCATGCGCCCGGTTTGGCGCAGCCTATGCGTCCTTGGTGGCAGAGCTCTCGAGCCAGCGGGCACCCGACCTTCGCTCCGACCAGCTGGAGCGGCTGCAGCACCGACTCGACCTGGACACGTAGGCCCGACGCCGCTGACTTCGAGACGGCAGGCCCATGCCTGCTGTGGTCGGTCGTCCGAGAACGACGAAACCCCGAGTCTGATGACTCGGGGTCTCTGGATATGGCGCCGACAACAGGACTCGAACCTGTGACCCAGCGGTTAACAGCCGCTTGCTCTACCAACTGAGCTATGTCGGCTCGGCGGAGGCCTATTAATCGGCCGGGCCAGGGCTGCAACCCCATCGCGCAATTTCGCTGGCGGACCGGATGCGGGCCCCCACCAAAGCGCGAGACAGGGTGAGGGACTCGGACTGTCTGCTCCGTTGCTGCGATGACACTCCGATGTGGTGTCGAGGAGGCCGAATGGCGATGGCGTGGGCACTTGTGGTGGGACTTGCGGTGGCCGGACCCGTGAGCGACGGTCTGCGGGAGGGGGTTGCCGGTTGCTACGAGGCGGTCACCGACACCGACGAGCTGTCTCCCGAGCGATGGATCTTCGAGCCGGCGAATGGCTACGCGGAGGTCTACGGCGCCTACCCGGCCTGTGGATGCACCTGTTCCAGCACAACGGCTGCGTTTCGCGTGGGCGATGGGAGCTACCGGATGCTCTCCCGGACCGCCTGGAAGTGCTCGTGGGCCAAGGGGCTCGTGGGCGACGACTGGGACAACGTGCTGCCGCCCGACCTTCGCGAGACTCTGCTCCCCGGACAGTCCAAGGATGCAGGCGTGGGCGTGGTCTCGCTGGATGTGCGGCTGCCACGGAAGGGCACCGACACCGTGCTGGAGGTGAACCTCATCCCGATGGGCCTCGACCTGCCGTGTCCGGGGCGCGTGTGCCACTACCAGACCGACCGGGAGGGCTCCCGCGGCTCGTTCTACGCACAGGCGGACCTGGTGAAGAAGCTCATGGAGGGTGGTCTGCGCTCCGACGCACTCGTGGCGTTGGCGAAAGACGGCCCCTCGGCGTTGTCCGAGCCGAGCCAGGCGCTGGTTCAGCGGGTGATGGGCGAGGCGTCGGACCCTGTCGTTGCGCTGGCCGGGGTGCGGCTGTTTCTGGGGCAGGCGTGGGAGCGCTGGGAGGTGGTCCGGACGCTCACGGCGCAGGAGCTGTTGCTGCGCTGGGATCGGGAGCGAGGGGTGTTTGTGGTGGTGCCAGAGGGCACCCGGCCGCCCAAGCTGAAGGCCTTCGAGGACTACCTCCAGGCCGTGGGGACCTACTCACCCATGTGTTAGACGACCGCGGCGGAATCGCCGACACGGTCGACCGGTAGAAGACAAGGATAGGTTTTCGGTGCGTTACCTACGCACCGAAAATCTAGGGCCGCGGAGCGATGTCGACCAGTGCCCGAAGCTCGGGCTGTTCGAGCTTCTCGGCGCGCGGCCGGACGCGGTCGGCATGGGGACCGGCGAGCCCGGCTTCGAGGAAGGGCCTGGCTTGTGCGATGGGCAGGCCGTCGAGGCGGCTCACGGTGAGCAAGGCCAGGCCGAGGGTGTCGTCGGACTGCATCCAGCGCGTGATGTGGGGGGCGGCGGGCTCGGGGTAGAGCTCGAGCACACACTCGGCGGCGCGGATGGCCACCCACGCGGGCTGTTCAGCGTTTTCGGCGAGCCAGACGAGGTCGGTGGTGGGGGTGGGCGACAGCTCGACGATGTGGGTGCAGCTCTGCTCCTGGTGGCGGCCCGAGAGGACCTTGTACAGGGCGAGCTGGGACTCGGAGGGCTCGGCGGCTTGGGCGGTGGTGGCCGCGAGGGCGAGAACGAAGACCATGACGACTCCAGGGGCTCAGAGGGCGCCGACGTGGCGGTGCAGGACGCCGGACTGGCCAGCGGAGAGGGTCTGCTGCGGCAAGCACGAGTTGAAGTCGGGGCAGACCGGGAACGGGTACATGTTGTTTTCGCCGAGGGCGTCGTCGCAGTCGGACTGACGGGTGCACTCGTCGGTGTCGTTGAGGGCGTCCCAGGCGTAGGGGTCGTAGCTGTTGTCGTAGTCGACGGGGTGGAACAGGCCCATGTAGTGGCCGACCTCGTGGGCCAGCGTCTCGCCGTAGACCTGGATGTCGTCGGAGCTGAAGGTGCCGTCGCCGCCAGCGTTGGTGATCCAGGAGATGGCCACGGCCGAGTGCTCGCCGTCGACGAGGGTGCCGGGGATGCCACCCGACTCGCCGTAGATGTTGGCCGCACCGCCCACGGTGTCGCCGATGACCACGGTGATGTCGGCGTCGGTGCCGTCTTCGGAGATGGCGTCGATGTCGGCGCTGCCTTCGGTCATGGCTGGCAGGTCGGCGCTCACGTAGATGTTGGTGTCGTAGTCGACCGACAGCCCCAGCCCGTAGGCGGCCCAGATGTCGCGCCAGATCTCGACGGCGTCTTCGGTGGCCTGCGTGACATTGGTGTCGGTGTCGAGGCCGTCGACGTAGACGATGCGGGCGTTGACGATGCCGTCGGAGAAGGTGCCGTCCTGCTTGACCTGCGTGATGACGTCGATGACGGAGTTGAGCTGGTAGTAGCCGTCCCGGTCGATGGCTGCGACGCTGATGCTCCAGGTGCCGGCGGACAGCTGGGTGTCGTCGGCGCGCACGGGCCAGTTCAGCTGCATCTCGTTGAAGATGGGGAGAATGCCCGCGGTGAGGTTGTTCGAGCCGTAGTACCAGTCTTCCCAGTGCAGCACGGTGACGCCGTCGGGGTCGGTGACCTCTTCGACGGAGAGGTACGTGCCGTCGTCGCCCACCGTGCTGAGCAGGAAGGCGCCCGCGCTGGAATTGACGTTGATGTCGACGGCCATGGTGCCGCTGCTGTTGGTCTTCGACGTGTACCGGCAGGTCTGCAGGCCGTTGATGTCGGAGCAGGTGCCGCTGTTGCGGGCGTTCTTGCCGGTCTCTTCGCAGCCGGCCGTGAGCGCGACGCCGAGAATGAGGGGGACGGCGAACCGCCTGGACTGGAGCATCGGGTCTCCTCTCGCCCTGGACTGGGGGTGGGGCGGACGGACGTTCGGGCCGGGCTCGACCCATCTGGAGGGCAGTTTATTCGGAAGAAATCGCAGTGGGTGGGGGCTGCACCGCGCCGTACAGGTTGAAGCGGTCGGGGCGCAGGAAGCCCACGAGGAGCATTCCAGCCCGGTGGGCGAGGTCGGCGGCGAGCGACGAGGGTGCGCCGACGGCGGCCAGCAGGGGAAGCCGGGCCACCACGGACTTCTGCACGATCTCGAAGCCGGCGCGGCCGCTCACGACGAGCAGGTGTTCGGAGAGGTTGCGGTCGGTGCGCAGGGCAGCGCCGATGACCTTGTCGACGGCGTTGTGGCGACCGATGTCTTCGCGCAGCACCACGAGGGTGCCGTCGAAGGTGAACAGGCCGGCGGCGTGGAGGCCACCGGTGCGCACGAAGCCGTCCTGACGGGCCCGGAGGCGGTCGGGGAGGGCGTGCAGCACGGACAGATCGATGGCGGGTGCGGGCGGGAGGGGGTCGAAGCGCGTGAAGACGCGGTCGATGGAGGCCTTGCCGCAGATGCCGCAGCTGGAGCTGGCGTAGAGCGTGCGGTCGGCGGACCGGGCGCGGGCCGCAGGCACACCTTCGGAGAGGACGGTGTCGACGGTGTTGCCGCGGGGGGCGGTGGGGTCGTCGACGTGGGCCATGGCGCGGACGTCGTCCCAGTCTTCGATGACGCCTTCGGTGAAGAGGAAGCCTGCGACGAGGTCGAGGTCGTGGCCGGGGGTGCGCATGGTGATGGCGACCGGGGCGCCCTCCACCCGGACCTCGAGGGGTTCTTCTGCGGCGAGCTCGTCGGTGGCGGGGTGTGCAGGACCCACGGGGTGGTGCTGGACGACCTCGACGGCGCGTGTGGCGGGGGAGGGGCTCAAGGGCGGCGCCGGAGGGTCACGGCGACCAGGTGGGGCCGGGGACCAGCGGCGAAGATGTTGCTGGCTTCGGGCATGCAGACGTGCACGGCCCCGGGTGGCATGTGGACGACGTGGGCCTCGCCTGTGTAGGTGCCGTGTTCGGTGGACACCTCGACGTGGTCGCCGGTGTGGATGCCGTGCGGTGTGGCGTCGGGGGCGGACAAGAGGATGGTGTCGCGGCCTCCGGTGCCCACGGGCGGACCCTTGCGGGCGACGACGTGGAGGGGCGGCCGCTCGCCGAGGGCAGGTGCGGTGAACCGGGCACGGCCGCCGGGGAAGGCGGTCTCGGTGCCGGCGTGGCGTCCCCCGGGCTGGACCCAGTCTCCGGCGGAGTGCAGCCCGGCGATGCCTTCGAGGCGGTCGACGTGCTCCGCGACCTCGGTGCGAATGGCCGCGGTGTCGGTGTACTCGAGCGCATCGGCGATGTCGGGGTCGAGGCGGGCGGCCAGAGCGTGCAGGGCGTCGTGGGGTTGGCGGATGTCGTGGGTGGGGTCGTCGAGCGTGGGGCTGAAGCGGATGCGGTGGTCAGCCGTCAGGATGGTGCTCCCTCCTCGTTGGGCGTAGAACCCTGCGATGGGCAGCAACACCACGAGCTGGCCGGCGTCTTCGAGCATGGAGGGGCGGACGACGGTGTCGAGGTGGACCCGCACGGGAATGGTGGAGAGGCGGGAGGGGTGGGGGAGGTCGACGAAGGGGTCGGCGCCGAGGCTCACGAGCAGGTCGAGGTGGGTGGCGGCGTCGGCGAGCGTGCTGCTGGCGTGCCCGGCCTTGGCGGGAATGAAGTGTCCGCCCCACTTCCCGGACAGCATGGCGGCCGTGCCGGGGCCGACGGGTACACCGCCGGGAAGCCGGGCCGGGTGGAGGCCGACCGCACGGGCGCCGAGGGTGCCGGCAGAGGAGGCGAGGGGGAGAACGCCGCTGCCATCGTGGCCCATCCATCCGCGGAGGAGGTGGAGGTCGAGGATGGCCCCCACGGCGTCTTGTGCGCCGGGGCCGCGGGACAGGCCGGTGCCGATGAGGGTGACCGCGCGGTCGGCGCGCACGGCGAGCTCGGCCACCCACTCCATGTCGCGGCGGGGGCAGCCGGCGGCGGCCTCGAGGTCGTCCCAGCTGATGTGGGAGAGGGTGGCCTGGAGGTCGGCGAAGCCGTCGGTGCGTTGGTCGACGAAGGCGGTGTGGTGGCCTTGTCGCTCGACGATGGCCTTGTTGACGCCAGTGAAGAACGCGGGGTCGCCGCCCGCGGCAACCTCGACGAAGTCGTCGGTGAGGCGGGTGCCGAGGAGGGCGGACCGGAGGTCGTTGCCGGTCCAGACATGCGACAGCGACGGCTCGCGGAGGGGATTGATGACCACCACACGGGCGCCCTTGCGCTTGGCCGCCAGCAGCAGCGACACGGCCCGTCCGTCGGCTTTGGCCAGCTGGGACCCGGCCACCAGGATGAGCTGGGCGTCGAGGAGGTCTTCGGTGGAGGCGGTGGCCCGGGAGAGGCCCAGTGCGTGGTCGAGGGCGGCTTCGACGGCGTCGTGGGTGTCGGAGGGGCAGAGGTCGACGTGGGCGGAGGCCAGCAGGCGGGCCGTCTTCGCGAAGTGGTAGGCCGTCTCGATGGACAGGCCGTCGGCGCCGGCGATGAAGGCCATGCGCTTGCCGCGGGGCTTGGGAACCGACTCTTGGATGGCGTCGAGGGCGTCGTCCCAGCGCACGCGCTCGAAGCCACGGTCGCCAGGACGACGGATGTAGGGGTGGGCCAGGCGGCCGAGGTGGGCGAGCGTTCCGGCGTCGAGCCGGGTGAGGCGCCCGATGTCCAGCAGGTCGGCGGGGGCGAGGGCGGGCTGGGTGTGGCGGCGGAGGTGCTCGGCGCGGTGGGGGTCGATGTGGAAGCCGCCGGGCAGGCCATCGTGGAGGCCGGCCACGCCGAGGCTGGAGCGGTCGCAGACCCCATGGGCGAGGATGTCCCAGGCCACATCCAAGGCATCGAGGTTGTCGCGGGCGGTCTCGAGGAAGACGCGCCAGGGATGTGCGCCGGGCAGACCCACGCCGAGGGGGCGCAGAGACGCGACGGACAGCGCACCTTCGACGACTGGAAGCTGGGTCGTGGCCGAGCGCACGGGGGGGCGGGCCGGAGGGGACGTGCTCATGGACGGTCTCGGTGCGAGGAGGTCGGATGGTCGGCTAACCCGAAGGGGCCGTGAATTGGCGACGCACGGGAGGGGAGGTGCTGTGCCGCAGCACCCGTTATTGGCGGGTGCCACCGCACTTCGGGCTGCTTGGGAGCCTCGGTGACCCACCCCCTCACCACATTCGCTCCCCCGGTACGCGCGCTCTTGGAGCGGGCCGTCGATGCCGCGCGTGGGCTCTCGGTCGACCGATCTGCCGCCCTGCACCGCATCGCGTTGTGCGCGGTGCAGTCAGGCGAAGACGACCTTGTCAGCGCCATCCTCGACCAGATGGACAGCCCCTCGCACCGGGCACACCTGCGGGCGAGCCAGGCACGGATGGCCGACCGCTCGGGGGCGCTCGAGCGCGCGCGCGAGCATGCACAGGCGGCTGCGTTGGCACTGGATGGCGCCGGACGCTGGCGCCCCGTGCTGCCCGACTGGGTGGGGCCCGACTCTGCACGGGCCGACCTCTGCACGCTGATGGTGACTCTGGGCGACGACCGTGGCGCTGCGGCGGTGGCCCGTTCGCTCCGACCGGGAACGACTCTGCATGCTGTCACCGTGGCCGCTCTCGCCCACCTCCTCCCCGCGGCAGATGGTTGGGACATGGTGGCTGATGCGGTGGCGGCCATTCCATCGCCGGCCGAGCGGGGGCGGGCAGCGCAGTCCATCCTCACCACCGGGACTCCTCGCCCGCGCCTCGGCCCGGATGCTGCCAGCGCATTGGTGCTCATCGACGCCGTGAGTCGTGGGCCACGTGATGAGGGGGTCGACCCGGAGATGGTGCTGGCGAGTGCGCGGGTGGCTGCGCGGCTGGCGCGGGTGCTGCTCGACGTCCCCGCCCTCACCGCCGCGGTCGACGCATGGGCGCGGGCGGTGGCTCTGGCCCACCAGCTCCCCGACGACCACCCGGGCGGTGTAGCGGTGCTGTGCGATGTGGCCCGCGACCAGATCCAGCGGGTCGGGCCCGGTCCGTCCACCGTCACCTGGCAGGGCCTCCTGGAACGGCTGGGGGCGTCGCCGCTGCCGCCCGACCCTCCCCAGCGAGGGCCGTGGGCCGATGTGCTGGCCCTCGGGCTTCGGCACCCCGCGCTGGCCGCTCCCCTCACACGCGTGGTGGCCCGCCATCCCGCCGTTCCGAGCGCCTGGGCCCACGCTCTTGGGCTGCTCCACATCCGTGCGGGCCGCCCCGAACGAGCGGTGCGAGTGGCGGAAGTGCTGGCCGAAGCGGCTGCTCGCCACGCCGAAGACCACGAGTCGCTGCTGTTGTCCGGGCTGCTGCGGGCGCGTGCCGGTGAGCCCGAAGAAGCCTGGGACGACCTCCTGGGCGCGGTGGGGACCGACACTGTCCGCATGGCCTGGCTGGCGGGTTCCGACGGTCCCCTTCGCTATGAGCACTGGGCGGTGGTAGCCCTTCTCGATGGTGGAAGCGTCGACCTTGCCCTGCTGCTCGCCCGCCTCACCGCCGGCCCCCTCGCCCGTGCGCGTCTGCTGGCCACCTGTCTGCGCCGCATGCCGGCCGGTGAGGGTGCCGCAGCGCTGGCGGAAGAAGTGGCCGCGGCCGTCGACGAGGTGGTTGCGCAGGGCGGTGGCGTCCCCGTGGATGCCCAGCTCGCCCAGCTCCCGCGCGTGTTGTGGGAAAGCGGCGAGGTAGAGCGGGCCGAAGCGGTGCTCGGACAGCTGGTGGGGGGGCTCATCGAGGTGTCGGTGCCGGCCTGGGTCGATGGCCTCACACACCTGCACGCCATGCTGGATGCGGTCGGTCCGGCCTCGGAGCAGTTTGCCGCACCTCTGGTCGACGGCTGGGTGCGCCGCCTCGACAGCGCCGAGCCCGAAGACGCTGTGGCGCTGTTGCTCGGCTGGCTGGGCATCGTGGGGCGCAGCGCACCCTGAACCCTGCGGGCGCCTACGGTTGAGCGGGGGCGTCGGTTGGCGGAGGGGCCGGCACCAGACGGTACTCGCCGTCGAGCATCGCCCATACATCGGTGCCTTCCCCGTGGCGGCTGCGCAGCTGGCGCCAGGTGCCCGTGGTTGCTTCGAGGGCCTCCACGCCATCCATGTGGTCGATGCGACCCACCGGTCGGGCCAGGCCGTCGCCCTGGCACGGGGTGTAGACCGCTGCCGAACACCGCGCGGTTCCGCAGGTGTCCGGGACCTCCACCACCCACTCGTCGCGGGCGTCGCCGTCGAGGTCGGCGAGCAGCAGCAGAGTGACCCGCTGGCCGCTCAGCTCAGGCTCACCCGTCGGGGTGATGTGGAGTGGCACACACGCTTGCGGGACCACCACCCAGTCGTGGTCGTGTCGGCCCCAGCGCACCCCGCTCGGGCTGCTGCCGCCGCCAGTGATGTGAACGGTGCGTTCGTCGAGCCACTCCACCGACTCGACCGGGAACGGCACCCGGTCGTGGAGGTCGGGGCTGTCTCCGATCACCAGCCAGGTCGTCCCGTCCGACCCACAGGAGGACCACGCCACCATCTCACCACCCGGACCACCGAGGACCTGCGCGGGGCCGGGTGTTCGGGCCCATGTGGCCCACCCTCGGCCCTCCACCACAACAAGCTCCCAAGCGCAGGGGCTCGCCGCGTGCTGGCGTCGACCCACACGGGGCGCGCCGTCGGCATCTCGGACCAGCACCTCCACGCGGCCGGGCCGCGATGAAGCCTTGGGGCAGCCCACAGTCAGGGCACAGAGCAGCAGCAGGCGGCGCATCGGTGAGGCCTCCGGTGCCCGGGCTAGCGGAAGGCGGCCACGAGGGCGTCGCGGAGCAGCTCGCCGTGTCGGTGGTCGAAGGCGTGCGACTGGCCCACGAAGATGCCGCGCTCGTGGATGGCTTCCGCGACGGGCAGCGGGCCTTCGATGCGGGCGCGCGGGACGCGTGAGAACGCCGGCTGGGCGGCCAGGTTGGCGCCAGAGATGGGGCGGGTGGTGATGCCGCGGGACTCGAGGGCGCGGCACAGGCCGGTGCGGTCGAGGGGGGCGTCTTCGCGCAGCATCAGCGGGAAGCCGAAGGCGGCGTGGGTGGTGCCGGGGAGCTCGGGGAAGGCGTCGACGGGCACGTTGGCGTCGGCGATGAGCTGGCACCAGTGGTGGTGGTTGGCGCGGCGGGTCTCGACGAAGCGGTCGAGGCGACGGATCTGCACGCGCCCGATGGCTCCCGACAGCTCCATGGGCCGCACGTTGTAGCCGGGATGGAGGAAGAGGAAGCGGGGGTCGATGTGGGCGTGGGCGGCTTCTTGTTCAGCGCGGTCGGAGCGCTCACGCACCCAGCCGTGGGCCCGGATGCTGCGGCAGGCGTCGGCGAGCTCGGCGTCGTTGGTGGTGATGGCGCCACCTTCGCCGGTGGTGATGTGGTGGCTGAAGAAGAAGCTGAACGCGCCGGCCAACCCCCGCGCTCCCACGCGAACTCCGTTGATGGCCGCACCGTGGGCACCACAGGCATCTTCGAGCAGCAGGGGGCTCTCGGCGCGACAGGGGCTGCCCAGCAGGTGCAGGGCGAGGACGGGTCGGTCGTAGGAGCCTTCGAGGCCGAGCGAGTGGCGGTCGACGTCGACGAGCACGGGAGTGAGGCCGGCCTGGGCAACGGAGAACAGGCTGGTGGACCACCCGACGGCGGGCACGATGACCTCGTCGCCCGGGGAGAGCCGGCCGGTCTCGATGAGGGCCGCGAGCATCACGAGCAGTGCGCTCGAGCCGGAGTTGACCATCACCGCCTGTTCGGTGCCCACCCAGGCGGCCCATTCGTCTTCGAAGGCGCGGACCTCGCTGCCCATGGTGAGCCAGCCGTCGAGGATGCAGCCCATCGCAGCTGCCAGCTCTTCTCGGCCGAATGGCGGCACGGCCAGGGGAAGGCGGTCGGCCGGGGCGATGCGGTCGGGGTCGAAGTCGGTGAACCGCTGCAGCAGGGTGTCGACGGCGGCTTGGCGCTCGGGCGAACCCGCGTGGGACGACTCGGGGGCGACGACGGGCATCCAGACTCCGGCCCGCCGTGCTGGACCTGGCGGGGAGTCTCTTCTACCGCAGCAGGCGCGCGTGGTGCAGCTCGGACAGCAACACCTTGATGTGGTCCTTGCCCACCGGCCACGACAGCGCCTTGCTCTCTCCACCGCTGCGTTGGCCCTCGTGGGTGGCGATCTCGGCGATGTTCCAGCCGCGAGTCATGGCCCGGATGCTGATCTGGTACTCGATGGGGAAGCGCTTGACGGTGGTGTCGAGCTCGATGAGCCGGTGCCGGGGAAGGGCGCGGAAGCCGTTGATGGTGTCGGTGACGAACGGTCCGGTGTGGAAGAGCCGGTTGGCAATCCAGGTGAGGGCCTTGTTGACGCGGGCGCGGGGGCGGGCCCAGTCCTGCTCTTCGTTGACCGCACCGTCGGCGAAGCGGCTGGCGATGGCGAGGTCGGCGCCGTTCTTGACGAGGTCGTCGAGGCGGACGATGTCGTCGGGGTCTTCGTTGCCGTCGGGGGAGTAGTAGACCAGCCGCGCGGTGTCGGTGGCTTCGAGGGCTACACGGAAGGCCACACCCCGACCCGCGATGGACTGGTCGAGGATGGGGATGCCGCGCTCGGCGAGAAACTCGCGGGTGCCGTCGGTGCTGCCGCCGTCGACGGCGACGGTGCGGGCGAACGCGCCGATGGGCAGGCGGTCGAAGGTCTCGCGCAGGCCGTCGATTTCGTTCAAGACGAGCAGCACGAGGGTGGAGTCGCGGAGGCCGTCAGGGGTCATCGGGTCGGTCCGAGGAGGTCTTGCTCGGCGAGCCACGCGTGGACCCACTCGGCGATGAGGGCGTTCCCGGCGGCGTTGGCGTGCCCCCGGTCGCGCGGGAAGTAGAGCTCGGCCTGCCGGCTGGCCTGCTCCATCTTGGGCTGGGGGTCGAGGTACGGGACGTCGAGCTCTTCTGCTGCGGCTTCGAGGATGCGCCGGTGCTGGGCCATGTAGCCCTCGCGCTCGAGCGGGTACGAGAAGAGGACGGGCTGCCCACCCACATCCTGGACGTTGGCCACCAGCTTCCGGAGGTTGGCGACGTAGTCTTCGGGGGGGATGCGGTAGACGCCGCCGGTGTCGTTGGGCCCGACTTCCTTGGCCTCGATCTGGATGCCGCCGATGATGGTGCGGAGGCCCAGGTAGATGCGCGAGCGGTGCAGGAGGTTGGCCTTCAGGAAGTCAGAGTTGCGCTGAAGGATGGCCTGGCTCTTGTCGGAGTAGGCGGCCTTGCGGGAGTCCTGCACCACGTACCCGATGAGAACGACGTCGGGGTCGTAGTACTTGAGGGTGTCATCCCAGAGCCACAGGCCCTGGAAGCTGGTGTAGCCGGGCTGCCCGCCGTTGATGACTTCGGTGTTGGCGTGGCCCGAGGCGCGTGCGAGGACTTCCAGCTTGGCGGGGTAGCTGTCGGGGTCGTCGACGCCCCAGCCGAAGGTGGTGGAGCACCCGAGCGTCATGATGCGCCAGGTGTCGGGGCGCTTGTCGACGTCGTGGATGGGGTACCGCAGGCCGTTTTGGTCGGTGGTGACCTTGAAGCTGCCGCGCACTTCCTTGTGTGGCATCGCCTCGTTCTTCAGGCCGGGGTCTGACAGCCAGTACACATTGGAGTGGGTGAATTTCCCGTCGGCCTGCGGCCAGCCAGCCGCCGCCAGCCCCATCTCCGCCGCACCGAACACCACCAGCGTGGTGACGGCCGAGAACATCGCTTTCTGCGTGACCGAGCTGGCCATGGACTCTCCGACCGTCGACGCCTGCTCCCTCGCTCACTTGGCGGGGGAGATCTCCACGGAGGCGTGGTCGATGATGCCACCCGCCTGGTACCAGGTGTTGTCGTAGAAGGTGTCGTCGTTGATGCGGTAGCTCAGCGTGCCGTTCTCCGGCGCCGTGAACACCAGCTCCGCACCCACCGGGTACACCGTCTCCACGCCGGCTTCGGTGGTGAACTGCAGGATGAGCATCCCGCGGTAGCAGCCCTCGAAGTTGCACGGCAGCTCGGTGCCGGAGGTGGAGTCGGACTCGTCGCCGCCCACGTTGATCCACTCGCCCTTGTCGGTGAGGCGGAAGCGGTCTTTCAGAGTGCCCGACACCCGGATCTTGTCGTCTTTGCAGATGGGCATCGACCGCTGCCAGCCGGTGTCGATCTCCAGGTAGTCGTACATGGTGTAGTCGAAGTGGTTGAAGCACTCGCCTGCGGTGAGCTCGCCCGAGAGGCCGTTGAGCCAGTCGTTCCAGCCATCCTTGTTGCCACCGGTGGAGGCGGTCTTGCAGAACTCGAGGTTCTTCATGGACACCGCTTCGACCTTCGCCATGTCGCCGAAGAGGGTGGTCTCGATCTCGTCGATGAGGCCGCCCTCGAAGGAGATGCCGTCTTCGCGGCCGCCCTTCCACTGTTCCATCATGGCGTCGAGGGTCTCGGCGCGCTTCAGCTTGCGCTGCACCTCATCCATCGCCCCGAAGTCGGGCGGGTGGTAGCACTCGAAGGACCAGCCTTCAGCTTCCTTGTGCCAGCCCACGATGGGGACTGGCGGACCGCTGGGCTTCTTCGGGCAGCCGACGAGCAGGGCCAGGCCTGTGAGCGGAAGCAGACGGGTTGCGATGGACGAGGACATGGATGTGACTCCTGGTCGGAGCGGTCGGCGAGGACGACCGGGACGGAACCGGAGTGCGCTAAAAGCGCGATGCACCGGCGTCCGTAGACCCGGTTGACTACCCGATGGGACCGCGAAAGTCGAGGCCCCGGAGACCCCACACCTCCGGCCAACCATCCGAGATGACGGACCGCACCCAAGAAGGACGAAGACCACTCTCACTCCGGAATGGTCCGGTGTGGAGTGGTCTTCGTAGCTGCTGTTGGCGCGCCGAGTGGGTGCACCAACGAGGTGGGCGAACGACGCCGTGGCGCCGCCCGACCCGCCTACATCACACCTTGCCCGAGAGCTGGAAGGCGATGACGAGGGCGTAGATGACAAGGGACTCGATGAGAGCGAGGCCGATGATCATCGGGGTGAAGAGCTTGCCGCTGGCCTGGGGGTTGCGGGCGATGCCTTCAAGGGCAGCAGCAGCAGCCTTGCCCTGGCCGAGGGCGCCACCGACAGCGGCGACACCGATTGCGAGACCGGCAGCCATGGCCACGTCGCCGTTGCCGGCGGCGAAAGCGGGGTTGGCCACGAGGAGCAGGGCGATGGTAGCGGGCAGGACCCGAACGAGCTTCTTCATTTGGACCTCCGAAGGGGGGAATTCGCTAGAAGCGTGGAGACTAGTGATGGCCCTCGTCGTCGCCATGATCGACGGAGAGCATCAGGTAGATTGCAGAAAGCAACGTGAAGACGAACGCCTGGAGGAAGGACACCCAGATCCCCAGGCCGAGGAAGATGGCCGGCACGACCACCGGGACGAGGTTCAGCATCTCGGTGAAGACCGTGTGGTCGCCGTTGATGTTGCCGAACAAGCGCAAGCTCAGCGACAGGGGACGGATGATGAACACACCCGCGGCCTCGATCGCAAAGATGAGCGGAGCCAGCCACCACACCGGGCCCATCATGTGCTTGAAGAAGTGCATGCCGGTGCGGCGCACACCCTCCACCACGTAGACAGCGAGGACGACAAGCGACATCGCGGCGTTGGTGTTGATGTTGTCGGTGGGCGGCAGGCCGCCGGGAACCACCGACATCAGGTTGCTGACGAAGATGTAGAGGAACAAGCCACCAAGCAGCCAGAAGTAGCGCTTGGACTCTTCCTTGCCGAGCGTGCCGGAGACCATGTCGAGGATGGCGCCGGTGTACAGCTCGAACATTGCAGCGATGCCGAGGCCCTTGCCGGGCACGAACTGGGCGGTGCCGCCCTTGCTCTGGGTTGCCTTCAGCCCGCTGCGTGCGATGAGAGCCACGAGCAACAGGCCGATGCAGATGCCCCAGCTGGTGACGATGCGGATGGCATCATCGTGGGTGGCGCCAGCATGCTCGATGGCGTGGATGACCGGTTCCACCAGCTGGAACCATGAAAAGTGGTACTTCATTGGGTCCCCTCGAGACGCAGCTCAGAAGCGGTGGAGCCAAGCGCCTGGAGCAGGATGGATGCGACGATGACACTCGCTCCGACCGTGACGGCCGTGGGCGGGAAGGTCGCGAGAAGAAACAAGATGCCGCCGAGGAGCAGGACGAGCTTGACGCCCCACAGTGCGACAGCGAGGACAGGGGACTGGCCTTGTAGCGCGGCAGCGAAGAGCGCGTGCCCCACACGCTGCCAGAGCGCAAAGTTCACCAGAATGAGCCCTCCCGAGGCCGCCACGCCACCCGCCAGCTCGGTTCCGTCAAGCCACGCGGCACCAACCGTGGCCACAGCCAGCAAGGCGGCGGCGCTAATCGTGGTGCTTCTGAGCGTGATCGTCATGGGCGGTGGTGAGCTTTTCGACGCTGCGGGTGAGCCGGACCATGCCGACCACGAGGGCGCCGAGAGTGAAGGTGAGCAGGAGGACAGGGGAGAGAGCAAAGCGGTCGTCGAGGAAGGAGCCTGCGTAGACCCCGAGGACCACCGTGACTGCCATCTCCGAGACGATGGCGGTGGCCCGCCCGACTTTGAGGAGGAAGGAGCGGTCGAGCACTCGCCCTCCGAAATCAGGCCCTCAAGAGGACGGCCCGACTAATCGAGCACGACCCCCACGTCAAAGCCGGACAGCCTTGAGGGCGGCGGTGATTCCGGCCACGGCGAAGTCGATGTCGTCATCGGTCAAGCAGGCGGGCAGGAAGGCAGCCTCGAACTGCGAGGGAGGCAGGTACACGCCGTGGTTGAGGCAGGCCCGGTGGAAGCGGCCGAATGCGGCCATGTCGCAGGTCTTGACCTCGGCGAAGTGGGTGGGGGCCTCGCTGCGGAAGAAGATCGTGAACATCGATCCGAGGCGGGTCATGGACAAGCCAAGGGCCTCGACCTCGGGCCGCAGGCCGGCCTCGATGCGCTCGCCGATGACTTCCAGGCGGGCGTAGACGTCGTCGGTGAGCTCGGCCAGGGTGGCCCGACCCGCGGCGACCGCGAGGGGATTTCCGGACAGCGTGCCGGCCTGGTAGACAGGTCCTTGTGGGCTGAGGCGGGTCATGATCTCTTCGCGCCCACCGAAGGCCGCGAGGGGCAGGCCGCCGCCCACCACCTTGCCCAGGCACACGAGGTCGGCGTCGATGTTCAGGCGCTCGCAGGCCCCGCCGCGGGAGAGCCGGAAGCCGGTCATGACTTCGTCGACGATGAGCAGCACGCCGTGCTCGCGGGTGAGGGCGCGCAGACCGTCGAGGTAGCCGGGGGCCGGGGGCAAGCAGCCCATGTTGCCGGGGACGGGCTCGAAGATGACCGCTGCGACGTCGTTGTGGCGCTCGAGGTGGGCGCGGATGGCGTCGAGGTCGTTCCAGGGTGCGGTGAGCGTGAGGTTGGCGGTGGCGGCTGGGATGCCGGGCGAGCCGGGCTGTGCGAAGGTGACCACGCCCGAGCCGGCAGCGACGAGAACGGCGTCGTGGGCGCCATGGTAGTGGCCGTCGAGCTTGATGATGCGGTCGCGGCCGGTGAAGCCGCGGGCCAGGCGGATGGCGTGCATCGTGGCTTCGGTGCCGGAGCTGCACAGCCGCACCATGTCGATGCAGGGGTGGGCGTCGCAGATGTCGCGGGCGAAGTCGACCTCGCCCTCGGTGGGTGCGCCGAAGCTGGTGCCGTGGGCGGCGGCGTGGGCGATGGCCTGGAGCACGACGGGATGGGCGTGTCCGAGGATGAGCGGACCCCAGGAGCCCACGAGGTCGAGGTACTTGTGGCCGTCGGCGTCGGTCATCCAGGGGCCTTCACCCTTGGCGATGAAGGGCGGCGATCCATCGACTGCGTTGAAGGCGCGGACCGGCGAGTTCACCCCGCCCGGGATGACGGTGCGGGCGGCGTCGAGCAGTGCGACAGAGCGGTCCTGCGAGCGGACGGGAGCGGACGAGACTTCGGACATCGGGGACCCCACGGAAAGGCGGCGGGCCTAACCGAGGGCCCGGGCCTACGCGGGGCCATCCAGCACGATCGATCGAACCAGCACCTCGGCCGACCTGGACACGGCCCCGGGGTCGACCGGCGCAAACTCGATGGCCACCATGCTCACCTTGGTGCGGTCGAGGGCGCGGTCGCCGGGGCGCTGGGGCCGAAGTTGTTCGGCGGGCGCGTTGACTTCGGTCCATGAGCCGGGCCGGAGCACGCTGGGGACGCCGGCATAGGTGCGGCCGTCGAAGGTCTCGACCACCACCCGGGCGGCGAGCACGACCTCGGTGCTCTGGGCCTCGAACCGGACCGCCCCGAGCTGACCAGCCCCCGGAGCCAGCCCGATGGCGAGGAAGCCAGCGCGCACCTCTTCGGTGGCGATGGGCCACGAGACGGTGGACGGACCACCGCCGGCACCCGGCGTGACGGTGTAGGGCGCCATGCCGGTCCCCCAGCCCACGATGAGGGGCGTGGAGGCGTCGGCGGGCTCGATGGCTGTAGGCAGGGCGGTCACCCGGCGCTGGTCGAGCTCGATCCGTCCGCTCAAGGTGCGCGCGGCGGCGGCCACGGGGGCGCGACCATCGACGCGACCGAGGGTGGCCCGTGCTTTGGTGGGGTCGCCGGCCTCGAACCACGCGCGACCGAGCCAGTAGAGGTAGTCGGCCCGCAGAGGGTCGTCGTCGTCGAGGTGTTCGATGACCGCCTCGTAGACCGAGATGGCGGCCGTCGCGTCGCGGTCGAGGGCGTGCATGAGCTTGCCGCTATGCAGCGCCGCCCAGTCCTCCGGCCCCGATGCGAGCGCCGCCACGAGGAGGAGGAAGCTCGGCATCAGCCCTCCGGCGTGCCGATGAACTGGTAGCCCACGCCGTGGAGGGTCTCGATGAAGCGGGGGTTCTGGGCGTTGTCGCCGAGCTTCTTGCGGACCGTGAGCACGTGGGTGTCGACCGTGCGGGTGGCGATGCCAGCCTTGTAGCCCCACACCCGCTTGAGCAGCTCATTGCGCGAGAGGATGCGGCCACGGTTCTTCAGGAAGAACTCGAGGAGGTCGCGCTCGCGGTTGGACAGCCGGGCGGTGTGGTCGGGGCGGGTGATGGTGTATTGGTCGAGATCGACCTTCACGTCGCCGAAGGTGTAGAGGCGGCGGGCCCCACCCGCGCGGCGCAGGCAGGCTTCCACGCGGGCCTTGAGCTCGGGGAGGCTGAAGGGCTTGGTGACGTAGTCGTCGGCCCCCAGCTCGAAGCCCAGCAGCTTGTCTTGTTCGCCCGAGCGGGCGGTGAGGAAGATGACGGGGCGCTCGAAGCCGTTTTCGCGGAGGCCACGGCAGATCTCGTAGCCGTCCATGGCTTCCATGCCGCCGGGACCTTCGTGGAGCATGACGTCGAGAACCGCGACGTCGGGGTGGAATGAAGCTGCGGCCTCGAGGGCATCGGCTCCGGTGCGGGCGCCTCGAACCTCGAAGCCCTCCCGCTCGAAGTACTTCAGAAGGCGCTTGAGAACGGGCGCCTCGTCTTCGACAAAGAGAATGCGGGCCATCGGGTCTCCAGGGAGCGTCGCCGTACAGCGTATTTCATGTCGCCATGCGCGGGCGCCGATCACAATTTCTTGGCATCGGGGGGGGAACTTGAAACAGGGGGGTCAGAACCGGCCGGGGCGCCCCTGGTTGGAGTCGGGTGGCTTCAGCGGGAACCGTAGGGTGAATGTGCTTCCCTTTCCGGGACGCGACTGGACCTGAACGTCGCCGCCATGGGCCCGCATGATGTAGCGGGTGATGGTGAGGCCGATGCCGGTGCCCTTCCTGCGGCGTGCGAGGGCGTCGCGGCTGCGGAAGAAGGGCTGGAAGATCTCGCGGAGGTCGTGGGGGGCGATGCCGATGCCCTTGTCGGAGATGGTGATCTCCACGCCTCTTTCGACCAGTCGGCCACGCACGCCGATCCACCCGCCCGGCTCGCTGTACTTGGCGGCGTTGCTGACGAGGTTGATGACGCACTGGGCGATGGCGTCGGCGTCGAGGTGGACCTCGGGGAGGTTGGCGGGAAGGTCGACGTCGAGGTCTTTGTCGCGGACTTCCTGGGCGGAGCGGATGCTGTCGACGGCCCGGTGGACGGTCTCGGCGACATCGCTGGGCCGCAGGGCGTACCTCTTGGCGCCGCGTTCGATGGCGGCGAAGTCGAGGACGTTGTCGACGAGGCGGGACAGGCGCTCGCTCTCGCGCACGATGCTGACGTAGGCCTCCTCCTTTTCCTCCTCGGTGTCCATGAGGTCGAACATGAGCGACTCGCCGTGCACCCGGATGTGGGTGATGGGCGACCGCAGCTCATGGCTGACGTTGGCGGCGAAGTCGGCCTGCATCCGGGCGACGTCGAGCTCGCGCTTCATGAGGCGGGTGGTGGTGATGGTGCCCACGGCGATCATGGAGATGGCGACGAAGATGATGGCGATGCGGCGGTTGCGCTTGGTGTCGCGGTCGACGATGAGGTTGTCGGGGTCGCGGGGCTCGACGACGATGGACCAGCCGGTGAGCCACGGTGCGAGGGGCTTGCTGACCAGGACCTCGGAGCCGAGGGGTTCGTCGGGGGCGATGAGGGTGGCCGACACGGCGGCATCGGCGAGCACGGAGGCGCGGGCGTCGGCCTTGAGCTCGGACAACACGCGATCCCGGGCGAGCGCGAAGGCGTAGAGGTCGCCGCCCCACCAGGTGGTGACCCAGATGGCTTGTTCGCCGTCGACCCAGCGCAGGTCGCCGTCCTCGCGCCGGTTGCGGCTCTCCTGGCTGACGATGGTGCTCACCTCGGGCAGCAGCTCGCCGGTCCAGAACAGGCTGGAGGTGCGCTCATCGACCCGACCCCGGGTGGCGGCGATCCAGTCGGCGGACGACCCCTCGGGCTCGAGCACAGACAAGGCCTGGCGTGCAATCGCGGACTCGCCACCCTGTCCGACCACCCAGCGGGTGGCCATGAGCTCGTCGACGAGCATCCGCAGCTCCTGGCGGGCGCGGGCGTTGGCGACGGTGTCGTCGGACTGGAGGTGGAGCTCGCCGCGTGCGAGGCGGGCGAGGTCGCCGATGCGAAAGCCCCAGGGGTCGCGCAGGGTGGGGGCTTCGACGGCGAGGCGGACGTAGAGTGCGTCGGCGCCCGCTTCGTCGCCAGCGAGGGCGAGCATGCGGGCCTGGTCGAAGCGCAGGCGACTCTGGGTGGCAGGCCAGGGGACGGTGCGTGCGGCTTCGGCGTAGAGCTGGGCGACCTCGGCGGGAGGGCGGCCGTCGCGCTCGGCGTCTTCGGCGGTGCGGACCGCTGGGTGGAACAGCGCCACGGTGGGCATTCCCGACTTGGCGTCGTCGACGATGAACGGTGCCTCGAGGCGTCCGCTCTCCGCGAAGCGCAGGGCGGCGACCAGGTGGGGATGCAGCTCGCGGGGGGCGTCGAGGGGGCTGCGGCCGGCCATCAGGCGGGCTTCGATGCGCTCTTCGAGGCCCGAGAATTTGCGGTCGACGGCGCTCCAGTAGGTGTCGGCGGTGATGGTGGCCGTGCGCTGGAGCTCGGCGCGCACGCTGGCCTCTTCCGTCGCGATGGACGTGATGCCAAAGTACGTGAGCAGCGACGTGGGCAGGAGGATGGTCACGACGAACAAGCCGGCGAAGCGCAGCACCCCTTCGAGGTGCACGGCTTCTTCCATCGCGCGGACCTCGCCCCGACCCTTCACGAGGAGGCGGCGGAGGACGCGTTGGATCCATGTAGAGCGGCGACCGGACATGGGCTCTCGGGCGTGGCGTCGGCGACCAGCCTATCAGCTTGGCTCGGGTTGAACGGGATACGCAGCCGCATGGCTCCTCCCCCTCCAGAGACGGTGCTCGGGGGTCGCTTCCGTCTGCTCGGTGTGGTTGGACGGGGTGGCACGGCCACCGTGCATCTCGCGGTCGACCTCCTCCGGGATGAACGGGTGGCGCTCAAGGTGGTGCACCCCCACCTGGCGGCCGACCCATCGGCGCGTCGGCGGCTGCGGAGGGAAGTGGAGGCGGCGGCTCTGCTGCGCGGCGATGGGGTGTTGGCGCCCTTCGACCTCCACGAGCTCGATGGCCAGCTGGCCCTGTCGATGCCCTTCCACGCCGGTCGCACGCTCCGGGAGCACGTTGCGGCGCGGGGGCCGCTGCCCGTCGAAGATGTGCGCGCGCTGGGGCTGCGCCTGGCCGGTGCCCTCGCGGATGCCCACGCCGCGGGCGTTCTCCACCGCGACCTCACCCCGGCGAATGTCATGGTCGACACCGGTGGCGGGGATGCGGTGGTCACCGACTTCGGGCTGGCGCGCACGATGCAGTCCGCCCAGACCCGCTCCACCGGCCTCCTGGGCACCGTGGGCTACGCCGCTCCCGAGGTGTACGAGGGCGAACGCGCCGACCCCCGCTCCGACCTCTACGGCCTCGGCACGTGCCTCTACCTGGCGGCCACCGGCAAGCCTCCCTTCCCGGTCGACCACCCCATGGGTGCGCTGAAGGCCCAGCTCGACGAACAATTCGTGCCGTTGTCCGAGGCCCGTCCCGACCTCCCCGCCGAGGTCTCGGCCGCCATCGAAGCGCTCCTGCGTGCCGACCGCTCCGACCGCCCCGACGGTGCGGCCGAGGTCCGCGAGCTGCTCGCCGGTCGGGCTCTGCCGCCGCCATCTTCCCGCCGCACCACAGCGGTGGCCCGCCAGTACCTGCCTCCCGGCTCCTGGACGGTCGTGGTCAAAGAACGCAGCGACGACCACTCCCGTCGCTCGGCCTTGCGCCAGGAACATCGCGGGCGGCGCACAACGGGAGGCGAGGTCCACCGCATCGGCCAGTCCATCGTCCGCGGGCTCAAGGAGGCCTTCGGTGTCCGCGACGAACCCAACGCCCCCGAGCAACAGCTGTCCGCCGCGGTGGCCCGTGAAGCCGGTGTCCCTGCACCCATCCTGGGCATCGCGGGTCCGGTCTACGACAAACAGTTCCGGCTGGTCGACCGCACCGACAAGGTCACGGCGATGCGCCTGGCGGCTGCGGCCAGCGCGTTGGGCTTCAAGGCGCACGCCCAGGACCTCTCCCTGGCCCGCACGGCCCTCGACCTCCTCCAGCGGTACTGGTGGGCGGTGCTCGCGGTGGGCTGGTCCACCTTCCCATTCTTCATCGCGCTGGCCGCGACGATCTTCCCAGCCATCCAAGACGTCGTTGCAGTGGGTGTTCTGCTCACCATGACGGCTCTGTCTGTGATGCTGCCCATCTTCGCCACCACCCGCCGCAAGCGCCACCCGAACGCCGATGCCCTGCCGGTGGCCTACTCCGCCGACCTCCGCACCCATGCTGGAAAGACTGGCCTTCCAGAGCCCCGGTACGCGGTGTCTGCGCTCCCCGAAGCGGTGTCGGCGCCGCGGCGGTCGGGCACGCCGGAGCCGGTCGAGGCGGTCAGCCAGGTGGATGGCCTCCATGCGCGCGCGGTCTCTGCACTGGAGGCGCTGGACCGGGCCGTCGACCAGCAGTCCGACCACCTGCCCGAGCCCGCAGTCCAGGACTTGCGTTCCACTGCGCGCGCGCTGCGACGTGCGGCCGACGACCTCGCCGAAGAAGCGCGTCGGGTGGAGGGTGCGCTCGGTGGCGTGGCCCTCGATGACACCGATGTGGCGGCGCTTCAGGCTCGGGCGGACCGCTTGCGCACGCTCCAACGCGCGGGTGAGCCGGTCCACGCCGCAGAGCTTCGTCAGCTGGAGCGGTCCCTCGACGCACACGCCCGAGATGCCGCGGCTGTGGATGCGTTGGAGTCTCGGTTCGCCGCGGTGTGTGCCCGACTGCTCGAAGTGTGCAGCACGGCCCATCAAGCGCGCCGCGACCTCCACACCCACACCCCCGACCACCGCTCGGCGGATGAGGCCATGGGCCGGCTGCAGCGTGAAGTGAAGGCTGCGCGTCGGGCCACGAAGCTCATGCACTGAGCGCGGGTCACGGCGGCAGGCACACGCACCGAGTCGAGGCTCGGCCCAGGGCTGAGGTCGTTCGGGTCGCCAGGAGGAGGTCGGCCAGAGCGCCCGCCACATCGTGGGCCTGGTTGTGGACCGGGTGCCAGCAGCCCCGTGGGTCGGCCTCGATGAACACCCAGCGGCCGTCCGCCTGTTGGAGGAGGTCCACCCCGCCCACCTGGAGGCCCGACGACCGGTGCAGGCCCACCAGCCCGCGTTCCACATCTGCAGGCAGCTCGATGGGGTGGCCGGACGGGACCTCTGTGGCGAACACGGTGTCGCCCACGACGAACACGCGGGCACCCCGGGTGCTGTCGACCCGGGACTGCAGCGTGACGGGGGCGAGCGCGAGGCCTTCCTCCATGGTGCCCGCCTGGATGTTCGAGGTGGCGGCGAACGGCACCCGTGTGGACGGCGACCGTCTCGTGGATGTGCCGACCCGTCGGGTGATGAGTGGGCCGACCTCCATCGCGAACGACCCCCCGGAGCCCGGACGGTTGGTGAGGTGGGTGCTCTGGACCCGCAGGCCGTGGTGGTGGGCTTGCGCCAGCTGCCAGGCCGTCAAGCCCGCCCGCTCGACCGCCGCGAAGTCGTTGACCATGGGGGCCGCAATGGACGTGAGAACGCCCCGCAGCACGGCGTTGGCTTCCATCCTGCACGCGGCTCCCACCGAGCGGTCGAGCGCGACCCTGCGGAGGTCTGCGGCCGGGTCCCAGCAGGCCAGCCAGGTTGCGTGGATGCTGTCCAGCTCGATGGTCTCGCCGTCCTGGTTGGTCAGGGCACCCCGGTAGCCCCCGGGACCGAGGGTGGCGTCGAGCATCGACTCGGTGGGGAAGGTCTCGGTGTGGAGCACCATCAGCCGTGCGCCGCGGTGGCCCAGAGCATCGGACAGCAGGGGGATGGTCTGCTCGGCTTGGCGGGTGGCGAGGGCGAGGATGGTGGTCATGGGGCGGCGTCCAAGCCTCCTCCGTAGGTCGCCTGCAGGCGGTCGCCATCCTTCACAGATCCCTCATGGTCCCGGGATAGACGCCCGCCGGAGGTGTGCATGGCCGCTGATGATCCGCCGAAGGTACTGCTGCTCGACGTGATGGGAACCCTTGTTCACGACCCCTTCTACGACGTCGTTCCCGCATTCTTTGGGATGACGCTGGACGAGCTGATGGCGGCGAAGCACCCCACGGCGTGGGTGGAGTTCGAGCACGGCAAGCTCGACGCCGGCACGTTCCTCGACCGCTTCTTCGCCGACGGACGCGCGTTCGACCGGGGCGCATTCATGCGGGCGGTCCGGGAGGGCTACGCGCTGCTGCCGGGCATCGGGCCGCTGCTCGCCGAGCTGGCAAACCTGGGCGTGCCCATGTACGCGCTGTCGAACTACCCCGTGTGGTACCGCCTCATCGAAGCCGAGCTGGGCCTGTCTCGCTTCGTGGACTGGGCGTTCGTCTCGTGCGACACCGGCCTGCGCAAGCCCGACCCCCGCGCCTACCTCCAGCCCTGCATGGCGTTGGGCGTGCTGCCCGAAGACGCCCTGTTTGTCGACGACCGGGTGGCCAACTGTGCGGCCGCCGAGGCGGTGGGCATGCGCTCGGTGGTGTTCCAGGGGGCCGACAAGCTGCGGGCGTCGCTGCGGGCGGAGGGTGTGCCGCTGCTGCGGGGATGACCACTACCGAGGAAGCCGTCGTCGCCAGCTCTTTCGCTTGTTTCGGGGGACTTCCCGTGGCGCCTCGATGCGGCGCTTTCTGCCGACCGGCGCCTGGCCCACAACCCGTGGACTGCGGTCGATGCGCAGGATGTCGCCGTTGTGGATGCGCACCGCCGAGATGCCCATGGACTGTGCCAGCTCCGCGTGGGCGTCGAGGTGCATCGGTGTGCCGTGGACAGGCACGATGCAGCGCGGGCGGACCCGCTGGTAGAGGTCGCGGAGCTCGTCGCGTCGGGGGTGACCGCTCACGTGCACGTCGGCGTCGGTGGCTTCGATGATGCGCACACCGCGCTCGCGGAGCATCTGCTGCACGCGGCCGATGGGGCCCTCGCAGCTGGGGATGCGCCGTGCGGAGTAGATGACGGTGTCGCCTTGCTCCAGGTACAGGTCGCGGGAGCGGTCTTCGGCGATGCGTGTGAGGGCGGCGCGCGGCTCTCCTTGGGAGCCCGTGCACACCATCAGCACGCTCTTGCGGGGCAGGAAGCCGAAGTGGCGCGGGGGGACGATGGCCGGGAGGTCGGTGAGATAGCCGGCGGCTCGGGCGGCTTCGAGGGTGCGGTGAAGTGAACGACCGAGGGGGACGAGCTGTCGTCCGGTCTCGTGGGCCACCCGCGCGAGGGTGTGCAGGCGGGCGACGTTGGACGAGAAGAGCGTGACGGCCACCCGATGGGGCTGCTGGCCGATGACCCGGACCAGCGGGGCGACGAGGTCGGACTCGGACCCCGTCCAGCCTTCGAGGTGGGCGTTGGTGCTGTCGGACACGCAGGCATGGATGACGTCGTGCTGGAGGGCGTCGAGGGCGGCTTCATCGCAGCGGAGGCCGACGAGGGGGTCGGGGTCGAGCTTCCAGTCGCCGGTGTGCAGCACGTTGCCCGCGGGGGTGCGGAGGACGAACGCGCCCATCTCCACGGTGCTGTGGGTGAGCGGGATGCGCTGGAGGTCGAAGGGCCCCACCTTGAAGCGGGCGGTCTCTTCGATGACCTTGATGGGGACCCGACGGGAGAGACCGGCCTCGTACAGGGCTGACTTGAGGAACTCGGCCGCGAAGCGCGTGCAGTAGACCGGACAGCGGATCAGCGGCCAGATGTCGGCGACCGCGCCCAGGTGGTCTTGGTGGATGTGGGTGAGCACGAGCCCCATCACGGACTCTGCGCGGGCAGCGAGAAACCGGATGTCGGGGAACAGGACGTCGGTGCGGTGCGGACCCTTCCGGTCGAACATCACGCCGGCGTCCACCACGAGCCACTGCCCGTTGTGGTGGTAGGCGTTGAGGTTCATCCCGATCTCGCCGGTTCCACCGAGCGGGAGAAAGTGCAGGGCGCCACGCTTCATGGGCCCACCGTGCCGGACCTGTGTGGCAGTCGCAATGGGTGGCGTGGACAATCCCGTGAAGGAGGGTGCCTAGCCGCCCAGGATGGCCAGCGTGGCCTGGTACTGGCGTCGCGCGTCGCGGTCGGAAATCACCAGCCGTCCACCCACAATCCAGAGCCGTCCGTCGTCGGGATGGGGGCGCACGTTGGTGCACTCCATGCGCACCCGGAAGAAGCCCAGAGTCTCGGCGCTCAGCACGCCTTCGATGCACTCGCCCACGCCGGCGGGTCCGCCACCTGCGGGGAACTCGATGCCGATGCCGCGCGCGGAGAGGTCGTAGACGTCGAGGACCACGTTGTCTCGGGTCACAAGCGTCCAGGCGCCGTCTGCGAGCATCCGGGGGGACTGGCGGGTCTGTTGGGGGGCGAGCTGCACCGGGACGGACAAGATCCAGCGCTCGCGACTGTCGACTTCCAAGACTTCCGCCACCGCATCGAAGGCCTCGCTGTGGGCCCACCGAATCCGGACGAGCGCGCCTTCTTCCACGTCGCACGCCACACCCTCGGGGTCGTGGGGGACGAACAGGAAGAGCCCCAGCTCGGCGTGAGGCGACAGCACCATGCCCGAGACGAGCTGTCCGTCGACCGCCAGGACCGCCGAGCCGGTGGTCGGACCGGAGAAGGAGGCGGTGCGTCGAGAGGGCCGGGACGACGAGGAGACTTCAGCCGGGGCCATGGGGACCTCGAGGATGGGGAAGACGCCGGGGGGCGGCGGTCTCCCTTCCATCGCTCCGATCCGGGACACGTTGAGGTCGAGTTCAGCGGTTGGCCGAACCTTGTGGCCCATCTGTGGCAGGCGGAGCGGCGAGCCACAGCACCGGGACCACGAGAGTGGCCAGTGCTGCAAGCTTCCAGGGGTCTTCGAGCAGGGTGGGGGGGAGGTGGGCGAGCAGGTGAATGGCCAGGAAGTTGTGCATCATGTGGGCGACCATCCCCGGCAGGATGGACCGGCTGCGGACGGCGAAGATGCCGAGCACCAGGCCCAAGGCACCGGTGGGAAGCCAGCGAGCCGCCAGCATGTGCAGCAGACCGAAGGCCACCGCCTGTGCCACGACCGCGAAGGCCGTGCGGCAACGGGTGCGCTTCCAGGGGCCCCTCGGCAGCAACAGGCCCAGGACCGCGCCGCGCAGCAGGAGCTCTTCCATCGTGCCCGGGACGGCCCACAACAGCACCCCGCCGAAGCCCTCGGCCAGCGGCTCGAGGGTCTGGCCGCCGAACTGCTCCAGCGCCCGCAGAGTCTCGGCATCCACCCACCCCAGCCTGGTCTGGATGTGCATGAGCAGGAGCATCATCGGCACCGAGCCGAGCGGCATCAGAGCCCCTGCCACCAGGCTGCGGGCCGAAGGCCGAACCAGGCCGAGCGTGCGGCGTGTGGGCAGCCCGAGCGCCCGCGGAGCGACCACTGCCACCCCGCCCAGCCCCACCACCTGACCCACCAGATGGGCCACCACCAGGTTGTTCCCAGCCACCATCGGCAAGATGGCGAGCGACCAGAAGCCCAAGGCGCAGATGAGCAGCACCTCGGGCCCGAAGCGACCCGATGCGTGCCGCTCGGCTGCTGTGCGGCGCTCGCCGTGGTTGGTGCGGACATCGGCGATGCCGCGCATGGCCAGCCCCAGCACGGCCAGGAGCGGCACGACCGTGGTGGTCACCCCCACCCCCCACTCGAGCGGGGTGCCGCCGAAGATGGCGAGCACGAGCGGTCCGCCGAAAGGCATCCACACGAGGTCGAGGCCCACAGCGCCGATGGCGGCGTACATCAGCAGCGCGAAGGGGACGACGGCCTGCGCGGTGGCGGCCCGTACGTCGGTGGCTCCTCGGGTGACCGTGACCAGGACGACACCCACGCTCAAGGGGGTGAGGGTGGCCACCAGCAGCCGCCCGGGGTGGATGAACAGGCCTACGAACGGCGACGCGAGCAGGCCGCCCAGTGCCAACAACGCCACGGACACGAGGCTGAGCAGGGCGGTGGCTCCCATGCGCGTGGCCACCCGCTCCGGACCGTTCAGGCCGCTGATGCCGAGGGTCTCTTCCCACCCCGAGGTGCGGTTGCGCAGGATGCCGTCGGCCACCTGGCCCGATGCCAGGAGCATGGCGAAGAAGGCCGCCATCGCTTCGAAGAGGTCGAGCCCGGCGGGCAGATCGGCCCGGGTCCAGCGGAACATGGACACCGGAAAGTCGCTGGGTGCGTCGGGAGGGTTGTGGCGCCGCAAGCGCAGCACCTCCCAGCGCCGGAAGGTGATGCCGAGGTGTTCGAGGCGACGGTTGCGTTCGTCTTCGGTGAGCATGCGCGCGCACTCGACGAAGCGCTCTCGGTCGGTGTTGGTGCCACCGGGCTCCAGCCAGTACAGCAGCTCGCCATCGGTGTCGTCGCCGGGAATCCAGTGGGCGCCCACCCGGGCGGTGGGGTCGTCAGCCGCCACCTGTGTCCCGAGCGGGGCCAGGTAGGGGGGGAGCACGCCGTCGACCGCGATGGTGGGGGTGTGGTCGCACAGCACCATCGGCTCGAGGGTGTCGTCGGTGTCGGCGTCGTCGAACGACATGGGCACCAGCGCTGCGGGCTCGATGCGGGCGCTTCCCACCGCCAGGCCCACGCCGGACAGCACCAACACGACCATCAGCACGCTGACCGACCTCTGCCGCAGCAGCTGCCGGAGGTCGGCCTGGATGACCACCCACACGCGCTGCCATCGGGTCATGGGGTGTCGGCCTTCGGGGGGCGGGCGAGGACGCCGGAGCGCCCCAGGAACAGCACGATGAGCACCAGCAGAGCGAAGCTGGCGACCAGCGCCGAGGGGGCCGGCAGGAAGACCATTCCCGTGCCCCCCACCATCGCCAGCCCGCCGGCGTAGGCGCCCAGCGTGTTGGCGTCCTGGATGGACCGGCTCAGGGCTCCGATGGGCAGATAGCAGGCGGTCACGAACACCACGGCGGCGGTCATCCACAGGACGACGTCGGCGAGCGAGCTCTCGGGGGACTCCATCCGCAACATGAAGCCGGAGATGGGCAACGACACGAGGCTGGTGGCCAGCCACAGGAAGCCTCCCCCCGCGACCGCTCGGGCCGCGAGGATGGCGTGGGTGGGGGCAGCGGAGGTGGCGAGGGTCTCGAAGATGCCCTCGGTGCGGTCGGACACGGGGCTCAGCGCGAGCATCTGGAGACCCAGGGCCGCGGCCATCACGGTGGCGAAGAGCTGCATGAAGTCGACCGTTCGGACCTGGTGCCCGTAGATGTCGGGGAGGCCCGGGAAGGCGTCGACAGAGGTGCTGCCCGGGTCGTCGAGCACGAGGTGCTGGAATGACAGGGGCCAGCTCATGCCGTCGGCCGACCGTCCGCGCATCGCGAGAGCCGCCTCGAATGCGGCTTCTTCGATGTCATAGAAGGGATGGATGCGTTCGTCTTCTGTGTCGGCGCTGTCCCAGACGTGCACGGTCCAGAGGTAGCTGTCGCCGGGGAGCTGACCCACCCGCTCGAAGTCCTCGTTCATGGGAGCCAGCCGGTGGTCGACGCTCTCGCCGATGCCGGCCCCCCGGAGCCAGGGCCCCACACCGAGGTCTGCGTCGCCACGCCTCACTGCCGCCCTCGGGTCGGACACGAACACCACCTGCCAGCCAGCTGCCTCGAACTCCGCTTGCACGTTGAGCTCGGCGGGTGTGTCGGGCCCGAAGGCCACCACCCTGCCGTCGTCGAGATGCTCCACCACGACCACGATGCCGATGGCCATGGCCACCATGGCGATGGGGAAGGCCAGCGCCGGTGCCAGCATCCGAGTCCACACCTCGCGTGTGCGGAGCAGCCGCAGCAGCTCCATGTGGGTGAGGGCGACGAAGCAGCGCCAACCGTGGCGCATCATGGGCGTTCCTGTCGCCGGGCGTGCACCAGGCCTCGGAAGACCTCGCGGAGGCTGTCGCCGTTGTGGGCAGCACACAGCTCGGCCGGGGTGCCCAGGGCCGCCACCTTGCCGTCGAGCAGGATGAGCACGCGGTCGCACACCCGCTCGGCTTCGTCGATGACGTGGGTGGACAGCAGCACCGCAGCACCGTCGTCCCGTGCGCGCGTGACGAACGACAGCAGCTCCTCGGCAGCCACCACATCGAGCCCGCTGGCGGGTTCATCGAGCACCAGCAGAGGCGGTTGGTGGACCAGAGCGGCGGCGAGGCGGGTGCGCTGGAGCATGCCGGTGGACAGGGTGGAGACGAACTGGCCGGTGAATGTGGAGAGGTCGAAGCCCGACACCACCCGGGACACGGCGGCGGGAACGTCGGCCACGCCCTGCACCCGAGCCACCACCTCCAGCACTTCCTTCACCGTGAGGCGGGCGGGCAGGCCGGATGTGGTGCTGAGGTAGCCCAGAGCGGACCGGGCTCGGGTGGGCTCGGCCACCACGTCGACCCCCGCGAGCAAGGCGGTCCCTTCATCGGGCTTTTCGAGGCCCACCAGCATGCGGAGGGTGGTGGTCTTGCCCGCGCCGTTGGGACCGAGCAGCCCGAGCACCTCGCCGGGCTGGACCGTGAAGGTGACGTTGTCGACGGCCACTCGACGCGCACCGCCGGGCAGGGGCCAGGTCTTTCGCAGTCCGCGGACCTCGATACAGTGCTCCACGGCCGCCACCCTCCCGTGTACGTCGGTGCCTGGACCGCAGCTTGCCACACGCGCTGGATTTCCGTCGGAGGCGCTGCACCGCACTCCAAAGGCGGGTAGACCCGGCCGAACCCCACCCCGGAGTGTCCGTGCGCCCTGCCCCCGCACAGGGAGCCGTCCTCCCGCAGCTGGTGCGCCTGGCCCTGCCTGTCATTGGCCTCAACGTGCTCACCGTGCTTGCTCTGGCGGTGGACACCGCGATGGTGGGCCGCCTCGACACCGCCGACACCGCCCTCACCGGGATGAGCTTCGCCACGCAGCTTGCGTTCTTGCTGATGGTGCTGATGATCGGCCTCACCGTGGGCAGCGTGGCCTTCGTCGCCCGCGCGCACGGTGCCAACGACCCCGAGCGCGTCGACCACGTGGTCGCGCAGTCCGCCACCCTCGCCGCCACCCTCGGGGTCATCGTCGCGGTCGTCGGCAACCTCCTCGCGGTCCCGCTCCTGCAGATGCTCGGCGCGGAGGGCACCGACCTCGACAGCGGCCTCGCCTACCTCCGGCCCTCGCTCGCCTTCGCCCCCGCTACCTACCTGAACATCCTGCTGGCGGCTGTTCTGCGTGGTGTGGGCAACACCCGCCTCGCCTTCTTCGTGGCCTTGGGCTCGAACACCCTCAACGTGGTGTTCAACTCGCTGTTCATCTTGGGTGCGTTCGGCTTCCCTGCGCTCGGGCTCGCCGGCGCGGCCATCGGAACCGGCCTGTCCCAGCTCGCGGCGGTCATCACACTCACAACTCTGCTGGCCAAGGGCGCCGAGCCGGCCCTGCACATCCGGCCCCGGCTGGCCCGCATCGACGTCGCCCTCCTGCGCGACCTCATCCGCATCGGCGCGCCCGCAGCCGCCGACATGGTCATCCTCAACGCCGGCTTCCTCAGCATCGTGGGCATGCTCGGCCGCATCGACCCCCTCGCGGTGGCTGCCCATGGGGTCGGGCTGCGGGTCCAGGCCCTCGCATTCGTCCCGGGGATGAGCATCTCCCAGGCCATCGGTGCCCTCGTGGGACAGGCCCTGGGTGCCAACGACGCCGCGCGCGCTCGGTCGGTCCTGCGTGCCGGAGTGGGCTTGTGTGTGGCGGTGATGAGCACCCTCGCGGCCATCATCATCTTCGGCCGGGTGCCCATCATCGCGCTGTTCGACATCGACCCCGCCGGTCCGCTCGGCGGCTACGCCCAGGAGTGGATGCAGCTGCTGGGCTGGTGCATGCCGGCCGTGGGGGTCTACATCGCGTTCGTGGGGCTCTTTCAGGGCAGCGGCGCCACCCGCATCTCGCTGCGCATCAACGCCTGGATGACCCTCCTTCTCCAGATCCCGCTGTCCTGGATCCTCGGCTTCACCGTGGGCTGGGGCACCTTCGGCGTCTGGTTGGCCCTGCCACTGGCCTTTGTGGGCAAGGCTGCGCTGGGGGCGTTCTTCGTCGCCCGCGGAGACTGGGCAAAGACCGGCGCACGGGTGTAGCAACAACTGCGCGGCGCCTGCACATCGGTGCGCTACCGTGGAGCCAGACAGAGGCGACGGTCATGCGCACTCCATTCCATCTGGCCCTACCCGTGCACGACCTCGATGCCGCGCGGGGCTTCTACGGCGGGGTGTTGGGCTGCACCGAGGGGCGGTCGGCGCCGCGCTGGGTGGACTACGACTTCTTCGGCCACCAGCTGAGCCTCCACCTGGCTGAGCACGTGGGCATCGTCGCGCACAGTCCGGTCGACGGAGATGCGGTGCCCGTGCCGCACTTCGGCGTCATCCTCGCGTGGGATGACTGGTGGGACCTCGCCCGACGCCTCGAGGCCACCGGCCAGGACTTCGTCATCGCCCCACGGATTCGGTTCGCCGGCCAGGTGGGAGAACAGGCCACGATGTTCTTCCTCGACCCCTCCGGGAATGCGCTGGAGTTCAAGAGCTTCCGCGACCCCGGCCGCATCTTCGCCACCGGGGCCTGAACGCAAACGGCCCGCCCTCGGGATGGAGGAGCGGGCCGCGACAACACACGCTGGAGGTCAGTGACCGCCTGCCGCTTCCTTCGGCCGCTCGGGGAGCCCTTCCAGCTGACAGGTGATCTCGCGAACCCCGGCAGAAGCCTGGAACTCATGGATGGCTTCGAGGACGTCGGGGTCGAGGCGGCGGCAGGCCGTGCCGTCGATGATGACGTTGGAGCCGTTGGGCAGGTTGGCGAAGATCTCTGCCACACCGGCCTTGTGCAGGAATGTGACCTGCTCGGCGAGCTCGTAGCGGGTGACCTGGCCGAGCGTGCCCTTGTCGATGCGAAGGGCGGGGATGCGGACGCTCTCACGCAGGATGGTGATGAGGCCCACCGCCAGGCCGATGCCGATGCCGGTGAGGAGGTCGGTGAAGAGGATGGCGCCGATGGTGATGGTGAACGGCAGGAACTGGCTCCAGCCGGCCTTCCACGCTTGCTTGAAGAGCACCGGACGCGCCAGGCGGTAGCCGATGTGCAGCAGGATGGCGGCGAGGGCGGCGAGCGGAACGCGGTTGAGCACCGATGCCAGCGCGACGACCGCGAGGATGAGCCAGAAGGCGTGGAAGACCGCGGAGAAGCGGGTCTTGGCGCCAGAGTCGGCGTTGGCCGAGGAGCGCACGATGACGCCCGTGAGGGGCAGACCACCTGCGAACCCGGCGATGAAGTTGCCGATGCCCTGGGCGATGAGCTCGCGGTCGGGGGAGGCGTCGCGTCGCCAGGTGTCGAGCTTGATGGCGGCTTCGAGGCACAGGAGGGTCTCGAGGCTGGCCACGAGCGCGATGGTGACGGCCACGAACCAGGTGTCGGGGGAGGAGACGACGCTCCAGTCGGGGCGCGCGAGGCCGCCGAGGAAGTCGAAGAGACCACCCTCGGGGAGGGCGACCCGGTGCGTGGCGTCGATGGCCAACGACGGCGAGAGGAGCGAGAAGCCCTCGGACATCAGCGTGCCGAGGAGGACCGCTGCCAGCGGCGCGGGGATCGCCTGCAGCTTCTTGATGGGGATGCTCTTCCAGCCGAACATCAGGCCCAGGCACATGAGGCCGATGAGCGTGGCGCCTTCGTTGATGTGGGAGTAGGCGACGAAGATTTCGCTGAAGGTGTTCGCGCCATCGGCCTGCTTGAAGGCGACGTCGCCGAAGGAATCGGCATCCCAGCCCACGAGGTGCGGCAGCTGCTTCAGGATGAGGATGAGGCCGATGGCCGCGAGCATCCCCTTGATGACCGAGTTGGGCACGAAACGGGCGATGACGCCGAGGCGCATGAAGCCCATGGCGGCCTGCATGGCGCCGGCGATGACGACGCAGGGCAGGAACGCTTCGAACGAGCCCTGGCTGACGATGGCCGCGAGCACGATGGCGGTGAGGCCAGCGGCCGGTCCGCTCACCTGCACATGGCTGGGCGACAGCAGGCCCACCACCAGGCCGCCCACGATGCCTGCGACCACGCCGGACAGCAGCGGTGCGCCGGAGGCGAGGGCGATGCCCAGGCACAGGGGAAGGGCCACCAGGAAGACGACCACACTCGCTGCGAGGTCGGCGACGGTGGGCCGGCCGAACCCGGTGAAGATGAGGGAAGGGTGGTCGGCGGGGGCGAGCCCGGCTCCCTTGGGGGGGACGGCGTTCATGTCGGCCTCGGGGTCGGCATTGGAACGGGAAGGGTCGGGCATTTTTGGTCCTCGAACGACAAGTGTAGCCGTGAGGGCTCACCCGGACGCGAGATTAGCGGCCTGGAGCCGGATGTCAAACACATGAATCGGCTTTCAGGTCAGTCGTAGCAGGCATGCGATTGTGGATCTAGTTCTACTCTGGCGGGAGGGGGATGCAAGTGTCTCGACACGTCATTGGGTGAAGAGATGACCAGCATCTTCGCGTAGCAAAGTGTAGAACTGACACGAACTCCCCACACCCGGAGGTCTCGATGGGTAGCTCACGCGAACGCGACCTGGTTCTCGCCCCCAACGAATTCGCGTTCATCTCCGACCAGACGAAGGGCAACATCAACGTCTACGTCGGGCCGTACAAGACCAGCCTCGCCAACACCGACCAACCCGTGTTCTTCAACGAGCGGTCCAAGCGCTTCGAAGACTGCACGCTCGAACAGTCCACCAAGCTGTTCCCCACGGCGCCCAAGGGCTGGTACGTCACCGTCAAGAACCCCAGCCACGACAGCCGCCCCCCGAAGACCGGCACCGTGAACAACCTCACGGAGCTGCAGGTGGGCCACAAGGTCAACCTGCCGGGGCCCATCAGCTTCGCGCTGTGGCCGGGACAGATGGCGCGGGTGCTCCAGGGCCACCAGCTGCGGTCCAACCAATTCCTGCTGGTGCGCATCTACGATGAAGCCGCGGCACGATCGAACTGGGACGACGCCGTGGTCGAGCGACAGGCCGCGACCGACGAGGACGGAGAAGCCGCCACCGAAGTCGACACCGCCGAGCTCACCCTGGGCCGCCGGCTGGTCATCCGCGGCACGGAAGTGAGCTTCTACATCCCGCCCACCGGTGTGGAGGTGCTGCGCGGCCCCGGTGGCGCCTACGTGCAGGACGCCGTCACGCTCGAGCGCCTCGAGTACTGTGTCCTGCTCGATGAAGACGGCAACAAGCGGTACATCCAGGGCCCCGCGGTGGTGTTCCCCGAGCCCACGGAGTCGTTCGTCGAGACCGACGGCCGCCGCAAGTTCCGCGCCATCGAGCTCAACGAAAACAGCGGCCTGTACGTCAAGGTCATCGCCCCGTACGCCGTCGGCGACACCACCCACCACGTGGGCGACGAGCTGTTCATCACCGGCCGCGACCAGATGATCTACTTCCCGCGTCCCGAGCACGCCATCATCCGGTACGGCGACCGCCAGATCCACTACGCCGTCGCCATTCCCGCTGGCGAGGGCCGCTACGTCCTCCATCGGCACACCGGTCAGATCCGGCTGGTCCGCGGGCCCAAGATGTTCCTCCCCGACCCCCGCGAAGAGGTCATCGTCCGCCGCGTGCTGGAGCCCCGGCAGGTGGGCCTGTGGTTCCCGGGCAACCACGAAGCCCTGGAAGTGAACCGGCGCCTCAAGGCATCGGTGCTGGGAGACGGCGACCTCCCCCGTGCCACACCACGCGCAGAAGACCGCCCCGGCAAGCGCAGGGCCCGCGCCGCCAGCGACGGCATCGAGCGCTCCACCTCCTTCACCCCGCCGCGCACCATCACCCTCGACACCAAGTACGACGGCGCCGTCACCATCTCCGTGTGGACCGGGTACGCCGTACAGGTCGTGAGCCGCACCGGTGAGCGCGAGGTGGTGGTCGGTCCCAAGGCGCGGCTGCTCGAGTACGACGAGACCCTCGAGTCCATCACCCTGTCCACCGGCACGCCGAAGACCGACGCCAGCCCCTTCCGCACGGTCTACCTGCGGGCGCTCCACAACAAGGTGTCCGACCGTGTAGATGTCGAGACGAAAGACCTCGTGGGCGTCTCGCTGCACCTGTCGTACCGGGTGAACTTCGAGGGCGAGCCGGCTCGATGGTTCCACGTGGAGAACTACGTCAAATTCCTCACCGACCACCTCCGCTCGCTCCTGCGCAACGCGGTGAAGAAGGTGGGGGTGCAGGCTTTTCATGCAGGTGCCATCGAGCTGGTGCGCGACACCGTGCTGGGCCGCCCCGACGACGCCGGCACCCGACCCGGTCGAGTCTTCTCCGAAAACGGCATGCGCATCTATGATGTGGAGGTGCTCGGGGTGGAGATTGGCGACGACCACATCGCGGAGCTGTTGGTGGGTGCCCAGCACGCGGTGGTCGACGAGACCCTCACCCTCGCCGCAGAAGAGCGGCGCCTGGCCCTCGTCGAGCGGCGGGAGGCCATCCGGCGCCAGATCGCAGCTGCCGAGCAGGAAACCCGTCGCATGGAGCTCACGCTCGATCAGGCGCGCATTGAAAAGGAACACGCCGTGAATCGCGCCCGACTGGAGGGTGAGCTGGCCAAGCGTGCGCGCACGCTCGAAGCCGAGTCCGAGGCCCAGGTGCTCCTCGATGCCGTTCATGCCGCAGAGCTTGCCCGTACGGAGAAGTCGCAGGCATCGAACGACGCCACCGCCGACCGTGCGCTGAGCCGGCGCACCCGTGAGCTCGATGCGGAGGTGAAGGCCGTGGTCGACAAGGCCGAGGCCGTGTCCCCCGAGCTTGTGGCGGCCCTCCAGGCCTTCAGCGACCGTGCGTTGGTGGAGAAGGTGAGTGCCTCGATGGCGCCGCTGGCCATCCTGGGCGGAGACAGCGTGGCTGACGTTCTTTCGAGACTTCTGGCCGGGACGCCGTTGGCCGCGGCGCTGTCCCAACCGTTGGCAGCGGTCACCGAGGGCGGTGCATCTGACATGTCCTGACACGTCCGCTGACAGCCCACCGGGAGCCGGGGGCCGCAGTACAAAGAGCGTGCGGCCCACGGTCGGGTCGCAGACCACCTCGCCAGGTCCACCGGCGTTGCTCCATTGTGTAGGGCAGCGCCGCGTTGTGTGGGACCTGGCGTCGCCCTTTCCCCGGGAGCGCCCGTGTTGGTGTCGCTGTTCTCGTCGGCTGTCGAATTCTGTGGGGACGTCCTCTCGTCCGCCGCATCGCTCTTCACCAGCGCTCCGCCGCCGCCTCCGGACGCACCCGTCACCGACACCGGCGGTGGGGGCGGAGGAGACACCGGCTTCGGGGGTGGGGGCGATGACACCGGCTTCGGGGGCGATGACACCGGCTTCGGGGGCGACACCGGCATCAACTGGGGCGACACCGGCTGGGAGGGCTGGGAGACCTGGGACTCTGGCTACCCGTACGTCGAGACGGAAGACCAGACCTGCTTTGCAGAGGAGAAGTACGAGAAGCCCATCTGCTATGCCAAGGGCGGTCGAACGCAGGAGAACGAGGTGCTGGTGCAGGGCCTCAAGTGTTCGTCCATCGATGCACAGGTGCCTCTGGTCGGCGTGAGCTGGCTCGGTGTGCTGCTGGTCCTGGTCTGGCGCACCCGTCGCTGACGTCTCTTCACCACCTCTCGTCCGACCCCCACGGTTCTCTGGAGGCCACCATGGCCCGCAGTCTTGCCCTTGGCATGCTCCTCTCTGCATTCACGTTCTCGTCCACCGCCCTCGCCGCGGAAGACTCGGCCCATCGCTACAAGGGCTTCGGTGGTGTGAGCTACGGCGTGGTGAAGTTCATCGACAAGCCGCGTCTCGACCCTGGCGTGGAAGCCATCGCCCTGGCCAACCCCGAGGGCACCAACCGGTCGCTCGGCGCAGACTTCCTGCTTCGGGTCGGGGAGTCCAACTGGTTCGCCGGCTACGCCGTCGCCTTCCAGGGGGGCAGCACCTTCGTGCGGCGCTTGTCGGTCTTCAACACCTCCCGCACCACGCCCAACAAGGCCGCCTGCTACGCGGAGCAGTGCTTCGGCATGGCCGAGTCCAGCTTCTACGACGTCCTTCACGTGCCCATGGAAGCCAACACCGCCTACGCGTGGGACTTCAATCGGGTGAACCTCTATGTGGGCGGTGGTCCGTCCATCCACATCGCCCAGTTCACCGCCTACAACGCCGTCAGCGCCGTGCAGGTCTTCGACGCCGAAGAGGCCGACAACCCGGGCTCCAACACCGCATCGTCCGTCGTGTCCAAGATCGAAGGGGGTACGCGGAAGTACGGGGTGGGCGCGCAGCTGTTCGCCGGAGCGGGCATCGAGCTCGGGTCGCTCCCGCAGATCGGGGGGCGCTGGGGGCTCACGATGTCGTTCCGCTACCAGAAGGTGCGCGACATGAAGCAGCTCATCCAGGGCCAGTACCAGGCCCAGGAGTACATGCTCGACGGCGAGGAGTGCTCCGACGACCTCTGCCCGAATCAGCGCGAGTCCTGGAAGCAGGAGGTGATGGTGGATGGCGACAACTTTGGAGGACGGCTGGGCCTCGTCTTCTTCTTCTGAGCATCCACCCACCTCAAGATGGAAGGACGGGTGACGATGCCACGTCGATCCCGGGCTCTGAGGGCAACCATGCACACCCCCACCGCGCTGCATCCGGTGGCGGACCCACCAGACATCTCGCTGGCCCCCGCCCTCGAAGACACCCTGCGATGGCTGCGGCCTCCGCTGCCTGAAGATGCCCTTGTTCACGGCTTTCCAGAGCATCCCGTCGACGCGATTCGGGCGGCGCTGGAGGAGTCCATCCTCGCCGGACGTGTGGTGCGGTCGGCGCGGGGTTGGCTGCGGCTGAATCCGGTGTTTCGAGGGGCGAGCCGGCGCACGGATGCGGCGCGGACGCGGGCCCGAGTGGTGGTTCGAGAGGCGTGTCGGCAGGCTCCGGCCGACCTCGACCTGCGGGTGGCCTACCTCACCCTCGTGGACTGGGACCGCCCGGGAGTGGTGGCCGAGACCGAAGCGTTCTTCGACCGTGTGTGCTGGGGCCTGCGGGCTGGCGAGCTGGTCGACAAGCTGGACGAAGCCGACCTCTTCTCCACGCTGGTGGCCGTGTGCCCACGCGCGGTGCTGGTGCTGATGGTCGAGGGTGGACGCCTGGCGCAGGCCCGACCCCTCATCGGTGGCCACGACCGCTATCTGTGTGGGCTGCTCGCATTCCACGAAGGTCGCCACGCCGACGCCCGGGCCGAGCTCGACGGTGTGGCCGGCCTGCAGGCACGCTTTCTGCGCCTCGAGCTGCTGCGCACAGCCTTCGACTACGACGCCATGGAAGCGGAGCTGGAGCGGATTCCAGCCGATGGACTCGAGCCGATGCCCGCGTTGCGTCGGGCGTACTATTGGCACAGGCTGGCCTCGTATCGGGCGTGGTGGGACAAGCTGCCGGGCATCGAGTCCGACATGTGGATGGCCGCCAACGCCACCGGAGACGGCAGTCTGCAGTGTCGGGTGCTCGATGCGCAGCTCGCCCAGACCCTCCGGCGCGGCGACGTTCCGGCGAGCGTGGCTCTGTTGTCCGAGCTGGAGCGGCTGGTGGGGGAGGGATGGTCGCCCGGACTCCAGGCGCGTCTGGCGCTCAACCACGGCTTTGTCGCCGATCTGGCTGGCGACCACCTCCGGTTCCGAGCTGCACTGGCCCGACCCTTCTCGGGTGCCTCCGACGACCTCTTCCGACAGCTCCAGACCGCTGCGCTGCACGTGCTCGAAGGCGACGCCACCACCGCGCTCGCCTCGCCTGCCGTCCGAAAGGTGGCGGGCATGGAAGCCCAGTTCCTGGCCACGGTCGGACGCTTCGACCTGGCGCACGAGCGCGTGAGCCACGACCTTCCCGGCTTCGCCGAGCAGGACCTCCGCATCCTTCGGGGGCCCATCGCCGCGCGCCTCGGCATCGGTGAGCTCCTCTCGGTCTGGCCCCACATCACGCCCTACCAGGAGTGCAAGGTGGCTCTGTCCAATGTGCTCGTGGCGCTGGGCGACGACGACCTCGACCTCGCCACCACCTGGGCCGACCGGGGGCTGTCGGTGGCCGGACGGAAGGGCTTGTGGGACCTGGGCGCCTCGCTGCTCGTGCTGCGGGCCGACATCGCCGTGCGGCAGGGCAAGCTCGAAGATGCAGAGTCGGTGCTGGTTCGCTTCGACGAGCTCGGACGCCATGCGCACGACTACCTACAGAACCTGGTCACCGTGGCGCGGGCCCGCATCGCTGACGAACCGCCGGATGGTGCGTTTGTCGAGCGCCTGGTGAGCCAGCAGGACCGGGTGTCGCTCGTGGTGCTGGCCGCGCGGTGGCCGGTTGGAGAGGCGGCAGAGCGCCTGCTGAGCGAGGTTCCCGAGGTGGCCTGTGAGCAGCTCGAAGCCGCATTTCTGGTGCCGCGGAGCCGCCCTGTGCTCACCCTGCGGGCCGAGGGTCGACAGGTGGAGCTGCCCGATGGACGGGTGGTCGACCTGCGACGCTCGGGGGCGCCCCGACGCCTGCTGGTGGCCTTGGCTCGGCACCAGGTCGCCCAGCCCGGCGCGGCGATGGACGGTGACCAGCTCATCGCCATCGGCTGGCCGGGAGAGCGGATGAATTGGGAGTCGGCGCGCACCCGTCTGTACACCGTGGTGCGTCGCCTGCGTGCGCGTGGCATCGAAGGTGTCGAGACGGTGGACGGGGGCTACCGCCTGTCGCCCGAGATCGACGTGGTGTTCGCAAAAGACACGTCGACGGGTTGACCTTCCCCCCCCGGTGCGGTCCCATAGGCCGGCCGGCTGTCCCCCCTTGCGACACTCTGGAGGCCGCATGACCGAGTCCGCCGACGCCCGCACCCGTCGGGTCCTTCGCGAGAACCAACTGCCCGAGGGGCTGCTGCCCGGTGGCATCACCATGGCCGACATCGGCGAGGACGGCACCTTCTCGGTTCGGTTGCCCAAGCGGGTGGAGCGCAAGCACGGGGGCTACCGGGTGCGCTTCGGTCCCCTCATCCGCGGCCGGCTCTCCGATGGTCGGGTGGCCCGGCTCGAAGGGGTCGAGGCGAAGCAGATGCTGTGGTTCCCGGTCCAGGCCATCACCGCCGAAGGCAGCGAGCTGGTGTTCACCGTCGGTCCGGCCAAGCGGCGCCTCCCCCGAAGTGCGTTTCCCTGACCGCCTCGCGCAGGCCGAGGCTGCAGTCCCCGCCGTCCCGTGTGCAGGATCTGCAGATCACTGCCGGTGTCGTGCACCCCAACTGACGAAAACATGCTGTTGATGGGGGTGGCCAATTCTGGCACGCCCCCTGCAATGACTCCAAGCGTCCGCCGAGGAGCCGGCGCCGGATGCACCAAGGCATCCCGCTGGTCGACCTTCTCCTCCCGCCTCGTCTCGGACCACCTGGAGCGACCATGTCCCGCAGCACCCTCGCCGCCCTCTGCCTGTCCGCCTTCACGTTCGGTTGCGCCGACCTCACCGACGAGGTCTCCGCGATGGAAGAGCTCCTGGTGTCGTCCATCTCGGGCGCAGAAGACGCGATGTCCGCCGAGTCGGGTGCTCGGATGGCCGACGACGGCTCGCGCTCCGATGTCTCGGAAGGCGGCGACCGTGCGAAGGCCCCGCCCATGTTCCGTGCCTGCGATGCCGAGGGCACGTTCACGGGCATGTTCGAGGCCTACGACGCCGATGAGAGCGGCGTGCTCGACGGTGAAGAGCCCTCCGACGTCATGCGCGAACACGCCGAGGGCGAGGGGGGGCCGGAAGGCAAGGGTCCGCGGCGAGGCGGCCCCCGTGAGCACTTCCTCCACCTGCTCCGCGTGGTCTACGACACCGACCTGAGCCGCGAGTTCGAAGAAGGCGAGCTCGACGTTATCTTCGAAGACTTCACTGCCCGCTGCGAGGCCATCCACGCCGAGGTGCTGGCCGAGTACGATGTCGACGGTGACGGCGAGCTCTCCGAAGAAGAACGCGAGGCTGCCCGCGATGGCCACATGGCCCAGATGGAGGCCGACCGCGCCGAGATGGAGTCCTGCCGCGACGAGATGGGTCGGCCCGAGGGCGAGCGCCCCGAGCCCGGTGAGGTGCCCTTCGGCCCGCTCGAGCAGGAGTTCGATGCCGACGGTGACGGGGCCCTGTCCGAGGCCGAGCTCGAGACCCTCCGCACCGAGATGCGCGCCCGCATCGTGTCCGGCGACAAGCCCCACCCCGAGTGCGACGCCTGAACAAGCCCGCCTCCGGTCCCGTGGTCTACACTCCCCGGGCCCGGAGGTGTCCCATGGCTGCCACAGTGTCTTGTCGCCCCTCGCTGCACGTGGTGCTCGTGTCTGCACTTGTGGCCTGCTCGCCCGACACCACCGAAAAGAACACCACCTCGGGCACCACCGCCGACTCTGCAGATACCGGTGAGGCGCCGTTCGTCTACGACCCCGCCCTGTCGCTTGCCGAGAACTGTTGGTCCGACATCGACTCGGTCGCCGCCGGCTTTCCCGACTACGAAGGGCTGGGTGTGGTGCCCGGTTCCTGCAGCGGTACGCGCCATCAGGACATCGACAACATCGAACGGTTGGTCTTTCTGGGCGACTCGGTCACCGCCGGAACCCCACCCACGGCAGCCGAGGACATCTACCGAGAGGTGCTGAGTCGGGCGGCCCGGGAGCGGTTTGGCGACGACCTCATCATCGACGACTGCTCCGAGTACGGCGCCCGCACCGACGACTACCTGTCCAAGCAGGTCCCGGAGTGCTTCCCCGAGCCCGAGACCCGCCGCACCCTCGTGGTGGCCACCAACGGCGGCAACGACCTCTTCGCCGCAGCCGAGGTGGTTCTCGAAGGGGGAACCGAAGAGGAGGGCCTGGCTGTGCTGGGCCGGGCAGCCGACTACCACCGCGAAGCCATGGAGTGGTTCCGCGACAACCCCGAGCACTTCCCGGGCGGCGTCGACATCATCATGGCCAATGTCTACGAGTTCACCGACACCACGGGCAACCTGAGCGCCTGCGAGCTGGCCGACAACTTCGGCATCGGCGGCGAGGTGGACAGCGTGGTGTTGGCCACCCAGTTCCTGAACGCCGAGTGGGCCAAGATAGCGGTCGACACCCAGACCGACATGCTCTTCATGAACGAGAACTTCTGCGGCCACGGCTTCGCCAAAGACGACCCCACCGGTCCGTGCTACCGCGGTCCCGGCCAAGACCTCTGGTTCGACCCCACGTGCATCCACCCCAGCACCGAGGGGCATGCAGCCATCGCGGAGATGTTCCGCGAGGTCATCGACTGATCTGACCGCCCTGCTCAGTCGAAGCACACGTGCAGGTGGTCGTCGTGGCCCCGGGCTGCGGTGGCGGAGGTCAGGGCGGGGTCGTTGAACAGCACCCGCGTCACGTCTTCGCGCGCGAGCAGGTGGTCGATGAACAGCCCAGTGAGGACAGCGTCGTAGCCGCTGCTTTCAGTGAAGGATGGCCGGTCGTCGGGGCGGTTCCAGTAGGCCTCGTAGCGGCTGCCGTCTGCGCGGAACAAGCGCACATCCACGCACGTGCCGGCGAAGTGGTCGCGGTGGCCGAGGGGGTCGGGGCGCCTGGCCGAGTACCAGCTGATGTCGCCCAGCTGCACCGCACACACCTCGGGTCGGTCGGGTCGGGTGGCTCGGCACGCTGCCTGCCAGTCTGCCAAGGTGTCGATGAGCGCGTGGATGGTGGCCGGTGTTCCCCAGATGTCGGAGCGGATGGGGTCGGCGCCCTTGAAGTAGAGGTAGGCGTCCGCCGGACCGCGTGCCCGCACCGCTCGTTCCTGTCGGTCCTCCGTGTCGAGCGCCTCGCGGGTGTAGGTGGTCGCCACCTCTTCGTCGGTCTCCCAGTGCACCCAGGGCAGAGACACGCGGCCGCCATCGGTCCAGTGGATGCTGGTGAGACCGAGGGGGCCGAAGCGTTGGATGGCGTGGGCCTGGACGGACAGCACCGACGCCAGTGTGGTGGGGTCGATGGGGCGCAGCGGGCCGAGCTGGTCGAGGGCGATGGTGCGGTCGGCGAAGGTCAGTGATGTGGCCTGACAGTCGATGGTGTCGGGCAATGGATCGAGCAGCAGGCCAGGGGGCTGCGGGTGGACCGTGGCGTCGTCGGTGTTCCAGGGGGCTGCCGTCACCCAGGACCAGCCGGACACGGTGGAGAGGTCGGCCTCGGCGACGCAGCCTTCGCGGGGGAGGGGGGCGGCAGAGTAGACCGGGTCGGCCGCGAGAACACGCACCGACACACCGGTCTCGCAGGAGTTGGTCGGGGCGCGCACGACCAGTGTGTTGCGTGGCAGCCCCGCTTCCAGTGCGTGCCCATCCGCTGGCGCCACCCGGTGTAGAGAGCAGGGTCCGGCCACCGCCGACGGCATCCAAGCCAACAGGAGTGTCGAGAGCATCGTGCTACCGCCTGCCGGGAGGACCGACGATGCCACATCGCCGCCCACCGGTGCTGTGGGTGGGGTCGTTGAGCTGGAGGCACATGGAGACCAGATCCTGGAGTGTCCAGGAGTCGGCGGGGTCGAGCCACAACAGCGCCTGGCCGGGGTTCAGTGCATCGAAGCGCGCGCGCAGCTCCGGGCCCACCACATCGAGCTGCCCCGTCCACAGCCTCGCTCCGTCTGCGGTGGCCAAGACGACTTCCCGACCGTACTTTCCAGGGTGTAGGAACAAGCTGTTCGGCCCTGCATCCACGTGGGCGGCGCTCTGGGCCCAGTCCACAGTCCAGGCCCGGTAGCGCAGCTCGTCCAAGGCGCTCGGACCATCGGTGAGACCCGGGCTGGCGGGGGACACCAACACAGCGAAGTGGGTGGTGTCGGCGCGCCAGCTCGCCTGTGTGATGGCGGTGGCCGGTGTGGTGGCCGGTGCGGCCAGGAGCAGGGTGGTGGGGCCATCGGATGTGGCAGGCGACGGTTCTCCGGGACCCCACGGCTTCCACTGTCCACGCGACCAGACCCGGGTGGCGTCGACGGCGTATGCGGGCGGCAGGCTGTGGACGTGGTCGTCCAGGTCGCGGGGGACCGGTCGGTTGGCGGCGACATCGTCGATGCCGGCCAGAGCAGTCGCCGGCCAGACGGTGGAGAGGGGCGATGCGGTCTGCATGACAACGCCGTGTAGGACGGCAGAAAGGAGCACTGCCAGGCCCACCACCAGGCCGCTGACCGCCGCTCGGGTCCGAGGGATGTGTCGGGCCACCGGCACACAGGCTGCGGCCCCGACCACACCCACCATCACCCCGAACGCGCCCAGCCACACGGCGCGCTGGGAATGCTCCGCACCGGCGGCCACCAGCACCCCCATCGTCTCTGCAGATGCGTAGGCCAGCGCCTGATGAACCCGCATCTCGCCGAGCAGGGCCCACCCACACGCCAGCGCCAGGACGCCCAGCGTGGCCGACAGCGCGGCTCCGAGTCGGTGCTCGGCCTGCACTTCTGCAGCGTGGTCGCCTCGCGCCACGACCGACACCACACCGGAGCCCAGAGCATTGACCAGCAGGACGCTTCCCGCCAGCATGAGCCCGGTGCTCTCCGGGATCAGAGCCATGTGCATCCCGGCGTGGGCGAGCGTGCCCTTCAGCTCGGCCGAGGCGTACACCACGGCCTCCACCACCTGAACGGCTCCGGTCACGGCCCCCAGAGCCCCGGCGAGCACCATCAACAGGGGCAGCACAACACCCGTCGCGAGGGGCACCCGCCGCCCGAGGCCCGCCAGGACCGCTGCACCGAGTGCCACCGGCAGAGCAGGCAGCGCGAGCAGCAGCAGCAGCCACATGACAGGGCCGCCATCTCGCATCAGGTCCACAAAGAAGTTCATCGCGTCCCGCCGGCTGGAGGGTGCGCGATTGTGGCATGGAATGTCGACCAGCGCCCTTCGGGTCCCGTGCTCCGCGTCCCACCCAACCGTCTCGCCTGTCGTGCAGAGACGTGCTGGGAGGCCGCGGCCCCCCCAAGTCACGGAACCCGAGGGCGGATGGGCCTCACCCTTGTCGGGAGTGCGGCCCACGCTACGGTGCGTTCAGTCGAGGTCGAGGTCGTAGCCGGTGATGGGCTTGTAGACGTCGACCGTCAGGTTGGCGAGTGCGAGCGTGCGTGCGAACATGTGTTCCTCCGTTGTGTTGTGCCAGCCTTCCTGGCGGGCACAAGGAAGGTAGGGCGGAGGTCGGGCGCACAATGGTGCAGGGGTGTTGCAGCGGGCCACCTGTGGTACACCGGCCGCTCCCAGCGGAGGACCCCATGTCTGTTCCCACCCTCGTTCTCCTGCTCGCCGGCTCGGCCCACGCCGGTGAGAAGCCCGTGCTGCGGGTCGAGACGTGGAATGTCGGCCTCGCCCACGGCTTCGTCGACAACGCCTCGGAGCGCCTGCCCCACATCGTCGAAGCGATGCAGGAGTCCAGCGCCGACGTCATCTGCCTGCAGGAAGCCTGGGAGCCCGACGACCGCCGTGCGCTGCGGTCCGCCGTCGAGAATGCCTACCCCTACCGGCATGTCACCAAGGTGGAACAGCACAAGGCCAGCACCGCGCCCGTCTGCAAGAAGGACGACCTCTTCGGCGAGGGCAAGTTCGTCTCCTGCCTCACCGGCGAATGTGGCAACACCTCTGGCGACGACAAGACCGACTGCATCATCGAACAGTGTGGTCCGGCCCTCGAAGCCTTGAAGACCGCCAAGCCCGAGTGTGCCAACGCTCTGATGGCCCAGGTGGGCAAGTCCAGCGTGGCCGCGTTGTGGAATGTGGTCCGCCCCGTCCGAAAGACCGGCCTGTTCGCCTACGGTGGCTCCGACGGCCTGATGATGATGTCGCGACGCCCCCTCGAGAACACCCGTGTGGTCGACTTTACCGACATCTCCACCCTCAACCGCCGCCGCGCCCTCGTGGCCGATGTGCCCGCCGGCGACACCACCATCACCGTCGCCTGCACCCACCTCACCGCCGACCTCTCCGCGCTGGCGCCCTACCCCGGCCCGTTCGACAACTGGGGCCCCGAGAACCGCGCGCAGATCGACCGCCTGCTCGACGCGGTCAAAGGCGACCAGCCCACCGTCGTGATGGGTGACTTCAACTGCGGCATCGGCGACGACACCCTCCACCTGGCAGAAGAGCTGCCGTCGAGCTGCGAAGCCATGGAGGCCGGTGGCTTCGACGACCCCACCCGCACGCTGTGGCCCGGCTGCACCTGGTGCTCCGACAACACGATCAATGCGCAGGGTGAGGGCGAGCACACCAACGCCCTCATCGACCACGTGTACATCCGCGGCCTCGTGCCGGTGGCCGGCGGTGTCACGTACATGCAGACCGTGCCCCTGAAGACCCGAGCTGGCACCGCCCAGTCGAGCCTCTCCGACCACTACGGCTACGGAATGACGGTCGCCCTTCCCTCGAACTGATGGACCGCATGCGCCCTGGCCCGTCACGGCCACCACTGGCGGGCACCAGCGGGTAGAGTGGTGCGGTGGAGCCCCCATGCGCCTCGACCGAAGACCCGTCGGCCTCTCCCTCCTCGTCCTCCTCGGGGCGTGTGACCGTCCCTGTCCCACCGGCAGTGCGAAGGACGCCACCGGGCTCTGCGCGTTGCCGCCGGTCGACGACGTTGCGCAGTCGGTCGGTCTCTCCGACGCCGCCGCCGAAGCCGCCCGGGCGATGCGGTCCACCGGCCTCCCCGACAGCCCCACCAACCGTGTGGCCGACGACCCCGACGCCGCCGCGCTGGGCCACTTCCTGTTCTTCGACCCCCGTCTGTCGAGCTCGGGGCTGTTCCGCTGCGCCAACTGCCACGACCCCCACCAAGACTTCCACGACGGCAAGCGCATCAGCGACGACGGCGAGACCCTCGTGCACCGCAACACCCCCACCGCCAGCAACGGCGCCATCTACCAGTGGCTGTACTGGGGCGGGCGCTGCGACAGCCTGTGGTGCCAGGCGGCCAACCCCATCGAGAACGACCTCGAGATGAACAGCTCGCGGCTGGCGGTCGCCCACGTGGTGTACGACGACCCCGACCTCCGCGACAGCTACGAGCAGCTCTTCGGCCCCATGCCGCAGCTCGACGACCCCCGCTTCCCCGACTCGGCCCGCCCCGACCCCAAGGCACCCGACAGCCAAGACGCCATCAACTGGGCCACGCTCTCCACCACCGACCAAGACGACGTCTCCGAGGTGCTCGCCAACGTGGCCAAGTCCATCGCCGCCTATGAACGCGAGCTGGTCCGCCTCGAAGCCCCCTTCGACACCTTCGTCGATGGCCTCGACGACGGTGATCCCGACAAGCTGGCCGCCCTGTCTCCAGCCGCCGTCCGCGGACTCGAGCTGTTCGTGGGCGAGGCCGGCTGTGCGCGGTGCCACGGCGGCCCGATGTTCACCTTCGAAGAACACGTGAACACGGGCCTGGGCACCCGCCCCTGGCTGCTCACCGAAGACACCGGCCGCTGGGACGGCCACGTCGAGCTGCTCAAAGAAGACTTCTCCACCTTCGGGCCGTGGTCGGACGACCCCTCCGTGGGAGACGCCCTGCTCGCCGCGGTCGGTGACGCCCCCACCGAAGCCGACATGGGGGCCTACCGGGCGCCCAGCCTGCGCAACATCGCGCTGTCCGCCCCCTACATGCACGGCGGGCACTTCGACACCCTCGAAGAAGTGGTCGAGTTCTACGTGTTCCTCGACGAAACCCCGGTCTTTGGTGAGCGCGACCCCCGCCTGCAGCCCCTCGACCTCTCGGCCAAGGACGCCGCCGACCTCGTGGCGTTCCTCGAGTCGCTCACCGGCGCACCCCACGACGCCTCGCTCTACGAGCCGCCGGAGTCCCCATGGCGCGAGTAGGCCTCGCCCTGTGGATGGGACTGCTGGTGGGCTGTGGCAAAGAACCCGGCGCCGCCATCTACCTCGAAGACGACGCCACGGAGCCGGTCGACACCGGTGGCTCCTACGCCTGGCCTGAAGACGAGGTGCTGGCCGACGCCTGCCTGGAGGAAGAGCCCGACGCCACCATCGGGCCCTGGGCCGACGCCTTCCCCGTTCCCGGCACCACCTTCGACCAAGGCTGCACGCGCCCCGACGAGCTGCCCTGCTACCCCAACGAGTTCCCCGCCCACACGGTCACTGTGGGCGACTTCCAGGCCATGGCCACCGAGGTCTCGCAGGAGCTGTGGCGGGCGGTCTCCAACACCAACCCCAGCGGCCACCTGGCCTGCGGCTGCAACTGTCCGGTCGAGTCCATGACCTGGTACGAGGCGGTCGCGTTCGCCAACGCGCTGTCGGAAGTCCAGGGCCACGACCCCGCCTACATCATCGACGGCACCAACGTCACCTGGGACACCGACTCCAACGGCTGGCGCCTGCCCACCGAGTCCGAGTGGGAGCGCATGGCCAAAGGCGACTCCGACGACCTCGTGGCCGCTGGCGTCGACGTCACCGCGGCGGCCTGGTACCGTGAAAACGCGCCCGACGGACCCCAGCCGGTGGGGCAGAAGGAGCCCACGGTGCACGGCATCCACGACCTCAACGGCAACGTGTGGGAGTGGACCTGGGACTGGTCGGAGCCCTACACAGACGACTCTGCAGTCAACCCTGGCGGGCCGGCCACGGGTTCTGTGAAGGTGCTCCGCGGCGGCAGCTACGTCGACGACTACCGGGTGGTGCGCACGTCCACCCGACGCGAGCTCCCGCCCGACCAGGCCGTCGAGAGCGTGGGCCTGCGGCTGGTGCGTGGCGTTGTGTTGGAGGCCCGATGAACCGCGCGTGGAGCTGGATGGGCCTGGTGGCCCTCGTGGGATGTGGGTCCGACCCCGAGGGCACGTCGCCCGGGGAATGCTCCGACCGCCGCGACAACGACTGGGACGCCTACTTCGACTGCGCCGACCCCGACTGCATGGGCTCGCCCGACTGCCAGGACACCACCGGCAACAGCCCCGGCCCCGACCTCGACACCGTCGACTCGGGCACCTCCGACACCGGCTGGGAAGACTGGACCGGCTACCCCGACACCGTCACCACCGTGCGCATCCCGGCCGGCTCCTACACCATGGGCTGCACAGTCGAGTCCTGGACCTGCGACGACAACGAAACGCCCCTCGTCGACGTCACCTTCACCAATGACTGGCTGGCGTCTCCCTACGAGGTCACCCAAGGCTTGTATTGGGTGGTCACCGGCGACCGTCCTTCCCACTTTCCCAACTGTGAAGACTGTCCCGTCGAAGAGATCACCTGGTACGAGGCGGTGGCCTTCTGCAACGGACTCTCCGAACGCCATGGCCTCGAGCCGGTGTACACCATCGACGGCGAGTCGGTGTCCTGGAACACCTCTGCCAACGGCTGGCGCCTGCCCACCGAAGCCGAGTGGGAGTACATGGCGCGCGGCAACCGCACCGATGAAGAGCTGGTGGCCGCCGAGCTCGAAGAGTCCTGGTACATCGACAACGCCGACGACAGCACCCACCCCGTGGGCATGCTGCCCGCCAACCCCTTCGGCCTCTACGACGTCACCGGCAACGTGAACGAGTGGATGTGGGACTGGTACGGCCCCATGTCGATCGAGCCGGTCACCGACCCCCGTGGCCCCGCCTCGGGAGACAGCCGGGTGGTCCGAGGCGCGGCCTGGAGCTCTCGCACCGACCAGCTCCGTGTGTCACGACGGATGCATGATGCGCCCGAGTACATCATCGACATCCTCGGCATGCGCCTCGTCCGAAACATCGAATAGCAAGGTGTCTTCGCGGTGAAGGTCGCCATCCTCTCCGACCTCCACATCGGCTGTCCGCCGGTACCTGGAGCCTTCGGTCACCCGCCGCGTGCGTTCGCCGACTATCTTGCGCGCTTGCTCGACACCCACGACCAGCTGGTGCTCAATGGCGACATCTTTCAGTCCGACCACCAGCTGATCCCCGGCATCACCAGCCAGCGGGCCGCCATCGCCCGGGCCGTCGACGCGAACCCATGGCTCCACGATGTGTTGGAGCTGGACCAGACCACCCTGCTGCGGGGCAACCACGACGACGAGACGCAACGTGTGTTGGGTGCGGGGGTGCGGCACATGGTCGACGGGCCGGTCGGTCGGCTCGTGGTCACCCATGGCGACGTCCACGACCCGGTCATCGGCACTGCGCCGGGCATCAGCGCGCTCGCCACCTGGAGCAGTGGACGCATCCGGCGCATCGGGCTGGGGCGGCTGGCACAGTGGCTGGAAGGGCGCGACATCGCCATCAAGGGGGCGCGGTTCTCGGGACCCGCTGGCGCCTATGCGCGGGGGGCCGCCGTGGAGCTGGCCCAACACAACGCACAGGTGGTGGTCTTCGGGCACACGCACCAGCCCGCGCTCCTGACGCTGGCCAGGGGCATCTACGCCAACCCGGGCAGTGCATCGCTGGGGCACAGAGCGCACGTGTCGGTCGACCTGTCCGAGGGGCGGGTGCACGTGGAGGTGGATGGGCGTGTGTGGGGGGAGGAGCGACTCGACGCCGTCCGCTGAACCCCAGCCTGCGACTCACCTACATCGCCACCCACGTCACCCAACGCATCCGTCCCGGGTCCACCGCCTTCAACAGCACCCGCACCCGCGCATGGTGCACCCGCATCGCCTCGTCCAGCCCCGGAATCCGACTCGGCCGCAGCGCCCGCAGCACCTCTTGGGCCGCCGCCAGCTGGAAGCCGTGCAGCCCACGGGGAATGGCGCCCGTCACCTCCACCCGCAGCAGCCGGTGCAGTGGGGTGTCGCCGTAGAACAGCTGCTCCACCGCCCGCTGTGCGCCAGGTAGGCGGGCCCCGGAAAAGAGGTCGGGGAGGGCGTCCTGGCAGGCCTGGTGCAGGCGGTCCGACAGCCGGTGGGGCATCGCGTGGTGTGGCCGTGAGAGCCACGTGCGCAGCTGCTCGGCCTTGTTCGGGCGGCCCCGCTCGAAGGCCGACTCTGGAATCAGGGCGTAGCAGCGGTCATGGGACATGTACGCAGTCTATCTGGTTGGGGGGGATGTCCGAAACGGTCACGACGTTGGGAGTGCGGGAATCCCGGGGTACCGTCCGGTCCACCACCCGTCCGATTGCGGAGTCCCCATGCATCTTGTCGCCCGTCTCACCACACTGCTGCTCCTCACCACCACCGCGGCCTGTCGCACCGATGCCGACAAGCCTGCCGGAGACGACGACGGGCTCGCGGGCACCACCTTTGTGGATGAAGACGGTGACGGCTTCTCGGCCGACGAAGACTGCAACGACTCCGACGCCGGTGTGTCGCCCGGTCAGGTGGAGCTGTGCGACGGCCTGGACAACAACTGCGACGGTCGGATCGACGAAGACGTCACGTCGCCCTTCTTCGCCGACACCGACGGCGATGGTTTTGGCGATCCCGCCACCGAAGTGCAGCGGTGTGCACCCGAGCCCGGCGAGGTCACCACCTTCGATGACTGCGACGACGGTGATGCATTGGTCTACCCGGGGGCGCCCGAGGTGTGCGACGGTGCGGACCAGGACTGCGATGGTGTCGACGACAACGGCGTGATGAACGTCTTCTACAACGACAACGACGACGACGGCTTCGGCGACCCCACCACGCCCGTCGAAGCCTGTGAGCTGCCTCCCGGTGCGGTCGAAAACGCCGACGACTGCGACGACGCCGACCCCCTCGTCTCGCCCGATGCCGAAGAGGCGTGCAACGAACGCGACGACGACTGCGACACCGAGGTCGACGAAGGGGTCACCGCCACCTTCTACCGCGACGACGACACCGACGGCTACGGTCAGGTCGACGAAACCACCGATGCCTGCGCCGTTCCCGCTGGCTACGCCGAGCTGCCTGGCGACTGCGACGACACCAACCCCCTCGTGTCTCCGGTCGGCACCGAGGTGTGCAACGGCATCGACGACGACTGCGACGCCGACACCGACGAAGACGACGCCACCGACGCCCTGACCTGGTACGCCGACACCGATGGCGACGGCTATGGCGACTCTGCAGTGTCGTCTCGTGCCTGCAGCGCCCCCACGGGCACCGTCTCCGATAACACAGACTGCGACGACACGTCGTCGTCGGTCTCCCCTTCGGCTTCCGAGGTGTGCAACAGCATCGACGACAACTGCGACGGCGTCACCGACGAAGACACCGCCACCGACGCCCCCACCTGGTACGCCGACAGCGACAGCGACGGCTACGGCGACTCTGCAGTGTCGTCTCGTGCCTGCAGTGCGCCCACCGGAACCGTCTCCGACAACACCGACTGCGACGACACCGACTCTGCAGTCTCCCCTGCGGCTGCCGAGGTGTGCAACAGCATCGACGACGACTGCGACGGCGACATCGACGACGACGACACCAGCGTCGACACCAGCACCGGCAGCACCTTCTACGCCGACCTCGACGGCGATGGCTTTGGCGATGTGTCCGACACCATCGACGCCTGCACGGCCCCGTCGTCCTACGTGTCCGACGCCACCGACTGCGACGACACCGCCGCCGCGGCCTACCCGGGCGCACCCGAGCCCTGCTCGTCCACCGACGACCTCGACTGCGACGGTGCCCTCGCCGACACCTGCACCTCGTGCCAGGAAGTGCTCGACGACGGCGCGAGCACGGGCGACGGCGTCTACACCATCGACCCCGACGGCTCCGGGGGCCACTCGGCGGTCTCCACGTGGTGCGACATGTCCACCGATGGCGGTGGCTGGACCATGGTGCAGCGCACGGTGTGGGACTGGTCCGAGTCTTCACAGCTCGACACCACCCAGGCCCAGTGGGCCGGCACCACCTACGGCGACCCCGCCCAAGGCTACGCCTACCGCATGGCCGGCGACCTCTGGCCCGACCTCCAGCTCGATGTGGAGCACATGCTGGTGCACACCCCGCGCGACGCCAGCTCCGGTGCAGACTGCAGCGACCTCTTCTACATCGGCACCGGCGGCACCTACTCGGTGTCCTCCACCGCCACCACGCTGTCGTCCATCACGGCCAGCATCATCTTCGCCAACGACACCCGCCTGTCCACCAGCGACTCCGGCCCGTCCACCTCCTGCGTGAACACACACCACGCCATTCCTTGGTTCTACACGTCGTGCTGCACCACCTGCCCCACCTTCATGGGCAGCTACTGGAGCGACGAACCGCACCCCATGGCCAGCTACATCAGCTCCACCCTCGATGAGTTCGGACAGACCGACGCCGACGTCTGTCCCTCGGGCGCGGCCATCTCCAGCCTCGGGTACGAGGGCGTGAACGCGATGTCCTACTTCGTGCGCTGATCTCCGTCTCGACACCCGGCCGCCCAACCCCTTTGCTCGGCGCTATGCTCGGGACGGAGGCGCCATGCGGACCCTGACCCCCGGCACTGGACTGCTGCTGTGTAGCTTGGGTTGCTCCGACTACAACTTCGCCAAGGGTGCCGGCACGGTCGGCGGCGGCGTGGACACCGGAGCGGCCCCCGACATCCGGGTCGACCCCGGCTCCATCGCCCTCGAAGGGGTGTGTGGGGTCGACGAGACCGAGCTGGTTGTGGCCAATGTGGGCAGCGCCCCGCTCGACGTCACGGGCGCCACCACCGACGGCGCGGGCTGGACGGTCGACACGGCGGCGCTCCCCGTCACCCTCGACCCCGGTGGCTCCTTCGAGCTGCCCCTGTCTGCAGGCGTGGGCACGGCCACCATCCACGTCGAGAGCACCGACCCCCACCAACCCGTCGTCTCCATCCCCGTCTCTGCATCGGGCGACGCCGCCCCGAGCATCACCCTCACCAGCCCGACCGAAGGGGCCATCTTTCCGGCAGGCGGCGGCACATTTGCGGCCACCGTCTCCGATCCAGAAGATGCGCCCACCGACCTCGAAGTTGTCTGGACGAGCGACGTGGACGGTGTCTTGGGCCAGTCCTACGCCGATGCTTCGGGCGCGGTGTCCACCCGAACGGCTCTGGCCACACCCGGCACCCACACGGTCACGGCACAGGTGGTCGACCGCTGCGGCAACACCGCCGAGGCCGCGGTCGGGGTCTGTCAGGATGCCGGCTACACCTCCGACGAGCTCGACATCGCCTCGTGGCACTTCGAAGGCTCGGCCAGCTGGGACAGCACAAACAACTGGCTCGAGCTCACACCGGTCACCCCCAATGTGGTGGGCTCGGCCTTTGCCACCGACGCGACGGTGGGCGGCGACAACGTGGAGATTCGCTTCCACTTCTACATCGGCGATGGCACCGGGGCCGACGGCATCTCGCTCACCGCCCTCGACTCCGACCGCATGACCGGCTTTCTCGGAGGGTCGGGCTGCGGCCTGGGCTACGGCGGAGATGCGCCCTGCACGGCCGGTCCGGCGCTTCCCGGGTGGTCCATCGAGGTCGACACCTACTACAACGGCGACGCCGACCCCACGTCCGCCGACCACGTCATGTTCACCTTCGACGGCGACGTCGACAACGCCGTGCTCTGGGCCGAGCTGCCCGAGATGGAAGACACCGGCTGGCACGAGATGGTCGTGACGGTGGCCGACCCCCGGGTCCGCGTCGAGATCGACGGCGTGGTCTACCTCGACGACAGCGTGTCCGGACACTTCGCCTTCCCGGCCTACGTGGGCTTCACCGCGGGCACCGGCGGCGAGACGAACCAGCACCTCATCGAGTCCCTCGAAGTCACGGAGTCGGTCTGCGGCGGGTGAGCGCCTGTCCGGGGAACACGGTACGCTGGGGCGTCCTGGAGACCCTGCATGCTGCAACGCCTCACCGGTGCATTCGTCGATGGGCTGGCCAACCGCCGGCCCACACGTGCCATCGGACCGAAGCGGGTCTCGGGCAAAGACGGCGCATCGTCCAGAGGGTCGGGCTTCAGCGGCCCCCGGAGCCTGCGGTCCCTGCTCTTCGATGCCCTCGACGAGGCCGTTCCCGAGGTCGACCCCCAGAGCTTCCAGGTGCGGGTCGACGTCGACGGCTGGCTCACCCTCTTCCACGAAGACGTCGACGACGACACGCTGTCGCTCGCCGAAGAAATCGTGAACGAGGTGCTGCTCAGCCCCCACATCTACGGCGCCGACGGCCAGACGCACGCAGAGCTCCCCGACCCCGCCGTGCCCAAGATGGTGGCCCGCATGGAAGAGGTCTACGAGATCGACGCCATGCGCTTCGCCTTCGACCACAACGGCCGCGTGCGGCTCTTCCACGAAGACCTCGACCGCCCCACCTTGCGCGACCTCGAGGGCCAGCTGCACGACTGGCGGCTGATGCTGGGCTCGCGCGAGGCCTGACCGTGTGGTTGGCTCGGCTCTGCGGGCCCCCTCCGCCTGGGAGGACTGTGAGAACAACGATGTCCTCACCATTCAGGGGAAGGTGGCCGCGAAGCGGACGGAGGGGGCCCCGCCGAGGAGACCCTCCGAACAGGACCGGGCCGCGAGCTCGGTCAGCCTCGACCGAGTCGTTCGGAGCGTGAGCGTCAGCGAACAAAGCGACGAATCTGGCACCGACCCATCGATTCGTCGTCCCCCGAGCCCATCGATGCCCGGACCCGACAGCTGGCCTGGGCTCTGGCACCAACCGTCGAACCCTGCGAACCATCGCTCGTCGGCACCGGGCCCGCACAGGGGGTCCAGGGGGACGTACGGAGTAGTCCCCCGGCCGGAGGGGTCCGGGGAGGACGAAGTTCTCCCCGGAAAACAGGGGGTGTCTGGGGGACGGAGTCCCCCGCTGATGCACAAGCAGTCAGCCTGGAGCCAACCTCGACCGAGGACTCTGTGTTCTGTCGGTGGAGCGCACGACTTGTGCGGGTAGAAGACCCCTGAAGGGGGAGGACATCGCCGTTCTCAAAGTCCTCCCCCTTCCAGGGGGAGGTGCCTGCGAAGCAGGCGGAGGGGGCCCCCCGTCCCACCCCCACAACCTCCATCGTGGCAACCTACCCACTCCCCCAACCACAAACCCACGGCCCCCCCATGTCCACCGCTCGCATCGCCGCCATCCGTCGCCTGCTCATGGGCATCCAGACCGGCGACCCCCACGCCGTCTCCGTCATCAGCCCCGTCCAGTACATCCAACACAACCCCCAGACCCACACCGGTCGCGACGGCCTGGCCGCCCTCTTCGCCCGCCTCGCGCGCACCAACCCCCGTGTGAACCTGGTGCGCATGTTCTCCGACGGCGACTACGTCTTCGGGCACACCGAGTACGACTTCAGCACCCGCCGCATCGGCTTCGAGGTGTTCCGCTTCGAGGGCGACCACACCGTCGAGCACTGGGACAACATCCAGCACCGCCAGGGCCCCAACCCTTCCGGCCACACCATGGTCGACGGCCCCACCACCGCCACCCACCTCCACAACACCGAACCCAACCGGGCACACGTCCGCGCCTACGTCGAGCAGGTCGTCATCGCCGGCCACCTCGACCGACTCGACACCTTTGTCGGCCCCTTCACCGAGCACCACCCCACCGGACGCGACGGTCGCGACAGCCTCCGCTCCCTCCTCGCCAGGCCAACCATCCAGATCACCCGCCTGCACCGCGTCCTCGCACAAGGCAACTTCGTCCTCACCGTCTGCGAGGGCACGCGAAGCGGCGAACCCACCGCATTCTACGACCTCCACCGCGTCCACAACGGCCGCATCGTCGAGCGCTGGAACACCACCGAAGCCGTCGCCCCGCCCGAGACCTGGAAGCACAACCACGGCAAGTTCTGAGCCCTACGGCAGCTCCACCGGCTCGTGGTCCGCCCACCGCCCGGCAAACTGCCCGCCGTCCGTCGTGAGGTCGGTCTGCCCACGCCAGCCCGGACCGAACAGCACCCCCGCCCCACCCGCCGCCGCGAACTCATCCGGGTGGTCGAAGAAGTACGCCACGCGGTTGTCTCGATACCTGCCTGTCCGCCCTCCCGGACGCACATTCGGCACCCCGAGCGGCATCTGCCACCACATCAGCGGCAGCCCCGTGACCGTGTGGAGCGTCTCTGCAGCCGCCAGGTGCTCGCGGAAGTTGGGCGAACGGGTGTTCGTCTCGTCCCAATACCAGGGCCCATCCGACCGCTGACACGCCGGCGCACTGGCCTCGAAGCAGCCCGCATCCCGGTCGAGCGTCTCGACGAACAACACATCCGTGTCCGCCGCACCCGCCTCCAAGAGAAAGCGCCCCACCGCCCGGGGGTCGGGGTCGGCCCACAGCGAGGCATGGAAGCCCAGCTTCACCTTGGGCGCCACCGACCGCGTGCGCCGCACCACACACGTCCCGAAGCCGGCCAGAGTGTCGGGGAGGTCGGCACACTCGGGCACGAAGGCCGTCACACCCACACGCACCGCGCTCGCCGGCAGGCCGGTCTTCTGCTGCATGAAGCCCCAGAAGTCGGGCTCCACGTGCAGCAACGCCGGTGTGTCCGAGGCACCCAGGCGCGCGATGGCCAGCTCGAAGCCCGCCCACCACTGCTCCATGTACGCCCGGTTCGCCGCGGTGCCCGGATCCCCTTCCCCATCGACCGCCATCGCGTAGAGCGAAAACGACGGCACCACGCACTGTTCCGTGGCTGCCTCCACGTGCTTGTCGATGAAGCCACCGTCTTCGTTCCACTCCGGCCAGCCCCCCCGGTCGGGCAGGCCCACCAGGTAGAGGTAGTGGATCGGCGGAGGCGGCTCCAGCGCCCAGGCATGCGCATCGGTGTCGTCGCCCACCAGATCGTTGCCCACCCCCACCGCGAGCGCCCCGCCGAGCCCGAGGGCGTCGTTGAGCTGCGTGGCCGGCCCGATTCCGGTCGTGGGCACCGTGGACTCCCCACACCGACCCTTGCTCTTGGAGCCAGACGTACACCCGGCGAGCACCCCGGAGACCAGCAACAGAGATCGAACGTCCACCATCATGGCCAAGAGCCTAGCAGCCTCCGTCCCGGTCCGACCCATTTCGATCGCGCCGATCTCCAGGCACCCACTTCGCACCACCGGTCGGGTCCGACCGCAGAGTTTTTTTCTGTGGTCCCCTCCCCTTCGGGATCCGGGGCACCCCCCACACCCGGGGCCCCCCCCTCGCACCGTGGAACCACTCCGCAGCATGCGAAAACGGCCGGGATCGCCTCCTTCCCCCGATCCTCAGCCACCCCCGCATGTAGGGGCGGCCTGCCCTACCATCCCCATATGTAGTGCCCGGACGGAATCTGGCCGTGGCCCTCCCACCCGATCTGCGCTACCCTCGGTGGGCCGCCGCGTGGCACCGCGGTGGCCAGCCTTCATCACAAAGCGGGCCTCGACCTCCACTCCCCGGACTCGAGGCCGGGTCGGTGTGTGTCCCCCACGCACCCCTCCGTCGCGACAGCTCGAAGGCTTCCCCACGGCAGCCAGAGTCCTTCTGGCGCCTGCGCCGCTCCCCGCCCGCCCGCCCACGAACCCTGCCCACAGCTCGGACATTGCCGGAATGCACCTGGAACTTGAAAACCAGGCAGCGGATGTTGTGACTCCGCTCGCCCACGCTTTTTCTTCCGCCAAGCGCGTCGGTCTCCGAGTCCGGCAGCCCGATGGCACCTCCATCATCCTCACCGCTGAGCAGCTGCACGCACTCGTCTCCGAGTTCGCAGCCGGTCTCGATGCGGTCGATGTCGATGCGCTCAACAAGCGGGTCTACAACGGCCTGTACGACGGCATCGCCCAGCTCGAGCTCGACAAGCTCCTGGTGCAGGTCCCCGCGGCGCTCATCACCGAAGACCCCCAGTACTCGCTGCTCGCCGCCCGCTTCCTCGACCGCGTCATCCTCGGCGAGGTGCAGGACCAGGGCATCATGAGCATCAAGGACTGCATCGTCCACGGGCACAACTGCGGCATCATCGCCGACCACGTGAAGGACTTCGTGGTGGAGCACGCCGATGTGCTCGACGCCGCCATCCTTCCCCAGCGGGCCCACCTGTTCCGCTACTTCGGCCTGCGCACGCTCTACGACCGCTACCTCCTGCGGCACCCCACCACGCGCAAGGTCTTCGAGACTCCCCAGTACTTCTTCATGCGCGTCGCCTGCGGCCTCGCCCAAACCCCCGAAGAAGCCATCGAGTTCTACCGCCTCCTGTCGAGCCTGGAGTACCTGCCCAGCAGCCCCACGCTCTTCAACAGCGGCACCCGGCATCCGCAGATGTCGTCGTGCTACCTGCTCGACTCCCCGCCCGATGAGCTGGAAGGCATCTACAAGCGATACACCGACATCGCCCGTCTCTCCAAGTTCGCCGGCGGCATCGGCACCAGCTGGACCCGCATCCGCTCGCGCGGCTCGCTCATTCGCGGCACCAACGGCCAGTCCAACGGCATCGTGCCCTGGCTGAAGACCCTCGACGCCTCCGTGGCCGCCGTCAACCAAGGTGGCCGCCGCAAGGGTGCCTGCTGCGTCTACCTCGAGACCTGGCACGCCGACATCGAGGAGTTCCTGGAGCTCCGCGACAACACCGGCGACGAAGCCCGCCGCACGCACAACCTCAACCTGGCCAACTGGGTCCCCGACCTCTTCATGACCCGCGTGCAGGCCGGCGGCATGTGGTCGCTGTTCGACCCCAAAGACACCCCCGACCTCGTCGACACCTACGGCGAAGACTTCGAAGCCCGCTACGAGCGCTACGAAGCCGAGGGCAAGTACACCAAGCAGGTGCGCGCCCGCGACCTCTACGGCCGCATGATGCGTACCCTCGCCCAGACCGGCAACGGCTGGATGACCTTCAAAGACCACTGCAACCGCAAGTCCAACCAGACCGGCCTCCCCCACAACGTGGTCCACTCGTCCAACCTCTGCACCGAAATCGTCGAGGTCACCGACCAAGGCGAGACCGCCGTGTGCAACCTGGGCTCCATCAACCTCAGCCGCTTCGTGCGCGAGGGTGAGGTGGACTTCGAGGCCCTGGCCAGCCGGGTCCGCGTGGCTGTGAAGTACCTCGACCGCGTCGTCGACATCAACTACTACCCCACCGAAGAAGCCGCCGCGTCCAACGCCCGCTGGCGTCCCGTGGGCATGGGCCTCATGGGCCTGCAGGATGTCTTCTTCAAGCTGCGCATCCCCTTCGACAGCCCGGAAGCCGCCAAGCTGTCGGCGCGCATCCAGGAAGAAATCTACTTCGCCGCCCTGTCCACCTCGGCCGACCTCGCCGAAGAACACGGCGCCCACGCCTCCTTCTCCGAGACCCGTGCCGCGGCCGGACAGCTGCAGTTCGACCTCTGGGGCGTCACCCCGTCGTCGCAGGGTCCCGAGAAGCAGGTGTCGCTGTTCAACGGCGGTGTCCCCCAGACCGACCGCTGGACCACCCTGCGCAACCGCATCCAGATGGTCGGCCTGCGCAACTCGCTGCTCATCGCCATCGCGCCCACGGCCACCATCGCGTCCATCTCGGGCTGCTACGAGTGCACCGAACCGCAGGTGTCCAACCTCTTCAAGCGCGAGACCCTCTCCGGCGAGTTCCTCCAGATCAACCGGTACCTGGTCGCCGACCTCAAGCGCCTCGGCCTCTGGACCGCCCGCATCCGCGAGCTCATCAAGAGCGCCGAAGGCTCCATCCAGGACATCCACGAGATCCCGGTCGAGCTCCGTCGCCTGTACCGCACCGCCTGGGAGCTGCCCCAGCGCGCCCTCATCGACATGGCCGCCGCCCGGTCGCCCTACATCGACCAAAGCGCGTCGCTCAACCTCTTCATGGCCGAGCCCACCATCGGCAAGCTCTCCAGCATGTACGCCTACGCCTGGAAGCGCGGCCTGAAGACCACCTACTACCTGCGCTCGCGTCCGCGCACGCGCATCGCCCGGGCCACCAGCGGCACCCAAAAGACCTACACCACCTCGGAAGCGGTCTCCTGCTCGCTGGAAAACCCCGAGTACTGCGAAGCCTGCCAGTAGGCAGCGCACCGGCCCCCACCGGCTGATAGGCCCCCGTCACGCGACGGTGGGCCTTCTCTGTGTGGGGCTCCCACGCAACTCCTCTCAGAAGAATCGCCTGCGACACAACCCAGAGCAGGTATTCCCAACCCGCCGGTCGCACGCACCTCGCATGCTGCCTACCCCACCTCCGACTGGTCCCCGTCTCCGCGGAGTCTCCCATGTTGCTCGATCCCGGCTTCGAACTCACCTTGCGTCCGATGCGCTACCCCGCGTTCTACGACATGTACCGCGACGCCATCGCCAACACCTGGACCGTCGAAGAGGTCGACTTCTCGCAGGATGTCAACGACCTCCGCCAGAAGCTCCTGCCGTCCGAGCGGCACATGGTGAACCGCCTCGTGGCCTTCTTCGCCACCGGCGACAGCATCGTGTCGAACAACCTGGTGCTCAACCTCTACAAGCACATCAACGCCCCCGAAGCGCGGATGTACCTGTCGCGCCAGCTGTACGAGGAAGCGCTGCACGTGCAGTTCTACCTCACGCTCCTCGACACCTACATCCCCGACATCGCCGAGCGGGAGATGGCCTTCGCCGCCATCCACAACATCCCCAGCATCAAGCAGAAGGCCGACTTCTGCTTCAAGTACCTCGACTCCATCCACGACCTCGACCGCATCGAGACCGCCACCGACCGCAAGCGCTTCCTGCTCAACCTCATGTGCTTCAGCACGTGCATCGAAGGCCTGTTCTTCTTCGGCGCCTTCGCGTACGTGTACTTCCTACGCAGCAAGGGCCTACTGCAGGGCCTCGCCACCGGCACCAACTGGGTGTTCCGCGACGAGTCCATGCACATGCGCTTCGCCCTCGATGTGGTCGAGACCGTCCGCAAGGAAGAGCCCGAGCTGTTCGACGCCCAGCTCGAAGCGCAGGTCCGCCAGATGATCGACGAAGCCATCGAGTGCGAGCTCCAGTTCGCCCGCGACATCCTCGGTCAGGGCGTTCCCGGCATGTCCATCTCCGACATGGAGCAGTACCTCAAGTACGTCGGCGACCAACGCCTGGCCGTGCTCGGCTACTCCATCAAGTACGGCGCCACCAACCCCTTCCCGTTCATGGACCTCCAAGACGTGCAGGAGCTGGCCAACTTCTTCGAGCGCCGCGTGTCCGCCTACCAAACCGGCGTCACCGGCGAAGTCAGCTTCGACGAAGACTTCTAGGGACCCTCCGGCGCCCCGCTGCGCTGGGTCGCCTCCGGCCGGTCGAGCCCCCGACAAGCGGGGTCTCCCCCGGAGCGGAGAGCCCCCGACAAGCGGGGTCTCCCCGCCAAGCGGAAAGCCCCCCGACAAGCGGGGGTCTCCCCGCAAAGCTGGCTCCGCCATCCGGTTGGGCTAGCCCGGGCTCATGAACGCCCCCCCCAGCACCTACCGTCCCAGCACCGTCCACCTGAAGCTGGGCGACGGCTTCGGCGACGTCGTGAGGCCGGCCCGCTTCCCCGCCCACACCCTGCGCTTCCGCCACCAGCCCGCAGCGGAAACCGTCGGCCTCGACCACCTCGACGACGCCGCGTGGGTGGACCACTTCGGCCGCTTCGAGCCCCTGCCCGGCTCGCTGCCAGAGCCGCTGGCCCTGCGCTACCACGGCCACCAATTCCAGCACTACAACCCCGACCTCGGCGACGGTCGTGGGTTCCTGTTCGCCCAGCTCCACGAGCACGGCTCTGGCCGCATCCTCGACCTGGGCACCAAGGGCAGCGGCACCACGCCCTGGTCACGGGGTGGCGATGGGCGGCTCACCTTGCAGGGCGGCGTGCGCGAAGTCCTGGCCGCCGAGCTCCTCGAAGCCCGTGGTGTGCCCACCTGCCGCATCTTCTCGCTCATCGAGACCGGCGAGCACCTGCACCGCCACGACGAAGACTCCCCCACCCGCTCGGCCGTGATGGTGCGCCTGTCGCACAGCCACATCCGCTACGGCACCTTCCAGCGGTTCAGCTACCTCCGCGACCGGGAGCGCCTCGAAAAGCTCGTCGACCACGTCGTCGAGCACTACCACCCCGACCTCCGGGATGCCACCGACCGCCCAGCCGCTCTCCTCCGCCGCGTCACCGACCTCGCGTGCCACACCCTCGGGGGCTGGATGGCCGCCGGGTACGTCCATGGCGTCCTCAACACCGACAACATGAACATCACTGGCGAGTCCTTCGACTACGGGCCATGGCGCTCCGCCGTCGACCTCGACCCCACCTTCACCGCCGCCTACTTCGACCACGGCGGCCTGTACGCGTACGGTCGCCAGCCGGCCGCGGTCCGCTGGAACCTCACGCAGCTGGCCCGAGCGCTGTCGCTCATCGGCGACGACAACACCCTGCAGGACGCCATCGCCGACTTCAACGCCACCTACACCCGCGCCCTCACAGGCGCCTGGCTCCGGCGGATGGGCATCTCGGCCGAGTCCGAGCTCCGAGACCGCGCCTTCGTCCAGCGCCTGGTGCGGGTGCTCACCGAGACTCGGCTGCCGGTCGACCGATTCGTCTACGACTGGCATGGCGGCGGAAGTGCCACCGCCCGCGCCCTCGATGGTCCGCTGGCGTCTCTGTACAAGCGCCAGTGGTTCGCTCCTCTGCGCACCGCACTCGACGCCCGGTCACCCAACCCAACCGCCGAACAGTGGGTGGCCGCACATCCGGGCCCCACCAGCCTCCACATCGACGAAGTCCGCAAGATCTGGGGCCACATCGCCCGCGAAGACGACTGGCAGCCGTTCTACACGAAGGTGGCGCAGATTCGAACGCGGCGGGTGTGAGGCCCTCTCACAGTCCTCCCCCTTCAGGGGGAGGTGCCTGCGAAGCAGGCGGAGGGGGCCCCTACCGAACCCAGAACTCGAACTTGTACAGATACGAGTAGTCACAACACGAGTCGTAGTGCAGAGACGCAAAGCGCAGCGTGTCGATTTCCGTGCCCACGTCGTCCTGCACCTCTCCCGACCACGCGAAGTTCTTCGAAGACGTTGAGTTGCCACACGTGTAGCTCGGGGCCTGGGCCAGCTCCGTCGAGCTGTACGCCGTGGTGGTGATCCACTCCCAGCACTCCAGGTTGTACTCCGTGCCGGAGTCCTCCACCCACAGCCACGTGCCCGACTGTTCCATGCTCTGGCCCGTGTACTGCACGTTGTAGAGCACTTCGCCGTCGTTCTCGAAGGGGATGTCGGCCGACACCGACAGCGCATCGGCATCGGCACCACCCGAGGCGTCGACGTCTTGCCAGAACAGGTAGGTGCTGCCGGTGGTGAAGGTGTCCATGTTGTTGAACAGGACGTTGAACTCGCTGTTGAAGTCCGCGATGTTGTCGCTGTTTTCGATGCGGTTCCAGTCGGCCACCAGCGTCCAGCCACCGCCGTCGGTGGTCATGTCGCACTCCCACAGCGTCGCGCCCGAGCCGTCGGGGTCGAGGTAGTAGAAGCCGTCGCCCGACGATGCGCCCAGGTCGAGGATTTCCAGGCAGCTGTCGGCCGCACAGGACGACGAAGCCCCGATGACCCCCTCGTCGATGTCACCGTCGCAGTCGTCGTCGTCGCCGTCGCATTGTTCGGCGGCACCCGGGTAGATGGTGCCATCGGCGTCGTCGCAGTCGGTGTCGTCGGACACATACCCGGAGGGCGCCACACAGGCTTCCGACGTGAAGGTGTCGGCGCCGTAGCCATCGCTGTCGTAGTCGATGTACCAGGTGGACAGGCCGGTCACGCTCGAGTCGTCGTCGTCGATGTCGCCGTCACAGTCATCGTCGATGGAGTTGCAGACCTCGGTGGCGGCCGGGTTCACCGCCGCGGCCGAGTCGTCGCAGTCGGCGGAGTTGGTGACCGTGCCCGCCGGCGCCTCACAGGCTGCGTGGGTGGACGACAAGTCGCCGTAGCCGTCGTTGTCGGAGTCGCTGTAGAAGGTGGACGTGCCGGAGACCGTGCTGTCGTTGTCGTCGACCAAAGCATCGCAGTCATCGTCAATCTCGTTGCAGACTTCGGTCGCACCCGGGTGGATGGCCGAGTCGGTGTCGTCGCAGTCGGTGTCGAGGACGACGTACCCGGAAGGAGCCGAGCAGCTGCGGGTGCTCACCGTGGCGTTGCCATAGCTGTCGCCGTCGGCGTCGCGGTACCACTCGGCGGCGTCGGCGGCGGTGTCCTCGTCGGTGACCCCGTCGCAGTTGTCGTCGTGGCCGTCGCAGTACTCGGTGGCGCCCGGGTACGTGCTGCCGGCGGTGTCGTCGCAGTCGGTGGCGTCGCCCACAAAGCCCGTGGGCACGGTGCAACCGAGGGTGGTGCTGGCCGCGTTGCCGAAGCCATCGCCGTCGGTGTCGGCGTACCAGGTGAGGGCGTCGGCTGCGGTGGCTTCGTCGGTGACCCCGTCGCAGTTGTCGTCGACCTCGTTGCAGACCTCGGTGGCACCGGGGTTCACCGCGGCGACACCATCGTCGCAGTCGCCAGCGAGGGCGGCGTAGCCGGGGGGCTCGAAGCAGGCCTCTGTGGTGGCATCGAGGCGGCCGTACCCATCCGAGTCACCATCGGCGAAGTACACCGTGGTCACGCCTTCATCGACCTCCTCATTGCAGTCGTCGTCGCGTTCGTTGCACACCTCTTCCGCATCGGGGTTCACCTCGGCCACACTGTCGTCGCAGTCGCCCGCCAGCTCCACGAAGTCGTCGCCAGGGTCGCAGCCCTCCACCACCACGTCGGGGTCGCCAAAGCCGTCGCCGTCGCTGTCGGCGTACCAGATGCCGCCGAGGTCTTCGTCCACCACGGAGTCGCAGTTGTCGTCGACCTCGTTGCACACCTCTTCGGCGCTCGGGTGGATGTCGGCGTTCGAGTCGTCGCAGTCGTCGGGGTTGGGGACCATGCCCTCGGGGGCCGCACAGGCCTCCACCTCCGTGCCGGCGAGGCCGAAGCCGTCGCCGTCGTCGTCGTCGTAGAAGGTGTCGGTGACGTCTTCGTCGACCGTGCCCGAGCAGTTGTTGTCGATGCCGTCACAGATCTCGGCGGCCCCCGGGTTCACCGCGGCCTGTTCGTCGTTGCAGTCTTCGCTGAGCGGGAAGCCGTCGCCATCGGAGTCGGGGTCGTCGTCGGAAGGCTCGCCCACGATGCCGTCGGCACCGGCGTCCACCTTGTCGGGGTCGCAGCCGGCAGCATTCAGCACGAAGAACAGCCCCGGCAAGCACAAGGAGCGGAAGGATGATGCGCGAGGGGACATGGGGGGACCTCCGGAGGGCGCCGCGGGCACGTTCCCGAGTCTACCTCCGACGCCCGGGGGTCCGCCGATGTCACCACGATTCCCCGCAGCCAGCGAATCCCTGCCCAACACGAATCCCGGTCGCCGGTCCACAGGGTGGCCGATTAGTCGGCCGAAACGAATCCCCTCCCCCGGTCCTCGCATGCTCGAGCTGTTCGCCGTCCGTGGCCAGCTGGCCATCACGGTCGCCATCCACGCCACTCTCGCCGCCAGCACCTGGGCAGCCACCCTCCTGGCCGCAGAAGGCGCGCGCCGCAGCCAGAGCCAGCCCGAATGGGCCACCGCCGCCGCCGACTGGTGGGCGCGCACCCGCATCCTCGCCCCGCTCACCACCGCCACAGGCCTCCTCGTGGCCGCGCAGGTGGGCATCTTCTGGCGCACCGCCCTCGAGGTTGCCGGAGGCGCGTTGGTGCTGCCGCTGGTGGTGGCCGTCGTGGGGTCGCTCGCCCGCGCTGCCGTGGTGTGGCGGTCCCCGTCCGTGTCCGTCGCCGGGGCATGCCTCGCGGTGGGCGCCGGCGCAAGCTCGGGTGTGTCCGCGCTCCTCGGCCTGGCATGGCTCGCGCACCCCGCCGGGGCTTCCGTCGCCGTCGAAGGCACCCTCCAGGCATCGGCCATCTCCGCATTCGTCTCGGCGTCGGGCTGGATGCGGGTCGCCCATGTGGGCCTGGCCGCCACCGCTCTGGGCGCCACCTTCTTCGCGTTGGGCGCCGCCCGTCGCAAGCAGTCCCGGTCCCTCGGCCTCGCCACCCGCACCGCCCTCGCCGCCGTCACCCTCCAGATGTTCGTCGGGGCGGCCACCGTGCGGTCGGTCGGCCAGCACGAACCCGTCAAGCTCGCCGCCATGGCTGCCCAGTGGGAAGACCGCGCCAGCGCCCCCGTCCAGATCGGCGCCTGGCCCTTCGACTTCGGCGAACAAACCCGTCCCGGCCTCGCCCTCGATGGCTTGCTCTCCACCTGGGTGCACGGCAGCGCCGACGCCACCGTTGAAGGCCTGTTGGCCACCCCGATGGAGGGCCGTCCGCCCATCGCTGCCATGCACGTGTCCATCCAGATGAAGGTGTTCCTGGGCCTCTTCGCCTGGCTCACCCTCCTCGGCGCCACTCTCGGCGGCGCGCGCGGTCGCCATCCCCGCTGGCTCCTGGCCCTCACCACCACCCCGTCTCTGAGCGTGGTGTGGCTCGTGGGGTGGTTCGTCGCCGAGCTGGGGCGCTCACCATGGACCATCCGCGGCGTGTTGCGGGTCGGGAAGGCGGCCTGGACGCCCTACGGCATGGCGCCCACTGCTGTGATCCCCATCCTGGCTGCCCTCGTGCTGGCGGTGGTAGCGCTCCGGCGGTGTCGTGGGCTATCGATTTCCACGGATGCACCCGAACCCGACGCAACGGGGAATGTCTGATCCGTCGGGACCATTGGATCCACACCCAACCGGGTGTTCGCTCGAGCTTGTCCTCCACGCCGCCTCCGGGAGTCGTCGCTGACCTCCGGGCCGCTTGCCGTGTTCATTTGCTGTTTCATCCCGCCTCTGCCGGCTGCGGCCTGTGCCGTGGGGGCGGGACCCGGGGGTGGCCCTCCCGGCGGACGTCTCGCGCGCCTGTCGCATCCCTCCGTGCCGCGGTACATCCGCCGCCCGGAGTCTCTGTTGTCTGCTCGCCAACCTGCATCCCTGCTCACCGACCTCGACACCGCGTTCGCGCTCATCCCCGATGAACCCGACGCCCACGCCCTGCTCACCGAGCTCCTCGGACACACCCCCGTCCCCCGCCACGGCCTCGCGGTCGTGCTCCGCAGTCGCCTTGGAGGGCTGGCCCGAGCCTTCGCACAGCAACACCGAAGCTGGCGCGTCACGGCCGTCGACCCCTCCGTCGCCCTGCTCTCGGCATCGCTGGAGGCCATCCGGCCCGCTGGCTTGTCCTGCCAGCTCACCGTCATGCAGAGCCACCCACCCGCGCTCCCGCTCGACGACACCTCGGTCCACCTGCTCCTGGCCGACCTCCCCTTGGCGCACCTCGCCAACCCCTCTGCTCTCGCCACCTGGTGCACCGAGCTCCGGCGCGTGATGGCCCCGGCCGGGCGCTTCATCCTCCGCGTGGCCCGCCCCGGCGCTCACTGGCCGCCAGACTGGCCCCCTGCCTTCCGCACAGCGCTGGCCTCTCCGGCCACCGGCGCATTCTCGGTCGAAGCGGTGTGCACGCACCTCGCCGCGACGGGCCTTCAGGTCACGGTGCGCGATGGAAACACCATCGGTGTCGTCACCCTCGACGGTCAGTCGTGAGCCTCCACATCGCATGCAGTGGCGCCGTCATCGTCGACGGGACCCACGACTCCATCGACGTGAACACCCTCTACAACGCCATCGTAGAAGCCTCCACCACCGCCACGGTGCCCCTCCGGCTCGAGCTCTATGGCCTCGACCTCGACTCGGGCCAGGCCGTGGTCACCTGGCACGAGGTGGTGCGCCGCCTCCGCGACCGAACCGGTCACCTGGTGCTCGTCGACGCCCCCCAGATGCTCGCCCACAGCCTCTACAAGGTGGGCGACCTCACCGACGGCCGGATTGAGCTGGTCGAGCCCCGCATGGACGACGGGATCACCGTGAATTGACCCATCCCACCGGCAGTCGGCGCGATACCCGAAGCGCCCTCGACACCGCTCTCGTTCAGGCGACCCGGTGTCAACCGGCCCTCGGGCTCCACACTCCATCCCCCATCGGGAGCGTGCTGCGGTGAACCGTCTATCCCTCTCCACTCTGCTGGTCCTGTCGGCCGCACTGCTTGCCTGCGGCGGGCTGTTCGGCGACGACGAAGCCTCCTCCGACGACAACGCCAACGCCGATGGCACCGAAGCCACCGAAGCCACCGACGGCACGGAAGGCGCCACCGCCGACCTCTCCGACTACGAGGGGCCGGTCCCGGTCGACCAGACGGTCGCTGGCCGCACCGCAGCCATCGAGCTGTGCACGGTGGAGGGCCTCACCTTCTCCGCCGAGTCCGACATGAAGATGTTCAAGTCGGTCGCGGTCGACGGTGAGCGCCTGCTCGTGGCCACCGGCGACGGCAAGCTGCACGCGCTGAAGATTGCCCACGAGAGCGGCTGTGTGCTCTCCCCCGACACCTCGTTCGGCGACAACGGCGTCATGACCTTCGAGCGCGACATCGAGTGGGTCTCGGCATCGGCCGGCAAGGTCGTGGCCTCGAACGGCATCTTCGAGAGCTACGTCATCAGCGGCAACAGCGTGTCCTACACCTGCGACGCCGATGGCTACATCGAGCTCGCCGACGGCGGCGGCTGGGGCATCGCACCGTGGGTGAACTCCACCGTGGAGAAGGTGTGGTTCGACGAAGCGGGCTGCTCCGCCAAGGACTGGGCCCTCACCGACCTCTCCAAGGACGACGCCCGCAAGGGCAACTTCACGTCGGTCAACGCCTCTGTGGTCATCGGCGACACCGTGTACATCGGCGGCAGCCTGGCCAAGTCGGTCGACCCCGATGAAACCCGCGTCATCGGCGTCTTCACCGCCGACGGCACCGAAGTCCGGCGCTTCGGCGGCTCCACCGAGCTGTCGTCCCCCGAGAAGTTCGGCTGGGTGCACGCCATCAACAGCTGCAAGCCCGGCGTCTGCGTGCTCGACAGCAACTTCCGTCGCATCACCATCTGGGACGAAAGCGGCACCTTCCAAGGCGAGCTCGACCTCAAGGAAGCCCTGGGCCTCGAGTACCCCTGGATCAACGACTTCGCGATGGGCGACGACGGCGCCACCTGGATTGTGGCCGCAAACGGCGTGAGCGACGACCTCTCCGCCGGCTTCATCTACCGCGTCACCGGCCTGTCCGAAGGCACCGCCAAGCGCTCCAACGCCGCCACCGCACGGCTGCAGAAGATGCTCGAAGTGCACCGCGACGCCAAGCCCAAGTACGGCCGCAAGGCCAACGCCCCCGTCCAGACCCGCGAAGACCTCGAGCGCGAAGTCGGCGAAGATGCCCCCAGCCACGGTCCGTCCGCAAAGGGCAAGGGCAAAGGCAAGGGCAAGGGGAAAGGCAAGGGCAAGGGGAAAGGCAAGGGCAAGGGCAAGGGGAAAGGCAAGGGCAAGGGCAAGGGCAAAAAGAAGAAGAAGCGCTAGCCCATGTGCTGAGGCTGAGCGGTGCCCTCCCGCGTCTGGCGCCGCGTCCGGCCCGGTGAGCCCGCAAGCGGTCTCCCCGGGGCCTCGGAGCCCGCAAGCGGTCTCCTCGGCAGGGCCCCCTCCGTCGGCTTCGCCGCCACCTCCCCCTGAAGGGGGAGGACATGGCTGTTCTCACAGTCCTCCCCCGAACACCCGACTCGGTCGAGGCTGACCGAGCTCGTGGGCCCACCAGTCCCCCTGAAGGGAGAGGACATCGCCGTTCTCACAGTCCTCCCCCTTCAGGGGGAGGTGCCTGCGGAGCAGGCGGAGGGGGCCCACGGACCAGAAGTCGTCCGCCAGGAGCACCGCAAGCCCCCGCTGGCGTCCAGGCCCTACGGCAGCAGGTGGTGCGGCGCCTCCATGCGCAGCCGAACCTCGATGCGTCGGTCTTCCCGACACGCCGCGCTGTCGGCCGCACACACCTCTGGCCCGTGCCCCGTCACCGTGCGGTCCGGGCCGTAGCCATTGACCCCGAACAGGTGGTGTCCCGCCCGACTGCGAAGCGCACCCAACATCGGTGCGCGCTCGAGCAGCTGGGCACGGGTCCAGGATGCTCGCCTGGCCGACAAGCAGTGGTTGTCACAGTCGTCGAGCCGGTCGACCGCATCGGAGTGGCCCTCGATGAGAACACTCTCCAGCGCTGCCGTGGGCGCGGCCGGGCATGCATCTGCGCATGTGTAGGCCGGCAGGGTGTCCACCAAGGCTTCGGCCAGCCGGTCGAGTGCGGCGTGGGTCTTCGGGTCGTCGCTCGTGTGCTTGCCGGGGTCGAAGCGGATGGCGCCTTCACCGAGCCGGAGCACGCCGGGTTCGTTGGCCACCGTCACGGGCACGCCCGACGCTCGGAGGTGTGCCGCCACACCTTCTCGGAGGGTGTGTTGGTCGGCTGCCGACCGCGTGAGTGCATCGATCTCCACCACACGGGTCTGTTCGGTCTGCGACAACGACATCGCGAAGACCATCGCCAGCAGCATGAACAGGAGCAACAGGCCCGCCATCAGGTCGCCCACAGCCTGGAGACCGGCGGTGTCTTCGTCGACGGAGGCGGGGGCCGGACGCCTCACCGGCGACGCTCCAAGGTGGTGAGCAACGACTCGAGAACAGGCACCAGCCGGGCCAGCTCCGGTCCGCCGCTCGCCCGCTGCAGCGCGGAGAGACGGTCGGCCGTGACCTCCATGGACGACGCACTCAGCTTCACCTGGTCGGCCGCGCGAGACAGCTGGGGCCCCACGCTCTGCAACGAGGCCGCGGCCGACGTGAGGGCATTGCTTGCGTCGGTGTGGTGGGCCAGCCCGGTGCGCAAGGCGGCCGTGGCCTGCTGGAGGACCGCCAGTCGGGTGGACAGGCTCTCTGTGGCCTGCCGGAGGGTGTCGGCGGCGTCGTGGTTGGACCGTGCCGCGGCGTCGAGGCGACTGGTGGCGCGGTCGAAGCGCTCGGCTGCAGAGTCGAACTGCCCGGCTGCCGCGGTGAGTCGGGCCAGAGTGGGCGCGAGCGCAGCGTCGACGGCCTCGGCGGCGGCCGTGCTGCCGGGCGACGTGGGGTGGTTCGGACCATCGAGCGTGGCTTCGAGCCGGCCCAACACATCCGTGAGGGCAGCGGGAACCTCCAGGACGGGGTGGGGTCGGGCCGAGGCTTCCGCCACGGCGTCTGTCACGGCGCGTACCCGGGCATCGAGGGCCACCCAGCGGCGGTCCTGCACTGCGAAGGCGTCGACCACCTCACCCAGGCGGGCCTGTTGCGCTTCCAGGAGCCCACGGAGGTCGTCGGGAAGCTGCACAGGGGGCGGTGGCTCAGCGACCCGGTCGACCAGAGCGGTGGCCCAGGCCGGCTCGGAGGCGGGAGCGGCCAGGGCACGGAGAGCGTCGCGCACTTCTTCGAGAACAACCTCGTCGGGGCCACGGTCCGCAGGGCGACGCTCCGCTTCCAGCACACGGATGAGCCGCTCCAGGACCGGGACCATGGGTTCGTCGGACTCGGGACGGTCGGCCATCCGCTCGAGCTGTTGAGCGAGCCGAAGCTCTGGAGGCTCGACCCGAATGCCCACCCGAAGGGCCGCGGCCACCTGCCCCAGCGCACGGTCGACCGGACGGGTCGCCCCCAAGCGGACCACCGCCGTGAGGATGAGCGAGCCCAGCAGGCCCGCCACAGAGGTGAGGAAGGCGGTGCTGCTGCCCGCGAGCAGCCCGAACATCGCCGCCTGGAGCGCTTCGGTGCGGGCCTCGGCGGAGGAGAGCGCCTGGATGCCACCGAAGTCGGCCTCCACAAGCCCCAGTGTGAGCCCCAGGAAGGTGCCCAGGATGCCCAGGCTCACCATCAAGCCCGACAGCCGGGCCACCGCGGTGTCGGTCCAGGGGCCTGCAGCAAGGTAGCGGGCTTGGAACCAGTCTTCGGGCGCGGTGGAGCTGGCCACGGCACCGGAGCCATCCTCACGGGTGCTGCGCTCGACCGACGCGGAGAAGGGGGTCCAGACCGGCGCCACAATGTTGGAGCGACGGAAGGCGTCGTCCAGATCCGCCCAGCGGTGCGCAAATGCCGCCTCGGGCACCGGGTGCGAGGCCAAGGAGCGCGCGAGATCGAGCCCCGGCTTGAGTGCCCGCAGGATGCGGACGGTGCGCGAGAGCCCACCCCAGAGTCCGGCGAGTGTTCCGAGCGCGACCAGCACGCAGATGACGATGGTGACGGCTTGTGGGGACGGCATGCAGACTCGCGGAAGCGGCCACACGGGTAACCGTCGGGGGGCCGCTCCGTGGCACACCGGTCGAGTTCCACGGTTGACCGCGCATCCAACCCACGCCATCCTTGTGTTGCGCCCGGCCTGTCGCCGACTTGGGGGCCCGAGATGTGGCTTGGAACCGCTGTTTCCTCCCTCGCGGTCACACTGGCCGTCGTGGACGTGGCCCACTCCGCGTCGATCGACCGGGGCGTCCACGCCGAGCTGGCCGTGGACGCCGGCTGGTCGCACTCGCACAACGAAGGCGACATCCAGGTCTACCGAAAGACCATCCCTTCGTTGGGCACCACCGCCTGGAAGGGCATCACCACCCTCCCGGCCAACGTGTCGAGCGCGCGGTTGTTCGCACTGTTGGGCGACAACGAAGCCCACAAGAACTACAACTCAGCGCTGGTCGAGTCGGTCGTGATGGACCGCTCTGGCGGCGTCACCACGTTCTACCAGGTGGTCAAGCCCCCAGCCTATGTGCCCCTGTCCGACCGCTTCTGGGTGTGCCGCGCCATCAACGAACGCGACGCCGACGGCACCCCCGGCCACCTTCGACGGATGTGGTCGTCCGTCCCCATCACCGAGCCCGTCGCCATCCGCGAAAAACTCGAGTCGCGCTACCCGGATGCCCTCGAGGTGCCCTACAGCCACGGCAGCTGGGACCTCGAGCCCATGCCCGACGGCACCACCAGGCTCACGTACAAGGTGGTGAGCGACCCCGGCGGGGGTGTGCCCAAGGCGCTGGCCGCACGCTTCGCCGGCCGGAGTGTGGCCAACAACATCACCGTCATGGTCCAAGCCGTCAGCGGAAAGTAAGGTGCGGAGGGGCACGCGCCGCAGCGATGCCCGACGGGAGACGACGTGAAGTGGAACAACATGGGGATGGTGCTGGCCATCGCAGCCACCGTCCCGGCCTGCGACGCCCTGAACAAAGACACCGCCGGGGGCGTGAATCCGTGTACCGCACCCGACGGCAACGGAGGCTGGCCCGCAGCTGTCGAGCCAGCGTGCGTGGGCGAGACCATCATCGTCGACCTGTCTGCGGGCAGCAGCATCGACCTGGACTGGGCCGATGAAAGCGACGTCGCCTGCTTCCCGGGCACCGAGAACCTGAACTTCGACGGCAGCCACGTCTTCTTCTGGTTCGCCCAGCCCGAGAACTCGGTGCTCACCGTCACCGCCTCCCCCGACTCCGGCGTGGACTCGAGCGTGTACGCCATCCAGTCGGCCGACCGCTACGAGGTCCCCCCCAACGTGGTGAGCGCGGTGTCCTGCGAGTCTGGCTACGATGCCCAGACCGACAACAACCCGGGCGAGCCCGACTCCGTCCAGCTCACGGCCACCACCAACGGCTACGACGTCCTCATCGGTGTTGCCGGCGCTGGCGGCACCACGTCCGGCACGGTCGAGCTCACCCTCGAGCTCCAGCAGTAGGCTGTCCGGAGGTCATCGCCACGTAGGCGATCGCACCCAGCCAGCTCGTTAGGCGCGCGGACTTGGAGGCTGGTTCCATGTCCGCGCTGGACTCGATTCCCTGGGAGTGGGTGGGGGCCTTTGGTGGCCTGGCCTGCACCGGTCTGTGTGGTTTCATCGCCGTTGTGGGCATCGGCATCGCGGTCTGGCGGCTGCGCGCGAAGAAGCCCCCCGAGCCCGAGCCCGAGCTGCCGTCCCAGGGGCCCGAGACCGAACGCATCCTCACCACCGTGCTCGGCTACCGGCGGGTGGATGCCCACAAGCGGTCGCGCGAGCGCTGGGGCCGGCCCGTCTCGTTCACCCGCACCGAGTCTGCGGGCGCTGCGTGGTCCACGCCCGTCGATGGCGCCACATTCGCGCTCACCGAACGGGAGGGCAAGCCGGGCGGCCTCCAGACCGGCACCGCCAGCCTCGACAGCCGCTTCCACATCACGTCCGACCACCCCGAAGCCCCGCGCTGGCTGGCCGAGCCCGAGCTCCGAGACCGCCTGCTCGCGCTCCCCTGGGCCCACATCACCTGCGACGGCGCGCGCCTCTCGTTCACCGACACCCGCCTGAAGGCCCACCAGAAGGCGTGCACCCCCCATCCGCCCGAGTCCGCCGACGGGCTGGCCATGCAGGTGCGCCTGCACGACGGGGTGTGTGATGTGCTGGTGATGCTGGCCGACCGCCTGGGGTAGCTACCAGTCGCCACCGGTGAAGAGGAGCACGTCGCCGTTGTTCTGGCTGTCGATGTTGGTGTACCGCCGCCCGATGAGGATGTCGGCGATGCCATCTCCATCCACGTCGGACGAGGCATTGAGGGAGTAGCCGAGGCTGCCGCTGATGCGGTCGCCTTCGACAACACCATCGGGGGTGGCGGCATCGAGTGAGCCCGGGAGGCCACCGCTGACGTCGTACATCACCACGCGGCCCCCTTGAGCATACGTGGCGCTCGGCCAGTGCAGGTAGTCGCCCCCGAGGATGTCGGGGATGCCATCACCCGTGACATCTGCGGCATCGACCACCACGCCGAGGTTGCCCGACGAGGTGTGGCTGAATTGGTAGATGGTGAGGTCGGCCGTTGCGGGAGTTGCAGTGCCTGTGTGCGATGGGTCGCCACGGACGACCGCCATGAGCCCGAAGCTCCCCCAGCCAGAGCATCCGAGGAGAACATCGTCGTAGCCATCGTTGTCGAAGTCGGCGGTGGCGACGGACTCACCACAGTACTCATAGAAGCTGTCGGGCCCGAACTCCAGCAAGGACAGGTCGGCTGATGTGGCACCGTCGACCATCGGACCGCCGAGCACATGCACGGCGCCTCCTCGACTCTCATGCACCTCGCTGGAGGCCGCACCCACGAACACATCCTCCACCCCGTCGCCGTCGAAGTCTCCGGCCACGATGCGCTCGGTGTCACCCAGGTAGGCCAGCGCCGTGTCGCCCCACACCACGAGCGCGTCCTGGTCGCTATAGCTCCCCGTCAGGTCGGCATCGAAGAAGTAGACTGCACCAGACTGTCGAGCATCCGTGGTTCCCAAGTCATCCGAGGGCGCGCCTACCACCACTTCCGCGACACTGTCTCCGTCGGCATCTATCAGTCCCAGTCCAGTCCCCAGACGCGAGCCTGAGGTGCCTTCCATCACCACGTCGGCGAGCACGTCAGCGTACCCGGAGATGGGGGTGGACCGGGTTCCGGTCAGCGGTCCGGCCAGGACATACGCAGCTCCATCGCCACTCGAACGCCCCACCGAGGTTGGCACGAAGTACCCCGCAGCAACGAGGTCATCGATGCCATCGCCGGTCACATCACCGACCGCCACCTGGTTCCCCAACAGGCTCAGCTCCACGCTCCCCTCGATGCGTCCCAGGTAGTCCGCGTCGTCCAGCTGCGCGCCCAACACATCCCCGCCGTCGTACCAATACACACGCCCTTCCGCGTTGGAGTCCGACCAATTCTGCGCCCCCACCACAAGGTCGGCCTGTCCGTCCCCATTCAGGTCGCCGACCGCGGTGGCTCCGCCAAAGTCCACCACGTCGCTGCCCACCACCACGCCTGAATGGTGCGCATCCGGCGTGTTCACACCCCGAATTCCCTCTGGCGCCGCGGCCCCTTCGCAGGTGTCATCCTTTCCGTTGTTCGGGACTTCTGTCCCAGTCGGGCTCACCGCGCTGTCCGTGTCGTCGCAGTCGTCGGCATCGGCGTCTGTGTGGGCCACCACCTCGGTACCGGCCTGCCAGGTGGTGAGGTCGGTGGACATGGCGTAGTCGTCGGACCGGTGCCCGTCGCCGTCGGCGTCGTAGTCGTCTTCGCCGCCACAGTCGGTGTCGTCGCCGTCGTACCAGAGGTCGGTCATGCCGGGGTTGTACGCGTCAGCCGCCCGCGTCTCGAGGGGGTCGTCGACACAGTCACCCCCGGGAAGTGGCTCCCACTCGGCCACCCCTGCTGTGGGCAGCCCGAAGTGCACGTCGGCCACGTAGGCATCGCCATCTGCGTCGTAGTCGTCGTCGCCGCCACAGTCGCTGTCTTCGCCGTCGTACCAGGCGTCGTCTGCGCCCGGGTAGGCGGAAGCCGACGTGTCGAGACAGTCATCGCCGACATTGCCGAAGCGGTCGGTGTAGCCGAGGGCCACCACCTTGTCGTCGTCCAGGTCGAAGTCGTCTTCCACACCATCGCCGTCGACATCGTGCCCTGCGCAGTCCTGGTCCACCCCATCGTAGGGCGCATCGGTTGCGTCGGGATGGATACGACTCGACGGAATGTCCTCGGTGGCGTGGGGCTCGCCGCTGCACGGCACCACGCAGTCCTGGCAGTCGGGACCCGCTGTGCCCGAGCGGTCGGTGTAGGCTGCCGAAGCGAAGCCATCCCCGTCGGCGTCGAACTCCCGGGTGTCGCCATCGCAGGCGGCGTCGATGCCGTCGTAGGGGATGTCTTCGGCCGCACCCGGGTGGACCGCCTCGGGGGGGATGGGGTCGAAGCCGGGTCGGGGGTCGGCCGGCTGCTCCGGTGCGTCGACATCATCGTAGCAGTCGGTGTCCGCGCCAACGGGGGCCACCAGTGTGGAGCCGGGAGCCTTGTCGGCGTAGTCGACCGACCAGAAGCCATCGCCGTCCTTGTCGCCATCGCCCGTGCCCAGGTCGCAGTCGTTGTCGATGCCGTCGTAGGGCACCTCTGCGATGGAGGGGTCGGGCTTGCGGCCGGGGTCGGTGTCGTCGCAGTCCACGTCCCACTCGTAGCCGTCGGCGTCCTGGTCGAAGTCGTCGACGGAACCGTTGCCATCGGCGTCCACACCCAGGCAGTCCTGGTCGATGCCGTCGTAGTAGCGCTCGGCGGCGCCAGGGTAGGCGCTCGGGTTGCTGTCGTCGCAGTCGTCGGGACTGTCGGCCGTGTGGGTAGACGGACGCTCGGCCGGGCAGCCAGACACCGCGTCCCCCACGCCGAAGCCATCGCCGTCCACGTCGGCGTACCAGGACACGGGCTCGGACACATCGGGGTCGGTGTCGTCACAGTCCACGCCCACCTGCACCCCGTCGCCGTCCTTGTCGGAGGCCGCTTCGATCTGTTCCTTGGAGACGAAGCAGCCGGAGAGAAGCAGGAGCACAACCAAAGACACAGGGCGCACGAGAGCCGTCCGGGACATCGGACCTCCGGGGGTGGTCAGAGGTCGTACTCCCTTGGACGATGTTCGGATCGAGGCAGAGTCCTCCCCCCCTTTGCTCTACCGCGCCACGACGGCCCTACCGGCTCGGAGGCGGCGGCAAGCACCGGTCCACCCCGCCGTGGTAGAGGCAGCACCGGTTCTGCGCCGCATCCCCACAGGTACAGTCCGGGTCGATGCTGCCGTCGGCACACTGCAGAGGCGCCAAGTCGTATGCCCTCTGTGCCGCTTCTTCCGCTCGGGCGCGCTCCCGCTCCTCGGCGGCGGCCTCGACCACCAACAGCTCCAGGTCGGCCGGCCGGTCGGGGATGTTGCGCAGCACGCCCATCAGCGAGGCACGCTGCCCACCCGAGGCCTCCTTCCAGGCGCGGCGGAACCACACGGCCCACAGCAAGGGGTCATCGGCCTTTTCCGCCAGCAACGCGATGGCTGCCGGCTGACAGGTGGCGGCGACCGCCGGCTCGACCGACACCACCATGTCCACCACCCCGGGCGCGTTGGACGACCGGAGAACAGTGATGTGGCGGACACACTGGAGGGGGTCGGCAAGGCCCGCCACCACCGCGGACCGCACCGTCGCCGGCGTGGTGACCCGCTCGGACAGCCGCTCCCGGGCACCTGCGCGGGTCTGCTTGACCAGCCGGTTCCAAGCAAAGACCTCGGGTGCGCCCACGGTGCCGTCCAGCCGCAGGTTCACCCGGGTCTCGGCCGGCCCGACCGCCGTGACCGTCACGGTGCCGCGGACGTCGACCAACCCGCCGAAGCTCACCACCTCGGCGTAGAACGGAGCAGACCAACGACCGGTCTGAAAGGGGTGCAGACCCTCGACCTGGCGCTCGAAGTCGTTGGAGATCCGAACGCCCGTGTCTTCCAAGGCTTCGAGCCAGGCAGTCCCCGCTGTGGCGGCCGGCAGAGCCTCCATGGCGTCGAGGGGGTCGACCGAAAGCACCGGCTTGGCGGCCATCGCAGGCGTCGACGCCACCAGGCCGAGCCACAACATGGGTGTGCGCACAGGCCCTCCTTCAGAAGACGAGGCCTTCGGCAGACACCACGTACACCGTTCCGCCGTCTTCCGCGCCGGCGTCTTGGCCCGGAGCACCGATGACGACGTCGTCCACGCCACCTCCATCGAGGTCGGTGGCGAGGTTGACCGCCCAGCCCGCCACATCCGCTTCGGCTTCGCCGATGAAGCCGCCTTGGGCATCGGTGAGGTACGACGTGCCCGACCAGGGCCCCAGCACGAGGTAGGCCGCGCCCGCGTTGATGGCTGCGCTGTCGTCGATGTACGCGCCCACGAGGACGTCTTTGCGACCATCCCCGTCGACGTCGGACGAGGCGTCGACCGCGTTGCCGGCGTGGTCGCCCGGCTGACGGCCCACCACCCGGGCGTCTGCAGATGCGAGGGTGGCGGTGCCCGAGGTGGGTCCGTACAGGATGTAGATGAGGCCAGCGCCGTTTCCGCCGAGGTCCTGGTCGGGCGCGCCCACCACGAGATCGGCGTAGCCATCGCCGTTCACATCGCCTGGCGCAGCGATGGAGCCGCCGGCCTGGTCGCCTGCAGCTTCGCCATACCAGGCGGCCACGGCGTCGGAGGTGGAGCGGTCGGCCGTGATGGGACCGCTCAGGATGAAGAATGCGCCGGCATCGGTGCCCCCGGTGTCGTCGCCAGGAGCTGCGACCAGGAGGTCGGGGAGGCCATCCCCACCAAGGTCGCCCGGTCCGTCGACCGCTTGTCCCATGAACGCGCCCTCGGAGCCGCCATACACGCGCGCGATGGCGTCGGCCGGGCCATAGGTGCCGCCGTCGGTGGCCACGGTGAACAGCATGGCCACCCCTGCGCCCACCCCGTAGCTGTCGTCGCCCGGCGCTCCGAGCACGAGGTCGGGCGTGCCGTCGTTGTCGATGTCGCCCACCGTGCGCACCGCGATGCCGAGGTTCTGGCCCGGCCGCTCGCCTTCGTAGCGGGCGAGAACATCGGTGCCGTCGAGGAGACCGGTGCCGCCCCCGGGGTGGATGGTCACGGCACCTGCAGCGCTTCCGCCGGCGTCTTCGCCCCAGGCCCCCACCACCAGCTCGGAGAAGCCGTCGCCGTCGAGGTCGGGGAGGTGGGCGAGGGCGTGACCGAAGGCATCCCCATCGTCGAGGCCCCGAATCGAGGCCGCCGCATCCGCTGTGGTGAGGGAGTCTGACCCGAACGGGCCCGTGAACACGAACACCTGGCCTCGGCCGGAGTCGTGGTCGGGGGCACCCACCGCGAGGTCGGACACGCCATCGCCATCCCAGTCGTCGATGGACGCCAGCGCAGCTCCCAGGCGCATGCCGTCGGCGGTTCCGTCGATGCGGAGCTCGGCCGTGCCCACGGGCCGGCAGGAGGTGGGGTCGGGAATGGCGTCGCAGTCGGTGTCGACACCGTCGCACACCTCGAGCGCACCGGGGAAGACGTCCGGGTTGGCGTCGTCGCAGTCGGTGGCACTCGGCACGTGGCCGTCGGGACGAGAGCAGGCATCGGTGGGGGCGTCATCGGCACCAAAGCCGTCGCCATCGGCGTCGGGGTACCACACCTCGGTGACCCCCTCGTCGACCTCTCCGGAGCAGTTGTTGTCGATGCCGTCGCAGATCTCTTCGGCCCCGGGAGACACCAGGGCGTCGTTGTCGTCGCAGTCGCCAGCCGCTTCGGTGAAGCCGTCGCCGTCGGCATCTTCACTCTCGACAATGGGCCCCTTGTCGGTGTCGCCGTCGCAGGCCACCGCCAACACAAGCGCACCCCACAGCCACCGGATCTGCATCGCCGACCTCCTGTGTGGTGCGGGGGCAGCCCGCGTCATGGTCCTTGGTTCAAGCGGATGAGCAGCTCACGCAGCCGAAGGTCGCCGGGCGCTTGCTTGAGGCCGGCCGAGATGACCGACCGGGCGTCGCGGAACTCGCCGCGCGACATGTGCATCTTCGCGAGGATGTAGGCGAGGTCGGGGTCGCCAGGCTTCACGGCCCACGCGTGCCGGCCGTGGCCGATGGCGCGGTCCATGATGCCGGCGTTGGCGAGCGTGAGGGTGGCCACCTTGCGGGCTTCGTAGGAATCGGGAGCGAGGTCGACCGCGCGAAGGGCAGCATTGACCCCCTTGGCGGGGCTGTCGGACACGGCCCACGCCTTGGCCGCACGCAGCCAGTCTTCGGCGTTGCGGCTGTTGAGCGCGAGCGCCCGCTGCTCGAAGGCTTCGGCCATGCCCGCGATGTCGCCGCGTTGCTTGCGGACCTTCGCGAGCTCACCCCAGAGGTAGGAGACCGCCTTCACCCGCTGTTCGGGAGAGAGCTGCTCGGAGCGACGGTCGGCGAACTGCACGCCGGCGCCCCCCACCGACACGGCGAAGGGCGGCAGCTGAAGGGCCGCCGCCAGCTCGGCTTCGGCGCGTCCCCACACCTGCACATCGGCCCACAGCAAGCCGAGGTGGCGCGCGTAGTTGCCTTCTTCCGGGTACACCGTGCGCAGCCAGGACATGCGGCGGATGGCACCTTCGAGGTCGCCGCCCTTCTGGCGCCGCATGGCGGTTTCTTCTTCGCGGAACGGGCCACGGCTCAGGAGCGCGCGTGCGGTAGAAGCCGCAGCCTGGGCCGCAGGACCATCATTGCAGTGCCGGAAGACCGCGCCGGCCTCAGCCTGTACTTCCACGCTGTCGGGGGCACCGGTGACGGCGCGTGCAGCCAGGCTGGTGGCCCGACCACAGTTGCCCGTGCGGGCGTGGGTCCAGGCGGCCAGCGACTGGGCTCCGCTGCCACCACCCTTCTCGAGGGACTTCTCCGCGGCTGCCACCGCACCCTTCAGGTCGCCCGCAGCCAGGCGGGCTTCGGCCAGCCGACGCAGCGACACCGGACCGCCCGTCTCGGCCACCAGCTCACCGGCACGGTCGACCGCCAGCTTGCCCTGACCATTGGCCAGGAGCGCATCCACCAGCACTTCGGCGCCGCCTTCCACTTGTGTCTCGGCGGCCACCCGCGCGGGGGTGAGGGCCTGTTCGGGCTGGTTGGTCTCGAGCCAGGCCCGGGCCATCCCCACCAGCGCACGAGGCTCACCCGGCCGCTTCTTCAGCACCTTGTCGTAGGTGCGCACAGCCGCCGAATAGCGCTCGGCTGCCATGTATTCCTCGGCCTGCTTGAGCAGCTTGCGGGTGCTGTTGCAGCCCGATGCGCCCAGCGCCAGACCCACGGCCAAGACAACGGTCCGGGGGTGTGTGGCCCACTTCCACGAGAACGGCATGTCCACCTCGAATGGCCCGAATGGTACACCAAGCGACCCGGGCCACGCGGTCGACAGACCGGCGACGGGGACTCAGAGCGTGGTGGAGGGGTCCACCAGCCAGTACGGGCTGCCTTGCAGCTGCATCCGGAGCTGGCTCACCTCGTGCGAGCGCAGCTCGAAGGTCTGGGGCTGACCCGTTCGGGGGTCGACCTGGGTGGCGAACCAGCGGTCGCCCACCTTCGTCTTGTAGAGCACCAGGCCGCGGGGGTCGTCGTACATGGGGGTGAGGTCGGCCGCCGTGAGGGGGCGGTCGGGCTCGGGCTCGGGCTCGGGTTCGGGCTCGGGTTCCGGCTCGGGCTCGGGCTCGGCGGCCGCTGGAGCGGTCTCGTCGAGCACCTCCTCCACCTCCCACTGGACCTCGAGCAGCTCGCCGCGCATCACCTTCTCCACGATGCCGCGGACAGAGCCTCCTTCATCACCCTGCAGCAGCTCCACGAGGTCGGCACGAGCAGCCTCGAGGCGCTCGCCAGACGCCCGGCGAAAGCGCGCCACGACAGCGGCAACGCGGGCTTCGAGCTCGGCGTGTGCCACGGCTCCTTTGCTGAGGCCCTCGGACTGGGGGACGGACATGCAATCTCCTGGAAGCCCGGTCGCGCTGTGGATCGCCTACGGTTGGCGGCCAGCGGACCCGAATGACCCCGGGTACCCACCCGGGCGAGGCCCCGCGAACTAACACAAACCACCCTCGAGGCGGTGAACATCTCGAACCGGCATCCACCGCCGGACGCGATACGAATCCCCCCTCGACAGGACCACCCGGGAGCAGCGGGTTGCGATTTCTCGATGAATTCCCGGCCGACTTGCGCGCGCGCCTGCTGGCCGCCGGGCAGCCCACCGAGATCCGCAGCGGCACCGCGCTCATCCGCCGAGGCGAACGCGGCGGCGACCTCTTCCTCATCGAAGCCGGCGCCTTCGAGGTCGTCGACACCCGCAACCACCCCGAGATCGTGCTCGATGTGGTGGGCCCGGGCGTGGTTCTCGGCGAGCTCACCTTTGTCGACGACGCCCCGCGCGGCGCCGACGTCCGGGCCACCGAAGACAGCCGCGTGCGGGTCTGGAACCGCGACCAGACCCTCGCCCTCTTCGAAGCCGACCCCACCCTCGCCGCCGCATTCTACCGGGCCGTCGCCCGCACGCTCAGCACCCGCTTCCGTGCCGTGAGCGGCACCGTGGCCACCGGTGGCTTCCTGTCCGGCCGGTCGGCCGGCGTCCATCAAGACGTCGGACGCCAGGCCCGCGACCACGCTGCCCGCACCCTCGACGCCTGGGTCGACGCCGACGAACGGCTGCGCCGCGACAGCACCGACCGCCGAGCCCGGCCGCTCATCCGCTCCGGCCTCGACTTCCTGCTGGGCGAGGTCACCCGCTGGCTCACCGCCCTCCCCGACCTCGAAGAGCGCACCTCCGCCGGCGCACTGCTCGCCCGAGAGCTCCGCCCACACCTCAACCGGGCCGTCACGAGCGAACGCACCCTCGACACCCTCGGCCAGGCCGCTGGCGACCCCCGCCTGCTCGCCCACATCATCCGCGGCGAGTCCGCCGGCGAGAGCATCTTCGGCCACGTCCTCGACGCCGAGCTGCTCGCGCTCCCCACCTTCACCGCCGTGCGCGACCGCGTGTCCGCCATCGTCGAGGCGGGCCGCAGCACCCTCCAGAGCGGCCGTCCCACCGACCTCCTCATCCTCCACCCCAACTGTGGTGCGGTGCTGGTGGGCCTCCTCCTCCCGATGTCCGCATCCGGCGGCCGTGTGCGGGTGGTCGACGCCAACCGAAGCGTGCTGGGCCTGGTCGACGCCGGCTTGCCCCGCCGTCCGCCACGCCTGGCGTTCACCTTCTTCCAGGCCGACCTCGCCGGCATCGCCATGGGCCGCGTCGACGTCTGGCTCGACACCCACGATCTCGTCGTGCTCGACGGCATCCTCGACCACCTCCCCGACCGCCTCGCCATCTCGCTGCTCGCGTGGTCGGCCCGGCACCTCAAGCCCGGGGGCACGCTGATCTGTACCGGCCTGGCCCCCACCCCCGACCGCCTCGTGGTCGACCACCTGCTGGGCTGGCCCCTCGTCCGACGGGATCCCGGCGCCCTCACACGGCTGGTGAACGCGGTCGACGGCCTGTCCGCCACCTGCGTGACCGGCGATGCACCGGGCATCGTGGTCCAGGCCACCGCCACGGGTCGGCGATGATCTTCGCACCGTTTCCGCCCGTTGACATCCGGAGGGTTCAGGTGCGCCGTCTCAGATCCGAATCATCGTTTGAAGGTCGCCGGGCTCGAGCGAGGCTCGCGAACGGGACCGGACCCGCAGGCACAACGACCCTGCAGGTCGGGCATGCATCCTGTGTGCCTCGATCGAGCTTCGTCAACGAAGTGTGGAGAGGAACCATGAAACTCCGTGCACTGGCTCTCGCTGTCGTGCTCCTCGGTGGATGCGACAACCAGGGCGAGCCCACTGCCAACGCGCCGGCTGACGCACCGGCCGACAAGGCCCCCGACATCCAGTTCACCGCGGCAGACTTCGCGAACGCCGAGAAGGTGGCCCTCGTGCCCTCGCCGGCCGAGATGGAACGCTCCCTCGAGCGCTCCGGCATCGAGCAGAAGCTCGCGTCGATGGTCGACGACAGCCCCATCTCGATGGACGCCGAGAACAAAGACCAGATCGCCGTTCGCGCGGGTGTGGTCCTCGCCGACCTCGTCCTCACCGTGAAGGAATCGAGCAAGGAGCGCACCATCGAGCGCCTCGACACCATCAAGGTGGCCATCGACAAGCTCGGTGGTGGCGACGATGTTCCCGCCCAGATCGACGAACTCAAGGCCCAGATCGAAGCCGGCGAGCTTACCAACGACGAGCTCATCCAAGAGTTCGACGAGCTCTCCCAGGTCATGGTCCCCGAGCTCGAGTACGAAGCAGGCGAGTGGGTCGTGCCCCTCATCCAGGCCGGCTCGTGGCTCGAAGGCGCCCACCTCGTCTCCGGTGCCGTCCAGGACGCCGGCAAGTTCGAGGCCGCCAACGACCTCCTCCGCCAGCCCGAAGTGGTCGACTACTTCATCGAGTACGTCAACCGTGAAGGCGGCGACAAGGCCCCCGACGAAGTCGTCGACCAGCTGAAGAGCACCTTGTCCACCCTCAAGACCGTCGCCGACAAGCCCGCCCTGGGCGCCGACGAGGTCGCCACCATCCACGACGCCACCGGCAGCGTCCTCTCCCTTCTCTGAGGAGGTCACGATGGCATCGAACTGGATGAAGGTGGCAGCGCTCGCCGCGCTCCCAGCCATGGCCGCCCTCCCCACCGCCGCAGATGCCGGCGAGAAGGAGGCCAAGGCCTGCCTCAACACCAAGATCTGGGACGGCTACAACGACGGCTGGGCGGTCCGCACCGCGGTCGACGCCACCCTCGAAAAGGGTGAGCACCGGGTCTACCTGGTCACCCTCTACGCCGGCAACGAGTACTCGCTGCAGGCCTGTGGGGACGGCGACGCCGGCGACATCGACCTCGTGCTCCACGACAAGGAGGGCAAGGAGGTCGCGCGCGACAAGTCCGACGACCGCGAGCCCAAGGTGTCCTTCACGCCGCCGCGCACCGACACCTACTACGTCGCCCTCTACGCAGCCTCGCTGTCTGGCGAAGCCGACAAGGCAGGCGTTGCAATGGCCGTCACCTACAAGTGACCCCCTGACCGGTGCCCCCGGGTCCCGGTCCACCTGCAGCACTCGAGCGCTGCCCCATGGCATCCGATCTCGGCATCGGCATCGTCCGCGAACACGTCCTCCGCGCCGACCCAACGGCCGACCCGGAGACGGTGGACTATGCCGTGGACTTCGTCCGGCTCGTGTCCCACGTGCTGGGCAGCCACGCCGATGATGCGGGCGACGAGGAGCTCCTCTCCGAGGCATTGGCAGCTCGAACCGGGCTGTCTCCCCTCGCCCTCTCCACCCTCCTCCGCGCCGCCCGCACCCCATCGGCCCGCGCCGGGATGGACCGCCAGGCACTTCGCGCATTCGAAGCCCGCTTCGGCACGGCCAGCGCCCGCGCGCTCGCCGAAGAAACCCGCGACCAGACCGACCTCCCCGGCTTCGCCGCACGCCACGGCACCGGGGAGGCGTTGCTGCTCTTGGACACCCTGTTCGCGGTCGCTGCGCGTCGTGGCGGCGAGGTCACCCGCCCCGAGCTCGAGCGCCTCCGCCTCGCAGCCCGCGCTCTGGGTGTCGACGAAGTGCTGGTCACGGCACTCCTGCGCAAGCACGCTGCCGGACTCGTCGAAGGCGACCGCCGCGTCTTCCTGGGCGCCAGGCCCGTGTCCATCGGCCGCTCGAGCGCCTGCCACATCTGCCTCCCCGACCCCCAGGTCGCCCAGATCCACGTCGAGGTGGTGCCCCAGGCCGCCGGTGGCTGGCGGGTGGTCGACCAAGGCAGCGGTCGCCCCACCCTCCTCAACGGCGCCCCCATCACGTCGGCCCCCCTCCGCGACGGAGCCATCCTCCAGATTGCCCACTACCGCCTGCAAGTGGTGGACACCCGGGACGGCACTTGCCTGGTGGTGGAAGGCGAGCGGTCCTTCTCGGCGCTGTCGGTCCGCAACCTCCAGCGGTCTATCGGCGACATCTCCCTGCTCGACGACGTCTCGTTCACGGTCTTCACGGGCGAGGTGGTGGCGGTGGTGGGACCATCTGGCGCCGGCAAGACCACCCTGCTGCACGCCATCAGCGCCATCACCCCAGCCGACAGCGGCGACGTGCTCCTCGACGGCACCGACTTCCACCAGCTGTTGCGCCTCGACCGCTCCCAGGTGGGCATCGTCCCCCAAGACGACCTCGTCCACGCCGAGCTCACCGTCGAAGAGAGCCTCGCGTACTCCGGCCGGCTGCGCTTTCCGGGAGACGTCGCCCACAAGGAGGTCGACGGCGAGGTGGACCGGGTCCTCTCCGAGCTCGACATCGCCCACATCCGCGAACAACGCATCGGCGACACCCTCCGTCGCGGCATCTCGGGCGGACAGCGCAAGCGGGTGAACCTGGGCCAGGAGCTCATGAGCCGCTCCACCCGGGTGCTGTTCCTCGACGAACCCACGTCCGGCCTCGACCCCCGGGCATCCCAGGACATCGTGCGCCTGGTGCGTCAGCTCGCCGACCGCGGCCGCATCGTCTTCCTCGTCACCCACGACCTCACCCCCGAGGTGCTGGCCCAGGTCGACCACCTCCTCGTGATGGTGCCCGGCGGCCGGCTCGCCTTCTTCGGCCCCCCCGAAGAGGCCGCCCGCTACTTCCAGGTCCCCACCCCCGACGCCATCTTCAACCGCTTCGCCGACCACCGCCCCGAGACCTGGGCCGCGCTCTTCCAAGGCAGCCAGCTCTACCGCAAGTACGTCACCACCCGCGACCACCTCCTCGGCATCGAAGGCGTCGAGCGCAGCTCCGATGCGCCCATGCCACCCGGCCGCGGCGTGTTCTGGCGCCACCTGCGCACCCTCACGGAACGCTACGCCCGCACCCGGTTCCGCGACCGCACCGGCCTCGCCGTCCTGGCCATCCAGCCGGCCTTTCTCGCGCTCGTGATGGCGGTGGTGTTCCCCAAGGCCGACCCCGGCTTCTTCTTCATGCTCAGCTTGTCGTGCCTGTGGTTTGGCCTGTCGGGCTCGGTCCGCGAGCTCATCTCCGACCGCGCCATCTGGCAGCGCGAGGCCCGCATCGGTGTGGGCGTCCTCCCCTACGTGGGCTCGAAAGTGCTGGTGCTGGGGCTCATCACGCTGGTGCAGTGCATGGGCCTGGCCGCGGTGATGTTCCCCATCCACGACCTCGCATTCCTGGGCTTCGACCTTCCCCTCCTCGCCACCATCAGCGGGCTCATCGGCCTGTCGGGCATGGCCCTGGGGCTGCTGGTCTCCGCCATCTGGACCTCCTCCGAGGCCGCGGTGGGCACCTTGCCGCTGCTGCTCATCCCCCAGATCGCCTTCTCCAGCCTCATCGTGAGCCTCCGCGACATGGGCCGCCTCGCCGAGGGCCTCACGTGGGTGACCATCCAGCGCTACGCCTTCGACGCCACCATGAAGTGTGGCGAGCGCGTGTGGCACCACCAGAACCCCGGCAAGAAGTTCGAAGACAAGTACCTGATGGGTATCTTGCGCCCTCTCGGCCTCAAGCCCGCCGAGCCCGCCCACGACCTCGGGCTGTCGCTGCCCACGCTCGCGGCCATCCTCCTGGGGGTGGCGGTGGTCTCGCTCGGCCTCACCATCACCATCGTGCAGGTGCGCACCCGAAGGGCCAATCGATAGGCGCATCCCGCCCGACGCCTACCGTCCGAACGCCAGCCGCTCCACTTCCTCGACGTCGACGAACCGGACGGTCTCGCCTTCGGTGGTCCGCCAGCCACGCACCACCACGTTGCCCTTCTTGTTCCGCTTGAACAGGACGGTGCTCTGCCGACGGTCGGCCGCCGAGACCACCACGCTCTGGCCGTCCGCCCCATGAATTGTGACCGGACCCGGGCCCCCGTCGACCAGAGCGTCGAGGTCGTCCAGCTTCAGCCAGTGGGGCGTCTTCTCCGGTCGCTCGGGATCGGGCACCCGCACCAGGCCGTCGAGCGCGGTGTCGGGGACGGCCTGGTGGGAGCCGTCGGACAGCTGGACGCGAACCGAGGCGTCCACCACCAGCACCTCGGGCACGAAGACCGTGGAGATACGCAAGGTCTGGATGCCCACCACACGGGAGGTGGGCGGGGCATCGGCGCCGCGCTGGAAGTACAGAGCCACGCCGCCGGCGGAGTCGGGCGCAACGACCGGCAGTGCACCGTCCAGGGCTTCCACCGGCCTGGACCGCGAGAAGGACTGGCCACCGGCAGCCAACCCGGCGAGGCGGGTCCAGGCATCTGGGGCGGGGGTGGACGACGGGAGAACCCGAGACAGCGGGACATCACGCGTGAGGTCTGCGGCTGCGAGATAGCCGATGGGTGCGTCGTCGACGAAGACCCCCACACACGCGTTGTCGGGACAGTCGGGCCGAAGGGTGGGGGACGCCGTGGAGGCGTTGTGGGTGCGGGCGGGAGGGTCACAGGCGGTCGACCCGAGCCCCAGGACGCCGACCAGGCCGACCCACAAGGAGCGGCATCGGGGTGGGGCAGACGGACAGACCAAGACCAGCTCCCGTAGAAGGCGCGTGCGACCACACCATAGTCGCTGCGGAATGCGCTCCGATGCCCCGTTCAAGGTACAGCCCAACGCAAAGCGCGCGGACTCCCGCTCGCGCCACAAGGAGGTCTGATGCAGCGGTTCCTGGACGTGTCCACATCGTGGGCGACCAGCATTGCACAGCTCGGTCGGGGCTTTCGCATCGGCACGCCCGGTCCAAGGCCCCAACAGCGCCTGATTCTCTACGAATTCGAGGGGTGTCCGTTCTGCCGGCGGGTGCGCGAGGCCATCAGCACCCTGGACCTCGAGGTGGAGGTGCGTCCGTGTCCGAAGGGCGGCACCCGCTTTCGTCCGCGTGTCGTGACCCGAGGTGGCAAGGCCCAGTTTCCGTACCTGGTCGACCCCAACACGGGCACCGAGATGTACGAGAGCGCCCACATCGTCGCCCACCTCCACAAGCACTACGGCACGGGACCGGTGCCGCTGTCGTCCGCCGGACCGTGGGTGCTGCCCAGCCTCATCCTGGCGGGCGTGCCACGTCTTCGCCGCGGGACCTGGATGGTGCCCTCCCGAGCACCAGAGGCGCCCTTGGAGCTTTGGGGCATGGAAGCCTCGCCCTACACCCGCATCGTTCGTGAAGCGCTGTGCGTGCTGGAGCTGCCGTACATCCTCCGCACCACACCCGTCGGAAGCAAGCGCTGGAAGGACGTCAAGAAGCGAGGCGGCAAGGGAATGGTGCCCTTCCTCGTCGACCCCAACACGGGCACCGAGATGTACGAAAGCGCCGACATCCACGACTACCTGATGCGCACCTACGGCACCCTGGCCGCCCCGTGAACGATTCGCGGTGACACTTCGCGAGGGGAACAGTGTTCCACGGCCACCACACCTGGAGGAACCCATGGCCCCTCTCATGATGGCCCTGAGCGTTGTGCTGTCCGCGGCCCATGCCGACGTCGTCACCCTCGACAACGGCGCCCAGATCGACGGCCACATCTCCCACTACGAACACGGGGGGGACTGTGGCATCGCGGTCGACGCCGGCGACCTGGAGGGGGCGCTCCTCGTGGTGCCATGCGCGCGTGTGGTGCGCTTCGAGCGCGGTCCGGAGGCTGTTGCGGTGGTGCCACTGGCATCACCCGACTCGGCCGGGCCGCCCGAAGCGGTGGTCCCGATGGCCGCGCCGGTGGTTCCCCCCGAGGCAGCGCCAGTGGCCGAAGCAGCGGCCGCAGAAGAACCGGTTGGAGAAGAACCGGTCGGAGAAGAACCAGTGGTGGCGGAGACCGTGCCCGAGCCGGAAGAAGTCGCCGAGCCAGAACCTGAACCTGAGCCCGCTGTTGTCGACGACACCCCAGACGAGCCGGCCGTGGAAGAAGAAGCCGAGCCCGCCCCGACAGGCTGGAGGGCCGCCCTGCCCGACACCATCAAGCTGCCGGAGTTCGCACGCTCGCGGAAGTAGGCCTTCGGAGTGAGACAGGGCCCCCTCCGCCTGCTCCGCAGGCACCTCCCCCTGAAGGGGGGGGACTGTGAGAACGACGATGTCTTCCCGCTTCAGGGGGAGGAGGCGCCGCAGGCGACGGAGAGGG